>Ga0315336_1000052_pt1 | contig 660580 bp, 601 predicted proteins | sample ASW5metaG_FD_204512 | JGI IMG/M metagenome (GOLD analysis project Ga0315336, IMG submission 204512) | Ammonia-oxidizing marine archaeal communities from Monterey Bay, California, United States - ASW #5 | ecosystem: Environmental > Aquatic > Marine > Intertidal zone | place: USA: California... | reverse complement strand
GCGGCCACATTCGGCGCTTGGATATCGACCACCAAACCCGGAGAGCATCATACCCATGGAGCAAAATCGGATGATGCACTAACATTCAAACTGGACCAGTCAGTGGGGGCAGGTCACCAACCGATCCCTCTATTCGTGTAGAAATATTGCGGCTGCGCGGCTCAAAAGATCATGCAGAATTCCGTGCCTTTCCAGCAGCGGTTCGATCTCAACTTGACCGATCAGAACGAGCAAAGGTAACGGTGCTGTGGCGACAATCAGCGTGAACACATAACGCCACCAGCGAAACTGCCCACTTAATCCGCAGAGCGCCGAGATACCGCCACCACCGCCAAGCACCGAATTCCCCGGCAGGTTCAAACACACCGCCAAGGTAAGATGGCGGTGGGAGAGGAGAAAGCGACCCAGTCGAGCCGCAACACCTTGGGTGGCACCACTGCCAACAACGATGGCATCGATCGCGTCTTTGGGATCATTCGCGGCGTCGGACAATCCGAACGCGTTCATCCATCTCAACGTGATCCGCTTTGGCACAATCCGTGCTGCAAAATATGCAAGGCTTAACCCAACGATCGTCGCCACGTATGCAGCGATCACACCCTCACGTCCGAAAAGAACCATCAGCAATAAGCCGAATTCCACGCCTGGGATGAAAGGAAGGGCTAGCGCCAGCACATAAACGACGACACCGAGTGCAAGACCGTACATGCCAATTCCCGCGCTCGCCGACATCAGATTATCCCGCAACTGATGAAATCCTTCATGGGAAAGCTGATGGCCCAAGACCAATATGGTGGACCACATAGCGAGAAGGCAGACCCCGCGAACGCGCAGGTTCGGCAGAAATGGGAGGCTCAGCAAAATGAAGTATATAAGGCCGCTCAGGATCACGACCTGGGCTATCACCTGAGCTGTGGTTGATCCCAGCGCCGCCTTGATGCCACCAAGATATACGTGACTTAAATGATGGGCATAGGAGATGAATGCCACCCACGCGACCACCGTCAAAACGATTCGGAGACATAAGAATAATTTTGCCCGATGGCGCGGTTGCATCACTCCTTCCCGCATTGGTTTGGATTATCCTGATTGACGAGTCTGGGTTCTTGTTTTTTGCCTGCGCAACTCTACATAAATTCAAGCAGCTAATGTTGATGCCAATTTTGTGCCCGCGCAGCAAAACACGTTCCCGAGAGCCGGTCGGAGAAATGCTTTTGGCGTCAACGCCTGGCGGGCCATTTACGTGTCCGGCGACGAGGATCGAATTAGCAAGGCAGCCTGTGGGCGAAATGTCTCTTCAGGGTCAAAAGCACGCATTCTGAGCGGGGTAAATTCTAGTCCGCTGTCAGGAGGGAAGCGGTCGCTCCAGGTCAGAACGTCTACTTTGCCTTCAATACCCTGGCCACGCCATGCAGTGCTCGCCAGCAACTCACGGGTCAACTAAGCCCAATGCTCCCCATAGGCTGCCGATTCCCCCCGAGGTGGTGCTCCGGCGCCGGCTCGGGGTTGTGGTGCATGGGCGGTGCAAAAATTTCTATTCTGTCCCACTGTCCCATTTCAAAACGCGTTTTCCATAGAGTGCTTAAAAACGCCTATACAGCGCCACCGCCGCCTTTATTCACCTCTAGAAGATACTTTTCTGATTTTTGAGCTAACACTGGGACAGTGGGACAAAAGGCAAAGAAATGGCGGTAACCCGGGGCTTTCGGCTGTCCCATCCAACCAAAATAAATTGGGACAGCGAGCTTTAGTTTTGGGACAGCGGGACAACCATCGCCCGATTTCTGTCCCAGAAACTCGGGCTGTCCCATTTATCCTCCCGGCTGTCCCATTTCTGGGAAGCCAGATGGGACAGAGCCGACCGCATCATGGGACAGGATTTTCTCCCAACCCGCACCCTCGTTCGGCCATTTGGCATCGACCCGCCACGCCCTAACATGCTTCCGCTCACCGTTGATGCGTGGGCGAAACCGCTTATCCTCTTCCTCGGTTTTCCACGGAGCATCATTCATTCCGGCCCAAAGCCGTCTCGTAATGTGTGTGATGATGTTTTCGCGTGACTGAGAATGAAGTGTCACTTTTAACGCTGCGACCCTGATCTTTTTCGCGAGTTGATCGTGGGTCATAAAGTCCGGCATCGTGTCATCATCGCGCAACGCTTCGGTAATCTGGTCCCTCGGAGATTTGGTGACCTCGATCATGACCTCGCGGGCTTTGGTGGCGAGAGGTTTGCGCGGATTGATGCCCGACCAGTCATACCGACGCAGATACCAATACACCGCCGCTAGAAACCCATCATCGTCCAACGAGCCATATAGCCGGGTGTAGTAGTCCTGGTCACGCGGGGTGGTCGGGTTTGACAAGATGCAGAACCGCCGATCACCAGCGGGGATGTTCAGTGCATCCACGTTGTTGCTAAACGCCAGCAAGTTGAACAGTAGTTCAGCATCATAAACCTTTTCGAATTTCGGGTTGGTGCGCTGCTCGACGGGGCGCGTATCGACGACCAGTTTGATGTTTTCATACCCCTTAAAGTTTACCCTCTGGTCATCCGCTTGCGTCTCATCGACGACCACGAATTGCTTGTGGACGCACAGGTCATTGTACGTCGCCGCACCGCCCCCGTTACCTCCGGCCAGTTGCTTGATGTCCGTGCGGCGCACTTCGGTTGGTAGCATCAGGGCAAGCAAGTCCCCCAGCCATGAGCGCCCTACCCCATATGTCTCTTCGGCAATCATCACTATGCCAACACCACGTTGGCCGGGGTTCTGGATCTTGTGAGCCAACCAGCCGATGAAATACTCCCGCTCGCTCGGATTGGGCAGTAGGTACTCCACATGACTTAGAAACACCGACGGCTCGAATGTTGTCTTTGGCCACTGCGGCGGTAGATACATATTGGCCAGCATGGCGCCATCTGGCGCAGTTATGATCGGCGTGTCCTTGGCAGTCGGAACATAGGTCAGTGCTTTGCAGCGGATTGTGTCGTAACTGGTGAGGAAGGCTTCCTTGATTGATGTTTTATTTTTGCTCCATGTCACCTCGATTTTGCCGAAGTTTGCCGTTGAGAACTCGTTCATGTCCCTGAGTGGTTCTCGCCCGGCACGGCGCTCCCTCAGGTCCACCACCTGCGGCCCCCGTTCAACCAGTATGTAATTGCCCTGGACCAGGGTCAGTCGGTCATGGCGTGCCGCCGTCGGTCCGCCTTGGCCTTTCACCCAATCCAGATAATCCTTCGCGTCACGGTCCTTACAATGCGCGTGGAAACAGTTGAAGGCACGGTGGGCCTCATACTCTCCTCCACAGCCCACGGGACTGTATGAGGCCGTGTCCGCACCTGTAGTATGCTGGTCATGCCAAGGGCATTGCACCGGCACGAACCCTCGGGCGTCACTCTCGCCCCGCGCATAGCCGTTGTCGATCAACCAGGTCAACACCGGGTCCAGTGTGTCGCCGCTGATCGTGGTGACGGCTGAGGTGGTGACACCCTTGGTCTTGCTAGCTTTCTGAGCTGCCCTGGCGGCGATCTCAGCACGGGTGAAACCAAGGGCTTCGCCGAGTTCAATCAAGTCCCAAATCGTCTCGGTATCGACGCATTCAACCTTGGTGCGAAACTCTTTGCGCCCTCGCTTGAGGTTGGCTGACCTGGGGAGGCGAGACACACGGTACTCACCGCCCGCGCCAATATCACCCCAACCTTTTTCGGCGGCTAATTCGACAACGGCCACGAAGGAAGGGAAGTCGTCGCCGGGTTTGAGCCGATATGTCCATTGATAGTTTCCGGCGCTCGTTTCCAGCTTACAGGCCGGATCAACGGGCGGCGGCTCAGCTTTGCTGCCCTCGCCGTCGCCGATGTCGTCCAGCATCAGGAAGTGATAGCGAACGAGATTGTCTCGTCCGCGACCGGCCATTGTTCCCTTGGCGTTGAGTTCGCCGTCTATCGTCGCGCCCACGACATACCAAGCAGCGGCGCCATCATTTCGCGTCCAGCGTTCGAATTCTGTGTTGCCGGTGGCGCAGGTGTACCAATTGTCGGTCTTACCCTGTCGCGTTACGCATACAAATTCCCGGTCAGGATCGAAGCTAGGGAACATGAACATGATGTACTTGTACGCTTCGTGGTCGATGTTGGGCTCCACCGTGCTGCCGTCGAAGAAACTGCCTTTCGACTTACTTGGCGGCGCATCCGATCCAGTGTGTTCACCATAAACGTCCATCAGGCTACCTCGCGGTCGGCGCGGTCCTGGCCGTCGCACCATTCACCGAACGTGGCGGGAAAACTGTTGGCCACAGCGTGATGAGCTTCGGCCAGGGGTTCAACACCCTGTTCGGCCATCACCCGCTCAAGGCAAGCCCTGGTCGAACTGACGAAGGCAATTCCACGCCATGTCTCCCCTCCCTTCGCGCGGTCGGTTCGACGGCGGGCCAAAATCCATTGACGCCGGTCGGTCAAGACGGCCCAGTTATCGCCGAACCGGAGGAGGAGGCGGTCGGCCATCATGCCGCATCCGTTTCGCTTGGAAGGGAGGGATCAGGATTTCCCGTTCGGACCGATTGTTGTCGGTTCTGCATGTCAAACCTTTCACGGCCCTCCCGAATGCGTTGCGAGAGCGGGGCGGCCGTTTTTCACTCGGGTTTTTGTTAGGCGGCCTCGATGAAGGGGCGGTCGGAAACCCAATCCTGGATTTCGGATTCCAGCCACGCGACGGCGTTCGGGCCGATGGCACGGCGTCGAGGAAATCGGCCGGCTTTCTCGTAGCGCCAAATTGACGTGTCGCTAAGACCCGTAATCTGGCGAAGCTCGGGCAAACGGATGAAACGGTCAGGCATTTTGGTGCTCCTTGCAATTTCCAGAGCACCTTGACTTGAACTCGAGCTGTGCCGAAACCACGATAAGAAAATACACAACAGGTTAACGTTGCGGTGGTTTAGCGGCCGTATTTGCTCCCGCGTCTTTTCTTGGTCGGGGGGGCGGGATAATCGATGACCTTCACCTCTCCGGTGTCGAGTAATTTGAAATCAACCGGCCGTGCCATGAAGCGGTGGTAACGCTCTCGAAGAATGTCGGCACCAGACCGTTCCGACGAGCGGCTTTTCGCGACATTGTTCCAAGGTGGTTGACCTGCAAGAACCTGACACGCATCCGAGATGTTGACGTTACGATCCATCATCTCGCGCCGGACTCTTATGGCGAGCCAGAACTCTAGATAGAAATCCCATTTTTTCTTTGCGCCTGGCTTCTTAGGCTGTTCCAGACCTTGGAGCACTTCAAGCCAGTGAGCAGAGAGTTTCAGCCATTTATCCCGGTCATCGGGCGCAATCTGGAATACCTCCAGCCACGGCCCTAACCTTTCCGTGAGTTCCTTGCGGGATCGTTGGTTTATAGGTTTGGGTGCCATCATGCACCCGGCTTCAACTGGACGACGTTCGTTACGTTGCCCGTGATGGCCTCAAGGTGCCGCGCCCATGCTTCGAGGGCCTCCGTTTTCTCTTTCAGGTAATCGTGTCGGTCGTACACTCGGCCAACGCCCGCCTCGACATGGTTTGCGACCCTGTCGGCGATGAAGCGGGGGAAGCCGAGTCGGGTGATGTTGGTCATGCAGGTTCGCCGGAGGTCATGGGGCTGAAAATCCCCGACGCCGGCATCATCGCGAACCTTCGCCCGCGTCTTGGTGAAGGCGTTGACGTGTACTTCCTCGCCTGACTTCCGGGATAGGCGGGGAGAGGGGAACGCCCATTGCTCACTTAACTTGTGCGTCTCCGCAAGGATTGCCTTGGCTGGTTCGGATAGTGGGATAACGTGCGTGCGCTTATTCTTGGCTCGCGCGGCCGGCAGCGTCCATAAGTCGCCGTCGATTTCAGACTTGTCGATGCCCGCGCATTCCATGAGGCGCTGGCCCGTCACCAGGGCGAAGCGAAGCACCTGTCCATGAGTGCCGAGTTGGCCGAACACTTCCCACAGCGCCCTCACTTCGGTGTCGGTGTAGGTGCGGTCACGCTCGGACTCGGCTCCCGGGGGATCGATGCCGACGAAAGGGTTGAATGGAATATCGACTACGGCATTCTTGATCGCCCACGCATACAGTTTGCGCACAGCCGCAAGGCAGCGGTTCGCCATGATAGGGCCGTTCTCTTGCTTAATGCCCTGAAGGCGCTCCACCATGTCGGCGCGCGTGATATCAACCGGCTTCCTCTCGTGCCACGCTTCGAAATACTTTTCGAAGACACGCTGGTCTGCTTCCCATGACCGTTTTTTGGGCTTGGCGTATTCATCAATGAATCGATCGGCGAGCACTTTGAAGGACGGTAGGGCGGCATCAGCGGCGCGCTTCTCCATCGGCGTCTTGCCCTCGGCGCGAAGCCCATCCCGCCATGCTGTCGCCAACGTGCGGGCCTGGGAGAGGGATACAGCCGGATATGTGGCCGTGTTGCGGTCTGCTGTGCGGAGCGAGCGACGTTGCTGGCGCCCATCGCGAACGTACTTGAGAAACCAGGTGCGCGTTCCCTTGTGCGAAACGCGGAGGCCGAACCCCGACTCAGACGCCTTGGACGTGTCGAAATAATCGACCTGGCCGGCTTTCGGTGCCTTGAGGTTTTTGATGGTGCGATCGGTGAATTGAATCCGTGGCATTTCCTGTACCTTTCATCTGTTTAGGTACGCCATAGGTACACGGACAACGTAGCACCGGATGGAAGCGGATGCAATTGGATGAAAGGAAAAGTCCATGTTTTATGGGAGATGCAAGCGGAAAATAAGGTGGGGCGGGTGCCGGTGAAACCCCGTGAAATAGCAAGACACGTGATTCCTAATCAAGGGGTCGCAGGTTCGAATCCTGCCGGGCGCACCATTTCTTCTTCAGAACTGATCGCCCTCTTATCAGACAAGAGGTTCGAACAAAGTTCGAACCGGCGCCCCATTGCACCGTTGTTCGAACGGCGTGGCCGGGTCGATGGGCGGCGTCAGTCCGGGCGTTTCTGTTCCCAGGCCAGTGCCGAGGCGATGATGGCTGGAAGGTCGTCGAAGCGCGGGGACCAGCCCAGCGCCTCTCGAATGCGCGTGGCATCGGCGACCAGTTGCGGCGGGTCGCCCGGCCGGCGATCGGCGTCCGTCGCGGTCAGCGGCCGACCCGTTACGGTTTCCATTGCCGCCAGAACCTGACGCACCGAATACCCATGGCCATATCCGCAATTGAGGACGGCCGAAGCACCGCCCGCGGCTAGGTGGGCGAGCGCGCGCACGTGGGCGTCGGCCAGGTCCGTGACGTGCACGTAATCCCGCACGCACGTGCCGTCCTGTGTTGCGTAGTCCGTGCCGTTAACGGTCATGGCCGGACGTTTTCCCGTCGCCACTTCGCTGGCCACGTTGATCAGGTGGGTTGCCTGGCGCCTGCATTCGCCGGTACGTCCCAGGGCGTCGGCGCCGGCGACGTTGAAATAACGCAGGGCCATGTGGCGCTGGCCGTGCACCGGCTCGGCGTCGGCGAGCATGCGTTCGGTGATCAGCTTGGTCCAGCCATAGGGATTGATGGGTTGGGTCGTGGCGCCCTCGGGAACTGGTCTGTCGCCGGCAGCGCCGTAAACGGCTGCCGAGGAGGAAAAGACGATCTCCTCGACACCGGCCGCCGCGGTGCCTTCGATCAAGCCGAGGCCGCCCAACACGTTGTTGCGATAGTAGTCGAGCGGGCGCTCCACGGATTCCGAGACCAGAATGCTGCCGGCAAAATGCACGACCGCGGTGATCCCATGTTCGTGGCAGAGTCGTTCCACCAAGGCCGCATCGCCGACGTCGCCTTCGACGAATGGCACGCCCGTGGGCAATAGATCCCGGCGGCCGGCCGACAGGTCATCGAGGACCACCTGGCGCACGCCCTGATCGGCCAGCATATGCACCACGTGGCTGCCGATGTAGCCGGCGCCGCCGGTGACGAGCACCACGCTTCCGTCCAGGGCGGGCAGGGATGGATCGGCCACGTGAACGCCTTTCTAGGGATTGCCGCCGGGCAACCCGTGGGCAGCCAGGCGATGGATGGTGCCCCCAGCCGGACTCGAACCGGCACGTCCGTAAGGACAACAGATTTTGAGTCTGCCGCGTCTACCAATTCCGCCACAGGGGCCCATGGAGGATCGGGGCAATGGCCCGCGTCGGCGCCAGTTTAGTCGCCGGTCCCCGGCGGTCAATAGATCGTCGACCGGCGGCACCTGGCGCGTTGCGCTGTCAGCGCCCACCTGCTATCAGGCCCACGCCCGCCATCTGAGGATTCCCCGACACCAATGCTGCGCCGCCTTTACGACTGGACCATGGAATTGTCGGCCCACCGCCATGCGTTATGGGCGCTGGCGGGCATCAGCTTCATCGAGAGTTCCATCTTCCCGATCCCCCCCGACATCATGCTGATCCCCATGGTGCTGGCCGCGCCGACGCGGGCCTGGCGCATCGCCGCCGTCTGCACTGTGGCCTCGGTATTGGGAGGGCTGGCCGGCTACGCTATCGGTTACGGGCTTTACGAGGAAATTGGCAAACCGGTGCTGGAGTTCTACGGCTACCAGGCCAAGTTCGCGACCTTCCAGCAGACCTACAACGATTGGGGGGCTTGGGCCGTGTTCATCGCCGGTACCACGCCATTCCCCTACAAGGTCATCACCATTCTTTCCGGCGTCACGGCGCTCGACCCGGTGGTCTTCACGGTTTCATCCATCGCAGCCAGGGGCCTCAGATTCTTCATCGTTGCGGCCCTGCTGTGGAAGTTCGGTACTCCCATCCGGGAGTTTATCGAGCGCCGGCTCGGCCTGCTGTTCATCGTTTTCTGCGTCCTTCTGGTTGGCGGTTTCGCGGCGCTGAAACTGCTGCTCTAGCGGCGGCGGCGCCGACGGGCTATATCAAGCCCATGGACGGCCCGACGCCCGCGCCCGAAGATTCCATCGCCCGATCAGGTGCTGACCTGGCTCGCCTGTTGCCGCTCGCCGTCCTTGCGGTATCGGTGACCGCCCTCGGCACCGCCTATATTGCGCAGTTCGGGTTTGGCCTCGAGCCGTGCCCGCTCTGCCTCTATCAGCGCATTCCCTTTTGGGCGGCGATCGGCCTCGCCATCGCCGCGCTGGTGCTCGGCCGGCCGCTCAATGTCGGCTTTCTGGGCCTCGCCGGCGTCGCCTTCCTGGCGGGTGCCGTCATCGCCGGCTACCACGTCGGCGTGGAACAGCACTGGTGGGTGTCGGCCACCTGCGGTGGCCAGTTGCCCGGGGCCATGTCCGGTGACCAGTTGCTGTCTGCCCTGACCAGCAAGCCCGAGAAAGGCTGCGACGAGATCGACTGGACCTTCCTCGGCGTTTCCATGGCGAGCTGGAACGCCCTTGCCTCGCCGCTCATCGGCGGCGCCGTAATCTGGGCCGCCTTGCGGCTTCGGTCCCAGCAGGGGACCACCCCGTGAGCCGCCGGCACCCGGAACGCGGCCCCACCCGCCTACCTGGCGATGGCAGCCGCGATGACATGGTCGAGGCCATGATCCGGGTCGACCACGCCGGCGAGTACGGCGCCGTGCGAATTTACGAAGGCCAGCTGGCCGTGCTCGGTGATGGTGCCGTCGGGCCACTGCTTGAGGAGATGGCCGAGGAGGAGCGTCGCCACCTGGATCGCTTCGAAGAATTGGTCGCCGAACGCCGTGTCAGGCCGACGGCGCTGCTACCGCTCTGGCATGCGGCTGGTTTTGCGCTCGGCGCCGGCACGGCCCTGCTGGGTGAGAAGGCCGCGCATGCGTGCACCGTCGCGGTCGAGGAAGCCATCGACGAACATTACGCCGACCAGGTCGAGCGGCTGCAGCGCGAAGGCGGTGAGGACGAGCTGGCCGAGACCTTCGAGCGGTTCCGCCAGGAAGAGGTGCAGCACCGCGAAACGGCCCTCGAACACGGCGCCGAACAGGCCCCGGGTTACGAAATCCTCAAGGGAGCCATCAAGACTGGGTCGAAACTGGCAATTTGGTTATCGACGCGAATTTGACCGGTTTTTACATATAATCTCGTTAAAACACCTCGAGTTACACAAACCATGATTTAGAGGCATTTTTATGACTTAAATTTGCGGCTTATTTTCCAAATACCGGTATTTGTCATGATTCGATACCAGTTTATGCTCGAAATAATCGCTGACATAGCCTGATTCATTCGCATTGGAGCCAAATATGTCATCCGATCGCCCATGGCTGACGTTCGATTGCTACGACACCCTGGTTGCCTATTCCGAAGCAAAGACGGTGGCGCTGGCGGCCCTGGTGCGCGCCAAGGATGGCGACGACCGGGCCATCGACCTGGCCCAGGACGCCTTCGAGACCGAGGAGCGCCGGCTGCAGACCGGCGCGGAGTTCGTCATTCTCAATCAGGTATTGCGCCGTAGCCTGGCGGCGGCTTTGGCCGCCACGGGTCTGTTGGCGATTCCCGAAGATGAACACACTATGATCGAAGCTGTTCGAGCGTCGGAGCCCTTCCCCGACGTCGCCTCGGCACTTCGTGACTTGAAGACGGACCATCGCCTGGCCATCCTGTCAAACTCCGAGCCCGACATCATCATCCACTCCATCGCCCGCATCGGTGTCGCCATGGATGCCGTCGTGCTGGCCTCGGAAGCACAGTGCTACAAACCAGCCACGGGCATGTTCAAGGAACTGCTGAATCGCATTGATGCCCGCGCCGCCGATGTCACGCACATCGCCCAGGGCTTCTACCATGACATCCGCCCGACCAAGGACCTGGGCTTCGGGCGGCGCATCTGGATCAATCGCTACGCCCGCGACGGCGACGCTGGTTACGCGCCGGATGCGGAACTGATGGACCTGGCCGGCTTACGCGAAGCGTTGGCGTAATTAGTTTCTCGGTTCGCAGAACTAGACGGGACGAGTGACGCCCACCGAATCGCGCGCTATCGTCTCCGCTCACCGCGAGGAGCCCATTCATGTCCGATCCCTTGACCGTCGCGCCGAGGCGCGAATTCCACACCTTGTTCGACGCACCCCTGGTGCTCGACCTGGATACGCTGGCCGACATCGGTGCCCACGTCGGTATCCTCGGGTTGCCCTACGGCGCGCCCTATTCGAAGGAAGACGTGACCTGTGACCAGACCAACGCGCCGACCGCCATCCGGCGCGCCTGGCAGCGGGCATTGCGCGGGCTGGAGCGCTGGGACTTCGACCTCGGCGGACCGCTACTGGACGGCAAGGACATCCGCGTCGTCGATTGCGGCGACGTGCCGGGCGACGCCTACGTGCCGATGAAGCATTACGAACTCGCCGAGGCGGCGGCGCGCAAGGTGTTCGAGTCCGGCGCCATGCTGATCTCGCTAGGCGGCGATCACGGGGTGCCGATCCCGGTGTTTCGCGCCCTGACTTCGCTGAAGGATCTGGATGGACCGGTGACCCTGGTGCACGTGGACGCGCACCTGGACTGGCGCGATAACGTTCATGGCGTCACGGAGGGCCTCTCCAGTCCCATCCGCAGGGCCGCTGAAATGGATCATATCGGCGACATCTACCAGATCGGCCTGCGCTCCGCCGGCAGCGCCAGACCCGAAGAGGTCGAGGCGGCCATTGCCTACGGCTCCAACCTCATTCCAGATATTGAGTTACAGGAAATCGGCATGGCGGCCGTCCTGGAACGCATCCCGGCCGGCGGCACCTTTTACCTGACTGTTGACATGGACGGCATGGATCCGACCATCGCGCCGGCCATCGCCGGCCCGGCGCCGGGCGGCGTCACCTACCCGCAGATGCGGACCTTGATCCACGGCTTGGTCGACAAGGGCCGGGTCGCCGGCATGGACATCGTCGAGATCACACCGATGCGCGACGTCAACGCCATCACCTGCGTGACGGCCGTTCGCCTGATTTGCAACCTGATCGGAAAAGGCGTCCGGGCCGGCTACTTCGACTAGGAAGAAACCGCTCCGGTCCTGGCACTACCCCAGGCCGTCAACCGCCACGCCCGAGGCGTTCGATGGTGGCGGTGGTGGAGAAGCCGGGTTCCAGCTCCGCCAGTACGATGCGACCGCCCCAACCCTCTACCATGTCGCCGCCGACGACTTGGTCCTTGGTATAGTCCGCGCCCTTGACCAAGACATCGGGCTTGAGCGCGCGGATCAGATCTTCGGGCGTGTCCTCGGCGAAGATCACCACCATGTCGACGCTGGTCAGCGAGGCCAACACGGCGGCCCGCGCGGCCTCGTTTTGCACCGGCCGCTCTGGCCCCTTCAGGCGGCCGACAGAGGCATCGGAATTGAGGCCGACAATGAGCTGCCCTGATGCCGCCCGCGCTTGGCGCAACAGCGACACGTGACCGGGATGCAGAAGGTCGAAACAGCCGTTGGTAAAACCGATCTCGATGGATTGGCGGCGCCAGCGCTCGACCTGTTCACGGGCCTCGGCCAAGGTCTTGACCTTGGCTTCGGCGGAGGAGATATCCTGGTGATGCAGCGCCGCGACCAGTTCCGCGGCGTCGACCGCCGCCGTGCCGACCTTGCCGACAACGACGCCGGCGGCGACATTGGCCAGCCGCGCCGCCAAATCCATCTCGACGCCGATGGCCAGCGCCGCTGCCAGCGCCGCGACCACGGTGTCGCCAGCGCCTGAGACGTCAAACACCTCCTGCGCCTCCGACGAGATGTGGACGGCTTCGCCATCGGCCGGCACCAACGTCATGCCGGCCTGGCTGCGGGTCGCCAGCACGGCGCCGAAACCGTGTTCGTCTATCAACCGCCGCGCCGCCGCGACTGTGCTTTCGTCATCATCCACGTTGTGGCCGCTGGCTTCCGAAAGTTCGCGGCGGTTGGGTGTGATCAGCGTCGCTCTCGCATAGCGCCCGTAGTCCCGGCCCTTGGGATCGACCAGGATGGCCTTTCCAGCCGTGCGGGCGGCTGCAATCACGGCCTCCGTTCCGCCTGCCGCCAGCACGCCCTTGCCGTAATCCGAAATCACCACCACGTCGTGGTCGCCGAGGGCCTGCGTGAATTCGTGGCGCGCGCGATCGGCGGCGTCGGCGGCCAGGGGCTCCGTGCTTTCGCGATCCGTCCGAAGGACCTGTTGCGGCCCGGCCACGTAGCGGGTCTTGATGGATGTCGGCCGCGACGCGTCGACCACAAGGCGCGCCTCGACGCGCTCGGACGCCGTCAACAGCGATTCGATCTCGTTGCCGGCCGCGTCGTCACCCCGCGCCGCCACCAGTGTGACGCGGGCGCCGAGCGCCGCCAGATTACGAACCACGTTGCCGGCACCACCCAGCATCGCCGTCTCCTCGCCGACGGTGAAGATGGGGATCGGGGCCTCGGGCGAAATTCGGTCGACGGCACCGGAGACGAAACGGTCGAGCATGACATCCCCGACCACCAGCACGCGCGCGGCGGTCAGCCCCTCGACGACGGGCACCAGCGCCGAGCGGCCGGCCGCGTGCGCGTCCGTCGTTCGTGTCATACCAGACCCAATTCCTGTTCGATGGCGCCACAGAGCATCTGGCCCAAGGTGATGTGCATTTCCTGGATGCGCGCCGTCACCTTGGACGGCACGACCAGAAACGGATCCGCTAGTTTCTTCATCTTGCCGCCATCGCGGCCACCGAAACCGGCGGCCACCAAGTCCATCTCGGCAGCCCGCCGGAGGGCGAGCAGGACGTTTTCCGAATTGCCCGATGTGGAAATGCCGATGGCCACATCGCCGGCGCGGCCGATGGCCTCGACCTGGCGCGAGAACACGTGTTCGAACCCGAAGTCATTGCCGGCGGCGGTCAGTGCGGAGGTGTCCGTGGTCAACGCGATGGCGGCGATGGCCGCCCGGTCCTTGACGTAGCGGCACGACAATTCGGTCGCCAGGTGCTGACAGTCGGCCGCACTTCCGCCGTTGCCGAAAAACAGGATCTTGCCGCCTGCTTGCAGGCTTTCAACGGAGAGTCCGACGAGGCGCTCGAAGGGTTCGCGACAGGCGTCGCGGGTCATTGCCGTGACCTCCGCATGCTGGTCGAACTCGGCGTCGAAAAAGCTATCAAGATCCATGAATGGTCTCCTTATTGATCAACCGCGGCGCCCCCGGCAACCTGCTCCAGTGTTATAGCGCGATGGGCGTCCCGTTTCGCAGCGATTCCATCACCGCCACCGTGGCGGCGGAGGTTTCGATCAGTTCGACCTCGTCGATAGGCGCGGTGCCGCCGACGGAGACGGCGCCAACGAATGCCTGCAATGCCGCCGTCTGGCCCTTGTCCTGGGTCATGGTGTGGTCGCGGGAACTGCCGTCCTCGACCACGGAAAGCGCCCTGAAATCATCGATGACGAACGCGGCACCGCCGGCGAACACCTCGACCCGTTCCTTGGCCAGCGCGGTGTCGCCCTGGGCCGTGTAGAGGATCGTGGCCAGGCTGCCGTCGGCGAAACCGAGGCGGATCGAGACATCGTCGGCGGCCCCTTCGCCAGGGACCGCGGCTTCGGCCGAGACCGTTTGCACGGCGCCGCTGGCCAGGGCGCGCGCGAGATCGATGAAATGGCATGTCTCGCCCAGGATGCGGCCGCCGCCGGCGTCGCCGGCGTGGACCCAGTGCGATCCCTCGATGGCGCCGGCGTTGACGCGGACCAGGATCACGCGCGGCCCATCGATGCGATCAAGATGCCGCAGCAACCGTTCGGTGGCTGGCGCGAAGCGGCGGTTGAAACCGATGGTGAAGAAGGCCTCGGTGCCATTGCGCGCCTCGATGACGCGGTTGAGGCCTTCCCGGTCGAGTGCCAACGGCTTCTCCACCCACACACTCTTACCGGCGGCGAGTGCGCGGGCGGCCAGGTCCGCATGGCTGTCGTGGCGCGTGGCGACGATGACGGCGTTGATGTCGGTGGCGTCGAAGACGGCCTGCTCGTCGGCCGTCGCGTGCTCGAAACCGAAACTCTCGCGCCCGTGCTCGGCGCTGGCACCGGTTTGCGTGGCAATGCTGTGTAACCGCACGTCCGAATGCCGCTTGAGGCCAGGAATCAAGACGGCCTTGGCGTAGTTGCCGGCACCGATGAGGCCGACGACACAGGGCCGGTTATCCTGCTTGGCGGGTGCGGCGAAGGCGGGCTTCAACGCAACTTCGTCGCTGTCGCCGTAAGTCAGGACCACGCCGAGATGCGGTTGCTTGCCGCCGGTGACCAGGTCGTAGGCCGCCTCGGCGTCGCCGATGGGCAGCCGGTGCGTGGTCAGGGCCGTCACGTCCAGGCGCGGACTCAGTGCTGGGTCCATCAGCCTCAAGCACTCGGCCATGTTCTGGCCCTCGGTCCATTTCACCCAGCCTTCCGGATACTTCAGGCCGCGGCCCTCGTAATCCTCGTCATAGCGGCCAGGCCCGTAGGAGCGCGAGACCACGATCTCCAACTCCTTCTTCATGAAGTCCGCGTAGGGGAAGCCGGTGCCGGTGAAGCCCACCATGACCACGCGCGCGCGGTCACGGGCGATTTCGGCGGCGAGCTCGAAGGGGGCGCTGCTTTCGGTGGCCGCGGCGTTGATGATGGCGTCACAGCCAAGTCCGCCGCTGAGCGTCCGGACCGTGTTGATGAGAGTCGAGTCGTCCGGCTTCAACGCTGCCTCGGCGCCGAGCGCCGAAGCTAGGTCTAGTCGGCCCTGGTCGTAGTCCAGCACCACCACGCGTGCGCCAGCGAGGGTCAGGAAGCGGGCCGCCAGTTGTCCCACCAGCCCGGCGCCGATGACCGCCGCCACGTCGCCGAGGCCAAGGCCCGCGTTGCGCGCCGCATGCATGGCGATGGCGCCAAGGGTGGCGTAGCAGGCTTCCTCCTCGGCGACGCCGTCGGGGATGGGGTGGGCCAGGTTGTGGGGCACCACGTTCAATTCGGCGTGGTTGGCGAGTCCGGCGCCGCCGACGGCGACGCGGCCACCGACCCGGAAACTGCCCTCGCATCCGGCACCCACGGCGACCACCTCGCCGGCCGCCGAGTAGCCGAGCGGCAGCGGCTCGTCGAGCCGCGCCATGACTGTCCGCCAAGTCGCCGCCAGGCCTTCGCGCTTGGCCTTGTCGATGACTTTCTTTACCAGATCGGGCCGCGCCTTGGCCTTGCCGGCGAGGCTCTTGCGCGCGAAGTCGACGACCATGCGCTCGGTCCCCGCCGAGATCAGCGAGGCCCGCGTGCGTACCAGGATATGGCCGGCCTTGACCTTGGGCGCAGGCACGTCGAGCAGCCTGAGCTTGCCTGTGCGCCGGCTTTGGATGACCTGTTTCATGCCGTCGTCGGAATTCCGCCGTTGGATCACGGTCTTTTACCCCTTTTTGCAAGGCTTTGGCAAAGACCGGCGTTGTTCCGAAAAAACTTTGTTCCAAAGCCGCTTAGCGGTTATGGAGGGGCATGTGCGGGATCGTCGCCCACTTCGCCTACGGGCCTTCCGCGCCCGCCGTCGACCGGGACGAGCTGGCGCGGTCCAACGCCGCCATGGCCGCGCGCGGTCCCGACGGTGACGGCCTGTGGGCTTCCGGCGACGGCCGGGTCGGCCTGGCTCACCGGCGGCTCGCCATCATCGATCTTTCCGACGACGCCGCCCAGCCGATGGCCCTGGTCGAACGTGACCTGCACATCACCTATAACGGCGAGATCTACAACTACCGCCAATTGAAGTCGGAGCTGGAATCCGAAGGCCGCCGGTTCGTCACCGATTCGGACACCGAGGTCATTCTCCACCTCTACGACCGGGACGGCCCGGAGATGCTCGAGAGATTGCGCGGCATGTTCGCGCTGGCGATTTGGGACGGTCGTGAGCGCGCGCTGTTCATGGCCCGCGACCCGTTCGGCATCAAGCCGCTCTATATCGCCGACGATGGGGCGACGCTGCGCTGCGCCTCTCAAGTCAAGGCGTTGATCGCGGGCGGCAAGGCGGGCCACGGCGTCGACGCCGCCGGACATGTAGGCTTCTTCATGTTCGGCCACGTGCCTGAGCCGCATACGCTCTACGCCGATATTCAGGCCCTTGAGCCCGGCAGTTGGACACGTGTCCACGCCGGCGGCCGGCGGGAATCGCAGCGGTATTTCCAGGTCACCGACATACTGGCGGAGACCCCGGAGGCCGAAGCGCCGCATGCCTTGCGGCCGCTACTGCTCGACAGCGTTCGCCATCATCTGGTCGCCGATGTGCCGGTCGGCGTGTTCCTGTCGGCCGGACTCGATGCCGCCACGATCACCGCCTTGGCCGCGGAGTCCGAGGGAACCGCGTTGAAGACCGTCACTCTTGCTTTCGATGAGTTTCAGGGCAGTCCTGGCGACGAGGCACCGCTTGCGGAAGCCATCGCGGCGCGCTACGGCACCGACCACGAGACGGTGCGCATCAAGGGCGAGAGCTTTCATGAAGAGGTCACCGATGTGCTGGCCGCCATGGACCAGCCCTCTATCGACGGCGTCAATGTCTACTTCGTCGCCAAGGCCGCCAAGGCGCGCGGGCTCAAGGTGGCGCTCTCCGGGCTTGGCGGGGACGAGATGTTCATGGGCTACGACGTGTTCGGCAAGGTGCCGGCGTTGGCGGCGCGTCTCGGCTGGATTCCCGGCCGGCAACCGCTCGGCCGGATTTTGCGCCGGGCGATGGCGCCGATGATGGGTGGCGCCACCTCGCCCAAATGGGCGGGCGTGCTGGAATACGGCGGCGACATCCCGGGTGCCTATCTGCTGAAACGTGCCCTGATGATGCCGTGGGAACTGGATCAGGTTCTGGACCCGGACATGGTGCGGGCCGGCCTTGAGCGCCTATCCACCTTGGAGACGCTTGGTGCCATTGCGGGTCCCGTCTCGGGCGCCCGCCGCCAGATTGCGGCCCTCGAGATCAACCGCTACATGCGGAGTCAGCTGTTGCGAGACGCCGATTGGGCGGGCATGGCCCATTCGGTTGAAATCCGTGTGCCACTGGTCGACCCGGTGCTGTTCCGTGCCCTCGCCCCGATGCTGGCGCGACCCGGTGGTCCCAGCAAGCAAACCATGGCAACGACGCCGGCGAAGCAACTGCCCGAAGACGTGCTGCGGCGCCCGAAGACGGGGTTCACGATCCCGGTGCGTGAATGGCTGCAGGGCGCCGGCGCGGGTGAGGCCCGCGACGGCCACGGCCTGCGTGGATGGGCTCGGGAGGTTTACGCTGCGTTCACCGGTGGGCCCTAGGCGCCAAGCTTCATCGCCGTCTTTTCGGTGGTGACGGTTTTCCAGGCCAGGCCCAGATCGTCGGCGTATTCGTAGGCGGCACGAATCTCCCAGGCCTCCGGCCGGCGGGAGATATCCTCGAACCTGTCACGATAATCCGGATGCTCCGGGTGGGCCGCCATGTCGGGACGATACTGATCCATGATGTTGATCGGCGCCGAAGGCATGGTCTCGGCGATCCATTCGAGGATCGGATAGGTGCAGCACTCCACATGGTCCGGCATCACCAGGTGGCGGATGGTCAGATCGTCGCCCCAGTTCTCCAGGAGTTTCAGGTTGCTGGTGACGGTCTCCCAGTAGTGCGGCGTGCGCGCCAGGTCGATGGCGCACCGGCCGGGGCCGAATTTGAAATCCGGCAGCCAGACATCGATCAACGGCCTGAGTAGCCGCATGGCCTCGGCTGACATATAGAAGTTGGAGTTCCACAGCATCGGTGCATTGAAGGCGCCATCGATCTCGGCAAAGGCGGGGCTCATGGGCGTCGTTGCGACGCCATCCGCCTTCGACGGCAACGCCATCGAGAGATCGTCCCGATCCGGCGTGAAACCGTGTCCCAGGTCCCGGATGGCATCGACGATGGTGTGCAGATGGATGGTCGGGTCGCCGCCGACCCAATTGATGTTGTGACAGCCCTCGTGGCGCAGCAGCCAGGCCATGGTAGCCAACGTGCGGGCATCGATGGGGCGGCCGTTGTCCTTGTCGGTGGAGATGTCGCCGTTCTGACAGAAGACGCAGCGCATATTGCACGACGTGAAGAAGATGGTGCCCGAGCCGCGATCGCCGCGATAGATCAGCTCCTCCCCCTGATGGTGGAAATAGCTCGAGACGCGGCTGCAGGTCTCCAGCTTGCAGGTGCCGAGCTTGCCGCCTTCGAGCGTGCGGTCGACGCCGCAATCCCAGCGGCAGAAGTTGCAGTGGCCAAGCATGCGCCCGGCCAGCGCCGTCAGCAGATCGAGCAGGCTGCTACCGTGAACCGCCGCCGGCGCGCGGCCGCCGCCGCCGCGCAACGTCTCATACGCGGTGATGAACGCCGGCATGGCCCCGTCCAGCGCGGACCACAATGAATCCTCGGATGCTGCTTCCAAGTCGATGGCGACCGGCACGGCGGCGGCGACACGAAACTTCGCCGGCCGCCGGTTGACGGCGACGGCGCGATACCAGTCGAGGCGCCTCGCCAGCGCCGCGTCGTCCCAGATCCAAAGATTGTCGAAGGCGTTCACCGAGGATTGCTCTCCCGCCAGGCAGTCTAGCCCGGCATGACGTCAAATGCGATGGAGATGCGTTGCTGGTCGGCTTGATAGGCGATAGTGCGGTGGTAGAGGAACGATGGAAAGAGCACCAGCAGGCCTTCCTCCGGCTTCAGGATGCGCAACGGCGGTGTGTGGTCGAGGAGCGTTCCCTCCGGCGGTTGGCCGAACTCGATCCAGCCGGCATGGTTGCCGTCGTCGGCGTCGACGATAGCCGGCAGGCGCGGGTAGTAGACGCCGGAAAGCCACGACGAGCCATGAATGTGCGCCACCTGGTGTCCCTCGGCCCGCATCACCACGGCCCAAGCGGTGAGCCGGAAGGCGCGCGGGCGGCGCTGGATGAAGGGGTGACCGTCCGCCCCGTCGAGGTCGTCGCGATACTCGGCCGCTGCCGCCAGCACCATGTCGCGGAAGCCCGCCATGGGGCCCATTGGCTCGACCAGCAGTTCTCCCGAATGGCGGCCATGGCGCGTGGCATGCTGGCTCGGATCCTCGGTCAACGACGGATGCGCCAGGATGTGTTCGGCAAGCGCCTGGTTGAAGGCGGCCATGTCGGTGTAGCCCGCCGGCGGCGCCATCGGACGCGGTTTCACGAATGTGTCCAGACGATTGAGTTCTTCGGCGTCATCCAAGCAGCCGGCCGCGATCAATGCCGTGCCTTTGTGTGCCAGCGCCGTGGTGTCGCCGGGCGACGCATCGAGTGCTTGAGTGACCGCGGCGAGCGCGCCTTCGCTATCGCCTTGCCCCAGCAGCAAGCTGGCCAGGCCATTGGGCGCCGTGGGGTTGTTCGGATCCGACACGGCCGCCTGACGGTAGGCCGCGGCCGCTTCGTCGGTCTGGCCATTCTGCGCCAATGCCTGGGCGAGGCCGCGCTGCGCATGGCCAAAACCGGGCCGGCAGTCGATGGCCCGCCGGTAGGCGTCGATGCCGCTCGTGGCATCGCCCGCCTGGACACGGGCATTGGCCAGATTGTTCCAGGCTTCGGCAAAATCCGGTGCCGCGGCGACGGCAGCGTGCAACACTTGGATGGCGTCATCGAAGCGGCCGATATCGTTCAGCACCTTGCCCTTGTTGCAGAGCGTCGGCGCATGGGCGGCATTCAGCGCCAGCGCGTTCTCGAGGACCGCCAGCGCCTCGTCCCGCCGACCGAGGGCGGCCAGGCATTCGCCGAGCGCGCCCTGTGCCTCGATCAGGTCAGGGGCCAGCGCGGCGGCGCGTTGGAACGGGACCAAGGCCGCCGCCGCGCCGTCGGCGATGCGCACCAGGCATCCCAGGTTGAGCCAGGCGTCGGCGAAATCCGCATCAGACTCGGCGGCGGCTTGGAAATCCGCCAATGCCCGGGCGACGTCGCCGGTCCCTTGCCGGAAGGCGCCGCGATTGTTCAGAGCCTCGGCGAACCCGTTGCGCAGGGAGATGGCGCGGTCGAGCAGGTCGAAGGCCCGTGTCGAGTCGCCCGTCTGGTGGCAAAGAACGCCCAGAAGATGCAACGCGTCGGCGTCGTCGGAATTGGTTTGGAGCGCCGCCTCGTACCCCTGGCGGGCGTCGTCGAGACGGCCGGCCCGGTGGGCGTCCCGCGCACGCTCGAGCGCCGCCGAGAGAGCCATCGGCGCTAAACCACCTGGCGGAAGTAGGCGATGGTGCGTTCCAGGCCTTCCTTGAGCGCGATGGTCGGCTGCCAGTCGAGGGTTTCCTTGGCGAGGCCGATATTCGGGCAGCGCTGCATGGGATCGTCCTCGGGTAGCGGCCGGTAGACCAGTTCCACGTCGGTGCCGACCATCTCGACCACCTGTTCGGCCAGCTGCTTGATGGTGAACTCGCCGGGATTGCCCAGGTTGACCGGCCCGGTGAACCCGTCGTCGGCATCCATCAGGCGCATCAGCCCGTCGACCAGGTCATCGACGAAGCAGAATGAACGGGTCTGCCGGCCGTCGCCATAGACGGTGATGGGCTCGCCCTTCAGCGCTTGGACGATGAAATTGGAAACCACGCGGCCGTCGTTGGGGTGCATGCGCGGACCATAGGTATTGAAGATGCGGGCGACCCGGATGTTGGTGCCGTGCTGGCGGTGGTAATCGAAGAACAGCGTCTCGGCGCAGCGCTTGCCTTCGTCATAACACGCGCGCGGGCCGATCGGGTTGACGTTGCCGCGATAGTCCTCCGTTTGTGGATGAACCTCCGGATCGCCATAGACCTCGCTGGTCGAGGCCTGCAGAATCTTCGCCTTGGTTCGCTTGGCGAGGCCCAGCATGTTGATGGCGCCGTGCACCGACGTCTTGGTCGTCTGCACCGGGTCGTACTGGTAATGCACCGGCGACGCCGGACAGGCGAGATTGAAAATTTCATCCACCTCCACATAGAGTGGGAAGGTGACGTCGTGACGCATGAGCTCGAAATTCGGCTTGTCCAGCAACCCCAGAAGGTTGGTCTTGGTGCCGGTATAGAAATTGTCGAGGGCGAGTACGTCGTGGCCGGCGTCGACCAGGCGTTCGCAGAGGTGCGAGCCGATGAAACCGGCACCGCCGGTGACCAGGATTTTCTTCTGCCACAACATCCGTCGGCGTATCCTCTCTTCGTGTGGGCGCGCCGGAACCTAGCATTCCAGGATGGCCCGGGAAAAGCTGAAAGGCATGTTGCCGATCCCTCGCCACGGCAATTCACTCAGGTGCTGAGGAAGGATCGCTCGCTCCCCTCCAGGACCAGGCAGGTCAGTCGGCCGGTCGCGAAGGCGCCGGTGTCGATACCAATTCGGTTGGGCCGCACCTGGGGGGCGAAATCGATGCTATGGCCGTGCACGATGACGGCACCGAAGTCTTGTTCGGAGACCAGGAACGGCTGGCGGATCCACATCAGATCTTCCTCGCCCTGTTCCTCCAGCGACCGGCCCGGTCGAACGCCGGCGTGGACGAACACGTAATCCCCTTCCCGGTACATCGGAACGAGGCCGCGGTAGAAGGCGAGATGCGTCGCCGGGATGGCCTCTTGGAATTCCCTGCGTACGGATTCCAGGCCAGTCGCCACACCCTGGTTGCTCAACGTCGTCGCCGCATCGACGCCGTAGCTCGCCAGCGTCGCCGTGCCGCCATTCATCAGCCAGATATCGCCCACCGGCTGGCCGTCGAGAAAGCGCAGCAGCATGTCCTCGTGATTGCCTTTCAGGGTCCGCACTTCGAAGCCGGGAAGAGGGCCGGCCAATAGAGTCTCGGCAACGCTTGCAGATGCCGGTCCCCGGTCTACATAGTCGCCCAGATAGACCACCACCCGTCGACCGGAACCAGCCGCGTCCGCGTCCTCCAAGATCTGTCGGTGCAGGTTGGCCAGTAGGTTATCGCAGCCGTGGATATCGCCGACGGCATAGACGCGGGTTGCCGCGGGGACACGGGGCACGTGCTCATTCGCCATTCGCATGGCCCATTTTCCGCCGTTGTCTGGACTCTGGCATCCATTCACCATGTCTGCCACAATGATGGTCACTGGGCGCGCAGGGGATCAAGGGGGATGGCGCGCCCTTGTCGTGCCGTTTCAGGGACCACACTCGGGACTTCCATCGGGATACGCAGCAGGCCATGGCAGCAAACCTGGATTCGGGCACCCTGGAGGAAACTCTCCTGCTCGATCGACTGAGCAGGGTCGAAGGCAGCCCGGCGGGTTATTTCGCCATCCACATGCATCTCTCGGACTTGCGCGCGTCCAACCGCAAGCCGCATTTTCTTTCCATCGCCCGGCGCGCCTTCGACAACCTGATCAACAATGCCGATGCCGTGTTGTTTTCATTGATCAATTCAGACCTGGTGCTGCTCTGCCGAGAAGTCATGGTCGATGACATCGACCCCTATATCGAGAAGGTGCGTGGTCTGTTCAACGAAGACCCCATCGCCGCCACCGACATGGACAGCTTCGAGGACCGCCTGGCGACCTGGTACGACCTCGCCAACACAGAGGATTATGCAGCCTTCTTTTCGGTCGCCACGGAGCTCTCCGTCGCCGCCGAGCAGGAACTGAAAAAGCGCAAGCAGCACATGACCGAGGGTCCGGATGAAATGCCGGGCACACCCATGAACCCGATGATCCTCGGGGCTATCAATCAGAAGCTCCGCTCGACCCGCATTTCGGACCTGATCCGCCAGCAGTCCTGTATGCGCATCGATCCCAAGGATGCGGGCGGCGGCGAGATCGTCTTCCGAGAACATTTTGTCGCCATCGCCGAGATGAAAGAGCGGGTGGCGCCGGACATCAATGTTTTCACCAGCGCCTGGCTGTTCCAGTTTCTGACCGAAACATTGGACCGGCGCATCCTCGCCGTCATGGCGCGCAAGGACTATGACGAACTGGTGGAGCCGATCAGCCTCAACCTCAACGTCTCGACGGTGCTGTCACGGGATTTCCAGCAATTCAGCCGCATCGTCGGCGACAACGCCCAGAAGGTGGTGGTGGAGATGCAGATCATCGACATCTTCGCCGACATCAGCAGCTTTACCTACGCCCGCGATACCTTGCAGCAGCAGGGATACCGGGTCGTCGCGGATGGCCTCAATCCGATTGCGCTGCAATTTTTCGATCCGGCCCTGCTGAAGACCGATTTCATCAAGATCGGTTGGGGCCCGGAATTCCTCTCCGACGGTGACGACAGCCGCGTCGTCGAACTGCGCGAGGTCATTGCCGAGGCGGGCAAGGACAGCGTCATCCTGGCCCGCGTGGATTCCGAGAAGGCGGTCAAGTGGGGCCTCAGCGTCGGCATCACCCGGTTCCAGGGCTACTTCATCGATAAGCTGGTCCAGGTCATGAGCCAGCGCCGCGTGCAGCAGGGCTCGGCGCCCGCGAAGGCGCCGGCAAAGGCCGCGGCGGCGCCCGCTAAATCATCGACCAAACCTCCGGCCAAGGCCCCGGCCAAGGCGGCTGGCAACGTGCCCGCGAAAGCTCCGGTCAAAACCGCCGCCAAGGCCCCCGCGAAGGCGCCACGCGCCGAGCCAGCCGGCTGAGAGCGGGAAGCGACACCATGGCCGACCGCCTGCCGAGCCAGGAGAACCTGCTTCTCGAATATGTCCACCGGCTGGAGAAGAAACGCCGCGGCCGTAAGGTCGTGCATATCCATCTCTCAGCCCTCAGGCCGTTTAACCGCCGCGATCAGCATCTGCGTGCCGCCGCCGGAAATTTCGACGGCATGATCGAGGACATGCTGGGTCAATTGTTCTCGCTGAAGAATGGCGATCTGTTCTTCGTCTACCGCGCCGATCAGCATCCGCAGGTGGAAACCATCCTGCAGAAAATGCGTTTCATGTTTTCGGACGATCCGCTGATCGAGGAAGAGGGCAAGCCCGGACGCACTTTCGCCAGTTGGTTTGACGCTGAGACCGAATATGACGACCTGCTGCAGTTGGTGCAGGGCCTGATCGACGCCGAGCAGAAACGCCAGACCGAGGTGCGCAGCCGTATGGACGCGCGCCAGCGGCTGAAGGACAAGCAGAAACGCGGCGAACCCTTGACGCCGGAGGTGCTGGCCCGGGTCGAGGAAGCGCTGACCCGCGCCGATCTTTCCAATCTGGTGCGCCGCCAGTTCATCTGCCGGATCGACAACAAGTTGGTGCCGGAGCAGTTGTTTTCGGAACTGTTCATCTCCATCAGCGACCTGCGCGAAACCATTCTGCCGGGCGTCAACCTGACGTCCAACCGCTGGCTCTTCAATCACCTGACCGAGACCCTCGACCGGCGTGTCCTGTCGATGCTGGGCAAGACCGATTCCCTGACTATCTCCGGCGACATCAGCTTCAACATCAACGTCAAGACGCTGCTCTCGGACCAGTTCCAGGTCTTCGATGACAACATCACCGCCGGCCGCCGCGGCGCTATGATCATCGAGCTGCAGAAAGAGGACATCTTCGCCGACCTCAGCTCCTACCTGTTCGCCCGCGAGTTCGTGCAGGAGAAAGGCTACCGGGTCTGCCTCGACGGCATCAATCACCAGACCATGCGCATAATCGACCGCGAACGTCTCGGCGCCGACATGATCAAGTTGGTCTGGCATTCGGATCTGGTCGACGGCGGTGATCAGTACGCCGAACACATCCGCGGCATGATCAAGCGCGGCGGGCCGGACCGGGTAGTCATGTGCCGTTGCGACAATCGGGAATCAGTGGACTTCGGACGCAGCGTTGGCATCCGACTCTACCAGGGCCGCTATATCGAAACCCTGATCGCTGAGGATGGCCGACGCCGCGAACTGTTGCGCTTGAAGCGCCGCATCGAGCGTAGCGAGGAAGGTTCGGACGAAGGCGACCTGGAGGACTTCTAGGGCGTTAGTCGTCGCGACCGCTGACGCCGGCGTCGGCGAAGGTCGCCATGCCGGCATGACACTGCGCCGCGGCACGGACCAGCGCCACCGCCAGTACCGCGCCCGAACCTTCACCCAATCGCATGCCCAAGTCCAGCAACGGCGTCATGCCGAGCGCATCCAGCAGCCGTCGGTGGCCCGGTTCGGCCGACACATGTGCCGCCTGGCAATGGTCGAGGGTGCCCGGGGCCTGTGCCGCCAGGGGGGCCGCGGCTGCCAAGCAGACGAAGCCATCGAGCAGCACCGGCACGCGCCTCAGCCGCGCTCCCAGTACGGCACCGGCGATCGCAGCGAGCTCGCGGCCGCCAAGGCGCCGGAGTGCATCGAGAGGATCCATTGCCTCGGTGCCATTGTCGCGCACCGCGCGCTCCACGGCCTTGATCTTGGCTTCCAGCGCCGAGCCGGCAACACCGGTGCCGGGACCGGTCCAATCCGCCGCCCGGCCACCATGGAGCTGGTGGCATATGGCTGCCGCCGACGTCGTGTTGCCGATACCCATTTCGCCCAACGCCAGCAGGTCCGTGCCGTCCGGCACCGAGCCGAAACCGAAGCGGAAGGCATCCATGAACTGCGACTCGTCCATGGCCGGGCCGACGGTGATGTCGCCGGTCGGCCGCTCCAGGGCCAGCGCATCGACGGCCAGTTCAACGCCCATGGTCTGGCAGAGCTGGTTTACGGCCGCCCCGCCGGCCTCGAAGTTGGCCACCATCTGCGCCGTCACCTCGGCCGGGTAGGCCGAGACACCTTGCGCCACCACGCCGTGGTTGCCGGCGAACAACCGTGCCCGGACGGTGGCCATGCCGGGCGGATGCCGGCCCTGCCAGGCCGCCAACCATTCGGCCAGGTCTTCCAGCCGGCCGAGAGCGCCTGGTGGTTTGGTCAGCGTCGGCTCGCGTTCCCGGGCCGCTGCCCGTGCCGCCACGTCCGGCCCCGGAAGCGTGTCAAGCACGCCGCGAATATCGTCCATGATTTCGAGGGCTGGGAGCATGCGTTTCCGGGTCCTTGGCGTTTCCATCGGGGGTCCCCTCCCGTATAACCCCTTTTCCTTGATCGCATGAGCAAAAAGGTGACGGCCATGTCCGAGGCGCAGGATGCCCAGGACGCGACAGGCGGACAGCCGGAAGAGGCCGGGCCCGCCGCCGAGCCGGTTTGGGGCTGGCCCGCCGACCTGGCCCGCGCCGTCGCCTTCCTGACGCGGCTGCCAGTGACAGCGGCAAGCGCGCATTCCGGCGATCTGGCCCGCGCCTCTCGTGCCTTCCCGCTGGTCGGCGCCGCCGTGGGTGCCGCTGCCGGCGGGGTGCTGTGGCTGGCCGCGCAGACGGGACTTCCGCCGCTCGCCTGCGCCTTGCTGGCACTCGGCGCGGCGGCCCTGGTCACCGGTGCCCTCCACGAGGACGGCCTGGCGGATGTGGCCGACGGCCTGGGCGGCGGGCGCGATCGCGAGGCCAAGCTCCGCATCATGCGTGATTCCCGCATCGGCGCCTTCGGCGTGCTGGCCCTGCTGTTCGTCGTCGGGCTGAAGGCGGCGGCGCTGGCTGGCATACTCGGTCCTGGCTGGGCCGCCCTGGCGCTGATTTCCGCCCACGCATGGGCACGCGGCCTGATGGCGTATGCGTTGCATGCATTGGAGCCGGCCCGCGCCGACGGCCTTGGCGCCGCCGCCGGACGGCCCGACCGGGTGACGGCGCTGACGGCGATCGTTCTCGGCGCCATCGCGCCGCTGGCGCTCTTCGGTATCGAGGTCGGCGGCGCCATGCTGCTGGCCGGCGCCGGTGCCGCGTGGGCCGTCGCGGCTTTCGCCAAACGCCAACTGGGCGGCGCCAGCGGCGACGTCTTCGGCGCCCTGGAGCAGGTTGCCGAGGCCGCCGTGCTGCTGGTCGCGGCGGCGGTCATCCTGTGAGGAGCGTTTCATGACCACGACCCGTTGGTGGCTGGTGCGCCACGCCCCGGTGCTCGGGGTCGAAGGCCTGATCTACGGCGCCGATGACGTCGCCTGCGACACCTCGGACGCGGTGTCCTTCGCCGCCCTGGCGCGGACACTGCCGGCCGAAGCGGTGTGGCTGACCAGCGCCTTGTCGCGGGCGCAACTGACCTTCGAGGCCATCCGCGCCGCCGGCCTCGCCGCCCCCAACGCGGCGATCGAGAAGGACTTGGGCGAGCAAAGCTTCGGCCACTGGCAGGGCAAGAGCTGGTCCGAGATGGAGCAGACCGACCCCGAGACCTATCACGCCTTCTGGCAAGACCCGACGCGCTCGCGCCCGCCCGGCGGCGAGAGCTTCCAGGACCTGATCATGCGCGTCGGTGGCGTGCTCGATCGGGTGACGGCGGATCACGCGGGCCGGGACATCGTCGCCGTCAGCCATGGCGGCACCGTGCGCGCGGCCTTGAGCCATGCCTTGGAATTGCCGCCCGAAGCCGGCATGGCGTTCACCGTCGGCACGCTCTCGGTCAGCGTCATCGAGCACGTGGCCGATGGCCTGCTGCGTGGCCGCGGCGGTGCCTGGCGCATCGTCCACGTCAATCGACCGCCCAAGGAAGACCGCGAATGACGACCCTGCTGCCCCCGCTGACCGTGGTTCTGGGTGGTGCCCGGTCAGGCAAGAGCCGATACGCCGAACGCCTCGTCGAGGATGCGGGCGGCGGCCTCTACCTGGCAACCGCCGAGGCCGGCGACGCCGAGATGGCCGAGCGCATTGCCGTCCACCAGGCCCGACGTGGTGACGCATGGCGAACCCTGGAGGAGCCGTTGGAGCTCGCGCGGATTCTCTCCGCCCACGCCAGCGCCGACGCGCCCATCCTGGTTGATTGCCTGACGCTCTGGCTATCCAACCTGATGATGGCCGAGCGTGACGCGGAGGCCGACGTCATGGCCTTATGCGAGACCATGGCATCGCTTGACGGGCCGGTCGTCGTGGTGTCCAACGAGGTCGGCCTGGGCATCGTCCCGGCCAACGACCTCGCCCGCCGCTACCGCGACCTGGCGGGCTGGGCCAACCAACGGCTCGCCGAGACCGCCCAGCGGGTGGTCTTCGTCGCCGCCGGACTGCCCCTGGTGATGAAGGACGAAAATCCATGAAGATTCCCGCCACCGTGATCACCGGCTTCCTCGGCGCCGGCAAGACGACGCTGATCCGCCACCTGCTGGCCAACGCGAACGGCCGCCGCATCGCCCTCGTGATCAACGAGTTCGGCGATCTCGGCATCGACCGGGAGATGGTCACCGGCTGCGGCATTGAAGGCTGCGAGGACGACGACGTGCTGGAGCTGGCCAACGGTTGCATCTGTTGCACCGTCGCCGATGATTTCCTGCCGACCATGGAGAAGCTACTCAATCGGCCGGAACCGCCGGACCACATCGTCATCGAGACATCGGGCCTGGCCCTGCCCAAGCCGCTGGTCAAGGCCTTCACCTGGCCGGAGATCCGCTCGCGGGTGACCGTCGACGGTGTCGTTGCCGTCGTGGATGCGCCGGCGGTAGCGGCCGGCCGCTTCGCCGACGACCCGGACGCCGTCGACGCGCAACGCCAGGCGGACGACATGCTGGACCACGAATCGCCGCTGGAGGAAGTCTTCGAGGACCAGCTCTTGTGCGCCGATCTTGTACTGCTGAACAAGTCCGACCTGATCGACGCCGCGACATTGGAAAGGGTGCGCGGCGACGTCGCCCGTGACATGCGTCCCGGCGCCAAAGCCGTCGCCGCGGTGACGAGTGCCGTCGACCCCATCATCGTGCTCGGCATCGGTGCCGGTGCCGAAGATGATCTCGAGAGTCGGCCCTCGCACCACGACGGCGAGGACGACCACGATCACGACGACTTCGAGTCCTTCATCGCCGCTCTTGATCCGGTGGCCGACCCGGATGACCTGGTGGAGCGGCTGAAGGGAATCGCCGTGGCCCACGACGTGCTGCGCGTGAAGGGTTTCCTGGACGTGCCCGAGAAGCCCATGCGGTTGGTGCTGCAGGCCGTCGGCCCGCGCATTGAGACCTATTACGACCGGCCGTGGAATGATGGCGAGCGCAAGAGCGAACTGGTGATCATCGGCGAGACCGGGCTCGACCGCGCCGCCATCCTAGCCACCCTCGGTGGCCGGGAACGGCCCGTCTAGCACATGCACCTTCTTGCCGCCCAGCCCGGGGGCATTTCGGACGGCACCGAGGCCGTCGACCTCGGCCAGACCCCTGGCGACATCGTCGTGCTGTCGGCGGCGGATACGGAACTGGCTCTGCTGGCCGACGCGCGCGCTGCCTTGGCTGAAGAGGCAGCGGATTTCCCCAGCCTCCGCCTCGCCAACATCATGCATCTGCAGCACAACATGTCCGTCGACCTTTATGTCGACGCAGTGGTGCGCGGGTCGCGCATTGTCGTGGTACGGCTGTTGGGCGGGCGCGGCTATTGGCCCTATGGCATCGACGAGTTGGCAGCGGCCTGTGGCGAGGCCGGCGTGCCGCTGGCCCTGCTGCCAGGCGACGACCAGCCGGACGCCGAACTGATGGCCTTCTCGACGCTGGACGCCGAAGCCCAGCACCGGCTCTGGCAATACCTGATCCATGGTGGGCCAGTGAATGCCCGGAGCTTCCTCGGTTATGCCGCGAGCCTGCTCGACCACGATACCGATTGGCTGGAACCGCGGCCGCTGGTCCGCGCCGGCCTCTATTGGCCGGGCGAGGCGGCGGCTGACGTGGACGCCGTCCGCCGTCATTGGCAGGCCGAGCGCCCGTGCGCCGCCGTCGTTTTCTACCGGGCCTTGGTGCAGGCCGGCAACTTGGATGCGGTGGACGCGCTGGTGGCGGGTCTGGAGGATGCTGGCCTCAATCCGCTGCCCATCTTCACGCAGAGCCTGAAGGACCCGGTGGCGGGGGCAACGGTCGAGCACATTCTGGCGGAGGCGCCACCTGCGGTTATCCTCAACGCCACCGGCTTCGCGGTTTCCGCGCCCGGACGCGCCAAGACGCCGTCACCGCTGGACGGGCCGGACTGCCCGGTGCTGCAGGTGGTGTTCTCTGGCGGCAACCGAGAGGCCTGGGCCGAGGGCACGCGCGGCCTTTCGGCCCGTGACATCGCCATGAACGTGGCGCTGCCGGAGGTGGATGGCCGCATCTTCACAAGAGCCGTATCTTTCAAGGGCTTGGGCCGCAGAGATGAAGCCACGCAATCGGAAATCGTGCGCTACGAACCGGTGCCCGACCGTGTTAACCTTGTTTCTCAACTTGCGCGTAATTGGGCAGCTTTAAGAGGCAAACAACCTTCAGAACGGCGAGTTGCATTAGTTTTGGCCAATTACCCAAACCGAGACGGTCGGCTCGGCAATGGCGTCGGACTCGATACACCTGCCGGATGTATAAACGTTATCAATACGTTACGTTACAACGGTTATATCCTGCATGATCCACCAGAATGCGGCTCGGAACTGGTTGATCGCCTGAAACGGGGTCCAACCAATGATTTCGATGCTTTAAGTTCACGAATAATAACCGAAACTATCTCATTATCCGGCTATTCCAGCTGGTTTTCGGAGTTAAGCGAATCCGTGCGTTCGGCGGTGCAGGAACGCTGGGGTGCGCCCGAACAGGATCCCTTCTATCGCCCCGGCGAGGTCGACTGCGGCCACTTCGCCATTCCTGCCTACCGGTGCGGCAATGTTGCCGTCTGTCTGCAGCCGGCGCGCGGCTATAACATCGATCCGGTGGCGAGCTACCACGACCCGGCCCTGGTACCGCCGCACAACTACCTCGCCTTCCACGCTTGGCTGCATGATGAGTTCCGCGCCGATGCCGTCGTCCACATGGGCAAGCACGGCAACTTGGAATGGCTGCCCGGGAAGGCGCTGGCGCTGTCCGCCGATTGCTTCCCTGAAGCCGCATTGGGGCCACTGCCGAACCTTTATCCGTTCATCGTCAACGATCCGGGCGAGGGCACGCAAGCCAAGCGCCGGGCGCAGGCAGTCATCATCGACCACCTGACGCCGCCGCTGGCCCGGGCCGAGAGCTACGGCCCGCTTCGAGACCTAGAGCAGCTGGTCGACGAGTACTACGAGGCCGCCGGCGTCGATCCGCGTCGCATCCGCGTGTTGCGCCAAGAGATCCTGACGCTGACCGCGGCCACCGGCGTCGACATCGATTGCGGCATCGCCGGCGACGACGACGAGGACCAGGCTCTGGCCAAGCTCGACAACTACCTCTGCGAGCTGAAGGAGATGCAGATCCGGGACGGCCTGCATATCTTCGGCGCGTCGCCCGAGGGCTCGCTGGAAACCGACCTGCTGGTGGCTTTAGTGCGCGTACCCCGGGGTGCTGGCGAAGGCGGCGACGCATCGCTGCAGCGCGTCCTCGCCGAAGACCTGGGCCTTGGATTCGATCCGCTCGACTGTGTCATGGCCGACGCCTGGTCGGGCGCCCGCCCGGACGCCTTGGCGGATGTCACGGAAGATTCCTGGCGCTCCAACGGCGACACCGTGGAGCGGCTGGAACTGCTGGCGTCGGCGCTGGTCAGTGGTGCCACTCCTCTCGACGATGCCTGGACGGCGACAGCGGCGGTGCTGGAAACGCTGGAGAAAACGATAAAGCCGGCCGTCGCGGCCTGCGGCGCGGCCGAACTCGATGCCATTGTTCGTGGTCTCGATGGCCGTTTCGTCGAGCCCGGGCCATCGGGTGCGCCCACCCGCGGCCGGCCCGACGTGCTGCCGACGGGCCGCAACTTCTATTCCGTCGACACCCGCACGGTGCCGACGCCCGCCGCCTGGACGCTGGGCTGGATGTCGGCAACGCTGCTGGTCGAACGCCACCTGCAGGACCACGGCGACTGGCCCCGCGCCATGGCCATCAGCGCCTGGGGTACGGCCAACATGCGGACCGGCGGCGACGACATCGCGCAGACCCTGGCGCTGATGGGCGTGCAGCCGACCTGGGACACGGCGTCGCGGCGCGTCACCGGCTTCGAGGTGATGCCGCTTTCGGTGCTCGATCGGCCGCGCGTCGACGTGACACTTAGAATTTCCGGCTTCTTCCGCGACGCCTTCCCGGGCCTCGTCGATCTGGTCGATTCGGCGTCGCGCGCCGTCGCCGCCCTGGACGAGCCCGAGGCCATGAACCCGCTGGCCGCCAACGCGCGGGCCGAGCGCCAGCGTCTGATCGACGCCGGCGAGACGCCCGAGGCGGCCGAGCGCCGGGCCGGCCATCGTGTCTTCGGCTCGCAACCGGGAGCCTACGGCGCCGGCCTGCAGGCCCTGATCGACGAGAAGGGCTGGGACACCGATGCCGACCTCGCCCGCGCCTATGTCGCCTGGGGCGGATACGCCTATGGTGCGGGCTCGGATGGCGACGCCGCGCACGGGTTGTTCGAAAACCGGCTGAAGGCGGTCGATGTCGTGGTCCACAATCAGGACAACCGCGAGCACGATCTGTTGGATTCCGACGACTACTACCAGTTCGAGGGCGGCATGACGGCGGCCGTCCGCGTGTTGTCGGGCGCCCAGCCCACCGTCTACCACAACGACCATTCCCGGCCCGAGCGGCCGGTGGTGCGCACCCTGGAGGACGAGGTCGGTCGCGTGGTCCGCGCCCGCGTCGTCAATCCAAAATGGATCGAAGGCGTCATGCGCCACGGCTACAAAGGGGCATTCGAGATGGCGGCGACGGTGGACTATCTGTTCGCCTTCGCGGCCACCGCCAAGTGCGTGAAGGACCACCACTTCGATGCCGTGTTCGAGGCCTACCTGGGTGACGAGCGGGTGCGCGACTTCATCGCCGACGTCAATCCGGACGCTTTGCGTGAGATGTCGGACCGGCTGGTCGAGGCGCAGGAGCGCGGTCTCTGGAAACCGCGCCGCAACGATACCCGCGCCGTGCTGGCGGAACTGGCCTCCGGCGCCGAGGTGGTCCAGCGGGCATGAACGAGCCCATCTTCAAGGCCGCCTTGTGGATGACTGGCACCTTGGCGTCGTTCGCGCTTCTGGGGATAGCTGGGCGGGAGCTGGCGGACGATTTCACGACCTTCCAGATACTCGCCTTCCGCAGTGTCGTCGGGCTGTTCATCATGGTGGCCGTGATGCAGTGGTTCGGCTGGCATCATGCCCGCACCGAGAATCTGAAATGGCACCTGGCGCGCAACGTCATTCACATCGTCGGCCAGGGTGGCTGGTTCTACGGCATCGCTTACATCACGCTGGCCGAGGTCTTCGCAATCGAGTTCACGGCCCCCATCTGGACGGCGCTGCTGGCTGCATTGTTCCTGGGCGAGCGGCTGACGTCGCTGCGTCTGATCGCCACCGGGCTCGGTTTCGCCGGCATCCTGATCATCCTGCGCCCGGGCGTGGTGGAGGTCAGCTTCGCCGCCCTGGTGGTGCTGATCGGCGCCTTCGCCTTCGCCACCGCCTACACCTTCACCAAGTACCTGACGGCCAGGGATTCGACGATCGCCATCCCCTTCTACATGACCATCATTCAGACGCCTATCGTTGTATTGGCGGCGCTGTCCGACTGGGGCGCCTGGCCGGCCTGGGCCGATGCGCCCTGGGTGTTGATCGTTGGCGTCACGGGGCTCAGTTCGCATTATTGCATCGCCCAGGCGCTGCGCCATGCCGATGCTTCCATTGTCATGCCGCTGGATTTCCTGCGCCTGCCGCTGATCGCCGTGGTCGGCTTCGCGCTTTATGCGGAACCGTTCGACCCCTGGGTCATCGGCGGTGCCGTGGTGATCTTCGCCGGCACGTATCTCTTGATCCGCGACGGCCGCCGTCAGTCCTGATGCAGCTTTCCTTCGGGTCGGAAGGCGGCGAAGGCGAAGGCGAAGGTGACGTCGTAGGGGACGTCGGCGCCGGCGCGTTGGACCACCACGTTACCCACATCGCGACCGAAGGCGATCCACTTGGCATCGTGGATGGAGTTCTGGCCTGCCTGCCAGGTCAGCACCAGGTTGCCGGCAGTGATGCGGGTCTTGGTGCTGAGCGCCTTCAGTGTCCAGGCCTGGTCTCCGACCACCACCACTCGGTCCAACGCACCGACGCCCTTGGGCAGTGGAAAGGGGAAGCGATCCGGGTTAGGACGCCCGGTATCCATGCGCACGTAAGGGGTGGTGCCGTAGGCGCGGGCCGATGGGTTCTCGGGCACCAGGACCATGCCCCGGGGTGCCCGTTCGCGGAACTTGGCCAGGCTTTCGAGCCGCGCCGGCAGCGGCTTCAGCAGCGTGCCGGCGAGGCCGCCGATGATGGCTCGGCCCTCGAACTGCTGCCACCAGCTTTCCGTCGCCTTGTCGTACATCACCATGTCGAAATGCCGAAGCCGGCCAGTGTTGCCGAATTCCAGCACCTGGCCGTCAGCCAGCCTGCGGTCGAACACCACGCCTGAATTGCAGAGCGGGCAGTAGCTGATCAGCAGCGGCCGGCCGCCGACCACGTCGTTGACGATTTCGTGCCACAGCAACAGACGTAGCGGATAGGCCCGGAAATCGCCCTTGATGCCGATGCTCAGCACCGGCTCCAGCTCACCCACGTCCTTGATCTCGACGGCCGGCCTGAAGCGCGGCGTGCCCACCGGCGGAATGGAATCCCTGACCGCGCCGTCGGACGCGATCTCGTCCAGATCGATGACGGCCCTCGAGAAATCTGTTTTCGGGAACTCGCGCCGCCAGTCGGCCACCGTCTCGGCCAGGGCCGGGTGGGTGGTCAACAACAGGAGCAGGGCCGCCAGCGCGCGCATGGGCCTAAGCGTATCACGCCCCCGGGCTTGGCCTCTTCAACGATGCGTGAGACATATAGCGCACCTATAATCGCCGCCCGGCTTGACGAGGAGATCGATCACATGGCCAAGAACACCGATGGCATGAGCGAACAGGAAATGGATGCCCGCCACGCCGAGAAGATGAAGAAGAAGAAGGCGGCGCGAGACAAGATCATCGCCACCAAGACCGAGGAGCGCGGTCTGGTCATCGTCCACACCGGAAAGGGCAAGGGAAAGACCACGGCGGCCATGGGCCTCGCCGTGCGCTCCATCGGCAACGGCATGAAGGTCGGCATCGTGCAGTTCGTGAAGGGCGCGTGGGAGACCGGCGAGCGGGCGGTGCTGGAGAAGTTCCCGGATCTCTGCGTCATGACTGCCATGGGCGAGGGTTTCTCGTGGGAGACCCAGGACCGCCAGCGCGATCTGGCCGCCGCCCGAAGTGCTTGGGACCGGGCCAAGGACATGATGGCCGACGAGAGCTTCAAGATGATCATCCTTGATGAGCTCAACATCGTGCTGCGCTACGACAACCTGCCCATCGACGAGATCGTCGAGACGCTGAAGTCAAAACCTCACGACCTCCACGTCGTCGTCACTGGCCGCAACGCCAAGGACGAACTGGTGGAGATCGCCGATCTGGTGACCGATATGACGCTGGTCAAGCATCCGTTCCGGTCCGGCGTGAAGGCGCAGGTCGGCGTTGAGTTCTGAGGAGACCTCCCGCACGCCGGCCCTGATGCTGCAAGGCACGGGGAGCGACGTCGGCAAGTCCTTGCTGGCGGCCGGTCTGGTGCGCGCCTACCGCAACCGCGGCCTGCTGGTGCGTCCGTTCAAGCCGCAAAACATGTCCAACAACGCCGCCGTCACCGCCGACGGCGGCGAGATCGGCCGCGCCCAGGCGCTGCAGGCCAAGGCGGCGCGGCTGCCCTTGAGCGTCCACATGAATCCGGTGCTGCTGAAGCCGCAGACAGACATTGGCGCCCAGGTGGTGGTGCAAGGTGAAATCTTCGGAAACTCGAAGGCCGCCGACTATCACGAACTGAAACCGCAGTTGATGCCCAAGGTGATGGAAAGTTTTGGGATCATCAGTGATGGGGCAGACCTGGTGCTGGTCGAGGGTGCGGGCAGCCCCGCCGAGGTCAACCTGCGCGAAGGCGACATCGCCAACATGGGCTTCGCCGAAGCCGCCGACGTGCCCGTCGTGCTGGTCGCCGATATCGACCGCGGCGGCGTCATCGCATCCATTGTTGGCACGCACGAGCTCTTGGAGGAGAGCGAACGCGCGCGGCTGAAGGGCGTCATCGTCAACAAGTTCCGGGGCGATGCCAGCCTGTTCGAAAGCGGCATCGCCATCGTCGAGCAGCGCACCGGCCTTCCGACCTTCGGTGTCGTGCCCTGGTTCGCTGGGGCGGCGGCGCTGCCCAAGGAAGACGCCATGGCACTGGATAACCGTGACCGGACGGATGCGGGTACCGGCGACATCGTCTTCGCCGTGCCGCGTTTCCAGCGCATCGCCAATTTCGACGACCTGGACCCGCTCAGCGCTGAGCCCGGCGTCTCGGTCGTCATCGTCGAGCCCGGCGAAGCCATCCCGGCCAATGCGGACGTGGTGCTGCTGCCGGGTTCCAAGGCGACGCTGGCCGACCTCGCCCTACTCCGCGACGAAGGCTGGGACGTCGACATTCTGGCCCACCGACGGCGCGGCGGCATCATCGTCGGCCTATGCGGCGGCTATCAGATCCTGGGCACCAAGATATCCGATCCGGGCGGCATGGAGGGCGAGGCCGGCGAGGCCGTCGGTCTCGGCCTGCTGGACGTGGAAACCATCCTCGGCGGCGACAAGATGCTGACCGAGGTCGATGCCATCGACGCCGTCATCGGCGCCGACGTGCATGGCTACGAGATGCACATCGGCACCACCAAGGGCGCCGATACCACGCGGCCCTGGATGCTAATCAACCTGTCGAGGCCCGAAGGCGCCATCAGCCGCGACGGCAAGGTCATGGGCTGCTACCTGCACGGCCTGTTTGCCGCCGACGAATTCCGCCGCAAGTTTCTGGAAAGCATTCGCGCCGGCACGTTCGAGGAAACCGCCTACGAGGCGCGGGTCGAGGCGGCCCTCGATGGCCTTGCCGATCACCTGGAGCAACATCTGGACCTGGACGGCCTGCTGGCCGTGGCGCGCGGGTCCTGACGGAATCAAGTCGGCGACCGTCAGCCGTCGGCATGCCAGACGATGTTGTCCTTCGATCTGTCGAAGAACGGGGCATAGATCGAAAGAGCCGACATGGTGTCGGTGAGGGTCCGAACGCGGCCGTGCAACGTGTTACGTGGTATGAAGATAAAGTCCCCGGGACCGACGTGGCGGGATTCGTCACCGACCATGAACTCGGCCTCGCCTTCGATGATGATGACGATCTCGTCATGGTCCGGCTGGGTGTGGAGCTTGGGTTCGTCGCCGGAACTGGTGGCGATGTTCGCCGTGATCGCCTCTCCGTCGCAAATGAACATCCGCTTGACGGGGTCGCTATCGGTCGCGGGGTCGCTCTGAAACTGTCGAACGATCTCGCTCAAATTGACAAAGTTGGACATCAGTCCCTCCCGATTCTCAAGGCCATGAATACCGAATTATAGCGGGAATTCGACTATTCGCCTCATGGCGGGCACGACTGGATATCCAGGAGCACGTCGGGCAGTATCGTCCCTTGCGACGTTCGCGGGCCTTAACGTGGCACTCACGGAGGAATGGCCCTTGGCTGAACATTATCTCACTTTCCTCGCCATCTCCGTCGTGGTCATCGTCACGCCGGGCCAGGATACGGCGCTCTCTATCCGCAACACGCTGGCCGGTGGGCGCGCGGGTGGTATCGCCACGGCCTTCGGTGTCGCCGCCGGTCAGGCGGTCTGGGCGATGGCGACGGCTGCCGGCGTGGTGGCTTTCCTGGTGGCCTCCGAGACCGTGTTCCAGGCGGTGAAGCTGGCGGGGGCGGCCTATATCGTTTTTTTGGGTGCGCAGTCCCTCTACGCGGCCTACCGAGGGACCGTCGGCGAGGTGTCTGCGACCGCGGCAGCTGCCTTGATTCCCGCCGCCGCGTTCCGTCAGGGCGTGGTCAGCAACCTGGGCAACCCCAAGATGGCGGTGTTTTTCGCCAGCTTGCTGCCGCAGTTCGTGCCGGCCGGCGAATCCACCTTCGCCGCCTTGGCCGGGCTCGGTCTGGTCTTCTGTACCATGACCTTCGTCTGGCTGACCGGCTATGCCATCGCGGTGGCGCGGGCGGGGGACGTGTTACGCCGGCCACGGGTGCGCCGCTGGCTCGATGGATTGACCGGCGGTGCCCTGGTGGTGTTGGGACTGCGCATCGCCACGACCGAGAACTGATAATCCCTCAGACCTGGTAACGCACCACCACCAACGCCGCCAGCCACATGCCGTTGATCAGCGAGGCCACGACGTAGAGGTAAAGCGCGCGGCGCATGTCCTTCTGATCGGCGCGAGCGCGACCGTCGCCCATCCAGGCATCGTCCACGACTTCGGCTCGATAGCGGCGTGGGCCTGCGAGGGCCAAGTCCAGGGCGCCGGCCAATGCCGCTTCGGGCCAGCCGGCGTTGGGCGAGCCATGCTTGCCGGCATCCCGCAGCATGACCTTGAATGATCGCCAAGGGTTGGCGCCCGGTGTGAAGGCCGCGGCCAGCGCCAGGAACAGCGCCGAGAGCCGGGCCGGGATCAGGTTCAGCACATCGTCGAGCCGCGCCGCCACCAGGCCGAAGGCCCGGTATTTGGGCGTCTTGTGGCCGATCATGCTGTCCAGCGTGTTGACCGCCTTGTAAACCAGGATGCCGGGGAAACCGAACAGCGCGTACCAGAACACCGGCGCCACCACGGCATCCGAAAAATTCTCGGCCAGGCTTTCCAGGGCGGCGCGGCGCACGCCGTGTTCGTCAAGCTGCAACGGGTCGCGGCCGACGATGTGGGCGACCTCGCGGCGGCCGCCGTCCAGGCCATCGGCATCCAGCGCCGTCTTCACCCGGCGCACCGCGTCGTAGAGGCCGCGCCCGGCCAGCAGCGCGATCAGGCCGAGGAACTCGACGATCCAGCCGAGATGATGATGCCGGGTCAGCCAGGCCACGGCCCCGCCGATGCCGGCGGTCAGCACAACGACCATCAGAACCACGACGGCCCCACGCACGGCCCGGTCCATTTCAGGTCGGTGTTCCCGGTTGAGTTTAGTGTCGAGCCAGTCGATCAGCCGGCCGATGACAGCTACTGGGTGCGGCACGAAGCGGAACACCAGCCGCGCCTCGCCGACGTAGGCCTCGACCATCAATGCCATCAGCAACAGCGCCAGCGGATCGAAACCGCTAACCGAACCGTCGCCCGCGCTCGCCATGCCGAAGGTGAACATGGCCGGAGAATGAGAGAGACGACGTGTCCCGTCAACGGCGGCAACTCGTCAAAACGCGAATATGCCAGTGATTCCAACGCATTTTTGCGCTACATACGGATTCGCCATGGCATCCCAGGACAGCACCTCTGCAGAGACGACGACGGCGGCGGAGAGCCCCCAGCCGGCTATGGAGAGCCCTCAGCCCGCATTGGAGAGCCCTCAGCCCGCATTGGAGAGCGCTCAGCCCGCGGCGTCCGAATCTATGCCGGCCGAAACCGGTCAGGCCGGAGATGCCTCCATGGCCGACGGCATGGACTTGGATCGTATCGTCGCCATGGTTGGCGAGTTCATCGCCACGATGCCCGAATGGGCGACCATCGCCATCGCCGCCGGCGCCGCCGCGTTCTTCGGCACTCTCGTTGGCTCCCGCATTGGTCGCGGCCGAGTCGAGGCCCCGGCGCCGGAGCCGCCGCCCATGGCGCCGCCGGGCGGCGAGGCTGAGGTTTCCGTCGCGGCACCCGAGAACCCGGCTTTCAGGAGCCTGCAGAAAATCCTCGAAGCGCGCGGTATCAGCGCCAAGGATCAGGACACCCGCATGCGCGAGTTCGCCGGCCAGTTCGAGGACATGCGCCGCAAGCTGCAGGATCTGATACCGGGCGGCGAACATCTGAAGCCGCTGGTCCGGGGCGCTCTCGACTCGCTGGAGTCCGGCCATTTCCAACGCACCATCGAATTCATGGAGAAGGTGGCGTCGTCGGACGGCGAGGCCGGCCGCAAGATCCGCGAACAGGCCGACAAGCATCTGACCGCCGCGGCTACCGCCAAGGTGGTGGCCGGCGACCTGAAAATGGCCGAGACCGAGACCGAGGCGGCGATGGCGCTCTACCGGGAAGCCGTCGAATTTCTGCCGCCCTTGGCCGAGGAACTGCTCGCCGAATACCTCAACAAGTACGGCACCGCCGCCTACCAGTCCGGCGACCACGAGACGGCGACGGCGGCGTTCGAGCGCTCGCTCAGGCATCTCGAGCGCACCCTCGGCGGCGACCACGCCGACGTGGCGACGGCGCTCAACAACCTGGCGCTGCTCTACTACTCGCGTGGCAACATGGACCGAGCCGAGCCGCTCTACCGCCGGGCGCTGGAAATCGACGAGAAGATCCTGGGTCCCGACGACACAGGTGTCGCCACCGATCTCAACAATCTCGCGCTCCTCTACAAGAAGAAGGGCGACGTGGAATCGGCCGAACCGCTGCTGAAACGCGCCTTGGAGATCAAGGAAAAGAACTTCGATCCCGGCCATCCGTCCCTGGTCACCGGCCTGAAGAACTACGCCTCCGTGCTCAAGGCCTTGGGCCGCGGCGACGAAGCCCGCGGGCTCGAGGAGCGCGCCTCGGCACTGCCGCCCAAACGCACCGAGGCAGCCGAATAGGCTCATGAGCGGCGGCGACGTCGATCTTGCTTTCCCGCACTTCTGAAATCGCTATGATCCGCCGATCCGGAATTATCGGCCGGAGGCCATGACCAGCCGGTGCCCGGTGCGCTCCCTTAAACGGGGTCGCTCCCAGTAACGCTCGAAGGCAAGGACCAGGCGATGACAGGGACACTCGGCCACGCGATGCCGTTCGCATCTGCGCCATGACCGACTATCTCCGCGACCCCGACGCTATCTACCGCGAGTCCTTTGCGCGCGTTCGCGCCGCCACGGACCTCGGCCGCGTGCCCGACGATATGACCGACGTGGTGCTGCGCCTGGTGCACGCCTGCGGCATGCCGGAAATCGTCGGCGATCTGGCCTGGTCCGAAGGCGCCGCCGCCAGCGGGCGGGCCGCACTCAGGCGCGGCCGGCCGGTGCTGGTGGATGCGGAGATGGTCGGCGCCGGCGTCATCCGGTCCCGCCTGCCCGCCGACAACACCGTCATCTGCACGCTCGGCGACGCGTCGGTGCCGGCGCGCGCCAAGGGCCAGGCGACGACACGCTCGGCCGCTGCCGTGGAACTCTGGTCCGAACGCTTGGAGGGCGCCGTCGTCTCCATCGGCAATGCGCCGACGGCCTTGTTCCGCCTGCTGGAACTGATCGCCGACGGCGCGCCCAAGCCGGCCCTGGTGCTCGGTTTCGCCGTCGGCTTCGTCGGCGCCGCCGAGTCCAAGGAGGCGCTGGTCACAAACGATCTCGGCCTCGACTACATCGCGCTGAAGGGTCGGCGCGGCGGCTCGGCCATGGCGGCGGCGGCGGTCAACGCACTGGCGGGGGGGCTTTCATGACCGCCTGGATCACGGTCGTCGGCATCGGCGATGACGGGCTCGCCGGCCTGACGCCGACCGCATGCGCCATCATCGACGACGCGGAACTACTGGCCGGCGGCGAGCGCCACCAGGCCATGGTGGCCGAATCCCAGGCCGAGCGCTTGACCTGGGCCTGCGGCCTCGGCCAGGCGATGGCGGAGATGGAGACCTGGCGCGGCAGGCGCGTGGTCGTTCTGGCTTCGGGCGATCCCATGCACTTCGGCGTCGGCGCCACGCTGCTCCGGCGCTTTCCGCCTGAAGATATCACCATCGTTCCCCACACAGGCACCTTCCAGACCGTCGCCGCGCGCATGCTTTGGTCGGTCGCCGACACGACGCCGGTGACCGTGCACGGCCGGCCCCTGGAAAGCCTGGCGCTGCACCTGGCGCCGGATGCCCGGCTGGTGTTGTTCTCGCGCGATGGGGATACACCCGCCGAAGTCGCCGCGATGCTTGTCGAACGAGGCTACGGCGAAAGTCCCATGAGCGTCTTCGAACATCTCGACGGGACCGACGAGAACCGCCTCGACGGCAACGCCGCCGAATGGCCGCATGACCGCTGCGCCGATCTCAACGCCATCGCCGTCGAATGCGTGGCCGGCTCTGATGCCTGGATCGCCCCCCGCGTGCCAGGCCTCTCGGAAGATCTCTTCGAACACGACGGCAAGATCACCAAGCGCGAGGTCCGGGCGGCCAGCCTGGCCCGTCTGATGCCGCTGTCGGGCCAGGTGCTTTGGGACGTCGGCGCGGGGGCGGGTTCGGTCGCCATCGAATGGATGCGCGCGGCCGAAGGCGCCCGTGCCGTGGCCATCGAGCAGTCCGCCGACCGCCGCGCCATGATGGCGCGCAACGCTCAAGTGCTGGGCGTGCCGAAGCTGGAGATCATCGCCGGCAGCGCGCCCGGGGCCCTCGACGACATCGACGGCACACCCAACGCCATCTTCTGCGGTGGCGGCGTGGCCACGCCGGGCCTGGTCGAGGCCTGCTGGGAGCGGTTGGCGCCGGGTGGCCGGCTGGTCGCCAACGCGGTGACCCTCGAAAGCCAGGAGCGCCTGACGGCGCTGCGCACGGAACTGGGGGGCGAACTGGTGCGCTTCGCCATCGAAAGATCCGGCCCAGTCGGCGGCATGACTGCCATGCGACCGTTGATGGCTGTCCTGCAACTGGCGGTGACGAAGACATGACCGAACACGGAACCCTCTACGGCCTCGGCGTCGGTCCGGGCGATCCGGAGCTGCTGACCCTGAAGGCGCATCGCATCCTGCAGTCGGCACCGGTGATCGCCTATCCAGCGCCGGCGACCGGGGATGGCGGCGGCGACAGCATGGCCCGCGCCATCGCCGCCCCGCACATTCCGGCCGACCGCACGGAAATCGCCATCCTGACACCGATGACGCCGGGGCCGTTCCCGGCCAACGACGTTTACGACCGCTACGCCGCCGAGATCGGCGACCACTTGGCCGCCGGTCGCGATGTGGCATTGCTGTGCGAAGGCGATCCGTTTCTCTATGGCTCCTTCATGTACGTGTTCGATCGCCTGGCCGAGCGGTTTCCTTGCGAGGTGGTGCCTGGCGTCTCGTCCCTCGGTGCGTGCGCCGCGCGCGCCGGCGCTCCTCTGGTGTCGCGCAACCAGGTGTTGACCATCGTGCCGGCGCCACTGCCCGAGGACGACTTGCGTCGACGTCTGGCGGAGACCGATGCGGCCGCGGTAATGAAGGTCGGCCGCCACCTGACCAAGGTGCGGAACGTGCTCTCGGATTTGGGCCGGCTCGACGGCGCCTGGTACGTGGAGCGCGCCACCATGGAGGCCGAAACGGTGAAGCCGCTGGCCGAGGTCGACCTCGAAACCGCTCCATACTTTTCCATGATCCTGGTGCGCCACGCGGACGCGGGCGGCCGATGACTGGCCAGCCGCAATCCGCCGCCGTGGTGGCGCTGACGGCGGATGGCCTGGCCATGGCGCGCTCCATCTCCCGCGTGCTACCGGGTGCGGAGGTGCATGGCCTCAGCGGGCGAGCCAAGGGCGCCGATGTCGCCTTCACTGAAACGGCCGAGCATCTGCGCGCGTTGTTTTCGGAGGGTCGGCCCATCGTCGGCGTCATGGCCGCCGGTATCCTGATCCGCACCCTGGCGCCGCTGCTGGCCGACAAGGCGTCGGAGCCGCCGGTCCTGGCCGTGGCCGCCGACGGCAGCGCCGTGGTGCCGTTGCTGGGCGGACACAACGGCGCCAATCGCATGGCCCAGGTCATTGCCGAGGCCCTCGACGGCGTCGCCGCGGTGACCACGGCGGGCGATCTGCAAGGCGGTCTCGCGCTCGACGACCCGCCGCCCGGTTGGCGGCTCGACGATCGCTCAGCGGTTAAACCGGTCGCGGCGGCGCTGCTGGCCGGCGAGGCGGTGGCCCTCGACGTCGACGCCGGAGATGCCTCCTGGCTCACCGATGCAGGTCTGGCGGTCGACGAGGATGCCGCGCACCGCATCGTCGTCAGTGACCGGGCGGATGTCCCGTCGGATGCCCTGGTGCTGCGCCCGCCGGTGCTGGCGCTCGGCGTCGGCACCGCCCGCGACGCGGCGCCCGGGGAACTGCTGAACCTGGCCCGCGAGACGCTGGCCGAGGCCGGCCTCTCCGAACACGCAGTCGCCTGCGTCGCCTCCGTCGACCTGAAGTCGGACGAGACGGCGGTGCTGGCACTGGCCGACACGTTGGGTGTGCCGGCGCGTTTTTTCACGGCGGAGGAACTGGAACAACAGACTCCTCGGCTCGCCAATCCGTCCGACGTGGTCTTCGCCGAGGTCGGCTGCCACGGCGTCAGCGAGGGCGCCGCGCTGGCTGCCGTCGGCGCCGGGGGCGAGCTTGTGGTCGAGAAGCGAAAGACCGCCGAGGCCACCTGCGCCGTCGCCCGGGCACCCAAGGCCATCGATGCAGATGCCGTCGGGCGTGCCGCGGGCAGCCTCGCCATCGTCGGCATTGGTCCCGGCGCCGCCGGTTGGCGAACGCCGGAGGTAACGCGGTTGTTGGCCGAGGCCACGGACGTGGTCGGCTACGGACTCTACCTCGATATCCTGGGTGACCTGATCGCCGGCAAGCGCACGCATCAGTCCGAGTTGGCGCAGGAGGAAGCCCGCGTCCGGGCCTCACTCGATCTCGCCGCCGAGGGCCGCCGGGTGGCCCTGGTCAGTTCCGGCGACGCCGGCATCTACGCGTTGGCGACGCTCGCCTTCGAGCTTCTCGACCGGGAGGACCGGGCTGATTGGAACCGCCTCGCCGTGCGTGTCTCGCCCGGGGTTTCGGCCCTGCAGGCGGCGGCGGCCCGGGCGGGCGCGCCCATCGGTCACGATTTCTGCACGGTATCGCTGTCCGACCTACTGACACCTTGGTCCGAAATCGAACGCCGGCTGAAGGCGGCGGCCGAGGGCGACTTCGTGGTCGCGCTCTACAACCCCGTCTCCAAACGCCGGCGCGAACAACTGGCCAAGGCGCGGGATATCATGCTGGTCCACCGTCCGGCCGAAACGCCAGTCATCCTGGCCCGCAACCTGGGACGCGACGGCGAAACCATCGACGTGGTCAGCCTCGGCGAGCTGACGCCGGACCACGCCGACATGCTGACCCTGGTGATGATCGGCAACCGCCAGACCCGCCACATCACCCGCGGCCAGCGCCGCTGGGTCTACACGCCGCGCGGCTATGCGGCTAAGCTGGAAACATCATCGGAGAATGGCGCATGACCGTCCATTTCATTGGCGCCGGGCCAGGTGCGCCCGACTTGATCACCGTGCGGGCGCTGGAGATCATCCGCCGCGCGCCGGTGGTGCTCTACGCCGGTTCCTTGGTGCCGGAAGCGGTGATCGCCGAAGCACCCGCGGACGCTCGCGTGCTGGATACGGCGCCCATGCATCTGGACGAGATCATCGGCGAGATGGAGCGCGCTCATGAGATTGGCCAGGACGTCGCCCGGGTGCATTCGGGCGATCCGTCCATTTATGGCGCCATCGCCGAGCAGATGCGCCGGCTGGACGCGCTCGGCATCGACTATGACGTGACCCCGGGAGTTTCGGCCTACGCGGCGGCGGCGGCGGCGCTGAACACCGAACTGACGCTGCCCGACGTCAGCCAGACGGTCATCCTGACGCGCACCGCCGTGCGCTCATCCTCCATGCCCGAAGGCGAGGACCTGGCTACCTTGGGCGCCAGCGGGGCCACGCTGGCGATCCACCTTTCAGTCAACAATCTGGCCAAGGTGGTGCGCGAGCTGAAGCCGCACTACGGCGCCGACTGCCCGGTCGTCGTCGCCTATCGGGTGAGCTGGCCGGACCAGCAGTTCGTCACCGGCACCCTCGCCGACATCCGTGAAAAGGTGAAGGCGGCGGGCTTCACTCGGACGGCGTTGATCCTGGTCGGCCGGGTGCTGGACCGAAGCGGCTTCGACGACAGCCGGCTTTATGCCGCCGATCACCACCACGTGCTCAGGCCCAAGCGGGCCTAGGCGGCCAGGGCTACCAGCCGGCTTCCTTGGCGTTGTCGGCGCATTTGATGCGCGCCGCCATCTTCACTTTCACCTCGGGGCCGCCGGCCAGGTTCTTGTAGCGAATGCGCCAGGTGTCCTTGCTGATCGCCAGGTTCATGGTCATGGCGACGGCATGATCCTGGCTGCTGACCTTCGGCATGCCGCCGCCGCCGTTGACGATGAACGGCAGGTCGGCCGGGCACTTCTTGTCGATGTTGCATTCCTGGCCGGCCTTCAGGGTGCATTCCTTGACTGCCGGCTTGATCCATTTTTGCTCGGCTTTGGCCGGTCCGACCGCGACCAGCATCAGGGCCGCCGTCGCGGCCAGCGACGTCATCCATCTGCCTGTCATCTTCACCTCCCTGAAACGTTGGTTTCTATCAGTGCCCATCCATCTGCGGGTCAAGGCGGCCCATGGTGTCATGCGAAATGTATGGCGCCCTTGACCTAGGTCAGGCCCGAAGGGATTCGATGATCGACGAGGATGCCGCCGAGCTGGCGATCGATTAGACTCGCCGGATGACAGAGGCCCGAACAATGCCAACACCGAATTCGGTTGTTTTCATGCGCCGCGCGGCGGCGATGCGGCGGCGCGCCATCGAAGGCGGCGATCAGGGCTACGGCGCCGTCATCGTCAAGGCGGGGATGATCGTCGGCGAAGCGCCGAGCCGCGTGGTGACGGCCGGCGATCCAACGGCGCATGCTGAAATGGAAGCCATTCGAGACGCCAGCCGGCGCCTGGGGACGGCTGACCTTGCCGGCTGCATCATGTATTCCACATCGCCGCCCTGCGCCATGTGCGAGACGGCGGCCCATTGGGCGAACGTGACGGGGCTGGTGCACGGCGGCGATATTTCGCCGGTGGCGCCGCGTTATCGCCAATGCTGAGCCGCCGCCACCTACTGCTTGGGGGGCTGGCGCTACCGGTCGTGGGCTGGGCCGGTCGGACCCGGGCGGCGGACCAGGCGTTCATGGACCGTGCCCTGCAACTGGCCCGCGACGGTGCCGCGCGCGGCGACGGCACGTCCTATGGCGCCGTCGTGGTGCGCCAAGGCATCATCGTGGCCGAGGGCTGGAACCGTTCTTACGTCCTGCATGATGCCACGGCGCATGCCGAGACCGAGGCAATCCGCGATGCCGCCAGCCGGCTCGGCCGGCGCGACCTGTCGGACTGCCTGCTCTACACCAACGGCGGCCGGCCGTGTCCCATGTGCGAGACCGCGTCCTACTGGGCCCGCATCGGCGGCCTCAGGCTCGAAGGTCCGGGGGGTACAGTCGTCGATGGCGGCAAGCCGCGCTACGGCGGCTGCTAGGCGCTACCGGTCCAGGCGAGGTTGGGCCGGCGGGTATGCCAGTCCGTCGCCTGTTCGTAGGCATGGCCCGCTTGCAGCACCAGGTCCTCGCGGAACGGCAATGCCTGCAGCATCAAGCCGATGGGAAGGCCGGCTTCCGTGAAGCCGCACGGCAGCGAGAGCCCGCACAGGTCCAGCAGATTGCCGATCCGGGTGTTGCGGGAATAGCGCCGCGAGATCGGTTTGTGCTGTTCGTGCGGCAGGTCGACCTCGCTGACCGGCAGTGCGGGGCCCGCGGTCGTCGGCGCCAGCAGCACGTCGACCTGGGCCAGGCTCTGTTGCATGGAGGCGCGCAGCCCGGTGATCTCCAGTTGAGATTTCAGGTAGTCGACGGCGGAGATGTCGCGGTCGTCCAGCATGCGGGGGCCGACCAGATGGTCGAACTCATCGGCCCGGTTGGCCAGCCGGTCCTCGTGGATGACGCAGGCCTCGGGCCCGCTCAGGAAGGCGCCGAGCGGGTCGGCGGCGCGGGCTTCCGGGAAGTCCACGTCTTGGATGCCTGCGCCCAAGCCGCGGAAGACCTCCGCGGCGGCGGCGACGGCCGCTTCGACTTCGGCATCCAGGTCATCGAAGAACAGGTCCCGTGGAATGCCGATCCGCAGGCCTTCCACGCCTGACCGCAGGGTCGGCATGACGTCGTCCAGGTCGATCCCGTGGGTGGTGTCGTCGTCCGGGTCGACGCCCAGCATGGCCTGGTAGGCCAGCGCCGCGTCCTCCACGGTGCGGGTCAGGGGTCCCACCGAATCCAGTGTCCAGGAGACCGGAAAGGCGCCCGAACGGCCGACGCGGCCGACCGTGGTCTTCAGACCGACCGTGCCGCAGAGCCCGGCCGGCGCGCGCACGGAGCCGCCGGTGTCGGAGCCCAGCGCCATCGGCACCAGCCCGGCCGCCACGGCGACGCCGGAGCCGGCGCTGGAGCCGCCCGGCATGTGGGGCTCGGCGCTCCACGGATTGTGCGGCGTGCCCTGGATGTGGTTGAGGCCGGCGATGCCGCGAGCGAACTCGACGGTGACGGTCTTGCCGAGCACGATCATGCCGGCCTCGGACATCCTGCGCGTCACCCAGGCATCGGCGTCGGCGATGTTCTCGCCCAGCATGCGTGAGCCCGCCGTCGTCGGCAGCCCAGCGACGTCGAAGATGTCCTTCACGCCGTAGGGGATGCCATGCAGCGGTCCCAGCCGGCGACCGGCCTGGATCAGGGTCTCGGCGGCCCGGGCCTCGGCCAGCGCGCGCTCCGCCGTGATCAGGTTGAAGGCGTTGAGCGGCCCGTTCAGCGCTTCCGCGCGGGCCAGCAGGGTTTCCGTCAACTCGACCGGCGACACCTCGCCCGCATCGATCAGGCGCGATAACTCGGCAACGGTGGCGAAGGCCAGGTCGGTCATGGGGTTCCTCCCAGTTGATCGCCGATCCAGTTGAGGGCATCGGCGGCTGTTTCGACGGTGTCGCCGGCGGGCGGCGGCGGGCGGCGGATCATCAGCACCGGGATGCCGGCCTCTCGGGCAGCCCGCAGCTTCGCCGCCGTGGCATCGCCGCCGGCGTTCTTGGTCAGCAGGATGTCGATGCCGTGATCCGCAATCAAGGTCCGTTCCGACGCCAGGTCGTGCGGCGGCCGGGCGATGACCAGCGCCGCATCGACCAAAGGCAGCGGGCCAGCAGGCCGTTCCACCAGTCGGACAACGAAGCGCATGTTCTGGATACCGGCCAGCGCCGCCAGTTCCTGGACGCCGGTGGTGACCAGGCAGCAGCGGCCCAGGGTCGGCAGCAGCGCCGCCGCTTCGGCCATGTCGGCGGCCTCGATCCAGGTATCCCCGGGCCCAGCCCGCCAAGCCGGCCGGTGAAGCAACAGCCGGGGTATCTGGGCGGCGGTACAGGCCCGGGCGGCATTGTCGGAGATGTTGGCGGCGAAGGGGTGGGTCGCGTCGACGACCAAGCTGACGTCGTCCGCCGATAACGCCTCGGCCATGGCTTCGGCGCCGCCGAAACCGCCGGTCCGGACCTCGCCGGCGACAGCGGCCGGCGCGCGCGTGCGTCCGGCCAGCGATGTCACCACGCGCAGATCGTCGCTCCAGTGCTTAACGGCGGCGGCGGCCAGTGCCCGGGCCTCCGCCGTGCCACCCAGGATCAGCAGCATCGGGCGTTCAGAATCCAGCATGACCGACTTCGTTGCCTTGGCGGTCGTAGACGATCACCTCCACCTCGGTGCCGCCGGATAGCGTCGCCAATGCGCTTTCCCGTGCGGTGCTGGCGACCGCGTCGGCCAGCGCCAAGCCCTTCTGGCGGGCATGCTCCAATGCGGCCAGGCCGGTGTTGGCCTCGGCGATGGCGCGCCGGTCGTCGTCGTTCGCGCCCAGCGTTTCCGCGAGGCGCGCCAATCGGTCCATGTCCAGCGACGAGCGCGAGGAGTGCAGGTCCAGATGCCCCTGGCCGAGCTTGGCCAGCTTGGCGAATCCACCGGCGAGCGTCAGCCGCTCGACCGGCTTGGAGCGCAGGTACTTCAGCATGCCGCCGGCGAAATCGCCCATGTCGATCAGCGCCTGCTCGCTGGCGTCGTAACGTTCGCGGGCCGATTTCTCCGACGTCGAACCAGTGGCCGCGATCAAGTGCCGGAGGCCGAGGCCGCGCGCCACGTCGATGCCGCGGTGGATGGAATTGATCCAGGACGCGCACGAGTAGGGGATGACGACGCCGGTGGTGCCGAGAATCGAGAGGCCGCCCAGGATGCCGAGACGGCCGTTCATGGTCTTGGCCGCCAGGGCCTCGCCGCCGGGTATGGCGACGGTGACCTCGATATCACCGGCGTCGCCCAACTCGGCGGCGATGGCTTCGACGGCGGAGCGGATCATGGCCCGGGGGGCCGGATTGATCGCCGGCTCGCCGACCTCCAATGGCAGGCCCACGAGCGTCACCGTGCCGACGCCTTCGCCGGCCAGGAAAGTGACGCCGGCCCCGGCCGGGCCCGGCGCCACCGTGACCACCACCTCGCAGCCGTGGGTAACGTCCGGATCGTCGCCGGCATCCTTGATGACGCTGGCGGTGGCGCGATCGCCAGTAATCTCGCGACGGACCAGTTGGAACGTCGGTTCCTGGCCGCGTGGCAAGGTGATGGTGACGGTATCGTCCGCGAATCCGCCCGTCAGCAACGCCCGATAGGCGGCCACCACGGCCGCCGTGGCGCAAGCCCCGGTGGTCCAGCCGCGTCGTAGTTCTCCCTCGGGCTTGCGTCCAGTCATGGTGGGCAGTCTATTGCATCCGGGCGGCGGCATCACGTCCTTGGCATCGCCTGAGACCTTGATGCCGGGCCGGCGTGCCGTATCATGCAGCCCCTTCCCGTGACGAGGCGCCTTGATGCCAGATTCCCCTGCCGAGCCCAGTGAAGAACCCGACAAGAAAGCCGACGATAAATCAACGCCGGCGCGGCCTCAGCGCTCGACCACGCCGCTGGTGCTGGGCTTGCTGGCGGTCGTGGTCATCGGCGCGCTGTTGTATTCGCTGGGCACCACCTACTTCGCCACATCCGGGTCCGGCGGCGGCACCCGCTACACTGGCCAGGCCGCCATCGGCGGGCCGTTCAAGCTGACCGACCACACCGGCAAGGAAGTCACCGAGGCCAGTTATAAGGGCCAGTTCATGTTGATGACCTTCGGCTACACGTTCTGTCCGGACATCTGCCCGACGACGCTGACCGACATGTCGGACGCCATTACCGAACTCGGCGGCGATGGGGACAAGGTGGTGCCGATCATGGTCACCATCGATCCGGCCCGCGATACGGTGGAGCACCTGAAGGAGTACGTCGGCTACTTCCATCCCCGCACGATTGGCCTCACCGGCACCGCCGAGGCCATCAAATCGGCGGCCAAGGCCTACAAGGTCTATTTCGCCAAGGCCAAGCAGGAGAAAGATGCGGACCCCAACGACTACCTGATGGACCACAGCACGATAATCTACCTGATGGGCCCGGACGGTAAGTTCCGCACACATTTCAGCCATGGCACCCGGGGCGAGGTGATGGCCAAGCGAATCCGGGAGTTGCTGTGAACGGCGCGCCGGTCGCCCCGGCGCTGATCATCGCCGCGCCGAGCTCCGGCAGCGGCAAGACCCTGGTCACCCTGGCGCTGCTTCGTCACCTCTACAACAAGGGCATCGACGTGCAGGGCGCGAAGGTCGGCCCCGACTACATCGACCCCGCCTTCCACAAGGCCGCCTGCCGCAAGCCGTGTCCGAATCTGGATCCCTGGGGCATGCGCGAGGAGACGCTGAAGGGCATCGCCACCGAGGCGGCGAGCGGGGTCGAGTTCCTGATCGTCGAAGGCGTCATGGGGCTGTTTGATGGCGCCACGCCGACCGGCGGGCGCGGCGACGGCTCGACGGCGGCTCTGGCCGAGATCACCGGCTGGCCGATTCTGCTGGTGGTCGACGCGGCGCGCCAGGCGGCGTCCGCCGCCGTCACCGTGAAGGGGTTCCGCGAACACCGGCCGGGGGCGCGGGTGGTCGGCGTCATCTTCAACCGTGTCGGCGGCGACCGCCACGCGCGATTGCTGCGCTCGGCCATGCTCGATATCGCCCCGGAGGTTACGGTCGTGGGGTGCCTGCCGCGCCTCGACGATCTGGAACTGCCGTCACGCCATCTTGGCCTCGTGCAGGCGGCGGAGCATCCGGATATCGACCGCTTCCTGGATTTCGCCGCCGAATGGATTGGCGAGCATCTGGATATCGACGCGGTCACCGACCTGGGTCTGCCCTGGCCGGCGCTGCCCGATGACGACCGGCCGCCGCCGCTGCCACCGTTGGGCCAGCGCATCTTCGTCGCCCAGGACGACGCGTTCTCGTTCGCCTACCCGACCGTAATCGACGGCTGGCGCCGGGCCGGCGCCAACGTGCATACGTTTTCACCGCTCCGGGACGAAGCCCCGGCGGCCAACGCCGATGCGGTGTATCTGCCGGGGGGCTATCCGGAATTGCACGCCGGCAGGCTTGCCGCCAACTGGGCGTTCATGGAGGGCATGAAGAAGGCGGCCGAGCGCGGCACCGCCATCTTCGGCGAATGCGGCGGTTACATGGTCATGGGCCGGGCGCTGATCGACGCCGACGGCCGGCGCCACCCGATGACCGGGCTGCTGCCGCTGGAAACCTCATTCCAGGACAAGAAACTGCACCTGGGCTATCGCCGGGTAACGCTGGCCAAGGGCGGGCCGCTGGGTGGTGCCAGGTCGCGCTTCCGCGGTCATGAATTTCATTATGCCTCGATCGTCGACGAGGGGCCGGGCATCCCGCTGTTCCGGGCCGAGACGGCGCGCGGCGAGGAACTGGCGCCGTTGGGCCTGGCGGATGGCCGCGTCATGGGTTCCTTCGTCCACCTGATCGACGCCGAAGCGCCCACCTAGGCCCGCCGCCAGTTGCACCGATCCTGAGATCGCGCTACCACCATGACATGGATGCCAAGGTGGACACCCGGGCCCCGTTCTGGGAGACCAAGCGCCTCGACGAGATGAACCACGCCGAGTGGGAAAGCCTCTGCGACGGTTGTGGGCGCTGCTGCCTGAACAAGCTGGAGCACGAGGGCACCGGCCAGGTGCTCTACACCGACGTCGCCTGCCGACTTTTGGACCCGGACACCTGCCGTTGTGCCAATTACGAGAACCGCAAGCGCTTCGTGCCCGACTGTCAGATCCTGCGCCCGAACAACCTCCATCGCTACGACTGGCTGCCCAGTACCTGCGCCTACCGTCTGCTCGATGAAGGTAAGGGGCTGCACTGGTGGCATCCGCTGATTTCCGGCGATCCGGATACCGTGCACGCGGCCGGCATCAGCGTGCGCGGTCGCATCGTTTCCGAACGCGATACCGATGATCTTGAAAACCACGTGGTCAGCTGGCCCAAGTAACGGCCACCCGACCACCCGAAGGACCCGAGCGAGGAGCACAACGACCATGACCGAGACCCATTCCCCCTATTCCGGCGTTTTCGCCGCCGTGCTGACGCCCCAGGACGCGAACAAGGACCCCGACATTTCGCGCATGACCCAGCACAGCCAGTGGCTGCTGGCCAACGGCTGCGACGGCCTGGCCATCCTGGGCACCACCGGCGAGGCCAACTCGTTCGGGCTGAAGGAGCGCATCGGCATCATCGAGGACCTGGTCGCCGCCGGCGTGCCAGCGGACCGCATGATGCCCGGCACCGGCTGCTGCGCCATCCCGGATACGGTGGCCCTGACCAAGGCGGCGCTGGATGCCGGCGTGAAGGGCGTGCTGATGCTGCCGCCGTTCTATTACAAAAACCCCTCCGACGACGGCTTGTTCGCCGGTTTCTCGGAAGTCATCCAACGCCTCGGCGATGATCGCCTGAAGATCTACATCTACCATTTCCCGCAGATGTCGGCGGTGCCGTTCAGCTACGACCTGATCGAGCGCTTCTTGAAGGAGTATCCGGAAACCATCGTCGGCATGAAGGACAGTTCCGGTGATCTCGAGAACATGGCGGGGGCCGCAGAGAAGTTCCCCGGCTTCGCCGTCTTCCCGGGCTCGGACGAGCTGCTGCTGCCGACGCTCAGGCGGGGCGGCGTCGGCTGCATCACGGCGTGCGCCAACGTGGTCTCGGCCCAGGCCGGCGCCCTCTGGCAGGCCTGGAACGCGGAAGGCGACGGCGACACCGTCGCCGCCATGCACGAGCCGCTGACCGCGGCCCGCAACGTCATCACCAAGTACCCGCTACCGCCGGCGCTGAAGGCCTTGATGTCGCGCCACACCGGCGATGCCGGCTGGCTCAATCTCCGGCCGCCGTTGATGGAGCTTTCGGAGGCCGACAAGCAGGCGCTGTTCGCCGAATTCGACGGCATCGGCGTGACCCTGCCCAAGGCCGCGTAGGCAACCTTGGCCGGCACCGACAAGACCGTCGAGCTCGACCTCGGCGAGCGCCGGGTGCCGGTCAGGCTGCGTACCAACAACCGGGCCAGGCGGCTGATCCTGCGCATCGATGCCGAGAGTGGGGGGGCGGTGGTGACATTGCCGCCCTTCACCGCCCATGCCGAGGCGCTCGATCTCGTCAGGCGCGAGAGCGCCTGGCTATTGCAGCGGTTGGACCGGACGCCGCCGACCATCCCGTTCGCCAATGGGGTCAGCGTGCCGCTGCTCGGTGTCGACCATGTCATCCGCCATGCGCCGGGCCGCCGTGGCGTCGTCTGGCTGGAGGATGGCGCCATCATGGTCGCCGGCCGTCCCGAACACCTGGCCCGCCGCGTCGACGATTGGTTCCGGCGCCAGGCCAAGGAACGGCTGCAGCCACTGGCCGACGAGCTTGCCGCGCGTATCGATCGCAGCGTCAACCGCATCAGCGTTCGTGATACCCGGTCCCGCTGGGGCTCCTGCGGCGCCAACGGAAATCTCTCGTTCTGCTGGCGGCTGGTGATGGCGCCGGAGTTTGTCTTTGATTACGTGGTGGCGCACGAGGTGGCGCATCTGGTGGAGCGGAACCACGGTCCCCGGTTCTGGGCCCGGGTCGCCGAATTGGTGCCCGAGGTGGAGCGCGCCCGCGCCTGGCTCAACCACCACGGCGAGGAACTGCACCGCTACGGTCGCGGCTGAGGTTTCGGCCGCACCTTCCGCCGCATGAAGCTCGCGGGCGGCACCCAGGTATCCGGCATCTCCGTATTGGCCCAGTGGCACATGGCCTGCAACACCGGCAGCAGGGTCTCGCCGCGTGGCGTCAGTGCATAGGCGTGGCGGACGGGGCGTTCCTGGTAGGGCTGTTTGGCGACCAGGCCCGCCCGCTCCATGCGCTTCAGGCGGTCGGCCAGGATATTGGTGGTGATGCCCTCGGGGCTTTTCAGGAATTCACCGAACCTGTTCTTGCCCGTGAACATATCGCGGATGACGATCAGCGACCATTTATCGCCGACCAGATCGAGGGTTGCGGCGATGGGGCAGCCGGAGCGTTCGGGAGCGAGGGCGGGCACGGTTTCGGAAGAACTGTTCATGTCGCTGCATCGATCCGAATAGTGACTTGCAATCCGCAATCGACCCTTCTACGGTGTGACTTGCATATCAAAAGTCATACCACGGGAGGACATGAACATGGAGACGGTTTTTTCCGGTGGCTGTCTGTGTGGCGCCGTGCGCTACGAAAGCACGGCGGTCCCCGTCGTCTGCGGGCATTGCCATTGCGAGGATTGCCGGCGTTCCAGCGGCACCGGCCACTGCTCGCATGTCGGCCTGCCCGAAGCGGCGGTAACGCTGACCGGTGCCGTTTCCGCCTTCGACAAGCCGGCCGACAGCGGCAACATGGTGACCCGCGCGTTCTGCCCAACCTGCGGCGCCGCCACCCATTCCTTCAATTCCGCCATGGCGGGAATGATCTTCCTGCGCGCCTCCAGCCTGGATGATCCGGAGGTGTTCCAGCCGCAGCTGATCGTCTACACGGCGAAAGCCCCTTCCTGGGACCATATGGATGCCAGCCTGACCGCCTTCGAGGGCATGCCGCCGCCGGACGATATGCCGATCTAGACCCGAGGCTGCCATGGCCCACGACCCGGACGCCGCCGACCGTCTGCGCATCGCGCTCGCCCGGCGCCTTGAGTTCTCGGAGCGGCGTATGTTCGGCGGCATCTGTTTCCTGTTGCGCGGCAACATGCTGTGCGGCACCTGGGCCACCTTCTACATGTTCCGCGTCGGTAAGGACCTGGAGGCGGAGGCCCTGGCGCGGCCGGATGCCCGTATCCTGATCCTCGGCGACCGCCGCATGGGCGGTCTCATCGAGCTTGATATCGACGGACGTTCGGTGGACGACCTGGCTGACTGGATCGACCTCGCCGATCGTTTCGTCGGGGCATTGCCGGCGAAGGGGTCGGGCTAGCGCGAGCGCGGATCGATCAGGCCGGTCAGCCTGTCCGCCGCCGTCAATCCGAACCGCAGGACCTGGGCGCGCCGGCGCGAGGCATTGACGGGGCTCTCGGTCGCCGGTCGCTGGATGGCGCCGCCATGGGCGTCGGCGACGATGATACCGACGTCGAGCGGCAACCGGTCGAGCGGAAAGGCGTCGTCGACGGCGAAGTAGAACCAGTCCGCGTAGGCGAGATACTCCGGCCACTTCGTGTCGGCGCGCAGATCGGCCAGCGATGATTTGACCTCCACGACCGCGAAGCGGCCGGCCTTGTCCAGCCCGGCCACGTCGACGCGGCGTTTGGACGTCAGCTTGAATTCCGTAAGGCAGCGAAAGCCCAGGTCGGCAAGCAGCCGCATGCTGCCGCGGGTGACGGCCCCGGCGGTGGTCGCCGGGTCGGGTACGGGCACTCTTGTAGCCGATGAACGTGAAAAGTTCATATTGTGTTCCCTGTTCGTATGTGAATTTAGCAAGCACGGAGTGCGATCCGCAAGCGCCTTGCGATGCCGTGCCGTGGCCCCGATGATGGCGGCATGCGCCAAGCTCAGACCGAAATCAGCGTCGACACCCCCGGCCGGGGTCTCGTCGAGGTGACCGGCCAGGTTGTCGACTGGACCGCCCGACAGGGCATGGCGACGGGCATGCTGACCGTTTACTGCCGCCACACATCGGCGTCTCTGACCATCCAAGAGAACGCGGACCCCGACGTCATGCGCGACCTCGAGAGCTTCTTCCAGCGCCTGGTCGCCGATGACCCGTCGCTCTATCGCCACACTGCCGAAGGGCCCGACGACATGCCGGCGCATATCCGCTCGGCGTTGACCGATGTGTCGCTCAATCTGCCACTGGCCCAGGGCCGGCCGCTGTTGGGCACGTGGCAGGGCATCTACCTGTTCGAACACCGCCTCAGGCCGCACCGGCGTCGCCTGGTGCTGCACGCGCAGGGGGACTGACTCACTTCACGCCGGTGTTTCAGGTGTTCATCACCGGGGCCAGCCGCTCCGCCGGAAAATGTGCAGTGACGGTTGTGCCGACGCCGACCTGGCTTTCGATGGACAGTTCGCCGCCATGCGCCACGACCATGGATTGGGCGAGAAACAGGCCGAGGCCGGTGCCCTCGTGGGACCGGCTCAGGGTATCGCCGACCTGCTGGAATGGCTCGGTGACCCGGGCCAGGTCTTCGGTGGCGATCCCGATGCCCGTGTCGCCGATCACAATGTCCAAACCGCCTGATGGGCCCGGACGCGCCGACACCGTGACCCGTCCCTGGGCCGGGGTGAACTTGACGGCGTTGGACAGCAGGTTGAGCAACACCTGGCGCAGCATCCTGACGTCTGCCCGGAGCGTCGGTCGGCCCTTGTGGACGTCGTTGACCAGCGCCACGTCGGCCCGAACGGCGGCTTCGTTGACCATGCCGCAGCAGGTCCGAACCACGTCCGCCACGTCGACGTCCTGCTCATTCAGGGTCATGGATCCGGCCTCGATCCGCGCCACGTCCAGGATGTCATTGATGACTTCCAGCAGATGTAGTCCCGAGACATGGATATCCTCGGCGTATTGGCGATAGCGCTCGTCGATGCCTTCACCGAAATTTCGACCGGCGATGAGGCTGGAAAAACCGATGATGGAGTTGAGCGGCGTGCGCAGTTCGTGGCTCATGGTGGCCAGGAATTGTGACTTGGCGCGGCTCGCCGCCTCGGCGTCGTCCTTGGCATGCATCAATGCCGTGCGCGCCTCGGCGATGCTGGTGATATCGGTCTCGAAGGTGCCGATGGCCACGGTGCGCCCATCGGCATCGGTGAGCGGGAACTTGTGAACAAGGGTGTTGATGACCCGGCCCGAGGCGGCGACCTCGGTCAGCTCATCGGTCTGCGCCTCACCGGCCTCGATGACGCGCCGGTCGAGCGCACTCGCCCGCTCCGCGTGCTGTCTCGACGCGATATCGAAGATCGTCAGGCCGAGCACGTCGGCGGCCGAGCCGCCAGGGATGAACATGTCGATGAACGGCTGGTTGGTCAGCAGATACCGACCCTCCAGGTCCTTGATGTAGACCGCCGTTGGCGACTGCTCGACCAGTGCCGAGAACTGGGTTTCGACCTCGCGCAGCCGTTCCTCCGCCCGTTTCATCTCCGTCACCTCAAGCGCCACCGTGACCACGTGGGCGACGGCGCCATCGCCATCCATGACTGGCGTCTTCGAGGTCATCATGACGTGATCCTCACCACCGATTCGGACGGTTTCCTCGAAGAACGGGAAGGCGTCACCTGTGCGGACAACGTGCTGGTCCCGTTGCCGCATGTCGTCCGCCATGCCCTCGGGCACCACATCGCCGGCCATGCGGCCGATCAGGTCATGCGGCGCCATTCCCATGCGTTCGGCGGCGAAGCGGTTGGCGAACACATAACGGCCGTCCGGGTCCTTGACCGTCACGACAAGCGGCGCCGCGTCGATGATCTCCTGCATCAGGCGGCGGCTGTCCTGCAGCGCCGTCTCGACCTCGTGCTGGCGGGTGACGTCGATGCCGACGCTGATGATGCCGCGCGGGCGGCCTTCGGTATCCATGACCGGCGCCTTGTGGACGTTCAGCCAGGTCACCCGGCCGTCCGGTCGTTGCAGCCGCGACACGATGCCAGCCACGGTCTCGCCCGTGGCCAGGACGTGGGCATCATGGGGATTAACGTGTTCAAAATGTTCCGGTGACAGGGTCTCGGCCGTGGTCTTGCCGATCTGCTGATCCGCCGGCAGGTCCATTACCTGGGCCTGGTGGCGGTTGACGAAGACATAGCGGCCGTCCCGGTCCTTCACATTGACGAAGGCCGGGATGGCGTCAAGAAGGTCGGAAAAATGCATGGCCTTGTCGGCCGGACCGCAAGGGGGCGCGGCCAGTGTCGACGCTTCGAGGCGAAGAACCTCGTCGACCAACTCCGATTTAGAGAGGCGTCGGAGTTGTTCTCGCCGCGTGTTCTCATCGCTCATGCCGCAATCGTAGCAGCGCCCGCGAGCAACCCCAACCCGCGCCCCGTCATCGTACTCGCACTGCCATTTGCTTGCCGACGATGGAATAAGCGATGGTGTCATGGCTCCAGCCGTGTTCGGCCGCGGCTTCCACGAATGCCCGGTGCTCGTCCTCGCGCCATGTCGGATTGACCAGGTAATCGTCGAAGACCAGCACCGAGCCCGCGACCAATCGTGAGGCCAGGCCTGCCAGCACCACCGCCGTCGAGGCATGGATGTCACAGTCGATATGGGCTAGCCGCACCGGGCCGGGATTGGCGTCGAGGAAGGGGCCAAGGGTATCCTCGAACAGGCCGGCATGGAGCCGCACGTTCGCGGGCACGTCGGGCATCCGGCCGCCGGTGGAGTAGACGCCGGCCGGCTCGTCACCCCAGGCCTGGGGTAGGCCCTCGAAGGAATCGAAGCCATCGAGCGGCCCCGCGACCAGCGCCGCCAGGTGGCGGATCGAGGTGCCGTGGCGGACGCCGAACTCCAGCATCAGGCCTTCCGCCGGTGCCCTGTCGACGGCATGGGCGAGCAGCTGGAAGCCGTCGGCCAGCATCGCCGTCTCCGCCGTTCGGGTCGCCTTGACGAACTCCCAACTGTCGAGCCGAGCGCCATCGGTGGGGTCCGTGGGATCGAGGGCGGAAAAGGCCGCGTCGGCGTCTGCCTGGCGCCCCGCCTCCTCCAGCGCCACGCCCAGGTAGAAGCGGGCCAGGGCGTGGTTGTGGTCGACGGTGATGGCGCGGCTCAGCGTCTCGGCCGCCGTATCCGGGCCATCCGCGAACCGCACCAGACCGAGGTTGCAGAGCGCGTCGGCGTGGTCGGGAGCCAACTCGATGGCGTGCTCGAACGCTAGGGCGGCGTCCGCCGCGTGACCGCCCTCGCGCAAAGCATTGCCGAGATTGTAGTGGGCGTCGGCATACTCCGGCGCCGCCCGGAGGGCGCGGCGGCAGGCATCGGCGGCATCGTCCGGCAGGCCCAGTTCGGCCAGCGTCGCCCCCAGGTTTGACCAGGCCGGCGCCAGATCAGGCGCCAGCCCGACGGCCCGGCGATAGGCGGCGACGGCGCCGTCGGCGTCTTGTGCGCCGCGCAAGGCGTTGCCCAGGTTGAAGGCGGCGGCCGCCAGGTCCGGCGCCAGGTCGAGGGCGAGGCGAAAGGCCTCGGCCGCGCTCTGGTGGTGTTCGAGGCCGGCCAGCGCGTTACCCTGGTCCAGGTGGGCATCGGCGATATGGGGTGCGGCGGCGATGAAGGCGTCGGCCAGGTCCAGGGCCTGGTCATACCGGCCCGCATGGTGATGCAGCACACCCAGCAGATGCAGCGCATCCAGGTCGCCGGCATGACGCTCCAAGAGCGCTCCATAGCCGGCTGCGGCCGCCGCCAGGTCGCCGGCCCGGTGGGCGGCCAGCGCCGCCGCTAACGTCTGATCCCTTGTGGTCGCCGCCATGGGGTTGGATTATCGGCGCCATGGCCCGAACGAGGAAGCCAAAAGGACACAGACCACCGGCCGCCCCACCGGCCGCCCGACCGGCCGCTCCTGGCGCGCCGCTGATCCCGCTGGCCGATCCCGGAGCAGCGACCGCCAAACCTATGCCGACGCCGCGGCTGGCCGATGCTGCGGCGGCACTCGACGCTGGCCAACCGGCGGTGGCGCTCGAGGTCTGCGGCGCCCTGCTGGCCAACGCCCCCGACGATGCCGATGCCCTCAATCTCGCCGGCATCGCGCAGGTCCAACTCGGCAACGCCGAGGACGGCCTCGACCTGTTGCGGACCGCCGTTGCCTTCCGGCCCGGTGATGCCGGGATACTGTCCAACCTGGGAAACGCGCTGGCCGGCCTCGGCCGCATCGAAGACGCCGAGCATGCCTACCGGGATGCCATGGCCGCCGACGGTGACGACGCGGAGGCGCCGTTCAATCTCGGCCTGCTGCGCGAACGCCTGGGCGATGCCACGGCCGCCGTGCGCTGGTTCGAACGCGCGCTGGCGCTCAAGCCCGACCATCCTTCCGCCGCCTTTGCGCTGGCCGGCGCCCTCAAGGCCCTGGGCCGGTTGGCCGACGCGGCGCGGGTGCTCGAGGACCTGCTGGCCCGCCAGCCGGCACACGTGGATGCCCTCAACAACCTGGGTACGGTGCGGGCCGAGGCCGGCGACCATGCCGCCGCCGCCGGCCTTTACCACCGCGTCCTCGATATCGCGCCCGCGCACATCGACGCCCGCTATAACCTCGGCGTGGCGATGCAGGAAGATGGCCATATCGATGAAGCGCTCGACGCTTATGACCGAGTGATTGCCGCCGATGCCGGCCATCCGGCGGCGCACGTCAACCGGGGCGACGCGCTCCGTGCCCTCGGCCGCCTGGACGACGCCGAGGCCGCCTTCCGCCGCGCCATGGACCTGGCGCCCGGTTTCGCCAAGGTGCGCGCCAACCTGGCCGACCTGATGCTGCAACGGGGCGATGCGGCCGGCGCCCTCGGCATCGCCGAAGATTTCCTGGTCGCCAACCCGGGCGACACCATGCTGCTGGCCATGCGCGAGATGATCCTGCGCCAGCTCGGCCGAACCGACGACGCCCGGGCGTTGCTGGACTATGCGCGCCTGCTGGATGCCGGAGACATCGCGGTACCGCCGGCCTATGCCGATAGGGCGGCCTTCAACGCCGCATTGTCCGGGCACGTGGAGGGGCACCCGTCGCTGGTCGAGGCGCCGGCCCGCCACGCCACCCGCCAGGGCCGCCACTCGGGCGAATTGCTGGTCGATCCCAAGGGACCCATGGCCGACCTGGAGACCATCATCCGTGGTCGCGTCGATGCCTACTTGGCGCGCATCGGTGACGATGCCGGCCACCCCTTCGTCCAAGCCCGGCCGGCGGACTATGAGCTTTCCGTCTGGGGCGTGGTGATGCGTCGCCAGGGGCACCAAGTGGCACACATTCATCCGGCCGCCTGGCTGGGCGGCGTCTACTATGCCCGCGTGCCGGACGCCGTCGCCGCGGACGACCCGGACCATGCCGGCTGGATCGAGTTCGGCCGCCCGCCCGACGACTATCATGTGACGGCGGCGCCCAACCTGGAATTGGTGCGTCCCCGCGAGGGCCTGATGCTGCTGTTCCCGGCCTACTTCTATCACCGCACCGTGCCCTACGATGCGGAGGCGACGCGCATCAGTATTGCTTTCGACATTATTCCGGTTTGAGCGCCGGCATGGCCGCGCCTGCGCAGAACCGGCCCGGGCTCACAATGATCCATATCAATGCCCCGGGCGGGCTCCCGTCCTAGGATCATCGTGCGCTTGGAACAAAGTGCTCCGAAGACGGACCCCCCGCCTAAGAGCGTGTTCCTCGCCGATATCATCCCCCGCGAATTCTGTTCGCGAACTGGGCCGGTCCTTCGGGGCCGGCCCGTTTTCTTTTCGTAGTTTGGGGGCGGGCTCAGGCGGCGAGCACCGCGACACCGTCGGCGGCGAGGGCGTCGATCTCGTCGGCGCCGTAGCCCAATTGGCCGAGAATTTCCGCCGTATCGGCGCCGAGCGCCCGGGCGATGGGTGGCGGGCCCATGTCCGTGCCGGCGAAGCGCACGGGCAGGCGCAGGCCTTTCAGCGGTCCCTCGCTGGGGTGGTCGTAGTGTTCGAACATGCCGCTGGCGACCAGTTGGTCGTTGACCAGCAGGTCGTTCAGGTCGCTCACCGGCATGGCCGGAATGTCGATGTCGCGCAACAGCTCCATCCATTCCGCCGTGGTCCGTTCCGGCGCCACGTCGCGCAACAGGTCGTAGAGCTCGCCAATCCGCTTGCTGCGCTCGGATGCCGACGTTACCCAATCGGCGCCGGCCAGGTCATCGCGGCCGATGGCACGCAACAGCCGCGTCCAGTGGGCTGTCGTGTAGGGCAGCGTGGCGACGTGGGAATCCTTGGTCCGGTAGGGCCGCCGGCTGGCCGCCAGGATGCGTTCGTAGCCCGGCGGGCCAATAGGCGGCTGGTAGGTCGCAGCGGCCAGGTGCTCGGCCATGACGAAGTGGGTGATGCTTTCCAGCATGGGCACTTCCAGGGTCGCGCCGCGTCCCGTCGACTGGCGCCCGACCAAGGCCGCCAGCATGGCGTTGGCGGCATAGAGGCCGGTGATCTTGTCGACCACCACGGTCGGGATGTAGCGCGGGTCGCCGTTCTCGTCGGCCAGCAAATGGGCGATGCCGGAGACCGCCTGCACGATGTCGTCGTAGGCCGGCAGGTCCCGGTAGGGCCCCTGCTGGTCGAAGCCCCAGGCACCGCAGTAAACGATGTCGGACCTGTGGATGCGCACCGCGTCCTCGCCGATGCCGAGCCGCTCCGCCGCCCCCTTGCGCATGGAATGGAAGAACACATCGGCGCCGCCGACGAGCCGCATCAGTGCTTCGAGCCCGCGCGGGTCCTTCAGATCGAGCGCCAGGCTCAGTTTGCCCCGGTTACAGTTCATGAACAGCGCGCTCAGACCCGGCGTCTTGGTCGGCGCGATGGCGCGGGTGATGTCGCCCTCCGGGCTCTCCACCTTGATCACGCGCGCTCCCATCTGCGCCAGCAGCAGTGTCGCGAATGGCCCCAATAATACGCTGGTCAGATCGATGATGGTGACGCCGGCAAGCGGCGGCGGAACTGCGTCCTCGTTCATGGCCGCTGACTACTTCCGTTTCAGCGGCGGGCTGTAGACGATGACCACTTCCAGGTCATCCGGGCCCAGGCTGGTCACTTCGTGGTCCATGCCGGGTGGAATGCGGAACACGGTGCCGGGCCCGTAGTTGTCGTCGGAGCCGTCACCCAGCACCACGCGGGCAAGACCGCCGGTGACGTACATGGCCTGCGCCTCGGTAACGTGGTTGTGGTTGTCCGCCTTGCCGCCGGGCTCGACCCGGCCCAGCACCATTTCGAACGCTCCGGCGAACGCCTCCTCGACCAGGCGCACGTTGGTGGTGCCGCTGTGGCCGGGCGGCACGTACGTCGGCATGTCGTCGATGTGCTCGACGGCGGGCGGGTGTTGGGAGTCGTCGGACATGGGGCGCACCGGTTCGTAAGTTATCGGGAACGTGACGACCTTACTCGGAAGCCGTCTTCAGGACAAAGTCCAGAAGTGACCGGGCGTCGAACGTGTCCTGGTGCCGTTCGACCCAGGCGTCGTGAACCGGCCGGCCACCGCGCTCACGGAACTCGTCCAATTGGCTGGCCGAGTAGGTGACGGGCCGCATAAGCCTATAGAATTCTCCCAAATTCTCGTCATCGGCCGCCCTGTAGGCCGCGACCAGGGCCTTGTGGGCCCCTGGCTTGGCTTTGGCGAGAAGCCGGCGGTAGGGCGCCGGCAACGCGTTCCACGACGCCAGGCTGATGGCCGCCGGGCAATCGACGGTGCCCGGCGACATGTTGGTGGTGAACCAGTCCGCCACTTCATGAATGCCGAACGCGGCATGGGCGTAGGAGAACGGAAACGACACCGCGTCGACCGCGCCCCTGTCCATGGCTGCGTAGACGGCGGATGCGTTGTCGCTGTTCCTCTTCGCCCCCAGGTGTTCCATGGCATCGCCCAGGCCGCCCAAGGCGCGAACGGTCAGACCGCTCCAGCCAGTCGGGGTTAGCGGCGGATCGCCCTTGCCGAGAAATTCGAACTGCGGCAGCAGCGCGCTCATATAGAGCATGACGCTCCAATTGACCGCCATCTCCTGGCGCACGATGTCATGGCCGTAGACCGCTTCGTGCACCCGCCGTTGCGTTTTGAAATCCTTGATCGCGAGGAACGGCAGATTAAGAACACTCAACGCCCGGGCCTTGGCGGGATGATAAGACGTGCAGATCTGCGCCATGTCGAAGCGCCCGGCTTTCAGGTTTTCCAGGTTCCGCAGCTTGCTGCCAAGCTTCTCGCCGTAACCGATCTCGATTCTGAAACTGCCGCCGGTCCGGTCGGCAACGTATGTGGAGACATATTCGATGCCCGCGGTGAAAGCGCGTCGCGCGCCCCAGACGTTGTACTTCCAGGTGACGGGAGGGCCTTTGACGGTCTCGGCGGCAACCACCGTTCCGACAGCCGTGAAGGCAAACACCAAGAGGGCGGCGATGGATGCCCCGACCCGGCGTTTACAGGCTGTCATCGTCCCGTCCGGCGGCGGTCGATGAACAGTCTGAACTCATTGGATCATGGTCGACGGGATCAACAGGATGATGGACGGGAAGGCGATCAGGATGCCGACGTTGATCAGGTCGACCAACACGAACCAGCCGCAGCCGCGGAAGATGTCGCCCATGGCCACGTTCGGCGCCACGCCCTTCAGGATGTAGACGTTGAGGCCGACCGGCGGCGTGATCAGGCCGATCTCGATCATCCTGACGACCAGCACGCCGAAAACGATGGGATTGATGCCCAGGCTCTCGATCGTCGGCAGCACGATCGGCACGGTCAGCAGTAGCATGCCGATGCCGTCCAGGAACATGCCGAGGAACAGATAGAGCGCCAGGATGCCGATCAGGATCAGGGTCGGATGCATGTCCAGTTCGACGATGTTGGTGGCGATGGTTGCCGGCATGCCGGTGAAGCCGAGGAAATGCACGAAGATCAGCACACCGGCGACGATGGCGAAGATCATCGCCGTGGTGCGCGCCGTCTCGAACATGGAATCCCGGAAGGAACCCCAGTTGAGCCGCGGCAGCGCCAGGCACAGGGCACCCAGCGCGCCGAGGGCGGCCGATTCGGTCGGCGTCGCGATACCGGTATAGATGCTGCCCATGACCAGCACGATCAGCACCATCATGCCCCAGACGCCCTTGATCGAGTGGAAGCGATCCTTCCAGGTGATGCCGCGCACCGGGGGGCCGAGTTTCGGGTTTATCTTGAAACGGATCATCAGCATGATCGCGTAGCTGAAGGCTTCCAGCAGGCCCGGAAGGATACCCGCCAGCAAAAGTGCGCCGATGGATTGCTCGGCGATGAAGCCGTAGATCACCATCAGCACCGACGGCGGGATCATCGTCGCCATGGTGCCGCCGGCGGCGACACAACCTGTCGAGACTTTGTCGTCGTAGCCGAATTTCTTCAGTTCCGGCAGCGCCACCCTGCCGGTTACAGCGGCCGATGCGGTTGACGCGCCGCAGGCAGCAGCAAATCCGGCGGCGCCGAAGATCGTTGCGATGGCGAGACCGCCCGGCAGGTGGCCGAGCCATTGCCGCGCCGCCCAGAACAGATCGCGCGTGATGCCTGCGTAGTAGGCGAAATAGCCCATCATGATGAACAGCGGCAGCACCAGCAGCGAATAACTCGCCAGGTGACCGTGCGGAATGCCCGATGACAGGCTGGCGGCCGGGCTGTAGCCACGCAGGATCCACAGGCCCACGAAGCCGCAAAGCGCTGTCGCGAAGGCGATCCGCATGCCCGAAAACAGCATGGCGGTGAGGACGACAAGCGAGATGAGACCGATTGTTACGGGGTCCATGCTGTTTGCGTTCCTCTAAGCCGCCAGGTCAATTGTCGCGCCGGGCATGTCGATCACGTTTCATGCGCGTGAAGTTCGGAGGTATCGACCTCCGGCTCCGGCAATCGGTCCGGCATGAGCACCAGCAGGAGCTGCAGGTACATGCGAATGGAAATCAAAAAGTATCCGATCGGCACCGCCACCTTCGATGGCCAGGTCGGCCAATAGGGTGGTGACATTGTGACGTCGTCGTAGTCCCAGGCGGTATAGGTAAACTTGGCGCTGAAGTACGACAGGATGGCGCAGGTGACCATGGAGAGCACCAGCGTCAACAGGTTGGCGTTGCGCCTGAGGGTCGGTGACATGGCATCGACGACCAGTGTCATGCCGACATGGTCGTTGCGAGCCTGTGCGAACGAGATGCCGAAGAACACGATGATCGGCAATAGCAACTCTGCACCCTCAAGATGGCCTTCGAGCGGTGAATTGAAGACGTAGCGCGCGATTACTTCCGCGGTAACCCAGGACATCACCCAGATGATGACCGCCGATGCCACGTAGAGCAGCGCGCGCTCCGCCCGACGCAGCAGATATTCGAAGCGCGTGGCCGCGAGGGTGATAACCCCCGCGACCACCGCCGTAGCGATCAGTACGCCAACAATTTCAAGCACGGTTTAAAACCGTTTACGTGTTGCTCACCACAACGGCTATTTGCTGTGCTTCTTAACCGATGCCTGAACGAACTTGAGCATCGCGGAACCGGGACGGCCCTTCTTGTTCTGCGCCTTTTCCCATTCGGCCCAGATCTTGCCGGCGCCGGCAGCCAGCTTGGCCCGCACCTTCGGGTCGATGGTGACGACCTCAAGCCGCTTGCGGAAAATCGGCTTCCACTTCTTGTCGGCCGTCCGATAGGCGTTGACCATGGTCTTGATGGCGTTTTTCTGAGCCGCCGGCAGGGCCTTGCGGACCGCTGCAGGCGTCTTGTTCCAGGCCGCCAGGCTGACGCCCTGGAAGCACATGAAGCCGCCCATGGCGAGACCTTCGGTGACGTACTTGGAAACCTCGAACAGCTTGTAGGCGCCGAAGGCGTAGGAGTACGGGAAGCCGAAGCTGTCGATGGTGCCGCGATCGAGGGCGTTATAGCCGTCGGGCGCCGTGACCATCGTCGGCACCGCGCCGAAGACCTGCAACGCCTTGGCGTTGAGGCCAGAAATGCGCATCTTCACGCCCTTCATGTCGGCGGTGGTCTCGATCCGCTTGTTGCCCATGAATTCATAGGGCGGCAGGAATGTCGGGCCGAAGAACTTCATGCCCCATCGATCAGCCAGTTCCTTCTTGATGTCCGGGTGGTTCATCACGTCCATTTCGACGGCGGCGCGAGATTCCAGGCCGGTCGGCAGCAGGAACGGCAGTTCCATGACCGACAGCAGCGGGAACTTGTTCGGATAGTAGCCGACGCACATCTGGCCGGCTTCGAAGCCGCCGTTCTTGATGTTGTCGGGATTCTGACGGCGCGGGCCGAGCGCGTCGCCGTAGTTGATCTTCAGCTCGAACTTGCCGCCGCCGGCTTTCTCAAGCTCGGTTTTCATGCCTTCGATGCCAGCGGTAAAGGCGCGCTTGCCGCCCCAGATATTGAAGTTCCAGGTGCTTTCGGCCGCGAAGGCCGTGCCGCTCCATGCCGCGCCGGCCGCCATGGCCGCCGCGACGGGTGCCACGATCATCAGTTTACGAATTTTCATTTTGCCGATGCCCTCCCAGGCGTGTTGACCAAAACATTTATATTGTCGTTGGTGGCCGGCGTTACGCCAGCGCATCTCCCGCCAAGACTGTAGCAAGCACCAGGGCGCCAGTACAAGCGAGGTGACAGACGGCCCACCCGGGCTCGGCGGCGGGCTCGGCGGCGGGCTCGGTGGCGGGCCCGGCAACGAAAGCGCCCCCGAGGCATTCCCGGGGGCGCGTCCGCAGGGTGTCATGCCGATTCACATGCATCAAATGTGCTGCATCTCGCGCTTCAGGTGGTTGAGGAAGCTGGCGATCTGATGCAGTTCCTTTTGCATTTTCTCGACCTGGCGCTTGGCCTTCTCGACCTCGGCCATCGGCTTTTTCTTCTTTTCCATGTCATTGATTTCACGCATCAGCCGCTTGACGTCCTGTTCGAGACCGCGCGAACGGCCGTCGAGGTGGTGGGTCAGGTTCTCGGCCATGTGCCGGCCGCGCATGAGCTGGCTCTTGGCGACCTGGATCCGGTGTTCCAGGACCTGGATCTGGTGCTTCAAGCCCCGGATATCGTTGATGAGCGGCTGCTTGTCCTTGGGTGTCTTGGCGCTGCGTGCCGCCAGTTCTATATCCGACAACGCCTTCCGCACGCCTTGCGATTGCCGTTCCAGCGCCTTGATTTCCGCCGTCACCTGCTTCAGGTGGCGGATGATGTTGAAGGCTTCGTGCTCGGCCTGCTGCTCCATGGCGGCCAGTTCGATGATCTGGCTGCGCCCATCTTGCGCCGCGTCGGCGGTCAGGGGATTTGCGGCGGCCAATAACCCGCTGATGACCGCGACCCCGAACGTACGTGTAAACATTTCAAACCTCCATTCGACAATAACCACAATTGGCATGGGGGTTTGTATCCCGCGCAACACTGCCCGTGGGTTAAACATTGTTCATGTGGAGAACTTGTAATGTTCAATTTTCGGTCGAGTGGTTCCGGCCTGCGCGCCTTGTCCGGCCGGTCTCGGCCGGTCTCGGCCGATCTCGGCCGATCTCGGCCGATCTCGGCCGTCCAAGGCCGATCGTCGGGCCGGCGAGGCGGTTTAGCCGGCGCAGTCGATGCGGGCATCCAGCGCGAACGGCCGGGCGTACCAGCCGGGTTCGACGAAAATGCCCAGTTGGCCGGTCGGGTTGCGCCGCTTCTTGATGCGGAACGAGGCCCGCTGACCGTCCTTCAGGCGCATCCGGCGCTTGACCACGGCTTGCGGCTGGCCGCGGCCGAGCCGGTAGATGACGAAGGTCGCCGACTTGGGCCAGGCCCGGCCGGCGTTGCGGATACGGAAACTGACGTCGCCGCCCGTGCACGCGGACTTCACGTCCAGATTCAACAGTCCCGCCGCTCCTTGGGCGAGGTTGGCGTCGGTGGCCGGGCTGGCCGCGATAGTCGGCGTGGTGGCGATAAGGGCGGCGGCCAGGGCACCGCTTAGCGCGAGGCCCTGCACCCACCTGTAACCCCCGGGAAACCTGGGCATGATCGTTCTCCTTCATTCGCTCCGCTTCTGCGGGCGTTTTTTGGGCGCCGGTTTTCGAGACCGGCACATCCTGGAGTCTGAACACCACGGGTTAACAAATGGCAAACGCCCGCCGTCGCCCGATGGCAGCCGTGTCCGCCGGCATGGGGGCGATTTTCGTTTCCAGCGTGCCGATCAGGCAGGGTCGGCGTTGGCCAGCTTCAGGCGATCCAGCATGGTCATGAAATCGCGCCCCGTGGCCAGCAGGCAGCTGATGCCCGTCGGATGGGTGACCACGATGGTGAAACTGCCTTCCCTTGAGGCGAAGACCTCGACCAGCACGCCGGTATCACCGACACCGGCGGCGACCGGCACCTCGGCGTAGGTCTGCGTCAGGCTGGCGCGCAGCTTCGCGGCCTTCGCGCATGGTGGCTGCGACTGGGAATGAGCGGGGGTGTAGGAGGCCGCGAACAGCACCAATGCGGCGACCGTGGCGGCACAGATTGTTCTCAGCTTGGGGGTTCTCAGCGTAATCATCGTTGTTCTCCTTTCTGGAGATAAAGCGTCCTTCTGAACTGGAGAAGTATGACAAAGATGCCCCGCCGTCGCTGTGACAACGGTCACCGGCGAGATAAATTATTTAATTTCAAGGAGATGGCGCCGATGAAGACCCATTCGCGGTCGTTCTCGGGCAGCTAGAGAGCACCGTCATCGGTGAAGCGTGCCGGTGGGTCGGCGGCGACTGGTCCGGTGGCCAGGACGAGAGCAATCTGGGCGACCGCGAACCGCATTCGCATTTCATCCGCAAGAGACTGTCAACCCGATCATGTCCCCGGCCGAAGCGCGTGATCGATGCTGTACCGAAACCGACTGCTACCACCAGTGATGATGGTGGTGATGATGGTGGAAAATTTTCGGCAGCACCTTGCGGACAGCCTTCTCCGCTTCGTGGGCGACCGCCTTCACCACGACCTTGACGACCTTCTGCACTTCCTTGTGCTTGAGTTCGCTCGCCAGCACGTGGTCGAGGCCTGGATACCAAACCCCCGCCTTCGGCACTGGCCAGAAACCGTTCAAGGTCAGGTTGTAGGATTTCGACGGCAGACGGGTCAGGATTTGGAACACCGTCGCCTTCTTTGCCCCCCAGTAGTCGTAATGGCAGGTGGCGCCGTCCGTGGTCCATCCGAACCCGGTGAGTTCCCGATTGCCGTTGTGGGAGCCCTTGAATTTGGCGCGGCAGGTGTAGGCGGTTTTGAGGCCCGGTTTACCGACGCCGTCCGTGAAGCCGGTCGGAATGGCGTAGGTGGGAAGGGTGCCCTTGCCACCGGCAGTCCAGACGGCACCGTCGAAGGCAGATAAATATTGTTGGGAACCTTTATTGTCATAGGATTTGCCGTCCAGCGCGACCCAGCACTTACCATCGTCGGCGAGGGTGCCGGTGACCCAGGATTGGCCAATCATGCCGTTCATGGCGCAAATGCCGATATTCGCTGGCGTGCCGGCATAGACGGGTTTTGGATGCGCCGGCCTGGCCGATGGGGATTTCCCGACCATGGTAACGCCCGAGGTGGGATCGACGATGGGGGCGATGATCATTTTTGATGTATTCGCGCAGGTCTCCATCACCGCGATGGAATTAAGAGACGGCGAGAAGGTGCACTTCTTGGTCTGCGCGTTGATGATGCGCCAGCCCCCGGGCACGGCGAACGTATTCCACCACTGGTAATCGAGTTGCGAACAGGCGCGCTCGATCAGGTTGGCGCCGTCCGCATAGCTTGCCGGTTGCAGGCACTTGCCGGTCTTGCGGTTGACGAAGCGCACATAGCCGCGGATATCGATGCCGTAGTTGTAGCGCGCCGCCGAGGCGCAATTGACCATGCTGATCTGGCCCTTGGCGTCGGGATCGGAAAAACACGCCGACTGGGCGTCGTTCCTGAGCGCGATATCGGCCTTGTAGAACTTCGGCGAGGCCGAGTCGGCGACGCGGAAGACCTGGTTGGCGGAACCGACGCAGGCCGTCCACCCGGCCTTGGCGACGCCCGGGTGCGAACTGTTATTCTTGAAGTTCAGGCAACTGTTGGTCGCCAGATTGGCGAGTTGCAACCAGCCATCGCCGTGTTTTATGGCCTTCCAATAGTATTCCTTGGAATTGACGCATTTGCGGACCGAGATAACGCCGTTGCCCTGGAACACGGGTTCCGGGAAATCGAACGACCCCTCCGTCGTCGCCTTGGGGTCCTTGAACGCGCGCTGGGCGGTGCCCCAGCTGCCGGCCGGCACGATGCACAGCCCGCCGCTGGGCTGGTAGATTTGCACATAACCGCTGTTTGGTTTGGTGCGCGGTGCCCCGGTGACAACCCGGGTCGCCCATTTCTGATCGGCGTGGTTCATGCAGGAATACTGTTCGATGACGCCGCCGACGTTGGTCAGGCACAATCCAGTGTGGCCGGCCTCGATCAAGTCCTGGTTGAAGGGTTGGGACACGTCCCTATCGAGAGGGCTGTCGCCCTTCTTTTCCATCTGCGACTGCAGATAGGCCGTGTTGTAGGCGGCGTTGCGGGCCCTGATCGCGGTCGCCGTCTTGTTGTAGCCGGCGAACTTTTTCTTGAACTTCGCTAGCTCGCGTTTATGCGCGGCGCCCGCGGCATCCATCTTACTTGCCACATGGCCCTTCAGTTTGCTCTTCAAGGGGCCGGGGATGTCACCGACGCCGCTTTCGATCAGGTGATCGAGGGCATGAAGGCCGAGCATCGCCAAGTGTTCCACGTCACCGGCCAGGTCCTCGCCGATTTTCTTGATCCGGAAGGCGAACTGATCCTTGATCTCGGCGCCGAACAGAACGATGTCGATGGCCAAGTCGACCGGTTCGTCATGCTTGATGATGCCTTGGATATCGCCCTTGAAGGCGGCTTTCTTGATGTCGATGTCGGCGGCCTTGGAAATCGCCTGGGTCAGCTTGGCGGTGGCCTTCTTCATGAAACCGTCGAGTGCGTCCGCGCCTTCGATGGTGACCAGGGCAAGGCGTAGCGCCTCGCGGGCAGTGTCGCGCGAGACGATCAGCGCGGCGACCGCGGGGTCGAGGTCGATGGGGAAGTGGCTGATCAGGCTGCGCGCCACGTCCAGCGCCCAGTCGGCCCCGCGTTTCTCCCCCTCGGCCCAGCCGATTTGGATGCCTTCGCGGATCCGGCACGGCCATTTGTGCCAGCCGTGACAATGGTGATAGCGGCCCCAGAGATAGTTGATACGCCCTTGTATGGCATTAACCCGGTTTTCGGCATTGCGCAGCCTGCCTTCGGCGGCCGCCTTTTCGCGGCGCACCTTGGCGCGTTCGGCGTTGATCTTGCCGGTCAGCGTGTCGACCTTCGCCTCCGCCGACTTGACGGCCTTTTTGCCGGCTTTGAAGGCGGCGTCGAGCGCGTTGAAGATGTCGTTCAGCGCCGCCTGCGCCGGACCGGCGATGAACGTCTGGACGTCCAGTTGGATATCACCGGCGATGAAGAAATCGGCCTTCTTGAAATCCGGTTTCTTGACGCTCAGGTCGAGGCCCGACAACTTCAGTTCCGCCGTGATATCGGCCGCCGAGCCGGCGCCGAAATGGCCCTTCATGTCAACGCCGGTCTTGTCGAACTTGATGTGGAAGCGTTCCTTGGCGACGCCCAGCAGCACGATATCGGAATCCACCTTTAGGCTGGGTATCCCCGTCGGTGCCGCTTTGATGCCGAAGTCGTTGTTCTTCAGTTCCAGCGGCCCCAGTTTCATGTTGTCGATCTTGCCCGATGCGGTGATGCCCTTGGTCGGGCTGACCGAGACATCCATGCTTCCCAGTTCGTGATCCAGCCAGTTCATGGCGCCAGCCATCGCGAAACCCTCGCCGGTGATGTTCAGGTCCGGGTCCGCCGCACCCGGCGTGACGAAGGCGAACTTGACGTCGGTGAAGGTGGGCAGGATGCCCTTCGGAATCTGCAGGCTGAAGTCGCCGCCGATCATCTCGATGGCGATGGCTTCCATGAAGAACATGTCGACCTTGTCGGCGGTGGCCTTGAAAGCGATGTCCTGGGGTGCGCCGAGCGCCTCCGGCAGCAGGTCGGCGTCGGCGGCGATGGAGTACTTGTCGCCAGAAACCTCGATGTTGCCATCGAAGCCGAGGTGGATGGCGCCGTCCTCGTCGATGCCGAGGTCGAGGCCGACGTCGAACAGCGTGAAGCCGGGGATGCCGAAGGGCTTCTTCCAGCCCGCCTTGTCCTTCAGGTCGGCAACGATCTTGACGTCGATCTTCTCGTCCTCGAACTCCAGCGCCGTCTTGGCGTCAAACACCAGTTCGGTGCCGTGAACGTCGGCAGTGATGTCGACGCCAATGCCGAACTCGACATCGAAAGCGCCGTCTGCTTCGGTGGCGACCATGGAGAATACGGCTTCGACGCCCGGTTTCGATTTCATCCACTTGGGCTGGCTCTTGGCACCCGTGTGCGCGCTCAGATCGACCTCGACGTCGAGCTTGGTGGGTCCGCCGAAGATGCCGCCGATGTCACCCATCAGGATGACCCGTTCTTCCGACAAGCCGAGCCGCGAGAAGGCATCCGACAGGCCGCCCTTGGATTTCTTGTGCTCGAACGCGGCGATCAGGCTAAGCCCGGACTCGACGTCGATATTGGCCGCATTGGCGCCGTAGACGTCCTTCAAGGCGTCCTGGGCGATGACGGAGAAGCCCGAGAGCGGGCCCGTGAGGCCGTCCTTGGACAGCACCACGGCGGCTTCCGACAGCACGATGTGCTTCAACGGCGTGTCCTTCAGCGGCGGCACCAGTTCCGTCATGGTGAAATTGTCCTGACGGATGATCAGGTTCCAGCCGGAGCCGGTGAACAGATAGACGTCCAGGTCCGACTTGCCGCCGAAGGACGTCTTGGCCTCGATGCCGTGCTCGGAAATCTTCAGGGTGTCGAGGGTGAAGTGGCTGGAGTTGGGGACATCCTTGACGCCCGGGATGTCGGACATCTTCAGCGGTCCGTCCAATTCGAAGAACGCGTCGGTGACGCTGCCGTTCTTCTCGTGCACGTCGACTTTGACATCGAGTTTGGAGTGCGAACCGATGTCCGACTTGGCGGTCATCTTGATGTCGAACGTGCTCGCGCCCGAAGCTTTTTTCTTCTTCTTGATGTTGAGCTTCAGGCTTTCCAGGTCGAGGAACTTGATGCCCATGGGATGGTTCCACGGGGCGTCCGTATGGCCGGTGATGTGCAGGTCCGAGCCACCTCCCTGCGCCTTGTCGTACTCCACATCGATGAAGAAGCCGACCTTTTCGCTCTTGACGTGGACATCGACGTCGCCCGAGACGCCGACATCAATGCCGCTTTGGCCATCGGGTGTTTTGCCCCTGACCTCCAGATGACCTTTCTTGAAGGTCACGAACTTGGAAATCTCGGGGATATGCGGCGTCGGCAATTTTACCTTCACATCAAGCTTGTCGAGGATGGCGTTCTTGATCGCGCCCGCGCTGTGGTTCTTGGCGAAAGCCTTGGGGCTGAATCCGCCGTTCAGCGGCAGGGTCAGGTCGTGGACCCCGACGTCCTTCAGAAGCGACGCCATTTCGCCCGTCGGATGGATGACCATGTCGCCGAACACATTGAGGCCGGGGCCGACGCTCATGTTGACATGTGCACGCTTGATCGGTTGTTCGACGCCCGAGGGCAGGGTCCCAGTATGAAGTTGGAAATAAAAGGAATACGGGTTGTAGACGAAAGCCATGTTATGGAAGCTGACGTCTTTCAGGGGTGTATTCGCGGCGCCGGGGATGAAGGATGCCGGGTTTATCGGAGCGGGCTTGCCGCCCTGCGCCGTCGGCACCCATGAAATGAAGTGCTTGGCCGAGCCCGGCTGCTTGAATACCGAAAGCTGAGATGAAATTCCCTTGACCTTCATGCCGGCGGTCAAACGATCAGACACGATCTCGAGCGAGTCGAACTCAACGTCGTCCAGGCCCGGCAGGCCAGGACTGTCGATGGCGTCCGCCAGTGTCACCTTGCCGAAAACGTTCATGTAGCGGCCATAAGCCGGGTTGTTGATGTAGGCGACGCGAACGTCTTTCGAGCCCAGTTTCGCACGCGCATTGATCGTCGATACCCAATGGCCTTGCGAGTTATCCATCTCGAAGAAGATGTTGCTCAGCGTGAACCCGGACATGAAATCGACCTTGATCGTCTTGCCCGGTTCTTCATAAGCGTAAACCTCGACGTAGCGTGCGCCAGCGGCTCCCTTCACCTCAACGTCGAAATCAATGGCAATTTGTTTGCTGCCGACCTCAATGTCGAGTTCGCCGCCGAGATTGACGTCCACCTCGCGTGTGTCGCCTTTCTTGACGCCCTTGATGGCAAGGGTCGTATTCCGGATGGTGGCGATCTTTGATATCCCGGGCAGCGCCAGCTTCGCCAGCGGCACCTTGATGTCCAAGTGGTCGAGAATTTCGTTCTTGATGGCCGAGCCGCTGATGTTCTTGGCGAACACTTTGGGACTGAGGCTGCCGTTGAGCGGCAGGCTCAGATCATGCACGCCGACGTGCTTCAGCAACGTCGCCAGTTCGCCTGTCGGGTGAACGTCCAACTTGCCGAACACGTTGAGCCCCTTCTTGACCGTCGGGTTCGAGACATTGTCATGCCTCTTCAGCCAGGCACTCACGTCGGGAGCGGCGCTGGCATCGACCCGCAGGGGTTGGGTGTTCCTGTTGTAGATGAAGCCCAGACCGTTGAATTCGACGTCCTTCAGGGGCGTGCCCTGGGTGCCCGGGATGAACGTGGCCGGCGAGAAATTGCCGGTCAGCAGCGCCATGAGGGACTTCTCCGCGCCGGAGGGCTTGAACATGATCACCTTGGAGTCCACGCCCTTGACCTTCATGGCGATTTCCACCTTGCCCTTCTGGACGGTAACCCAGTCGACATCCACTTTGTCGAGACCCGGCAGGCTATTCTCGCCGACGATTTCGGCCAGGGTCATTTTGGTGGAGATTTCCAGGTATCCCCCTGATCCCGGGTTATAGGCGACGCTGACCGGCTTGCCGTGCAGTTTCGAATCACCGGTGACGTACCAGATCCATTTGCGCTCCGAGTTGTTCATGTCGAATTTGACGTTGCTGAGCGTGAACTTGTGGAACAGGCCCAGTTCCAGTGTCTTGCCTTTCTCCTCGGCGGCGTTGAACTGGATGTAAGCAGGCTTGCCCCTGGGCTTCTGGACCTCCACGTCGAAGTCGAAGGCCTGCTGCTTGCCGGCGATGTGGACGTCGAGTTCGCCACCCACATTGACGTCGAGCGAGCGCTGGCCGCCCTTGTTGATGCCCTTGATGGTGAGCGTGGTGTGACGGATGCTGGCGTGCGTCGAGGCGCCGGGCAGGTTCAACTTGGGCAGCGGGATCTTGAGGTCCAAGTGGTCGAGGATCTCGTTCTTGATGGCGCTGCCCGAGATGTTCTTGGCGAACACCTTGGGACTGAAGCCGCCGTTGAGCGGCAGGCTCAGGTCGTGGATGCCGACGTGCTTCAGCAGCGTCGCCAGTTCGCCTGCCGGGTGAAATTCCATCTTGCCGAACACGTTGAGCCCGGATTTCAGCACGATGTCGCCGGGCACCGCCTGGGGCCGCAGCCGATAGCCGATGTCGCGCGGCATCTGGTTGCGATAGAGCCGGCCCGCCGTGCCTTGCGGCGCGTAGACGAAGGCCAATCCCTTGAAATCCACGTCCTTCAGGGGCGTGTTGGCGGTACCGGGGATGAACTCGGCCGGCGAGATGGTAGGCGGGCCGACGGTGACCGCAATCAGGCGTTTCGAAGCGCCCTCGGGTTTGAACACGTTGATGTAGCCGTAGGTTCCCTTGAAGCCCACGATCAGGCGCCAGAATTTGTCGTGGACCTGAATCGTCGTGATCTTGATGTCATCGAGGCCCGGCAGCGAGGCCTGCCCGACGATTTCAGCCAGCGTCAGTTCGGTGTGGACAACCAGTATATTCTTTCCGTCAAAACTCTCGTGCTCATAGCTGACATCGATAGGTTTCGAACGGAATTCCGATTTGGCGCTGACTTTCGACGACCACCCTTTCGACGTCTTCTCCATAAGCAGGCTGAGGCTGTCCAGCGTGAACCTGTGCCCCATCTCGACGGTTATCTTTTTGCCGGGTGCGGTGTCGCCCGTGATCACGACTTGGGCCGGTTTGCCCGCCTGTTTCTTGGTTTCCACCTTGTAGAAAAACGCCACTTTCTGGTTCTGGACCTCAACGTCCATCTCGCCCGCCACCGCGACATCGACCTCGCGCCTGCCGTCTTTCTTGATGCCCTTGATCTCCAGGCCCGGCGGCGAAAGCTTGACGTGGCTGGGTATCTTCAGGGCGTGCGGCAGGGGCAGCGTGGCTTTGATGTCCAGATTGTCGAGAATGGCGTCCTTGGCGGCGCTGATGTTCTTGGACAGCGCCTTGGGATCGATGGTGCCGTTCAGCGGCAGCTTGAGTTCATGGATGCCGGCGTGCTTGAGCATCGTCGCCATGGCGCCCGTGGGGTGCACATCCATATGCCCGAAGATGTTGAGGCCCGGCTTCAAGGTGATGGACTTGCCGTCGCCCTGCAGGTTGTAGCCGACCTCGTCCGGCATGTCCGTAGCCTGGAAGGTCTTGGCTGCCTGGGTTGGGTTGTGGATGAACACCATCCTCTCGAAAGTCACGTCCTTGAGCGGCGTGCGGTCGGCCCCCGGAATGAACTTGGCCGGCGAGGCGTTGCCCATGGCAAAGCCGACGAAGAACTTGGATTCCCCGCGCGGCTTATAAATGTCCATGTCCACGCGCACGCCCTTGACGTTCATGTCGACGCGCAGAAGGTTCTTCATGGCGACGATCCAGTTGCTCTTGATGTCCTTGAGCACCGGCAGGTCGGCATGTCCGGAAATTTCGGCCAGGCTCATGTTCATATCGAGCAGCAGCGATTTGTTGGACTGGTAATGGGCGTTCACGGTCTTGGAGCGGAAGGTGGTCTCGCCGTTGATCTGCCACACCCAGTTGCCGCGCACCTGGTTCATGACAAAGTCCAACTTCGTCAGCTTGAACTGGTTGACCAGCGGCAATGAAAGCGTGGTTCCGGGTTCGGTCTCTCCCTTGATGTGAAATTCGTCGGGCTTGCCGGGTTTCTTGACCACCTCCACGGCGTAATCGAAGGCCAGGGTCTTGCCGGCGGCCTTGATGTCCAACTCGCCGCCGACGGTGACATCCAGCGTCCGCTTGGCGCCGTCCTTGATGCCCTTGATGGCGAGCTCGGCGTGGCGGAACGTTGCAAGTTTTTTGACGCCCGGAATGTCCAACTCGGGCAAGGCGATCTTGATGTCCAGATGGTCGAGAATGTCGTTCTTGATGTCGGCGGCGCTGCCGGGGTGGAAGATCTTCGGGCTCAGGTTGCCGATCAGCGGTATCGTCCTCTTGTACGCGTGGACACTGCTCAGCAGCTTGCCGATCTTCGAGCCCTTGGCGATCACCATCTCGCCGATCACATTGATCCCAGGCTTCAGGTCGACCGATTTCACCAGCCCCGCGATCGGGGCCTCGATGTCCGGTGTGAACACCGCCGGCTTGAGGCCCTTGGCCGCCCCGCTCTTCGGCGCCCAGATCAGCACCATGTCCACGAACTTGGCGTCGTCCAGCGGCGTGCCCTTGACGCCGGGGATCAGGTTGCCGATTTCGAAGGTGTCCAGCACGGTGGTGGCGATATAGTTCTGGCCGCCGTGTTTCAGCGCGACCACGGCCATCTCCATGCCCTTGATCGTGCCCCGGACCTCCAAATAATCCGGGAACAGCGCAACCTTGGTGAACGTCACGTCGGTCAGTCCCGGCACGCTGATACCGCTGGGCAGCATGTCCGAGAGCTTCAGCTTGGTGTCGAGGACCGCGATGTCCTCGCCCTTGCCGGTCTGGGTCAGGGTCACGGCCGCGGTCTTGTTCTTGAACTTGGTCGTCGCCGAGAGCGCGATGTTCCACTTGCCGCCTTTGTGCGCCGCCAAGACCTTGAGGTCGTCCAGTTCGAGCGGGTGGATCAGCTTCAGCGAAATCTTGTCCGCGGTGCTGGCGTTCAACTTCAGCTGGTCGGCGTGGCCGCCGCGGATGGCCATGACATTGAAGCCGAAGTCGTGCTTCTTGCCGGCGAAGTTCAGATCCAGCGTTCCGGTGACGCCGGAGACGACCTCGTATTCACCGCCCTTTTTCTGACTGATGATGGCCAGCCTGGCGTCGGTCACCGAGACCATCGACGGCATACCGGGAATGCGCAATCGAGGCAGCGGCGACTGCAGGTCGAGGCTTTTCAGGATGGTGTCCTTGATGGCGCCGCTGGCGGTCTTCATGTCGACGCCGAACAGCCCCGTCGGCAGCGCGCCCGTGAGCGGCAACGTCATGTTGCGATGACCGACCGTCTGCAGCAGCGTCTTGATGGCGCCGGCGGATTGGAAATCGGCCTCGCCGAACAGGCTGAGGCCGTCCTTCAGGTCGACCGTGTTGCCCAGGTGCGAAACCGCAGCCCTGACCGGTGCGGGCAGCGTTGCCGTCGCCACCCCTGACTTGGCCGCACCTTTGGGCACGACCACGAAGGCCATGTCCTTGAACGAAACGCCGTCGATGGGCGTGCCATTCGAGATCGGCAGGTAGCTGGCAAGCTTGAAGGCCTTCGGCAGCACTGCGATGTAGGACTTTGCCGCACCCGCCGGCTTGAAGGCGACCAACGAAATCGCTTCGCCGCGCAACGTCGCCGTTGTCTCGGCCCAGTCGCCATGGGACTTGACCGAGCCCAGCTCCAGCTTGTCGAGGCCGGCAATGCCGGCAAGCTCATTCTTGAACGCGGCCGGCGTCTTGGGGGATTGCGCGTGGGCTGGAGCGGAGATGAGCAGCGCGGCGGCGAACACGCCCCACAGCCGCGTATTGATCACGAATTGCCTGGCACGGAACATGGATATCAAACCCCTTCGAACCTGCTGGTGCACGGGCACTCAATCTGTCTCGATAGATCGACGGCCAGGAAACCCTATTCGCATAGTGGAATAATGTCACATTAACGATTACTCACGGTTCACCAAGGGGTTGCTCGCCACTGCGTTCGAAGCCACCACGACCCCGTGCCATCGATACCGGCGGCCCGCGTTCGGAACTTCTCAATCTGGACTGGTGGTTCGTCGACCTGCAACGTCGACGCCTGATCTTCACCAAGACCAAGAATGGCGAGGCCAGAACGCTTCGCCTGACGGAACGGGCGCATGCCGTGTTGAACGAGCAGTTCCCGGGCAAGTCATTGAAAGAATGGCGCGCCCGACAGGATTCGAACCTGTGACCTCTGCCTTCGGAGTGGGACCTGGCGGAGATAATGTGTAACTAAATCAATGTGTTGTTCGGATGCTGTCGCGGATTAATCCGGAACAAAGCGTGATAGAGCGGGTTAGAATCGCTTAGGGGTGGCATGGTTTGGGCACAGTTGGCGTACGCCTAAGCGTCATCAAGAACTTTCAATCATTCCTATTCCGTATCATCGAACAATTCAGCCAAGTACCGGTTCGGGTTCATCAGGAACCCGCGCGTTACCCGATAATGCTCCGTATCTTCGTAATCGACAGGCTCGATACTCTGGCCGTCGAAGGAGTAGATTGTCGCGCCGGGATAGCTCATGAGAATCGGCGAATGGGTGGCAATGATGATCTGAGCATTGCCTGAACATTCCCATTCACGAAGTAACCGTAGAAACGCCAGTTGCCGGTTCGGCGAGAGCGCGTTTTCCGGCTCGTCCATGAGATACATTGCGCGATCTTGGGTTCCAAACCGGTTCGCGAACACGGTGAAGAAAGCTTCGCCGTGGCTTTGCTCGCGCAACCGGCGACCTCCATGGACTTCGGCGCTGCCCTCTTTGTCGATGTAACCGGCAACATCGGCGAACGTGTCGGCTCGAAAAAAGAAACCTTTCGACACCTTCGGCAGCCACGACGGCCTCAATGCATCCGCTAGAAGCGACGGGTCATCGTTGGGGGGGCGCTCCAACAAATGATCTGAGCTACCGCCAGCTGGACCAAAACCACAAAGTCCGGCGATGGCCTCGATCATCGTTGATTTCCCCGTTCCATTGTCGCCAACGAAGAAAGTCACCGCTCCACAAAAGTCGAGTGAGAAACCATCTTTGAGGAGATGTTCAAACCTATCGAACGGAAACGTGTCCCAAGCAACCCGTTCCGGCACCAATGATACCCGTTTCAAGAAAGGTGGCTGGAGAGTGCTGGCAGTTTTCAACTGAGGCTCTTCGTGCAGTGGCGTTGCATCAATCATCTACGAGATTGGGAACTGAAACATCGTGGCCTTCCTCGTCGACCAGAAGAACGTTCTCGTCTGCCAACCGTTGGCCTATGAATGCGTACGAAAGTTCACGTGCCTGTTTTTCGTCGACACCGAATATCAGAAAGTTCTTGTCGGTCAGATACGGACAGGCGATTTCGCAACAGTACCCGCGATTCTCGTCGTATCGCGGAGCACGAATTTGCAAGGAGAAGGGGACGACGCTGCCGTCGCCACCCTTCACCATTGCCTTGAAATCAAGAATCATCTTGGTCAGTTGTTCCAGACATCCAGTGGCGGCAACCGGTCAACAGGAACTCCGCTAAGGCATGCCCCATATCGTGCATTGGCAGATGCGAAACATCGCGCAGTTGCCTGTTTACCACGCTTTCTCGATATGGCGTTACACGTGGGTATGTCTACGTTGAAATAGTTATCGTCGCAATCTTCACGACTAGGACGATCGCTCTTGTCTCCGTTGACGCGCGCACGCATGCGTGCGCGATCAGCGCCGGACATTCCCTTCCACCAAGCCCATGCCGCCGCAATCGTCATACCCATCATCTGGGCAATCTTGATGACGATCGGTGGCGCGGCGACCGCGGTCTGGGTTTCTTTTCTCTCTGTATGACGCTCCGTTCTGGAAGGGTTGCTTCCAACACTCGGATTGGATTGGTCTTGGCCCGACGGCCGCATCGTAGACAATAGACCGGCACCACGCCGCTCGCCCTGACTTGCTGCCGATGAACCGACCTGTTTTCGGCGCAAGTCCTGGTTAATGCGGGTGTGGGTCGGCCCGCCGGGATTCATGACACCGTCCTCCCGGAGACCTCTGGCGCGTTGAAACGATTTCACGCCATCGATCATTTGCTCATCAGGAAAACGGGTCAACCCATGCTTGGGCGTCTTGAAATGGCCGAGGGACTTCAACGCCGACTTGGCTTTGAAGACATCTTCCTCGTCCATCGTCGTATCCCGGTCTATCGGCCGGGCAAGTGCGAATGGATCGAACATCCTTTTATCCTCTTTCATGGGCCGGCGCGTCGCGCGCACGAGCCCTCTGGCACGGCAACGACATCGCCACCGCGCGGGTTTCAACAACTCAGATTTTCAGAGGTGTTGTCCGTGAAAGAGGGTTGTCCCAACCGCTCCGCCGCCGGTATCCCGGCGACTAACGGCCAGGGCCCGAAAACGGGCACCTAGTTACACGTTATGATGTGTGCGTGTGTAACAGGAGATTCAAGGGTTGCAGAGAAATTAATTTTTGGACGGGGATGGGCGCCCATCATGGCCGTACGATCCTCGGGTAAGACATTGAAAGAATGGCGCGCCCGACAGGATTCGAACCTGTGACCTCTGCCTTCGGAGGGCAGCGCTCTATCCAGCTGAGCTACGGGCGCATGCGTGGTCGATGCCAAGCGCGGCGAAACATAGCGGAGGGGCCGGGTGGCGTCCAGAGGGCTCGGATCAGCCTTTGGTGCGTTTCTTCCAGTCCGAAAACCGGTACCACGCAATCACCGCCGGCAAGAACCAGGGCTTGCCGAAATAGAGCGGCCGGGTCTGGAATGGCCGTTCGGCGAACACGGTCTCGGCCTCGGGATCACCGAGGATGGTCTGGCCCGCCTTGGTCCCCATCCAGCGCGCCCAGACGACGCCCGAGCCGCAGAACCCGGTGGCGTAATGGATGCCGTCCTCGATCCTGAGCTTGGGCACGAAATCGAAGGTGTAGCCGGTATAGCCCCACCAGGTGTGGCTGAGGCCGACGTCGCGAAGTTCGGGAAACACTTCCACCAGGCTTTCACGCAGGTGCCGGGTCTTGGCGCCCACGTCGTCGGTCTCGGCGCCCTCGCGGCCACCGAAGACGATGCGCGTGCCGTCCGGCGACGGCCGGTAGTAGTGGTAGAGCCCCCGGGTCTCGCCCAGCATGCGGCGCTTCGGCATCAGCCGCGCCATGGTCTCGGCCGGCAGTTCCTCAGTGGCGATGATCTGGCTCGGGATCGGAATGACGCGGCGCTGCAGCCATGAAAATTCCTCGCGAGTGTAGCCATTGGTGCAGACCACGACGTCGCGCGCCCGCACCCGGCCGCGCGTGGTCTCTATTTCGAAACCGTCGCCCTCGCGGCGGACACCGTTGACCGCGGTGCGTCCGTGCACCACGGCGCCGGCCTCGACCGCGCGAGCCAGGATGCCGTCGTGCAGCAGGCCCGGGTGCAGGCCACCGATATCGGGCCGGACGGCGCCGCCATGGTAATGGTCGGTGCCGATCTCGGTGTGCTGCTCGGCCTTCGAAACCATGAAAGTACCGATGTCGAGATGGCGGTTCAGGAACTCCACCTCGCGCGCCAGCTTGTCGTAGTCGGCGGGCGCGTAGGCGCCGGTGAAGCGCCCGGAGAGCTCCCAGCCGCAGTCGATGTTCTCTTCCGCGATGAAGCGGATCAGATCCTCGCGCGCACGCACGCCCTCGCCATAGACGGCCCGGGCCCGGGCTTCGCCTTCCTGGGCGACCATGCCGGCGAACCCGACCTTGATGTTGCCGCTGGCGATGCCGCCGTTGCGCGACGACGCACCCTCGCCCGGCCGCTCCTTGTCGAAGACTTGCACCGAGCGCCCGCCCCGGGCCAGCGTCAGCGCCGCTGAAAGGCCGGCGAAGCCCGCGCCGACGACAACCACGTCCGACGTCTCGGCGACCGCCGCCACCTCGGTCTCGCACCGCGGCGCGGCCTCCCACCAATAGGGAGTGAGCTTGGTTTCCGTGGTCATGGCTATGTTCCTCCAGCCTTCTTCGGCAACAGGGTTTCCGCGGCGCCTGACGGCAACGGCCCGTTCGCGTCGCCGATCCAGGTCAGGATATCGCGCCACACCCGCTCGGCCTCGAGATCGCGCAGCAGCATGTGGTAGCCGCCGTCATAGAGTGCCACGCGCTGGCGCCCCCGAGCAGCCACGGGTAGCCGCTCGACCATCAACGAGACTGGCCGCCTGGGCACCACTTCGTCGCGGCCACCGTAGAGGATCAGCGCCTTGGCGTCGAACCTGGCGGCCGCCGCCAGGCCGGCGTCCATCAGATTGACGAGGCCCCAAATGGCGTCAGTGCGGGTTTCTTTGATGACCAGATGATCGCGCCCGAGGCCCCGCAGCATCTCGATATTGTCCGACGGCTTGATGTTGAGGCCGCGCGGCGTCAACCGCACCCCCGGCATGATGCGGACACCCAGCGCCAGGGCCCAGCGCTGGTACCACGGCATGGTGGCGCGGCCCCAGACGGCGGGGGCGACCAGAACCACGCCAGCGACGCGGGGCGCGAGATCGCGGGCCTGCGGCCCGGTCATGGCGACCAGCGTTACCGCGCCGCCCATGCTGTCGCCCAGCAGGTAGAGCGGCCGGCCGGGATGGCGCGATGCCACCAGCCGGGCGAAACTGGCGAGGTCGGCGGCCATGGCCTCGCTGCCTGGCCAGTAACCGCGGTCGGGCGTCATGCCGAAGCCGCGCTGGTCGAAGGCGTACGATGCGATGCCGCGTCCGGCCAACCAGGTGCCGGGCTTGTCGAAGAACTTGGAATAATCGTTGAACCCGTGCAGGGCGACGACGATGGCTTTGGGTGCCACATCCGCCGGCATCCAGGTCCGGTAGGGCAGCCTGCGGCCATCGGCGGCGACGAACAGGCCGTCCTCCAGCAGCGGCGTCGTCACCGCTGGGCCGGCGCCGCGAATAACCGGCGCGCAGCCGGCCGCCAGCACTACCGCCAAAAAGGCTCGGAACAGGACTGGGAAGCGCCGGCCAAGGCTCACGGTTCCTTCGAGCCCCCAGCCCCTCCGCCGCCGGTCAGGCTGACGAAGATGTCTTCCAGGTCGGCCTCCTTGGTGTTGAGGTCGCTGATGCCGAGCCCGGCCGCCTGCAGCGCTGCCAGCACATCGCCCGACGTGGTGCGAGACGGCGGGAAGCGAAAGCGCAGCCGGCGCGCGTCCAGGCGCTCGGCGTTGAACTGCTCGAGCTCAACCGGCACCTTGTTCAGGTCGCGGTCCAGCAGCACGGTCATCTCCTTGGCGTCCAGGCGCTTCAGCAGGTCGCTCGTGGGCTCGCAGGCGATCAGGCGGCCGTGGTTGATGATGGCGATGGTGTCACACAGCGCTTCGGCCTCTTCTAGGTAGTGCGTGGTCAGCAGCACGGTGACGCCGGCCTCGTTCATCTCCTTCACGCGGACCCAGAGCTGGCGCCGGATGTCCACGTCGACGCCGGCGGACGGTTCGTCCAGCACCAGCACCGGCGGGCTGTGCACCATGGCCTTGGCGACCAGCAGCCGGCGCCGCATGCCGCCCGACAGCGAGCGCGCGTAGGCGTCCGCCTTGTCGGCCAGGCCGACAGCCTCCAACACCTCGTCGGTGCGCCGGTCGGCGGTCGCGACACCGTAGAGCCCGGCCTGCAATTCCAGCATCTCGCGCGGCGTGAAGAAGGGATCGATGTTCAGTTCCTGCGGCACCACGCCGATGGCGCGCCGGGCCTGGCGCATTTGGGCTTCGATGTCGTGGCCCCAGACCCGCGCCTCGCCCGCCGTCTTGATGACCAGGCCGGCCAGGATGTTGATGAAGGTGGATTTGCCGGCGCCGTTGGGGCCCAGCAGGCCGAAGAACGAGCCTCGCGGGATGGCCAGCGAGACATCCTTCAGCGCCTGCACGGGCGGCTGGCCGCCCGATGATGCGTAGGTCTTCGAGAGATTGACGGCCTCGACCGCGATCTCAGGTTCGCCGGGCTCGGATTTTTCCGACTGAGTTCCCATGATTTTCACATGATTTTCCCTGCGATCGGCGCTATGGATTGCCGTGGATGAGCGGTATCATCGGCCGGGTGCGCCGGTCAACGGCCTTCACGTCAACGGCCTTCACGGCCATTTTGGGCGGACATCGCCGCCGACGGAGGATTAATACCATGGACGCCGAGGAAACCCACGAGGTCGAGACCACCCGCGTCGCCTGCGACGGCGGCGACGGCCCGTTGGGGCATCCCCGGGTGTTCCTGGAGATCGGCGACGAGGGCGAAATCCACTGCCCCTACTGCTCGCGCCACTTCCGCTTGAAGGAAGGCGCACGCGCAAGCGCCGGTCACTGAGGACCGGCGCCAAACTTCCGTGAACTTCTGGGTATTCGGCCGGTCCCGATGGACCGGCCGGTCTGCGTCAGCGGCCGAGGATGAAGCGGGCCGGCTCCATGACCACGGCGGCGTGCGGCGCGATGGTGCCTTCGGCCATCACCGGGCTGAGACGCTTGGCGATCCAGCGGGTGGCGTCGACGAGGCCGTGGATGGCGATCAGGATGCCGTCGGCGATCATGCTGGTCGCGGGCTCGGTGAGGGGGGTGAAACCGTTGGCGAGGGCGTTGTTGTTGGTCGCGTTCATTATCCTGTCCTCCATGTTCTCGGTGAAGTTCTGAGTGGCTCAATTGCTGCACTGCATATAGACCCGAACGCGGCCCGGCTGTAGCGCTTGTTTTGCAGGGGAGATATGTCATTTTCGCAGGGCTTGCTTGAGCCGGAAAAGACCACTATCGACAGGCATGCCGCCACCCATCCTGACCCTTCGCGATATCCACCTGAGCTTCGGCGGCCCGACCCTTTTGGAGGGCGTCGAGCTCGCGGTCTTGCGCGGTGATCGGCTGTGCCTGGTGGGGCGCAACGGCTCCGGCAAGTCGACGCTGCTGAAGATCGTCGCCGGTCTGGTCGAGGCGGATCACGGCGAGCGTTTCGTGCAGCCCGGCGTAACCATCCGCTACCTTGACCAGGAGCCCGACCTCTCCGGTCATGCCACCACCCGGGACTATGCCGAGGCCGGCCTGGCGCCCGGGGACGACCCCTACCGCGCGCAGCACCTGCTGGAACTGTTGGGGCTTAGCGGCGACGAAGACCCGGCCCGGCTTTCCGGTGGCGAGGCCCGCCGCGCCGCCCTGGCGCAGGTGCTGGCGCCGAAGCCAGACATCCTGCTGCTGGACGAGCCGACCAACCACCTGGACCTGGTGGCCATCCAGTGGCTGGAGCGTGAATTGGCCGGCCTGGGTTCGGCCATCGTCATGATCAGCCACGACCGCCGCTTTCTGGAAACACTGTCGCGCGCCACCCTGTGGCTCGACCGCGGCCGGGCCCGGCGCCTGGACAAGGGCTTCGGCGCCTTCGAGGCCTGGCGCGACGAGACCCTGGAGCAGGAATCCGTCGAGCGCCACAAGCTCGACCGCAAGATCGTCCGCGAGGAACACTGGCTGGTCTACGGCGTGACGGCGCGCCGCAAGCGCAATGTGGGCCGCTTGGGCGAGTTGCACGCGCTGCGCCAGCGCCGCCGCGATCTGCGCCAGGTCACCGGCGACGTCAAGATGACCGTCACCATGGCCGACCGGTCCGGCAAGCTGGTCGCCGAGGCCGAGAACATCACCAAGGCCTATGACGGGCCCGCCGTGATCAAGGATTTCTCCATCCGCGTGCTGCGCGGTGACCGGGTCGGCTTCATCGGTCCCAATGGCGCCGGCAAGACGACGCTGCTGAACATGCTGACCGGGCTCGACAAACCCGACGAGGGCAAGATTCGGCTCGGCACCACGGTCGAGATGGTGACCCTGGATCAGAAGCGCGAGAGCCTGGACGCCAAGACCAGCCTCGCCGACGCGCTGACCGGCGGCGGCGGCGACATGGTTTCGGTGGCCGGCGAGTTGAAGCACGTCATCGGCTACATGAAGGACTTCCTGTTCTCGCCTGAACAAGCGCCGACGCCGATCGGTGAGTTGTCGGGTGGCGAGCGCGGCCGCCTGATGCTGGCGCGCGCCCTGGCCCGGCCCTCCAACCTGCTGGTCCTGGACGAGCCGACCAACGATCTCGACCTGGAAACGCTCGACCTGTTGCAGGAAATGCTCGCCGACTATGCCGGCGCCGTGCTGCTGGTCAGCCACGACCGGGATTTCATCGACCGGGTGGTGACCTCGACCATCGCCTTCGAGGGCGATGGCCATTGGCAGGAATACGCCGGCGGCTACAGCGATATCGCGGCACAGCGACCGCAAGGCGATGACACTACCGAGCCGAGGGAAAAGGCGGCCAGGAAATCCTCCGCGTCTGCGAAGCCGTCCGCGCCCAAGCGCAAGCGCGCGCTCACATTCAACAAGGTTCACGCGCTGAAGACCCTGCCGGACAGGATGGCGAAGCTGGAACGCGAGATCGAAACCCACCGTGCGACCATGGCCGATCCGAGCCTGTTTACCCGCGACCGGAAAGCCTTCGACGAAACGGCCGCCAAGCTGCATGCCGCCGAGGACAGCCTCGCGGCCATGGAAGAGGAATGGCTGGCCCTGGAGATGGAACGCGAGGAACTGGAGGCCGGCGACCGCCCCTGACCGCTCAACGCCCGCCGGACACCTCGATGAACGCACCCGTGGTGTAACGGGACGCGTCGGAGGCGAGCCACAGGATGGCCTCGGCGACCTCGTCCGCCGTGCCGCCGCGCTGCATCGGCACCTTGTAGGCGAACTTCTCGACCCGGTCGGGCATGCCGCCGGAGGCATGGATGTCGGTTTCGATGAGGCCCGGGCGGACGGCGTTGATGCGCACGCCGTGCTCGGCGAACTCCATGGCCATGCCGATGGTCATGCTGTCGACGGCGCCCTTGGACGCGGCGTAGTCGACGTATTCTTGGGCCGCGCCCAGCACGGCGGCGCGGGACGAGACGTTGACGATTGATCCGCCCTGGCCGCCCAGGTCCCGCGACATCCGCTTGATCGCCGCCTGCGCGCACAGGAACGCGCCGCTGACGTTGACCGCCAGCACGCGCGCCAGCCGGTCGGCCGAAATCTCGTCCGATCGGCAGCGGGTCTCCAGGATGCCGGCGTTGTTGATCAGCACGCCGAGGGCGCCCAGTTCGGCGTCGACGGCCTCGAACATGGCCGTGACGTCGGCCGACTTGGCGACGTCGGCCTGGTGGGCGAAGGCGCGGCCGCCGGCGGATGTGATGTCGTCCACCACGGCACGGGCGGCGTCCGCGTTGCTGGCGTAGTTGACGCAGACCGCATAGCCGGCGCCCGCCGCCAGGCGTGCCGTCGCGGCGCCGATGCCGCGGCTGGCACCGGTGATCAGCATGGTCTTGGGAACTTGTTCGGTCATGGTCGGCCCCTTGAATTCTCGTTGGCGGCGACTATATCCCTATCGAGCCCGACGAATCGAGACCGCACCACGGACCGGAGAGGTTCCGCATGCACGCGTTCCATCGGGCTCGTCCCATCACGATTTCAAGACCGGTGATCGCTGGACCGGCCCACGCGGCTGGACCACGAATGACCACAATTGACTACATTTCCCCCCGGAATCGACGTGTTTCGAGCGCTTTCAGCGGCTTGGCCCGTTTCAACCCCCCGGATAAGGGATCGATACCCACAGGTTTCGGCTTTTTCCGGACTCCAAAGGTGTCGCCGGCGGGCGTAAGAAGAACGGACGGAAAATTCGCCAGCGGGGAGCGGTCATGAGCGACGACGTGCAGCATCTCTATCTGATCGACGGTTCGGGATTCATCTTCCGTGCCTATCACGCGCTGCCGCCGATGACGCGCGGCGACGGCACGCCGGTGAACGCGGTCTTCGGCTTCACCAAGATGGTCATGAAGCTGATCGAGGATACCCAGGCCGACCACATCGCCTGCATCTTCGACCGCGGCCGCAAGACCTTCCGCAACGACATCTATCCTGAGTACAAGGCCCACCGGCCGCCGCCGCCGGACGACCTGATCCCGCAGTTCAAACTGGTGCGCGACGCCACCGAGGCGATGAACGTGCCGGCCATCGGCTTGGAGGGCTACGAGGCCGACGACATCATCGCCACCCTGGCCCGCCAGGCCGAGGCGCGCGGATGGGAGGTCACCATCGTTTCGTCCGACAAGGACCTGATGCAGTTGGTCGGCGACCGCGTAACCATGCTGGACGCCATGAAGAACCGCGTCGTCGGCCCCGATCAGGTGGTGGAGAAGTTCGGCGTCGGGCCTGAGAAGGTGATCGACGTGCAGGCGCTGGCCGGCGATTCGTCCGACAACGTGCCCGGCGTGCAGGGCATCGGCGTGAAGACGGCGGCGCAGCTGATCGGCGAATACGGCGACCTGGATACGCTGCTGGCGCGCGCCGAGGAGATCAAGCAGCCGAAGCGGCGCCAGAACCTGATGGAGCAGGCCGATATGGCCCGCACGTCCCGCGAACTGGTCACGCTGATGGTCGATGTTCCGTTGGACGAGACCATCGACGATTTCGCCAAGCGCGAACCCGAGGCCGACACGCTGCTGCCGTTCCTGGAGGAACAGGGTTTCAAGACCCTGCTCGCCTCCTGGCGCGCCAAATTCGGTGTCGCGGCGGAGGATGGGCCGGCCGCCGGCGCCGCCGACCTGCCGCCGGCGGGTGAGGCGACGTACGAGCTGGTACAGGACGCCGCCGCGCTAAAGGCCTGGGTCGACGACGCCATGGCCGCCGGCATGGTGGCGGTCGATACCGAGACCACGTCGCTGGATTCCATGGCCGCGAAACTCGTTGGCGTCTCGCTGTCGGTCCAGCCCGGGAGCGCCTGCTACGTGCCGCTGGGGCACAGGAAGCCGGGTGGCCAGGGGGCATTCGACCTGGGTGACGGCGGCGACGATGACGGCGACGACGCGACGCCGAAACAGATTCCGATGAAGGACGCGCTGGCCATCCTCAAGCCCATGCTCGAGGATCCGGGCGTGTTGAAGATCGGCCAGAACATCAAATACGACATGCAGGTGCTGGTGCGGCACGGCATCGACATCGCCCCCATCGACGACACCATGCTGCTGTCGTACGTGCTGGAAGGCGGCCTGCACGGCCACGGCATGGACGAATTGTCCGTGCGCTTCCTGGAGCACACGCCGATCAAGTTTTCGGAGGTCACCGGCACCGGCAAGAACCAGATCACCTTCGACCAGGTGCCGTTGGACAAGGCCCTCGATTACGCCGCCGAGGACGCCGAGGTGACGCTACGCCTGCACAAGCTGTTCAAGCCGCGCCTGGTCGAGGACCACATGGCCACCGTCTACGAGACCTTGGAACGCCCCCTGGTGCCGGTGCTGGAGGCCATGGAGCGGCGCGGCATCAAGGTCGACGCCAAGGCGCTGAAAGGCCTGTCGGATGATTTCGCCGCCCGCGCCCAGGACCTGGAGGACGAAATTCATAAGTTGGCCGGACGATCCTTCAACGTTGGCTCGCCCAAGCAACTGGGCGAGATCCTGTTCGACGAGATGAGCCTGCCCGGCGGCAAGAAGGGCAAGACGGGTGCTTACGGTACCGGCGCCGACGTGCTGGAAGGGTTGGTAGCAGAGGGGCACGAGTTGCCGTCCCGGGTCATGGATTGGCGCCAGCTGACTAAGCTCAAGAGCACCTACACCGACGCCCTGCAGGGCCAGGTCAATCCGGATACCGGCCGTGTACACACGCGCTACGGCCAAGCCGGCACGTCGACAGGCCGGTTGAGTTCCAACGATCCCAATCTGCAGAACATTCCGGTCAGGACCGAGGAGGGGCGGAAGATCCGCCAGGCCTTCGTGCCGGAAGAAGGCTACACGCTGCTGTCCGCCGACTATTCACAGATCGAGCTTCGCCTGCTCGCACATGTGGCCGATATCGATGCCCTGAAGACGGCCTTCGCCGAAGGCCTCGACATCCACGCCATGACCGCGTCTCAGGTGTTCGACGTCCCGGTTGAAGGCATGGACCCGATGGTCCGCCGCCAGGCCAAGGCCATCAACTTCGGCATCATCTACGGCATCTCGGGCTTTGGCCTGGCGCGCCAGTTGGGGATTTCCAACACCGAGGCCAGCAACTACATCAACGCCTACTTCGAGCGCTACCCTGGCATCCGCGCCTACATGGAAGAAGCCAAGGAGCACGCCAAGAAGTTCGGCTTCGTGTGGACGCCGTTCGGGCGCAAGTGCCACTTCCGTTCCATCAACGAACGCAATCCCAACATGCGCGGCATGTCTGAGCGCGCTGCCATCAACGCGCCCATCCAGGGTGGGGCGGCGGACATCATCAAGCGCGCCATGGTGCGCCTGCCGGGGGCGCTGGACGCGGCCGGCCTGGGCGCGCGCATGCTGTTGCAGGTGCACGATGAGTTGATCTTCGAAGTGCCGACGAAGGAGGTCGACGAAACCACGGCCCTGGTGAAGGGCATCATGGAAGGGGCGGCCGAGCTATCGGTGCCCTTGGTTGTCGATACCGGCACGGGCGCCAACTGGGACGAGGCTCACTAGGCGGCGACTTTGCGATGCTTACGTTTCTTCGCCATGTTCTGCCAGACCCGCCAACCCAAAAGCACGGCCAGGATACCGGCGTAGATGAGGGGCTCGTACTGGAAGCCCTTGCGCATCATGAAGAAGTGCAAACAGCCGGCGGCACCGGCGAAATAGACGATCTTGTGCAGCTTCGCCCAATTCTTGCCGAGCCGCTTGATCCAGCCCTGGGTCGAGGTCACGGCGAGCGGGATCAGAGACAACAAGCCGGCCATGCCGACTGTGATGTACCAGCGCTTGATGATGTCTTCCCAGATGGTCCGCCAGTCGAAGAAGTTATCCAGCACCACATAACTGGTGACGTGCAGGACCACGTAGAAGAAGGCGAACAGGCCGAGCAATCGGCGGAACCGCTGTACCTGGTTGAGGCCGGTGAGGCCGCGCACGGGTGTGACGGCGAGGGCCACCAGCAAAAACCTGAGCGCCCAGTCGCCGAGGAAGCGGTTGATGTACTCGATCGGGTTGGCGCCGAGCCCGCCGGAATAGCCGAGCCAGCCCATCCAGCCCAGCGGCGCCAGGCAGAGCACCCAGACGATGGGTTTGAAGACCCAGCGGATGCGCGTGTCGGGAGACATGACGAGAGGTCCGGTGATCGACGGCGGCTAATAGTTCTTCTTCATGTCCATGCCGGCGTACATCTGGCCGACTTCTTCCTCGTAGCCGTTGAACATCAGCGTCGGCCGCTTGAAGAACTCGCCGATGCGGCGCTCCTTGCCCTGACTCCAACGCGGATGATTGACCTTCGGATTGACGTTGGAATAGAAGCCGTATTCGCGCGGGCTGGCGACGTTCCACGACGTCGGCGGGGTCTCCTCCTGCAGTTTGATCTTGACGATCGACTTGATGGATTTGAAGCCGTATTTCCAGGGCACGACCAAGCGGATGGGCGCGCCATTCTGGTTCGGCATGACCTCGCCATAGAGACCGACGCCCAGCAGCGTCAGCGGATTCATGGCCTCGTCGATGCGCAAGCCTTCCTTGTAGGGCCACTGCAGCACCGGCCGGCGGATGCCGGGCATCTGTTCCGCATCCACCAGGGTTTCGAAATAGACATATTTTGCCTTGGACGTCGGCCCGAAACGCTTCAGCACGTCGCCCAGCGGAATGCCGACCCAGGGTACGATCATGGACCAGGCCTCCACGCAGCGCATGCGGTAGACCCGTTCTTCCAGCTTGTGGGGTTTGGTCAGGTCTTCGAACGAGATTTCGCCCGGTTTCTCGACGGCGCCCTCGATGCTGATGGTCCAGGGCTTGGTCTTGAAGCGCTGGGAATAGGTCTTGGGGTCGCTCTTGCCGGTGCCGAATTCATAGAAATTGTTGTAGCCGGTGACCGAATCGTAGGCCGTCGGCATGTCCTTCTCGCCCAGCGCCTCGGCCGTCCACTTGGTCTTGACGACGCCGGGCAGCTTATCGCCCTGCGCCGCCAACGCCGGCAGCGGCAGCGAGGCGGCGATAGCGCCGGCGCCGATGGCCGCGGCGCCCTGGAGGAAGTTTCGGCGAGCCTCGAACAGAGGGCGCGGCGTGATTTCCGAGGATTTGACGTCAGACGCCTTGGTGATCTTGATCAGCATGTCCTGTTCCCACCCGTTATCATCCTATTGGTTCCGCTATTGATCCTGGTCGTCCGGCGTCCGATGTCGGCGCCATTGCCATTCCTTGGGCATATGATATCAGATGCGGGCGAAAATAAGGCAAGGCGCCTCACGTTTTGGCGACCCGATCGTGAGCATCATGATATTCTTCGCGAAGTTCGCTCGGCGACCGCGACCCTGGAATTGACCGACACCATCCATGCGTACGCTATACCATCTCTGGCTGTCACCGACCTGTCGGAAGGTGCGCGTGGCCTTGGCCGAGAAACGCATCGACTTCGAGTTGAAGGCCGAGAATGTGTGGGAAAGGCGCGACGCGTTCCTGGCCCTCAATCCGGCCGGCCAAGTGCCGGTGCTGGTGGAGCCCGACGGCACGGCGCTTTCCGGCAGCCTGGTGATCTGCGAGTTCCTGGACGAGATCCATCCGGAACCGCCGCTGCTGGGCCGCCAGCCCCTGCAGCGCGCCGAGACGCGGCGCCTGGTGGACTGGTTCGACGTCAAATTCAACGCCGAGGTGACGGAGAAACTGGTCGGCGAGAAGATCATGAAGCGTTTCCTCGGCCGGGGGGCGCCGGACTCGGCGGCCGTGCGCGCCGGCCTGGCGAATGTTCACACCCATTTGGATTACATTTCCTACCTGATCGAACGGCGCAAATGGTTGGCAGGCGATGACGTCTCCCTCGCCGATCTCGCCGCCGCGGCGCATCTTTCGACCGTCGACTACTTGGGCGACGTGCCCTGGGCAGATCACGAACCGGCCAAGGAATGGTACGCGCGAGTCAAATCGCGTCCGAGTTTCCGGCCCATCCTGGGCGATCAGATTCCGGGCGAGCCGCCGCCCAAGCACTACGCCGATCTCGATTTTTAACGCGTCGGCGCGTACGCGACGGTCATTCCCGCTTCACGTCCATGCGTTCGATATTTGCGCGGGCGAGACGCGCGGTCTCGCTTTCGGGCAACAGTTCCAACACCCGCACCCAGTCGTGACGGGCCCCCTCGTCGTCGCCGGCGAGGCGCCTGAGGATACCGCGCTCCAACAGCGCCTCGGTATTGTTGGGCGCCAGGGTAAGGGCGTGCTCGGCATCGGCCAGTGCCTTCGGCCGGCGGTCCAGATAGCGCAAGGCGGCGGCGCGGAAGACGTAGGCGTCGGCTCGGCTCGGCTGGGCGGCGATGGCCTGGTCGAGGTCGGAAACCGCACCACCGTAGTCGGCCAGCGCCGCGCGCGCCCGGGCCCGGTCGACCAGATGGTCCGGGTGCCCCGGCACCAATCCCAGGGCGGTCGTCAGGTTGGCTTCTGCTCGGATCGCGTCTCCGTGCAGCAGCCAGGCCTGCCCGGCTTGGCCCAGCACGTCCGCGCGGAGCGCAGCTTCGCCCTTCATGGTCTGCGCCAACACCTCCAGGCGCCGGGCCGCCACGTCGTAGTATCTGAGCTCGATCATGGCGACGATGACGCAGTGCTCGGCCGGGTTGCCGCCGCCGAGGTCGCGCCAGGCCAGGCCTGTCTCCAGGCCTTCCTCCGGCTTCTCCCGCGCCAGCTTGGTGCAGGCGAGATATTGGCGCGCGTCATCGATCTCGGCCGCTTGAAGCGCGGTCGTGGAGAACAGAAGCACGCTGGCGATCGCCGGCCGGATATAACGAAACGACTTCAACATCGAGGCTCCCAATTGTCGTTTCGGGATATAGGGTATTCCGCGGAAATTGTCGCGGTTGGAATAAGGGCTCGGTGATGGGCGATCATGGTGAAAAGCGGCTGTTCTGCTTCGGCCTCGGCTATAGCGCGCGGGCTTTGGCCGCACGCCTGCTGGCCAAGGGTTGGCAGGTCGCCGGGACGCGACGGGGCGACGACCGCACCAATGGCATCGACCCGCGTATCCAGGTTCATGTTTTCGACCGCGACCGACCCATTGATGATGCCGCCGCGGCTTTGGCCTGCTCGACGCACGTCCTCTCCAGCGTGCCGCCCGACGATGCGGGCGATGCGGTGCTCGATCAGCACGGCGATGCTCTGGCGGCGATCGCGGGTATTCAGTGGGTGGGATACCTTTCCACGACCGGGGTCTATGGCAACACCGGTGGGGCAAGGGTCGACGAAACATCGCCGACAAACCCGTCGTCCGAGCGCAGCCGGCGGCGGGTAGCGGCGGAGCAGGGCTGGTTCGGACTGTGGCGGGACCAGGACGTGCCGGTGCACCAGTTCCGGCTCGCCGGCATCTACGGGCCGGGCCGAAGCGCGCTCGATCAGGTGCGAGGCGGCCGCGCCAGACGCATCGACCGGCCAGGCCATCGTTTCTCGCGCATTCATGTGCAGGACATCGCGACGGTACTTGAGGCCTCCATCCAGCGGCCGCGCCCGGGTGCCATCTACAACGTCGCCGACGACACCCCGGCGCCACCGGCCGAGGTTACGGCCTTTGCCGCTGGCCTGCTGGGCGTGGCGCCGCCGCCGCTGGTGCCGTTCGACGAGGCACGCGCCGGCATGTCGGAAATGGCGCTCAGCTTTTGGAACGACAACCGGCTGGTCGACAACGGCCTGATTCACGAGGAACTGGAGGTCGATCTGGATTATCCGGATTTTCGCGCGGGCTTGAGGGCGGTGCTTGATGCCGGCGGTTGAAAACGGCTGTTCAAGCGACGGGCTTAAAAGTGCCGCTGACCCCGTCGTGGGCGGTAAGTTCGGGCACCGCGATGTCCACGTACCAGCCGTGCAACTTCAAATCACCGGATTGCATCCGTTCGCGCACCCAGGGGAACGTCGTCAGGTTCTCCAGCGACACCAGCACCGCGTTCTGCTCGCACGCTCGAACGCGTGCCTGGTCGCTGGACTGTGCCATGGTCGCCAGCACACGCCGGTGGGCGGCGGCGAGCATGGAGACCCACGACGGAACGAATTCGAAGGTGTCGTCATCCGGATCGGCCGTCATCATCGCCTTGACGCCACCGCAGTGGGCATGGCCGAGCACGATCAAATGCTGCACGCCGAGGCCCAGGACGGCGTATTCCAGGGCGGCACTGGTGCCGTGGTAGGTGCCTTCTTTCTCCATCGGCGGCACCAGATTGGCGACATTGCGAATGACGAACAGGTCGCCCGGGTCGGCCTGGAACAGGATCGCCGGGTCGACCCGGGAATCGGAACACGCGACGACGGCCACCGTCGGCCGCTGGCCGCGCGCCACCAGATCCTCGATCAGCGGACGATAGGGCTCGTACTGGCTGTCGCGGAAGCGCCGATAGCCCTTCATCAATTTTTCGACGGGCTCGGTCATGTCATGGACGCCAGCAATCGATCGACGGTGCGGCAGAGCCGGTCCAGGTCTTCCGGCTCCGAAAGCCGGTGGCCGCCCGACTTGACGAGTTGTACCTCCACGTCGTCGCCACGCAGGCATTCGATGATGCGGAGGCTGGTCTCCCACGGTACGTCTTCGTCGCGCTGGCCGTGGATCAGGCGGACCGGGATGTCGAGCGGGATTTCGTCGCGCAGCAGCAGGTTGTTGCGGCCCTCGTCGAGGAAGCGTTTCTCGATGCGGTACGGTTCCTGGTCGTCGTAGCAGTTGGGTATCTCGCAGAATCCGTCGCGCTCAAGCGCGCTCCGCTGGTCCTCGGTCAGGATCGGCGGGATCAGGTCTTCGGTGAAGTCCGGCGCCGCAGCGATGCCGACCAGGCCGGCGATGCGCTCCGGCCGGGCCAATGCGGCCAGCAGCATGATCCAGCCGCCCATGGAGGATCCGACCAGGACCTGCGGGCCCTCGGTCAGATTGTCGAGCGCGAACACCGCATCATCCGCCCAGCGGCCGATGGTGCCGTCATGGAACCGGCCGGAGGATTGACCGTGGCCCTGGTAGTCGAAGCGCAGGAACGCCTGGCCCCGCTGGCGGCAGAAATCCTCCATGGCCAGCGCCTTGCCGCCGGTCATGTCGGATTTGAAGCCTGTCAGAAAGACCACGCCCGGGCTGTCGCCGGCGAGCGCATGGTAGGCGATGGTCTCGCCGTCGTCGCGGCGGATTTCCTGCGGCTCGGGGTGGCTATCCTCGGCTTGTTGAAGCATGCTACCGTCTCGTTGATGAACGCGGACACGGACCATATCACCCGCACCGGCAGGCCGGAAGAGCAAGACCGGGTGGCGTCCGCGGACGCCTCGCGTTTCGCCACCGTCTTGCAGGTCGTGCCGGCGCTTGGCGGCTCGGGCGGGGTCGAGCGCGGTACCGTCGAAATCGCCTCCGCGGTGACCGCCGCCGGCGGCCGCGCCATCGTCGCCTCGGCGGGCGGCGCCATGGTTCATGAACTGGCCCGCCACGGGGCCGAGCACGTGGAACTGCCCGTGCATTCCAAGAATCCCGTGGTTATGTGGAACAACATCGCCAGGCTCCGCGAGCTGATCCGGAGCGAGCAGATCGATATCGTGCATGCGCGCTCCCGCGCGCCGGCCTGGAGTGCGCTTTATGCCGCCAAGGCCTGCCGCGTGCCGTTCGTCACCACGTTTCACGGCACCTATTCGCGCGGCAACTGGTTCAAGCGCGCCTACAACAGTGTGATGACCAAGGGCGAGCGGGTGATCTGCATCTCCGACTTCATCGCCGGCCATGTGCGCCGTTACTATGGCGTGCCCATCGACCGCATCCGGGTGATCCATCGCGGCGTCGACCTGATGCGCTTCGACCAGGCCAACATCTCGGCCGAGCGGGTGATCGCACTGGCCAACGAATGGCGGGTCGCCGACGGCCGGCCGGTGGTCATGCTGCCGGGCCGGCTGACCCGCTGGAAGGGTCAGACCGTGTTCATCGAGGCCATCGCCAAGCTGGCGCGAAAGGATATTCTCTGCCTGCTGGTTGGTAGCGACCAGGGCCGCGACGACTACCGCGCCGAGTTGGAGGCCAGCGTCGTCCGCCATGGCCTTGGCGAGGTGGTGCGGGTCGTGGATCACTGCAACGACATGCCGGCGGCCTACATGCTGACCGACGTGGTGGTCTCGGCCTCGACCGATCCAGAGGCCTTTGGCCGGGTCATCGCCGAGGCGCAGGCGTTGGGCCGCCCGGTCATCGCCACCGACCACGGCGGTGCCAAGGAAACCGTCGTCGAGAACCAGACCGGCTGGCTGGTGCCGCCGGGCGACGCCGACGCCCTGGCCGAGACCATGGGTCGGGTACTGGCGCTCAGCGCCGAGGAGCGGAACCAGCTTTCGAAGCGCGCCATCGCCCAGGTGCGCGAGCGCTTCTCCAAGGACGCCATGTGCCGGCTGACGCTTGAGGTCTACAACGAGGCCCTGGCCGCCCGGACCGGGTCCTGAGTAGCGGTGACGTCGGGGCGACGCATCCTGGTCATCAAGCTCGGCGCCCTCGGCGATTTCGTGCAGGCGCTGGGCCCCTTCGCCGCCATCCGCGCACATCATCCGGACAGCCACGTGACCCTGCTGACCACGGCCCCGTTCCAACCGTTGGCCGAGGCGTCGGGCATGTTCGATACGGTGTGGCTGGACGAGCGGCCGAACTGGCGCCAGCCCTTGAGGTGGTTTTCCCTGATGCGACGGCTGCGCGACGGCGGATTCGACCAGGTCTATGACCTGCAGACGTCGGCCCGCAGTTCGCGCTATTTTCATCTGTTCCGCGCCGACGCGCGTCCCGAATGGTCGGGCGTTGCGCGCGGTTGCTCGCACCCGCATGCCAACCCCAAGCGCAATTCCATGCACACGGTAGAGCGCCAGCGCGAACAGCTTGCCATGGCCGGTATCACCGACGCGCCGATTCCCGACTTGGCGTGGCTGGACGGCGAGACGGACACGTTCGACCTGCCAGATCGATATGCCCTGCTGGCCGCGGGCGGCGCCCCGCATCGGCCGGACAAGCGCTGGCCGGCGCGGCGGTTTGGGGAGCTGGCGGCTCACCTGGACAGTATGGACGTGATGCCGGTGTTCATCGGAACCAGTGCCGACCGGGCCGCCGTCGAAGAGGCCTGGACCGTTCACGAAGGCGGCGTCGATCTGGTCGGGCAGACCTCCCTGCTGCAGCTCGCGGGTTTGGCGCGGCGCGCGGTCGTGGCCGTCGGCAACGATAGCGGCCCCATGCACCTGGCTGCCGCCACCGGTTGTCCGACGGTCGTGCTCTATGCCCGTGCGTCGGACCCGGCGCTGTGCGGGCAGCGCGGCGAACGCGTGGCCATCGTGCGCCGTCCGTCACTGGATGAATTGAGCTTTGACGACGTCAAGGATGCGGCCGCCGGGATGATGGGGCGGCTGAAGGACGGCCCGGCTTGACAGCGACCCTGTTGTGCCTACATTCCGCCGGCAACCGTAACTCTTGCTCTTGATCCGAGGAACCGAACCCGTGGTCGCCATCACCCTCCCCGACGGCAGTGTGCGCCAGTTCGAAGCCGCCGTGACCGGTGCCGAGGTTGCCGCCGATATCGGCCCGGGCCTAGCCAAGGCGGCGCTGGCGGTGCGCGTCAACGGTGCCCTCTGGGACCTGAGCCGGCCCATCGAAGCGGACGCGGAGCTCGCCGTCATCACGGCCAAGGATGATGACGGTATCGACCTGATCCGCCACGACTGCGCGCACGTGCTGGCCGAGGCGGTGCAGGAGCTCTATCCGGGCACCCAGGTCACCATCGGCCCGACGATCGAGAACGGCTTCTATTACGATTTCGCCCGCGACGATCCGTTCACGCTGGATGATCTTGAGAAGATCGAAGCCCGCATGCACGAGATCGTCGACCGGGACGCGCCCTTCGTGCGTGACGTTTGGGACCGGGACGTGGCTATCAAGTATTTCGAGGACAAGGGCGAGGCCTACAAGGCCGAGCTGATCCGCGACCTGCCCGCCGCCGAGCCGATCTCCATCTACACCCAGGGCGATTGGACGGACCTCTGCCGGGGACCGCACATGCCGTCCATCGGCCGCGTCGGCCACGCCTTCAAGCTGACCAAGGTGTCGGGCGCCTATTGGCGGGGTGATGCCAAGAACGCCATGCTGCAACGGATCTACGGCACCTGCTGGGCGACGGAAAAGCTGCTGAAGGCCTACCTGCACATGGTGGAGGAGGCGGAGAAGCGCGACCACCGCCGGATCGGTCGCGAGATGGACCTGTTCCACCTGCAGGAGGAAGCCGCCGGGTCGGCCTTCTGGCACCCCAAGGGCTGGGCGCTCTACCGCACCATCCAGGACTACATGCGCCAGCGCCTGGAAGACGGCGGCTATGTGGAGGTCAACACGCCGCAGTTGGTCGATCGATCACTGTGGGAGGCCTCGGGCCACTGGGAGAAGTTCCGCGAGAACATGTTCATTGCGGAATCGGAAGATCGCTACCTCGCCATCAAGCCCATGAACTGCCCCTGCCACGTGCAGATCTTCAAGCAGGGCATCACCAGCTACCGCGACCTGCCGCTGCGCATGGCGGAATTCGGCTCGTGCCATCGCAACGAGCCGTCGGGCGCCTTGCACGGACTGATGCGCGTCCGCGCCTTCGTGCAGGACGACGCCCACATCTTCTGCACCGAGGATCAGATCGAGGCCGAGACGAAGATTTTCATCGACCTGCTGGCCTCCATCTACCGCGATCTGGGTTTCGAGGAGTTTGTCATCAAGTTCGCCGACCGCCCGCCCGTGCGCGCCGGCGAGGACGCGGTCTGGGATAAGGCCGAGAAGGCGCTGATGGACGCCACCAAGGCGGCCGGCGTCGATGTGATCATGAACCCGGGCGAGGGCGCTTTCTACGGCCCCAAGCTGGAGTTCGTGCTGCGCGACGCCATCGGTCGCGACTGGCAGTGCGGTACCCACCAGGTGGACTTCGTGCTGCCCGAACGGCTCGACGCCAGCTACATCGGCGAGGACGGCGAGAAGCATCGTCCGGTCATGCTGCACCGGGCCATCCTGGGCTCGTTCGAGCGCTTCATCGGCATCCTGATCGAGAACTACGCCGGTCGCTTCCCGCTCTGGCTGGCGCCCCTGCAGGCGGTCGTCGCCACCATCACCAGCGACGCCGACGACTATGCGGGGCAAGTGCTGGAGACGCTGCGGGCGGCTGGGCTCAGGGCCGAGCTAGACGTGCGCAACGAGAAGATCAACTACAAGGTGCGCGAACACAGCCACGCCAAGGTTCCGGTGATTCTGGTCGTCGGCAAGCGCGAGGCGGAGGACGGCACCGTCGCCATCCGCCGACTCGGCGGCAAGGACCAAGAAATCCTTGCGCTGCAAGAGGCAACCGCTAGACTTGCCGGCGAGGCGGGGGGACCGCTTAAAGAGCGGACCGGTTGAGTTGAGCCGGCCCTCTACCGCCCGACTGGGGAACCGCGTCACTCTTTATAAAATACGTGGTGTGTTGTTAACAACGACAGGAGAGCTGTCATAGCACGTCGTCCATTCGCTCAGACGCCTCCGGCCAAAGACGGCCCGAGAGCAAATGAGGATATCGATGCGGACCCGGTCCGCCTTGTTGACGCCGACGGAGAGATGGTCGGTGTTGTTTCCCGCGATGAAGGCTTGGAAATGGCCTACGAGGTCGGTCTCGATCTCGTGGAGGTGTCGCCCAATGCCGATCCGCCGGTGTGCAAGATCCTCGATTACGGCAAATACAAGTACGAGGCCCAGAAGAAGGCCAACGAGGCCCGCAAGCGCCAAAAGACCATCGAGGTCAAGGAAATCAAGATGCGCCCTGGCATCGACGAGCACGATTACCAGGTCAAGATGCGCAAGGTGAAAGGCTTCCTCGACGAAGGCGACAAGGTGAAGATGACCATTCGCTTTCGCGGCCGCGAAATGGCGCACCAGGACCTGGGCATGAAGGTGTTGGACCGGGTGCGCGAAGAGGTCCTCGAGGTGGCCAAGGTCGAACAGGTGCCGCGCGCCGAAGGACGGTTGATGACCATGGTGCTGGCGCCCAAATAACGGCCCGCTGCGCTGGTAAGCGGTTCTTGCAAATCCCCTGTCTCGCCGCTATAACCCGGCCCTTCGAACGCCGAGGCCAAAAGGGCATGCCGACGCGTTCCCGAACGAACCCGTGGCCCGTCACCCATGGTGACAGCGGTCACTCGAAAAGATACAGGAGTTCGAAATGCCCAAACTGAAGAACAAGTCGGGCGCCAAGAAGCGCTTCCGGCTCACCGGTACGGGCAAGGTCCGCGCCAATTACGCCTGCAAGCGACACGGCCTGCGCAAGCGGCCGCAGAAGATGAAGCGCCAGGCGCGCGGGACCATGATTTTGGGTGATTCCAACGCCCGCATGGTCAAGTCCTACCTGCCTTACGCCTGATCGACCGATCTAGCGATACCGAGGAGCCAACGCTATGTCCCGCGTTAAAAGAGGTGTGACCGGCCACGCCCGGCACAAGAAAGTCCTGAAACTGGCCCGTGGTTACCGCGGCCGTTCGAAGAACAACTTCCGCCTGGCGCTGGAGCGTGTCGAGAAGGGCCTGCAGTATGCCTACCGCGACCGCCGCACCAAGAAGCGCAACTTCCGCGCCTTGTGGATCCAGCGCATCAACGCCGGTGCGCGCGCCAACGGCCTGACTTATTCGCAGTTCATAAATGGCCTCGGCAAGGCCGGCATCGAGCTGGACCGCAAGGTTCTAGCCGATCTCGCCGTGCACGAGCCCGAGGCGTTTAAGAGCCTGGTCGATCAGGCCCAGGCCGCTCTCGCCCAGACCGCGTAGCACCGAGCATCGGTTGCGCATGTTGGTGACGGGAGCCGGTCCTTGGGCCGGCCCTTCCCGCGCGCGTGCCGTGAGGAGACGATCAAGTCCATGCAGGACATCGAGGCACTGAAGACGGAACTGATGGACCGCGTCGCCGGGGCGGCCGATCTCGCGGCTCTTGAGGACGTGCGTGTCTCGGCCCTCGGCAAGAAGGGCAGCGTCACGCAGTTGGTGAAGGGTCTTGGCGCCATGGCGCCAGAGGACCGCAAGGCCGCCGGCCAGGCCTTCAATGCGCTGAAGAATGAAGTCGCGGACGCCATCGAGGCCAGAAAACAAGCCTTGGCCGGCGCCGACCTCGACCGCCGCCTGCTGGAAGAGAAAGCCGACATCACGCTGAGCCCCCGGCCCGAACCCGAGGGCCGCATTCATCCGATCAGCCAGACGATTGATGAGGTCGTCGCCATCCTCGGCGAAATGGGCTTCAGCGTCGCCGAGGGCCCGGATATCGAGGACGACTGGCACAACTTCACCGCCCTCAACATCCCGGCCGACCACCCGGCCCGCCAGGAACACGACACCTTCTACCTGCCGGGCGTAGCGAGCAACGGGGATGAGAGCGACCGGCTGGTGCTGCGCACTCATACTTCGCCGGTACAAATCCGCACCATGACCGATGCCGAGCCGCCGTTCCGGGTCATCGTGCCGGGTCGCACCTACCGCTGCGACTACGACGCCACCCATTCACCCATGTTCCACCAGGTAGAGGGGCTGTGGGTCGACGAGACGACGCACATGGGTCACCTGAAGGGTTGTCTGATCGAGTTCTGCCGCGCCTTCTTCGGCGTTGATGATCTGCCGGTGCGTTTCCGCGCCAGTTACTTCCCGTTCACCGAGCCGTCGGCCGAGGTCGACATCGGCTGCACCCGCGAAGGCGGCGAGTTCCGCATCGGCCACGGCGACGACTGGCTGGAAATTCTGGGCTGCGGCATGGTCAATCCCAAGGTGCTGGAGAACTGCGGCGTCGATTCCACCAAGTACCAGGGCTTCGCCTTCGGCATGGGGGTCGAGCGCATGGCCATGCTGAAGTACGGCATCCCGGACTTGCGCACATTCTATGAATCGGACCTGCGCTGGCTCAGGCACTACGGCTTCAAGGCCCTCGACGTGCCCGGCATGGTCGGAGGGCTGGCGCCATGAAGTTCACCCTCGGCTGGCTGAAAGAACACCTGGAGACGGACGCCTCTCTGGACGATATCCTGGAGCGCCTGACCATGGTCGGGCTCGAGGTCGAAAGCGTCACTGATCGCGCGGCAGGGCTGGAGAGCTTCGTCACCGCGACGGTTCTGGAAGCGAAACAGCATCCTAACGCCGACCGGCTGCGCGTGTGCCGGGTTTCGAACGGCACGGACGAGGTCGAACTGGTCTGTGGCGCGCCCAACGCGCGCACCGGCATGGTCGGTGTCTTTGCCGCCTCCGGCGCCTACATTCCGGGTACTGGCATCACGCTGAAGCCGACCGAGATCAGGGGTGTCACCAGCAACGGCATGCTGTTGTCGGAGCGCGAGATGAGCCTCTCCGACGAACACGACGGCATCGTCGACCTGCCGGAGGATACGCCCATCGGCGTGCCGGCGGTCGAGGTCATGGGGCTTGACGATCCGATCATTGAGATCGCCATCACCCCCAACCGCGGCGATTGCCTGGGCGTGCGCGGCATCGCCCGCGACCTGGCGGCGGCGGGTCTCGGCAGGTTGAAACCTCTGGCGACGGAACCGGTGCCAGGCGCCTACGACAGCCCCATGGGGGTCAATCTGGATTTCCCCGACGGCATGGCCGACGCGTGTCCCTATTTCGTGGGCCGGCATTTTCGTGGTGTGACCAATGGCGAGAGCCCCAAGTGGCTGAAGGACAAGCTGCTGGCCATCGGTCTGCGGCCGATCTCGGCCTTGGTCGATATCACCAACCTGATGACCTTCGACTTGGGCCGGCCGCTGCACGTGTTCGATGCCGATAAGGTCGATGGCGACCTGTCGCTTCGGCCGGGAGCCGGCGAAAAGTTCGCCGCGCTCAATGATCGAGAGTATGAAGCCGACACCGAGATGACAGTCATCGCCGACACGGGCGGTGTCGATGCCCTGGGCGGCGTCATCGGCGGCGAACGCACGGGCTGCGACGAGAACACCGCGGACGTGTTCCTGGAAGCCGCCTATTTCGATCCGGTGCGGACCGCCGCCACTGGCCGGCGGCTCAACCTGATGACGGATGCGCGCTACCGGTTCGAGCGCGGCGTCGATCCGGCCTTCTTGGCGGACGGCATCGAGATCGCGACCCGCCTGATCATGGACATCTGCGGCGGCGAGCCGTCGGTGCCGGTGGTTGCTGGCGCCGAGCCGGATTGGCGGCGCACCATTAATTTCGACCCGGACCGTGTTCGCGCGCTCGGTGGCGTCGCCGTCGCCGGCGAGGAGATCGTCCGCATTCTCGGCACCCTCGGCTTCGGCGTCAGCGAGGCCGCGGAAGGCCGCTTGGACGTGGCCGTGCCGTCCTGGCGCGGCGACGTGGTCGGCGAGGCCTGCCTGGTCGAAGAGGTCATCCGCATCCATGGCTACGACAAGGTGCCGGTGGTCGTGCCGCCGCGCGACCACGCCCTGCCGGAACCGGCGCTCGATGGCGTCAAGCGCCGCCGCACCGTCGCCCGACGCGGCCTGGCGGCACGTGGTCTGGTCGAAGCCGTGACCTATTCGTTCATGCCGGGCCCGGACGCCGAGCACTTCGGCGGCGGCGGCGCCGGCACGCGCCTGATCAACCCGATCAGTTCCGACCTGGACGTCATGCGCCCGTCGCTGCTGCCCAACCTGATCCGCGCCGCTGCCCGCAATGCCGATCATGGCCAGACCGACGCCTGCTTGTTCGAGATCGGCCCGCAATATGCCGGTAGCCGGTCAGAGGACCAGACCATGGTCGCCGCCGGTATCCGCACCGGCGAGACCCACGCCCGCCACTGGGCAGAAGCACCCCGGGCGCACGACCTCTTCGACGCCAAGGCCGATGCGCTGGCGGTACTGGCGTCGCTCGGCGTTGCCACCGATAAACTGCAAACGGCCGCCGAAGCGCCTGCCTGGTACCACCCGGGGCATTCAGGCGTGCTGCGCCAAGGCCCCAAGAACGTGCTCGCCGCCTTTGGCCTTTTGAGCCCGCGGGTGTTGCAGGCCATGGGTGTCGATGGGCCGATCGCCGCCTTCGAGGTCTACGTCGATGCGTTGCCGGCGCCCAAGGCCAAGCGCACGTCGGCGCGCCCGCACCTGACACTGGCCCAACTGCAGCCGGTGACCCGGGACTTCGCCTTCATCGTCGATGCGGACGTGCCGGCGGAAAAACTGCTCGCCGCCGCGCGCAACGCGGACAAGAAATTGATCACCGATGTTCGGCTGTTCGACCTGTTCGAAGGCGAGGGTCTGGGCGACGGCAAGAAGTCGTTGGCCATCAACGTGGTCATCCAGCCGTCCGACAACACCCTGACGGATGCCGAGATCGATGCCGTCGCGGACAAGGTGGTCGACGGCGTGACGAGGGCGACGGGCGGCGTGCTGCGCGGCTAATCCGTCGCGGCCGATCCTTGATCCATGATGTAGACCACCGTTGGCGTGGTGCGGCCGCGCACCGTGACCTCGGTCGCGCGGCGTGTCGGAAAGCGGCCGGCGCACGCCTGCTCGGTCGCCTCGGACAGCATGACGTAGGAGCCGTGCTCCTTGTTCAGTTGCTCCAGCCGGGCCGCCACGTTGACGTTGTCGCCGTGCACCGTGAACACCAGTCGGTTCTGGGCACCGACGGCGCCGATGACGATCTCGCCGGTGTTGATGCCGCAGCGGGTCTTCAGGGCGACGCCCTTGGGGCCGAAGGTGCGGCTGGTGACCAGATCCTGGATGGCGCCGGCCGTGGCCATCGCGTTGCCAGCGTGGTCGTCATCGTCGGCGACCGCGTTGTAGGTGATCAGCATCAGATCTCCCTCGAACAGGGTAATGACGCCGCCGAAGCGGTCGATGACCTCACCCATGGAGCCGAAATAGTCGTTCAGGGTTTCGGCCAGTTCACTCGGGCTCATGCCCTCCGAGACCGCGGAAAAGCCCTCGATGTCGGTGAACATGATTGTGGCGTGCCGGGCCTCGCCGTCGCCGGGTTGGATGGCGCGGTCGGCGCTGACGATGCGTTCGGCGACTTCCTTGGAAACGAAGCGCGACAGATCCTCGGCCGCCGTGCTGTCCAGGATAGCCCGGTGCAACACCCGCCGCGCGCGCAGCACGGCGACGGCCAGCACCGCGGTGACCAGGATGATGGAAAGAATTTTGTCGATTTCGGCGCCGACCAGGATGGCGTTGGACGTGATGTACTTCACGTAGTCCCGGGTCACCATGTTGTCGAACGGGTTGGCGGTGATGACGTAGATCATCAGGATGGCCCAGCCGACGGCCGCCGCGGCACCCGCCAGCACGATGTAGCTTGGTTCGAACCTGAGCGCCCTGAGTGCGATGAAGATGAACACGTACATCACCGTCGGCGCTTTTAGATAGAACGACGGCGGCTGCATGTACTGGATGTGGAAGCTCCAGATCAGCACCATCAGCAAGGCCATGTCCATGACCACGGAAAGGGCCAGGAACCAGCCGGGCGCGCGACCGCGGAAGGTCAGGAACAGACGCACCACGGTAAAAAAGAAATAGCCCAGAAGGGCCAACGGCACCGGTTGGATGTCGGTCGGGTTGAGCGGCGGCGGTGAGACAGCCCAAAGCGCGCCGAAGATCATGACCAGCAGAAGCTGCACGCAACTGATCAGGCGTTCGCTGTCCACCTGCTGACGATCGATAGCCTCGCGGACCCGTTCCGGCAGCTTGTCGCCGACCGGCTCGCCGAGCACCAGATTGCGGACTTTCGACCACATGGATGTCAGGCCCTTCCGTTGGTGCCGGTGATCATACTGCATGCCGGGGGAATGGGGGAGCGGTTCGCGCACCGGTGGTGTGAGTGGGGTTGGGGGTGGCCGGCGCGGCATGGTCGCTCAGTCGTAAGCGATGCCGTCGGCGCCCTCGTTGCGGCCGGCGAGGCCGGCGCGAAGGGCCGCGACCACGGTGGCGCGCTTGTTGTCCAGGTGGCGGCGCAGCACCTGGGCCAGCCTGGCGCCGTCGCGGCGGCTCAGCGCTTCCAGCATTTCCTCGTGCTCGGCCATGGCTTGGTCCCAGCGCGCTTGTGACATGTTGGCGCGGTAGCGGGCCAGACGGACACGGCCAGCGAGACCGTTGTAGGACATGGTCAGGGTCGGATTGCCGGCGGCCGCCAGGATGGCTTCGTGAATGCGCTGGTTAAGCGCCCAGTAGGGCTGCAGTTCGCCCCGTGCGTGGTGCAGGGCCATCTGGTAGTGCAGTGCCCGCAGCTCGGCGATCTCGGCGTCGCTTGCGCGGGCACAGGCCATCTCGCCGGCCAGCGCTTCCAATGCCCCCATCACCGGGAACAGTTCCTCCACCGCATCGGCGGTCAGGCGCGCCACCCGGGCGCCGCGATTGGGCAGCAAATTGAGCAACCCCTCGGATGCCAGCACTTTCAGGGCCTCGCGCAAGGGTGTTCGGGAGATGCCGAGACGTTCGCAAATCCGTTTTTCTGGCACCCGGTCTCCTCCAGCCAGTTCGCCGGAAAAGATCATCTCGCGGACATGCGCCGTGACCTCCTGGTGGAGAGACGTTCGGGGAATAGTGCGATCGGCCATGTCGTTCATGACGGCAATGCCTGCTCCAGGACGCGGGCGACGTGAATGGCCTCGCGGTCCGCCCCGTCGGCGATCTGATGCCGGCAGCTGGTGCCGTCGGCGACCACCAGCGTATCCGCCTCCGCTTTGCGGACGGCCGGCAGCAGGTCGAGCTCGCCCATGCGCATGGAGATGTCATGGGTTTCGGCCTGGTAGCCGAAGGCACCGGCCATGCCGCAGCAACTGCTTTCGACAGTCTCGACCTCAAGGCCGGGAACTTGGCCCAGGACCCGCTCGACGGCGTCCATGGCGGCGAAGGCCTTCTGGTGGCAATGGCCGTGCAGCAGCGCCCGGCTTTCCGGCAGCGGCTGCAGGTCCAGCTTCAGAGCCCCGGCTTCCAGTTCGTCGGCCAGGAACTCCTCCAACATTTTGGCGGCGCCGGCCAGGCGGTCGCTGTCGTCGCCCGGCAGCATGGCCTGGAATTCGTCACGCAGCGTGAGCAGGCACGACGGCTCCAGGCCAACAATGGGAATGCCGGCGGTGACATAGGGCAGCAGCGCCGCCAGTGTCCGCTGTGCTTCCGCCCGCGCTTCGTCCACCAGGCCGGCCGCCAGGAAGGTGCGACCGCAACAGAGCGGCCGTTCGCCCGCAGGCGCCGGCGCGGCGACGACGATATAGCGAGCGGCCTGCAACACCCGGCGGGCGGCGCGCAGATTGGCCGGCTCGAAATAGCGGTTGAACGTATCGGCGAACAGCACCACCGCCGCGTCGCGGTAGCAGGCGTCGCCTGTGTCCTTGCCCTCGTCGTCGCGGTAGGGATCACCGCTCCAGCGCGGCAGCGTGCGCCGGGCACTGAGGCCGAGGGCCTTCTCGCTCAGCCAGGTCAGACCCGGGACGGCATCGCGCATGTTGGCGATGCCTGGCATCTTCGAGAGTGCCGGCGCGTAGCGCGGCAGGTAGGCGACAACGCGGTCGCGCAGGCCTATGCCGTGGCGTTTCGTTCGTTGGTGCAGGAACTCTGTCTTCATGCGCGCCATGTCGACGCCGGTCGGGCATTCGCGCTTGCAGCCCTTGCAGCCGACGCAGAGCTGCATGGTCTCGGCCATGGCATCGGAGGTCAGGGCTTCGGCGCCCAACTGGCCCGAAAGCGCCAGGCGCAGCGTGTTGGCGCGGCCGCGGGTCAGGTGCTGCTCGTCCCCGGTGGCACGGAACGACGGGCACATGACGCCGGCGTCGCGCTTGCGGCAGGCGCCGTTGTTGTTGCACATCTCCACGGCACCCGCGAAGCCGCCCCAGGCCGACCAGTCGAGCGCGGTCTCGAAAGCCGGCGTGGCGTAGCCGGGCTTGAAGCGGAACAGCGAGCGGTCGTCCATCTTCGGCGGATCGACGATCTTTCCGGGGTTGAGGCGGCGGTCCGGATCGAAGGCGTCCTTCACCTCGGCGAAGGTATTAGCCATGCGGTCGCCGAACATGGGCCGGTGGAATTCCGAGCGCACCAGGCCGTCGCCGTGCTCGCCTGAGTGCGAGCCCTTGTACCCCCGCACCATCTCGAAGGCTTCCTCGGCAATGGCGCGGAGCTGCTTGGCGCCCTGCTCCTGCTTCAGGTTCAGCACCGGACGCACGTGCAGGCAGCCGACGGACGCGTGGGCGTACCACGTGCCCTCGGTGCCGTGCTTGTGGAAAACCTGGGTCAGGCGGTCGGTATACTCGGCGAGGTCTTCCAGCCGGACCGCCGCGTCTTCGATGAACGAGACCGGTTTGCCGTCGCCCTTCATGGACATCATGATGTTGAGGCCCGATTTGCGGACTTCCCAGACGGCTTTCTGGAATTCCGGCTCTATCGCTTCGACCACGGCATCGGCATGGCCGAGATCTGCCATCATTTCCACCAGGCGTGCCAGTCGGCGCAGGTTCTCGTCCTGATCGGACTCGGCGAATTCGACCAGCAGCAGCGCTTCCGGCTCGCCCTGTACGAAGCGCTCGACCGTGGCCCGGAACAGCGGAATGTCCCGGGCAAGTTCGATCATCGTCCGGTCGACCAGTTCGACCGCCACCGGCCCCAGTGTGACGATGTGCTGGGGCGCCTGCATGGCTTTGTAGAAGCTCGGGAAGTGGCAGATGCCGAGCACCTTGTTCTTGGGCAGCGGCTGCAACTGAAGCTGGATGCGCCGGCTGACCGCGAGCGTACCTTCGGAGCCGACCAGTAGATGGGCTAGATTCGGATTGCTCTCGCGGGAATGCACGGTGGCGTCGGCCCAGGCGCCGCGCCGCGCACCGCCTGGCGTCAGGGCATCGATGTTGTAGCCGCCGACGCGGCGCATCAAGTCCGGGAAGCGGGCATCGATTTCCGCGGCTTCGCGATGGCCGATGTCGAGCAGCCTCGTCACCAGGCCCTGCTGGTCATCATCGAGTGCCGCCACCGCGGCGTTGTCGGAAAGCTCGCCGAAGCGTATGTCCGAGCCGTCGGCCAGCAGGCCTTCGATGGTGCGCACGTTGTCTCGCATGGTGCCGTAGCGAATGGAGCGCGAGCCACAGCTGTTGTTACCGGCCATGCCGCCGATGGTGGCGCGCGACGATGTCGAGACGTCGACCGGGAACCAGAGGCCGTGCGGTTTCAGCCAGGCATTCAGGTGGTCGAGCACGATGCCGGGCTCGACCCAGCAGGTGCGCGCATCGGCGTCGAAATCGAGCACCTTGTTCAGATGCTTCGAGACATCGACCACCAGAGCATCGCCCACCGTCTGACCGCATTGCGAGGTGCCGCCGCCGCGCGCCAGCAGGGGCACGCCCTCGCGGCCGGAGATGTCGATGATACGCCCGAGGTCGTCCTGACTCCTCGGCACCACGACGCCGATCGGCTCGATCTGGTAGACCGAGGCGTCGGTCGCATAGCGGCCACGGCTGAAGGCGTCGAACAGCACCTCGCCCTCGATGGCGTTTTCGAGCGCGCGCGCCAATGCGCCGTCGCCCCGCTGAACATCGCGCCTTTCCGCCATCGCTGGTTGAGCCTCCGGCTCTCCTGTAAGAAGTAATTCATCAAATATCAATTTTGAATGCAAAATACAATCATAAATCTTGTTAATGGAAACCATGGCGTATTTGCGGGATTTATGATTGACAAAAATGAATTCAAAATGTCATAACGCTATTCACATGATGGCTGCCGGTGTGGCGGCGTATCGCCAATGCGCGTAGGGAGGATCCCAGCCATGACCCACAAGAGCGGCCGACATTTTTTGCAGATTCCCGGCCCCAGCAACGTGCCCGACCGCATCTTGCGCGCCATTCAGCAGCCGACGATGGACCATCGCGGGCCCGAGTTCGGAAAGATGGCGAAGAGCGTTCTGGAACGCACGAAGGCCGTGTTCAAGACCGAGGGACCGGTCATCGTCTTTCCATCGTCGGGCACCGGCGCATGGGAAGCGGCGCTGGTCAACACGCTGTCACCCGGCGACAGGGTCATCATGTTCGAGACCGGCCACTTCGCCGCGCTCTGGCAGGAAATGGCCGGCCGGCTCGGCCTGGTGGTCGATTTCGTCGATGGCGACTGGCGCTCCGGCGTCGATGCGGCCGAGGTCGAGGAACGGCTGGCCGCCGACACGGGCCACGAGATCAAGGCCGTTTGCTGCGTCCATAATGAGACGGCGACCGGTGTGGCCTCGAACATCGCCGCTGTCAGGAAGGCCATGGACGCCGCCGGTCATCCGGCGCTGCTGATGGTCGACACCATTTCTTCGTTGGCCTCGATTGATTACCGGCACGACGAATGGGGCGTCGATGTCACCGTCAGTTGCTCGCAGAAGGGCCTGATGCTGCCGCCGGGCCTGGGCTTCAACGCGGTCAGCAAGAAGGCGATGGATGCGGCGGATTCAGGCGGTTTCACGCGCTCCTACTGGGATTGGGGCCCGATGCTGGGCAACAACGCCACCGGCTTCTTCCCCTACACGCCGGCGACCAACCTGCTCTATGGCCTCGACGTCGCGCTGACCATGCTGCTGGAGGAAGAGGGACTGGATAACGTCTTCGCCCGCCACGACCGCCATGCCGAGGCGACAAGGCGCGCCGTCAACGCCTGGGGCCTCGAAATTCTCTGCCAGAACCCGGATGAATACTCCAGCGTGCTCACCGGCGTCGTCGTGCCCGACGGCCACGACGCCGACCATGTGCGCTCGATCATCCTCGACAATTTCGACATGTCCCTCGGCACCGGCCTCGGCAAGGTCAAAGGCAAGGTGTTCCGCATCGGCCACCTGGGTGATTTCAACGACCTGATGCTGGTCGGCACGCTGGGCGGCGTCGAAATGGGTCTCGGCCTCGCCGGCGTTCCCCACGACAAGGGCGGCGTCGATGCGGCCATGGCGTATCTCGCCGAAACCGCCCCAGCGGTCTGATGAAGGGGATGACATGAGCGAACACATCCTGGTCGAGCGGGCGGGCGATGTCGTCACCGTCGTGCTCAATCGGCCCGAGAAGCTGAACGCGCTTACCAAGGGCATGTGGGGGCGCATCGGCGAGGTGTTTCGCGAACTGAATGCCGACGACAGCATCCGTTGCATCGTCGTCAGCGGCGCCGGCGAACGCGCCTTCAGCCCGGGCAACGACATCGCCGAGTTCGAGACCGACCGTGCCAACGCTGAACTGGCCGAGGCCTATGGTCATTTCATGCATTCCTCCATCGAGGCCATCCGCGACTGCCCGCACCCCACGGTGGCAAGGATTCATGGCATCTGCGTCGGCGGCGGGCTGGAGATTGCCGGGCTCTGCGATATCCGCATCGCCGGCGTGGGCAGCCGTTTCGGTGCCCCCATCAGCAAACTCGGCCTGGTCATGGCCTATCCCGAGATTGGCGCCCTGGTCGGTCTGGTCGGTCGTCAGACGGCCCTGGAGATCCTGTTTGAAGGTAAGATCATCGATGCGGCGGAAGCGCTCAGGCTCGGCATCGTTAACCGCATCGTCGCCGACGACGCGGTGGCGGATGAGACCGAGGCGACGGTGGCGCGTATCGTTGCCGGCGCACCACTGGTTCACCGCTGGCACAAGAAATTCCTGAAGCGCCTGGACGATCCCCGGCCGATCAGCGAGGAGGAAGCCCGTGAGGGTTTCGCCTGCTATGACACCGAGGATTTCGGCATCGGCTACAAGGCGTTCCTGGAGAAGAAGACGCCCGAATTCAAGGGTAGCTGAGGCCACATTCGAATGAGGAGGCCGTCATGGTCGAACGAACCGGGCCGCTAAAGGGCCTCAAAGTCATCGAGCTGGCGCACATCATGGCGGGGCCCGTCTGCGGCCTGATGCTGGCCGACATGGGCGCCGATGTCATCAAGGTCGAGAAGATCCCGGGCGGCGACGACTCGCGTCGCTTCCTGCCGCCGGATATCGAGGGTGAGGCGGCGGCTTTCATGATGATGAACCGCAACAAGCGCGGCATTGCCCTCGACCTCAAGACCGAAGGCGGCAAGGCGGTGCTGGAACGCCTGCTGGCCGACGCCGACGTGGTCACCGAGAACTACCGCAGCACGACCATGCAGAAGCTTGGATTCGACTACGAGACACTGCGGAAGATCAACCCAGGCCTGATCTATTGCTCGGTTTCAGGTTTCGGCCGCACCGGCCCTTATGCGGAGCGCGGCGGTTTCGATCTGATCGCCCAGGGCATGAGCGGCCTCATGCACATGACCGGCGAAGGTCCGGGCCGGCCGCCCTGCAAGGTCGGCGCCCCCGTGACCGATATCACCGCCGGCATCCTTGCGGCCATGGCGGTTTCGGCGGCCTATGGGCACAAACTGCGGACTGGCGAAGGACAGATGATCGACACGTCGCTGTTCGAGGCCGGCATCACCCATACCTACTGGCAGTCGGCGATCGCGCTGGCGACGGGCGCAGCACCGGAGCCCATGGGCTCGGCGCATCCCTTGAACGCGCCTTATCAGGCATTCGAGACGGCCGACGGCTGGATCACGCTGGGTGCGGCCAACCAGGCCAACTGGCTGCGCTTGCTGGACGTGCTCGACCGTCCGGATCTGGGCGAGGACGAACGGTTCAGCGAGCCGCGCCGACGCATGCAGCACTACAAGGAACTGGAGGCGATCCTGGAACCCGTGTTCAAGCAGCGTCCGTCGGCCGATTGGCTACAGGCATTGGATGACGCCGGACTGCCGGCGGGGCCGGTCCTTGATGTCACGCAGATGCACCAGGACCCGCATGCCCTCGCCCGCGACATGGTCGTCGAGGTGGAACACGCGCGCCTCGGGCCGGTGAAGACCATTGGCTTGCCGGTCAAGTTCTCGGAAACGCCGGGTGCCGTGCTGCATGGCGCGCCGATCTACGGCCAGCACACCCGCGAGGTCCTGGCAGAATACGGCTATGGCGATGATCAGGTTTCGGCGCTGCTGGAGAGTGGTGCCGCTATCGCGGCCTGAGTTGCAGATGCTATCAGAGCTCGCGCCGCTTGACCTCTGCGTTGACACGCTTGACCTGGCCCTCGACCGAGATATCGCGGATCGACGTGATCTCCAGCTTTCGGTCCTCATAGGCGTTCTCGACCGGGTGCCTGCTCGTCCAGTCGTCGACGGTGATATCGCGGGCGCGTATCAGCGCCTCGATCTCCGGTCGGAACAACTGCAGCATTTCGGTCATCCAGATGTTGGCCGGCCAGGACGGCAGGGCCAGGTCCATGAGAAAGCGATCAAGCATGGAGATGACCGTCTCGGCGTCGTACCAGATTTCGCCAGTGACCCAGCGATTGGTGGTGAAGATGCGGATCGGGAAGCCGGCCCGGTCCATGGAGAAGGCGACGAAGTGGGTCAGCGCGTCGTTGTCGCCGCGCGGCGGTTTGTAATCGGGTAAAGGCGCCGGCTTGACGCCTTTCGGCATGCCCTTGGGCCGGAGGAAGGTGTGGAAATGCCCGTGTTCGGCGCCCCAGACGTTGGCCCGCTCCTCCGGCGGATGGGCATGGTAGTAGTACTGAGAATGGGTGTCGAAGTCGTAGACGTCGCCCTTGGGGTAGTGGTCCCACTCAAAAAACTCGCCCTCGCCCCGCAGCACCTCGCCGACGATGTTGGCCTCGCTTTTATGCAGGACCCGGTAGCATTCGACGATTCGTTCGCCGGCCTCAGCCATGCGCCCGAGGCGTCCGTCATCAAGGCCGCTGACGTCGACTTCGGAGATGGTGTTCTGAATCTTGCCCATGGTTGCCGTCAAACCGTCTGTCGTTGTTACGCTGTATGGTCGCCCGAGCCGGCGGGATTTGTCGAGTCCAAGCCCACCCGAGGGCGGAATAGAATGCGCCGCGGGAACGACCTCCCCGCGGCGCATCGGCTAACAGAAGAAGGCGAGAATCAGCTCTTCTTCTTTTTCTTGGCCGCGCAGGGATTGCAGGGGTTGCACGGGTTGCACTTCTTTTTCGCAGCGCAGGGATTGCAGGGATTGCACTTCTTCTTGGCCGCGCAGGGATTGCAGGGGTTGCAGCCCTTCTTCTTCTTCTTCGCGGCGCAGGGGTTACAGCCGGCGAGCTGGATGATTTCCTGGCCGGAGTCGGCGGATTTCGCCATGGCATCCGGCAGGACGCTCAGCGAACCGGCGCCGGTCAGGGCGGCGATGCTCACTGCGGTGAGGGTCTTTCTCAGCATGTCTCGATATCTCCCAAGTGTGTTCCAGAAAGGGGGGTCTTTCCGAATCCCGGCTTATCGTCGGGACCATCGCACGGTATCCGATGGTCCCGGGGCGGACACTAAACGTCGTTTCAATTTCGTGTGAGCTAATATGTACGGCGCGTGAAAGGCCGAGGGGACGCAACGTGACACCCGCCCCGAACGAAGAGCGGCGGCCCTTGGGGGACCGCCGCTCCTGGATCGTCAATCAGGCCAATGCGTGGCTAGGCGCTACTTCCGGTTTTCCTCCGGCAGCAGCATGATGTGATCCTGATCGGGGGCCACGCTGGCGTGGCACTCGGCACAGAACTTCATGCTCATGCCCTTGCCCTTGGTCATGCCGGCAAGCGCGCCATTGGGCATGACCATCATGTACCGCCAATCGCCCGACGCCTTGTTAAAGCCGGCACCCATCTTCTGCATGATGAACAGCGGGCCGAGCGCGACTTTGCCGTCCGGACGGACCACGAAGCTGTCCTTGGCCAGCACGCTGCCGAAGGGCATGGTCCCCGCCTTTTCGAACTTCTTGTACCGGTAATCGCCGTGGGCGTCGGCGTAATTGTTGACGTAGCGACCGCCGTGGGTGCCCGACTGATACGGCGCGGAGGCGACGTTCAACCACTTCTGGTAGCCCGCCACTTGGCCGACGCCGGCCTTGGCGTAAGCCGAGCGCATCTCGCCCTTCAGGCAGTTGTAGACCGCCTTGGCATCGGCGGCTGAAATCTCCGCACTGCCGCCGGCGCCGCAAGGATTGCACGGGTTGCAGGCGCCGCAAGGATTGCACGGGTTCTTGGCCGCGCACGGATTGCAGGGATTGCACTTCTTCTTGGCGGCGCAGGGATTGCACGGGTTGCAAGCCTTCTTGGCCGCACATGGGTTGCAAGGATTGCACTTCTTCTTGGCGGCGCAGGGATTGCACGGGTTGCACTTCTTTTTGGCCGCGCAGGGGTTGCACGGGTTGCAAGCCTTCTTGGCCGCACACGGGTTGCACGGATTGCACTTCTTCTTCGCCGCGCACGGATTGCAGGGATTGCACTTCTTCTTGGCCGCGCAAGGATTACACGGATTGCAAGGATTACACTTCCATGCGGCGGCCAGACTCGGCACCACGCATTTGTTCGAAACGGCGCCGCCGGCACCACATGGGTTGCACGGATTGCATGGGTTGCAGGCCTTGGCGGCGCAGGGATTGCACGGATTGCATTTCTTTGCAGCACAAGGATTGCAGGGATTGCACTTCTTCTTCGCGGCGCACGGATTGCACGGGTTGCAGGCTTTCTTCGCCGCGCAGGGATTGCAGGGATTGCACTTCTTCTTGGCCGCGCACGGATTGCACGGATTGCATTTCTTCTTGGCGCTGCAGGGGTTGCAGGCAGCGAGTTCAATCATACGCGGTTTGGGCTTGGCCACGGGAAGGGGCGCGCCGAGGGTCGTCGGCGGGCTCGCCGCGATGGTTGGCGACGACGTCAGCATTGCGCCGCCGGCGGCAAATCCGGCCCCGACCACGGCCGGAATGACCGTCGTCGACAAGAGCTTGAACCTGTTGGACCTCACGATGTGGCCTCCCGTCTTTTGAATTGCGTATACGGGTGCCCCTTCGGTCGGACCCCCGTTCGATCGAGGATAGGGTGCCAAAGCCAGGGAAAACTAGCCATTCAATCGTTTTCACGTGGTTGTGATGACCTATTCTCCGTTAACCCGGGTCGTGGTATCGCGGAACCATGAGAGCGATTTTTGCCATTTCCATCGCAGGCGCCGTTGCGGTTGCCGCCTCCTTGGCGGTAGGCGGCGAAACGGCGAGCCTGCCGGCGACGATCGTCATTCCGGCCGGTTCCTTCATCATGGGCTCGGACCGTGCCGAGCGGGAAGCCGCCTATCGCATCGACGAGGCCGCCTACGGTCATGGCCGCACTCGCGAATGGAAATGGTACGAGAACGAAACAAGCCCTGAGAAGAGGGACCTTAAGGCCTATTCGATTACCCGGACGCTGATTACCAATGGCCAGTACCGGGCCTTCGTCGAGGCCACCGGCCACCGGCCACCCGGTGTCGACGCCAAGACCTGGAAAGGCTACGGCCTGGTCCATCCATACAAGCGCACGCGGCGCCATACCTGGGCGGGGACGGCGCCGCCGAAGGGCCGGCTGGACCACCCGGTGGTGCTGGTTTCGCACGCCGATGCCCGGGCCTACGCGGTCTGGCTCAGCGTCACCAGCGGCGCCAAATGGCGATTGCCGACCGAAGCCGAGTGGGAGAAGGCGGCACGTGGCCGCGACGGCCGGCGGTTCCCTTGGGGAGACGGCTTCGATGCCAGCCGTCTCAACAGCCACGACCAGGGACCGTTCGACACGGTCGCCGTCGGTCGCTTCACCAACGGCAACAGCCCGTTCGGCCTCGCCGACGCCGCCGGCCAAGTGTTCGAATGGACCGGCACTCCGGCCGGCAAGAAGCGCTATATCGTCAAGGGTGGCTCATGGGATGACAGCGGTTGCGGGATTTGCCGACCGGCGGCGCGGCATGGCCGGCCGGCGCACCTCAAGCACATCCTCATCGGCTTCCGGTTGGTCCGCGAAGAGCAATAGACCCAGAAGAGGACTAGGCCCCGGCTCAGCCCTTTTCGACCACCACCCGGTAATCCGGCGTCGGGTTGAGGGGGCAGGAATAGACATATTCGCCGGGTTTCAGCGTCACCTTGTAGTCTTTGGTCTTGCCCGTCGACAAACCGCCGCCGGAAACCGACGTCTTGGACAATTTATGCAAAGGATTGCGCCAGTCGTAATCCTTGTCGCGCAGCCAGAAGCCCAGGTCGTAGGGCACGTTCTTGTTGGTGACGCGGAAGATGTACTCGCCCGCCTTCAGCTTCACGACATTGGATTCGGCCAACCGGTCCTTGCCGGTCTTGGCATTGATGGCGTTGCAATCGTCGGCCTTGGCGGTCTTGTAGGCGTGATCCGTGCCCTCGGGCTCCAGGAACTGGCAACCGGTCTGGGTCAGGGTGATGATTTCGGCGGCCATGGCTGGCGCCGGTTGTGCGGCCCAGGTGGCGGTGGCGGCGAGCAGGGCGGCGAATGCCATGGGACGGCTCGGTTTGATGTGGCAAAAGCTCATGGAGTGGTTTCCTTTCGATCGACTTGAATGCGCCCTCGCCCGGGCTCCCCTTGGCCTCTGTATGATGATTTTTCAGCCTCGCAACAAGTCAAGAAGGTGTGACGGCCAGGTGAGCCTCGGGGGCGCTCAACCGTCGCGGCGGAACAGCGGCCGCAACCGGATGCCGATCAGGTTTCCGGCGACGGCGGCGACGATCCAGGCCCAGCCGTGCAGGCTTGTCGAGGCGACGCCGGAAAAGAACGCGCCGATGTTGCAGCCGTAGGCGAGCCTGGCGCCATAGCCCATGATCAGGCCGCCAATCACTGCCGCCGCCAGCGAGCGGAGCGGCATGCGTGGCGACGGCCTGAGGCGTCCCGCCAGGCCCGCCGCCGCCAAGGCGCCGACGATGATGCCGAGATTCATGATCGTCGTGGTGTCGTCCAGCAGCGATGCCGCCAGCGCGCGCTCCTGGAAGCCGCCGACCCAGAAACTCGCACCTGTCGGATCCCACCCCAACGCCACCGCCGCCTTCGCCGCCCATAGCGTGAACCCCCAGGTGATCGACCAGGGGTGGCCGGCGACGACCAGGGTCAGGGCGTTGAGCACGGCGAGCGCGCCGGCACCCATGAACAGCGGCCAGGGCCCTTGTCCCAAGCGCCGCCAGTTGAACTCCCCGTCCCACCAGAGCGGTCGCTTGACCCGCCGTCCGCCGAGCCGGAGGCCGACGATGATGGCGGACAACATCAACATTTGCAGTCCGACCGCGGGCCACCAGCCGATCATGGCACCCAGCGAAACCGCGCCCAGGTCTGGCAACGACCACCACCAGTCCATGTGCAGGCTGGCCCAGAAACAGCCGGCGCAGAAAAACACGAGCACCACCATCATGCGGAGATTGCCGCCGCCGACCGTGAACAGCGTGCCCGAGGCACAACCGCCGCCGAGCTGCATGCCGATGCCGAAGATGAAGGCGCCGAACAGCATCGACCAGCCGACCGGCGCCACGGCACCCGTGACCGGTCGGCCGAAGGCCTCCCCGGCCTCCAGGAACGGCGCGAACAGCACCATCGCCAAGGCCAGCATCAGGCACTGCGCAACGATGCCCGAAATGTCGCGATCGACGATGGCGCGGTAATACGCGCCGGTGAAACCGAAGGCCGCGTGATAGAGGGCCACGCCCATGCCCAGTCCGATCGCCAGCAACGCCAGTTTCGCCGGCGCCACGCCTGCTACCGCCGCCGCCAAGGCGATGCCAGCCACGCCGGCGGTTACAATGACGGCGGGCTGAGCAACCGGGAGCGGCGATGAGGCGGCGTCGCTCATCGACCTAGGTCAACCGCCGACGGCCCGCTCGACGATGCGGTCGACGATCACGTCCAGCTCCTTCCCCATGGCGTCCAGGTCCGCCACCTTGTACGCGCCGAAGACATGGCTCGGCAGCCGGTAGGTGAGGCGCGCCGTGCCGTCCTTCTGCTCTGTTACGTAGAGCCTGAGCGGCGCCTCGATACCCGACGCTTCGCTGGCATTCAGCATGCGCACGGCGAAATGCGGGTTGAAGATCATGACCACCCGATTGCCCGGGATGGTGACGCCGATGGCCTTGGCGCCGCAGGTGGCGCAGGCTTCGCCGACGATGCCCATTTTGTTGGCGGAAATGGCCGCCTTGAGGGATTTCAAGAAGGCACCGAAGGGCTTGCCCGTCTCGATGACCTGAGTGCCGGAATAGGGTTTCATGGTCTCGGCCTTTACCGGCAGGGCGAGCATCAGGGATAGGGCGATCAACGCGAGCCATCTCATGGGGTCGAGCCTCCTTCGTGGATTGCGGGCTTGCAGCAAACTACGGCGGATGGCGCCGTCGGCTCAATGAACGTTGGCGTGATCGCCCGAGACGGTTACTTCTGCGCCACCATGATGACCTCGACGAACCGCTCGCTGCCGTCGCGATCAAGGCGCAGCGGAACCCTCTCGCCCGGCCGGAAGAGCGCCAGCGCGCTCGTCAGGTCGGCGGTGCGCCGGACAGCCCGCCTGCCCACCTGCTGGATCATGTCGCCGGCTTCGATCCCGGCCGAGAACGCGGGCCCGTTGCGCTCGACCTTGCGCACGCGCACGCCGACGGTTGCCGCCTGCTCGGCCTTGGTCAGGTTGCCGGCCTGGAAGCCGAGGCTGCCGCGAACGACGCGGCCGTGATCCTTGAGGTCCGAGACCACCCGCATCACCAATTCGGTGGCGGCGGCGAAGTTGACGCCGATGTCGGCGTCACTGTTCTTGGTAAAGATCGCCGAGACCATGCCGATCAGGCGCCCCTCGCCATCGACCAGCGCACCGCCCGACCCGCCGGGATTGATGGTCGCGTCGGTCTGCACGAAGTCCTCGATGTCGTTGAAGCCGGTGCCGGTGCGATGGATGGCGGAAACCACCCCGCAGGTAACGGACAGGCCGAGGCCGAACTGGTTGCCGATGGCACACACCGGCTGGGCCAGTCGCGGCATCGGCGCCGGCGGCAGGACCGGGAGCGCCAGCGGCGCCTTGATCAGCGCGATGTCGGTTGCCGCATCGCGGGCGATGATTGATGCCTCGATCAGCCGGCCGTCATTGAGCCTGATGCGCAGGGTTTCGGCATTGCCTAGGACGTGACCATTGGTAGCGAGGTATCCGCCGGGCAACACAGCAATGGCCGTGCCTTCTGGGTGGGCACCCCCGGGCAGGTCGCCTCGCCAGTCCGGTAAAACCGACACGACGGATTCCAGTACCTGCTCGCTAAACGCCGGCGCCGGCGCCGGGGCGGCCGCGACTACCAGGATTGTCAGAATGAACACGCTCAACCGCATCATCCGGCGATTGTCGGCGCCCGGCACGGGCGACGCAAGAGGCTCACAGGTGACGGGCCTGGCGAATTGCCCTAAGACGGCCTAAGAGGGGATACATGAAGTTTGCCCGCACCATCCGTCTCGATATTTCCGACACGCAGGTCTTCCCCATGGCAGCGGAGCCCGAGGAATGGGCGGTGACCGGCACCTTCGCTTTTGCGGCATCGGACCCGGCCGACTGGTCGCGCAAGGAACAGCTCGCCTTCCGGTCCGGCTGGCTGGGAACGGCGAGTTTCGGCCGTGCCACGTTCGTCCAGGTGGCCGTGCTCCCCGATACGCAAATGGAGGAGCTGGTGCGGCGTCTCGCCGGGCATCTCTATCAGCAATTCGGCGCGCCGGACATGCTTGCGGCAAGCGAGGCCGCGCGCGCCGAAATCGCCGACATGGCGACCCTCTGCGACCATCCAGCCGGAACCCTTTTGGGCATGGAACGAGATCTGGGTGACGACGGCATCACCGAACGGGTGCGGGTTGTGCCCCGTCCCGACGAACCTGATCACGCGCGCATCTGGACGCTGGAACCAGACGATTAGGCGTCGATGTAGCGACCCAGCCTGACCGCGGAAGCACCCCGGTTGAGTCTGCGGGACGGCATGATCAACACACAGTTGTCATAGGGGGTCTCGACGGGGGTGTCGCCGTCGTGGCCGATCACCGTGCCGGCCTCGGCGATAACCTCGAGGCCGCGGTAGTTCTCGACGAAGCGGAAGTCGTCGCTGGTGATGGTCACCGGGCCCGAAACCTCGATGAAGGTCTGCAGCTGCGGTGGTGTGCCGTTGAGATGCGGCTCGGCCATTGCCTGGTCGATGGCGCCGGTCTCGACCAGGAAACGGTAGGTGGTCTCGATGGCGACCTCGGCGCAGGCGGTTTCCCAGTGCTGGCCACATTCGACCAGCAGCGCGTTCTTCTCCGACGCCTCGTCGCCGAATCCGGCGTAGTCGCGCATGCGTTTGCCGGCGGCGTGGCCGGCGTCGCTGACCACGGTTTCCGGCACCGCCACCCCCTTGGCCAGCCGGCGTCCCTTGGCCAGCGGTCCTGCCATCATCAAGGGCGCGGTGGCGTGCTGCATGGAATGGATATCGAGCAGCAGGTCGACGCCGTCCATATAGGGCCGGAGCTCGCGCGCTCGGCGCAATTCGACACTGTCCCGGTCGCCGTCGAGCACCTCCGGCGTCCACAGGCGATTGAAATCCTCGTCCACGTAGCGTGACACGGTCGGGTTGCTTGCATCGAAGCTCTGATAGGCGGCGATATTGCAGAAACCCAGGCTCAGCGTCCCTTGCGATGGCCGGATGTCGTTCCGGAACAGGTGGTCGACGGCAATGGCGCCGCAAAGCTCGTTGCCGTGCACCACGGCTGTGACCATGACGTGCGGGCCGGGGACGCCTGAATCGAGACGGGTGACATAGTCGATGCCCGTGTTGCCGGCTCTATAGGGTTTGATATCCGGCGGGGTCAGATTGACGACGTAGCTGTCGCTGGCGGCCTGGGTCATGGTCGGGTTTCCGTTGGTGATGAAGGCACAGACGTTAGCATTGTCCGGCGTTGCAGCGATAAGGGAAAGTGCGGCGTCAGTCCTCGGCCGCGCCGCGCCGGTCGGGGCCGGGGAATTCCATGGCCCGGCGGCGCCGGTCGGGACCGAAAAAGGCGGAGGTGCGGACGAACGACCGCCCATCCTCGATCACCGATTTGACCCGGGAGTAGACGCTTTTCGCCGAGATGGGCTTGGCCAGGAACTCATTGATGCCGACGTCGCGGGCCTCGATGACGCGTTTCTGCTCGGTATGGCCGGTCAGCATGATGATGGGGATGAACGGGTTCTCGCTGTCGCTGCCGGTGCGGATCATGCGCACCAGTTCAACGCCGTCCAGAGGCTCCATGATCCAGTCGGTGATGAGCAGGTCTATTGGCCGGGCCTTCAGTTCCTTCAGTGCGTCGCTGCCGTCCGCGGCCTCGACGACCTCTTTCACACCCAGCGAATGCAGGATGTTCTTCACCAGCTTGCGCATGTGCTGGTTGTCGTCGACGACCAGCATGCAGAGGTTTTCGAGGTTGTAGTCGACCATGTATGTCGGAGCTGCCCGGGCCCGTTGAACGACCCCTCAATCATTCCACAACGCCGCCGGACGGGCAATTGCCCAAAGGTAGTAGGAAGGTGGAGAGGCCCAGATCAGAGAGGCCACGATGACCGCGATGCCACCTGCTGAATACCATTTGAGGTAGGCGACATGTGGGGGCTTGTGAAGGGGTCGGATTTGGGTTCAAGATGCCGCCCAGGGCATGGCGTCGACCCCGGCAACGCGCCCCAACGAACGTAAAAGCACCCATGGGAGGACCCTGATGCATATTCGGAGAATTTTCGCGGCCGCGTTGGTCGCCGGCGCCCTGTCGCTGCCGGCGGCGGTGAACGCGCAGACGCTGACCATCGGCCTCGGCACCGAGCCGACGTCGATCGATCCGCACTACCACAACCTTGGCCCCAACAACCAGATCGCACAGCATCTCTTTTCGCGTCTGATCGAGCAGGACGAGAAGCAGCGTCTGACCCCGGGCCTCGCGACCTCGTGGAAGCCGGTCGACGACACCACCTGGGAGTTCAAGCTGCGCAAGGGCGTGAAGTTCCACGACGGCACGCCGTTCACAGCCGATGACGTGCTGTTCACCATGGAACGCGCCGCGGCCCACCCCAACGCCAAGTCGAGCTTCAAGCTCTACACCCACGGCGGTGGCAAGAAGTTCACCAAGGTCGATGACCACACCATCCGCGTCTCGACCCCGCGCCCCTATCCTTTGATGGCGGTTGATCTTTCCAACGTGCACATCATTTCCAAGAAGTCGGAAGGCAAGTGGGAAGGCGAATTCAACAACGGCAGCCAGGCCCACGGCACCGGCCCGTTCAAGTTCGTCAAGTGGACCAAGGGCGAGGTTCTGGAGTTCGCGCGCAACGACGACTACTTCGGCAATAAGCCACATTGGGCGCGCGTCATCATCAAGCCCATCAAGTCGCCGCCGTCACGCTTGGCCGCACTTCTGGCCGGTGACGTGGACTTCATCGACCAGGTGCCCACCGTCGATATCGAGCGCCTGAAGAAGGAACCCAAGGTGGCCCTGAGCCAGGGTGTCTCCAACCGCGTGATCTACCTGCACATGGACCAGCACCGTGATCCGGCGCCCTATGTGAAGAGCCACGACGGCAAGGACATCAAGAACCCGTTCAAGGACGTCCGCGTGCGCAAGGCCATCTCCATGGCCATCAACCGCGACGCCATCGTCAGCCGAGTCATGGAAGGCATCGCCATCAAGGCCGGCCAGCTGCTGCCGGAAGGCTTCTTCGGCCGTTCCGACAACTTAAAGCCGGAGAAGTTCGATCCGGAAGGCGCCAAGAAGCTGCTGGCCGAGGCCGGCTATCCCAAGGGCTTCGTGACCACGCTGTTCGGTCCCAACAATCGCTACATCAACGACGCCAAGATCGTCGAGGCGATCGCCCAGATGCTGACCGTGATCGGCATCAAGACGACGCCGGACACCATGCCGAAAAGCGTCTACTTCAAGCGGGCCAAGAACAAGGGCCCCAAGAAGCCGCCGGAGTTCAGCTTCGTGCTGGTCGGCTGGGGCTCGGGCACGGGCGAGCCGTCATCGCCGCTGCGTTCGCTTCTCGCCACCTATTCCAAGGAGAAGGGCTGGGGCTCGTCCAATCGTGGCCTGCACTCCAACCCGAAGATGGATGCGGTGCTGGAAGACGCGCTGGCGACGGTCGACGACGCCAAGCGGGCAAAGCTGCTCGCCAAGGCGACCGAGATCGGCATCGGCGAAGACATGGGCATCATCCCGCTGCACTACCAGGTCAACACCTGGGCGGCGAAGAAAGGCCTGAAGTACATTCCGCGCACCGACGAGCGCACCACCGCGTGGGGCGTGGTGCCGGAATAATCGACCTCTGACGGATCGGTGGCGCGTCACATAGGAAGGGCGCGCCGCCGGCCGTTTCTCTGGCCTCATAATCTCAATGACGGCTCGGCGAACGGGCCGCGGGGGAGCGCCTTCCGACCATGACCGTCTTCATCATCCGCCGCATCATGCAGAGCGCCATCGTCGTGCTGGTGATGTCGTTCCTGGTCTTCGGCGGCGTCAACCTGGTCGGCGATCCGGTCGAGATGATGGTCTCCGACGAGGCCGACCAGGAGGAGCGCGAGCGGGTCATTCGCTCCATGGGCCTGGATAAGCCCTGGTACGTGCAGTACGGCCTGTTCGTTACCAACGCCCTGCAGGGGGACCTGGGCAAATCCTTTGTCTATGGCGAGCCGGCGCTGCAACTGATCGTGCAGAAGATCCCGGCGACCTTCGAGCTAGCGCTGGCCGCGCTACTGATGGCCGTCGTCATCGGCATCCCGCTCGGTGTCTTTTCGGGCCTCAAACCGGAGACCCGTACGTCAAAGGTAATCATGGCCGGCTCCATACTCGGATTCTCTCTGCCGACGTTCTGGGTCGGGCTGATGTTCATCATGGTTTTCGCGGTGATGCTGGGCTGGCTGCCGTCGACGGGGCGCGGCGAGACTGTGCCGCTGATGGGGCTCAGCGTCAGTTTCCTGACCCTCGATGGCCTCTCGCATCTGCTAATGCCGGCGGTAAACCTGGCGCTGTTCAAGATATCGCTGGTCATCCGCCTGGCCCGCGCCGGCACCCGCGAGGTGGTGCACCAGGACTACATCAAGTTCGCCCGCGCCAAGGGCCTGAGCACCCGGCGCATCATTTTCGTGCACCTGATGAAGAACATCCTGATCCCGGTGGTTACGGTGCTGGGACTTGAATTCGGGGGCCTGATCGCGTTTTCCGTGGTCACCGAGACGGTGTTCGCGTGGCCGGGCATGGGCAAGCTGATCATCGATTCCATCAACGGCCTCGACCGGCCGGTGATCGTCGCCTACCTGATGATCATCGTTCTCATCTTCGTCATCATAAACCTGGTGGTCGACGTGCTTTATTCGATCCTCGATCCCCGGGTCAGGCTGCAGGATGTGAAATCATGACCCCGCCCGTCTCTGAACAGACCATGGAGGCCCCCCGGCCGTCCGTCGCCGAGATCAAGGTGGAAACGCCGTTCCAGCGCTTCCGCAGCGACTTCTTCGACAGCGGCGTCGCCACGGCGGCCTTCGTGGTGCTGGGGGGCATTTTCTTCATCGCCATCTTCGCGCCCTGGATCTCGCCGCAGAACCCCTACGACCTGGCGCAGGTCAGCGTGATGGATTCGAAACTTCCGCCGGGCGAGAAAAGCATGACCGGCATGGTCTTTTACCTCGGTACCGACGGTGCCGGTCGGGACCTGCTGAGTGCCATGTTCTACGGGCTCCGCATCAGCCTCGGCGTCGGCGTCATGTCAGGCGTCATCGCCATGTGCATCGGCGCCACCATCGGGCTCGTCGCCGCCTACTTCGGCGGCCGCACCGATACCCTGATCATGCGCATCGTGGATATCCAGCTGTCGTTCCCGGCTATCCTGGTGGCGCTGATCCTGCTGGCCTTGCTGGGCAAGGGGGTGGACAAGATCATCGTCGCCCTGGTGGTCGTGCAGTGGGCGTATTACGCCCGCACCGTGCGCGGTTCGGCCCTGGTGGAACGCAACAAGGAGTACATCGAGGCGGCGACCTGCCTGGCGCTGGACCATAAGCGCATCCTGTTCCGCCACCTACTGCCCAACTGCCTGCCGCCGCTGATCGTCGTCGGCACCATCCAGACGGCGCACGCCATCTCGCTGGAGGCGACGCTGAGCTTCCTCGGCGTCGGCCTGCCGGTGTCGGAGCCGTCGCTTGGCCTGCTGATCGCCAACGGCTTCGACTATATGCTGAGCCATAAATACTGGATCAGCTTCTTCCCGGGCATCGCACTGTTGATCACCATCGTCTCGATCAATCTGGTCGGCGACCAGTTGCGGGACGTGCTGAACCCGCGGCTTCAGCGGTAGACGCCCGCATGTCCGAACAGCCGACGCTCGCAGTCGAGAACCTGGAGACTCATTTCTTCACCAAGGCCGGCGTGGCCAAGGCGGTGGACGGGGTCAGTTTCAGCGTCAACCGCGGCGAGGTCATGGGCCTGGTCGGCGAATCGGGCTCGGGCAAGTCGGTCACCGGCTTCTCCATCATGGGCCTGGTGGACCCGCCCGGCGAAGTGGTCGGCGGTCGGGTCCTTTACCAGGGCCAGAACCTGTTGGATCTGGACGAGGAAGGCATGCGCAAGCTGCGCGGCAACCACGTCGCCATGATCTTCCAGGACCCGATGATGACGCTGAACCCGGTGCTGCGCATCGACACCCAGATGATAGAGACGGTGAAGGCGCATGAACCCAAGGTCTCCAACGACGAGGCCCGGTCCCGCGCCCGCGACGTGCTGGGCCAGGTCGGCATCCCGTCGCCGGACGAGCGCTTGAAGGCCTATCCGCATCAGTTTTCGGGCGGCATGCGCCAGCGCGTTGCCATCGCCATCGCGCTGATCAACAAGCCCGACCTGATCATCGCCGACGAGCCGACGACGGCGCTCGACGTCACCATTCAGGGACAGATTCTCTACGAAGCGCAGAAGCTCTGCCGCGAGACCGGCACGGCGCTGATCTGGATCACCCATGACCTGGCCGTGGTCGCCGGCCTGGCGGACAAGATCTGTGTCATGTACGCCGGCCGCCTGGCCGAACAAGGCAAGTTGGACGACGTGCTGGATCACCCGGTGCATCCCTACACGGTCGGCCTGCTGGGCTCGGTGCCCGGCCACAACACACGCGGTCACCGCCTCTACCAGATTCCGGGTATGACGCCATCGCTTCTGAAGGTGCCGCCCGGCTGCGCCTTCAAGGACCGCTGCCCGCGCGCCGACGGCGCCTGCGAGGTATTGCCGGACATCACCGAACCGGTGCCCGGCCGCCAGGTGCGCTGTTTCCATCCTCACCTGGAAGGGGAGGCGGTGGAATGAGCGGTTCCTCCTCAGCCAATGGCGGCGCCATGCTGGAGGTCCGCGACCTCACCAAGCAGTTCGTGAAGCGGCTCGATCTGGCGGCCAAGATCGCGGTCAAGCTCGGCTCCAACCTGAAGGAAGAGGTCGTGCACGCGGTCGACGGTGTCAACATCCAGATCGCGCCTGGCGAGGTGGTCGGGCTGGTCGGCGAATCCGGCTGCGGCAAATCGACAATCGGCCGCATGATCGCCGGCATCCTGCCGCCCACCGCCGGCGACATCATCTACAAGGGCCAAGTGGTTTCGGGCATGAACGAGGCTGAGCAGAAGGCGACGGCGCTGGCCATCCAGATGATCTTCCAGGACCCGATGTCCAGCTTGAACCCAAGGCTCCGCGTGCAGGACATCATTGGCGAGGCACCGGTGCTGCACGGCGTGGTCGATGCCAAGGGCGTCGCCGGCTATGTGGAGGAAGTGATGCTGCGGGTCGGCCTGGATCCGGAATATCGGCGGCGCTACCCGCACCAGTTCTCGGGCGGGCAGCGCCAGCGCATCGGTATCGCCAGGGCCTTGGCGGTGAATCCCGAGTTCCTGGTTTGCGACGAAGCCATCGCGGCGCTCGATGTCTCCATCCAGGCCCAGGTGATCAACCTGTTCATGGACCTGCGGGAAGACCTGGACCTGACATATCTTTTCATCAGTCACGATCTCAGCGTGGTCGAGCATATCTCCGACCGTGTGGTGATCATGTACTTGGGCCGGGTCGTGGAAGTCGCCAACACCGACGACATCTTCGAGACCGCCAACCACCCATATACCAAGGCGTTGTTGAACGAGGTGCCCAGGCTCGATATGCGGGGGCTCGATTACCAGCCCATTTCCGGCGAGATTCCGTCGCCGCTCGATCCGCCGCCCGGCTGCCATTTTCATCCCCGCTGCCCGCACGCCACGGCGCGGTGTAGCGAGGAACGCCCGGCACTTCGCGAGATAGCCCCGGGAAGGCTTGCCGCCTGCCATCTGAACGACGGTTGAACGGGGCCGGCCGCGCCATGCCCGTCCGCATCACGTCGCCCGCGCGCATGCTCGTGCCAGCGCTGTTCGACAGCCCCCACAGCGGCACGGACTATCCGGACGACTTCCGCCCGGCCCTCGATATGGCCATCCTGCGGCGCGGCGAGGACCTGTTCGTGGACGCGTTGTTTGACGCGGCGCCGGGCGCCGGCGCCCCTCTCATAGCCGCCACGTTCCCGCGCAGCTACATCGATCCTAACCGGAACGAACGGGACATCGACGATGCGTTGCTGGATGTCCCCTGGCCGGGGCCACTCGAAGTTTCGACCAAGACCACCTGGCGTGGCACGGGCCTGGTCTGGCGCCGGGTCGGCGGCGAGCATGACATCTACGATCGCAAGCTGAGCGTGGCCGAGGTGGCGGCGCGGATCGACCGGTGCTGGCGTCCCTATCACGACGCGATGTCGGATACCTACGACCGCCTCCACGCGGACTTCGGCCGAGTCTATCACGTCAATTGCCATTCCATGCCGTCCATGGGCGACGCCGCCACTGAAGACGGCCCGGTCGCGCGCGCCGATTTCGTGCTCGGCGACCGCGACGGAAGTGCCTGCGACGGCGCCTTCACCCAGTTCGTGTACGATCAACTGGAAGCCATGGGTTACGACGTGAAGATCAACGATCCCATGAAGGGCGTGGAACTGGTGCGGCGCTATTCCGACCCCGCGGCCGGTCGCCATAGCTTGCAGATCGAGGTCAACCGCCGGCTCTATATGGACGAGGGGACGTTCGAAAAGAACCACCTGTTCGACCGCACCAAAGCCGACCTCGATCGGCTGGTCACGGCGATTTGCACATACGCCGCCGAGGTGGCGTGACAGCCTCGGCCGGATCGATTATATGTTCCGGCCATGAAGAAACTCGAATTCAGCGTCCACGAGTTCATGACCATCATGGGCACCCTCGACGAGGAAGCCGGCGGCCGTCCGGCGCCCGAGGATTCGGTGCTCAATGCCTGGCGCGAACAGTACGTCACCCTCGACAAGAGGCTCGAGAGCCTGGACATGATGGAACGTGCCGACATGCTGTTCGACGGCAAGCTGACCATCAACGCCATCTCCGATGCGCAGTTGAACGAGGTGCTGGGCGTTGTGCGCGAGCATATCCAGATGCACGAGCGCCTGATCACCGAGGAAGACCTGGACGCCGATCCGGAAGAGCTCGAAACCTGGCAGGACAAGCTGGCCGAACTGGAAGCCATCTCCTCCGGCGATTTCTAGTCCCGCCTAGTTCCCCGCCGCCGCCGTGATGGCGTCGGCGTCGATGCCGTACTCCCGATAGAGATCGATCGTATCGCCGCACTGACCGAAGCGGTCGACGCCCAGCGAACGGATGCCGTGACCGGCGACGCCAGCGATCCAGGTGAGTGTCGCCGGATGGCCATCAAGCACGGTAACCAGACGGGCACCCGCCGGCACTTCCGACATCAGGCGCTGAATGTGCGATGCCTCGGCCTCCTCTCGCCAGTCGCTGTAGAGCCGGTCCGCCGAGGTCACGGCGAGCAGCGCCGGGGCGGCGCCGCGTTCGGCCAGGCGGCTGTGCGCGTCTTCGGCCTCGGGCGCGATGGCGCCGGCGTAGACGATGACGGTTCGCGTCTCGGCGGTCGGCGCCGTTCGCCAATAGCCGCCGGCCACCACGTCATCGTTAAAGCCGCGCGAGGCCTTGCGTTCGGGCTGGTCCAGGCTGCGCGTCGACAGGCGAAGATAGACAGCTCCCCCGTCGTCCGCCTGCATATGACGGAAACCCCAGGCCATGATGGCAGCCAGCTCGTCCGCGAAGGCTGGCTCGAACGAGGTCAGGCCGGGCTGGCCCATGCCGATCAGCGGCGTCGAGACGGATTGGTGGGCCCCGCCCTCTGGCGCCAGCGTCAGGCCCGCCGGCGTCGCCACCAGCATGAACCGCGCATCCTGATAGCAGGCGTAGTTCAGCGCATCGAGGCCGCGGGCGATGAACGGGTCATAAAGCGTGCCGATGGGCAGCAGCCGCTCGCCCCAGAGTGAATGAGAGAGCCCCAAGGCCGCCAGCATGATGAATAGGTTGTTCTCGGCGATGCCGAGTTCCATGTGCTGGCCGGCGTCGTTGAACTCCCATTTCTGCGCCGACGGCACCTGTTCGGCCCGGAATGTGTCCGCCCGGTCGTCACGGGCGAAGAGGCCGCGCCGGTTGACCCAGCCGCCCAGGTTGGTGGACTGCGTCACGTCCGGCGACGTGGTGACGATGCGGCGCGCCAGGTCCGTGTCGCTGCCGGCGATATCGTAGAGGATGCGGCCGAAGGCCTCTTGCGTGCTCAGGTTCTCGGCCGCCGGCGGTTCCAGCCGTTCCGGCACGGGGATGAACTCGCCCACGTGTCGCCGGTTCTCTGCGCTGTTGAACGGCACGGTGGCGAGGAAACCCTGCAACTCCTCGGTGCGCTCCTCCATGCCGGCGAAGGGCTCCCACTCGTCGCCCTCGTCGATACCCATGGACTGGCGATAGCCGGCCACCTGGTCCGCGTTCATGATGCCGGAGTGGTTGTCCTTGTGGCCCTGCAGCGGCAGCCCCCAGCCCTTGATGGTGTAGGCGATGAAGCAGGTCGGCGTGTCGTCCTGGTCCGCCGTCTCGAAGGCCTCCATCAGGGTTTCCAGGCAATGGCCGCCGAGGTTGGTCATCAGGGTCTGCAGGGCGTCGTCGTTGTAGCCGGCGATCAGCCGCTGGGCGTCCGCGTCGTGCCCCAGGTCGGCGGTCAGGCGCTTGCGCCAGGCGGCACCGCCCTGGAACGTGAGTGCGGCGTAGAGGTCGTTCGGGCAGTCGGAAATCCAGTTGCGCAACGCCTTGCCGCCGGGGCGTGCGAAGGCCTCCATCTGGCGCTTGCCGTACTTCAGGGTCAGCACCTGCCAGCCGGTGGTGCGGAACAATCGGTCGATGAGCCGGAACAGGTGATCCGGGATGACGCCGTCGAGGCTCTGGCGGTTGTAGTCGATGATCCACCAGCAATTCCGAAGGCCGTGCTTCCAGCCTTCCCAGAGGGCCTCGTACATGTTGCCCTCGTCCATCTCGGCATCGCCGACAAGTGCGATCAGACGGCCCGGCCGGCGTTCGCGCACGCTCTCCATATGGCGGCGCAGGTAGTCCTGCACCATGGAGCCGAACACGGTCAGCGCCGGGCCGAGCCCGACCGAGCCCGTGGAGATGTCGACGTCATCGGCGTCCTTGGTCCGCGAGGGATAGCTCTGGGCGCCGCCGAAGCCACGGAAGTTCTCCAGTTTTTCGCGGCTCTGGCGGCCGAACAGGTACTGGATGGCGTGGAACACCGGGCTGGCGTGGGGCTTCACGGCCATCCGGTCCTCCGGCCTGAGCGCATGGAAGTAGAGTGCCGTCAGGATCGACACCGCCGACGCGCACGAGGACTGGTGGCCGCCGACCTTGATGCCGTCGCGCGACGGCCGCAGGTGGTTGGCGTTGTGGATGGTCCAGGTGGCGAGCCAGAGAATTTTCCGCTGCAGGGCCTCGAGCCGTGAAATCGTCGCCGTGTCGGCAATGGAGGCGGAAGGATCGGCGTGGCCGGGGTCGTAGGGTGCCATGGTCCTGGGTCCTTGGGGTGTGGGTTGGCGCGGCGTATGCCGATGTTAGGCGCAATATAGCGCCATGATCTGCCGCATGTCCTTGCGTAATCAGCCATTAAATGTCAAGTTAACGCAATAAATGGTCAAAATTATCAACTGAATTAGAGAATTATGCCGAATCAACTGGAAAACCAGGCGCTGGATGCCATCGACCGGCGGATCCTGAAGGAGTTGCAGGCCAACGCGCGTCTCAGCAACGTCGAGCTGGCCGAGCATGCCGGACTGTCTCCGTCGCCGTGCTTGAGACGGGTGCGCAGACTAGAGGATGCCGGCGTCATCCGCGGCTACGCCACTTTGGTTGATCAGCACGCCCTCGGCCTGCCGGTCAGCATCTTCATCATGGTGACGTTGGAGAAACAGGTCGAGCAGGCGCTGGAGGTTTTCGAGACCGCCATCCGCGACCTGCCGGAGGTCATGGAGTGCTACCTGATGACCGGCGACAGTGATTACCTTCTGCGCGTGGTCACCCGCGACCTCGCCGACTACGAACGCTTCCTGATGGCCCACCTGACGCGCTTCCCAGGCGTCGCCAGCATCAAGTCCAGCTTCGCCCTGAAACAGGTGGTCTACCGCACGGCCTTGCCGGTGGATGACGAGGCTCGAACAGCATCGTGAAGACGATGTGATTTTCCATATCGGCCGCCGCGACCTACATCACCGGCAACGACCATTCGATTGCACCTGGAACGCCCATCATGAAACCGCTTAGAGACTCACAACGCCCCAACATCATCCGCAGCGGCCTGCGCCACGGCGCCATCGTCACCGCCGCCCTGGCCGTCGCGGGCTTCGCCTCGCTGGAATCCCTGTTCGCGCCGAAGGCGGAACTGTGGGAGCGCTGGGCCACGGCCGACGTCACGTCGACCACCACCGTCGACCACGCCGATTGGGACGCCCTACTCGCCACCTACGTCAGCGCCGGTGCCGACGCCGTCAACCGGTTCGCCTACACCGGGATATCCGAACCCGACCGCCTGAAGCTCGCGGGGTACATCGAACGCCTGCAGACGATTACCGTCACTGGTCTCAACGCCGACGAACAGCGGGCCTACTGGATCAATCTCTATAACGCCGCGACGGTCAACGTGGTCATCCAGCACCTGCCGGTCGAGAGCATTCGCGATATCGACATATCGCCCGGCCTGTTTGCCGACGGCCCGTGGGAGAAGAAGATGCTTACCGTCGAAGGCGAGGAGATCAGCCTCAACGACATTGAGCATCGCATCCTCCGGCCGATCTGGAAGGACGCTCGCATCCATTACGCCGTCAACTGCGCCTCCATCGGCTGTCCCAACCTGGTCAAGAAGGCCTTCAGCGCCGCCACGGCCGAGGCCATGCTTGATGCCGCCGCCCGTGCGTATGTCAATCATGCCCGTGGCGCGCGCAAGACCGAGGACGGCCTGGTGGTCTCGAAGATCTACGCCTGGTTCAAGGACGACTTCGGCGGCGATGATGCCGGCGTGCTTGAGCATCTGAAGCAGTACGCGGCACCCGATTTGAAAGCGGTCCTAGACGATGCCGAGGGCATCTTCGGTCACGAATACGACTGGAGCCTCAACGGGGTTCGGCCGCCGTCGTGACCGCTGGGCGCTGATGGCGGCGGGATGAATCGTAGAACCACGCCATCATCTTGGGCGAAATGCCCAGATAATAGAGCAGGTGGATCCAGAGCCAGCCTCTGATGATGGACCACTTGCCCCGCCCCCTGAAGCGCCGGGACGAGGTCACCAGCGCCGGCGTGTCGATGCAGCGGGTCGGTCCCGCCCGCTCCAGTCGGCGCACGAAATCGTAATCTTCCATCAGTTCGATGGGACGAACGCCACCCAGCCGTTCATAGACCTCACGGCGGACGAAGATGCCGGAATCGCCGTAATAGATGCCGCGCCGGCGGATGCGGTCGTAGAAATCGTCGAGCCAGCGCGAGAAATCGTCCTCGCCGTCAAACAGCAGGCGGAAATTTCCGCCGGGGCTTTCCGGCGCGGCGGACAATGCCGCGTCGATGGCGGCGAGGCCACCGGTCGGGAAACAACTGTCCGCGTGCAGGAACAGCATCACGTCGCCGGTCGCCTGCGCAGCACCCAGCGCGACCTGGTGGCCCCGGCCCGGCCGGCTGTCGAGGACTGTGGCGCCGGCTTGTCGGGCTACCTGGGCAGAGCCGTCCCCGCTGGCCCCGTCGACGACGATGATCTCGTGCAGTCCGGCTTCGGCCTTCAGTGCCGTGATCAGGCCGGGCAGGCGCTGGGCTTCGTTGAGGGCCGGAATAATGACCGAGATGCGCATCACGCGGCTTCCATCTTCGCCACTTCTTCCGGCGCCAGCAGACCGACGTCCATCAGGCTGCGGCGGTGGCGTTGCCAGCCTTCCTCCAGCCAGCGCTGGCGCAGGCCCCGGGTCATCACGCCAGGCACGCGGAACTCGTCCAGCGTGCGCCCCGCGCCGTCGCGCCAGAGATGGCGCACCCAGCGGTAGATCTGGCGGCGCTCGTCGAGCGCCAGTCGCGGCAACCGCTCGATCAGCAACAGCCGACCGAAGGCCACGTGGCGGGCTTCGTCGACGGCAACGCGGCGGCCGATGGCGCGGAACAACCCGCAAGGCAGCACGTCCGCGATGCCTTCGATGGAACGCAGCGCCTCGCCCTCCAGCAGGATGTGATAGGCGGCCAGGTAGCCCTCCACCGGTCCGTCCCACTCGTCCATGGCGGCGACGGCGGCGGCCATGGCCGGGTCCGGCCGGGCGACGTCGCCCAGGCGCTCCAGATAGCGCGTGTAGGCTTGGGCGTGGCGGCGCTCGTCGGCGATCTGAAAGCCGAGGCAGGCTTTCGAAACGTCCCCGCCGAGCGTCTTCCGCAGCCGCTCGCAGACCTCCAGCGTCGCGTGCTCGCCGTAGAGGAACTGGCTGACCAGGGAGACGGCGAGGCGTCTCGGCAGCCAGCGCGGCACCCGGATATCCTGATCCCAGTCGATGTCATCGTCGAGCGACCACTGGCCGGCGTGCGCGTTCTGTGCCAGGGCGTCGAGCCCGGTGGGAATGGAATTCAACATGCGCACACGTCCTCAGTCGGGGAGCAGCGTCAGGTCGCTTATCAACCCCTGGCTCATGGCGTGCAAGTCATCGGCGTCGCCGGAGACGGCGACGTAGGCCGGCGGCGGCGCCTCGTCACCGAAGGCGCGGCGATAGTCGGCGGCCAGGTTGACCCGTTCCGTCAGCCAGATGTTCTCCGGCGGCCGGCCGCCGCGCAGGATAATGATGCGGCCCTCGTCCTCGTAATGCGGATTGACCAGCACATCGCCTGTGTCGCCGTTTCCGCCCCAGACGTAGGTCAGCACGCGGCCCGGCACGTCGAAGCCGAAGTTGCTGACCAGGGTCTTGAGCAGGCCCGAGGTCTCGACCAGGGGGTCGAACCAGACATGCACGGCCAGTGGTCGGTCATCCGATCCCTTTTGATCCTGATCGGTCGGCGGCAGTCCCTTCGCCACCTTCCAGCGCCAGGTCAGGGTGTGACCTTCGCTATCGCGCGGCAGGCGCTTGAACAGGATGGCGGAACTCGACATGGCCTCGATGGCGATGGCGCCGTCGTCCTGCTGCTCGAACCTCGTCGCCGGGATGCCGGCGAAGGTCAGGACGCGCCAGCCCATGGCGTCCAGGTCCTCAGAGGCGGGCCCGAAGATAGGCGTCGGCATGGCCTGGACCGGCAGGGCCCAGATCAGCATCGCGAACATGAGGGTGGCGAGCAGTGTGCGCATGGCTGAACTTAAATAAGCATTCGCTTCATTAACGCCAATCAACGTCCTTCAACTCCGCGTGACGCAGGTCGCCGCCGCCCCGGATCAATCGTTGGCGGTCCGGATGGCATCGATGACGGTGTCGGTGACCTGTAGCGTTGTCGCTTCGCCACCGAGGTCCGGGGGTAACACCTCGCCGGCATTTGTCACCCGCTCCAGCGCCGTCATCAAGCGGGTCGCCGCCGCCTCCTCGCCCAGGTGGTCCAGCATCATGGCGCCGGTCCAGAAACTGCCAATGGGGTTGGCGATGCCCTGGCCCATGATGTCGAAGGCGGAACCGTGGATGGGCTCGAACATGGAGGGGAAGTCGCGCTCCGGCCTGAGGTTCGCCGTCGGTGCGATGCCCAAGGAGCCGGTCAGCGCCGCCGCCAGGTCCGATAGCACGTCCGCGTGCAGGTTGCTGGCCACGACCGTGTCGATGGTTTCGGGCTTCAGCACCATGCGCGTGGTCATGGCGTCGACCAGCATGCGGTCGGTGGCGACATCGGGGTAGTCGGGTTTCAGGCCCTCGAAGACCTCGTCCCAGAACACCATGCCGTGGCGCTGGGCGTTGGATTTGGTGACCAGGGTCAGCAGCTTGCGCGGGCGGGTGCGGGCCAGCTCGAAGGCGAAGCGCTGGATGCGCTCGACGCCGGTCCGCGTGAAGACGGCGACATCCATGGCTACTTCTTCGTTCAGGCCCTGATGAGCGCGGCCGCCGACCCCGGCGTATTCGCCTTCCGAGTTCTCGCGCACGATGACCCAATCGAGCCGGTCCGGCCCGATGCCCCGGAGCGGGCTCTCGATGCCGGCCAGAAGCCGCGCCGGCCGCACGTTGGCGTACTGGTCAAGGCCCTGGCAGATTTTTAGCCGCAAGCCCCAGAGGGTCACGTGGTCGGGGATATCCGGATGGCCGGCGGAGCCGAAATAGATGGCATCGAAGGCCTTCAAGGTCTCGACACCATTTTCCGGCATCATGACGCCGTGCCGGCCGTGGTAGTCGCCGCCCCAGGGGAATGTCTCCACGTCGAGGCCGAAGTCGCCGGTCTTTTCGGCCAGCGCCGCCAGCACGTCGATACCGGCGGTGATGACCTCGCCGCCGATGCCGTCGCCCGGGATGGCGGCGATGCGGTAAGTGTTCATGCGTCGGCGCTTCCTTGAAATCGCGCTTGATGTCGCGCGTGGGCGTTGACCGGCTCGGCCCCGATGATAGTTTTATCGGCTGGTCTTGAAAGAAGGAATCGCGGACAGCACGATGGCAGGCCATCGACAACAGGAACTCTGGGACGATTTCGTCACCTGGTGCCAGGCGCGCCAGCTGCAGCCCTTGCCGGCCAACCCGTGGACGCTGGCCGCCTATCTGAGATATCTCGAGGGCCGCATGGCGCCGTCGTCCATGCAGAAAGTGGTGCGCGCGGTCGGCCGCCTGCACCGGGAGAAGTCCCGCCAGCGGCCGGACCGCCATCCGCTGGTGATACGGACGCTGAAACTGGCCGAGCAGCGCGCCCGCGAACGCCGCCAGGCCAAGCACAAGGCGCCGGCGCTGTTCGACGAAGCGGACTTTTCCTCGCCGCCGCCACCCTTGTCCTCGCGACAAAAGTCACGTGCGCCCGCGACCGGCACGGCACAGCAGAAGGCGCTGCGGGCAACCCCCCGGCTGGTGCGTCGGCGCTCGCTCAAGCCCTAGGATCTCAGCGAATGGTCACCGACTTCGAGAGCGAGACCTTCTTACCGCCACCGGGCCCTGTCTTGCGGACGATGGTGATTTCACCCTTGTAATCACCCGCCGACCAGAACAGCGGCTTGCGCTTCCGCCCAGCGAACAGCAGGCGCCGGGCATGGCCCTTCTCAAGCGTCTTTCGCAAATCCAGGACCGCCTCGCCGCTGGGGCCGGTGATCGTCATGACCACTTCGTCGCCGGCCCGGGTGCGAAAGATCTCGGCCCAGAGGATCAGCGCCTTGGCGCTCTTCGACAGCACCTCGTCGCGATAGAAGCCGCGGCGGATGGCGTCCGCCTTGGGCGCTTGGGCGGCGAAGCCGACGCCATAGACGGCGAGCGGCGGGTAGGTAAGCGCGCGGGCCGCCTCGACGCTCCAGAGCGGCCGCGGGCCCGGCCCGCAGGCCGGCGCCTTGCCCAGGCCGACGAACGGGTCGACCACCTGCTTGCCGCGACGCACGGTGATGTGAACATGCGGAAACTGGGCCAGGCCCGAATGGCCGACGAAGCCCAGACGCTGGCCGCGTCCGACCCGTTGCCCCTTGCTCACGGCGACGCTGTCGCGTCTGAGGTGGCAGTACTGGGTGGTCCAGCCGTCGCCGTGGTTCAGCACCACGCCGTTGCCGCATTCGCGGCCCTTCACCGCCTCGTGGCCGCCGATCTTCCTGAAGTCTATGTCGGCCATGCCGTCGCGGGTCGACAGCACCTGGCCGGGGGCCGCGGCCAGCACCTCGACGCCACGGGCCATGGTGGCGATATCGCGAATGGCGATGTCGGTGCCCTTGTGGCCGTCGTACGTGGCACTGCCGCATTGATAGTCGCGAACACCCTTGCCGGGATCGCGGTCGACTGTGTTGACCAGCCAGCAATCGATGCCTGGCTGGCAGCGAATCGGCAACGAAAAACCAGATTCAGCCGCGTGTGCAATATTAGTTTCGCTCGCGCACACGGAAAAAAAGATAGAATATAATACGATGAAACAATTGATATTTTTCACGAAACCATCCAAATAAACCATCTCTTGCGCATATGCGGAAACGCTCCTACACTGCAACGCAACAAACAATATTGCGGCGCGGAACGGTAATCGGAAACTTTATTCCAAGCATCCTCCGGGTCCTGGCGCGAAAGGATAAAGACAAATGGACGCGACCACCAACCCCCTCAACAAGCTGCATGGCTATTACTTCGAAGACCTCGAGGTTGGCATGCACGACCTGTTCGCCAAGACCATTACCGACGCCGACATTATCACCTTCGCCGGCATCTCCGGCGACACCAACCCGGTGCACCTGAACCACGAATTCGCCGCCGAGACCATGTTCGAGGGCCGCATCGCCCACGGCATGCTGACGTCGAGCTTCATCTCCACCGTCATCGGCACCAAGCTGCCGGGCCCCGGCTGCATTTATGTATCGCAGAACCTGAAGTTCCGCGCCCCGGTGAAGGTCGGGGACACGGTGGCCGCCCATTGCACCATCACGGAACTGGTGCCCGAGAAGCACTTCGCGGTCATCAAGACCCAGTGCATCGTCGGCGACAAGGTCGTCGTCGATGGTGAGGCCACGGTGATGGTGCCGACCCGCACCGCCGCCGCTGCCTGAGTGGTCGCGCGCCGGGCCGCCGATACCTGCCGGCGGCCGACCCTTTCGGCTTGACCCCGCCCGGGTACGGCTGACACCTTCAGCGCCGTCATGCGCGTTTTCCGCTACTTCCGTTCCGTCGACGAGGATATCCGTGGTGCCGTCGTCGCCGTCGGCAACTTCGATGGCGTCCACCTGGGCCACCAGGCGGTCATCGGCGAGGCCGGCAGGATCGCCCGCGCCATGGGCCGCCAGTGGGCGGTGCTGACCTTCGAGCCGCACCCGCGCAGCGTCTTCCGACCCGACGACCCCGCCTTCCGCATCACCCCGGCCCGCGCCAAGATCGAGGCCATCCGCGGCCTCGGCGTCGATGCGCTGATCGTCAAGCGCTTCGACCTCGCGTTCTCCCAGTGTCCGGCCGAGGAGTTCGTTAGCCGCGTCCTGGTCGAGAACCTCGGCGTGCGCCACCTGATCGCCGGCTACGACTTTCACTTTGGCCACAAGCGCCAGGGTGATTGCGCCATGTTGTTGGAGATGGGCGGCAAGCTGGGGTTCGATTTCACCGTCGTGCACGAGGCGTCCGACGACGGCGGCGGCGCCTATTCTTCGACCCGGGTGCGCGAACACATCGCCGCCGGCGAGGTGCGGGCAGCGGCAGAAATCCTGGGCCGGCCTTATCACATCTCCGATCGGGTCAGACGCGGCGACGCGCGCGGGCGCACGATTGGTTTTCCGACCGCCAACCTGACCCTCGGCAACCACGTCCAGCCCAAACTCGGCGTTTACGCGGTCGAGGCGGATGCCGGCGACGGCACCCTGATTAAGGGTGTCGCCAACATCGGCCGTCGCCCCACCTTCGACGGCGAAGGCGTTGTCCTGGAGGCCCATCTGCTGGATTTCGAGGGCGACCTCTACGGTCGCCGGCTCGACGTCCGGCTGATCGAATTCATCCGGCCCGAAAAGAAGTTTGACGGCATAGACGCATTGAAGGCACAAATCGCCGGCGACCGCGACCGCGCGCGCGAAATCCTCAATGCCGGAACAGCATCATGAGCGTTGATTACAAGACCACCGTCTTCCTGCCGAAGACCGACTTCCCCATGAAGGCCGGCCTGCCCAGGCGCGAGCCCGAGATGCTTGAGCATTGGCGTGCCACCGATCTCTGGGGCCAGCTGCGCGAAGCGTCGAAGGGCCGCGAGAAGTTCATCCTTCACGACGGCCCGCCCTACGCCAACGGGCACCTGCATATCGGCCACGCCTTGAACAAGATTCTGAAGGACGTGATCAGCCGGGCCGAACAGATGCGCGGCTTCGATTCCGTCTACGTGCCGGGCTGGGATTGCCATGGCCTCCCCATCGAGTGGAAGATCGAGGAAAAGTACCGCAAGAAGAAAAAGGACAAGGACGCGGTGCCGGTGGTCGAGTTCCGCCAGGAATGCCGCGAGTTCGCCGAGGAATGGATTGACATCCAGCGTGACGAATTCAAGCGCCTGGGCGTCATCGGCGACTGGGAAAACCCCTACACCACCATGAGCTACCCCGCCGAGGCGGCCATCGTCCGCGAGCTCGGCAAGTTCCTGATGGACGGCTCGCTCTACAAGGGCTCCAAGCCCGTCATGTGGTCACCGGTCGAGAAGACGGCACTAGCCGAGGCCGAGGTCGAGTACCACGACCATACCTCGACCACCATCTACGTCCGCTTCCCGGTCATCCAGGCCTCGACTCCCGAGGTCGAGAACGCGGCCATCGTCATCTGGACCACCACGCCCTGGACCATGCCTGGCAACCGCGCGGTGGCCTACGGCGCAAACATCGACTACGCGGTGATCGAAGTGACCGGCGCCTCCGAGGGCAGCCTGGCCCAGGTCGGCGAGAAGCTGGTCGTCGCCGAGGCCCGCCTCGATGCCATGGCCGCCGAATGCGGCATCACCGAACACACGGTGCTGGCCGCCCTGAAGGGTTCGGCATTGGCCGGCACGGTGACCCGCCACCCGCTGCGTGGCCAGGGCTACGACTACGACGTGCCGGCGCTGGCGGCGGGCTTCGCCACCACCGAGGAAGGCACCGGCGTCGTCCACATCGCCCCCGGCCACGGCGCCGACGACTGGAACCTCGGCATGGCCAACGGCATCGAGGTGCCGCAGACGGTGGGCGAGGACGGTTGCTTCATGGCCCACGTGCCGCTGTTCGCCGGCATGCACGTCTACAAATGCAACGGCGATGTCGCCGACACCATCCAGGAAGCCGGCGGCCTGCTGGCGCGGGGTTCGCTGGTGCACCGCTATCCGCACAGTTGGCGGTCCAAGAAACCGCTGATCTTCCGCAACACGGCGCAGTGGTTCATCTCCATGGAGACCACGGGCCTGCGCGAAACGGCGCTGGCGGCCATCGACGCTACCCGCTTCGTGCCCGCCTCGGGTCAGAACCGCCTGCGCGGCATGATCGCCGAACGCCCGGACTGGGTGGTCTCGCGCCAGCGCGCATGGGGCGTGCCCATCACCGTCTTCGTCAACAAGCAGACCGGCGAGCCATTGCGCGACCAGGCGGTGCTTGACCGCGTCATCGCCGCCGTCGAGGCCGAAGGGGCGGATGCCTGGTTCGCGTCGCCGCCGGAACGCTTCCTGGGCGACGCCTATGATGCCGCCGACTATGACCAGGTGTTCGACATCCTCGATGTCTGGTTCGATTCCGGCTCCACCCACAGCTTCGTGCTGGAGGCCCGGGACGACCTGCAATGGCCGGCCTCGCTTTATCTGGAAGGCTCCGACCAGCATCGGGGGTGGTTCCATTCGTCGCTGCTGGAGAGTTGCGGCACCCGCGGCCGAGCGCCCTACGACGCGGTGCTGACGCATGGCTTCGTGATGGCCGAGGACGGTCAGAAGATGTCGAAGTCGCTCGGCAACATCACCGCCCCCCAGGAGGTCATGAATCAGTTCGGCGCCGATATCCTGCGCCTCTGGGTGGTCGGCTCGGACTATTCGGAAGACCTGCGGATCGGCCCCGAGATCCTGAAGCAGCACGCCGACGTCTACCGCCGGCTGCGCAACACGCTGCGCTTCATCCTCGGCAATCTCGCGGGCTTCGACGAGCGCGAGCGTCTCGACATCGCCGAGATGCCGGAACTGGAACGCTGGGTGTTGCACAGGTTGTGGCAGATGGACAAAGAGGTGCACGAGGCCTGCGACGGCTACACCTTCCATGGCATGTTCGCCGACCTGCATGGTTTCTGCGCCATCGATCTCTCGGCCTTCTATCTCGATATCCGCAAGGACGCGCTTTATTGCGATCGCGCGGATTCGCTCACCCGGCGCGCCGCCCGCACGGTGCTGGACGAACTATTCAACTGCCTGACGGCCTGGCTGGCGCCCTTTGTCTGCTTCACCGCCGAGGAGGTCTGGCTGGCCCGCACCGGTGATCGATCGGCTGGCAATTCAGTGCATCTCCGCCAATTCCCCGACGTTCCGGAAGGCTGGCGTGACGATGCGCTGGCGGCCAAGTGGGACAAGGTCAGGCGGCTGCGTCGCGTCGTCACCTCGGCGCTGGAGGAAAAACGCCGGGCCAAGGAAATCGGCTCGTCGCTGCAGGCGGCACCGGTGATCTTCGCCTCGGCCGACTACGCCGAGGCCCTCGATGGCCTGGATTGGGCTGAGATCGCCATCACGTCCGGCATCGAGGTTCGCCCCTTCGAGGATCACGGCGGCCATGACGATACGTTCCAACTGGCCGACGAGGTTCCCGGCGTCGCCGTCGGCTTCGCCCCCGCCGAGGGCGAGAAATGCGAGCGTTGCTGGCGGGTGCTCGACGATGTGGGCGCAGATGCGGACTATCCCGGCACCTGCGGGCGTTGCGCCGATGCGGTGCGCCACTTCACGCCCCTGGCGGCGGAATAGGCACGCGTGACGGACGATCCCGCCCCCAGCAACCTCTCCGGCTCGCCAGGTCGCCTCAACCTGCGTCAGATCGGATTTTTGATCGCCATCGTCGTGCTGGTGCTCGATCAGGTATCGAAGTGGCTGATCCTGACCCAGGCCATGCGGCCTCCCCAGGTCATCGAGGTGACGCCTTTCTTCAACCTGGTCCTGGGCTGGAACCGGGGCGTCAGCTTCGGGCTGTTCCATTCGGAATCACCGGTGAATGTCATCGTTTTGACCGGCATTGCCCTGGTCATCGTTATTGGCCTCGGCGTTTGGTTGTGGCGGACGGACTTGCGTTGGACGGCGATTTCCGTCGGCTTGATCATCGGCGGTGCCATCGGCAACGTGGCGGACCGCCTGCGCTTCGGCGCCGTCGTCGACTTTCTCGACTTCCACGTCTCGGGTTACCACTGGCCGGCCTTCAACGTCGCCGACAGCGCCATCGTCGTCGGCGCGGTCATGCTGATCCTGGAATCCTTGTTTGATGGCCGGGAAAAGTCGTAGACTCCAGGCCTCTGGACCACGCAGGGCAGGACCCGACGCCGGACGGTTAGACTCTTGACGACCGTCGACGAATCGGTTTGCCTAGCCGGCCTGGGAGAACCGAGATGATGCACCGTAGCGCCGTTCTGGCCCTGACCGCCGCCGCCATGATGCTGGGCGCGTGCGAATCCGCGCGCAGGGTGGTCGGCACCGTGAAGGCGCCGCCGGACGAATTCGCCGTCTATTCGCGCCCGCCGTTGAGCCTGCCGCCGGATTATGGCCTTAGGCCGCCGGAACCCGGCCGCTCGCGACCGCAGGTGATCACCCCGACGGTCGAGGCCCGGGCCGCCATTCTTGGCACGGCCACCACCATCGAGGCCACTCGGCAGAAAGTTGTCGGCGCCAGCCCCGGCACCCTGTCGTTGCTGAAGTCCACCGGCGGCAACAACGCCGATCCATCCATTCGGGCGGTGGTCAATCAAGAGACCTCGGTGCTGTCCGAAGAAGACCAGCGTTTCCTGGACAAACTGATTTTCTGGGTCGACGACAAGCCCTACGAGGGCACCATCGTCGATGCCGCCAAGGAGCAGAAACGCATCCAGAAAAACCAGGCGCTCGGCAAGGACATCACCGCCGGCGAGACGCCGCAGATCAAGCGCAAGCGCGGCATCAAGGGCCTGTTGGAATTCTAGTCGGCCCGCGCGCGCTGCTCCGGGTTTCCCGATCCATCCCAATCATGTGACCACGGGCACGTGACCACGGGTTGCCCGCGGCCGGTCGCGCGCCTATATGCTGAGGGGCCCCCGTGATCCGATCTGGGAGATGCCGATCTTGACCACTCTGACCATTCGCGTCCGTCGCACAGCTGGCGGTCTGCTGCTCGCCCTGCTGCTGGTGGTGTCTGCCACCGCGGGCGCCGGCGTTTTCAATCCGGAGACTTTCATGCTGGAGAACGGCATGCGGGTTGTCGTCATCCCCAACCACCGGGCCCCGGTGGTTACCCACATGGTCTGGTACAAGGTCGGCTCGGCCGACGAGGGTGAGGGCGAATCGGGTATCGCGCACTTCCTCGAGCACCTGATGTTCAAAGGCACCAAAATCCGCAAGCCCGGCGAATTCTCGCGCATCCTGGCGCGTCATGGCGGCCAGGAGAACGCCTTCACCTCTTATGACTACACCGGCTACTTCCAGAAGGTGGCCAAGGACCGGCTGGCCATGGTCATGGAAATGGAAGCCGACCGCATGACCAACCTGGTGATCACCGAGAAAGAGGTGGCCCCCGAACGCCAGGTGGTGCTGGAGGAACGGCGCTCGCGCACCGACAACAACCCGGGCGCCATCCTGCGCGAACACGTGAACGGCGCGCGCTATCTGAATTACCCCTACCGCCGGCCCATCATCGGCTGGGAGCACGAAATCGCGGCGCTCGACGTAAAACGAATCCTCGCCTTCTACAAGCGCTGGTACGCGCCCAACAACGCCATCCTGGTGGTCGAGGGCGACGTCACCAAGGCCGAGCTGGTGCCACTGGCGGAGAAATTCTACGGCCCCATCCCGGCCAACCCCGACATCAAGCGCACGCGCCCTGACGAACCACCGCAGAAGGCGTCCCGGGATATCTCGCTGGAGGATGCCCGCGTGCGTCAGCCCAGCTGGTCCCGCAGTTGGATGGCACCGAGCTACATGTGGGGCGAGAGCAAGCACGCCGACGCGCTGGAGGTATTGTCGGAGATTCTCGGCGGCGGTAGCACCAGTCGGCTCTACCGCGCCCTGGTTGTCGACGGCAAACTCGCGGTGTCTGCTGGCGCCTGGTACGACGGCGGCAACCTGGGGCCGTCCACCGCCGGTGTCTACGCCAGTCCCCGGCCGAACGTGACCATGGAACAGGTGGCCGCGGCGGCTATGAAGGAGGTCGAGCGCGTGCTGGCCGAGGGTGTCACCGAGGACGAGGTGGCGCGGGCTAAGAAACGCATGCGCGCCGGGGCTGTCTATGCCCGCGATTCCTTCGGCTCCGGTGCCCGCGCACTGGGTGCGGCGCTCGCCATGGGCCGCAGCATCGAGCACGTGGAAAGCTGGCCCGATCGTATCGGCAGAGTGACCACGGACGATGTGCGGGACGCGGCGCGCGCGATCATCCAGGGCAAGCCGACCATCACGTCGCGCCTCTTGGCCAAGCCGCAGGGGTGAGGGCGCGATGATGCAACATTTTCGCCTGTTCGCCGTCGCCACGGCCATATTGATTCTTGCCGCCGCCGGTCCGGCCGGCGCCGTCGAGGTGAAGCGCGTGGTCAGCACGGCCGGCATCGAGGCCTGGCTGGTCGAAGACCATACCAACCCGGTGATCACGCTCCGCTTCGCCTTCCGGGGGGCAGCCGCGCTCGACCCGAAGGGCAAAGAAGGCCTCGCCAATCTGGTTTCCAGCACCATTGACGAGGGTGCCGGCGAGCTCGACAGCAAGGCCTTCCAGGGCAAGCTGGAGGACCTCGCCATCACGCTTCGGTTCTCCGCCGGGCTCGATAATTTCAGTGGCCGCTTGAAGACCCTGGTGGACAATGAGGATGCCGCGTTCGGGATGCTCCGATTGGCGCTGACCAAGCCGCGCTTCGATGCGGAACCGCTGGAACGTATCCGCACGCAAATCCTCTCCGGCTTGCGCCAGGACGAGGAATCGCCGCACACGGTGGCCAGCCGCACCCTGTTCCGCCAGATGTTCGGCGACCATCCCTATGGCCGGCCCGTCGACGGAACCCTGAAGACCGTGCCGACCATCACGGCGGTCGAGCTGAAACGCTTCGTTGCTGAACGCCTCGGCCGCGACAACCTCGTGATCGGCGTGGTCGGCGACATCACACCGAAGGCGCTCGCCGCCCGCCTCGATCAGGTCTTCGGCGCCTTGCCCGCCAAGGCCAAGGATTGGCGCATCCCGCAGGCGACTCCAGTATATTCGGGCGGCGTCACGGTGAAGGCCAAGAACGTGCCGCAGAGCGCCATCATGTTCACGCAGCCGGGCATCCGCCGCGACGACAAGGATTTCTTCGCCGCTTACGTGGTCAATCATATCCTGGCCGACGGCAGCTTCACGTCGCGCCTCTATTCCGAGGTGCGCGAAAAGCGCGGCCTCGCCTATTCGGTCAGCGCCAGCCTGTGGCCGCTCGACTGGGCGGCATTGATTTCCGGCGGCGCCGGTACCGCCAACGCGCGGGTCAAGGAAACCATCGAGACGGTGCGCGCCGAATGGCGCCGCTTGGTCGAGGGCGGCATCGGTTCCGACGAACTGAAGGACGCCAAGACGTACCTGACGGGCTCCTTCCCGCTGCGCTTCACGTCGTCGGGGCGCATCGCCGGCATGCTGGTGGGGATGCAGCTGGACGAACTCGGCATGGATTATTTCGAGCGCCGCAACGCCTATGTCGACGCGGTGACGCTGGCGGACGCGAATCGGGTGGCCAAGCAGCTCTACGACGCGGCCAAGCTGACCTTCGTCGTCGTCGGTGAACCCAAGGGGTTGCCGGCCACTCAGTGACGCCGGCCGGTCCGTCTGGTAGAAATCACGGGTGATGACCGCCCTCATCGAGCACGCGGCCTGGCAGGCCCTCGAAGCCCACGCGGAGAGCATGCGCGGCCGTCATCTGCGCGAGTTGTTCGCTGGCGACACGGAGCGCTTCCAGCGCTTCTCCCTAATCCACGACGACCTGTTACTCGACCTCTCCAAGAACGCCATCACCCAGGAGACCCGGTCCCTGTTGCTCGACTTGGCCCGGGCACTCGATCTGGACGCCTTCCGTCGCGACCTGTTCGCCGGCGAGGCGGTCAATTGGACGGAGGGCCGTGCGGCGCTCCACATGGCGCTCAGGGCGCCCGAGGACGCCGGTTACCGGGTCGCTGGCGCGGACGTCATGGCGGTTGTGGAAGCGACGCGCCGGCGCATGGCCGGCCTGGTCGAGCGGGTGCAGGGCGGTGACTGGCGAGGCGCCACCGGCGATACCATCACGGACGTCGTCAACATCGGCATCGGCGGTTCGGACCTGGGGCCGGCCATGGCCACGGCGGCCCTCAAGCCCCATCACCATGAAGGCATTCGCGCGCACTTCGTTTCCAACGTGGACGGCGCCGAGATTTCCGAGGTCTTGGCTGCGCTCGATCCGGCGACGACGCTGTTCCTGGTGGCGTCAAAGACCTTCGCCACACAGGAGACCATGGTCAACGCGGCGACGGCGCGGGCCTGGCTGGTGGCGGCGCTGGGCGAGAATGCAGTGGCCAATCACTTCATCGCTCTGTCGACCAACCGCGACGCCGTCATCGCCTTCGGCATCATCGAGGCGAACATGCTGCCGTTCTGGGACTGGGTCGGCGGGCGCTATTCGCTGTGGTCGGCCATCGGCCTCTCGATCGCAATGCAGGTCAGCTGGCAGACCTATGCCGACCTGCTGGCCGGCGCGCACGAGATGGACGAGCATTTCCGTTCCGCGCCCTGGTCGGAGAATCTGCCGGCGATGCTGGCCCTAGTCGGCATCTGGAACCGCAACTTCATGGGGACCGGTGCCCACGCGATATTACCCTACGATCGCCGGCTTTCGCGTCTGCCGGCCTTCCTGCAGCAATTGGAGATGGAGAGCAACGGGAAGGCCATCGACAGGGACGGACGGCGCGTCGGCCACGCCACGCAGCCCGTCATCCTGGGCGAGCCCGGCACCAACGGCCAGCACGCCTTCTACCAGGCGCTGCACCAGGGAACGGAAGTGGTTTCCGCCGATTTCCTCTGCGCCGCCGAGCCAGACCACGACCTCGGCCACCATCACGACCTGCTGCTGGCCAACGCGCTGGCGCAATCGCAGGCGCTGATGCTGGGCCGTGATGAGGATGAAGCGCGGGCGGCATTGCAGGCCGACGACCTCGACGAAGCCGCTCAAGCGGCGTTGCTGCCGCACAAGGTGTTCCCCGGCAACCGGCCGTCGTCGACGCTGCTCTACCGCCGGCTCGATGCCCGCACGCTGGGCCGGCTGATCGCGCTCTACGAGCACAAGGTGGCGGTGCAGGGCCACATCTGGGGCGTCAATTCCTTCGACCAGTGGGGGGTCGAACTGGGCAAGGTGTTGGCCGGCGACGTGCTGGCGGCGCTGGGGGACGGGGTGGGCGATTTCGACGCCTCGACCGCCGGGCTGTTGGCGCACATGCGGGCGCTGAAGGGCGGCGGCTCATGACCATCCGCCGGCTGCCCGAAACCGTGGTCAACCGCATCGCCGCCGGCGAGGTGGTGGAGCGGCCGGCATCGGCCGTCAAGGAACTGGTCGAGAATGCGCTCGATGCCGGCGCGGCCCACATCGACGTCACGCTGCGCGACGGTGGCCAGACCCTGATCGCCGTGGTCGATGACGGCCGCGGCATGACGGCCGATGAATTGTCGCTGGCGGTCGAGCGTCACGCCACCTCGAAACTCGCAGACGACGACCTGGTGGATATCCGCACCCTCGGCTTCCGGGGCGAGGCCCTGCCGTCCATTGGTGCCGTCAGCCGCATGCAGCTCACCAGCCGGCCCGCTGATGCCGCCGAGGCTTGGTCGCTCTCGATCGCGGGCGGCAGGGTCGGCCAACCGGAACCGGCCGCCCACCCGCCGGGCACCCGGGTCGAGGTGCGGGATCTTTTCTATGCCACGCCGGCGCGCCTCAAGTTCCTGAAGACGCCGCGCACCGAACAGTCCCGTGCCGTCGAGGTGGTGCAGCGGTTGGCCATGGCGCACCCGGCGGTCGGCTTCACGCTGTCGGATGGCGCGCGCACGCCGGTCAAGCTGCCGCCGGTCAAGGGCGACCTGTTTGACGCCCGGCTGGAGCGACTCTGCGCCATCATGGGCCGCGACTTCGCCGCCAACGCCATGGTCATCGACGCCGAGCGCGAGGGCATGCATCTCACCGGCCACGCCGGGCTGCCGACCTACAACCGGGGCAACGCGGCCAAGCAGTTCCTGTTCGTCAACGGCCGGCCGGTCCGGGACAAGCTGTTGGTCGGCGCGGTGCGTGGAGCCTACCGCGAGTTCCTGGCCTCCGACCGGCATCCGCTGCTGGCGCTCTATCTCGACGTGCCGCCGGACGTGGTCGACATCAACGTGCATCCGGCCAAGACCGAGGTTCGCTTTCGGGATGAAGGCCTGGTTCGCGGCCTCATCGTCGGCGCCCTGAAACACGCGCTGGCCGCGGCCGGCCATCGGGCCTCGACGACCGTCGCCGGGGCGGCCTTGGGCGCCTTCCGGCCAGGCGCGGCGCCACGGCCGTACCCCGCGCCGCTTCCGTCGCGCGGCGGGGCGGGTCTTTACGAACGCGCCGCTGATTTCATGGCGCCGCTGGGAGCCGCGCCCGAGGCCCGCGCGGTCGAGCCCATGGCGGATGCGGAAGCCGACTACCCCCTCGGCGTCGCGCGGGCGCAACTGCACGAGACCTATGTGGTGGCGCAGACGGTCGACGGCGTGGTCATCGTCGACCAGCACGCGGCCCATGAGCGGCTGACCCAGGAACGCATCAAGCAGTCGCTCGAGAACGGCGGCGTCGCCCGCCAGGGCCTTCTCATCCCCGAGGTGGTGGAGATGGAGGACGCGGCCTGCGAGCGCGTCATCGCCCGGGCGGATGAACTGGCCGAACTGGGCCTGGTGGTGGAGCCGTTCGGTACGGGGGCGGTCGTGGTCCGCGAGACCCCGGCGCTGCTGGGCGAAAGTGACATCAAGGGTTTGATCCACGACCTGGCCGACGATTTCGCCGAACTGGGCGAAGGTGTCGCCCTCGACCAGCGCATTGGCGACGTTTGTGCCACCATGGCCTGCCATTCCTCGATCCGCGCCGGCCGCCGCCTCAACGCGGACGAGATGAACAGCCTGCTGCGCGAGATGGAGGCCACGCCTCACTCCGGCCAATGCAGCCACGGGCGGCCGACCTACGTGGAGCTGAAACTCGCCGACATCGAAAAACTGTTCGGGCGGCGGTAGTCCCCGATGCTGGCCGAATGGCTGCGTCACCTCACCACACCCGCGCCCCGGGCGGCCAAGAAGCTCGGCTACGTCCGGGAGCTGATCGCAATTGAGGCTCGGCATCAACGCTGCCGGAACGCCTGGGCGCCGCACCTGGAGCGGAGCCGGCGGTTCGTGCTCGACGCGGCGGACGGGCTGGAGCGGCGGCGCAAAGTGACGTTGCTGGGCTCCGGATTGCTGCTCGACGTACCCCTCGCGGAACTGGCAGAAAAGTTCACCGAGGTCGTGCTGATCGACATCGTGCAGATGCCGGCCGTGCGACGGCAGGTGTCCGGCTTCACCAATGTGCGTCTCGTCGAGGACGACCTCGCGGGCGTCGTCGATGATCTGGCGGCCGGTCAGCGGATCGAGCAAGTTCCGTCGGCGAACATTCCCGATGGCGACGCCGACCTGGTGGTGTCGTTGAACCTGGTCACGCAGCTGGGCGTCATGCTGGCGCGGCGGGGTGTCGATGCCGCGGCATTGGCCGCGGCGCACCTGGCGGCGCTCCGGCAACTGGCGGGACGGGTCGTCATGATTGCCGAGACCGAACGGCAATGGATCGAGGGCGGCGAGGTGGTGGAGAGCGACCGGCCGCTGGAGACGCTCGATCTTCCCGAGCCCGACGCCACCTGGGCCTGGAACCTGGCGCCGGCGCCGGAGATCGATCCGCGCCGCGACCGGCGCTTTACCATCGCCGCCTACGCGGACCTTTCCAGGAACAGCACGCGGGCGGCGCCATAGGTGCGTTCGTCCAGTAGCTCGTACCCCTTGGGCGGCTCCATCGTCTCCTTCGACGACATCTCCGCGACAATGATCGAGCCGGCACCGATCCAGCCCTTGCCGGCGAGGCCCAGCAGTGCCGGCAGCACCAGGTCCTGGCTATAGGGCGGGTCGAGAAAGGCCAGCGCCGCCGGGCACTGGGCGGCCAAGGGCGGTGGGGCGAGGCGGGTGGCGTCGAGACCCAGGAGCGTCGCCTGGCGCCACAGTCCCAACTCGGCGGCGTTCCGGCGCGCCACCTTCAGGGCACCGTCCGCATTGTCGATGAAGGTGGCGTGGCGGGCACCCCGGCTCAGCGCTTCCAGGCCGAGTGCGCCGGATCCGGCGTAGAGATCGAGCACCACCGCGTCATCCAGGCCCGGCCAGTCGATGCCGTGGGCGAGCACATTGAATACGGCCTCGCGGGTGCGGTCGGACGTCGGCCGGGTCTCGCCACCCGGCGGAGCCGTCAGGCGGCGGCCCTTGCAACTGCCGGCGATAATCCTCACGGCAGCAGGTCGCCCAGTTGTTCGCGCATGGCTTTCTTGCGTACCTCATAGACGTCGCCGGCTTCCAGGTTGCCGAGCTGGAACGGCCCGTAGGCGACCCGGATCAGGCGGTTGACGATCAGGTTCATGTGCTCGAGGACGCGCCGGACCTCACGGTTCTTGCCTTCGTTGAGCGCCAGGGTCAGCCAGGCGTTGGTACCGCCGGAGGACTCGTCGAGGCTGGCCTTGATGGGGCCGTAGCGCACGCCTTCGATGACCACGCCGTTCTCCAGCCGGGCCAGGCGGGGCTTGTCGATGGGGCCATGCACGCGGGCCCGGTAGCGCCGCGTCCAGGCCGTCGCCGGCAGTTCCAGTCGGCGCTCCAACTCGCCATCGTTGGTCAGCAGCAAAAGGCCTTCGGAAGAGATGTCGAGGCGTCCGACGGAGACCACGCGGGGCAGGTGGGGCGGAAGGTTGTTGAACACCGTCGGCCGGCCACCCGGGTCCTTGTGGCTGGTGACCAGGCCGACCGGCTTGTGGTAGCGCCAGAGCCGCGTCGGCTCGCGGTCGGGCAGCGGTTGGCCATCGACGATGACGGTATTGCGCGAGGTCACGGTGACGGCCGGCGTATCCAACTGGCGGCCATCGACGCTGACCCTGCCGTCGGCGATCCAGCGTTCAGCCTCGCGCCGGGAACAGAGCCCCGCCCGTGCCAGCACCTTGGCGATGCGTTCGCCCTTTTCGACTGTGTCAGACATGGCCGGACTGTAGGCGCAGGGCTCCGGCCGGGCAACGCCTTGACGTCGGCCGGCGGCGAAAGGCAGGGTGCGGCCATGAGCGCCGAGACCGCCATGGATCAGGCCATAGCTGAAGCCCGCGCCGCCGCCGAGCGCGGCGAGGTGCCCGTGGGGGCCGTCGTGGTGGATGCGGAAGGCCGAATTCTCGCTAAAGCGGGCAACCGGGTCGAGGCCGACAATGACCCGACCGCCCACGCGGAGGTACTGGCGCTGCGTGCCGCTGCGCGGACGCTGGGCACGCCGCGCCTGGTCGACTGCGACCTCTATGTGACGCTGGAGCCCTGCGCCATGTGCGCCCAGGCCATCGCCTTCGCCCGCATCCGCCGCCTGGTGTTCGGCGCTTACGACGCCAAGGGCGGTGGCGTCGAACATGGCGCTCGGATGTTCGAGCAGGCGACCTGCCACCACCGGCCCGAGGTCATCGGTGGCGTGCGCGAAGCGGAAGCGGCGGCGATGTTGATAAGGTTCTTCGAGGAGCGCCGGGACTAGAAAGCGGGGATGCGGCCCGCCTTGACCATCAGCGAATCGATCTTCTTCTGCAGTTCCTTGGGCACGATGGGCTTGGCCAGATAAGCGCTGACGTCCAGTTCCTTGGCCGCCAATATGGCTTCCTTGCTGACCTTCGATGTCAGCATCAGGAACGGCTGCTTGGAATCTCTTTCGCGCACCGCCTTCAGGACATCCAGGCCCGAGACGCCCGGCATCATCCAATCACAGATGATAAGGTCGAAATTCAGCCGCGTACCGGTGGTGCCATCTTCCATGATGAAGTCGAGCGCCTCCTCGCCGTCCCTGGCCAAGGTTTGGTGGGAGATGCCCATGTCGCGCAGGATCTGGCCGACGGCGCGCAAAATGAAACCGTCGTCGTCGACGATCAGCACCTCCAAGGCCGTGAACCGGCGTCGCTCGCGTTCTGAATACATGAGCCCTGCTATTCCCCTGACGGCGTCGTTCCGGTGTCAGTATATGGTGTCCGTCCGGGGGCGCCAACGCCCGGTTTGACCCCTTTTTCCCGTTTTACGCTCATTGCTCGGCCGCCAACGGCAGGTTGGCCAGCAGGTTCTGCGGCTTCAGTCGCAGGCGGCCCGCGGGCGTCGAGCAGAGGCCCATGTAGATCGGCTTTCCGGCGATATCCGGCCGCATGGAGGCCGCATCCTTGAATTCCAGCCGGAACAGGCTCAGCAGTTGGGCCAGCCGCTCGTCGCCCACGTCCGTGCCGTCGTAGAGATCGTTCAGCAGTGCCGTGGCCTCGGCGTCCAGGCCCACATGCCAAACCCACTTTTCATCGCGGATGGTCTCCACCGGTTGTATGGAGACCTGGGCCCGGGTGAAGTGCGTGACCCAGGCCTCAAGAACCCGACAGAACGAATCCAGCCCTGGCCGGGCAAATGTCAGATCGAGCACCCAGTCATATCGGTCGGCCCGCGCCCAGTAGTCCTGGGCGTTCTCGTCCAGCATGACGTCGAGGTCGACCTGGCGCGCGTCGACGCCGCCCTCGACCACCAGGCGGCCGAGGCTGCCCATGCCGGCGGTGGTGGCCAGCATCTCAATGGTTTCCGTATCGCCGAGCAAAACGGCGCCCTCTTGACGAGTTACGTTCTGTTCGCGGAACAGCAATTCGGCGGCGCGCCAGCGGAACGGGTCGTCCTGGCCGGCCAGGATGTTCTGCACGATGACTTGCGCCATCTGGTCGAGAAACAGCGGCGGCACCCGTACGTCTCCCGAACGGAACAACCCGGCGTAGCAGGCCTCCACCGTGCCGGCGGCGACCAGTTGGTCGCGGAAGGCGATCAGAACCGGATAGTTGTCGCGCGCGTCCTCGTCGGCCAGTCGGGATATCTGCTCGGCCGTCACCGTCGCTCGTGGCTCGTCCATCAGGCGCGCGTGCAGCGCTCGTTCGGCGTCGCAGGATTCCTCGACCGGAGCAACTTCTGGACGTTGCAGGTAGGCGCGCAGGAAGTCGTCGGTGACCACCAGATGGCCATCGGCGTCGCGCCGCAACAGGCTGTGGCCGGAATTCGGCCAGACGTCTTGGGGCGGGAAAACGCTCACGCGGGGGATCAGTTGTGGCCGCTGATTTCGGCGTGCAGCGGCTTGGTTTCCTCAAACGTCCGTTTCTGTTCGTCCGACGCCGGCGCTTGGTGTTGGTCCTTCCAGGCGCCGTAGGGCATGCCGTAGACGATCTCGCGCGCCTGATCGTAGGAAATCTCCTCGCCGTGCACCTCGGCCGCCGCCGCATACCACTTGGCCAGGCAATTCCGGCAGAAGCCGGCTAGGTTCATGATGTCGATGTTCTGCACGTCCGTGCGTTTCTGCAGGTGCTGGACCAGGCCGCGAAAGGCCGCAGCTTCAACTTCCAGGCGGGTCTGGTCGTCCATGGGATAAACTCCTCGTCGCTCACTGTTCAAGGGTGTTGAGGAATATATAGGTCGCTTGGCCGCGTCATGAAAGGCGTCAGCGCCCGATCGCCCGCCAGCCGATGTCGCGGCGGCAGAAACCTTCGGGCCAATCGATCAGGTCGATGGCCTCGTAGGCGCGCTGTTGCGCCGCCTCGACGGTCTTGGCCAGCGCCGTCACGCCCAGCACGCGACCACCCGTGGCCAGGGTACGGCCGTCATCGGCGGCCGTGCCGGCATGAAACACGGTCACGTCCTTGAGCGCGCAGGCTGTCTCCAAGCCGTTGATTTCCGTGCCTTTATTGTAGAACCCCGGATAACCGTCGGCGGCCATTACCACGGTCAGCGCCGCCTGCTTCGACCATTTCAGATCGACCTTGTCGAGCCGCCCTTCGGCCGTTGCCAGCAACAGGTCGAGGGCATCGCTCTCCAGCCGCATCATCAGCGGTTGACATTCCGGATCGCCGAAGCGGCAGTTGTACTCGATCAGCCGCGGGCCGGTCTCGGTGATCATCAGCCCGGCGAACAGCACGCCCTGGTAGGGCCGGCCGTCCTTGGCCATGCCGTCGACGGTGGGGGTGATGATGTCATCCATGATGCGCGCCGCCATCGCCTTGTCGACCACCGGCGCCGGCGAATACGCCCCCATGCCGCCTGTATTCGGTCCTTGGTCGCCGTCGTGGGCGGCCTTGTGGTCCTGGGCGGCGACCAGCGGCACCGCGGTCTTGCCATCCACCAGGGCGAAGAAACTCGCCTCCTCGCCCTGCATGAACTCCTCGATGACGATCTCGTCGCCGGATGCGCCGAAGGATTGTTCGATCATGATGTGGTCGATGGCGGCGTAGGCTTCGTTGCGGGTGTGGCAGAGGATCACCCCCTTGCCGGCGGCCAGGCCGTCCGCCTTGACGACGATGGGCGCCCCCTGGACGCGGATGTATTCCTTCGCCGCGTCGGGCTCGTCGAAGCGCTGGTAGTCGGCCGTGGGCACGCCGTGCTTGGCGCAGATGTCCTTCATCAGGCCCTTGGAGCCTTCGATCTCGGCGGCCCGCGCACTGGGGCCAAAGGCGGTGATGCCGGCATCCCGCAAGCGATCGGCGAGGCCCGCCACCAGCGGTGCCTCGGGCCCGACGACGACGAAATCGATGTCGTGTTCGGCGACCGCCGCGAGGATGCCGTCGATATCCTCGGCCCCTACGTCCAGGCAGGTCGCGATCTCGGCGATGCCGGCGTTGCCCGGCGCGCAGTAGAGCGCCTTCAGTTTCGGCGACTTGGCGATGGCCCAGCAGAGCGCGTGTTCGCGCCCGCCGCCACCGACCACCAGAACCCGTTTCTTCGCCATGAAGTTCGCTCGAGGCCTCCCCGGTATCTTGCCCAGTATCTTGCCAGTATGTTGGTTTTCCTTCCCGGCTTTGTAGCATAGATTGGTCAGGCCATGTCCATGCCGGTTTCCCACGATACACCCGACACACCGGGCGACAACGTCCCCGTTTTCAGCGTTTCCGATATCTCCCAGGCGGTTAAAGCGACCATGGAGGAGACCTTCGGCCGGGTCCGTGTGCGCGGCGAGGTTTCGGGCTTCAAGCGCGCCGCCTCGGGCCACCTCTATCTCACGCTGAAGGACGAGAACGCGGTCCTGGACGGCGTCTGCTGGCGGGCCACCGCCGGCCGCCTGCGGCTCGACGTGGAAGATGGCATGGAAGTCATCGCCACGGGCCGGCTGACCACCTACGCCGGCCGCTCCAAGTACCAGATCATTATCGAGCGGCTGGAACTGGCCGGCGAAGGCGCGCTGCTGAAGCTGCTGGAGGATCGGCGCAAGAAGCTCGCCAACGAAGGCCTGTTCGACGAAGAGCGCAAAAAGGACTTGCCGTTCCTGCCCGATGTCATCGGTGTCGTAACGTCGCCGACGGGGGCGGTCATCCGCGATATCCTGCACCGGCTCGCCGACCGTTTCCCGCGCCGCGTCCTGGTCTGGCCGGTGCTGGTACAGGGCGAGGGTGCTGCCGACCAAATTTCCGCCGCCATCGACGGCTTCAACGACTTGACCCCCGGCGGTGACGTGCCGCGCCCGGATCTGCTGATCGTCGCCCGCGGCGGCGGCTCGCTGGAGGACCTTTGGGCCTTCAACGAGGAAGCCGTGGTGCGCGCCGTGGCCGAGAGCGACATTCCGCTGATTGCCGCCGTCGGCCACGAGACAGATTGGACATTGATCGACCACGCCGCCGACCGCCGCGCGCCGACGCCGACGGCGGCGGCGGAGATGGCGGTGCCGGTGCGGGGCGAGTTGCTGGCCCGCCTGTTGGAGGACGAGCAGCGCATGATCTCCGGCGTAACTCGCTTGGTGGCCCGCCAGCGCACGGAACTGGAAGGCCTGGCGCGCGGCCTGCCCAACCTCCGCCGCGTGCTGGAAGACGCACACCAACGGTTGGACGACTGGTCGGAGCGTCTTGGCAATTCCCTGAAGATCGGACTGGAGCGCCGTCGCCAGCGCCTGCCCCAGCGCATCCCCAGCCCGGCCGCGGTGCTGGCGCGGGCGGAGACGCGATTGAAAGCGGAAGGCCGGGCCCTGGCCACCCAGGCGCGCGGCGCCCTGAAGCCGCGCCGCGCCGCCCTGGGCCACGCGGCGGCCTTGCTGGAAAGCCTGTCGCACCAGCGCGTCCTGGAACGCGGCTTCGCCCTGGTGCGCGATGACGCGGGAGGCCCTGTGGCGCGGGCCGCCGGCCTCGCCACCGGCAACGATGTTGCACTGGTCTTCGCCGACGGCCAGGTGGCGGCGCGGGTCACCGACGCGGCCGGCGCGTCCAAACCGAAGAAGAAAGCCGCCGCCAAACCGAAACCTTCCGACGATCGCCAGGGCAACCTGTTGTGAGGTTCGCTATCCTCGTCCTGGCGGCCACGCTGGTCGCTGGCGGCCCGGCGGTAGCGGAAACGCTGGCCCTGAACGGTGCGACTGCGCCGGGCGGCCTGCTGACGGGCAAGGTGCCCATGGGATCCGTGGTCAAGCTCGGCGGCAAGACGATCCCTCTCGCCGATGACGGCTCGTTCCTCGTCGGGTTCGGCCGCGACGCTAAAGGACCGGCGACGCTGGACGTCCGCTATCCCGACGGCAGCAGCGAAACCAAGCAACTTTCGCTCGAGTCCCGGACCTGGAACATCCAGCGCATCGACGGTTTGCCGAAGCGCAAGGTGACCCCGGCACCGGCCGACCTGAAGCGCATCAAGGCAGAGAAAAAGTTGGTGCGCGTGGCCCGCATGATCGCGCTGGAGACGCGCCACCCCTTCTTCGCCTCGGGTTTCGCCTGGCCGGTCACGGGCCGCGTCTCCGGCGTCTACGGCAGCCAGCGCATCCTCAACGGCCAGCCCCGGCGGCCGCATTTCGGCACCGACGTGGCCGCCCCCGATGGCACGCCCGTTAAAGCCATGGCCGATGGTCTCGTCGCCGTCGCCCACCAGGGCATGTTCTTCAACGGCAAGACCGTCATCCTCGATCATGGCCTTGGGCTGACGTCCGCCTATATCCACATGAGCGCCGTCGCCGTGAAGGCCGGTGACAGAGTGACCAAGGGCCAGTCCATCGGCGCCGTCGGCGCCACCGGCCGGGCCACCGGACCACACCTGCATTGGGGAGTGACGTTACGGGGCACGCCGCTGGACCCGGCGCTGCTGGTCGGGCCCATGAGGAAGCCGGAGTAAGGGCCCGCGGTTGCGGCCGATCGTGATCGGCGCTAAGCTTTACGCGTCTAACGGAGGACCTGCAGATGAAAATTTCCAGGCTTTTCCTGTCCATCGCTTTCGTGATCGCGCTCGGCTTTGCCGGCACGGCCTACGCGGGCGACGATTGCTTCGGCGGCCATTCGACCAAATCGGTCGATAGCGGCCAGAGCAGTAGCTCCATCGCCGACGGCTCGGCACCACAAACGCCGGTCCCCAGCGAAGGCGGCTGACACGTACAGGTTTACGCGGAAGGGGCCGGCGAAAACGCCGGCCTTTTTCGTTGCCGGCGCGGCCGCTCAGTCCGGGTGACGTCATTCCGGGAAGCGTCAATCCGGGAAGCGATTATGCAGCCAGAGCCACTGTTCCGGCGTCGCCCGCACCCATTCCTCGATGCGCGCGTTGACCAGGGTCATGGCGGCCAGGACGTCGGCCTTGCGGTCCCCCGTATCGGCGAATGTGATGGGGGCTTCGGCGATGAAGCGGAAGCGCGCGCCGGCCAGACGCTCCACCCGCGCCGCCACCACCGGGCAGTCGAAGCGGATGGCCAGGTCGGCCAATGCGGGCGCGGTCATCACGTCAATGCCGAAGTACGGCACGGCGATGCCGTCGTTCATTTTCTGGTCGACCAGCATGGCCAGGTGATTGCCGCCCTTCAGCGAGGCCAGCAGCTGCTTCACCCCGTGCGGACCCTTGGGGATCAGCGCGCCTTCGACGGCGGCGCGGCCGCGCCGGTAGAGCCACTCGACCAGCCGATTGTTGGCTTCCCGATAGACCCGGTCCAGCGGCAGGCCGCGCTGCGTCGCACCCAGCGACAGCAATTCCCAATTGGCCATGTGGGCCGAATAGAACAGGCCCGGCCGGCCATCGTCCCGGAGTGCTTCCACGTGTTCGATGCCGATCACCTCAACGGGGCCGTTCGGGTCATAGACGTCGATCTCGCCGAGGTGCGGATACTCGGCCACCATGCGGCCCAGGTTGTCCCACATGCCGCGGACGATGGTTTCGATCTCCGGTGATGATTTCTCGGGGAAGGCCCGGGCGAGGTTCCTGCGTGCCCGATTGCTGACGCCGATGCGCGGCCCCACCGTGCGCCCGATCCAGCCGCCGAAGCCCGACGCCGCGTCCAGCGGCAGCAGGCGAAAGATGCCATAGAGCAGCACGGCCGCCAGCGCCTGCAAGGGATGCAGGAGGAACCTGTTCAGCGGGTCGGGTGTGCGCGGCATCGGGGCCTTTCGATCGTGGCGCTCAGCCGAACGGCTGGGCGAGCAGGGCGTCGAGAGCCGCTTCGTCCTCCCATTCGATGCCGATTGTCAAGACCCGGACCCGGTCCCGGTAGGCTTGCGGCAGGCGCACGTGGTCCTTGGCCGTGGTCACGGCGACGGCGTCCAGATGCTCGGCCTCGGTCAGGATGGCGTTGATTTCTTCCGCCGCGTAGGGGTAGTGGTCGGAGTAGGCGTGGCGTCGCAGGACCTCGACACCGGCGGTTTTCAGGGTCTCGAAGAACTTCGCCGGCCGGCCGATACCGGCGAAGGCGACGACGCGCCGGCCCGTGATCTTGGCGGCGTCCGGTCCCGGGACGACGCCGGCGCGCAGGACGGGAACACCGTTCGATCCGGCGACGTCCTCGATCCCCCGCCGATCCTCGCCCAGCAGTGCGACCGCGTCGGCCCGCGCCAGCGCCGCCGCCACGGGTTCGCGCAGCGGGCCAGCCGGGATCATGCGTCCGTTGCCGAAACCGTAGCCGCCATCCACCACCAGCAACGAAAGGTCCTTGGCCAGACCGGGGTTCTGGAAGCCGTCGTCCATGATCAAACAGGCTGCGCCGTCGGCAACGGCGGCCTTGGCGCCAGCGGCGCGGTCCCGCGCCACCCAGGTGGGTGCGGCGGCGGCCAGCAGCAGTGCCTCGTCGCCGACATCGTTGTAGGTCTGTCGTTCCGCATCGACGCGAAGCGGGCCCGCGTGCGAGCCGCCGTGCCCCCGGGTCAGCAGGTGTGGTGCGTGGCCGGCCACGGCAAGCCTGCGGGCGATGTCGAGCGCTATGGGTGTCTTGCCGGCGCCGCCGGCGACGGCATTGCCGACGCAAACCACCGGTACCGGCGCCTGCCATGGGGAACCGGTGGTCAGGCGCAACGACGTGCCGGCGCCATAGAGCCAGCCAAGCGGTGTCAGCAGGGTCGCCGCCAGACCACCCTCGGGTCCCCAGAAGCGGGGCGCTCTCAAGACGGTTTCTCCGGTGTGCCAAGCGGCGTCAGGAACGGCTCCAGCGCCGCCATCACCCGGTCGATGACCTGGGATTCGCCCTCGGCAAAACGTTGCGCCCGCTCGCCCATCGCCTGTCGGCGGTCGGCATCCTGGAGCAAGCTTTCGACCGCGTCCGAGAGACCGGAGTCGTTGTCGACCCTGAGTGACGCGTCTGCCGCTTCCAGCCGTTCGGCCATGTCGACAAAATTGGACATGCGCGGTCCGTAGACGATGGCGCAGCCGAGCCGCGCGGGCTCCAGCGGATTCTGGCCGCCATCGGCGGCCAGCGACTTGCCCATGAAGACGATGGGGGCGAGGCGGAAGAACAGCCCAAGCTCACCCAGGGTGTCGGCGATGTAGACCTCTGTCGCCGGCTCCAGGTCCTCGCCGGCGACGCGGCGCGACACGCGGGCGCCCAGCGTCGCCAGTTCCGCCGCCACCTCGGCGCCGCGCTCCGGATGGCGCGGCACGACGATGGTCAGCAGGTCCGGATGCGCCGCCAGGTTGCGGTGGACCCGCCAGGCGATGGCTTCCTCGCCGGGGTGGGTGCTGGCGGCGAGCCAAAGCGGCCGCTCGCCGACGATGCCTCGGAGCACCGCCAGGTCGTCCGCCGAGGCCGGCAACGGCGGCACCGCGAACTTGATGTTGCCGGGCACCTCGACCGCGCCGGCGCCAAGGGCGCCAAGGCGCTCGGCATCGGTCTCGGTCTGTGCCAGGCAGAGCCGGAAACAGCCGAGCACCGGCCCGATCAGGCCTGGGAAACGGCGCCAGCCTTTGTAGGAACGCGCGGAGACCCGGCCGTTGATCAGCACCAGCGGCGTGCCGCGGGCCGCGGTCTCGGTCACCAGGATGGGCCAGAACTCCGATTCCGCCCACAAAGCGAGATCGGGCCGCCAGTGCTCCAAAAAGCTTGTCACACCGCCCGGCCGGTCGACCGGCACGAACTGGTGCAGTGCCCGCGCCGGCAGCCGGTCTTCCAACAACTTAGCCGAGGTGACGGTGCCGGTGGTGACCAGCACGTGGGTCTCGGGCAGGGCCGCCAGCACCCGTTCGACCAGGGGCAGCAGCGACAGTGCCTCGCCGACGCTGGCGCCGTGCATCCAGACCAGCCGGCCCTCGGGCCGGTCCTGGCCGGGCACGCCCCAGCGTTCCGGATAGCGTGTCGGATGCTCCTTGCCGATGATGCGCCGGTGTCGGAGATAGAGGCGCAGCAGCGGTGTCAGCAAGGTCGACGCGGCGCGGTAGAGCCCCGGCGTCATGTGTCGCCGTTCCAGGTCTCGACCGCCGGCTCGACAGGCGTGCGACCGCTCACCCGGTCGGCCTCGGCTGTCACCGCGTTGAGGCCGTCCTCGACCCGCTGGCGGGCGTCCGCCAGTGCGTCCGCGTCGGCATCGCGCGCGACCTCGATGGGTTCGCCCCAGACGATGACGCCACGGGCGAACGGCCAGGCGACCAGGAAGCGGTCCCAGGAGCCGAGCACCCGGCCTCCAGAAATGCCGAAGGTGGCCGGCAGTATGGGCGCCCCCGACATGCGGGCCACGCTGACGATGCCGTCGGATGCCCGCATGCGCGGGCCTCTGGGCCCATCGGGCGTGATGCCCACGTACTCGCCGGCTTTCAGCGCTTTCAGCATGACGCGTAAGGCGCCGGCGCCGCCCTTGGAGGACGAGCCGGCCGCCGTCTTGATGCCGAAGTGGGCAACGGTGTTGGCGATTAATTGGCCATCCCGGTGCTGCGAGATCAGCATGTGGATGGTCTTCGAGCGGTCCCAGCAGTAAGGCATCATCAGCAACCGGCCGTGCCAGAAGCAGAGGATGAAGGGTTTGCCTTCGTCCCACAGGCGACGCGCGGTCTCGTCGCCGGTGACCGTCCAGGATCCGGAGGCATGCACAAGTCGGATGTACTGGGCGCCGATCCAGCAGGCGGCCCGGCGCACGCTGTCGCTCTTCAGGATCGATTTGACGAGCCGCACCGGCGGGGCCTCCCGATGCCTCAGGCTTCGGCGGCGCGGGCGGGACGGGCCATGGCCTCCTCGGCGGCGAACTGCATGTCGTAGAGCCGCTTGTAGAGGCCGCCCCGGACCAGCAATTCGGCGTGGCTGCCGTGCTCGACCACGCGGCCGGCGTCGATCACATAGATCACGTCCGCACCGACCACGGTGGACAGTCGGTGCGCGATGACCAGGGTCGTCCGGCCCTTCATCAACTCGTCGAGCGCCGCCTGCACCTGGCGTTCGGATTCCGTATCCAGCGCCGAGGTGGCTTCGTCCAGCAGCAGCACCGGCGCGTTCTTCAGCATGGCCCGGGCGATGGCGAGGCGCTGGCGCTGGCCGCCCGAGAGTTTGACGCCCTGCTCGCCCACTTGCGTGTCATAGCCGTCCGGCAGGGCCGAGATGAAGTCGTGGGCCGCGGCGTGGCGGGCGGCGGCCTCGATGTCCGGCTGGCCGGCGCCGGCGCGGCCGTAGCCGATGTTGGCGCCGACGCTGTCGTCGAACAGCGATATTTCCTGGCTGACTACGGCGACGTGGGCGTTCAGCGACGCCGACGAGACATCGCGCACGTCGTGGCCGTCCACCGTGATGCGGCCGGCATCCACGTCGTAAAAGCGCGGGATCAGATTGAGGATGGTCGACTTGCCCGCGCCGGACGGCCCTACCATGGCCACGGTCTTGCCGGCCGGCACTTCCAGGTCGACGCCGAGCAGCGCCTGCTTGCCAGCCTCGTAGGCGAAGTCCACGCCGATGAAGCGGATTTCGCCCTCGACCTTGTCGAGTTCAATGGCGTCGTCCCGGTCGGTCAGGGTCGGCTGAACATCGAGAAGTGCGAACAGCCGCTGCGCGCCGGCCAGGCCCTCCTGCAAACTGGTGTTCAGGTTGGCCAGCCGCTTCATCGGCTCGTAGGCCAGCAGCAAGGCCATCAGGAAGGAGAAGAAGGAGCCCGCGTCCAGCGACTGCTGGATCACCTGCAGGCCGCCGTAGACGATGACGATGGCGACGGCGATGCCGCCGAGGGTCTCCATGATCGGGCTGGAGAGTGCCCGGGTCGCGGCCGCCTTGATGGTCAGTCCGTAGATGCGCTCGACGATGCCGCCGACGCGTTGCTGCTCGTAGTCTTGCATGCCGTAGGACTTGACCACGCGGATGCCCTGGATGGTCTGCTCCAGCAGCGTCGTCAGCAGGCCGGTCTCCTCCTGGGTGTTGGCGGTGACCTTGCGCATGCGCCGACCGATGCGGGCGATCGGATAGATGGCGATGGGGAAGATGACGAACGAAATCGCCGCCAGCAGCCAGTCCTGCAGGAACATCACGAAGACCAGGCCGATCAGGCTCATCAGGTCCTTGCCGAAGCTGGTCAGCACGTTTGAGACGGCATTGCGCAGGCTGTTGATGTCGACCAGGAAGCGGGACAGCAACCGGCCCGTCTGCACGCTGTGGAAGAAGGCGAGGTCGAGCCCGATCAGATGCGCATAAAGCCGTTTCTGGTTATCGGCGACGATGCGTAGCCCGACCTTGGACATCAGCACCGACTGGCCGTAGTTGGCGGCCCCCTTGACCACGAAGGTGCCGACCACGATCGGGGCGAGGAACCACAACATGGCTTCGTCCTTGGCGATGAAGATATCGTTGACCACGGGTTCCATCAGCCAGGCGCTGAAAGCCGTCGCACCCGCCATCAGGCCCATGCAGACGAGCGCCACGGCGATCCAGCCGATATAGGGCCTGACACTTTCGGCCAGCAGCCGCCGGAGCAGCGCCGAGGTCGACTGGTGGTCCGGATTGAGGCTCGCGTTCAGATCGTCCAAGGTAGCCTAACCCTTTGATGATTCGGCGAAACCATACCACGCGGGACTCCGGCGGGCCAATGTCGGGCTGGCGCCCGGCCGGTGTCGCGGCGGTTCAGGTGCCGGCCACGGTCATGCCGTCGATGCGCGTGGTCGGCGCATTGATGCCGTAGCGGAATTCCAGGTCGTCGGCCGGCGTCAGGTTGCGGAACATCTCGATCAGGTTGCCGGCGATGGTGACCTCGCTGACCGGATGGGCGAGCGCGCCGTTCTCGATCCAGAAGCCCGACGCGCCGCGGCTGTAGTCGCCGGTGATATTGTTGACACCGAAACCCATCATCTCCGTGACGTAGAAGCCATCGTCGATGGCGCCGATCAGGTCGTCGCGCGAGGTCGTGCCGGCCCCGAGGTAGAGGTTGGTGACGCCCGGCGACGGTGGGCCGCCGGTGCCGCGGCTGGCATGGCCAGTGGTTTGCAGCCCCAGTTGGCGGGCCGAGCGCAGATCCATGATCCAGGTTGCGAGCCGGCCGTCGGCGATGACCTCGCGGCGCTGGGTGGCAATGCCTTCCGCATCGAAGGCCTTGGAGCGCAGGCCGCGCCGGCGCAGCGGATCGTCGATGACGCTGATGCCGTCGGCGAAGATGGCTTCGCCCATCTTGTCCTTCAGGAACGTGGTGCCGCGCGCCACGGCGTCGCCGGAGACGGCACTGGCCAAGTGGCGGACCAGCGAATTGGCGACGCGGGGATCGAACACCACCGGCACCTGGCCCGTCGATGCCTTGCGGGCACCCAGCCGCTTGACCGCGTTCTCGCCGGCGGAACGGCCGACCTGGGCGGCGTCTGACAGGTCTTCCGCGTGGGCGGCGCTGACCCAGTCGTAGTCGCGTTCCATCTCCGTGCCTTCGCCGGCCAGCACGGAAACGCTTACGGAATGGCGCGATCCGGCGCGCTGGCGGGCGAACCCGTTGGAGGCGGCGAGGGCGATGGTGCTTTGGCTCCACGATGCCTCGGCGCCTTCCGAATTGGTCACGCCCTCGACGGCGCGGGCGGCGTCTTCGGCGCGGGCGGCGCGTTCCATCAGGGCATCGGCGTCGGGCTCTACCGGGTCGACCTCGTCCAGGTCGTCGACCTCGCCGGCCAGTTGATCCGGCTCGGCGAGCCCGATGTAGGGGTCCTCCGGCACCGCCGTGGCCATGGCGACGGCCCGCGAGATCAGTTCCGCCGAGGCTTCCGGGGACGGATCGGACGAGGAGACGATGGCCTGGCGTTGCCCGACCAGGACGCGCAAGCCCAGGTCCCAGCCCTCGGCGCGCTCCAGATCCTCGGGTTCGCCCAGGCGCTGGGAGACGGAAAGCGAGACTCCGGAAACGAGTATCGCGTCGACGGCGTCGGCGCCAGCGCGCCTGGCGTCCTCGACGATGGTTTGCAGGCGGTCGAGATCGGCGGTGTCGGTCATGGATACTCCCCGGCTGCGGCTTTTTTCGAGGCCCGGCGCGTGCCGGCCCGTGAGCGCATTACATGGGCGCAATATCGGTCCTTGGCGCCGATAATTCCAGCGCCTTTACGGTGGCGGCGAAAATCGCGCGGTTGTGAGCCCGCGCGCCTTGTTCTCGCGGAATCCGCATCCTATATTTCGACCTTCGGCACGATGGACTGGACGGTGCGTCCGCCCCGGACAAACCCGACGCTCAAGCACCAGGGACCATACCGAACGGTTTGCCATGGCATCACCCAACCCGGCCCTCAAGGAAACCACCCACGACGACGATCGCGAGGATCTTGAATCCGCCGTCGTGCGCTTCGCCGGCGATTCCGGCGACGGCATGCAGTTGACCGGCGATCAGTTCACGCAGGCGACGGCGTTGGCCGGCAACGACCTTTCCACCTTCCCTGACTATCCCGCTGAAATCCGCGCGCCCGCCGGCACCACGTTCGGCGTGTCGTCGTTCCAGATCAATTTCGGCTCGCACCAGATCAAGACCTCGGGCGACCAATTTGACGCCCTGGTGGCCATGAATCCGGCGGCGCTGAAGGTCGAGGTTGGCAATTTGAAGCGTGGCGGCCTACTGCTTGTCGATGAAGGCAGCTTCACCGAACGCAACCTGCGCAAGGCGGAGTTCGAGGCCAACCCGCTGGACGACGGCAGCCTGGACGCCTTCGTGGTCATTCGGCTCGACATTTCCGCGATGACGCTGGAAGCGGTGAAGCCGCACGGCCTGAGCCAGAAGGAAGGGCTCCGGTGCAAAAACCTGTGGACCCTGGGTTTCGTGTTCTGGTTGTTCGACCGCAAGCGCGCCGACACCATCGACTGGCTGAAATCCAAGTTCGCTAGCAAGCCGGCTATTGCCGAAGCCAACATCGCGGCCTTGAACGCCGGCCACGCCTTCGCCGAGACGGCGGAACTGCCGCAGGGCGTGCACGGCTTCAGCATCGAAAAGGCGCACATCGACCCGGGGCTCTACCGCACCGTCACTGGCACCGAATCGCTGGCCTGGGGCCTGCTGCACGGCGCCCACCTGGCGGGACTGGAGATCACCTTCGCCTCCTATCCGATCACCCCTGCGTCTGGGTTGCTGCACGCGCTGGCCAACCTAATCGACCTCGGCGTCACCACCTTCCAGGCCGAGGACGAGATTGCCGCCGTCTGCGCCGCCATCGGAGCCAGCTATGCCGGAACCCTCGGTGTCACGTCGTCGTCCGGCCCCGGTGTGGCGCTGAAGACCGAGGCCATCGGCCTCGCCATCGGCGCCGAGTTGCCGCTGATCATCGTCAATTCGCAGCGCGGTGGTCCGTCCACGGGCCTGCCCACCAAAACCGAGCAGTCAGACCTCTATCAAGCGGTCTACGGCCGAAACGCGGATAGCCCGCTCGCCGTCATTTCCGCCAGTTCCGCCACTGACTGTTTCGAGGTCGGCATCGAGGCGGTGCGCATCGCCACGCAATATATGACGCCGGTGATGCTGCTGACGGACGGCTACATCGCCAACGCGGCGGAACCATGGCTAATCCCGGACCTGGACGACTATGCGCCGTTCCCGGTCGCGTTCCATACGGAGCCGGAGGGCTTCCATCCCTACGTGCGCGATCCGGAAACCTTGGCCCGTGTCTGGGCCAAGCCGGGCACGCCCGGTCTCGAACACCGCATCGGCGGGTTGGAAAAAGCCTACGACACTGGCCACATCTCCTATGACCCCGAAAACCACCATCGCATGACCAAGGTGCGGGCCGACAAGATCGCCGGCATCGCCAACAGCATCCCGCCGCAGACCGTCGAGGCCGGACCCGACTCGGGGCCGCTGGCGGTTGTCGGCTGGGGCTCCACCTTCGGGCCCATCGACAGCGCGGTGGAGAACGTGTTGAAGCGCGGCCATTCGGTTGCCCACATCCACCTGCGCCATATCTGGCCCCTGCCGGCCAACCTGGGTGATTTGCTGGCCGGTTACGAGCGTGTCCTGGTACCGGAGATGAACAACGGTCAACTGCGCACGCTGCTTCGGGCCGAGTACCTGATCGACGCCGAGGGCCTGAACAAGATTTCCGGCCAGCCCTTCAAGATCGCCGAGATCGAGGCGGCGATCATGGACCGCCTGGGCAGCTGAGGGGAGAGCACGCATGAACATCGTCGCCAATGCCGAGAAGCTGACGGCCAAGGACTTCGCCTCCGACCAGGAAGTGCGCTGGTGTCCCGGCTGCGGCGACTACGCGATCCTAAAGGTCGTGCAGAAGACCCTCGCCGATATCGAGGCCGATCCGGCCAATACGGTATTCGTTTCCGGCATCGGCTGCGCCGCGCGCTTTCCCTATTACATCGACACCTTTGGCTTTCACACCATCCACGGCCGCGCGCCCGCCTTCGCCAGCGGCATCAAGCTGGCCAACCCGGAGCTCGACGTCTGGGTGGTCGGCGGCGACGGCGACATGCTGTCCATCGGTGGCAACCACTTCCTGCACGTGCTTCGGCGCAACGTGAACCTGCAGATTTTGCTGTTCAACAACGAGATCTACGGCCTGACCAAGGGCCAGGTGTCGCCCACGTCGCGCGCCGGCACGCGTTCGCCGTCAACGCCGTTCGGCTCCATCGATTTGCCGGTCTCGGCCTGCGTGCTGGCTTTGGGCGCCAGTGCCCGCTTCGTCGCCCGCAGCGTCGACAACCAGCAGAAGGTGCTGCCGGACATACTCAAGCGCGCCCACGAACACAAAGGGGCGTCCTTCGTCGAGATTCTGCAGAACTGCATCGTCTACAACGACGGCGTGTTCGCCGACTTTACCGAGAAGAGCGTCACCGCCGACCGCCAGGTCATGGCCGAGCATGGCAAGCCGCTGATCTTCGGCGCCGAGCGCGAAAAAGGGCTGCGCATCACGCCGGGCTCGTACGATCTGGAAGTCGTTACCATCAGCGAGGACGGCGTCGGCGAGGGAGACATTCTGGTGCATGACGAGACCAATCGCACGCTGGCCGGCCTGCTGGCGCGGCTTGAGCCGCCCATGCCGGTGGCCATGGGCGTGCTCTACTGCGCGCCGACACCGAGCTACGAAGAAGGTCTGAAGGCTATACGCCAACAGGCCCACGAGAAGAACGCCGGCCGCGACCTCTCCGCTTGGATGCGGGCCGGCCATACTTGGACCGTCGAGGGCTGAGCGGGGCCGGGTCGTCCATGCCTCTCACCGTCGCCATCGTCGGTTCGGGACCGGCCGGGTTCTACACTGCCGGCGCGCTGTTGCGCATGGGAACGGATGTGGAAGTCGATATTCTCGACCGCCTGCCGACGCCCTTCGGCTTGATCCGGGGCGGCGTGGCGCCGGACCACCAGACCACCAAGAAGGTCGCCAAGAAGTACGAGAAGACGGCCCTGGTCGAGAACGTCCGCTTCTTCGGCAACGTGGAGATGGGCCGCGATGTCTCCATCGAGGAACTGCGCGAGATGTACGACGCCGTCGTGCTGGCCGTGGGCGCTCCCGGCGACCGCAAGCTGACCATCACCGGCGCCGACAAGGTGGGCGTGCACGGCTCCGCCGCCTTCGTTGGCTGGTACAACGGCCATCCCGACTTCACCGACCTGGAACCGGACCTGGACGTGGCGGCGGCGTGCGTCATCGGCAACGGCAACGTGGCTATCGACGTCGCCCGCATCCTGGCCCGCTCGGACGCCGGTCGCGCCCGCACCGACCTTCCGGCCTATGCCCGCGACGCCATCGACGCGTCGCCCATCGGCGACGTTTGGCTACTCGGTCGGCGCGGTCCCGTCGAGGCCAAGTTCACCAACGTGGAACTGCGCGAGATGGGGGAATTGACGCAATGCGGCCCCCGCGTTCGCCCGGAACAATTGCCGGACGTGGTGCCGGACGACCTGAGCGACCGCCAAAAGCGCCTGGTGGAGCGCAATCTGGCGAGCCTCAGAGGTTTCGCCGAGGCCGCCGACGCCGCCGAGGACGGCAGACCCAAGTGCGTGCATTTCGAATTCTTCGCCCAGCCGGTGGAAGTTCTTGGGCAGGACCGGGTCGAGGGCCTGCGAATGGAACGTACCCGCGTCGAGGATGGCCGCGCCATCGGCACCGGCGAGACCTTCGATATCCCCTGCGGCATGGTGATCGCCGCCATCGGCTACCGGGCCGACCCGCTGGACGGCATCCCCTATGACGAGGCTAGGGGGATTGTTCCCAACGACAATGGCCGCATCGAGAAAGGGCTCTATGCCGTCGGCTGGATCAAGCGCGGCCCGTCCGGGGTGATTTCATCCAACCGGCCCGATGGGGTCATCGCCTCGGAACACATTCAGGCCGATTTGGGAGAGGGCGCCGGCAAGCCCGGCCGCCAGGCGCTGACGGCGCTGCTTGCCGAACGCGACGTGCGCGTGGTTTCGTACGCGGACTGGAAGATCATCGAGGCGGCCGAGGAAGCCGCCGCCGAGGGTGAAGCACCGCGTCGGAAGTTCACCAGCATCGACGAAATGCTGGCACTGCTGGACGACCGAGCCGGCTGAGGAGGAGGCCATGAACGAAAAGACCTACGCCGGGGACGTCATGCCCGAGGACGCCTGGACGGCGCTCAAGGCCGATGCACGCGCCTTGTTGATCGACGTCCGAACCGAAGGGGAGTACGAATTCGTCGGCCATGCGGACCTGACCGCCATCGAGAAGCGAACGCCCCTGGTGGAATGGATGCTGTTTCCCAGCGGCGACACGAACCCCAATTTCGAGACCGACGTCGAAGCCCTGATCGCCGACAAGGAAACGCCGCTCTATTTCATTTGCCGGTCGGGCGTCCGGTCGCGCCACGCCGCCGTGGCCATGACCGCGCGTGGATATGCCACTTGCTACAATGTCGCCCATGGTTTCGAGGGCGACATGGACGATCATGGCCACCGCGGCGCGCTCAACGGCTGGAAGGTGTCGGGCCTGCCTTGGATCCAGGGCTGATCAGATAAACACCACGGCGCCGTGCCGTTCGGCGTCGTTGAGGAAACTGACGATGCCGCCCTTGGTGATCGGCACGTCGTCGCGCAGCGCCATGTCGTCCAGGCCCCGGGCGCGCAAGCCCATCTCGCAGACCATGAAGGTGGCGTCGAAGGCGACGCAGGCCTCCAGTAGTTCCTCAAAGCTGCCGATGCCCTTGGCCGCGTAGTCGGCATTCATGGTTTGCGCGTCCTCCTCACCCGCCGCCACCGGTAGGCCAGCCCAGCCGGGCTGCCCGGCGGCATCGGCCGCGGCAAGCGCCCGGCAGGCCTCCATGGTGAAGAACAGCGTCACCGGGCGGCCGATGGCGGCCGCCGCCGAGGCCATGGCGAGCGCGTAGTGGACGCGGTCGAAGCGGCCCTCGTAGACGACCAGCGAGAGCTTCGTGATGGTTGCGCCGTCGCCGGCCAGGTCCGCTGACTCAGCCATGGATTGAGAGGTCCTTGATGGTTGGCTCGGCGCCGCAGAGCGGGCAGCCGGGGTCGGCGGCGACGCTGATCTTGCGCACCTCGGTGGCCAGACCGTCGACGATGATCAGGGACCCCGAAAGGCTGTCGCCAATGCCCAGCAGTTCCTTGATGATCTCGGTTGCCTGCATGGAGCCGAGCATGCCGCAGAGCGCGCCCATCACGCCGGCCTCGGCGCAGGACGGCACCTGGCCCTCGGGCGGGGGTTCGCGGAAGATGCAGCGATAGCAGGGGCCGTGGCCGCCGTCGCCGTGTGTGTGGTGTGCCTTGAAGGTGGCGAGTTGGCCGTCGAAGCGTAGGATGGCCGCGGAAACCAACGGCTTCCCCGCCAGGTAACACGCGTCGTTGACCAGGAAGCGGGTCGGAAAATTGTCACTGCCGTCCGCCACCAGGTCATATTCGGCGAACAAGTCCATCGCGTTGGTGGCGGTCAGGCGGCTGGCGTGCGGCTCGACCACGATGTCCGGATTGATGGCCTTCAGGGTCTTGGCGGCGCTGTCCACCTTGGCCACGCCGACGCGGTCGTTGGTATGGACGATCTGTCGTTGCAGGTTGGAAAGATCGACCGCGTCGTCATCGATGACGCCGATGGTGCCGACGCCGGCGGCGGCCAGATAAAGCAGCACCGGCGAACCCAAGCCGCCGGCGCCGATGACCAGCACCTTGGATTGCAGCAGCCGTGCCTGGCCCTCGCCGCCGACCTCTTTCAGGAGGATATGGCGGGCATATCGATTTATCTGTTGTTCCGTGAAATCCACGGGGGGCGGCCCTTCCATGCTCAACCGATACCGTCAAACAGTGGCGTCGACAGGTAGCGCTCGGCGAAGGACGGCAGCACGACGACAATGGTCTTGCCCTTCATCCCCGGACGCTCGGCGAGTTCAATCGCCGCCGATAGTGCCGCGCCCGATGAGATACCGCCCGGCACGCCGTCCAGCCGGGCGACCCGGCGCGACATCTCCATGGCCGTCTCGTTGCCGATTTGCAGCACCTCATCGATCAGGCCGGTATCCAGGATGTCCGGAACGAACCCGGCGCCAATGCCCTGGATCTTGTGCGGGCCGGCGGGCCCACCGGAGAGCACCGGGCTGTCTTCCGGCTCGACCGCGATCATCAGGAGGCCGGGCTTGCGTTCCTTCAGCACCGCGCCGACGCCGGTCAGCGTGCCGCCGGTGCCGACGCCTGAAACCACCACATCGACGGCACCCGCCGAATCGCGCCAGATTTCCTCCGCCGTGGTGCGGCGGTGGATGTCCGGGTTGGCCGGGTTCTGGAACTGCTGCAGCATGATGGCGCCCGGGGTCTCGGCGATGATCGCCTCGGCCCGTTCGACGGCGCCGCGCATGCCTTGGGTCGCCGGCGTCAATTCGATCTCTGCCCCCAGCAGCAGCAGCATCTTGCGGCGTTCCATGGACATGCTGTCCGGCATGGTCAGGATCAGCCGGTAACCCTTGGCGGCGCAGACGAAGGCGAGCGCGATGCCGGTATTGCCGGACGTCGGCTCGACCAGGGTTGCCCCGGGTCGGATGTGGCCGTCGCGCTCCGCCGCCTCGATCATGGAGACGCCGATGCGGTCCTTCACCGAACCCAGAGGATTGAAGAACTCGCACTTGGCCAGGATATCGGCCTCGACGCCGGCATCGGCCATCAGCCGCGACAGGCGAACCAGCGGCGTCGCCCCCATGGTGTCGACGATGCTGTCGTAGATACGACCGCGGAATTCGATTCTGCCAGTGTCGGGGGTGTCGTCGTTCATGTCTTCCGCGGTTCCCGTCTAGATGGTGAAGTCCAGGTTTTGGCGGCCTTCGCTGACGATGCCGGAGTCATTGGCGCGCGTACAAAGCTGGTCCAGCGTGGTGGTCTCGAGCTGCGCCATGACATCTTCCAGGATCTCGCCCCACAGCGGGCGCACCACGGTGCGGCCCAGGTCCGAGCCCTCGGGACAGCCGAGCGGATCCTCCGCCGTCTCGGTCTTGCGCATGGAGCGGACAATGTCGGCGAGGCTGATGCGCCGGCGTTCGCGGGCCAGGCGGTAGCCGCCACGCGGGCCGCGCACGCCCGACAGAATGCCGTCCCGCACCAGTTGCTGCAGGGCTTGTTCCAGGTAGCGCTTGGGGATGCACTGGCGGCGCGTGATCTCGCGGCTCTGCACCGGTTCCGAGCCGGCGTGATAGGCGATGTCCAGCACCGCCTCGATGGCGAACAGGGTCTTCTTGGAGAGCTTGATCATGGCGTCTAGATTCCGTCGGTGCCGGTGGAGCCGAATCCGCCGGCACCCCGCGCGGTTTCCTCCAGGCTCGTTTGTTCGTGCCAATCAATCCGACTGACCGGGGCCACGACCAACTGCGCGATGCGCTGGCCGCGCTCGATGGTGAACGCCGCGTCCCCCAGGTTGATCAGCAGCACGCCGACCTCGCCGCGATAATCGGCGTCGATGGTGCCGGGGCTGTTGAGCACGGTCACCCCGTGCTTGGCGGCCAGTCCGGAACGCGGCCGCACCTGCGCTTCCGTGCCGACCGGCAGGGCCAGGGCAATACCGCTCGGCACCAGGGCGCGGGCGCCGGGCTCAAGCGTCACCGGCGCGTCGACGGCCGCCAGTAGGTCGAGGCCGGCGCTGGCCTCCGTGGCATAGGCGGGCAGCGGCAAATCCGCGCCGTGGGGTAGGCGTTGGATGGGCACGGTCGGCGGGCTCATGGGCGGGCTCATGGGCGGGCTCATGGGCGGGCTCATGGGCGGGCTCATGGGCGGGCCTCGAAATGATCGGCGACAGCGCGGGCCAGGCGCTCGGCGACCTCGGTCTTGGAAATTCGGGGCCAGTCCTCGACGCCGCCTTCGCTGATCAGGTGCACCCGGTTGTCGTCGCCGGCGAAGGTGCCGGAGCCGGGCGAGACGTCGTTGGCCAGGATCCAGTCGCAGCCCTTGCGCAGGCGTTTCTCAACACCGTTCGTGACCACGTCCTCGGTCTCGGCGGCGAAGCCGATAACCAGGGCCGGGCGCTGATTGCCCGACTTGCCGTCGGCCTGGGAGAGCGTGCGCAGGATGTCCGGATTCTCGGCCAGATCGAACTGCGGCAGCGTTCCCTTCCCATCCTTCTTCATCTTCGAGCCCGCCGCGTCTGCCACCCGCCAGTCGGCCACGGCGGCGGCGCAGACGGCGACGTCGGCTGGCAGGGCTTGCTCGCAAGCGGCCAGCATTTCCAACGCGCTTTCGACCCGGACCACGGTGACGCCGGGCGGGTCGGGCTCGGCCGTGGGCCCGGAGACCAGCGTGGTCTTGCCGCCCAACTTCGCCAAGGCCCCGGCGATCGCGTGGCCTTGTTTGCCGGACGACCGGTTGGCGATGTAGCGGACCGGGTCTATGGCTTCCCAGGTCGGGCCGCTGGTCACCAGGGCGCGGCGGCCTTGCAGGCGTCCAATGGCGGCAGCACCGGGGCTGCCGGCGAAGAAATCTTCCAGCGCCGAGACCAGCGCCGCCGGCTCGGCCATGCGGCCGGGGCCGTATTCGCCGCAGGCCATATCGCCCTCGTCCGGGCCGACCATCCGCACGCCGCGGGCCTTCAGGGTGGTGACGTTGTCCTGGGTCGCCGGATTGAGCCACATGCGGACGTTCATGGCGGGCGCGGTGATGACCGGCTTGTCGGTGGCGAGTAGCGCAGTCGTCGCCAGGTCGCTGGCCAGTCCGGCGGCCATCTTGGCCATCAGGTCGGCCGTCGCGGGCGCCACCAGCAACACGTCGGCGGCGCGGGACAATTCGATATGACCCATTTCGTGTTCGTCCGTGAGCGAGAACAGGTCCTGGAAGACTCGGTTCTCGGTCAGCGCCTGCAATGAGAGCGGCGTGACGAACTCAGCCCCGGCGCGGGTCAGCAGCGCCCGCACGTTGCCGCCGCGCTCGCGGATGCGGCGCACCAGTTCCAAGCACTTGTAGGCAGCGATGCCGCCGCCGATGACCAACAGGACGCTTTTTCCCTTGAGCGTGCTCACGCTCCACCCTCTATCCACCCGAATTGACATGCACACGGGATTATTTCACGAAGAAATGGTGTGGATAACGTAGTGACTCCCCCCGCCGCCTGCAAGTATTGTTTCCCCACTGAATGAGCGGAAACGAAGGGAGCGCCGGCCGTGCGCCTGATCTGCTATCCGACCACCACCGTCGAGCCCGAACTCCGGCCGGCGCCCCAGGCCCGCCAGTGGATGGACGAGTTACCGGAATCGTTCGCCTACCGTTGCCTGCCGCTGGTCATCGCCAACATGCATGGCTGGGAAATCCTGTCGCCCTGCGCCTTCACCGCGACCTGGAACGGCGGCCGTTCCAAGAACGACATCACCATCAGCGACCTGGACGGCGAGGAGATGCAGCCAACCACCCATTTTGGTTCCGGCGTGCTGACCTTCCACACCGGCTACCTGGTCCGCACCGAGCCCGGCTACAACCTCTGGGTCCAGGGACCGGTGAACCGGCCGAAGGACGGCATCCATGCATTGACCGGCATCATCGAGACCGACTGGTCGCCCTATACCTTCACCATGAACTGGCTGTTCACGCGGCCGAACCATCCGGTGCGGTTCGAGAAGGGCGAACCCTTCTGCGCCTTCTATCCAATGCCCCGCGGCATGACCGAAAGCTTCCAGCCGGAAATCCGCTCCATGGACGAGGAGCCCGACACCCGCGAGCAGTTCGAGGCCTGGAGCCAGGCCCGGCGCACCTTCAACCTGGACCTGCTGGAGCCGGAATCAGACGCCCGGAAGAACAAGTGGCAGAAGGACTACTACCGCGGCTACCGCCCCGACGGCCGCGAGGGCTTGGCCGAACACCAGACCAAGGTCAGGCCCAGGCCGTTTAAGGATAAGCGTTAGCCGGGAAAGAACCGGTCGTGCGGCTTGGTTGTTAGTTGTTCCCTCAATCGCCGGGCGCGGCTATTCGCCGCTTGGCTACGCGCCAGAGGCGCGGCGCGCGGTCGCGCTTGCCTCCGGCCCCAAGGGGCCGTCGAATTGGGGCACGCCCGGAAACGCCACAGGCATTGGCCGTGTTCGCATCCGTTGTGCTACCCAGCGCAACGGCGAGCGCAACGCGCGACCGGGCCGCGAGGCCCGTAGCCAAGCGGCACAGCCGCGCCCGGCGATTGAGGGAACAACGAAAATTGCCGGGACAGCTATCTCCGACGAACACCACCCCAACCGGATTTCCATCCGCCCCTATTTCCCAACCACAAAGAACGCAAACAACAGGAACATGGCGACGATCCAGATCGTCGGCAGCGCATTGCTGCGGCGCTCGCCGCCTTGCAGCTCGCGCACCATCTCCGGGTCGAGCCGGACCCGGCCCTCGGCGAGCACGCTGGTGCTGGCCTCAATGCTGTCGAGCATGCGTGGCAGGCGTTCGGCCGCATCGGCGAGACCCTGGGCGGCGTCCATGATGCGCGCCTCGGGTCCCAGGTTCTGGATCACCCAGTCCTCCATCATTGGTCGCGCCAGCAGCCACATGTTGGCTTCCGGAGCCAGCTTGCGGGACGTCCCTTCGGCCACCAGCATGGTTTTCTGAAGCAACAGCAGTTGCGGCTGGGCTTCCATCTGGAAGGTCTCGGTGATCTGGAACAACTGGCCGAGCAGGCGGGCCATGGATATCTCGTTCTGCGGCCGGTCCATGATCGGCTCGGCGATGGAGCGGCAGGCCTGGGTGAATGCCTCGACGGAGCGATGGCGCGGCACCCAGCCGGCCTCGAAATGGACCTCGGCGGCGCGTTTGTAGTCGCGGGACAGGAAGGCCACCAGCATCTCGGCCAGGGCGCGCCGGGTCTTCAGGTCGATGCGCCCCATGATGCCGAAATCGACGGCGCCGATGGCGCCATCGGCGAGCACGAACATGTTGCCCGGGTGCACGTCTGCGTGGAAGAAGCCGTCACGGAAGACCTGTCGGAACGAAGCTTGGGCCGCTTTTTCGATGACCACCAACGGGTCGTGACCATCCGCCACCAGGGCGTCGCGGTCGTCGAGGCGGATGCCGCTCAGGCGCTCAGTGGTCAGCACGCGGCGCCCGGTGCGGGCCCAGTCGACCTCGGGCACGCGGAAGTCGGGATCGCCCTCGAAATTGTCGGAGAGTTCCGTCGCCGCCGCGGCCTCGAAGCGCAGGTCCATCTCCAGGTCGACGCTTTCGGCCAGGGTCTGGACCACGGCGACTGGCTTCAGGCGGCGCAACCCCGGGCGCGTGCGCTCGATCATCTCGGCGACCCAGCGGAACAGGTCGAGGTCGGCCTCGAAGGCGTCCTCGATGCCTGGCCTCAGCACCTTGACCGCGACCTCGCGGCCGTCCGACGTGCGCGCGAAGTGGACCTGGGCGATGGAGGCGGCGGCGACGGGCGTGTCCTCGAAATGCGCGAACAGGGTGGCCAGCGGGATCTCGAATTCGTCCTCGATGGCCTGGCGGGCCACGGCGGCCGGGTACGGTGGCAACCGGTCCTGCAGGTCGGAGAGGTCGGCGGTGATCTCGTCCCCCAGCAGGTCGGCGCGGGTGGCCAGAGCTTGGCCAAGCTTGATGAAACTGGGCCCGCAGGCAACCAGCCCCTTGGCCAGGCGTTGGCCGGGCCGACTGTCCTTGTCGCGCTTCGCCACGAGGCGGCCGATGGCGACGGCGAAGGGAGCGACACCGAGCCGCTCCAGGGTGAACAGCGCGTCGTGCCGTGCCAGGATCCTGGCGATGGCGATCAGGCGCAGGCTATGGCGGAGGGCGCGCAGCAAGGCCGGAGCGTCAGGTGCGCCAGGCCGAATGGATGGCCGCGATACCGCCCGACAGGTTGCGCCAGGTGACGCGACCGAAACCGGCCTCGCGGATCATGCCGGCGAAGCGTTCCTGGTCGGGAAAGCGGCGGATGCTTTCGACCAGGTAGCGGTAGGCCTCGCGGTCGCCGGTCACCCGTGCGCCGAGTTCCGGCAGCACCTGAAACGAATAGGCGTCATAGAGGGGCCCGAGCGGCGGCACCCGGACGCGCGAAAATTCCAGGCAGAGGAAATGGCCGCCCGGCTTCAGCACGCGGCGGGCCTCGGCAAGGGCGCGCTCGATATGGGTGACGTTTCGGATGCAGAAGGAAATGGTCACGGCATCGGCCACTTGGTCCTCCAGTGGCAACGCCTCGGCGTCACCTTGAAGCCAGTCGATGCCGCCCTCGGGGCCATCAAGCACGCCCTGGTCGAGCGCCCTGTCTCGGCCCTGGGCGAGCATTTCCTCGCTCATGTCGATAACGGTGACCGGGCCGCCGCCGCGGGCCCGGAACCTGAGCGCGATGTCGCCGGTGCCGCCGCCCACGTCGACCAGTGTCATGTCAGGCCGGGGCGCCAGCCAGTCCATCAGCACGCCCTTCCAGAGCCGGTGCACGCCGAGGCTCATCAGGTCGTTCATCAGGTCGTAGCGGCCGGCGACGCTGGCGAACACCTCGCCGACCAGCGAAGCCTTCTCGGATTCCTTGACGCGGCGGAAACCGAAGTCCGCCTCGCCGTCGCTCGGGGTATGGTCAGTGGTGCCCATGGCGGCGCACCATAGCCCAAGCCGGCGTTCCGCGCTACGGTGCGCCGCCATGCCTGAACTTCCCGAAGTCGAAACCGTGCGCCGCGGTCTGGAGCCCCATCTTGTGGGCCGGCGCATCCTGCGCGCCATCGCCCGCAGGCCGGACCTGCGCTTCCCGTTGCCCGATGATCTGGGTCAGCGGCTGACCGGGCGCGTCGTCACGGCGGTCGATCGCCGGGCCAAATATCTGCTGGTTCGCCTGGATGACGGCTGGGTGCTGATCGGACATCTCGGCATGTCGGGGCGCATGTGCGTGTTCCAGGGACCGCCACCGCCGGAAGATCGACACGACCACGTCATCATCGAGGCCGAGGGCGGCGTCACCGTGCGTTTCAACGATCAGCGCAGGTTCGGCTTCCTGTTGCTCGCCGAGGCCGGAGATTTGGACGCTCATCCCATGCTGGCCGACCTGGGGCCGGAGCCGCTGGACGAGACCTTCGACGGGCCGCTGCTGGCGGCACTGCTGGCCGGCCGGCGCACACCCATCAAAGCGGCGCTGCTGGACCAGAAGACAGTGGCCGGGCTCGGCAATATCTATGTCTCGGAAGCGCTTTATCGTGCCGGCATTTCGCCCCGGCGCTCGGCGGCGACCATCAAGGGGCGGCGCGCCGACCGTTTGGCGCGGGCCATCCGCGAGGTCATCGCCGACGCCATCCGCGCCGGCGGATCGTCGCTCAGGGATCACCGGCGGCCGGACGGCGAACTGGGCTATTTCCAGCACAGTTTCCAGGTCTACGGCCGCGAGGGCGCGCCGTGTCCGGGCTGTGACTGCGGCGGCGCCATCAAGCGACTGGTGCAGAGCGGCCGTTCAACCTTCTACTGCCCCGCCCGCCAACGCTGACCGCCGTCCGCGAAGCTTGACGCAGCCCGGAGGCCCCGATATAAGCCGCCACCGTTCGCCGACATGATTGATCGAGAGATAAAGATGGCCCATCACGCCTCCGCCAAGAAACGTATCCGCCAGACCAAGCGCCGCAGCGAAGTCAACCGCACCCGCCTGACCGGCGTGCGTTCGACGCTCCGCAAGGTCGAGGAGGCCATCGCCAGCGGCGACAAGGCCGCCGCCGAGAGCGCGCTGCGCGTGGCCCAGCCGGTCATCATGCGGGGTGCCCAGAAGGGCGTGTTGCCGCGCAACATGGCATCGCGTCGTATTTCCCGTCTGGCCAAACGGGTCAAGGGCATGGCCGCCTGAGGGCTCCCGCCAAGCCGCTTTCCCCACACCACAGACCTTTTTTGACGCCTGATCCGGGTCTCCGGGGCAGGCGTTTCCTTTGCCGGCGACCCGCCGTGACCGCCGTCTTTTCCGTCGTCGACCGAGATTCCGGTGTGGAGTCAATGGCATGGCTGACCGCGTTCCAGCGTCTCAGGAGTCAAGGGAATTATTTGCCAATTTTTTCTCCGTTCCTGATTCGATCGCTTGCCTAGAACCCACGGTCCTCGTAACATCGCGGGCATTAGAGGAGGCAGTCGGGCGCGTCGAAGAAGTAACACCAAGGGACGCTCGACTTACGGAATTCCGTTTGTTTTTGGGTGCAATGCAATAAATTGCTTTTCCGCAAGTGCAGGTAAGTAAAAACCATTAATCATACTATTTAATATTTTGTTTTTTACTTTTAAATGGTGCGGCGGTGTAGTTGGTTTATAGCGGTATGGGATTGGCTTTTATGTGTCAGTTCAATCACCGGCGCCGGGAACAACTTCTCTCATGGGGGACAACGCTGCAGATCGATTTGGGCGCCGTTAAATAAACTGACGCCTCCATGCCACGCATGATCGCCGGATCGACGGATTCCGGTCGCCAATGTGGGCAGGCTATGGCGGTGATCACAGCACCGGACGTCGAAATCAACTAAATACCAACGAGCGAAGGGCGCCGAAGCCGGGCCACGGGGAGGTCTTCCGCATTTTGCTCTCGCGCAGCGGGGTATCCGGGATTGACCCGGGTCCTTTATGGAGACGCGCCGGCGGGCCTTGAGGGTTCGTGCGGCAGTGGAGGTCTTCGTGCGCCGCAACGGGCACGCAGGCTTCCGGGGGCAATGAAAATATGAACGACCGACCGACCGACAGGCCCGAAACCGCCCCTGGCGCAACCGGCATCCGCCCGGAAACCTCGCCAGATCGGCAAAAGGACCTGACGGACGATGTCAACGGCCTGACCGCCAGTTCCGCCGCGGTCAGCGCCACCGATGCTTGGGCCGAGGTCGCCGAACGGCTGCGCGGCGAGATCGGCGAGGCCGCCTTCCAGAGCTGGATCAAACCCATGACGCCGCGTGGTATGGACGCCGGCGTGGTCCGACTTTCGGTGCCGACCCGCTTCATGCGCGACTGGGTGCAGGCCCATTACGCGGAGCGCCTGCTCGATCTCTGGCAGGAGTGCGCCGGCCACGTCACAGGAATCGAAGTCGCCGTGCAGTCGGATCGGTCGGCGCGCAACGGCGACGAGCGCGGTGGTCCCTCGCCGGCGACGGCCCGGAGTGCCGTGCCGGCGGCGCCGGCAAGCGATACATCCGGTGGCCACGTCAGCATCTCGGCGCCGTTGGACCCCCGCTTCACCTTCGATGACTTCGTCGTCGGCAAACCGAACGAGTTCGCCTATGCCGCCGCCCGGCGGGTCGGCGAGGCCGATCGGGTGCCGTTCAATCCGTTATTCCTCTATGGCGGCGTCGGTCTCGGCAAGACCCATCTGATGCATGCCATCGCCTGGCACATTTCGAAGACGGAGCCGGAGCGCTCGGTCATCTACATGTCCGCCGAGAAGTTCATGTACCGCTTCATCAGGGCGCTACGAGAAAAGACCACGGTCGATTTCAAGGAGCAGTTCCGCTCGGTCGACGTGCTGATGATCGACGATGTGCAGTTCATCGCCGGCAAGGATTCCACCCAGGAGGAATTCTTTCACACCTTCAACTCGCTGGTCGACCAGGGCCGCCAGATCGTCATTTCGGCCGATAAATCGCCGTCGGACCTGGAAGGCATGGAGGAGCGCCTGATCTCGCGCCTCAATTGCGGCTTGGTCGCCGATATTCATGCCACCACGTACGAGCTGCGCCTCGGCATCCTGCAGTCCAAGGCCGAGAACCTGCGTACCTCCGTGCCGCAGAAGGTAATGGAATTCCTGGCCCACAAGATCACGTCCAACGTGCGCGAACTCGAAGGCGGCCTCAACCGCGTCGTCGCTCACGCCCATCTGGTCGGCGGCGACATCACGCTGGAGACCACCCAGGAGGTGTTGCACGACCTTTTGAGGGCCAACGACCGGCGGGTGACCATCGAGGAAATTCAGAAACGCGTGGCCCAGCACTTCAACGTCAGGGTCTCGGACATGCATTCGGCCCGGCGCGCGCGCTCAGTCGCGCGGCCGCGCCAGGTGGCCATGTATCTGGCCAAGCAGTTGACCTCGCGCTCGCTGCCGGAAATCGGCCGCAAGTTCGGCGGACGCGATCATACGACGGTCATGCACGCGGTCCGCAAGATCGACGAACTGCGCGAACTGGACACCGGATTCGCCGAAGATGTGGAGCTTTTGCGGCGGATGTTGGAAGGTTGAGTTCGAGGGCCGGCTCGGAGCCGATTTCAAGCCTGTAAGCAACTGAAAACATTATAATAAAATCCTCTGCGGTGGAACCTTCGGGCGCACCGAAAAGGTTTTGGTCCCGGCGGGCGTTTGCTATAATGGCAAAGCGAGTTCGCGGGCCTTCCCGGCACCGCTGACGGTGTCGACTGGGCGACCGCCGAAGGCTTTGGAATTCCCTCGAACCGAGCGCCGATCGCGGCATCGTTTTCACCTCCGTGGGGCACCTGCCGGGCCCGCGGAAAGAGGTCAAGAAACGCATCATGAAACTGACCATCGAACGCTCCTCTCTGCTCCGGTCCTTGGGTCACGTGCAGAGTGTGGTGGAGCGACGCAACACCATTCCCATCCTGTCCAACGTCAAGATCGAGGCCGAGGACGGCCGTCTGTCTCTGAACGCCACCGACATGGACCTGGACATCGCCGAGGAAGTGGAGGCCGAGATCGGCCAGTCCGGCGCCACCACGGCGCCGGCCCACACGCTCTATGAGATCGTCCGCAAGCTTCCCGACGGCGCCCAGGTGGAAATCGACGCCAGCGGCGACGGCCAGTTGGTGCTCAAGGCGGGCCGCTCGCGCTTCACGCTTTCGTGCCTGCCGACGGAGGATTTCCCTGTCGTCTCCGGCGGAGAATATGCGCACAGCTTCGCCGTCCCGGCGGGCGAGCTCCGGGCGCTGATCGATCGCACCCGCTTCGCCATCTCGACCGAGGAAACCCGCTACTACCTGAACGGCATCTACCTGCACGAGGTCGAACGCGACGGTGTTCGGGTGATGCGCGCCGTGGCCACCGACGGCCATCGCTTGGCCAGCGTCGAAACACCGCTGCCCGAAGGGGCTGCCGGCATGCCCGGCATTATCGTCCCGCGCAAGACGGTGACCGAACTGCGCAAGCTGATCGACGAGACCGGCGACGACGTCACCGTGTCACTGTCGGAAACCAAGATCTGCTTTGCCTTCGACGACGCGGTGCTGACGTCCAAGTTGATCGACGGCACTTTCCCCGACTACCAGCGGGTGATCCCGGAGAACAACGACAAGCGCCTCGCCGTCGACCGCAAGACCTTTGCCGACGCGGTCGACCGGGTTTCGGCTATCTCCAGTGAAAAATCGCGCGCCGTGAAGCTCAGCCTGGCGAACGGCGCGCTGATCTTGACCGCCTCCAGCCCCGACAACGGCAACGCCACGGAGGAATTGGAAGTGGGCTATGCCGGCGAGGGCCTGGAAATCGGTTTCAATGCCGGCTACCTGCTGGATATTACCCGCCAGATCGAGGGTGACGAGGCTGTTTTCAGCCTATCCGATGCCGCTTCGCCGACCATCCTGCAGGACGCCGGCGACGCCTCGGCGCTCTATGTGCTGATGCCGATGCGGGTCTAGGCGGCGCCATGCGGGGGCAAATGGCGGCAAGTCCAAGGGACGGCGGCGGATGGACGGGATGATGGCCCAGTCGGAGCGGCAAACATGGGCCGACGCGTCCGCGGCGCCTGCGGTCGCGCGCCTGACCCTCACCGATTTTCGCTCCTACGCCGCGCTGGACCTGGAGACCGAGGGGGCACTGATGGTGCTCAGCGGTCCCAACGGCGCCGGCAAAACCAACCTTCTGGAAGCTTTGTCCTACCTGGTTCCCGGCCGCGGACTGCGTGGAGCGCGCCTCGGCGATGTCGCCCGGCGCGAGAGTGGCGATGCGCCCGAAACCCCGGCACGGTCCTGGGCGGTCGCCGCGCGCGTCGCCACGGACGGCCATGAGGTGCGGCTCGGTACCGGGCTTGACCTCGGCGACGACGGCCGCGAGCGCCGGATCGTGCGCATCGACGGCGAGACGGCCTCCAACCAGGCGTCGCTCGGCGCGCATCTGGCCATGGTTTGGCTGACACCGCAGATGGATGGCCTGTTCGCCGCCTCGGGTGGCGATCGTCGTCGCTTCCTCGACCGGCTGGTGTTTGCCGGCGACGCCGCCCATGCGGGCCGCGTCACGGCCTATGATAACGCGGCGCGTGAGCGCCTGAAGCTGCTTTCGGGCGAACGTGCCCCCGACGCCCATTGGCTGGCCGCCCTGGAAGCCACCATGGCCGAGAAGGGAATCGCCGTGGCCGCCGCGCGCCTGGCATTGGTGGAGGCTCTGGCGGCGCTGGCCGCGGAAGGAGCCGGCCCCTTCCCGGGTGCCCACCTGACGCTTGCTGGCGAGGTCGAGGGCTGGCTCGCCGTAGGCCCGGCGCTGGAGGCCGAAGAACGGTTGAAGGCGGCCCTGGCCCAGTCCCGCGGTGAGGATGCCCAGGCCCGCCGCACCACCCGCGGCGCCCAACGATCCGACCTATTGGTTCGCCATCTGCCGAAGAACCGGCCGGCCGCCGATTGTTCCACCGGTGAGCAAAAGGCGCTGCTGATTGGCATCGTGCTGGCCCACGCCGGCTTGCGCGCCCGCGAACGCGGCGCGGTGCCGTTGCTGCTGCTCGACGAGGTGGCGGCGCACCTGGATGCCGATCGGCGCGAGGCGCTGTTCGGCCGCATCGTCGAGATGGGGGCCCAGGCCTGGCTCACCGGCACCGACGCTACCCTTTTCCAGCCGCTCGCCGGCCACGCCCGTTTCGGGCATGTGGCAGACGGCTGCATCACCAGTGAAGGACATCGACCATGAACGAAGGTGAAGCCGTGGTCGACGAGGTGGCGGCCGAGGCCGAAATCGGCGACGACGCCAACGGCAACGGCGATGCCTACGACGCCGAATCCATCAAGGTGCTGCGCGGCTTGGAGGCCGTGCGCAAGCGGCCCGGCATGTACATCGGCGACACCGATGACGGCTCCGGCCTGCACCACATGGTCTACGAGGTCGTCGACAACGCTATCGACGAGGCGCTGGCCGGCCATTGCGACATCGTCGAGGTCAGCCTGGGCGGCGATGGCACGGTTACCGTGTCGGACAACGGCCGCGGCATCCCGGTCGACATCCACGCCGAGGAAGGCGTCTCGGCGGCCGAGGTCATCATGACCCAGTTGCACGCCGGCGGGAAATTCGACCAGAACTCCTACAAGGTCTCGGGCGGCCTGCACGGGGTTGGCGTGTCGGTGGTCAACGCGCTGTCGGAATGGCTCGACCTGCGCATCCGACGGGACGGCAAGGAATATCTGGTACGCTTCGAGGACGGCGAGGCGACGGCGCCGCTGGCCGAGGTCGGCACGGCGCCGGTGGATGACGAGGGCAACCCGGTCTCGGGCACCGAAATCACATTCCTGGCGTCGAAGAACACCTTCACCATGACCGAATATGACGCCGCCACGCTGGAGCACCGATTGCGCGAGTTGGCATTCCTCAACTCCGGCGTGGCCATCCGGCTGACCGACGCGCGCAGCCCCGAGACCAAGGTGGTGGACCTGCACTACGACGGCGGGTTGCTGGCCTTCGTCGCCTACGTGGACCGGGCCAAGAACGCCCAGCACGAACCGGCCATCTCCATCGACGGGGAGAAGGACGGCGTGACGGTGGAACTCGCCATGCAGTGGAACGACAGCTACCACGAGACCATGCTGTGCTTCACCAACAACATCCCGCAGCGCGACGGCGGCACCCACCTGGCCGGCTTCCGCGGGGCGCTGACCCGCACCATCAACAGCTACGTGGCGCACGGCGGCGTGGCCAAGAAGGAAAAGGTCTCGATCACCGGCGATGACGCCCGCGAGGGCCTGAGCTGCGTGCTCTCGGTCAAGGTGCCCGATCCCAAGTTCTCTTCTCAGACCAAGGACAAGCTGGTCTCATCCGAGGTCCGCCCGATCGTCGAAAGCCTCATCGGCGAGGGCCTGGACCGTTGGTTCGAGGAGCACCCGGCGGACGCCAGGAAGGTCATCGGCAAGATCGTCGAGGCGGCGCAGGCCCGCGAGGCAGCCCGAAAGGCGCGCGAACTGACACGCCGCAAGGGGGCCTTGGACATCTCCTCGCTGCCCGGCAAGCTGGCCGATTGCCAGGAGCGCGATCCGGCGCGAAGCGAACTCTTCATCGTCGAGGGTGACAGTGCCGGCGGCTCGGCCAAGCAGGGCCGAAACCGCGCCAACCAGGCCATTCTGCCGTTGCGCGGCAAAATCCTCAACGTCGAGCGCGCGCGCTTCGACAAGATGCTGTCATCGTCCGAAATCGGCACCCTGATCGCGGCGCTGGGTACCAGCATCGGCCGCGAGGACTTCAATATCGAGAAATGCCGCTACCACCGCATCATCATCATGACCGACGCCGACGTGGACGGCAGCCACATCCGCACCCTACTGCTGACCTTCTTCTTCCGCCAGATGCCGGAGATCGTCGAGCGCGGCTACCTCTACATCGCCCAGCCGCCGCTCTACCGGGCCAAGCGAGGGGGTTCCGAGGTCTATCTGAAGGACGACCCGGCGATGGAGAACTACCTGTTTTCGGCCGCCATCGACGAGGCCATCGTCTTTAAGCCCTTCGACGGGGGCCAGATCGCCGGCGCCGACCTGCGCGAGATCGTCGAAGAGGCGCGCCACGTGAAGTCCCTGCTGGAGCGGCTCTCCCGTCACGTGCCCATGGCCATCGTCGAACAGGCCGCCATCCTGGGCGCGTTGAATGCGGAAATTCTCTCCAATCCGGAACATTCCGACCAGGCGTCCGACTACATCGCCAAGCGGCTTGATGCGCTGGCGTCGGAGCACGAACGCGGCTGGCAGGGCCGGACCCTGGAAGACGGCGGCCTCGCCTTCGAGCGGACGCTCCGGGGCGTGACCGAGCGCCACGCCATTGACGGCGCCCTGATCCGCTCCGCCGACGCGCGCCAGTTGGATGCCATGGCCGGCCGTTTGCAGAAGATCTACAGCCGCCATGGCGAACTGCAGTCCAAGGACGCCACGGCGCCGGTGACCGGCCCGGTCGATCTGGTCGACCGCATCATGGCGATGGGCCGCAAGGGGGTCTCGGTGCAGCGCTACAAGGGCCTCGGCGAGATGAACCCGGACCAGCTCTGGGAGACCACGCTGGACCCGAACGTGCGTGCCCTGCTGCAGGTCCGCGTCAGCCATGCGGACGAGGCGGAGGACGTGTTTTCGACCCTGATGGGCGACATCGTCGAGCCGCGCCGCGACTTTATCGTTGAAAACGCGCTCAAGGTCGCCAACCTGGACGTCTGAGCGGCGCCTTGGGTGGCCGCCTCCGTTAACCCAATCCTAAGCCCGCCGGCGCCATAAATGGGGCATGGCACGGAAACCTTCTAAAGGCCGGAAGTTTGCGAAAAAGCCGACGCGCATGCGCAGGCGGCTGCTGGCGCTCGGCAAGTGGACAGCGACGTTCGGGGTCTGGCTCGGCATCATCGGGATCCTGCTGGTCGGCTGGTACGCCACCGACCTTCCGGACGTGGACGCGGCGCTCGATCCGACCCGCAAGCCGACCGTGCGCGTGGTCGCCGCCGACGGCACGGAACTGGCCACCCACGGCGAGCTCTACGGGCTGCCGGTGAAGCTCTCTGAGTTGCCGGCGGCGCTGCCACGCGCCGTCCTGGCGACAGAGGACCGGCGTTTCTACAGCCATTTCGGTCTCGACCTGATCGGCCTGGCCCGTGCCGTTTGGACCAACCTGCGCGCCGGGCGCATCCGTCAGGGCGGCTCGACCCTGACCCAGCAGGTAGCCAAGAACCTATTCCTGACGCCCGAGCGCACCATCAAGCGCAAGGTCCAGGAACTGCTGTTGGCGCTTTGGCTGGAACGGAAATTTTCCAAGGACCAGATTCTCACGGTCTATCTCAACCGGGTCTATCTCGGCGCCGGCACCTATGGCGTCGACGCGGCGGCCCGAAAGTATTTTGGCAGATCGGCGCCTCGGCTTGACCTCTGGCAGTCGGCTATGCTGGCAGGCCTCCTGAAGGCGCCATCGCGCTACAACCCCAAGGCCAACCGCAAGGCCGCCGCCAAGCGCACCCGCCAGGTGCTGGCCAACATGGTGGCCGCCGGCTACCTGACGGCCGATCAGGCCAGGCGCGCCAAGGCCGGCGACAGCGGCCGCGTCGCGCGCGCCGGCTCGCGCCCCGGGCGCCGTGCCTCCCACTTCGTCGATTGGGTGCTGGAGCAGGTGGGCGACTACGTCGGCGCCGGCGACCGTGACCTGGTGGTTGTCACCACCCTGGATGCCGATTTGCAGGCGGCGGCCGAACGCCAGCTCCGCGAGGCTCTGAGAACCGCGGGCGCCAAGGCGCGCATCGGCGATGGCGCCATCCTGGTCATGGACGCGGCGGGTGCCGTCAGGGCCATGGTCGGCGGGCGTGATCATGGCCGTAGCCAGTTCAACCGCGCCACCCAGGCCCGGCGCCAGCCGGGTTCCGCATTCAAGCCGGTGGTCTACCTGGCGGCGATCGAGGAAGGTTTGACGCCGGAAAGCATCATCGAGGACGCGCCCATCCGCATCGGCAAATGGCGGCCCAAGAACTTCGACGGCCGATACCGGGGTGCCGTGACGGTCGCCGACGCCCTCGCCCGCTCGCTCAACACGCCCGCGGTCCGCGTAGCCCGCAACACCGGGGCCGCGCGGGTGCAAGCCATGGCCCGGCGTTTGGGCCTGGGCGATGACATCCCGGGCGACCTGGGCATTGCCCTCGGCACCCACGAAACCACGCTGCTGGCGTTGACAGCGGCGTATGGCGTGCTTGCGTCCGGCGGCCAGTCGGTGCTGCCGCACGGCATCACGGAGATCAGGGACGGCACGGGCCGCGTGCTCTATCGCCGCCAGGGTGGTGGTGCTGGGCCGATTGTCGATGCCCTACACGTGGCGCAGCTCAACGGCATGTTGGCCGGCGTGGTCGAGCACGGCACCGGCCGCCGCGCCCGCCTGGTGCGGCCCGCCGCCGGCAAGACCGGCACCAGCCAGAACTATCGGGACGCCTGGTTCATGGGCTTCACGTCGGACCTGGTGGCCGGCGTCTGGCTCGGCAACGACAACGGCCGGCCGATGAAGGGCGTCACCGGCGGCGGCCTGCCCGCCACACTGTGGCGCCAGGTCATGCAGACGGCCCACCAGGGCCGCCCCATCCGCCCGCTCAGTGGCCTCGACAGCGCCGCTGCGCCAACCTCCGCCGGCGGATTCCTGACCCGCCTGGTCAGCGTGCTGAAAGAGGATGCCGACGACCAGGGGCCGGAGCATTAAAGGGCACGATCGCGCCCCCGACGGACATTCCCCTCATCCCAACGTCGATGGTTCGACTCGGCGCGAAATTGTTCTAGGCTGGCGCCATGACCACATCGCCCAACGACCCGCCACCCGCCGAGGCACCGTCTGACCTGCAAAGCATGTTCGGGGCCATCGAGCAGGCGCTGGCCGATGACCAATGGGCAGCTGCCCAGGCCGCGGCCGCGGCACTGCTGGCGCGCGTGCCGGAGCATCCCCAGGTGCTGGCGCTGCGCGGCCTGGCGGAGATGCAGGAGGGCCGTTTCACGGCCGCCCGCAAAACCCTGGAACGGACCCTCCAACTAGACGCCACCCTGGAGCCGGCGCGCATCAACCTCGACGAACTGGCGAAGCGCGAGGCGCAGGTGTTGGAGCAGGATTATGTGAAGGAATATCTTGCCAACCGGGCCGTGTTCATGGACCTGCCGCGGGCACTCGGCATCGAGACGGTGGGCCGCTGCAACGCCACCTGCGGTTTTTGCCCGCACTCGGAACTGGAGCGCAATCGGCTGGAGATGCCGGAGGAATTGTTCGAAAAAATCCTGAGTGACCTGGCCGAATTCCCGCGCGATTGGCCGCTTCGGGTGTATCCGAACATGGTCAACGAACCATTCATGGACAAGCGCATCTTCGAGCGCCTGGCGGGCATCCAGGACGTACTGCCCAACGCCGTCATCACCGCCTTCACCAACTTCAACGTGTTGCCCAAGGGCTGGAAGAAGAAGATCACGGGGGTTCGGAACCTCAACGTCAACGTCTCTTTCAATGCCGCCGAAGCGGAAGAATACAAGGCCGTCATGGGCATCGACTTCGAGCGCACGGTGAAAAACCTGCGCGACCTGATGGCGCTCAATCGCGAGACCGGATTGCTGAAGCAGCCCATCGTGCTGTCCCGGGTGATGGACGGCACCGAGCGGGACGCCAAATACCGCCACGACTGCAAGCGCGCCTTCGAGGGTTTCGAGGAAGACCGCGATTACATGGTGCATGTGAAGCCGCGCACCAACTGGTTGGGCGCCACCGAGGACGACCCCAGCCCGGTGCCTTATTTCTATCCCTGCGGCGCCTGGTATGACATGAACATCATGTGCACCGGCCAGGTGCCGCTCTGCTGCATCGATTCCAAGGGCGACTGGGCCGTTGGCGACGTCAACGAACAGTCCATCTTGGAAATCTACAACGGCCCGAAATTCCGCGGCCTGCGCGCCACCGTCGACCGCCGGGAAGACGCCGATCCTTGCGATAAGTGTTCACTGGTGCAGTAGTTCTTTTTGCTCCCTCAGTCGCCGGGCGCGGCTATTCGCCGCTTGGCTACGCGCCATAAGGCGCGGCGCGCGGTCGCGCTTGCCTCCGGCCCCAAGGGGCCGTCGGATTGGGACACACCCGGATACATCTGAAGCGCTCGCGTCGTTCGCATCCGTTGCGCTGACCAGCGCAACGGCGAGCGCAACGCGCGATCGGGCCGCGAGGCCCGCAGCCAAGCGGCACAGCCGCGCCCGGCGACTGAGGGAACAACAAGGACTCGCCGGGCCGCAACGTTCAAATCATCAACAGGTCCAACCGGTGTGCCACCTGCCCGCGTCCGGCGACTGAGGGAACAATGAAAACCCCCTACCGCGTCCGCGTCTGCTGCCTGAGCTTATCCCCCAGCGCCCGCTGCTGTTGTACCAACTGGGCCGCCAGCCGGCGCTGTTCCTCGACCAATTGGCGCTGTTCGGACAACAGGCCGCGGGCGAATTCCTGCTGGTCGCGCAGTTGGTCCTCCAGATGACGGCGCTGGTCGCGATTGCGGCGGTCGAACCCAGTCTGCTGCTTGCGCTGTTCTTGTTGCTGCTTGCGTTTGAGATCGCGGGCGGGGCGCTGGGTTTCCTTGGCCCGGCGCTGAATTTCCCGCAGCTGGCGGTCGATCTCCTGGACCCGGCGCTGCACTTGGCGAAGGCGGCTCTGGATGGCGGCCTGGCGGGTCCGGTCGATGTCCGCCTGCTGGCGCTTCTGCTGGCGCCGGACCACTGCCTTGGCTCGGCCCGACGGCCGCTTGGTGACGCAGAACCAGCGCTTCAGGTTCCGGTGGTACTCGGCCTTGAACTTGTTGCAGTTGAGGCTGGCCGGTTTCGGTGGGATGGCTTCCTGGGCGGCGACGGCTGGTGCCCCGCCGGGAACGGCGAAGGCTATTATCATCAGCAGGGGAACGAACCTGAACATGTCACAAGCCTAGCACGGGGGCACGGTGGGGGCTGTGATCACCGGCGCCGCTTGGTGGCGAGGCAGCTGATGACGCCGCGCAGCGAGCGTACCTCCTGCTCGGTCAGGTCGGCCCGGCCGAGGGCGTTTCGCAGGCTGCGCACCATGGTCGGGCGTTTTTCGGCCACGCGGAGGAAGCCGCAGTCGTCGAGCTCGCGCTCCAGGTGTTCGAACAGGCCGATCATCTCGGCCTTGTTGGCGGGTCGGGTATCGGCCGGATGTCGAAGGCCAGCTTCGGCCTCGCCGCCGCCGGCGCGCCGCCATTCAAAGGCTACCAGCAGCACCGCCTGGGCGATGTTCAATGACGAGAACGCCGGATTCAGCGGCATCTGTAGCACGGCGTCGGCGAGGGCCACGTCGTCGTTGTGGAGGCCGCGGGATTCGCGGCCGAACAACACGCCCGCGGCGGCGCCGCGCCGACGCAGCTCGCCGGCCGCGTCCTCCGGCGCTAGCAGCCGCTTGGTCATGTCCCGGGGCCGCGCCGTGGTGGCGATCAGGTAGCCGAGGTCGGCGACGGCCTCGGCCGTGGTCTCGAAGATCCTGGTTCCCGCGATCAAATCGTCCGCGCCGGCGGCGGCGGCGATGGCGTGGCGATTGGGCCAGCCATCGCGTGGCCGGACCAGGCGCAGGTCGGAGAGGCCGCAGTTCCACATGGCCCGCGCGCACATGCCGATGTTCTCGCCCAGTTGCGGCTCGATCAGGATGATGGCCGGGCCGTCCGTGACGGCGCTGGTGGGCTTGCTCGCGTCGGTGCCGGCCAAGACCGTTCAGCCGCCGCCGTTGCCGGCGATGCGGCAGTCGGCCCCGGCGCGGTAGAGCCGGAAGATGATGGCGTCCCGTAGCGCGTTGTAGGAGGCGTCGATGATGTTGGTCGAGACCCCTACCGTCGACCAGTGCTGGTCGGTGTCGTCGGCGCTTTCGATCATCACCCGGGTGACCGCGCGGGTACCGTCTCCCGGCGTCAGGATGCGCACCTTGTAGTCGACCAGGCGCATTTGGGCGAGACCCGGATAGAGCGGGATCAGTACCTTGCGGAGCGCGGAATCGAGGGCGTTCACCGGGCCGTTGCCCTCGGCCACGGTCATGAAGTGCTCGTCGCCGACCTCCAGCTTGACCGTCGCCTCGGAGAGCGTCACCAGCTGTTTCTTGGCGTTCCAGCGGCGCTCGTCGATGACCCGGAAGGCGGTGCAGTGGAAGTAGTCGGGGACGGTGCCCAATGCGCGTCGGGCCAACAGCTCGAAGCTGGCCTCGGCGCCATCGTAGGCGTAGCCCTCGAACTCGCGCTCCTTCACTTGCTCAACCAGGCGCGAGACGTTCTTGTCCTTGGGGTCGACGTCGATGCCGACCTCGCGGAAGCGGGCCAGGATGTTGGAGCGTCCGGCCTGGTCGGAGACGACGATGTGGCGCTGGTTGCCGATCACCTCCGGCTCGATGTGTTCGTAGGTGCGGGGGTCTTTCTCCACCGCGGAAACATGCAGGCCGCCCTTGTGCGCGAAGGCGCTTTCGCCGACATAGGGTGCCGAGCGGTCATGGGATCGGTTGAGCCGCTCGTCCAGCAGCCGCGATAGATGCCAGAGCTTCTTCACGTCGCCGGCGTCCATGCCGGTCTGGCAGCCCATCTTCAGCACCAGCGACGGGATCACCGAGATCAGGTTGGCATTGCCGCAACGCTCGCCCAGGCCGTTGATGGTGCCCTGCACCTGGCGCGCACCCGCGCGCACCGCGGCCAGCGTATTGGCCACCGCGTTGCCGGTATCGTCGTGGGCATGGATGCCGACGTGGTCGCCGGGAATGTGTTCAATCACCTGGGCGACGATCTCCGACACCTCGTGGGGCAGGGTGCCGCCATTGGTATCGCACAGCACCACCCAGCGGGCACCCGCGTCATGGGCCGCCTTCAGGCAGGCCAGCGCGAACGTTGGATTGGCCTTGTAGCCATCGAAGAAGTGTTCGGCGTCGAACATCACCTCTTCCGCCTTCTGCAGCGCCTCGATGACGCTGTCGTGGATCATGGCGATGTTTTCTTCCTGAGTAATGCCGAGGGCCACGTCCACGTGGAAATCCCAGGTCTTGCCCACCATGCAGACGCAGGGCGCGCTGGTGTTGAGGATGGCCTGCAGGCCCGGATCGTTGGCCGCCGAGCGGCCCGGCCGGCGGGTCATGCCGAAGGCGGTGAGGCGCGCCCGCGCCAGGGTAGGCGGGTCGCGGAAGAACTTGTCGTCGGTCGGATTGGCGCCGGGCCAGCCACCTTCCACGTAATCCACGCCGACCTCGTCCAGGCCGCGCGCGATGGCTTCCTTGTCGGCCGGGTTGAAGTCGACACCCTGCGTCTGCGCGCCGTCGCGCAGCGTGGTGTCGAAGATATAGACGCGGTCATCGCTCATGGCGTTGGCGACCTCGTGGCCGGTCGGCGGGCCCACCGGTGATTTCGGGAGGCCGGAGCATGCCGAATTTGCCCCGCAGTCTCAAGGCTTTCCGCGATCATCAGCCCGGGCTAGAGTCCTCTGGGACCGTATTCGGGGGGCACGCCATGGGCGATGGCGGCGCAAGGGCATGGGATGAAGCGGCGTTTATCGAGGTGCAGGCTCGCGCGGCCTCAAGCAACCTCGACCGGACGACCCTGCTGGCCACCGACTACCTCAACCATTTCAACGAAGTGGTGATGCTCATCGAGATGATTCCGGACATGCCGGAGATCCTGGATGACGCCAAGGCCTGGCGGCCCAAATCCTATGCCGACCATTTTCGCGACAGTTCCATCGCCGACCGGGACATCGCCATCGAGGCCTACGCGCACGTGCCGCCGCAATACAGGGACCCGTTCGAGACCACGGTACGCCAACTCGACAGCCTGGTCACTACGTCCATCGCGCGCCTGGAAGCCGACTTAGCCGAGAACCCGCCCGAGCTTCTGCGCGAGAATGCCACGGCACTGTCGCAGGTCATCCAACGCTTGATGGAGGTGGCGTCCGGCATCATCCATGGCAGCGAAAAGACCATGGATCAGAACGAGATCGACCAGGTCATCGGCGCTTGACGGCCAGATGACCAGACGGCCTTACGCGCGCGCCGGCAGTGGATCAGTCCGCGACCGCGCCGATGAATGGCCCGGAGAACGCCGGAGCGCGCGACGCCACCAATTGTTCGAAGGCGTCGGCCGGCAACGGGCGGCTGAACAGGTAGCCCTGACCCACATGGCAGCCGAGGCCATGCAGGAAGCCGACCTGTTGTTCGGTCTCCAATCCCTCGGCGACGATGTTGAGGCCGAGGTTTTTGGCCATGGAGACGATGGCGCGGACGATGGCGACCGAATCCCGGTCGTCCGGCAGGTTGGTGACAAACGCCCGATCCACCTTCAGTGAATCCAGCGGGAACCGGGTCAGATAGCTGAGCGATGAGTACCCGGTGCCGAAATCGTCCATGGAGATGCTGACGCCGGCGCTCTTCAACCGGTGCAGGGTGGCGATGGTCTGTTCCGGGTTTTCGATCAGCATGCTCTCGGTCAGTTCCAGGTCCAGGAACTCAGGCGCCAGGTTGCACTCCCCCAATGTTGCCATGACCCCGTCCGCCAGATCGCCGAGCAGGAACTGCTGGGCCGACAGATTGACGCCCACGTGGATCGCCGGCAGGCCTGCTCGCTGCCAGGCGGCGGCCTGCCGGCAGGCGGCACGCAGCACCCATTCGCCGATCGGCACGATCATCGCCGTTTCCTCGGCCACCGGGATGAATTCGTCCGGCGAAACCGGTCCCAGTCGCGGGCTGGTCCAGCGCAGCAAGGCCTCGCAGCCGACGATGCGCTGTTCGGAAAGGTCGACCTTGGGCTGGTAGAGCAGGGTCAGCTCGTCCCCTTCGACCGCCCGTCTGAGATCGTTGGCGATGGCCACGCGACGCAGCACTTCGTCACTCAATTGCCGGGTATAGAACTGCACGCGGGCGCGGCCGGCGCGCTTGGCGTGATGCGCTGCCGTATCCACGTTGCGGATCAGCTCGGCCATGGACCCGGCATCCTCCGGATACACAGCGACGCCAAGGCTGGCGGACATATAGATCTCGTTGCCGTTGATCTGGAAAGGCAGGGCCATGGCCCGGAGAATGTCGTCGGCGACGGCCTGCACCGAACGGCTATCATCGAGGTTCTCCAGAAGGACGTTGAACTCGTCGCCGGACAATCGTGCCACCGTTTCCTCGGGCCCGACGCTATCGACGAGCCGGCTGCTCGCCGCGCACAACAATTGATCGCCAACCAGATGGCCAAACACGTCGTTGACGTTTTTGAAGTTGTCCAGGTCAACCAGCAGCACGGCGACCATGCCGTCGCTGGCTTCGGCGCGCTGGATGGCCATGGTCAGACGCTCTTGGAACAGGTTGCGGTTGGGCAGGCGCGTCAGCGGGTCCCGCGTGGCCATGAACTCCAGCCGTTCCTGCGCGCGTCGGCGGTCGGTGATGTCATGCAGGGCGCCGATGTAGACCCGTCGCTGGCCGTCGCGCATGACGCTTATGCTGATCTCGGCAGGGAACTCGGCGCCGTTGCCGCGTCGACCCGTGATCTCGCGGGGTTTGCCGAACCCTGCCTCGTCGGACATATCCAGACCGATGATGACGTCGTCCACGTGGACGCCGATCAGGTTGCCCTGGCGCCGTTCGAAGATGGCGTCGGCGGCTGGATTGGCGCTCTCGATGACGCCGGCCTCGTCGATGGCGATGATGCCCTCGACGACCGTATCCATGATCTTTCGGAGGTGTTCCTCCTGCGCCGCCATGGTCATCAGGGCGCGGTTGCGCTCCGTCACGTCGCGGGCCATCAGCATCACCGCCGGTGAACCGGTGTCGGTCGGGTCCTGGTAGGGCAGCGCCGCCACCTCGGCTTCCACGGTGATGCCATCAGGGCGCTGAAACGTGAGTGGAACCCGAAGTTTGGCTGCCGTCAATCGGCCGACATCGCCCGCCATCATGTCGCGGCAGTCGTCGGTGACGAAATCGAGCACCGGCCTGCCGACCAGTTTCGATCGATCGGCGATGCCGAGCATGTTGGCGCCGGCCGGATTGATCATCTCGATCAGGTTTTCGCGGCAGATGCAGATCAGGTCGGGCGCCAGTTCGATGAGGTGGCGGAACTCCCGGTCCTCGCCTTCCGTGCGGGCGAATCGCGCCCGATCGAGAAGATCGTTGAGCACATCCAGCACCGTGCGACCCGAGCGCACAATATCGGCGGCGTAATCCCTGTATCGGGGATTGCCGATGGGGCCGAGCAGTTGCTGTTCCATCATGTCGGCGAAGCCGATGATGGTGTTGAGCGGGGTCCGCACCTCGTGACTGAGAGTCGCGAGAATGGAATCGTCCGAGGCAAAGGGGTCGGTGAACGGTTCTTCGCTTCTTGGCGGCTCGTTATTGCCCGCGCCGGCCGCCGTTATGATCCCTTCCGTCCCCTTCGGCCCACCCTGGGTGCCGTCGGTCATGACCATCACTATAGCACAGGAAATCCATGGCAAAATAATCCGCTCACCGAGAATTGTTCACCGGCATTCTCTATGAATCGGGAGCTTTCAAGCCAGCACGTCGACCTTGCCGTCCCTCAGATCGACGAAGGTCTTGATCCGGACGAAGCGGCCGGTGGCACCCTCCAGCGTCCCCTTGGCGCCGATGACGCCGGTCGGGCTGTCGCCGAGCGCCGCGTTCAACAACCCCAGAACACCGATGCGCGCCACGCCGTCGATCACCTGCGCCTGGATGGCGGCGTCGGCGGCCAGCGCGTCGTTGCATTCGATGCGCTGGTTGACCAGTCGGGTGATGGCGTCCGGGTCCCGTTCCAGGGCCTGGTTCAGCACCTCGAGGGCGTGCGCGATCGGGTCTTCCTTCATGCTCCGGAGCCTACCGTCTCGCTTGTGCGCGTGCTAGCCTCCGCGCCATGCTCGAGGAAATCGTCGTCTTGACCGGAGAAATCGAGGGTCCGCACCTGACGGAAGCCCTGAAGTACCAAAATCCGGCCCTGCGCGTCTTCGTCGCTACCACGGCGGACGAACTGCAAACACTGATGGCGCCACCGCACCCGGGCCGCCGCCTGGTCTCGTTCTGCGCCGGCGTCGTGGTGGGGGCGGAACTCCTCGAGGGACTCTCGGGGCCGGCCTACAACTTTCATCCGGGTTCGCCGGAGTTCCCCGGCAGCTGTTCCGCCTCGTTCGCCATCTACGAGGGCGCGGAGCGGTTCGCCGCGACCGCGCACGAGATGCGGGCAAAGGTGGATTCCGGCCCTATCGTCGCCACGAGTTGGTTTGACGTGCCGCCGGGCAGCAAATACGTCGATCTCGAACTGATGACCTACGAACGGTTGTTGAAATTGTTCCATCGCCTGGCGCCACACCTGGCGATGGACAACGCCCCGCTGCCGGCGACGGGCGAGCAGTGGTCGGGCCCGACCCGCACCAAGGCCGAGGCCGAAAGGCTACGCGCCATCGAGGCCGACCTTTCGGAAGAGGAAATCAAGCGCCGGTATTACGCCTTCGGATGAATTCGGCCTCGTCGGCCGCTTTTCCAACCGGGCGGCCGCTTCTGCGAGGGTAGCGACGTTGCTCCGGGAAACCTTCGGATATCAACCCATGTTGGATGGATGGTTACGGGCCAGCCGGACGGTGTCGCCCATCTCCGACGGGGTCATGGCGATGGTCACGCCGGCGTCGGCCAGGATCTCGGATTTCTCGCGCGCCGTTTCGCCGAAGGCGCTGATGATGGCGCCGGCGTGGCCCATCGTCCGGCCACGCGGCGCGGCAAGGCCGGCCACATAGGCGGCCACGGGCTTGGACATGGAGGTGCGCACGAAGTCAGCCGCTTCGGCTTCCTGCGGGCCACCGATCTCGCCGATCATAAGGACGATATCGGTATTTGGGTCGGCTTCGAACAAGGCCAGAATGTCGCGGAAGGAGCTGCCGTTGATCGGGTCCCCGCCGATGCCGACGCTGGTCGAGATACCGATGCCGAGGGATTTCATTTGCGCGGCCGCTTCGTAACCCAGGGTTCCCGATCGGCTGACCACACCGACCCGCCCGGCCTGGTAGATGTGGTGCGGCATGATTCCCATCATCGCCCGTCCCGGCGAAATCACCCCGGCACAGTTCGGCCCGATCAGGCGCATGCGTTGATCCTTCGGGTAGCGCCGCATGTAGCGCTTCACGCGGATCATGTCCTGGGCCGGGATGCCGTCGGTGATGCAGACGCAGAGCTCGATCCCGGCGTCGGCGGCCTCCATGATGGCGTCAGCGGCGAACGGCGGCGGCACGAAGACCGTGCTGGCCCGGGCACCGGTGGCGTCGACGGCGGCCTTGACGGTGTCGAAGACGGGCCGGTCAAGATGCACATCGCCGCCGCGGCCAGGTGTGATGCCGCCGACCACGTTACTGCCATAGGCGATCATCTCGCCGGCATGGAAGCTGCCGCTACGGCCGGTCAGACCCTGAACCAGAACGGGCGTCGTTTCATCGAGCAGTATGGTCATTTCCGTATCTCCCTTTCAGGCCGTCGCCGCGAGGCCGCGATGGGCGTGGACGGCCGACTGCGCCGCATCGGTCAGGCTGGCCGCGACGATCAGTGGCAGGTTGCTGCCTTCCAGCAATTCCCGCCCGGCCGCGGCATTGGTGCCAGCCAGCCGGACCACCAACGGGACCCGGGGCGCCAGTTGTTCGACGGCCTGGATGATGCCGTCGGCGACCCAGTCGCAGCGATTGATACCGGCGAAGATATTGACCAGCACGGTGTCCACGTTGTCGTCCGTCAGCACCGCCTTGAAGGCCTTGACGATCCGTTCCGGCGAGGCACCACCGCCGACGTCGAGAAAGTTGGCTGCCCGGCCGCCAGCCAGTTCGATCATGTCCATGGTCGCCATGGCCAGGCCGGCGCCGTTGATGATGCAGCCGATGTTCCCGTCCAGCCCGACGTAGTTCAGGCCGCGGTCCCGGGCGTAGGTCTCGCGCCGGTCCTCCTGCGATTTGTCGCGCAGCTCGGAGATTTCCGGCCGGCGGTAGAGCGCGTTGTCGTCGAAGCTCATCTTGGCGTCGAGCGCGATCAGCCGGCTGTCCGTGGTCAGTGCCAGCGGATTGATCTCGACCATGGTCGCGTCCAGGTCACGGAAGGCCCGGTAGCATCCAAGGACCGTATGCGTGACGGCGGCCATGTGACGGGGGTCGAGACCGAGACCGGTCGATATCTCGCGGGCCTGGAATGCCTGAATGCCCATGGCCGGCTCCACGTCGATGCGGATCACGCTGTCCGGGTGGTCCCGCGAAATCTCTTCGATCTCCATGCCGCCGACGGCGGAGGCGACGATCATCACCCGTTCAGTTCGCCGGTCGAGCACCAGGCCGAGGTAGATCTCGTGTTCCACCTCCAGGGCCTCTTCCACATAAAGCCGGTAGACCGGTTTACCGCCGCCGTCCGTCTGCGGCGTGACCACGCGCGATCCCAGGAGATCTTCCGCCGCCTGCCAGATTTCCTGATCCGTCGCGCACGCACGGATGGCGCCCGCCTTGCCGCGGCCGCCGGCGTGGACCTGCGCCTTGACGACCCAGCGGCGGCCGCCGATCTCGCGTGCCCGGTAGGTCGCCTGTTCCGGGCTGTAGGCCAATCCGCCCGCCGGAACCGCGATGCCGAAACGGGATAGCAGTTCCTTGCTTTGATACTCGTGGATATCCATTGCTCAGGTTCCGTCGATTGCTATTCCCGCCGCCGCCTTCCAGTGGTGGCGCCGACGGCGGAGAAACGGGTGAGGGCGTCAGTCGGCGGCGTAGACGGTTCGCTCGACCAGTTCCATGGCCTGCTGGAAGGCCTGCGGATGCGATGGCGACGGTAGCGGACCGGTGTTGGTTCCTACCGAAATCGCTGGTTCGGCCACCGAATCCTGATCGGTGCGTTCCCGTTCATCCTGCGCGGCAATGGTGAAGTCGATGGTGGTGTCGTCCTGCATCCCCTCGACGGTGATCTTGAATGTGCCCATTTCGGTCTGGTCCTTTGGCGGTTGGTTGTCCGGTAAATCCCGATTCTGGCGCGTCGGCAAACTCGCCAGAATTCGGGGAGGTTCTGGGGAATAGCAGGCCGCAATCCAAGTCATGGCGAAACACCTACCCGGGTGGCCGGGTAGATCGATTGTGCGGGTGTGAAATGACTCAAATGGTGATGGGGCAACTACCTGAGAGGGTGGGTCGCCTGGCTATCGGCCGCTCGTCGCTACGTGCGTGGGAAACGCGTGCGCCTTGTCGCCGATTTTCTGGTGTAACGAATCCCGGGCGTCGACGCGACCATTGCCGGCGAACGTGAATGTTTCGCGCGATCTTCGGCCGACAATCGGCCGTGGGTCCGCGTGACCCGGTGGATATGCCGGGTCTTCAGGCCGCGACGGCGACCAGAACCAGGCCCAGGTCTTTCTCCAGTGCCTTGATCTGCGACATCTGGTCCTCGCTGAGCCGCGCCGGTTCCAGGTCGTGGGCGCGAAACGCCAACAAGGCCGTTCCCAGTTCCTGCTCGGCCGCTTGAATCTCGTTCAGCGCCCCGTCATCGACGCCACTGGATAAGCTGTACAACATCGGATGCTATCCCTTCAGCCGTTCGATCAGCAGGGATGAGTGTAGCACGAAACGAAGCCCTTCAGCCCCGTTTCCAGGTCGTGCCCTGGGGGCCGTCCTCAAGCAGGATGCCGGCTGCCGCCAGCTCGTCGCGGATGGCGTCGGAGGCGGCGAAGTCCTTCGCTTGGCGGGCGTCGTCGCGCTGTCCAATCAATGCCTCAATGGCTTGATCGTCCAGTCCCACCCGATCCCCGCCCGGCGTCGGCGGTTGCCATTTGAACCAGGCTTCCGGGTCCTGCCGCAGCAGCCCCAGCAATCCGGCCTTGGAACGAAGGGCCGCGCGATGGCGCAGCTTGGTGTCATCGTCGGCCTTGTTCGCCGCCGTCGCCTCAATATGGAGGTGGTGGAGTGCTTCGGGTGTATTGAGGTCATCGAGCAGGGCCGCTTGGACCGCGTCGTCTCCGGCCTTGACGCCCGTGTTCTCCATCTCCTCGATCGTCGAGCCGCGGAGCGCGCCATAGAGTCCGTCCAGTTCGCGCCTGGCTTCGGTGATACCGGCCTTGGTGAAGTCGAGTGGTTGGCGGTAGTGCGTCTTCAGCAGCACCAGGCGGATGGCCTCGCCGGGGAATTCCCGCAGCAGTTCGTTGACGGTGTAGAAGTTGCCGAGTGACTTCGACATCTTCTCGCCCTCGGCCATCAGGTAGCCATTGTGCATCCAGTACTTGGCGAACAGCTCGGCGTCGTTGGCGCAGCGGCTCTGGGCGATCTCGTTCTCGTGGTGCGGAAAGATCAGGTCCTGGCCGCCGGCATGGATGTCGAAGACCTTGCCCAGGTACTTCTCGCTCATGGCCGAGCATTCGATGTGCCAGCCCGGCCGGCCGCGGCCCCAGGGACTGTCCCAGCCCGGCGTCTCAATGTCGGACGGCTTCCACAGCACGAAATCGGCTGGATCCTTCTTGTAGGGCGCCACGTCGACCCGGGCCCCGGCGATCAGCTCGTCCCGGGTGTGGCGCGAAAGCTGTCCGTATTCCGCCATGGACGGCACGTTGAACATCACGTGGTCTTCGGCTTCGTAGGCGTTGCCCTTGGCAATCAGCGTCTCGATCATGGCGACCATCTCGGGCACGTGGTCGGTGGCGCGGGGCTCGATGTCCGGTTCCTCGGCGCCGAGCGCCGCCATGTCGGCGTGAAACTGCGCCGCCGTGCCCTCGGTGAGATCGCGGATGTCGGCGCCGGTCTCTCTCGCCCGGGCGTTGATCTTGTCGTCCACGTCGGTGATGTTGCGGACGTAGGTCAGTTTCGGATAGAGCCGGCGCAGCAGCCGCGCCAGCACGTCGAATACGACGACGGGCCGGGCGTTACCGATGTGCGCCAAGTCGTAGACCGTCGGCCCGCAGACGTACATGCGTACGTGGCCGGCGTCGAGCGGCTCGAAGTCTTCCTTGGCACGGTTGAGCGTGTTGTGGATGCGAAGCGTCACCGGTAGCGTCTCCTGATTGCCGCCCCTTTTTATCCGCCCGCCGGGGGCTTTGCCAGGGGCCTCGCGCACCCGTTACAGTCGGTGATGAAGGAAAGTTTGGATGGCTGAATCCCGACTCCGCGACGACATCGCCCGTCTGGCCCGCTCGCTCTATGACCGTGGCCTGACTTTCGGTGCCTCCGGCAACATCAGCGCGCGCACCGACGAGGGTTGGCTGATGACCCCCACCGGCGCCAGCCTGGGCGACCTGGACCCGGCGCGCATCGCCAAGCTCGACGACGCCGGCAACCACGTTTCCGGGGACCTGCCGACCATGGAAGCTCCTCTGCACCGGGCCATGTACCGCGAACGCACCGGCACGCGTGCCGTCGTCCATCTGCATTCGACCCACTCGGTCGCCGTCAGCTGCCTGGCCGACATCGACCCGGCCGACGTGCTGCCGCCGCTGACGGCGTACTACGCCATCCGCATCGGCACCCTGCCGCTGGTGCCGTTCCATCCGCCCGGCAGCAACGACCTGGCCGAAGCCGTGGCCGCACTGGCCGCAACGCACCATGCCGTGCTGCTCGCCAACCACGGCCCGGTCGTCGCCGGCAAATCCCTCGCCGACGCCGTGCACGCCACGGAAGAGCTTGAGCAGACGGCCAAACTGTTCCTACTGCTGCGCGGCATGAACACACATGCCCTGAACCCCGATCAGGTGGCCACGCTCAGGGACCTTTTCCCGACCTAGAACCGATCCTCCACCCCTTGCGCCGGTGCGCACACCTGACTATCTGAGTCCCGTCCCCGACAAGACGACAACGCGGCAGCGCGCCCTTTGGCGTGCGCGGCGCGCCGTGTGTTGAAGGAACGAGATGATGATCGGGGTAATCAGAATGTTATTTGTGTTCCCTCAATCGCCGGGCGCGGCTATTCGCCGCTTGGCTACGCGCCATTCGGCGCGGCGCGCGGTCGCGCTTGCCTCCGGCCCCAAGGGGCCGTCGGACTGGGCTACGCCCAGATACATCACTTGCGCCAGCGTCGTTCGCATCCGTTGCGCTAAATCGCGCAACGGCGAGCGCAAAGCGCGACCGGGCCGCGAGGCCCGCAGCCAAGCGGCACAGCCGCGCCCGGCGATTGAGGGAACAACCAAAATGAAGATGACGAATGACGACAAATGCTGACATTTGATGACATTCCCGCGCCGAAACGGCGAGTTTCGAGCGATCTCAATCCGTTAATCCGTTTCAACCCGCCTAAAAGCGGCCGAAAACGGTCTTCGGATGACCTTGGAGCGCCGGGCTCAGACCTGATCGGTAAAACCGTTGGTGATCGGGTAGCGGCGGTCGCGGCCGAAGGCGCGGGCCGTGATCTTGACGCCCGGCGGCGCCTGGCGGCGTTTGTATTCGGCCCGGTCGAGCATGCGCCAGACGCGGCGCACGGTGGCCTCGTCATGGCCGTCGGCGGTGATCTCGCCGAGCGATCGCTCGTCCTCGATCAGGCATTGCAGGATGGCGTCCAGCTGGTCGTAGGGCGGCAGCGTGTCCTGGTCGGTCTGGTCGGGCTTCAGTTCGGCCGTCGGCGGCTTGGTGATGATGCGCTCGGGCATGACCCGGCCGGCGGGGCCCAGGGCATCCAGCGGATGCACCTGGTTGCGCCAGCGCGAGAGCTCGAACACGGTGGTCTTGTAGACGTCCTTCAGCACCGAGAAGCCGCCGCACATGTCGCCGTAAATCGTCGCGTAGCCGACCGACATCTCGGATTTGTTGCCGGTGGTCAGCACCATATGGCCGAGTTTGTTGGAGACCGCCATCAGGGTCAGGCCGCGGGCCCGGGCCTGGATGTTCTCCTCGGTGGCGTCGGCGTCCAGGCCCTCGAACAGGGCGCCGAGCATGCCGTCGAAGGCCTGCATGGCGGGCGCGATACCGATTTCCTCGAGCCGGATGCCGAGCAGCTCCGCGCACCCGGCCGCGTCCTCCAGACTTTCCACGGACGTGTAGGGCGACGGCAGCATCACCGCCAGTACGCGCTCGGATCCCAGCGCGTCGACGGCGACGGCGGCGGACAGCGCCGAATCGATGCCGCCCGAGAGCCCGAGCACGACACCGGGAAAGCCACTCTTGTCCACATAGTCGCGCAAGCCGAGGGTCATGGCGCGGTAGATGTTTTCGGAGCGGTCGAGGGTCGGCGCCACCTCGCCCTCGGCGCAGGTCCACCCCTCGCCCTCGCGCCGCCATTCGGTCAGCGTCACCCGGCTTTCCCAGAACGGCTGGCGGCATCGCAGCGTGTAGGCCTCGTCGATGACGAAGGAGCCGCCGTCGAACACCAGTTCGTCCTGGCCGCCGACCAGGTTGACGTAGATGAACGGCATCTTGCACTCGGCGACGCGGGCGACGGCGAGGTTGAGGCGCTGGTCGGCCTTGTCCGCCTCGAAGGGCGAGCCATTGATGACGACCATGATCTCGGCGCCCGATTCCGAAAGGCATTCGGAGACGTCCGCCGTCCACATATCCTCACACACCATGACGCCAAGGCGGGCACCGCGGAACGGCATCGGGCCGGGCAGCGGGCCGGCGTCGAACACGCGCTTCTCGTCGAACACGCCGTAGTTGGGCAGCATGTGCTTGAGCCGGGTCTGGCTGAGCTTGCCGTCCTCGAGCAGCAGGGCGGCATTGTAGAGATTGCCGTCATCGCCGCGCCAGGGCGCGCCGGTCAGTACCGCTGGGCCGCCGTCGGCGGTCGCGCTTGCCAGGGCCTCGACGGCGCCCGCGATGGCGTCCTGGAAGGCCGGCTTCAGCACCAGATCCTCTGGCGGGTAACCCGAAAGCGCCAGTTCGCCCGTGACCATCAGGTCGGCGCCCATGTCCGCGGCCTGGCGGCGGGCGTCGGTGATCAGCCGAAGGTTGCCGTCAACGTCGCCGACGGTCGGATTGATCTGGCAGAGCGCGATGGCGAGACGGTCGGACAATTGTTCCTCAGTGGGTGGCGGGCAGAAGTTCCTATCGGTCGGCAACTTGGCGCCGGGGCCATGGGCTGTCAACGGGGCTGTCAACGGGGCTGTCAACGATGGCCTTGCCGCCTGGCAAAAGCATCGGGCACTAGCGTTCGCGCGAAGGCGCGCTTATCATCCAGGCCCATGGCGAAACCCACGCAAGACACCGAAGTGATGATGTTCGGCGAACCGGCCAAGGCCGCGCCCAAGGTGCAGCGCGCCGAGATCATCACGCGCGGCGCCGACGGCAAGATGCGCGTCGACACCGGCGGCGAGGTCAAGGACCCGGGCGAGCCGCGCCCCGAGCGCCAGACCCCGGCGCCGACCCTGGAACCCACTGCCCCGGAAGCGCCGAAGAAGGGCGAGAACAAGCTGCCGCTGGCGCCGGCCGATTGGCAGGAGGTCAAGCGCGAGAAGAAGGACCAGCCCACGGCCGACTGGCAGGAGGACCCCAAGGGCAACAAGCGCAAGACCGGCGAGCTGGTCGAGGACGCGCCGCGCGCCAAGCGAAAGGAAGGCGAACTGGTCGAGGACGAGAAGCGCGCCAAGAAACCCGACGCCGACTGGCAGGAGGCGCCCAAGCCGGCCAAGAAAGCGGCCGCCAAGATGGTGCCCGTCGAGAAGCCGGCGAAGAAGGCGGTCAAGAAAGCGGCGCCGCCGGCCAAGAAGGCGCCGGCCAAGAAAGCCGCCGCCACGAAGGCCGCCCCCAAGTCCACTGGCCCCCGCGCGTCGTCCAACCCGTCCAAGCAGTCGAAGGCCATCGCAGAGACCGTGGTCGGCTCCTTCGTCGGCCGCCTGAAGACCGAGGCCCAGAAGAAGGGCGGCCACATCTCGGTCGCCGACATCGATGCCATGCAGCCCGTCTTCGACGAGCAGGCGGCCGCACTCCAGAAGGTCTTCGAGCAGTCCTTCGAGGCCTATGCCGTGGCCCGCGACCGGGCCTACTGGGATCAGGCCCGGAACTTCCCGTTCGACCGCGTCATCGTCAAGAAGTTCTCCCACCTGTTCAAGCAGAAGGTGGGCCCGACCAGCGTCTCCCGGCGCGCGTTGCCCGGTTTCTTCATGGCGCTCAGCATGATGCTCGGGCCCGACGTGGTGGAGAGCTACCAGGAGCGCTGCCGCATGATCGTCGAGCGCATCCGCGACGGCCGCGAGGACTTCGACTGGGAGGACGTCTACGCCGCCGACGAGACCAGCCTGGTGACCATGGACGCCCAGGTTACCGTGGTCGAGCACTTCGAGGAATTCGCCAAGCGGGCCGAGTGGATGATCAATCTGGTCAACGGCCACCTGGCCGCGCCGACCGACAACGACGATGCCGCCGCCCTCGCCTGGGAGATGACCGAGGCCGGCTTCCAGCGCTTCCTGGATGCGCTGCTGCAGGACCTCCGCGACCTGGTCGCCAGCGACGCCGGCCGCAAGTCCATCTCCAAGCGCCACGGCGCCGCCGCCGTCGAGCGCACCATCGCCGTCTTGCGCGAACTGGACGGCTTCGCCTGAGGCCAGCCGTTCCGCCGGCGCCGCGTTCCGCCCAACCCACTTCCCGCCGATCCACCGAAAATCCGCCCAACTACCGCTTCGGAAACATTCGTTACGCTTCCGTGACGAACGTCACTGCATTTCTTAACTTTTGTCTGTAAGAATTGCAGTCGATGGGGGCGTCGATTCGGCACCCCCTTTGGATTCCGGTCCAAACACGGAAGCCGAAAACGGAAAAGAGTGCAGAAAGCCATGAAAACAAACGTGAAAACACGTTCCAATGGGATCATATCCAAAGCCGCCGAGGGCTCTCGCGCGGGCTCGGGCGAATCGGACGTGCGGTTCCGCTCCATCTACATCCCGCCCGCCAATCTGCCCGTGGCGGCCCTTCGCAACGTGCTGGCCACCTGGGTGGCAGCCCGGGCGGACGGTGCCATGCCGAAGAAATCCGACCTCGGCCTGTTCGATTTCGAGCCCGACGTGGTGGCCATGATGGCGCTCGTCGACTTCGGACGGAAGCGCAACGCCATACGCTACAGCTACTTCGGCACGGGGCTCAAGGAGATCCACGGCCAGGACTACACCGGCGGCTACCCGGCCGACGTGGAGCCCCCGTCTGTCGGCGCCAGCGCGCACCTCGGATACATGCGCCTGCTCGGCGAACGCGTCCCCAACTGCGAGGTCAAGGAATTCACCGACGGCCAGGGCGCCGTCGGCCGAGAAATCGTCCTCCGGCTGCCCTTGCTGGCCGACGACGACGCCACCTCCAAGACCCCCGGCCGCATCGCCCACGGCGTCGGCGCCAGCTACTACGAACTCGCCGACCCCGACCAGCCGCTGGCGTTCTTTTTTGATGAGGTATTCTCGCGAATCCCATACTAGGGCGATGCCCCCGGCAACGCCCGGCGACATGGCACCAACGTTAGGCGCCGGGATGGCAACGGGGTCAGGATGGTTGATCGAAGATCGACCAGCCCCGGGCGGCGCCGCGGGGTGGGCTCACGGGTCTCTCGACCGCCAAGAACCTCCAGGATGCCAACCCCTGTTTGAACCCTGATTGACTACAAAAAACCGCTTTCAAACCGGTTTCAGGCCACTTTACCCCCGGTCAAAACAGCTCAATCCGTTGATATCCCGCAAAACATGCCCCAATCGGGTGTGAGATGTCATCAATTGTCAGCATCCGTCATCATTCACCCTCCAGCGCGGGTGATTTCCAGCCTTCTCCAGCCAACACAAATCCGTCGGCCGGTGAGAGAACATCTTCACGATCAAAACAGCACGTGCCCGCCGCTTGAGCGGCCGGCGGATGAACCCCGGTACGTTGGGGCTCTCTTCGCACATGGTCGGGTGGGGGGGGCCGACGCAAGCGGGAATGCATCTTTTCCGAATGAGTGTGGTGTTTCTGCAACATTGAATGACGTGCGGCACGAGGCGACCAGGCCCCCGCGCCGGGTTCTCCGGCAACCCGATGGCCTCAAGCCGCCGTCATTCGCGCCGCACCTGGTATCCGGCGTCCCGAAGCTTGGCCACGAAGTCGGCCGTGTCGCTGGAGGCGTCCAGAATCCGCCGCAGCTCATGCTCCTCACCCGGGGCCAGCGCGCTCGCCGTCAGGAAAGAATGACGAACGGGCTTTGCGCCGGGCGCCGGCATGGCGCTGCTGGTCAAGCGGCCGGGCCGGTCAACGATCCGCAGTACCGGCCGCTCGGCCTTCAAGACCACGTAGGCCGCCGCATCACCGGCTCCGGCCACGACGGGCGCAACCAGCATCGAAAGCAGCATGAACAGAGTTCGCACGCAGGCCTCCTCTCTCAGGCAGCAACGCCCGCCACGGCGAGCGTCGACATCGGCATCCGGCGCATCAGGCAGTATAGCCACCATCGCGCCCGAAAGATAAAGCCCGTCCCGGCCATCTCGGCCGCGGCCGGCGCCTGAGGGAACATCAAGACCCAACGAGCGCAAGTGCGCGACCGGGCTGAATAGCCCGTTAGCCAAGGGCAGCGAGCCTGCCCGCCCGGCGCCTGAGGGAGCCTAAAGAAAACCAGGCAAAGACCCTCCACTTCTAGCCAACGCATAACTGTCGGCCTGTGAGAGCGTTCCCTTCGGCGAATGATCCGGGAATTGAGCAGTGACAGCCGGTAGATGCCCCGGAGGGAAGCGAACAGCGGCGCCCGGCGCCTCGGTCGGCATCTATCTTACCGCTGTGTCCGCAACCGCCCCCGCACCACCCCCGCCAACACCGCCAACGCCTCCTCCGGAAACGGATACACCGAGCTCACGTTGATCTCGCAGAGTACGTAGGTATCCGTCCCCGCCGCGTCCTTCGGCCCGAACATGAAATCCGCGTCCCAAATGACCGGGAGGTCGCTGCGGGCGAGTTTTATGGTGCGGTAGAGGTCGGGCAGGAATTCGGTTTCCATTTTGTGCCGGAGCGGCTGGAAGTCGGCGCGTGTGGCCGGGTAGTAAAGGCGGGGACCGGGTTCCGGCGGCAGGGTGCCGGGCGGGGTGTCAGCGGGCGCCGGGTAGAGGGCGTTGATGAGCTGTTCGCCGAAGCCGGCGACGCGGTCGCCCGCCAGGTAGCAGCGGATTATTCCTTCCGGGAGGCGGGGCTGGTAGACTTGGTCAATGAGTTGGCCGCCGGCCTGGAAGTGCGTGTCCCAGCGCTTGAGGAATAGTCCGAGGGGCACCTCTTCCTCCGGACTGCCGCGTTTGGCGTGGCGGATGCGGAGTGGGGTGTCGGGGAGGAGCTCCGAAGTTCCGGGCGGCACCGGTGCCGCCAGTTCGACCTTCCAGATGCCGTTACCGCCGTTGCCTCGGTCGTGCTTGAGCACGCGAGGGGCGCCCTCGGCGAGACATGTCGGCAGGTCCTGGCGGAATGCCTCGATGGTCGCATAGAGGCGGGTGTCCGAGCCCCAGCCCATGGCACGGGTGCGGTGGAGCACTTCCTTCGTGCCCATCTTGGCTATCACGTCGGGGTGGGCGCTGACGAAGACGCCGGTGGCGGCGACCTCGGCGAGCAATTCGTTGAGCGCCCGGCGGTCGCGGCCGCCGTCCACCGGGTTGACCCAGACCAGCACGCCGTGGACGCTGAGCAGTTGTTCGCGCGCGGCCGCCGCCGCCTCGTCCGCGTAGGGCACGCCCACCACCTGGAGCCCCGCGTTGCCAAGTGCGGCGGCGATGTCGGCGTAGCGGGTCTCTTCTAGGGCAGCGGCGGTTTCGGCCGCCGGATCGGCCGGGAACAGGATGGCCACTTTGTTTCGCGTGTCGGCCATGCTTTCCATCCTCCTCCGCGTCACCCCCGGGCAATTGTCCTGCGCGGCGGGTCGTTCGTTTAACCCGCCTTTTGCAGGACCAGCACAAGGCCGGCGATATCCACCCCGTTCTCCGTCCTGATCGTCATCCCCTCCTCGGCCACGATAGCGAAGCCGCACTCACCCACCAGTGCCCGCACGGACTCCTCCGCATGCGCGAACCGCCCGCTCGCAAGCAGCGTGTAGGGGCCCTGGTCGGTAAGCTCGATGGAGAGGCCGAACAGCCCCTCCGGCGCCAGGACGCCGCCGACGGCCTGGAACAGCGGCGCCGGGTCGCCGAGGTAGATGAGCACGTCGGCGGCGAGGATGAGGTCGTAGCCGGTAGCCGCAACCTCTTCACGGGCCAGGAAGTCGACCGCATCATCTACATGCACCGCGCGGTAGCGGCCCGAGGCCTTGGCCTGGGCGATCATCTGTGGCGACAGGTCGACGCCGTCGATGGCGTCGGCGAGGTCAGCGAACGCGGCGGCCATGAGGCCGGTGCCGCAGCCGAGGTCGAGGGCCTGGGCGAAGGTGGCCGGGTGGCCATCGATGTTGCCAACCAACTCCCGCAACTGCTCCGGCACCCGGTACCCAAGGCCCTGGACCAGGTGGTCCTCGAAATGCCCGGCGTAGGCGTCGAAGAGTTTCTCGACGAATTCGCGCGGCGCCGTTGCCGGGGTCTGGCCTGCCGCCGCGGCGATCATGTGGCTGGCGGACGTGTTGGACGGGTCGATGGCGTGGCAGTGCTCGAACGCTTTCGTCGCCTCCGTCACGCGGCCGAGGCTCATCAGCACGGTGCCCAGGTTGCAGCGGGTGTCGGCGCGCTCGGGAGACAGTTCGAGGGCCCGGTCGAGGCTGGCTACCGCGTCCTCCGGCCGGCCCTGGCCGATCAGCGCGCTGCCCAGGTTATCGAGGGCGCCGACGTGGGCGGGTTCGATCTCGAGGGCCTGGCGCAGGCAGTGTTCGGCCTCGGTGGGCTGGCCCTGTTTGACCAGCACGGCGCCCAGGTTGTTCAGGGTCTCTGCCCGATGAGGCGCGAGTTCGAGGGCGCGGCGAAAGCTCATTGCCGCATCATCCCAGCGGTCCTGGTGGTGCAGGCAGGTGCCGAGGTTGTGGTGGGCGTCGGCGTCGGCCGGGTTAATCTGGATGGCGCGGGCGAAGGCGGTGGCCGCGTCGGCGTGGTGGCCGCCAGCCAGCAGCGCGGTGCCGAGGTTGTAGTGGGCGTCGGCGGAGGCCGGCTGCAACACCGTGGCCTGGCGGTGGTGGTCGGCGGCATCTTCGGTCCGGCCGAGGGCCGCCAGGACGACGCCCAGGTTGTCGTGGGCGGGGGCGTAGTTGGGATCGAACCTGAGCGCTTCTTCGTAGCCGGCGGCGGCTTCGGTGAAGCGGCCGGCCTGCTGGTGGGCGTAGGCGGCGTCGAGCAGCGGGATGATGGCGGGCAGGGGGCCGCCAGTCTTCTTGCGTTCTTTCTCCTGGCGGCGGCGTTCTTTTCGGTTCATGGCCCTGGTTCCGTCGCCGTCTAGGTGGCGTCACTCTGGGCTCAAGTCACCGGCCGGTCCAGCATTTCCAGATGTAGTGCCGTGTCGTCGTAGGGATGCGCGCGGGCGACGTCTTCGTCCAGTTCGACGCCGAGGCCGGGGGCGGTCGGCGGGATGACGTAGCCGTCCTGCCATTGGATCGGCTGTCTGAGGATTTCGGCGTGGAAACCGCCCCACTCGAGGATGCCTTCGAGGATGAGGAAGTTGGGCGAGCACGTGCTGATCTGGATGTTGGCGGCGCCCTCGATGGGCCCGCAATAAAGATGCGGTGCGATCTGGGCGTAGTGGGTCTCGGCCATGCCGGCGATCTTCTTGGCTTCCAGCAGGCCACCGACGCGGCCGAGCGCCATCTGCAGGATGGCGGCGGCGCCGGCCTCCAGCACCCGGGCGAATTCGTACTTGGTGGTCAGCCGCTCGCCGGTGGCGACGGGGATGGAGGTGGCGCGGGCGACCTTGGCCATCTCGGCTGGGTTCTCGGGCGGCACGGGTTCTTCGAACCAGAGCGGCTCGAAGGGCTCCAGGCGCCTGGCCATGCGGATGGCGCCTGAGGCTGTGAACTGGCCGTGGGTGCCGAACAACAGGTCGGCGTCGGAACCGACGGCTTCGCGGATGCGTTTGACGAAGGCTTCCGAGCGGTCGAGGTCGTCGAGCGAGGGTTGGCGCGGATCGAAGGCGGAGTAGGCACCGGCCGGGTCGAACTTGAGCGCCGTGAAGCCCTGGGCCACGTAGTGGGCGGCGCGTTCGGCGGCCAGGTCCGCGTCGGCGTAGACGTCGTTGCGGTCGCCCGTCGCCGGGTAGAGGTAGGTGTAGGACCTGAGCCGCTCGTGCACGCGTCCGCCGAGCAGTTCGTAGCAGGGCTTGTCCGCCGCCTTGCCGATGATGTCCCAGCACGCCATTTCGATGCCGCTCAGCACGCCCATCAGCGAGATGTCGGGCCGCGCCGAATAGCCGGTGCCGTAGATGCGGCGCCACAGGGCCTCGATGTGGTGCGGGTCGTGGCCGACGATGTTGCGCTCGCACGTATCCTCGATCATGGCGGCGATGACGTGGGGGCTGAAGGTGGCGGCGTAGACCTCGCCGATGCCGCTGATGCCCGTGTCCGTGGTCAGCTTGACGAAGATGAAATAGCGGCCGCCGAAATGCGGTGGCGGGTTGCCGACGACGAAGGTCTCGAAGTCCGTGATCTTCATGTGCGCGCTCCCGCGGCCCGGCGCTCCCCGCTTGGCCTACTTCCGTATCAGGAATTCGCGGCCGGTCTTGACCAGCGGCTTGCCGTCGTAGGCGACGATGTCGGCGGTGGCGTAGGTCTCGCGCCATTTTTCGGGCAGGTACGACCCGGTGCCGACGACGTCTATGGGGGCACCCGCATCGGCCATCACCCTGCATTTCTCGAAATCGAAACCGGAGGAACAAACGATCTGCACCGCGTCGAAGCCGGCCCGGTCCAGGTGTTCGCGCATGCGGAACACGGCGGCGGCCGAGACGCCGGTGCCGGTGAGGTGGCGCAGCTCGGCGTCGTTGCGGTAGCGGCGGATGGCCTGCGGCGCGTGGCGTTCCAGCACGGCGTAGGATTCCTGCGGGTCCAGCCCTTCGATGTAGCGCCCGCCGTGGGTGTCCAGGCGGACCGAGATCAGGCCCGAGGTGGCCATTTCCGGGAAGCGGCGGCAGACGGTCAGGGTATCGGTGATTTCCTGGCCGAAGAAGTCGGGCAGGATGGTGATGGGCTGGCCGGGGAAGGTTTCCGCGAACATCTCGGCGGCCTTGAGCGTCGAGCCGGCGTAGCCGATGAAGGCGTGCGGCATGGTGCCGAGGCCGCGCTCCTGGCCGAAGAAGTGCGCGGTGGCCTCGGTGGCGTTGCCGATGAAGCCGTTGGCGCCGACCTGCGCCTTCGCTGCTTCGGAACCGACGGCGGCGGCGTAGGCCATGATCTCGGCCATCTCCAGGCCGGCGCAGTGGCGCGCGTCCATGGCCATGAAGGTGGTCTCGGGCAGTTCCACGCACATGGAAAAGGCGTTGTTGGCGGCGACGCAGGCGGCACCCAGCTTCTGCAGGTAGATGGTTTCCAGATCGACCAGGTGGTAGAGCGATCCGGTGATGTACATCAACGGCTCGCCGGCGCCGACCCACTGGCCTTCCTCGTAGCTGGGCGTGATCTCGAAGGTGACGCCGCGCTCATCGGCGATCATCGCCATCCAGTCCATCATCAGGCGCGGCGCGAACACCACCGGGCGCCGCATGAACACGGTGTAGGTGACGTCCACATCGCCGAAGCGCCCGACCGCCTCCTTGGTCTTCAGGAAGTAGTGGTCGGACCAGCGCGCGATGTCGTCCGCGCGCGGACCCGAGGCGGCGATGGAGGTCGGTTTCCTGGTGTCGCTTTTCGGTGCCATGGGGGCTCCGCTGGGCTGGCTTGGTGGGCTGGCTCAGGAGGCGACGGCGGTCTTCTTCTGCTGGCGCCCCGACTTCAGGGTCTCGGCCAGCAGGAACGCCAGTTCCAGCGCCTGCTTGGCGTTCAGCCGCGGATCGCAGTGGGTGTGGTAGCGGGCCGAGAGATCGTCGTCGGTGATGGCGACCGCACCCCCGGTGCACTCGGTGACGTCCTGGCCGGTCATCTCGAAATGCACGCCGCCGGCATGCGTGCCCTCGGCCGCGTGGACATCGAAGAAGCCCCGGACCTCGGCCAGGATGCGATCCACGGGCCGGGTCTTGTAGCCGGACGGGCTCTTGATGGTGTTGCCGTGCATGGGATCGCAGATCCACACCACCTTGCGGCCCTCGGCCTCGACCTTGCGGACCAGCCTGGGCAGGCCGTCGGTCACGCTGTCGGCGCCGAAGCGCGATATCAGGGTGAGGCGCCCGGGTTCGTTCTCCGGGTTCAGGATATCGATCAGGCGGATCAGCTCGTCCGGGTCCAGCGACGGCCCGCACTTCATGCCGATGGGATTGCCGACGCCGCGCAGGAACTCCACGTGGGCGTGATCCGGCTGGCGGGTGCGGTCACCGATCCAGAGGAAATGCGCCGACGTGTCGTACCAGTCGCCGGACGTGGAATCGACCCGGGTCATGGCCTGCTCGTAATTCAGCAGGAGCGCTTCGTGGGCGGTGTAGAAATCGGTCTCGCGAATCTCCCGCGTGGTCTCGCTGGTCAGGCCGCAGGCGGCCATGAAGGCGAGCGTCTCGTCGAGCCGGTCGGCCAGGTCCGCGTAGCGTTCGGCGGCCGGGCTGTCGGCCATGCTGCCGAGCGTCCACTGGTGCACCTTGTGCAGGTCGGCGTAACCGCCCTGGGCGAAGGCGCGCAGCAGGTTGAGCGTCGAGGCCGACTGGTTGTAGACCCGCATCAGGCGGTCCGGGTCGGGCACCCGCTCGGCCTCGGTGAAGCCCATGCCGTTGATCATGTCGCCCTTGTAGCTGTCCAGCGTGACGTCGCCGATGGTTTCCATCGGGCTGGAGCGCGGCTTGGCGAACTGACCGGCGAGCCGGCCCATCTTCACCACCGGCAAGGCGGCGCCGAAGGTCAGCACCACGGCCATCTGCAACAGCACGCGGAAGGTGTCGCGGATGTTGTCCGGATGGAACTCCTGGAAACTTTCGGCGCAATCGCCGCCCTGTAGCACGAAGGCCTCGCCGGCCACCACCTTGGCCAGGCTGCGCTTCAGGTTGCGCGCCTCGCCGGCGAACACCAGCGGCGGCGAGCGCTTCAGCGCCGCTTCAACATCGTCCAGCTTCGCCGCGTCCGGATACTCCGGAAGGTGCATCGCCGGCATGCCACGCCAACTGTCTGGCGACCATTTCTTTGCCATCTCGGGACCTTTCATCGTAACGCCGCCCCTTGCCAAATCGCCGGGACGCCCAGTCGCGTCGAGGGCCACGATATAAGCCGCATCGGCGCCTTTTTCCAGCAAAACCCGAACACTAGGGTCACGGCCCCCGTCATGCGCCGCTTGCCAGATGGCGAATTGACGTCGAATATTCGGTCGGGGGATTGAAGGGCGTACTGCGGGGGGAGACCATGAACGGGGGACCTAGCCAGTGAGGATATCCCTCAAGTTACCCCTGATCGTCGTCGGCTGTGCGCTGGCGGCGGCGTTGGCCGTCGGCTGGTTTGCCTATCGCTCGGCCGAGGATGAGCTCCACCGGGCCGCCACGGATCGCTTGATGGCGCTCAGCGAATCCCGCCACGCGGCGCTGCAGCAGTATTTCCGCACCGTGGCCGAGGACATCGAACTGATCGCCGCCAGCAATCCGGTCAGCGCGGCGCTCATGGGGTTGACCAAGGCATTCGGAAATTTCGACCAGTCCGACCGATTCCGGGTCGAGAAAAAACTCCGGGAAATCTTTTCGTTCGGGAAATCGGCCGGCGACCGCGAGGCACTGCGCGCCGTGGGCCAACCCGCCTACTTCGAGTTCTACCGCCACCACAACCGGCACCATCGCTGGTTCAGCACGCTGTTGAAGGTGCGCGGCTACCATGATGTGTTCCTGATCACCACGCGCGGCGACATCGTCTATTCCGGCATCAAGGAATCCGATTTTGCCAGCAACCTGCTGACCGGCACGTTGCAGGATACGGCCATCGCCGCGACGTTCCGCAAGGCCATGGCGCAGCCCGACGGCGCCCTGCTGCCCGTGTTCGCCGACTTCACCAAATACCCGCCGAGCAACAATGCGCCGGCGGCTTTCGTCGGCAAGCGCATCGAGGCCCACGGTCGGGTCATCGGTGTGTTGGTGCTGCAACTGACGATCCGGCGCATCAACGACGTCATGCAAGTCACCGCCGGCATGGGCGATACGGGCGAGACCTTCCTGGTTGGGCCGGACCGCCTGATGCGGTCTGATTCCAGGTTCAAGAATACGGGCAAGGTTCTCGACCAGCCGGTCAACTCCAGTGCGGTCGACCGTGCCTTCGACGGCAAAGTGGGCGTCACCGAAGCCAAGGGATATCGAGGCCACCCGGTCCTGTCGGCCTTTCGCCCGTTCCGCTTCGCCAACTTGAACTGGGCCATCATGGCCGAGATCGATCTGGAGGAGATCTACCGGCCGATCGTCGACCTGCGCGGCCACCTGACGAACATCGTGCTCATCATCATCGTCGTCGTCAGCATCATGGGCTTCCTGTTCGCGCGGACCATCGCCGCGCCCCTCGGCTTCGTCGGCGCCGCCATGCAGCGTTTCGGCGAACGGCGCATGGTCGTCGACCTGCCGCAGGCCGACCGGCGCGACGAGATCGGCGACATCGCCCGCGTCTTCGGCCAGGTGTCGCGCGAGATCGAGAGCCATCTCGAGAACGTGCGCACGGCCGAGGCCGAGGCGGCGGAGAAGGAGGCCGAGCTGCGCCTGGCGCTCGACAACATGGCAGACGGCATCTTCATGCTCGACGGCGAGGGGCGCTTCCTGCTGGTCAACGAGCGATACAGGGAGATGATCGGGCCGCGCAGCGACCTCGTCCAGGTCGGCCTGCCGATGGCTGGATTTATTCAGGCCCTGGCCGAGGACGGCTGGTACGGCGACGGCGATCCATCGACGCTGGCCGAACAGCGGATCGAGCGGTTGATGAACGACGACGTGGTCACCGGCACCATGCATCTGCCCGATGGCCCCGTGGTCGAACTCAGGAAGGCGCCGCGTCCCGGCGGCGGTTCCGTGGTTATTGCCACCGACGTCACGGAACGCGAGAACGCCATCGCCGAGGTGGCGCAGCGTCAGGCGGAAATGCGCCTGGCCCTCGACAACATGGCCGACGGCATCTTCATGTTCGACAGCGACGGCAAGTATCTGTTGTTCAATCAGCGCTACGTTGATCTGGCCGGCGTGCCCGATGGCCTGATCGCGATGGGCCAGCCGGTCAAGGGCGTGGTCGACAACCTGGCCTACAACGGCTGCTACGGGGAAGGGGACCCGGAAGAACTTTCGGCCACCCGCATGGCGTCTCTGCTTAGCGACCAGGTGGTGACCGGCCGCATTCCGTTCCCGTCGGGCCGCCTGCTTGAGCTGCGCAAGGCGCCCCGGCCGGGCGGCGGCGGTATCGTCGTCGCCACCGACGCGACCGAGCGCGAACAGGCCTTGCAGGACGTGGCCCGGCAACGGGAGATCGCCGAGACCGTGTTCGCCAACATGGACCAGGGCATCACCATGTTCGACGACGATCTCAACCTGATCGCCTGCAACGAGAAATATTTCGAACTCTTGGAACTGCCGTCGGATGGGTTCCAGAAAGGCGACAATATCGCCGACTTCTTCCGCTACAACGCCGAGCGCGGTGAATATGGTCCCGGCGACATCGACCAGCAAGTGGCCGAACGGGTCGCCTTGGCGTCCACATTCGACGCCCACCGGTTCGAACGCACGCGACCGGATGGCGTGGTGCTGGAAATCGTCGGCCGGCCCGTCGCCTCGGGCGGCTTCGTCAGCACCTATACCGACATCAGCGAACGCCGGCAGGCCGAGGCGGACATCGCCGAGAAGGAGGCGCGCCTGCGCCAGGCGCTGGACAACATGGCCGGCGGCATCTGCATGCTCGACGCCGACATGAACGTGGCCGTTTATAACCAGCAGTACGTCAACCTCTACCAATACGATGAAAGCGAATTCGGCATCGGCACGCCGATCGCCGAGCCCATTCGCCGCAACGCAGAGCGCGGCGCCCACGGCCCGGGTCACGCCGATCGAATCGTCGCCGAACGCCTGGCCCTGTTCCGCTCCGCCGAGGCCGGCTCATCCGAGCGCGTTTTCGACGACGGCCGGATCCTGCATATCCGTCACAATCCGCTGGAGGGCGGCGGCGTGGTGCTCGTGGTCACCGATATCACCGAACGCAAGGCCGCCGAGCGCCAGATCGCCGAACGGGAGAAATGGTTCCGTGATCTGCTGGAATCCACGCCGGACGCGACCATCATCACCAACCGCGACGGCGTCATCGAACTGGTCAACCGTCAGGCATTGACGCTATTCGGTTACGAGGTCCACGAACTGGTCGGCGAGAAGATCGAGGTCTTGGTTCCCGAGGCCTATCGCGACGGCCATCTGGCCCACCGCGAGTCGTTTCACGCCTCGCCGTCGGTGCGCGACATGGCCCAGGACCTGGATCTCAAGGCGCTACACAAATCGGGACTCATTTTCCCGGCCGAGATCAGCATCAGCCCCATTGAAACCTCCCAGGGCACCATGGTGGCCGCTGCCGTGCGGGATATCACGGAGCGCAAGAAGGCGGAGCGCCAGATCGCCGAACGGGAGAAATGGTTCCGTGATCTGCTGGAATCCACGCCCGATGCAACCATCATCACCAACCGCGACGGCGTCATCGAACTGGTCAACCGTCAGGCATTGACGCTGTTCGGTTACGAGGTCCACGAACTGGTCGGCGAGAAGATTGAGGTCTTGGTTCCCGAGGCCTATCGCGACGGCCATCTGGCCCACCGCGAGTCGTTTCACGCCTCGCCGGCGGTGCGCGACATGGCCCAGGACCTGGACCTCAAGGGACGGCACAAGTCGGGTCACATCTTCCCGGCCGAGATCAGCATCAGCCCCATCGAAACATCCCAGGGCACCATGGTGGCCGCCGCCGTGCGCGATATCACCGCGCGCAAGGAAGCGGAACAGGCATTGGCTGAAAAGCAGGCCCAGTTGCACGCCGCCATGGAGAACATGCCGGGCGGCATCCTGATGCTGGATCCGGACCTCAACATCGCGCTCTACAACGATCAGTATCCGGCGATCATGCGCTACCCGTCCGAGACCTTCCAGATCGGGCGGTCGATCGCCGATTCCATTCGCAATACCATGGACGAAGAGGCAAGAAACGCGCCCGACGCCGATGCGGTCATCGAAGCCAGGCTGGGCCGGTTGCGGGCGTCGCAATCCGGTGAGTCCGAACGCGCATATGGCGACGGCAGCGTCGTCCACGTGCGCTACAACGCGCTGAAGGAAGGCGGTCTTGTCCTGGTGGCCACCGACATTACCGACCGCAAGCGCGCCGAACAGGAGGTGGTCGAGAAAGAAGCGCAACTCTCCATCGCGCTGGACACCATGACCGGTGGTCTGTTCATGATCGACAAGGATCTGAACCTGGTCGTCTTCAACAAGAACTTCCGCGACTACTACGACATGCCCGACGACGTGGTGCGGGTGGGGGCGCCATTGGAAGGGGTGCTGCGCATTCGCGCCGAACGTGGCGAATACGGCCCCGGCGACCCCGAACAACAGGTGCGCGACCGCATCGACGGTTATGACCGAACCGAGGTCGTGCGCTACGAGGATCACATCGCCACCACCGGCCGCATCATCGAGACCTTCCGCACGCCGACGCCGGATGGCGGCGTGGTGGTGGTCTTCAATGACGTCACCGAACGCCGCACGGGTGAGAAACAGTTACAGGACGCCCACGAGCTGATCACCGACAGCATCTCCTACGCCAGCCGCATCCAGCGGGCATTGCTGCCGACGGACGAGATGTTCCGCAACATGTTCGCCGACCATTTCATGATGTGGGAACCGCGCGACGTGGTCGGCGGCGACCTGGTCTGGGTGCGGGGCGCCGGCTCCGCGGTTCTGCTCATCGTTGCCGATTGCACCGGGCATGGTGTACCGGGTGCCTTCATGACCATGATCGCGACGGGTGCTCTCGACCAGGCCCTGCGCGAGAACCCGGAGGGCGATCCCGGGACCCTGATCGGACAGATGCACCAGTTGGTCCAGGAGGCGCTGGGCCAGGATTCCAGCGGCGGCGAGTCCGACGACGGGTTGGAATTGGGCATTTGCCGTTATGACCTGGCCGACGACGGTCTGACCTACGCCGGCGCGCGTTTCAGCCTGCTGCGCCTGCGCGATACCGATGTCGAGGAATGGAAGGGCGACCGAAGCGGCATCGGTTATCGCCGGGTTCCCGGCAATCAGGCCTTCACCGACCATCATATCGAGGTCGAGGACGGCGATGCCTTCTACCTATGGACGGACGGTTTCGTCGACCAGATTGGTGGACCCAAGCGCCGCGCCTTCGGCAAGCGGCGCGTCATCAACATCATCCGCGATTATCACTTGATGCCCATGGCCCGCCAGAAGGCGCAGTTGCTGCGTGAACTGGAGGAGTATCAGCACAACGAGGTGCGCCGCGACGACGTCACCATGGTCGGTTTCCGGCCGCGGTGACCAAGACGATTTACGCCCGGCCTAGTCCCCGGCCTAGTCTTTTGCGGCCAGCCGCAGCAGGTATTTCTGCTCGCCATCCATGACTAGCTCGCCTTTCTGGTTATGGACGGTGGCGCGGACGGTGACGACGCCGGTGGTGTTCTGGCGCTTGAGCTCGGTAATCTCCAGCGCCGGGTAGACCGTGTCGCCGGCATAGACGGGCTTCTTCCAGCTTGCCGAGGCTTCCAGGAAGCCGACCAGCGCGTCGCCGATGACGTGCGGGAAGGGCCCGGCGCCGGCGCAGGCCTGGATCATCACCTGATAGCCGTGGGCCAGCAGGCCGGGGTGGCCGTGGCGCTTGCAGTACTCCACGTCGTAGTGGATCGGGTGATTGTCGCCCGACGCCGTCTGGAAGGCGGCGAACAGCGCCTCGGTCATGGTGCGGGACGGCATCCGGAAGACCTCGCCGACCTCCAGTTCGTCGAAGCCCCGCTGCGGCATCACGTCGTGGGTGGTCGGATCGAAACCGTCGTTCATGCCTTTGCCCTCGCCTGTCCGCTGCCTGTCCGTGACCTATTCGTGGCCTATTCGTCGCAATCGTCCGGTAGCGGCTCGCGCATGGTCACCAGTTCCTCGGCCGCCGTCGGGTGGATGCCGATGGTAGCATCGAACTGCGCCTTGGTGGCACCGCACTTCAGCGCGATGCCGACGCCCTGGATGATTTCCGGCGCGTCCAGGCCGACCATGTGGCAGCCCAACACCCGGTCCGTCGCCCGGTCGACGATGATTTTCATGATGGTGAATTCTTCACGGCCGGATAGCGTGTGCTTCATGGGCCGGAAGCGGGACTGGTAGACGTTCACCTGGTGGTCCTGGCGGGCCTCGGCCTCGGTCAGGCCCACGGTGCCGATGGGCGGCTGGCTGAACACCGCCGTCGGCACGTTGCCGTAATCGACGCTGGTCGGTTCGCCGTCGTAAAGGGTGCGGCAGAAAGCCATGCCCTCGGCCAGCGCCACCGGGGTCAGGTTCATGCGGTTGGTGACGTCGCCGATGGCGTAGATGCTGTCGACCGAGGTCTTGGAATATTCATCGACGATGATGGCCTTCTTGTCGTCGAGCGCCACGCCGACCTCTTCAAGACCGATGCCTTCGGTGTTGGGCGCGCGGCCGGTGGCGTACATCACCAGGTCCGCCTCGATCAGTTCCGCCTGGTCCAGGCGCAGCGAGTAGCCGCCGCCGTCCAGGGGCTCGATGGAATTGACCCGGGTCTCGCAATCCACCGTGATGCCGCGTTTTTCCATTTCCTGGCGCAGGCCGGTGCGGATGATCTGATCGAAGCCGCGCAGCGGGTTGTCGGCGCGCAGGATCAGCCGGACGTCGACACCAAGGGCATTGAAGATGCCGGCGAATTCGACGGCGATATAGCCGCCGCCGACGATGACCATGCGTTCGGGCAGCTGCTTCAGGTCGAGCGCCTCGTTCGACGTGATGACGTGCTCGATGCCGGGGATGTCCGGCATCACCGGCCAGCCGCCGGTGGCCACCAGGATGGTCTCGGCGGTATGGGATTGGCCCGCCACCTCCACCGTGTGGGCGTCGGTCAGACGACCGGTGCCGAAAATCTCCTCGACGCCGGCTTCACGCAGGATGCGGTGGTAGACGCCTTCCAGCCGGTCCAGTTCCTGGTCCTTGGCGGCGATCAGGCGCGACCAGTCGAAATGGTGGTTGCCGACGGTCCAGCCGTAGCCGTGGGCGTCCTCGAAGTCCTCGGCGTAGTGCGCGCCCATGACCAGCAGCTTCTTGGGCACGCAGCCGCGCATGACGCAGGTGCCGCCGGTTCGCAGGTTCTCCACCACGGCGACGCGCTTGCCGTAGCGCGCGGCCGCGACACGCGAGCCCCTGACGCCGCCGGAGCCGGCGCCGATGGTGATGAGGTCATAGTCGTATTCGGCCATGGGACGGCGTTCCCTCGCCTGCGGCGCACGCCAGAAGCGGCGGCACCTGATAGATTAGGCGCCACATATAGGCCGCCGGATCAGCCGGTGCCAGCCCTTGGCAGCCCTCGGGCGATGACGAGCGCGTGAGCGACGCGTGCGATGGCGTGGCGTGGGGGGATCTTTGCAAACTTGAAGGCCGGAAGATTGAGGGCGGGCAAACTGAAGGCCGCGGTGGTGATTTCACCGCGGCCTTAGCCGAGACCTCTCCCCCCGGGCGGTCTCCGGCGCCCCCCGGCGCCGGTTTTTAGATCAGGCGTCGGGTATCCGCCTTTCTTCCCCTAGTCTTCACCCTGGTTCTTCCTTTAGTCGACCGACCGCCGCCGCATGCGTGGCGGCGATACGGCCGGACGGTTAGTCACCCACCGTGCCGCCAATCCTGACAGCACCATGGGCCTACAGATATTGTGGAATTCCCCTATGCCCGGGAATTCGACATGCTTAGTCTCGCGAAACACGAAAAGGGACGGTCGAGGTCGACCATCTCCACCGGGTTTCGTCGTGTGCGGGCCAATTTGATGCCGCCCAGGCAGAGATATTTGACTTCCACCTACTCGTCGATGCCGCAATACGAGCCCTCGCGGCCGACACCGGATTCTTTGCGCCGGCCGAAGTGCGATTCCTCGGTCGAGATCAGACCTTCGTCGTCGCCGAAGCAGAATAGCGGAGCGACGGGCCCGGGCCTTGAATCCACAGGCATTTTCTCTATGGTGCGGCCGCATCCCAGCTGTCGAGGCGCCGTTTCCAATGACCGACGAGCAGACCGACCATCCCGTTACCGACGCCGATCCGATGCAGCGCGCGCGCACGCTGATCGGGGCCGGTCGCTTCGCCGAGGCGAAGCGCATCTACGCCGACCTGTTGGCCAACGATGCCGACGACGTGGAGGCCTTGCACATGCTGGGCGTGGTGGCGTTCCAGACCGGCGATTCCGAACACGCCATCACTCTGATCGGCCAGGCCATTGAGCAGAAGTCGGGCGAGCCGCGCTTCCTGAACAATCGCGGCAGCGCGCTTCTGGCCGCTGGCCGCTTCGACGAGGCCGCCGCCGATTTCGAGGCGTCGCTGGCACTCGACGCGGACTTCATTGACGCGCGCTTCAACCTGGGAACCGCCTACATGCGCCTCGGCCGCAAGGACGAGGCTCGGTCATCGCTGGAGGCGGCCTTGGCCGCCGATCCACAGTCCGCCGACGCGCTCTTGAACCTGGGTGTCATGACCCTCAGCGAGGGCGGCGTCGAGCAGGCATTGGCGCTGTTCGAGCGGGCCCATGCCATTGCGCCGGAGATGCCGGAACTGTCCTGGTACATGGGCCGTGCCCTGACCAAGGCGGGTCGCGCCGAGGAAGCGCTGGCGTGCATGCGCGAGGCCGCCGAACGCATGCCCGGCCACGCCCAGGCGCAGATCAACCTGGGCCGCGCCCTGAAGGAATTCGGCGATCTTGAAGGCGCAGAGGCCTGCTATCGCCAGGTCCTGGCAGGTGACCCGGCCGACTCCGCGGCGCTGTTCAACCTGGGCGTGGTGCAGGCCCTGAACGGCGCTCACGAGGACGCCATGGCCACATTGCGCCGCGCCCTTCGAGAATCGCCGATGGATTCCCGCGTGCTCTACGAGCTCGCCAATACGCAGATGATGACGGGCGATGCCGAGGCCGCCATCTCCACCTACTACCGGGTGCTCGAGGCCAGCCCCGGTCACGAACACGCGGGCGTGGCGCTGGCCCTGGCCCTGGTCGCCGCCGGGCGCCGCGACGAAGCGCTGGCCACCCTGGATACGGCGCTTCGCCGCAACCCGGACAACGTCGAGATCAAGCACCTCATCGACACGATGGTCGCGGACGCCATCTGATGGTTGCGGTGGTCGAGTTCCGCGCCGCCGTCATGCACCAGGCGGGCGCGCCGCTCAGCATTGAGACCGTAACCATCGACCATCTGGCTCCCGGCGACGTCCTGGTGCGCACCAAGGCGGCCAGCATCTGCCATACCGACCTGGAGGTGCTGGAGGGGGAACTGGCCTATCCGCTGCCCATGATCCTCGGCCATGAAGCGGCCGGCGTGGTGGAGGCACTGGGTAACGGCGACGATCACGGCGGCCTCGCTATAGGCGATGCGGTGGCGCTGCACTGGAACCCGCACTGCGGCCACTGCTTCTACTGCGACAACGACCAGACCATCCTGTGCGAGCCCTACACCCGCAACCGGGCCGACGGCCGCCATTTCGACGGCCATTACCGGCACAGCCTGAACGGCCAGCCGCTGCACATGCTGATGTATCTCGGCGGTTTCGCCGAATACATGGTGGTGCCGGCGCAGTCGGCGGTGAAGTTGCCGGCCGAGATGCCGCTGGATCGCGCCTGCCTACTGGGCTGCGGCGTCATGACCGGCTTCGGTGCCGCCACCCGCGTCGCCCGCGTGGCTTGGGGCAGCGTCGTCGCCGTGCAGGGCTGCGGCGCCATCGGCCTCAGCGCCATCCAGGGGGCGCGCGCCAATGGTGCGGCCCGGGTGATCGCCATCGATCTCGACGACGCCAAGCTGGAACGCGCCCGCGCCCTCGATGCCACCGATGTCTGCAATGCCGCCTCGGTCGACCCGGTGGTCATGGTCAAGGAGATGAGCCACGGCCGCGGCGCCGACTTCGTCTTCGAATGCGCCGGCAACGAAGAAGCCTTTCGCCAGTCCGTCCGCCTGTCCCGGCCTGGCGGCGACGTGGTCTGGCTGGGCAAGGTCAATGTGGACAAGGACGTGGCCTTCAAGTGGGGCACGCTGATGGGCGAGCGCCGCATCGTGCGGTCGTCATACGGCGGCGCCAAGCCGGCCGAGGATTTCCCGGCCCTGGCCCGCGCCTATCTGAACGGCACCCTGAAGCTGGACGAACTGGTAACCGCCCGCATCCCGCTCGACGACATCAACCACGGTTTCGACCTTTTGCGTCAGGGCGAGGCCATTCGCACGGTCATCGAGTTCTAGGTCCTGGGTTCAATACGTTTGAGGGATCTGCTTCCGGGGTCCGTCAACTGGTCATTATCAGCCTAAGACAGGGGAGCGTGATTTGGTCCGAATTTGATCCAAATTAGAAGATTAGAGGTCGTTGTCAGCAACTTCGGTTTGGGAACAGGGTCCGGACAAATGGGAAAAGCTGGCCGAATCGCCATTAATAGCCGAGGCTGTTTAAGGCACCAGGCCTATGGTCTTTTCTGGCGTCTACTTTATACGAAGAGCAGACATTTGTTTCCGACTAGGATTTTGCACGGAGGGGGTGGATAGGAGTTCGTCTTAAACACCCGCGAGGCCAGGTAATCGGTGCCTCGTGAATGCTCGATTATGCTACACGAAGGGCCTCGGAAGTGATGAGGTCGGAAAGCCGAATTTAGGAGTGCCCATCCATATGGGGAAAATTAAGCGGACTGAAGTCATCAAGGGAGTCTACTGGGTAGAAATTCCAGAGGCGGAACTGTATCTGCTGTGCGGCTGCCCGGAAGACGCAACCAAGCATTTGATGCGCCTGCGCCTGATCGTTCCGACCGAAAAGGACGGCGTCACGTTCCAAACCGGGCCGAACGCCGTCTTGCTTTCCGACGTCGCACTGCAAAACGGAAAGTTCTGCAATTTGGCCGAGTTCCCGGTTTTGCAGATGCTTTACCTGCAGGGGATGTTGATCCCCGGGCATCCGAACAACACCGGCATAAAACCGATGTTGATCGGGGCCAAGGATCAGATCGACGCGCAGATGGAATACATCTACCGCGGCAATTACGGGCTGACCTCGAAAGAGGAAATCATCGCCGCCGGCGCGACGCCCGAGCGCGCCGACATGATCATGCGCATGAAGCTGAAATTCGCCTTCGGCCGGTTTCTTCCCACCGAGGAACTATTGGACCACCGGGTGGTGGAATCCGAGCCGGTGGAAATTCGTAACGGCGTAACCATCAGGCGGACCAAAACCAACGTCTTCGAGGTTTCTTACGGCGGCGAGGAGGTGACAATCGACCTCACCGTGAAACGAGGCAGGAATGACCGATCCGCCTATCCCTTGGGATTTCAAAGCATTCCCAGGGATTACTTCTCCGTCATTCATTCCGGTCAGGGCGATGGCTGGGATATCAACCGCCCGTGCATGGCGAGTATTCTGATTTACCAGGGCAAGGTCTATCTGGTCGATGCCGGGCCGAATATCTCCTATAGCCTGACGGCGCTGGGCATCGGGGTGAACGAGATCGAGGGCATATTTCACACCCATTGCCACGACGATCACTTCGCCGGCATCACCAGCCTTCTGCGCACGGACAGACGTATCAAATATTATGCGACGCCCCTGGTGCGGGTATCGGTGTTCAAGAAACTGTCGGCCTTGCTGTCCATGGACGAGGACCAGATTGACAACTATTTCGAGGTCCAGGATCTGGAAATGGACACCTGGAATGATCTTGGCGGGCTGGAAGTCCGCCCCTTTCTGTCGCCCCACCCGGTTGAGACCAGCGCCTTCTTTTTCCGCGCCTTCTGGGAGAGCCGTTATCTGACCTATGCACACCTGGCGGACATTGCGTCGTTCCAGGTGCTGGAGAATATGGTCACCGACGACGACAGCGCGCCCGGCATGTCGCAGGCGGACGTCGATTTGACGCGGGAATATTACCTGACCCCGGTGGACCTGAAGAAGATCGACATCGGCGGTGGCATGATCCACGGCGAGGTCGAGGACTTCAAAGATGACGTGTCCGACAAGATCGTTCTCGCGCACCGTTCCGAGCCGCTCACCAACAAGCAGAAAGAGATTGGCTCCAGCGCGCCGTTCGGCATCGTCGACACGCTGATCCCGGATACGTCGGGCAATCTCCGGCGGTTCACGTTTGACTTCCTGCGCAAGTATTTTCCGGACATGGAGCACCACTACCTGAGGACATTGCTCAACAATCCCATTGTCGAGTTCATGCCGGGGGCGATTATCCTCCGCAAGGGCCGGGTCCCCGAGGACGTCTTTCTCATCGTCACCGGCACGGTGGAGAAAATCCGCTCCGAGGACGACGTCTACAACATCATTTCCGCGGGCGGCCTGATCGGCGAATACACCGGCATCCATGGCCTGCCCTCGTCGTCCACATATCGGACCGTGAACTTCGTCCGCGCCCTCCGCATCACGGCGCGGTCGTACGCGGAACTGATCAGCAAAACCAATCTCAACGAATTGATCGACCGGCGCGCGAAAATCCGCGAAATGCTGGAACAAACCTGGCTGTTCGGCGAGACCGTATCGCCGCCAGTTCAAAACAAGATCTCCGACGCCATGGTGCTGCATGAATACGACGCCGACGTCGCCATCGACGACATACCGGCGGGCGCCATTTTCATTATCGAGTCCGGCAAGGTCGAGCAGTCACGGGACGGTGTGGTGATCGGCGACCTGGGCCCCCGCGGCTTCTTCGCCGAGGAGCAGGTCCTGTTCGACCGAACAGGCGAATTCAGCTACCGGACGGCGGAACCCTGCCGCATCTACGAAGTTCCCGGCTCCATTATCAATGACGTCCCCATCGTCATGTGGAAATTGCTCGAGGCCTACGAACTGAGGGGCGCGACGTAGGCCTTCCGCGCCTTCCGCTTGCCTCCTGGCAGCGGACCTCATTCCCGGCAATCGGTTTCGGCCGGCGTGGGCCCGGAACGGACATCGCGCAACCCGTATGGTATCGTCGATCGCGTCCTCCGGTTCTGAGCAACCAAGGTGCGGAAATGCAGGAAAGCCCGAAGTCCAAACAGGGCGGTTGCCGATGCGGCGATGTAAGGTTTGAGACAACGGGGCAACCCGTCTTGCTGGAATATTGCCATTGCCGGAGTTGCCGTCACTCGGCCGGTGCGCCATTGATGGCGTGGGCTGGATTCAAATTCGACACGTTTTCTATTTTGTCCGGCGACCCGACCGTCCACGAATCATCCCCTGGCGTCCTCAGGAGTTTTTGCGGTCGATGTGGCACGTCATTGACCCTCGCCGACGAGCGGTTCGCCGAGGAGGTCTATGTCGCGCTGGCGGCGTTCGATGACGCGGAGGCGCCGTCTCCGGATATCCATATCTGGCGATCGGAACGCCTGCCATGGCTGGAGACGACGGATGAACTGCCCCGATACGCGCAGTTCAAGAGCGACGGCATATTGGACTAGGACGTCCCGCCTCAATCCTTGATCGGACCGCTTCCGACCCGCGGATGCGGCCGGGCGCCGTCGGCAACAGCCATGCACAGCACGATCTCATCCGGACGTGGCGCATCGGCGACCATTAGGGTCATGGTATCGAAATGATCGAATGACCAGGCCTCGTCCTTGTGCCCGAGCGGCAGGTCGATATGCGCGCCGGCGCCCGCGACTTTCGCGTTCGACGGGATCAGCGCCTGGCCTCCGCCGACGGCCGCTCGCATGGGCTTGCCCAGCTTCGGATGGATCATCGCGCCACCGTGCTCCAGGTCGCCGGCGACGCCGACGATGGCGGCCTTGCCGTAGCTGACGGGCGGGCCCGCGAGCATGCCCACTGCGTCATCCATCAATCGTTCACCGAGTTGGCCGCCGAGATCGAAAAGCGGCGACAGATCTTCGACGAAACGCCCGGCAAAGGGATTCCGGATGACGGCAACGGCGGCGACCCGGACGATGGGATCGCAAACTTCGCCCACACCATCGGCTTCGATGGTCTCTCTGATCAGGAGGGTCTTGCGAATGTTCATGGTCGATCCTCTCTACGTTGAAACTTCAACTGCCGGGGAAGCCCGGTTTATCAGCAGCCGGAACGCGCCAAGCACGGGGATACAAAGAATCATGGCTGCGGCCGCGAAGTAAAGCGGTGCCGCCGGCTTGCCTGAAAGGTCATAGGTCAGGCCGGCCAGGGTCGGCAGAAGGCCCATGCCGAGATAGTACCAGGAAAAGAACAAACCCATGCCCGGGCCGCGATTGTCGGGGTGCAGGACTTCTCCTGGAAGCGCCATGATCGGGCCGGCCGGCGCCCAGGCGAAAATCCCGAACAAGATGAACGGGGCTAACGGCCACGCGGCCTCGGGAACCCATAGGACGGCGAGGGCGGCAGCCAGGAAACATGTCACCATCACCCGATTGGGGGCTTGGAGCCGCTGCGTCAGATATCCGCCCGCGGGGACGGTCGCGATGCCGAGCCAGGTGCCGACGCTGACCAGGATCGCCGCTTCGGTAAGGGCCATTCCGTTCGCATGCAGGACATTGGGCGCAAAGCTGATGACCACGATGAGCGAGACGTTGTAGAGGCACCAGATCAGCCCGGCCAGACTGGTGAGCAACATCTCTCTCGCCGACAGTCTTTTCGGCTTGGTTTCTGTCCTCGGGCTGGCCTCGCTGGCCGATGGTTCGCGATAGAGGGTCACCATCAACAACAGCCCGGCGATCGCGAGGCCCGCGGCGATGTGCTGAACGACGGGCCACGACCAGTTCTCGGCGATCCATCCTTGGGAAATGAGACCGAGCGCAATGCCGAACGGCCAACTGTTCACCAGGATGGCCATGGCCGCGATCACCTCGCGCCCCGCGAACCAGTCGAGCAGCATTTTGGTCAGCAGGACGTTGAGCAGAACGGCACCCGTTCCGCACAAGATCCGGCCGATGATGGCTGTCATGTGGTCCTGGCCGAAACCGATGATGAAGCCGCCGGCCGCCATCATCACTAGGCCGATCAGCACGAGCTGCCGATCGCCGAAACGTTTGCCCAAGGCCCCGCTCGGATAGGCGACGACAACACCCGGCAAAAGATATAGGCCGACCAGAGTTCCGATTTCGGCGTATTCGATGCCGAGACCGGGGACCAGGAAGTTGGAGATGGAAGCGATGGACTGGAACTGAAATCCCATCACCGCGCGAACGGCGAACAGGACCGCCAATATCCCCCATCTGTTCATCTATGTCCCCCCGCTGACTTCTTATCCTACGCGGGAACGGTCCTGGACTACATGACGACTTCTGTTATCGCGGTCTCGCCCGGTCATGTGACGGAATCCGGCAGAACCTCTTTGCGCTTCGAGATGAACGCATCCAGCGCTTCGGATATTGCCGGGTCCAGAGCCGGAGGTTCATAGGCGTCGAGCATGCTCCGGGCGACGTCGATGGATCGCGCGTAGACGTCGCGGGATCCTTCTTCCGACCATTGTTCGTACGTGCCCACGTCGGCCGTCGACGGTGTGAAGAAAGCCGTCTGGTAGTACCGAAGCGTGTGTTCGCAGCCGAGGAAATGCCCGCCCGGCCCGATCTCGCGGACGGCATCGAGGGCCAGGGCGTCGGTATCGATCTGCGGCGGCGACATCAATCGTTGCATCACCGTTAGCTGGTCCACGTCCATGACGAACTTGGCGTAACAGGCGGACAGGCCGCTTTCCAACCAGCCGGCGGAATGAAGAAAAAAATGTCCTCCCGCCATGACGGCCGGCAACATGGTTTGTACGGATTCGAACGCTGCCTGCGCATCCGCCAACTTCGATCCATTGCGCATGCCCCCCGTCCGCATGGGCAGTTTGTAGCGCCGCGCCAGCTGGGCCGTCAGATACATCAGAACCTGCGTTTCCGTGGTGCCGTACATGGGCGATCCGGACTGCATGGATACGGTCGACAGCGTGGCGCCGTAGATCACCGGTGCGCCGGCCCGCACCAGCTGCACATAGGCGATGCCGGCCAGCGCTTCCGCGTTGAGTTGCGCCATGGCGCCGGCGGTCGTGATCGGCGTGTTGGCCCCTTGCATGATGAAGGGCGAGATCAGGCAGGCCTGATTGGCGCTGGCGTAGACGCGGACCACCGAAAGCATGCTCGAATCCCATACCAGCGGCGAGTTGCAGTTGATCAACGAAACCAGCACCGTATGCGCGTCGACGAAGTCGTCGCCGAACAGGATGCGGCACATGGCGATGCTGTCCTCGGCCCGTTCGGGGGCCGTCACGCTGCCCATGAACGGCTTGTCCGAGAGCGTGATGTGCGCGCGGATCATATCGAGATGCCGTTTGGCGACGGGAACGTCCGTGGGTTCGCACACCGTGCCGCCGGAAACATTCAGGGCCGGGCTCAGGTATGCCAGCTTCACCAGGTTATGAAAATCCTCCAGGCGGGCGTAACGACGTTCGCCGTCCAGATCCCTGATGTAGGGCGATCCATAGATTGGCGCGTAGGCCATGCCATTGCCGCCAATGGTGACATTCCTTTCAGGATTGCGGGCGTGATGGATGAAGGTTTCCGGTGCGTGCGAAACCAGATCCATCAGAAGTTCGCGCGGAATTCGCACGCGCTCCCCCTGGACATCCGCGCCGGCCGCCTTCCAGGTCTCCAGCGCGGGGCCGTCGCGGAAGTCCACGCCGACGTCCTCGACCAGACGCATCGACGTCTCATGAATGTCATCGAGCGCTTGCTCATCGATGTAGTCGTAGGTCGGCACGCGCCGAGTAAAGCGCCATTCACCCGTGTCGCTGGCGGCGACAGCGCGCCGCTCATCCGAGCGGCCTCGCCGCCGGCGTTTGGATTGGGCGCGTGCTGACAATGCCAAGGATTCCTTATTGTTTATCGATGCCGTTCGCCGACATCATGCCAATGCTATGGCCCACGCCGCCACACTGGCAACTTGTAAAATTGTCACCGTTGGCGTTAGTTGAACTTTATGCGAAGCATTCGGTCCCAGCTGCCGCCGCCCAACAGTCTTGTGGCTTTCGAGGCGGCGGCGCGTCATCTCAGCTTTACCAAGGCCGCCGGGGAGCTGAGCGTCACCCGGGTCGCGGTCAGCCATCAGATCAAGTCGCTCGAGACCTTCCTGGACGCCAGCCTGTTTCACCGCCTGCATCGGGCCCTGGCGCTGACGCCCGAGGGCGAGCGGCTCCAAGACGCCGTTTCGGCCGGCCTGCAGCGAATCATCGACGCCACCGCCGCGATCCGGGATCGCGACCGGAACCAGCGGGTCACGGTGACCGCGTCGACCGGTTTCACGACGTTCTGGCTGTTGCCGAGGATCGGCGAATTTCGCAGCCGCTACCCGGATCTCGACCTCCGGTTCCTGGTGTCGGACGAGTATCTGAACCTGGCGCAGGAAGGGGCCAACGTCGCCATTCGCTACGGTGGCGGCGATTGGCCCGGCGTCCGCGCGACGCCGCTCGTCCAGGAAGTCATCTTCCCCGTCTGCAGCCCGGCCTATCTGAAGGGGCGAACGATCTCCAGCATCCACGACCTGCGCGACGAGACCCTGCTGTTTCTCGAAGGCAGCTACGATGCGCAAACGAAATGGGCGGTCTGGTTCGACGAGCATGGCGTGGAAATGGACGGCGCACTGAACGGCATCCGGCTCAATGCCTACACCAATCTGGTTCAAGCAACGCTCGACGGCCAAGGGGTCGCCCTCATCGGGCCGCCGTTGATGGAACGGTATATCGGCGATGGATCGCTGGTGGCGCTGCTCGACGTGCCGCCGGTCGAGCGGAAGAAGTTCTATCTCGTCCTTCCCGAACACGAGAAGCCGAACGACGCGACACGGGAATTCTGCGACTGGATCGCCAATCAGATCACAGGTGGCGAGTTCACAGGGTTCGGCACAGTCTCAGGGCATCGTTGATCGCCGCTGGAATATTCCGGCTGGAGATCGCATCCCCGATGCGGTGGAGCTCGAAGCCTGCCGTCTCGGCGCGCGGTTGCGTCAGGCCGGCGAGCAGCGCCGGGATGTCGGTGACCCCATCGTTCGAGGACGGCGCGCACAAATCTTCATAGACGTCCGTGGCCGGCGACGTGCCGTGCTCAACGATCACCTGGGCGGCATGGCGCGTCGAGTGCTCCTGGGTCAATTCGTTGGCGAAGGTCAGTTTCAACCGGTTGCCCTCCGGCTCGACGCGGATCAGCTGGTGGTCCGGGACGACCTGAATACCGAGCTCGAAGCAGCGTCGCTTCCAGCTCACGCGCTCTGAATAGGTCAGTTCCTCGGCCAGCATGCCGTCGATGGTGACCAGCGTGACCGGGCGCTCCTGCATGGCGGCGAGTTCCGCCGCCTGGGGTGCCGGGTGGCGGCCCGTGCCGTCATAGACCAGCACATCCTCGGCCAGGGGGATCGTGCCGCCGATGACATCCCAGACACTGGTGCAGTGCTCATGGCCCTCCAGCCACTCCAGGTCGGGCACGCCGCCGGTGGCGACGATGACGACATCCGGGTTCTCGGCCCTCACGTCGTCGGCTTCGGCATAGGCATTGGTCCTGACGTCCACACCTAGGCGTTCGAGTTCCTGGCGCCGCCAGTCGACCAAACCGATCAGGTCACGCCGCCAGCTGGCGCGCGTCGCCAGCAGCACCTGGCCGCCCAGTTCCGTCGCGGCTTCGAATAGCACTACATCGTGGCCGCGTTCGCCGGCGACGCGCGCGGCCTCCATCCCGGCCGGCCCGCCGCCGACCACGACGACGCGCCGCGGTGGGCCCCCCGCCTTGTCGATGGCATGGCCGATCGTGGTTTCGCGCCCGGTGGCGGCATTGTGCAGGCACTTCGGCCGTTGCGCCGACATGCAATGGGTGGCGCCGACGCAGGGGCGGATGCGCTCCTCCTCGCCGCGCATCAGCTTGGCGACGATGTGCGGATCGGCGATGTGCGCGCGGGTCATGGCCACCATGTCCAACAGGCCCTCGCGGATGGCATGGCGCGCGGTCGGGATGTCGGCGATGCGCGCGGCATGAAACACCGGCAGCTTGACCTCACGCTTGAACTCGCCGACGCGCTGCAGCCAGGGTGCTATCGGCGACGCCATGCCCGGCATGTTGTCGACGGCCAGTGCGCGCGCCGTATCCATGCGGCCGTAGATGGCGTTGAAGAAGTCGACCGTGCCGGCACGCTCGAAGATCTGGGCGATCTCGACGCAGTCTTCGAACGCCAGGCCATCGCTTCCTTCGTCGACGATGATCCGCATGCCGCAGGCGAAATCATCACCGGCCTGGCGGCGAATTTCATCGTGAACCATCAGGCCGAATCGACAGCGGTTCTCTAACGATCCGCCGAATTCATCGGTGCGGAAGTTCGTCAGCGGCGACATGAACTGGCCGATCAGGTGTGCCGAGGTCAGGGTTTCCAGGCCGTCGAGACCGCCCTCCATGCAGCGGCGCGCGGCCTGACCATAGGCCTTCACCACGCGATCGATGTCGTGCCGGTCCATTTCCTTGGCGAAGGCGCGGTGCAGGGTCTCGCGGCTCAGCGACGGGCCAATCTGTGGCAGCCAGTTTCCGGCATTGGCATCGCCGCGCCGGCCCAGATGCGTGATCTGGATCATCAGCTTGGCACCGTGGGCGTGGATACGCTCGGAAAACTTCTGGAAATGCGGAATGATGCGATCGTCGGCCACGTCCAACTGCTCGAACACCGAAGGCGAATCCGGTGCCACATTCGACGATCCGCCGAACATGGTCAGTCCGATGCCGCCCTTCGCCTTCTCCTCGTGATAGGCTTGATATCGCTCGCCCGGCATGTTGCCGTCATGCAGGCCGCAGGCATGGCTGGTGGACATGATGCGGTTCTTGAATGTCAGGTTCTTCAGCTGAAACGGACCCAGCAGCGGGTCCGTCGCATTGGTGTCCCCGTTTGTGTCATTCATGATGATCGGAACTCCGCTCGTTGCCCTCGACTAACTGTCAATCCGGGCCAGGTAGAGCAAGTGCAAAAAAAGTGACCCGTTGCGTAATATCAAGTGCCCGGTGAACCAGGCGCTCGGTTGTGACGATGCAGGCTCGACCGTTAGGGACATTGTTTGTCCCGGCTATTGAGGACATGACCTATCCACCCGCGACGGTTTCGATAAGGAAATCCTCAATCGCGCGGATGGGGGCGTCGTCGTCGTAGAGCCGATGCCGGTTGGCCGCGAATTTTTGCACGATTTCGGCCCGCCAGGCTGCGTCCTTGCCGAGCCGGGCGGCGATGTCCACGTAATCGTCCAGTCCCTCGGCCACCGTCTCCTCGATGCCCATCATGCGAAGGTGGCCGAGGGTGTGGCGCGAGCGGAAGAGGGGCCCCGGCCAGGTGACCACTGGCAGACCACAGGCGATGCCTTCCAGCGACGAGTTGTTGCCCGACCACATGCAGCTGTCCAGCAGCACGTCGGCGCGCCGGTTGAGGGCCATGAAGCCCTTCTGGTCGAGCCGTTCGTGGATGGTGCAGTAGTCGTCCGCATCCAGGCCCTCGGCGGCGAAGGCGCGCTTCAGGCGTTGGCGGAAGATGTCCGTCACGTGGTCCGCATGATGGGCGATGAACCAGAACTCCGACGGCCCCACCCGCTTGGCGATGCGGGGGTAGAGGTCATCGAAGCCGGGCAGCAGTTTGTAGAGGCTCTGCGAGCAGAGGAAGCGGGGCGGGGCATCGTCGGGCCGGCTCTCCGGGTCGGTGAACTCGGCCTCGATGCGGGCCAGCTCGTAGCACGCCGCCAGGTTGGGCAGCCGGACCAGGCGTTCGGTGTAGTGGTCCTGGCCGTCGTCCGGCTCCATCAGGTCGCTGGAAAGTGCCACGTCGACGGCGTCGAGGCCCGACGGCGCCGGATGACCGAGGCCGTTGATCTGCAGCGGCGCCAGGCGCAGCGCGGCCAGCACCTGATCCACCGGGTCCATGCCGATGTCGGCGTAGATGAGGGCGTCCAGTTCCGCACCGGCGATGGCCGCCACGGTATCCTCGCCGAAGCCCGGCAGGTGGTGGAAATGATCGACGCCCTGGGCCAGGCGATCGGTCATGGCGTCGCTGCGCGAGCCTAGGTGAAAGGCGAAGCGTTCGAAGCGATCCGCATCGAGCCCGGTGATCCAGGCGCCATGGGTCTTGGCGATGGAGTGGGTGTAGAGATAGGACGACACCAGACCGACGCGCAGCCGCCCGCCCGATGGCGCCGGGCGCGCCGGTATCTCGGCCGCATGGCCCGGAAAGCGCGCTTTGACGATGCGCGAAACCAGGTCGCCATAGCGGCGCTGCAGATCCGCGTCGTTGCGGCCCTGGTAGTGCAGCAGGAAGTTGGTGCCGGCGAGCACCGCCTCGAACGCTTCGTCGACGAGGGTCGGCGTATCCAGCCGCAGAGCATCGTCGAGGTCTTTCACATCGTCGCTCCACTGGGCACGCGCCGCATCGACCTCGTCTTCGCTGTCGTAGACGATGGGCAGCGCCATGGTGCGGCCCCAGCGGGCGGCGAAATGCTGCGGCTTCAGGTCGAGCGCCCGCTGATAGAGGTCGCGGGCTTCTTGGGCGCGGCCCTGCTGGTGCACGGCGCCGGCGAGGTAGGTGAGCAGGCGCGGATCGTCCGGGTCTAGCTCGAGGGCGCGGCGGAACGCGGCCTCGGCCTCGTCGAGAAGCAGCCGGTCCTCCAGCACGATTCCCAGGTTGGCGTGCGCCTCGGCAACGCCGCCGTCGATGGCGATGGCGTCCCGGTAGGTGTCGATGGCGTCGTCGATGCGTCCGAGCGCCTTCAGCACGCCGCCCAGGTTGACACGCGGTGCTGCGTCGGCGGGTGCCGCGTCGGCCGCGCGGGCATAGGCGTCGGCGGCCCCCGTCAGGTCGCCGGCGGCACGGCGTGCGTTGCCGAGCGGTAGCCAGATGTCGGTAGCCGCCGGCGTCAGGCGCGCGGCCTCGGCCAGGTGCCGGGCGGCGCCCGCCGCGTCCTCGATGGCCAGCAGGGCCAGGCCGAGATTGAAGTGGGCGTCGGCGAAACCCGCGTCGGCCGCCAATGCCGCCTGGTAGTGCGCGACGGCCTCGCCATGCCGGCCGAGTGCGCGCTTGGCCTCGCCCAGGTTGGTCAGCAGGCCGGGGTTGCCGGGCTCCAGGGCAGCGGCGCGATCGAGCAGGGTCGCGGCTTCTTCCATGCGTTCCGTCTGCTGGCACAGCACGCCCAGCAGGTTGAGGGCCTGAACGGCGTCCGGCTGGGCCATGACGATATGCCGATAGAGCGGTTCGGCCTCGCCCAGCCGGCCGGCCTGATGGTGCGCCAGGGCCTGGTCCAGAAGGTTCTGCAGATCCGGCGACAGGGGTGGCATTTGCGGCGTCCGGCCCCGGCGGCGCCCGGATTTCTTCTTGTCCGCGCGGCGTTCCCGGCGGTTCACGTGGCGCCGAAGCCCAGCACCCGGATGGGGTGGGCGAACACCTGGTTGACCCGGTCCTGCTGGTCCGGTGTCAATTCCTCCAGCCAGCGACCGGTGGCGCCCGACTGGATATGGCGGTCATTGAGCAGGTGGGTCTTGTCCATCGAGACCCAGCGCTTGCCGGAGAAGCTCCTGAGGACCGCGTCTTCGTCGTCCTTGGGCATCTCCGCGACGACTTGTCTGTGCTTCTCGCGGCTGGTCTCGGCGGCAATGCGGGCAACCGTTTCCAGATCCAGCAGGAAGCCCATGGAGAGGCCCATCTGATAGATCAGCGCCTCTGGATGATTGACCACGTGCGGGTAGGGCAGCAGCATTACCCTGGGCATGGCCAGCACATTGTCGAACAGTTTGAAGGCATTGGCGGTCATGTCACAGGCGATGTCGAAATCGGCGTCATGCAGTTTCATCTGCGAACAGACGACGTCGCGCGGATCGCGGTAATTGAAGAAGACGTGGCTGTCCGGATCCTGCGCGGCTTGCTCGACCGCCGGCGTGATGTCGTGGAAATGGGCGATCAGGTGGCCCGCCGGATCATGGGCGCTCAGCGCGGCATCGATCTCGTCCGGCGAATTGGCGTTCGCCGGGGTGAACGCAACCTCGTGCTCGTCGAAGATCAGGCGCAGCACGTTGAATGCCCACACCGTGCCCGACCGCGGGATGCCCATGTTGAGGACGATCATTGAGGGAGCCTCCGCCAAGAACCCCTCCATACCATGCCGTCCGAACGGGTGGCAACGCGGCGCCGGTTCTGCGAAGATCGCCGGCCACCGCGGATACATGTTGAGGAGCTCGAGCGTGAACGACGAACCCACCGGCGTGCAGCATGAGGTTTGGGCAACACCGTTGTTCGAGGTTCGCAATCCGGATCACGAAGTCATCCGGTCGGGCTTGGTCGATTATTTCCTCGCTCGCGAGCGGGAGGCCGACGAGCCGGTCGAAAGCGGCGTCACGGCGAACATCAAGCGCAATTTGTTCGAAAGCCGCTTTGACCTGTTCGAGGCCGATGTGGCCGAGGTGCAGATGCTGATGAACTTCTGCCAGGGCGTGGTCACCGATGTCGTCGGCATGTTGTCGGCGGACGCGGGGGTCGAGGCTCCTGCGTTCGAGATCCACGAATCTTGGATCCACATCACGCGCAACGGCGGCCATCATGATTATCACGGCCATCATGGATGTTTCTGGTGCGGCATCTACTACGTCGATATCGGCGACTGCGATTTCGAGAGCCGCAACGGCTGCAATCGTTTCTACAATCCGAACCCGACCTACTTCCGCGGCGGCAGCGGCAAGCGGCACGACTACATCGACATCGCGCCCGAGAACGGCAAGGTGGTCCTGTTCCCGTCCTACCTGCAGCATTCGGCGCTGCCCTATCGGGGCGATCAGGAGCGTATCCTCATTGCCTTCAATTCACGCTTGCCGGATTAGTCACGCGAGCTGGATTGCGGCTGGCGTTGGCTCTGGTGCACCCAGCCCGCGCGAACCCGATATTCGGGGTCGATGGAGACATCGGAAATCCTCGATAATCTAAAAAACCATTACATAATTTAGAACCGGGTTTATTAGTCAAAACCGCGTGATTCGATATAAAATTATTATTATTTATCAGTGTATTAACGTCCAACATGGCCGGCGGACACGGGTCCGTATCAGGGGATGATCTGTTGCGCCTTTGTCACGGCATTCCGGCATCAAGGACCAACCGGCCCGCCGTGTCTTTCCAGCCCAACCGCGGTCAATAGAATTCACCCGTCGACAAGCGGTTGGACCAGAATCGGCTGGTCAGAAATCCGCCCGGGATCAGCCGCCTCGTCGGTCAATGGGGTATCCCGCCTCTATAATTCGGTGAAGGAGAGACAACTGTGAATATCAAAGACACCCTCAAGGCTTCGGTAGCCGGCGCGGCGTTGTTCGCCGTGGCGATGCCGGCCGCGACCATCGCCACCCCGGCCTCGGCCGACCCGGTGAAGAGCGGCAACAAGAACTCGCTGACCATGTCCGGTCAGGTCAACCGCGGCGTTCTCTACATGAACGACGGCAAGGACGATGCCATCGCGCACGTGGACAACGACAACAGCTCGACGCGTGTCCGCTGGATCGCCAAGGGCAAGTTGAACGAAGCGGTGACGTTCGGCACCAACATCGAGATGCAGGCCGAGTCCAACTCGACCGCGCAGGTGTCGATCCAGAACCACGACAACCTCAACTCGGGCACCAACGGTTTCAACCAGCGCAAGATGGAACTGTATATCGATCACAAGCAGTTCGGTCGTCTGTGGGTTGGCCAGGGTGATCCGGCCTCCAACGGCACGTCGGAAGTCGATCTCTCCGGCAGCACCGTGATCGGCTACTCGGGTAACACCGACGCGTCGGGCGCGGTGGCGTTCCGCAACGCCACCACGGGTGCGGTAACCGGCAAGACCAACGGTGGCGTCAACACCAACTTCGACGGCATCAGCCGTAACGACCGTCTTCGTTACGACACGCCTTCGTTCGCCGGCTTCAAGATCTCTGCCTCGCACACGTCGCGTAACATGTACGACGTGGCCGGCCGTTATTCCGGCAAGTTTGGTGGCGTGAAGGTTGGTGGCGCGGTTGCATGGGCAAGCTACGCCGGTGGCAACTCGACCATCGACAGCCAGTTCGACATCTCTGGTTCCGCCAAGCACGATTCCGGTCTCGGCATCGCGCTGTCCTACGGCTCCCGCGATATGAAGGCCGCGGCCCGCCAGGATCCGGAAGGCTTCTACGTGAAGTTGTTCTACGACGCCAAGCTGTTCAGCGTCGGCACCACGGCGTTCGGCGTCGACTGGTCCGATCGTAGCGACATCGCCGCCAATGGCGACGAAGCCAACGTCTGGGGCATCTACGTGAACCAGAAGCTGAAGGCTGTCGGTTCCGAAATGTACCTCGGTTTCCGTCTCTACTCGCTCGACAACGCGACCACCAACTACGACGACATCGCGATCGTCCTGGCTGGCGCGCGGGTGAAGTTCTAAGAAGCTGATCCAATTAATTCCCAAGGACCTTCGAGTCCTTGGTGCCAAACTCCGGCCGGGGTCCCTAGGGACCTCGGCCGTTTCTCTTTCCGGGTCCCACGGATTCCGCGATCGACTGGCCTGGAAAGGGAGGACGGCGCAAAGTGGGGCAAGGCGGGACTGATAAAATTAGCGTTTTCTAATCTAGTATACTGATAAAGGCGGAATATTCAGGTGTCGGAAAATCGAACGCGAAACATAATAAATTGCTTAATTACCAACAACTTATTTAGTTACCCCAACATTAGCAGCATCTAGAATCCGCAACCATCCCTGTTGCGTGCAAGCCACAGTGTTCTCGCAAGACCTGGATCCCTTGTGATGCGCGCTTTCGTCGTCGATTCGCGTCCATAGAATGCCGTTGCCGCTCGATCAAATGTGGGAAAGGGCAGTAGGCCCTGGTCACGGTTCGGCGGTCAACGGGATATCCCCACTCCATTTTTATGGTGAAGGAGAGACAACAGTGAATATCAAAGACACCCTCAAGGCTTCGGTAGCCGGCGCGGCGTTGTTCGCCGTGGCAATGCCGGCCGCGACCATCGCCACCCCGGCCTCGGCCGACCCGGTGAAGAGCGGCAACAAGAACTCGCTGACCATGTCCGGTCAGGTCAACCGCGGCGTTCTCTACATGAACGACGGCAAGGAAGACGCCATCGCCCATGTGGACAACGATTCCAGCTCGACGCGTGTCCGCTGGATCGCCAAGGGCAAGTTGAACGAAGCGGTGACGTTCGGCACCAACATCGAGATGCAGGCCGAGTCCAACTCGACCGCGCAGGTATCGATCACGAACCACGACAACCTCAACTCGGGCACCAACGGCTTCAACCAGCGCAAGATGGAACTGTATATCGATCACAAGCAGTTCGGTCGTCTGTGGGTTGGCCAGGGTGATCCGGCCTCCAACGGCACGTCGGAAGTCGATCTCTCCGGCAGCACGCTGGTTGGTTACTCGGGCAACACCGACACGGGCGGCGGCGCGGTTGCATTCCGCAACGCGACCACGGGTCTGGCGACCGGCAAGACCGGTGGCGGCGTCAACACGAACTTCGACGGCATCAGCCGTAACGACCGTCTTCGTTACGACACGCCTTCGTTCGCTGGCTTCAAGATCTCTGCCTCGCACACGTCGCGTAACATGCACGACATCGCCGGCCGTTATTCCGGCAAGTTCGGTGGCGTGAAGGTTGGCGGTGCGGTTGCATGGGCGTCCTACGCCGGTGGCAACGCGACCATCGACAGCCAGTTCAACATCTCTGGTTCCGCCAAGCACGACTCCGGTCTCGGCGTTGCCGTTTCCTACGGCTCCCGCGACATGAAGGCTGCGGGCCGCACGGACCCGGATGGCATCTATCTGAAGTTGTTCTACGATGCCAAGCTGTTCAGCGTCGGCACCACGGCGTTCGGTATCGACTGGTCTGACCGCAACGACGTTGCGGCCAACGGCGACGATGCCAACATCTGGGGCATTTATGTCCAGCAGGACCTCAAGTCCATTGGTTCTCAGATGTACCTCGGTTTCCGTCTCTACTCGCTCGACAACGCGACCACCAACTACGACGATATCGCCATCGTCCTGGCTGGCGCGCGGGTGAAGTTCTAAGAAACGGATCTAAACAATTCCCAAGGGCCCTCGGGTCCTTGGTGCCAAACTCCGGCCGGGGTCCCTTGGGATCCCGGCCTTTTCTCTGTGTTGTCGTGTCAAGAATGTGTAATTAAATACATTAAAAACAATGATTTATATGGTAATGGCAGTCCTCAAACCCTGTGTTGCCGAAATGCAACAATGTCGCGCTAAAACATCAAAGTTAGCTAAATTACCTTTCGCTTATATAAGGTCTCCCTAGAATACCCCTCGATCCAACGGCCGCACTACAAGGGGCAGAAATAACCCCGGCGTGAATGTTGGATCGACCATTTGGAGGGATATCCCGCCTCTATAATTCGGTGAAGGAGAGACAACTGTGAATATCAAAGACACCCTCAAAGCTTCGGTAGCCGGCGCGGCGTTGTTCGCCGTGGCGATGCCGGCCGCGACGATCGCCACCCCGGCCTCGGCCGACCCGGTGAAGAGCGGCAACAAGAACTCGCTGACCATGTCCGGTCAGGTCAACCGCGGCGTTCTCTACATGAACGACGGCAAGGAAGACGCCATCGCCCATGTCGACCTCGACGCCAGCTCGACGCGTGTCCGCTGGATCGCCAAGGGCAAGTTGAACGAAGCGGTGACGTTCGGCACCAACATCGAGATGCAGGCCGAGTCCAACTCGACCTCGCAGGTGTCGATCACGAACCATGACAACCTCAACTCGGGCACCAACGGCTTCAACCAGCGCAAGCTGGAACTCTACATCGACCACAAGCAGTTCGGTCGTCTGTGGGTTGGCCAGGGCGACCCGGCCTCCAACGGCACCGCGGAAGTCGATCTTTCCGGTAGCACGCTCGTCGGTTATTCCGGCAACACGGATCAGGGTGGCGGCGCGGTTGCGTTCCGCAATGGCACCACGGGTCTGGCGACCGGCAAGACCGGTGGCGGCGTCAACACCAACTTCGACGGCATCAGCCGTAACGACCGTATTCGTTACGACACGCCTTCGTTCGCTGGCTTCAAGATCTCTGCCTCGCACACGTCGCGTAACATGCACGACATCGCCGGCCGTTATTCCGGCAAGTTCGGTGGCGTGAAGGTTGGCGGTGCGGTTGCATGGGCGTCCTACGCCGGTGGCAACGCGACCATCGACAGCCAGTTCAACATCTCTGGTTCCGCCAAGCACGACTCCGGTCTCGGCGTTGCCGTTTCCTACGGCTCCCGCGACATGAAGGCTGCGGGCCGCACGGACCCGGATGGCATCTATCTGAAGTTGTTCTACGATGCCAAGCTGTTCAGCGTCGGCACCACGGCGTTCGGTATCGACTGGTCTGACCGCAACGACGTTGCGGCCAACGGCGACGATGCCAACATCTGGGGCATTTATGTCCAGCAGGACCTCAAGTCCATCGGTTCTCAGATGTACCTCGGTTTCCGTCTCTACTCGCTCGACAACGCGACCACCAACTACGACGACATCGCGATCGTCCTGGCTGGCGCGCGGGTGAAGTTCTAAGAAACGGACCTAAACAATTCCCAAGGGCTCGTCTGAGCCCTTGGTGCCAAACTCCGGCCGGGGCCCCTAGGGACCCCGGCCGTTTCTTTGCCGGCGCTTCCTCTCTATAACGTCGATCCAGGGCGATGCCGCTGGCGGAGGCATGGAATGGTCACGATGGACGCGGACGGATTGATCGCGGCATTGCAGAAAGCCGTGGACCTGCATCAGGCGGGCCGGCTCGACGATGCCATCCGGCAGTACGACATGGTGCTGGATGCCGATCCCGAAAATGTTGAAGCCCTAAATTTTTCCGCCCTCGCCCATTTCGCGCGGGGCGAGGCCGAAACGGCGGCGGAGCGCCTGGCGCGCGCCGTCGGGACGCGACCCGACTATGGCGAGGCCCAGGCCAATCATGGCCTGGTTCTGCGCGCCCTCGGACGCATGGACGATGCCGTGGCGGCGCTGGCCCAGGCCACGGCTCTATTGCCGAATGATGTCGAGGCGCCGTTCAATCTCGGCAACATCCATCTGGCGGCAGGCCGGCCAGCGGAGGCCGCGACCGCACTCCGCACCGCTGTCGGGCGCGCCCCGGGCCATGCACCAGCTCATGCACCAGCCCAGGCCAATCTCGCCAGGGCGTTGTTGGAATTGGGGGACTGGCCGGACGCCTTGGCCGCCTGCGAACAATGTCTGGCGTCGACGCCAGGCCATACGGGTGCTCTGGCCATGGCCGGCGTGGCGCTGGCCGAGCTTGGCGAAAGCAGGCGCCTGGCGACTTTGCTTGATTTCGATGGCCTGGTCGGGGCCCACCGGCCGCCGCCGCCGTTCGGCATGGCCGACATCGGGGCCTTCAACCGGGCCCTCGCCGATCACGTGCAGCGGGATGCCAGCCTGGCCTACGAGCCCGATGACGTGACCACCCGCAAGGGCTACCAGTCGGCCGATTTGATGGCCGATCCGAAGGGGCCGCTCGGCGCTTTCAAGGCCATTATCGAGAGCGCCGTGGCAGTTTACCGGGAGCACCATCCCATCGAGGCTGGCCACCCCTATCTGGGCCAGCGGCCAGCGCGATGGACCCTCAACGCCTGGGCCACCATTCTTGAGCGCGAAGGCCACCAGGCTCCGCACATCCATCGATCGGCCTGGCTCTCCGGCGTCTACTACGTGCAGCTTCCGGATAACGTCCGCGATGCGGTGACGGGCAACGCCGGCTGGATCGAATTCGGCCGCCCTCCGCCCTATCCGGCGGCACGGGCCGAGGCACCGATGCAATTCTACCGGCCGGAAGAGGGCTTGATGCTGCTGTTCCCATCCTACATGTACCACCGCACGATCCCGTTCGACGCCGGTCAGCGCCGTATCAGCATCGCATTCGATGTGCTGCCGTCCCTAGATTAATGACCTTATTACAATGACTTATAGAATAGACCGGCAATCGGCCCGATCTTCGATGCGCTGCAGCGAGTCGAGCAGCGACCGGGCGTCATAGGCCTGTTCCGCGCGCGCCGCGCAGGCCATGAACTTCGCCTCCAGTGCCGCGTCGGCGATCGGGCGCGGGGCCGAGCCGGTCGGCCAGCCGACTAGGGCTTCGAAGGTGTCGCCGGCGACCGTCGTCAGCGAAACTTCGCCCCACTCGGGTCCGGTCTCACCCACGCCGACCGGCGTGTTCGGCTGATCGGCCAGGCGCATCTCGATCTTATCCAACATCGCCCGCATGGCCGGGTCGGCGATGATTTCGGGTTCCAGGTGATGCAGGCCGATATCGCCATGAAGGATGATCGCGGCGACGGCGAATTCGAGGCTGAACTGCGCCTCGATGGGTTTCGTCGGATGGGTATAGGTCAGGTTCGAGGCGACCAGGGGCGGCACCGTGCAGACGACCCGCTGAACGTCACCGGCCGAGAGCGCGTTGGCGCCGATAATTTCCTCCGCCGCCTCGGCCGCGGCGTGACCGGCATAGCAGATGGGGAAGCGCTTGATATCGACGCCCGGGTCCTCGAGCGAATATTCGCGGCCGATGGTCTCGATCGGTCTGGCATCCAGAATGGCGTCGTTCATGACTTTGAGGAAACCGCTCGAATCCTCGAATGCGCCGGCGGGCGCGGTGGCGCCGAGGGCCGCCAGCTTGGCCGCCATGACGCCGGCCTCGGCGGCGCGGCCGCAATGATAGTGTTTGGCATCGGTACCGCGCACGGCCCTGAGGCCACCGGCCCCTGCCGCCGCCAGCGCGATGGCGCGGGTGGTCGTCTCCGCATCGAGCCCCAGCACCCGGGCGACTCCGGCGGCCGCACCCATGCCGCCGAGCGCCGACGTGGTCCACCATCCGTGCTCATAGAACGACGTCGTCAGGGCTCGGCCGACGGCGAATTCGACCTCCAGCCCTGCGATGAAGCCGGTCAGCATGGACTCGCCGGAAGCCCCGGTTTCCTGAGCCACCGCGAGCACGGCCGGAAGCACGACCGCCGATCCGTGCACCACGCCGGCGTAGCTGTTGTCGTCGAAGTCGAGGGCGTGAGCCGCGGCCCCGTTGGCCAGCGCCGCTCCGGGCGCGGTCAAGCCATCGGTCGACCCGGCGACGCTGCAAGGGCCGGCCCCGTAGGCCTCGCTGGCCAAGGTGCGAATGCGCCCCGCCGACGCCGTGGCGGAGCCGGCCAGCATGACGCCGACCACGTCCACCAGGCAGCGCCGGGCGACGACCAGCGCCGCATCAGGCACTGTCCCCAAGTCCATGTTGACCGCGCCGGCGGCCAGTTTCTCGATGATCGATTGCGCTGTCGTCATCCGTCGGCGCCCCTTCAGATGCTTTCGGGTTTCTTCGGCTTCGGCGGCGGCGCGTCCTTGCCCGGCACCGGCATGTCCTTCAACAGGTCTTCCAGGAACTTCTTGGTCTTGCGGGCGGTGTCTTCGAGCCACGGCCGCGCCTTGTCATAGGCAGCCTTGGCGTCGCAGGCGGCATAGCGGGCTGAGCAGACGGAGAGGCAGGCCGCGCGCTTGGCCTCGTCGTTGAAATGCTTGCGCTCGCAATCGGCGCGGCAGGTCTCGTGCTCCAGGCGGCAGTTTTCGGCCGAGACCGGCGGTTGCTTTTCCTCGGCGGCGGCAGGGACGCCGATGACCGCAGCGCAGGCGACGGCGACCAGCATGATGTTGCGCAAGGCGATCATCGGCCTACTCCACGGTGACGCTCTTGGCCAGATTGCGCGGCTGATCAACGTCGGTGCCCTTCAGCACGGCGACGTGGTAGGCCAGCAACTGGACCGGAATGGCATAAAGGATGGGGGCGACGAAGGCGTCGACGGCGGGGAGCGCCACGACGGCTTCCGCGATGCCTTCCAGGCGTTCGGCGCCGGCCCGGTCGGTGATGGCGATGACCCGGCCACCCCGGGCGGCCACTTCCTGGATGTTCGACGCGGTCTTTTCGAACAACCCGTCCATGGGCGCGATAACGATGACCGGCACCAGCTCGTCGATCAGCGCGATGGGACCGTGCTTCATCTCGCCGGCGGCATAGCCCTCGGCGTGGATGTAGGAGATTTCCTTCAGCTTCAGCGCCCCTTCCAAGGCGATGGGATAGCTGGTGCCGCGGCCGAGATAGAGCACGTCCCTGGCCTCGGCGACATCCTGGGCGATGGCGGCCAGGTGCTCGTCGTGGTTCAGCACCTCGGCGGCGCGCGCCGGCACCTCGGTCAGGGCACCGACCAGCCGCGCCTCTTCCTCGGCCGTGACCTGGCCGCGTTCGCGCGCCATGACGATGGTCAGGCTGGCCAGCACCGTCAGCTGGGTGGTGAACGCCTTGGTCGAGGCGACGCCGATTTCCGGGCCGGCGACAGTGCGCAGCACGGCGTCGGATTCGCGCGAGATGGCGCTTTCCGGCACGTTGACGATGGAAAGAATGGCTTGCCCTTGCTCGCGGGCGTAACGAAGGGCGGCCAGCGTGTCGATGGTCTCGCCCGATTGCGAAACGAACACGGCGAGGCCCTTTTCCGGCATGGCGGCGGCGCGGTAGCGGAACTCCGACGCGATATCGACCTCCACCGGCACTCGGGCCAGCTGTTCCAGCCAGTACTTGGCGCACAGGCAGGCGTAGTAGGACGTGCCGCAGGCGATCAGGGTGACCTTCGAGACCTCGGCGAGGTCGATGGCGAGTTCCGGCAGGGTCAGATTGCGGTCGGCGGGGCTGACATAGCCGTGCAGCGTGTCACCGATGACTTGCGGCTGTTCGTAAATTTCCTTCAGCATGAAGTGCCGGTAGCCAGCCTTGCCGATGGCGGCGCCCGACAGCTCGGTCTGGCGCACTTCGCGGGTGACCTCGGTGCCCGCAAGATCATAGACGGTGGCGCCATTGTCGTTAATGACCGCCCAGTCGCCGTCCTCCAGATACATGATCTGCTTGGTCAACGGCGCCAGCGCCAACGCATCCGAGCCGAGGAACATCTCGCCCTCGCCAAACCCAACCGCGAGCGGGCTGCCGAGCCGCGCGCCGATCATCAGCCCGTGATGGCCGGCGAAGACGATGCCCAGGGCGAACGCACCCTCCAGGCGTTTCAGCGTCTCGTGCGTGGCCTCCGCCGGCGCCATGCCGGCTTCCAGGTTACGGGTGATCAGGTGCGCGATGACCTCTGTATCGGTTTCGGACGCCAGCTCCCGGCCGTCGTCTTCCAGTTCGGCGCGCAGTTCCTGGAAGTTCTCGATGATGCCGTTGTGAACCAGCGCCACCCTGTCGGTGGCGTGGGGATGGGCGTTGGTCTCGTTCGGCACGCCGTGGGTGGCCCAGCGGGTGTGGCCGATGCCCGACGTGCCGACCAGCGGCGCCTCGTCCAGCAGGGTTGCCAGATTGTTGAGCTTACCCTCGGCCCGACGGCGATCGATACTGCCATTGACCAAGGTGGCGATGCCGGCGGAATCGTAACCCCGGTATTCTAGCCGCCTCAAGCCTTCGAGCAGCAGCGGGGCTGCCTCCTCCCGGCCGATGATGCCGATGATGCCGCACATGTCGGGTGCGCTCCTTTGTTTACGTTTCGTGGTCCTTCTTGGCGTCCTTTTGTGCCTTTTTGGTGGCATTGTGGCGTTTCGCCCAGCCGTCCACCTGCTTGTGGTCCGCGCGGACGACGGCCAGCGCGTCGGCCTTTACGTCGCGCGTGACCACGCTGCCGGCGCCAACAATGGCGCCGTCGCCGACTTTGACCGGTGCGACCAGCGCCGTGTTCGAGCCGATGAAGGCGCCGGCGCCGATGTCCGTGTGGGATTTGAAGAAGCCGTCGTAATTGCAGGTGATGGTGCCGGCGCCGACGTTGGCGCCCGTGCCGACCCGGGCGTCGCCGATGTAGGTCAGGTGATTGGCCTTGGCGCCCCGTTCAAGCGTCGCGTTCTTGACCTCGACGAAGTTGCCGACGTGGACGTCGGCGGCCAGGTCGGCGCCCGGGCGCAGCCGCGCGTAGGGCCCGACGCGCGCGCCGGTGCCGACGCGGGCACCTTCCAGATGGCTATAGGGCCTGATCTCCGCACCATTCTCGACCACCACGCCTGGGCCGAAGACCACGAAGGGGCCGACGGTGACGTCGCGGCCAAGCACCGTGTCATGTGCCAGGTGCACGGTCTCGGGTGCCACCAGCGTGGCGCCCCCGTCCATGGCGGCGCCGCGCAGGCGTTGCTGCAGGATGGCCTCGGCGTGGGCCAATTCGGCGCGGGAATTGATGCCGACCAGGCTTTCCGCGTCGCCCTCGACGACCGCCGCGGTATCACCGTCTGCGCGGGCCAGGCCGATGATGTCCGGCAGGTAGTATTCACCCTTGGCATTGTCGTTGCCGACCTGGTGCAGCAGACCGAAAAGCTTTGCCCCGTCCACCGCCATCATGCCGGACGAGCAGAGGTCGATGATCAGTTCCTCCGCCGACGCGTCCTTGGCCTCGACGATGTGCTGCAGCGAGCCGTCCGCCGCCAGCACCAGCCGGCCGTAGGGGCCCGGGTCGGCCGGCCGGAAACCGAGCACGACGACGGCCGGCGCGTCCTTGGTCCGCCGACGCTGAATCAGCGCGGTGAGGTCTTGGGCCGGAATCAGCGGATTGTCGGCATTGAGGATGACGATGTCGCCAGGGAATCCATCAAGCGCGCCCTCGGCCTGCAGGGCCGCGTGCGCGGTGCCCAGGCGGTCGCGCTGGATGACCGTGGCGTGCGGAGCGGCCGTCTCGGCGACCGCGTCCATGCCGTCGCCGATGACCACCACGACCTTGCCGATACCGGCTTCGGCGATGGTCTCCAGGATGTGAGACAGCATGGGCCGGCCGGCGAGCGGATGCAGAACCTTGGGCCGATCGGACTTCATGCGCGTGCCGAGGCCCGCGGCAAGGACGATGGCGGCGGTGTTTTCGCTGGTCATGCGGTGCGGGTCAGTTTAGACAACCGGGCTTCCTTGTGGGTTTCTTGCCATACGGCCCCAAGCCCGCCAAGTCAAAGTTTGTTTCGGATTCTTGCAATGGGATCAATGGCCAAGCATCGGTTCCAGGGCGTCGTCTTCGACCTTGACGGAACCCTGGTGGACAGCGCGCCCGACCTGCACGCGGCGCTCAACCGGCTGCTGGCGGCCGAGGGCCGGCCGCCGGTCACCCTCGATGCGGTCAAGACCATGGTCGGCGACGGGGTCGGCAAGCTGGTCGAGCGCGGTTTCCAGGCGACGGGCGAGGTGCCGCCGGCGCCGGATCTGGAGGCCGCGGTCCAACGCTTCACGGCCGACTACGAACAGAACGCAACCGAGCTTACCAGCGTCTACCCAGGGGCCCGAGAGGCTTTGTCGCGCCTGCACGGCGCCGGCCTGCCGCTCGGCCTCTGCACCAACAAGCCGCAGCTGGCGACCGAAACCCTGCTCGACCACCTGGACCTGGCCCGCTACATGAAGGCCGTGGTCGGCGGCGACGCCGTCGCCGGCGTGCGCAAGCCCGACCCGCGCCACGTGCTGGCGGTGCTGGACCGCCTCGGCGTGGCGGCCCGGGACGCGGTCCTCATCGGCGACAGCCCGGCCGATATCGGCGGTGCCATCGCCGCCGGCATCCCCGCCGTCGCCGTCTCCTTCGGCTACCCCAAGATGCCGGTCGAGGACCTGGGCGCCGACATCATCATCGATACCTACGACGAACTGGAGCCGGCCCTCGCCAGCCTTTCTTGACACCCCCCGGGCGCAACCCTTAAATGGCGCCCTTCCCAGCCCCGGGGACCCTTCCCCGGAACCATCGGCGGGGCGCGTAGCTCAGCGGGAGAGCACTGTCTTCACACGGCAGGGGTCGCTGGTTCAATCCCAGCCGCGCCCACCATTTCCTTCAAGGACTTAGCGGATTTCGGGACAGTGGCCATCAGTTCCACTGTGCCCAAATTGTGCCCGTCTGTTTCCGATGGATTCCCATAATCGTCGAGAGCGTTGATCGCGCGCTCCTGATAGTCGGGCGCCAGATGGGCGTAACGCTGTACCATCTGGAAGCTCTTGTGGCCGGTCAGCTGCATCACCTCGTAGAGGGGAACACCCTGCTGGACGAGCCGAGAGGCGAACGTGTGCCTCAGGTCGTGGAAGCGGAGCGGAAAGCCCGCGAGAGCATGGGTTCAGATTTCTCTAATGACCGGGATTAGTGACCGGATGTCGAACCCTGGTCTATGATCCAGGATTGCCGAGGAGTGATGCATGGTGTTTGGCTGGATGCGAAGGAATGCCGCCGGCCCGGCGCCGTCGGGCCCGGTCAAGGTCGGATGGGTGATGAGCGAGACCAAGGCGTCGTTCATCTGGCCGGACCCGGCGCCGGCCAAGCCCGCCGAGGCAAAGATGCCGTCGCCGCGCGCCGTCGGCATGTGCCCGGCGGTGGCCGATCATGAAGCGCGGCTGTTCGAGGTCACCTCACCGGTCGATTTCAATATCGGCATCATACGCGGCCCCAAGGGCCAGCCCGTGATCGTGCCCGCCGACGGCCGCCAGGGCACCATCGGCGGCGACAAGCTGCGCCAGATGGTGGCGTTGATGCCGCGCGATCAATGGCGCCACCCGGAACGGCCGGTGATCCAGATCATTACTCCCTACCGGTTCGTCACAGAGGATCGATCGGTCTATTTGAACCAGTTGCCACCGATGAATTCCTACCTGGCGCAGAAGCGCCCGGGCCTGATGATTGGCGGACGTTTTCCGATCTATGCCTGGCCGCGGATCCTGATGTGGGGGTTCGAATGGCACGAACCCAAGACGGCAATCCGCATCAAGCGCGGTGAGCCGCTATTTCACGTCCGCTTCGAAACCGCCGATCCGTCCCGCGGCGTCCGCCTTGTTGCCGCCGAATGGACCGAGGACCTGCGCCGACACTGCGACGGCCTCGACGGCGTCTCCAGTTACGTCAACCAGACCTACTCGCTGTTCAAGACCGCCGAGGCCCGGCGGCCGAAGCGGTTGCTGGTGGAGAAGCCGGCGTCGACGTGATGCCGCGTCCAAATTTTTTCCAGCAAATACGCCTGACCGCGCCGCATTTTCGGCGAAGTGCCTCACATGCTATTTGTTCTATTTGTTATTTGTCTTTTAGTTGTGCGCATCGTCACTGCTTTAAGCGCGCAATCGAACTATAAAGATGCAATTAAAGGAGCATTGACGACGGCATTGCGCTATCCTGAATATCCGCGCCCATTCCAAAGGTTTAAGAGTCTCCAAGTTCAAGAGATCCCGATGCAGACGTCAGTTCCCGCCGCGACCGCGTGGGACGTGGATTGCGGGCTCGTCGCTTCCTAGGGCCGCCCCGGCGACAGACTGAACTCGGAGAACGGAACCATGGCCGACACCACAACCGATAACGACGGCACCGAAGGCACGCAAACGACGGAGACCGTCGGCGAAGGTGACGACAAGATCGTCGTCGACTCCACGGTTCTCTATACCCCGCCCAGCCCCACTGAAGGTGGAAGTCTCGAGAGCAGCGATACGATCACGTCGACCGGGTCCGGACTATGGGGCGCCGGTTCGGAGCAAACATCGGAACTCTCCTTTGACACCGAATTCGATATGGGCGGATTCAACGAACACGGTTACGACGGCCGGAATTTCGGGTTTGAAATGTCCGCAAGCGATACTCAAACGTTCGATATTGATGGCGCACAGCTTGATCTCACATCGGAGGTGAAAATATACGCGGAGTATGATGAAGGTGCTGCCTACATAAACGAAGACGACGGAAGTTTCGCGTTCCGAACCCCTGCCGCCGGCGCCGGCTTCACTCTCCGTGAGCAAGTATCGACGACAAATAATGGCGTCACCACCACCGCGGGGGCTGGTTTGAATTTCGGCCAAGATGTGCCCAGCCTCAGCCTCGGAGGAGAAAACGAGGACGGTGTCTATACCCTCAGCGCGAGCGGCGGGGTAGGGATACTTGATGTCAACGCGGGGATCTCTTTTCGGTATGAAGCACCGGAATATGATACGGAGCAAAACCAAAGGGGCACCGCATATCGCGATCGGCTAAACGGCGATAACAGAGACAACAAGCTCGTAGGCCTGAATGGCGATGACTATCTCTCGGGTCGCGAAGGCAACGATGCCCTGTACGGCGGCTACGGCGACGACAACCTCTATGGCTATACGGGCAGTGATGTTCTCTTCGGTGGCGGAGACAATGACTACCTGGATGGTCATCATGGTAATGACTTTCTATACGGCGGCAGCGGCGATGATATCCTCGACGCCGGGTGGCACAACGATGTGCTCGACGGCGGTTCAGGGAACGACACGCTCTATGGAGGCGACGGAGAGGATTTACTAAAAGGAGGAACCGGCAACGACGAGCTCTATGGCAATTCCGGCACTGACTTAATCTTCGGTGGGACCGGAAACGATCTTCTCGGTGGCGGCGATGATGCGGATTATCTCGAAGGCGGCAAAGGCAATGATTGGCTCTACGGCCATGAAGGCGATGACCGGCTCGATGGCCAGGATGGCCATGACTCTCTCTACGGTGGAACCGGCAATGATTACCTTATGGGCGGCGGCGGGAGCGACGTCGTCGAGGGCGGCGACGGCAGAGACACCATGTACGGCGGTGAGGATAGTGATGATCTGTGGGGCCAAGCGGGCAATGACTTTATCGATGGCGGCGCCGGCAAGGACATGCTCATGGGTGGAGCAGGCGACGATTACCTTCTTGGCAGCGGCGGGCACGACTATCTAGACGGTTCGCAGGGCAGCGATTACCTCGATGGCGGCACTGGCGACGATACCCTCCATGGCGGCAGTGGGGGCGACGTTTTACTTGGCGGGGCCGGCATTCATTATCGAATTTTCGGACGCCGGATTGATGTCGCCGGCGGCGATGACGAGCTTTACGGTGGCGGCGGCGACGATTACATCGACGGCGATGAGGGCAACGACCTTCTGGACGGCGGCACCGGCAATGATTATCTCATCGGCGGTACCGGCGACGACGTCCTGCGTGGCGGCGACGGTTTTGATTATTCAGTTTTCGGACTTCGGGGGCATATCTCCGGCGGCGATGACGAGCTTTACGGTGGCGCCGGCAACGACACGCTCGACGGCGGTGAAGGCGACGACCTGCTTGATGGCGGCACCGGAAACGATTCCCTTGACGGCGGTGAAGGCAATGACGGGCTTTTTGGCGCTGACGGCAACGACCATCTAAACGGTGGCGCCGGCGATGACTACCTTTCCGGTGGCCACGGCAATGACACCCTGGTGGCCGAGTCTGGCTCGAACTTTCTCGACGGCGGGTCTGGCAACGATACTCTAACGGGCGGCTCTGACGATGACGTCCTGCGCGGCGGCGCCGGATATACTGCCACATATTATAGTGCGCAGCACAATGTTCACTACGATGTATTGGTGTCGGGTGGCAGTGACAGGCTTTACGGCGGTGACGGCAACGACCGTATCTTCGGCGAAGATGGCTGGGACTGGCTGTACGGCGGTGCGAATGACGATACGCTCTCTGGCGGCGACGGCGATGACGTGCTTTACGCCGGCGACGATGCCGACGAGGCATACGGCGACGACGGCAATGATCGCATCTACGGCGAAAGGGGCGACGACAGCCTGTATGGCGGCAGCGGTGCCGACGAACTCGATGGCGGGACCGGCAACGATATCCTGAGCGGTGGTGAGGGCGATGACCTGCTTTACGGTGGCGCCGGATATCATTTCATCGCCCACTCGTTCACAGGAGACATCGTCATCAACCGTGACGGCGGCGACGACACCCTGAGCGGCGGCGCCGGCAACGACCGAATCTATGGCCAGGATGGCGACGATGCGTTGTCCGGTGGCGACGGCGAAGACACGCTTGAGGGCGGTGACGGAAAAGACGTCCTCTTTGGCGACGACGGCTCCGACACATTGTATGGCGGCAACGACGACGATCTGCTCAACGGAGGTGACGGTGACTCCTGGGATCATCTTTACGGCGGCGCCGGCAATGACGGCCTAATCGGCGGCGGCGGCGATGATTGGCTGTTCGGCGATGATGGCGACGATATCCTGGATGGTGGTAGCGGCGCCGACTTCATGCGGGGTGGCGAGGATAACGACAAAATCTGGGGCGGTGGAGATGACGACATAGTCTTCGGCGACGGCGGCATCGACACACTCTACGGCGGCACCGGCAACGATACCCTCATGGGCGGCGACGGCGATGACGTCTTGAGCGGCGGCACGGGCCGGGATTCCATGTTCGCTGGAGCCGGCGCCGACGTCCTGATTTCGGAAGACGGCAACGACTTTTTAGGCGGTGGAGCGGGCGATGATCAGTTCATCGTCCTGGCGGCTGACGGGGCCACCGCGAATATCAATGACAGCGAGGGCGCCGATACCCTCGACCTATCCGGATGGCAGGACTGGGACGGGTTGAAGATTTCGCACGAGACTACGCGCGGCTTTAATGGGTTCGTAAAGAGTCTTAAATTCAGCGACGAAAATACCGGCCAGACCGTCAATTGGTTCGGCGCCGACGTCGACGACAGTATCGCGCTGAAGGTGGATGGCGCCGTGCATGGGGTCTCGTTGGGCGCATTCGCAGATCTGCTGGAGGAGCCGGGTTCGATGATCCAGCTCAGTTCCGGCGAAGAGGATGGCGTGTTCGCCCTCCTGGCCTCGCCCATAGAGGACGGCGCCAGTGATGAGAGCGATGATCTGACGGGCAGTTCATAGAATGACTAAAGCCCGGGAAAGACCAAAGACCGGCACAACGCCGGCTCGGAATAGAGAGGGAATGACATGCAGGACCAGATATTCATAGACGGTATCGGCGAGGTTCGCCTGGTGGACGGAATCATCCGGATGGACCTGGTGGCACTTTCGGCGCGGCGGCGAACGAAGGAAGGCGGCCCGCCGCCTGAATTCGTCACCCAGCTGGTGATGTCGCCGGACGCGTTCATGCGCATGATCCGCGGCCTCGGCGAGACCGTTCGCACCCTGCAGGATCGCGGTGTGCTGGTGCGGACGGACGGTGACGGAGGCGAAGGCGATGCCGCCGCGGCCGGCGACAGCGGCGAAGCGGCCGCGGCTTCGCCCAACTTCGACTGAAGCTGGACCCACGACGCGGAAGGACGCTACCCTTTCAGATTGTGGAGGCGAGCGGTTTGCACACCCTCATAAAATGCCTGGTTCTGGTGGGGCGTCAGCATGGCGTCGATCTCACGGTCGAGCGCTTGGTGCACGACTATGCGCTGGAGGAAGAGCCGGACAGTACACGCCTCATCCGTATCGCCCAGGACAAGGGGCTGAAGGCGAGGTCCAAGCGCATGAAGTGGGCGGACCTGCGGCGCCTCGGCCAGGCCTACCCGGTGATTGCCAGGCTCGGCAACGGCAACGGCGTCATCCTGACGGGATTTCATGACGATGACGCGGGCGGCCACGTGGAGGTGCTGGATCCGCTGGCGGACAGGCCGGAACTGCTGCGCATCGATGGCAAGAGGATGATCGCCGCCTGGACCGGCGAGATCATCATGCTGAAGCGCAGCCAGGGCATCGGCGACGAGGATCAGCCGTTCGGGCTGCGCTGGTTCATCCCGGAAGTCCTGCGCCAGAAAGGCGTCTTCATCCAGATCACCATCGCAGCCCTGATGCTGCACGTGCTGGCGCTGACGACGCCGATCTTCTTCCAGCTCACCTTCGACAAGGTGCTGGGCAACCAGAGCATCGACACGCTTTATGTGCTGACCACCGGTGTCATCGCGGCGCTGCTGTTCAACGCGCTGCTGGAATACCTGCGCGGCCTGATGCTGGTGCATGCGACGTCGAAGATCGATGTGCGCGTGGCCACCCGCACCTTCCACAAGCTGTTGAGCCTGCCCATCACCTTCTTCCAGACCACGTCGACCGGCGTGTTGTCCAAGCACATGCAACAGTCGTCGGCGATCCGCGAATTTCTCACCGGACGATTGTTCCTGACCATCCTCGATCTACTGGTTCTGGTTGTCTATCTGCCGGTGCTGTACTTCTACAATTCGGCACTGACCAACATGGTGCTCGGTTTCGCGGCGACCATCGCGGCCATTTCGCTGGTCATCATCAGCCCCTACCACAAGCGTCTGCAGGCGCTCTACATTGCCGAGGGCGACCGCCAGGCCTTGCTGGTGGAATCCATCGGTGGCATGGAAACCATCAAGGCGATGGCCATGGAGCCGACCAAGCGCCAAGCCTGGGATCAGTGCACGGCCAAGGCCGTGGCCATGCACATGGGGGTGAGCAAGATCTCGCTGGTCTCCAGGAGCCTCAGCGGCCTGCTGCAGAAGATAATGATGATCGCCATCATCTTCTTCGGTGCCCATCTTGTGTTTTCGGGTGAACTTACCCTGGGGGCGATCATCGCGTTCAACATGCTGTCCGTACGCGTGACGGCACCGCTGGTTGCCGCCGTCGGCCTGATCAGCGAGTTCCAGCAGGCGGCGCTTTCGGTGCGCATGCTGGGCAAGGTCATGAACCAGCCGCCCGAACGTGCCAGTACCGTCGGCTTGACGCCCCAGATCGCGGGCCAGATCGATTTCGAAGACGTGTCGTTCCGTTACAGCCCCGAAGGCCCGCTGATCCTCGATGATGTGTCATTCCAGATCAAGGCCGGCCAGGTCATCGGCGTGGTCGGGCGGTCGGGATCGGGCAAGAGCACCATCACCCGGTTGATCCAGGGACTCTATCGGCCGGACGCGGGGATCATCCGCCTCGACGGTATCGATATCCGCGAGGTCGATCTCTCGCACATTCGGCTCAACATCGGCGCGGTGCTGCAGGAAAGCTTCATGTTCAACGGTTCGGTGCGCCAGAACATCGCCGCCACGCGGCCCGACGCGGCCTTCCAGGAGATCGTCTCGGCGGCGCAGCTGGCGGGGGCGGACGAGTTCATCGAACGCCTGCCCCAGGGCTACGACACGGTGCTCGAGGAAGGCGCGTCGAACATCTCCGGCGGGCAGAAGCAACGCCTTGCCATCGCGCGCGCGCTGTTGCGCAACCCGCCGATCCTGATCTTCGACGAGGCCACCAGCGCGCTCGATCCGGAAAGCGAGGCCATCATCCAGGCCAACATGCGGGATATCGCTGCCGGCAGGACCGTGTTCAATGTCTCGCACCGGCTGTCGTCGCTGGTCAATTCCAACGCCATCATGGTCATCGACCGGGGCATCATCGTTGACCTGGCGCCGCACGCCGTCCTGCTCGAACGCTGTGACATCTATCGCCATCTGTGGGAACGCCAGACGGCCCACATGTCCAGCGCCGGCCTGGCGGCGGAATAGGCGGAGAGACCGCTCATGCCCCCTGACGAGATCGTCAACCTGCCAGTCCCCATAGATACCTATGATGTCGTCACGGGCGAGGAAATCGAGCTCACTCTGAACGCCAACAAGATCATATTTCGCGAGGGCGAAGACAGCGACTACGCATTCATGATCATTTCCGGCAAGGTGGAGCTGACCAAGGAACAGGACGATATGTCCATCCACCTCGCCGATATGGGCGCGGATGACATCATCGGCGAAATGGGGGTGCTGGACGGCAGCCCGCGCAGCGCCACGGCGCGGGCCAAAACGAAAGTCGTGGTCAGGCGCTACGACCGAAACGCGCTGATGGCCAAGGTGCATGGCGACGCCGCCTTCGCGCTGCCGATCATGAACCAGTTGGTGGCAAGCCTGCGCGAGACCTCGCAACGCCTGGCCCACAGCCAGTTCCTGGCCATCCGCGAATCGACCGACGCAACGGACGCCGCGTTGGCGCCGCGGGGCATCTTCGGGCGGATCAAGATCTTTTTCGATGCCGACGCGGATATCAACGAATTCCAGCCGGACGCGGTGGAGATCGAACGCCGCAGACTGCCCGGCGCCGCCGTAGTCTCTCTGTTCGCCATCGTCGGCATCATGGTCGGGGCCGTCGTCTGGGCCAGCGTGTCGGAGATCGACACCAAGGTCATGGCCCTCGGGCGGGTCATCACCACGCGGCCCAATATTGTCCTGCAGCCGGTGGAAACGGCGGTCATCCGAACCATGCGGGCCAAGCAGGGCGACCTGGTGCGGGCCGGCCAGGTGCTCGCGACACTGGATCCGACAGTCGCCGAGGCCGATGTCAGTGCGTCCCAGGCAACCCTGGTCAGCCTGCAAGCCCAGGAACGACGGCTGGAAACGGAACTCTACGACCTTCCCTACGAGGCGTTCTCGCCCGACGCCGACATCAACACGCTGGAGAAGGAAGTCTATGAGCGCCGCCGGTCCGAGTTCCAGGCCAAACTCGTCGCCAAGGAACAGAAGGCCCGCCAGCTCAGTGCCCAGATCCGCACCGGCCTGCAGGAAGCCAAGGACCTGGCGGGCCAGGTCGGCGTACTTCGCGAGATCGAATCCATGCGCACCAAGCTGATGAACGACGGTTATGGCTCCAAGGTCAACTTCCTGATGGCCAAGAACCAGCGTCTCGGAATTGAGCGCGAGCAACGTCGCCTGAAGACCTTCACCCTACGGCTTAGGCATGAACTGAAGGCCATGACGGCGGAGGAAGAAGCCTTCGCCAGTGAATGGCGTTCCGCGACCGCCTCGAACCTGGTCACCGTGCGGCGCCAGATCGACAGACTGAGCGAACATCTGAAAAAAATGCGCCACCGCACCGATCTCGTCGATATCACGGCCCCCGCGGATGGCATTGTTCTTGAAGTGGCGGCCCGAACGGCGGGCTCCGTGATTCAGACGGCGGAGCCGCTCTTCACCATTGTTCCCATCGACGTGCCGTTGGAAGTGGAGGCCGACATCGACCCCAAGGACGTGGGCCAGATGCAGGTCGGTGATCCTGTTCGCATCAAGCTCGACTCGTTGCCGTTCCAGAAGCACGGCATGCTGACCGGCGTGGTTCGCCTGATCGGCGAGGACACGGTGGAGAAGCGGATCGGAAACCGAACGGCCATGGTCTACCAGGCGCGCGTCGAGATCACCGGCAACGACCTCCGCAACGTGCCGACAAGTTTCCACCTGATGGCCGGCATGACCGCGTCCGCCGAGATCAAGGTTGGCAAGCGCCGCATCATCACCTACTTCACCTACCCCATCATCCGCACCCTCAGCACGAGCCTCCGGGAACCCTAGGCCTATGGTGTGGGTAGGGCACTGTGCCCAAACCGTGCCACCCCTATTCAATTCTAACCCGTCTTATCCCGCTTTGTTCCGGATTAAGCCGCGACAGCACCCGAACAATACGTTGATTTAGTTACATAAAATTTCCACTAGGTACCATTCACACGGCAGGGGTCGCTGGCTCAATCCCAGCGGCGCCCACCAATAAAATCAAGGGCCTAGCTACGAATCGCTAGGCCCTTGATTTTATGCCCCACCATATCCCCACCAATCGGCAATGAAATTCAGCATTTTTTAGGCTGCCCAAATTTTCCGGCTCATTGGCGTTGGTGAAGACAGAAAGCTTGATCTCGGCGAGGAGACTTAGGAGGTGAACGCACGAACAACTTTTCACACAAACGGTTAGGGACAACGAACCAACGTTCTGGAGTTTGCGCCAGCTTAGCCTGGCATAGCGGAAGTCCTTTCAGGGAGCCAAAAATAGCCGGTCTTGCCGCAATGTTGAGGACCTCGGAACAGCATATTCACGCAGTCGCTCGGTAGCGCTCGATGATCTCGTCGTCCAGTTCGATTCCCAGTCCCGGACGGTCCGAAATCTCCAAATACGTCGATCCCGCCGGGATCGGTGCTTTAACAATATCCGTAACAAGGACGTCCGATGGAGAGCCATGTGCCCCGCCGGAAAGATGCGGGCAGGTGGCGATGAAGGTATGGGCCACGGCCATGCCGACGCCGCTCGGCGCCGAGGTGCCGGGAACGATCTGCAGGCCGGCCGCCTGGGCGATCCACATCAGCTTGCGCGCCGTCGTCAAGCCGCCCTTGATCGTCGGTTTGATATGAATGGCGTCCGCCGCGCCCGCGGCGATGACGCGCATCAGGTCGTGTTCATTATCGACGGATTCATCCGCCACAATCGTGACGCCGACGGCGTCGCGGACCCGGGCCATGCCGTCCAGGTCCCAGTATTGCGCGGGCTGCTCGATCCATTGGACGCCATGTTCCTCCATCTCGTGAATCAGCCGGATCGCCGTCTTTGTCTCGTAGAAGCCGTTGAAGTCGGCCTTGATCGGGATATCCCGGCCGATCGCCTCGCGGACCCGGCGCAACCGATCGACGTCGCGCGCCGGGTCGACGGCATCGCCCACCTTGATCTCCAGCTGCCGGTAGCCGTGGTCGACCGCATCCTTGGCCTTGGCGGCGACAATTTCCGGCTCGTCGATGGAGAGCCCATAGCCGACGCCCTCGACGACGTATCCGTCCTGCACCTTGCCGCCGAGAAGTTGATAGGCGGGAACGCCCAATGCCTTGCCGTTGAGGTCGTAAAGCGCGTTGTCGATGCCGGCCTTGACCCGCATGAAACCGACGACGGCGCCGTCCATGGCCCGCCATATGGCGTTGGTGTTCGCTGTCTCCAACCCGGTGATCGCCGGAACCAGCCGTTCCGTCAGCACCGAGACGATGCCGGCCTGGGTTTCGCAGCCGATCCGCTCAAAGCTGGGATACGATTCCACCTCGCCCAGCCCGCTCACGCCGGTATCACTGTGGATCCGCAGGACAACATGGTCGAAGGCGCTGAACGTGCCATGAGATTCGACGAGCGGCTCCTTCACCGGCAGGTTCAACGGAATGATTTCAACGTGATCGATCTTCACGACGGGCCCTCCAGCTCAGCATGGATGTACTTGAACTCAGAGTATATCAATCTACGGACCTCGCGTTTCCGGGGTTTTCAACAATTCTTCGAATGGAAAGCAGCGTCTCTTGGACAGACGTTTTCATAAGCTCTACTCGGCATTTCTTTTCTCGAGAAACCGGGTTGCTTCTTGCAGTATGTACGCGGTGCAGAAGAACCACGTGAGGACGTAGAGATAGAACGGCATGATCAGGGTCGAGCTGTCCTCGGAGGCGATGGCGAGGCCGGCATAGGTGACGGCATCCTCTATCCCGACCAGGGACGCGATGGGCACCACGGTAAAGAACAACGCCATGATGTTCATCCATGGCGGTATCATCCGCGGCAGGCACTGGGGCAGAATGATGAGCCGGAATATCTTGAACCGCGACAACCCGATGGTGATGCCAGCCTCCCATTGGCCGACCGGCGTCGCATTGACGGCGCCGCGGACGATTTCGGCGATATTCGCAGAGATTTTCAGACTGAAACAGAAGATGACCTTGGCCTCGGGTGGAAACGGGATGGTCGTTCCGCCGATATCGAATTGGTAAGGCGTCGCGAAGGCTACGGCGAACAGGAACACCAGCCCCGGCGTGTTGCGTAGGAACTGTATGCCGAGCCATATGGCCCTTCGCAGGTGCTCCATCTTGGACAATGATGCGTATCCGATGATGACCCCCAGCACGGTGCCGATCAGGCCTGAGGCAACGGTCAGCCAAATGTCCAAGAGAAATCCGCGCGCCAGGCTCGGCGTCCATTCCGACAGAGCCCCCAGTATCCGCGAATGCGAGCGCAGCCAATCGAAGCCGCCGATATGCCCTGTCAGAAACAAGGCCAAGGAGACCCCAAAGATGATCGTCGCTGGCCTAACGATTTTCCAGATGCTCGGATCGGATGGGTGTGTTGCGTTCATCCGGGGCCCCTAATTCGCACCATATCCCGGCAGAGCCATCCGGTGTTCCAGCTTCCGCATGAGATAGATCAGGCCGCCGATGAGCAGGAAATAGGTCACGAACAAGGCCGACATCATTTCGATGACGTTAAGCTCGTCCGCCCATATTTGGTGGGAAACGTACAGAATCTCGGGCACCGCGATCGCGTACCCGTATGAGGTCGCCTTGATCAGTTCGACAAGATTGTTGGCCAATGACGGAAGTGCGGCACGCACCGCCAGTGGAATGACGATCTTCCAAATAATGACCCAGGGGCGCAGGCCGAGCGCTTTGGCGCCTTCCACATAACCGTTAGGCACTGCCTGGACCGCGGCGCGGAAACATTCCGTGTTCAGGGCGCCGATGAACAATGTCAATGAGACCATCGCCCACGCCGTCGCGGAGACAACGAACCCACCGCCGAAGGTTTGTGAGACGAAGGTGCCGAGGCCGAAGAAGAAGAAATATATCTGGACCAGCGGCGGCGTGTTCCGGAAAACGCTGACGAATATCTCAATCAGTGCCTTCGTCGGACGGCCACGCACGTGGTGCAGAAGTGCCAGAACCAGCCCGCCGAAGATGCTGGTGAACATACACGCCAGTGACAGGGAAACGGTAAATCCGATGCCTCGGATAAACCGCGCCCTGTCAAAGGAGTCGTAGACAATTGTGTAATTGAAACCGCCAAAGGTTCCAATCTGTTCAAGTAGGTCCATGCTCCATGGCTCTGTTCCCGGCCGGGAACAAGCGCCTTACTTGTTCGCGTGAGCGTTTAGGAACGGGTTTCCGGCAAGCCCGTGGGGCTTCGCCAGTTCCATCAACTTTCCGGACTTGTGCAAGCCCTTGACGATACCCGAGAGCACCCCGGCGAGCGACGCGTCCTTGTCGCCATGGTTCACGGCAAGCGCCCACAGGTCCGAGTCGCGCGGCTCAAACGCGACGATGAAATCCTTCAGGCTCGCTTCGGTCTCCTGCTGGATGCGCAGAATCTGATCGGAGAAGAGGAACGCCTGGCACTGGCCTTGCTTCAAAGCGGCAATGGCTTCGGGCGGCCCTTTGTATGCCTTGACCTCCGCATTGTATTCCTTCGCGAAGGGTTTGTTGTAGAAGGAGCCCTGGACGCCGCACAAAACCGAATCCTGGAGATCGGCCCATTTCTTGAGCTTGGTCCCCTTCGGAGCCAAGACGTTGGTGGCATCACCGAAGTAGTTCGGATGGACCATCTTGATGATCTTCCGCCGCTTCTTGGTATCGCTCAAGGTGGCGAGAATGACGTCGATCTTGCCCTGCTGCAGATACTGGATGCGGTTCGCGCTGGTCACCGTGGTGAAATCTGGTTTGACGCCAAGCGTCTTGGCGATATCCTTCGCCATGTCGATCTCAAAGCCGATGGGCTTGCCGGCGCTGTCGACATAGGCCCACGGCTTGATGTCGGCCTTGACGCCGAATTTTACGACCCCGGCCTTCTTGATATCCGCGAGCTTATCCGCCTGCGCGGGCGCCACCGCCATCGCGCCAACCATGGCGACTGCGCCCAGAATAGCCACCCCATAACGACCAACCTTGGAAGCCGCGCGGCGAGCACTTGAGAATACAGTGCCAGCCCCTGCTGCCGACTCCTGGGTGGTTTGATTGAGGTGCGTATTGAAAGCGTTCATGTCTTGCATTCGTCCGTCCCCTCTGGGTTCTGAGCGGAGCCTACATTGGCGAGACCCCACAACGTTTTTTTTAGTGGCGAAGCCCTCTCGATCACCTTGGTCCAAGAATAGTACGCCCGAGAGGGCCATGCCGATGATTACAAATTTCTTATATACGAACAAAGATTGTATCCAATAATACAGATGTGGTCCAATAGGTAATTCCGGATGAAGTTTGTGCTGAACGGCGCTTATGGAGACGGTTTTGACACTCGGCGCGAGGGCACCCTCCACTCCCGGCGTCTCTCGTATGAGTGCGGAGGTATAGGAGTACCCGATGACATACCTGGCGGACCGCATAGGCGATTTCGTAACCAGCCTGAAATACGAAGACATCCCCCAGGAAGTGACGCGGCACGCGAAGTTCTGCCTGCTCGATGCGTTGGGGGTGGCGCTGGCCAGCGCCGACAGACCTTGGTGCCACGCCGTTCACGGCCTCGTTCAAACGCAGGGCGGCGCACCCGAAGCGACGGTTTGGTATCACGGAGACCGCGTTCCGGACACCAACGCAGCGCTGGCGAACGCCATGTTTGCCCACAGCATGGACTTCAACGATGACATCGCCGGCATCCAGGTCGGCGGCATCATCCCGCCGAGCGCGCTTGCCGTCGCCGAGAGTGTCGGCGCCTCCGGCAAGGACGTCCTCGCCTCGATCGTCATCGGCTACGATGTGGTGGTGCGTTGCGCCATGGCGATCAATTCGCAGGGGCTTTATATGCGCGGCCTGCAGCCGACCGCCGTTTGTGGCGGATTTGCCTCCGCCGCTATCGCCGCTCGACTGATGAAGCTCGACGCCAAGACCATTGCCTATGCGTTCGGAATCGCCGGTAGCTACGCCGGCGGAACGACCGAGTTTCTCAAGGAGGGAACGGATACCAAGCGGTTCCACGTGGCCAAGGCGGCACACGGCGGTGTGCTGTCCGCGCACCTTGCGAAGCGCGGTATGACCGGCCCGCGCTCAATTTTCGAAGGCGACCACGGCCTGTTTCATGCCTATTCCGAGGACTCCACACCGGACCAACTGGTTCAGGAACTCGGCACCCGCTTCGACATTCTCGACACTTCGGTCAAGATGTACCCGTTCTGCGACGGCAATGCCGCGCCGCTCGAGGCAACACTGGCGACGCTGCGCGAAAACGACCTGACGCCCGACGACGTGGAGAGTTTCCATTTTCGAATGAAGAGCTTCCTCATCCCCTATGTGGTCGATTATTACGGCGACAAGGAACGGAAGTACCGGCCCCAGACCGAGTTGGATGCACAAATGAGCCTGCCCTATTGCCTTTCGGTCGGGCTGCTGAGCGACGGTAAGGTCAGGACCTCGGATTTCGATCTCGACAGGCTCTCCGATCCGAAGATTCTTGCCATCGGCGACAAGGTGACGGCCGAGGGAGACACGGAACTCGACAAGATCCCGCTTAAACCCATGTCCATGCCGGCGATCGTTACGGTGACGACGAAGGACGGTCGGCGTTTCGAGAAACGCGTCGATCACCAGAAGGGGGATCCACGCAATCCGTTCTCCGAGGACGATTTCATCAACAAGTTTCGTGAGTGCACGGACGATATTCTGGCCCCCGACAATCAACAGGCCGTAATCGACACCGTCATGGATCTGGACAAATGTGATAATGTTGGCGCGCTCGTCGGCGCCTTGATCGCGCGGAAAAGCGGGTCATGAATGGCCGCAATTCTGGTGGCAATGGCAAATGTTAGGAGAATTCTAGACTATGGATTCCGGGACCATGCTCGAGCCTGAATTGGGCAGACGCCGCACCGCGACCGATCTGGCGTTCGAGCGTTTGCGTCAGGCCATCATCAACGGAGAGCTGAAGCCCGACGAGCGGCTCACGGAAACCAAGCTCGCCGCATCTCTGCATATTAGCCGCACGCCCCTTCGCCACGCCTTTCAACGGCTTGAAACGGAGGGCTGGGTCCGGCGAACCAGTACCGGCGGAATCCGGGTCTGCGGCGTTTCCGATCTCGAGATCGAGGGACTGTACGACGTCAGGTCGTCGCTTGAGTCCCTTGCCCTCGGCCAATCAATCGCGCAGATACGAGAGTCTGATCTATCAAATTTACGCAGCAACCTTGAAGACCAACGACGGGTCTTGGGCACGGGGGACATTTCGGCTGTCGCGGATTTGTCCGAGGCGTTTCACCGTGAGATCTGGCGATTGAGCGGCAATCATGTCTGCATCGAATTCCTGGGCAAGATCGACGATCGGACCAAGCGGTATCGCCGTATCGCATTCGGCGGCCAGTCCAACATTGCCCAGGGCGTTACCGAACACGAACAAATTCTCGATCGAATGGCGGTTAAAGATGCAGACGGGGCACGGGAACTGCTGGTCCTGCACATCGAACATAGCCGCACGGCAGTCAAGTCGGCGTTCCGCGGTTGGGTAAACCGTACGGGCTGACCCTTGAGCGCTGTCGGTCGCGTGGCGAGCCCCTGCCCAAACCGTGTCACCCCTAATCGATCCCGCACCGTCTTAATTCCCCATTTGATCCGTATTGGGCCGCGACAGCGCCAGAACAAGGTGTTGATATAATTGTATTTTCTTTCCGATAGGTTCCTTTCACACGGCAGGGATCGCTGATTCAACCCCAGCCGCGCCGACCATTTATTTCAAGGATTTAGCGGAAGGGTGCTGCAGCACGACGTATCAGTCGGCGCTTGGATCGGGTCCCTCGTGGTCGCGCGCGCGGAGTATCGTGCGGGAACTTTTCATGGTTATCTGAACAGGAACGTTTCCGGCTGCGGGGGCAGGGCCAACACCTGGTCGACCACATCCGCGACGGTTGCGCCGATGATGCCGATCCCCTTGCGTTCACATGCGGCGCAGATGTCGTCGATCATGACGAGAAGCCGCTGGGTCAACGGATCGGCGCGATCGTCGTAGTTGAAGTGGTTGTGCGTGATCGAGTTGAGAACGGGAATGGCGGGCTGTCTCTCGATGACCTGGTCAAGAGTATTGCGGGCGATGGTTTCGTAGCTGATGCCGTACTGCCCCGGCCAGTCCACATCCGGCCGGAAGTCCGCGTGCCGATAGCGGCCGTTCCCCAGATCCAGGAGCCTGGAGAAATCCGCCGAAAGCGGCATGTTCGCCAGTGCCATGGTGCCGGAGAGTTGCCTGAACTCGGCATCGGCTCGATGGGGGTCGGGCTCGGCACCGCTCCACACCGCCCGAATTTCCCGAAAGATACGCCCAGGTGCGGAGACTGAGCCGCCCTTGAAGCCCAGCTCCGCCATCGCCCGAAAGGTATTATCGTTGGCGGAGAAGGTGCCGGGCCGGAAAAGCATTGGTACCTCACCCAGGGCGTCTCGCCAGATCGTGGCGGATTCAGACAGCAGGGCGAGTTGTTCGTCATAGGTGAGTTGTCCGAAATGGGCCATGTACTTCTCGCCGTCGTAACGCCATTGGGAATATTTCCAGGGATGCATATGCAATCCGATGCAGGCGCCGCCGTCGGCCAGTTCGCTGAACAAGTCGGCCTGTGCCCGCGCGGTTTCGGGGTGGACGAAATACGTCACTGGAAGACCGTACGACGACGCGATTTCGAAATACCCGCGGATGGCCCGCTCGCTGGCGGCGAAATCCTTTGGCCCCGTTGCCGATGAATGGGTGGTCTCCAGCGTCGGCTCGCAGTCCATGGTTAGAATGACCTTGACGTCTTTCATCGTTCCCATCCTCTTTCGTCGCCTGCAATGTCTTCGCTCACGTCATCGCCAATTCGGATATTCTTCGTGAACGATCGGCCGCGAGATTAAAAAATGTAAATGTTTACAGCAATGTGAGAAAGGCGGACTTCGTTGTCGACGAAGGCCGGCGGCCTATTAGAATGGCTAAGCGCAACGGCGCGATGATCGGATCGAGGGCCGCGGAAACGGGGGCGGAGGACACGTTGGGAAACCATGTCCCGGAGGATGAAGGTAAATCCTTACTGAGTGAGCCGGCACCACTGCCTGCCCCGGAAGCGACGCCGGGAAAGCGTCCCGCGGCGGTGGTGATGGCGCCCGAGAGATTGTCGGCGAGTTTCCCCAATGCGCTCAGTTTCACGCGAACCCTGATGAGGCAGGTTCTGCAACGTAGGTGGATTGTCGAAAGGGAGCGCATCGAGATCAACGCCGTCGGTGAGGGCGAGGCCCTTTACCTTGTCGACGCGGGCGGTTGGGAGTTCCGGCTTTTTGTGATCTCAAGAGAGCTTCGGCCCGGCGAACAGAACGACAGGAACTTCGCCGCCAAGTGGGATGCGACGGCGGCGTTGTGCCAGGGCCCATGGACGCCGGAACGGGAGGCCTACCTTCGCCGCGAGATCCCGAAGCAGGCGAATGGCTGGGTCGACTACGAAACGCTGGCGGTGACCCGGGGCAATCGCAGTGGCCGCGTTTTCGAGCATGTCGTCGACCGGCTGGCACAGGGCCGTCAACCGGATTCGCGCCAGCTTTCGGAAGTCGGATACATCCTGCGCACCACCTCCTTCTTCGCCAATGGTCTTCTGGGCACAAAGCCGTTCCATGGCTACGAGGCGGACCACCCGCTTCGACGTCCGTATCATGCCCAGATGTTCTCCGCCTTCTTGCTCAGGGAGTTTGTCTTCGATCTGGTCGAGGTGATGGCGGCTGCCCGAAGTCCGGTCTCGGCCCGTCTGTCGCCCGGGTATAAGCGCTATTTGGGCGTGGGCAACTCCGCCGCTACCGGGCTGACCCGCTACGCCTACAACCACCCGCGCCAGATGGATCGATGGTGTTCGACGTGGGAAGCCGCGTTCGCGGCGGCGAAGGCGCGCCCGGTATCTCCGCAAGATTCCGAGTTCCGGGAACTGGGAAGGTTGCTGGAGAAAGCCGTCGACTATTTTCGCCAGGACGGCAGGCCTCCGAGCGGCGAATTCGAAGACGCCGCGCGCCTGGCCGACGATCTCGAGGCGATCCGGGCACGGGTTGAGACCATCGCCTCGGAAGCGGACACGGGTCGCCATGGCGACGCTGGTTTTTTGGAGCGGCTTTGTCGTTGGTCCGCCGCGCACGCTTCTCATGAGGCCGTGGAAATCCTTCACGCGGTCATTCTGGAATTGTTTCCGGATATCGGCGCGCACTATGCGGAATTCTTCACCGCTGACGAGAAACTCGGTTTGATTCCAGAAATGACAGCCCGCGAGCTGCGGCACGTCCTCGCGTCACATTACGATTGGGCCTTGTCGATGGAGGCGACGTCGCCGGCCGCGGAACGTTTCTTCTGGTTCCATTCGGTTCTCGCACCGCCGGACGCGCGTCGTGGATATCGCCATGCCCTTCCCCGTATCGAGCACGAAAATCACCTCGAAACCGTCAGGCAGATCCACAAGCTGTCCCGGTATCTGGAAACGCTTCCGAATGCGACACCTGTCGGCCGGGTTGCGGAAGATCGGCCGGCCCTGCGGCAGATCATCAGGCGGGTCCAGTCGCTGAGCGACCATCCCTACGCCGAGGCCCATGAAAATCCTTTATCCACCGCGTTCTCACCTTTCGGGCTGGTCCGGCATGTTCTGGCGTTTTTCGGCGTGGAGAAATTCGATGCCGCGCCGAGCAAGGTGGTCAGGGGCGCATTGTTGCAGGGCGCACCAATTGCGGAGGACGTGGCGGCGGGGCGCGACGGCACGTGGCCTTTTCCGTTATTCCCTGAAGACGAAGATCTCGGAAACGAAACCGTGGCCTCCCGCCCGGTGGTCGCCTCCGACGCGCGCGTCGCGACGCTGATCCGCATGGCCGAAGACGGCGATGGCCGGGCAACGGTTGATGACGATGAAGAGATCGTGATTTCGGTCATCGAACTGCGCAAGCATACGTGCATGGCGTTGCAGGCCGCTGGGGCCTCGCTGGGACTGGCGGAGGACCTGGCGGATTCTATTTCCACCTCCGCAGCTTGCGGCACGGATGCGATCGAGGGATTGTTGACAGTTCTAGGCGACCGCCGGAGGCACGCCGTCAGGGATGACGCGGTGCCGCCCGCCGGTGACGATCGTTCGATCCGCTCGCAGCTGGAAATGCAGGGGACCCCTGCCGCCGATGATCCATGCGGGCCCGCCGTGGCGGAACGGGCCGAGGCAGCCAACAGGATGGGATTGCGGCTACGCAGGGGCGCCTGGCGCAAATTGACGAAATTTGCCGAGGGCCTGCTCGTTTCCGTCGAGGACGAGGCACGGCTGAGGGAAAACGGTTTTGACGCCACGAAGGAATTTTAGAACCCACGAGCATTGACCATTCTCGTCCAAGCGGCTCGACCTAATCCGAGCAGGTTCTATGTGCCTGTTTTTTTCTGTCCACGCCTGTTCACACGGAAAGGGAAACTGTTTCAATCCCAGCCGCGCCCACCATTCCTATGGTTCAGAATATACCGTCTAGCGATCGGGACTTGCCGTTCTTGAGGTGGATGGCGGTTGTTTGCAGGACGGGGAGCGCCAGGGTTTCGGCCGCGCCGAGGCCTAACAGGTAGCCGCGGAGTGTGCGGCCGGCCTGGCCGTGGGTGACCAGGAGGATGGGGCGGTCGGCGGGTTGTTCCGTTAGCCAGGCGGTGACGCGGGCCGTGGTTACGGGATAGTTCTCGCCGCCGCCGGGGATGGTGTAGGTCCAGCGATCGGCTTCGCGGGCCTGCCATTCGTCCGGGAAGCGGGCCTTGATCTCGGCCTCCGTCAGGCCTTCCCAGTGGCCGTAGCTGCGTTCCTTCAGGCGATCGTCCAGGACCACGTGCTCGAAATCGGCGCCGGCTTCGTCGCACAGCACCGCCGCCGTCTGCCGGCAGCGGAACTGGGGGCTCGACGCCAGGGTGATGGCTTCCCAATCGGTGATCTCGCGGGCCAGCCGCCGCGCCACGCCCTGCACCTGCTCGATGCCGTTCAGGGTCAATTCGGATTCCATGTGGCCCTGGTGGCGGCCAATGCGGTTCCAGGTGGTTTCGCCGTGGCGGACCAGAAAGATTTCGGGGTGTCCGTTGGGGTGTCTCATGGCGCCGGAGTGTCGGGCGCGGGAACCGAGCGGTCAAGCCGATGGCCTGTCGTGACTTTCCGGTTTGTGCGCTGGCACCGGGTTGATAGAGTTGCCCCCGCCATGATCGAACAGCGGACTCTCCACGCGAACGGCCTCGACCACCACCTGCGCATCGCTGGCAGCGGAGATTGCGCCATGGTGATGCTGCACGGCTGGCCTGAGACGTCCTATTGCTGGCGCCACGTGATGGCGGCGCTGGGCGACGACTTCCGCATGATCGCCCCCGACCTGCGTGGCATCGGCGACACGTCGAAGCCCGGTGGCCCGCACGACAAGGCCACCGTCGCCGGCGACATCTGGGCCATCATGGATGGGCTGGGGATCGAACGCGCCGTCCTGGTCGGCCACGACATCGGTGCGCGCGTGGCCATGCGGATGACGCTGGACCAGCCGGAGCGGGTGTCGTCGCTGGTCGTCATCAATGGCCGCTATCCGCCCTTGGGCGGCGTGAAGACGTCGGACCCGGGCCAGGCGCGGGAGCGCTGGTACTTCTTCTTCCACCAGCACCCGGACTTGGTGGAGGCGTTGGTGGGGAAGGACGTTCGAGCCTACTACCAGCACTTTCTCGACAACTGGTCGCATCCGTCGTTCAGTTTTACCGAGGCCGACATCGTCGAATATGTCCGCGCCTATTCCCAACCAGGCTCGGTCCGCGGCGCCTGCGCGCACTACCAGGCGGCGCTGAACGAGGACGAACCGCAATGGGCCGCCGACGTGGGCAAGACGGTGGCGACGCCGACCCTGGTGCTGTGGGGCCAGGACGACGTGGTCTCGCCTCCGTTCTATACCGAAGGGTACGACGAGGTGTTCAGCGATATCGATATCCGCTTCGTGACCCCCTGCGGTCATTTCCCGCAGGAGGAGCGGCCGGAGGATACCATCGCCGCGATGAAAGAGTTCTTGTCCGAGCCCAGCCGGCGGCCCTGAGGCTGTTCAATCCGCCGCCTGCTCCCGTCCCAGCCATTGCGCCAGCGCCGGCACGATGTTTTCGGCCGGGCTGAAGCCGATGGTGACCGCCTGGGCCTGGCCGCCGTCGACGGCGATCAGGGTCGGGAACCCGCTGACGCCGGTGTTCTGGGCGAGCCAGAAATCCCGCCGGGTCTCGTCCATGGTGTCGGTGTCGTCGAAGATCTTGCGGAAGGCGTCCTCGTCGAAGCCGGCCTCGGCGGCGATGCGGCAAAGCTCGTCCCCGTCCGTGACGTCCCGGTTCTCGATATAATAGGCGTGCTGGACCGCCTTCATCATGGGGATGGCCTTGGCCTTGTCCAGGGTGCGCGCGGCGACGACGGCGCGGCACGCCGGCTCGGTATTGTCGACGAAGCCCTCGCGCTCGAAGAAATCGAAGTTGAAGGATTGGCCCGAGGCGGCGTGGACCTGCTCCCAATGATGGCGCTTCTGGCGCTTGTCGTCCTCGCTCATGGTCGAGACGTTGCCCGGCCTCAGTCCGCCCATGACCAGGCGCACGGGAAGGTCCTCGCCGAAATCCTTCTGGATATGGTCGATGGCCGGCGAGAAGCCCCAGCACCACGAACACATGGGGTCGGCGAAATACATCAGGTAGCGCTCGGGTTCGTCGGTCATCGGCTTCATCCGTCCAGTGAGTGGTCGGCGACGGTGACGGCGGCGCCACTGTCGTCGCCGGGAATGTCATAGAGGCGGAAGGGATGCGGCGCCTCGCAGAACGCCGGCGGCAGCGAATGGATGACGTGATTGCTGCCTGTGACCAGGCTGCCCGGATGATAGTGACCCGAGAGCACGGCACGTACGCGCCCCGATGTTTCTACCGCTTCCTTCATCGCCGCCGCGTCCTTGTACTCGTAATTCCAGCCGCGTGCCGTGGTCGGCGGGTCGATCATGTAGTGCTGCAGATGGACCTGCGGGTGATCGTGTTCAGGTGCTTCCAGGGCCTCGCGAAACAGGTTCAGGCGGGCGCCGGTGCGCTGCGGCTGGCGGTCGGCTGCCAACTCATCCCAGAAACTGAAGAAGCGGAGGCCGGCGACGTCGCGGGCACCGGACGTGTCGCCGAAGACGCCGGCGAAGGCGCCTTCGTGGTCATGGTTGCCGGGGATGGCCAGATACGGCATGCCGATGCTGTCGAACCAGTCCTTGACCAACTGGAAGTCCTGGGCGGCCTCGTCGATCCAGGTTTCGCAAGGGCGCTCGTCGGGACTGTCGCCGGCGAGCACCTCGTCCGGCACGTCCAGCACGTCGCCGGTCATGACCACGGCATCGGGGGCGAGGTCGGCGATCTTTCCGGCCAGCCGGTCCAGCGCCGCCGGCATGTCGCGCGAGAGCCGCGCCGGGTTGCCCGCCGTGCCCGGCTGGTGCCGGCGCAGATGCATGTCGGTGAAATGCAGAAGCCGTGTCATGGCGACACTTTAATCACGCAGCGCGGGGGCGCAAAGCGTGTCGTCCACGATCAGTCGTCCGCGATCAATCGTCCGGGCCCGGCGTCGGCGTCGGCGAACCTTCCGGGACGGGGCGCGGATAGAGACCGGCTCCCTTGACGATGGGCTCGATCGCCGCCTCCCACAGAATGGCCATGACGTGGATGCCGGCGACGCCTTCGATCTCCTGGATTTCCTGGATCTGTTCGATGCAGAGCTTGATGCCCTCGGCCCGGTAGGCCGCGTTGAGCGCCGGCTTATCGTCAGAATCGATGCCCTTGCCGGCGTCCTCGATGCGCTTGATGTGCTCTTCGGGAACGATGATGCCCGGCACCTGGTCGTTCAGGAAACGCGCCATCGGCGGACTCTTCAGCGGGCCGACGCCGGCCAGGATGGAAATCTTCTCGTGCAGGCCCATGTCGACGACGCGCTTCATGTATTCCTTGAACAGCGGCATGTCGAAGATCATCTGGGTCTGCGCGAAATCGGCGCCGGCCACCACCTTCTTGGCCAGGCGCAAGGGCCGCATGGCGACGGGCGACGAAAACGGGCTCGCCGCCGTGCCGATGAGCATTCGGGGCCCGCCGCCCTTGATGTCCTCGCCGCCCTGGAACTTGCCGAGGTCGCGCATCTCCTGGACCATGCGGAGGAGTTGCATGGAATCCACGTCGTGGACGTTCTTCGCGCCCGTGTGGTTGCCGAAGGACTGGTGGTCGCCGGAAAGGCACAGCACGTTCTTGATGCCGTGCACGCTGGCGCCCATTAGGTCGCTCTGCATGGCCAGCCGATTGCGGTCCCGGCAGGTCATCTGGATGATCGCCTCCAGCCCTTCCTGTTCCAGGATGATGCCGCAGGCGATGCTGGACAGGCGGACGATGCCGGTCTGGTTGTCGGTGATGTTGGCGCCGTCGACCATGCCTTTCAGCAGGCCGATTTTCTTGCGCACCAGGTCCGTGTCCATGGATTTGGGCGGGCCCAGTTCTCCGGTGACGGCGAATTGGCCGGTGGCCAGCACGCGTTCCAGATTGCTGCCGGATTTCCAGGCCGGACCTTCGCCGGTGCCCTCGGTGGGTTTCTCCTGGGCGCTCATGCCAATCCCCTCATTCCGGTCTCCTCATGCCAAACCCATGTCTTTGAGGAACTGCGCCTCGCGGTCGCTGGCTTCGGTATCGACCGCTGCCGCGGGCGCTGGCTCTGGCGCGTCGGGCGGCGTGATCGGCTCAGGCTCTCCGACTTCGATGGTGGTGGTGCGGCCGTCGGCGTTGGGCTGGTGCAGGTCGTCGCGCACGACGACGCGGCGCATGCTGCCGCCACGGCTGGTCGACCAGTCCTTGGGCGGTTGCACCTCCATCAGCATATCCATCAGATCCAAGTTTTCCGAGTTGTCCCAGATCTTGTTCCAGACGCAGGGGATGGCGTTGTCGACCTCGCACATGCCGCCCTCGGAGCCGCCGCAGGGTCCGTTCATCAACTGCTTCGGACACCGGGTGATGGGACAAAGCCCGCCGGTGTATTCCAGCACGCACTGGCCGCAACCGACACAGCGTTCCTCCCAGATACCGGGCTCCGTCGGCTGGCCCATGAAATTGGTGTCCAGGCCGGGCAGGATGCGGGTCTTGGGATAGCGTTCGGCCAGCGTCTGGATGCCGACGCCACAGGCCATGGAAAGCACCGCATCGTATTCCTCGAGGTCGTCCTCCAGCGGGGCCACGAACTCCTGCACGCACTGGCGCTGCACGGTCCGCTCGTGGACCTCCAACTCCTCGCCGTCGACGGCGGCGGCGGTCTGCAGCGCCGAGGCCAGGCCGCGGGTTTCTTTCTGGCCGCCGGCGAAGCAGACCGAGACGCAGGTGCCGCAGCCGACCGCCAGGACCTTCTTCTTGCCCTTCATCATCTTCTTCAGTTCGTCGAGCGGCTTTTGTTCGGCGACGATCATGATGGGGGTCTCCTATCGACTCGATCAGCGGTGGCGGAACGGCCCTGGCATCGATGCATCTTGCCTAGGCATATGGCGGGCTGTGCTTGGAATTGCCACATGTTCCGAATCTTTGGTTGTTTCGCTGCCGGACCCACTCAAGGCGTTCGCCCGGTCAGGATGCCGGATCATAGGATCAAGTAAGATCGATGATCAATTGATGATGCGATCATTGGGGTATTCGCCAGCCGATGGGGCGGCGGCAATTTACGGTATGACGGCAAGGTATCGCGTTGGGTCCTGCAGGGTTTTCACATGACCTTCCGCCACCGCACGGTCCAACCAGGCCTGGGCCTGAACTGTTTCCAGACGGAAGTGCTGTCCGACAATCTCTGTGCTCAAAGGGTCGCCTTGCAGCAGCGCAACCAGGCTCGGCAGGAAAAGGTCGTATAGGTCCGGTGCCGCCGTGGCGGCGCTGGGCGACGACATTTTCGCCGGTGCTTGATTTCGGTGGCGCATGAAGAAGGCGCCGAGATCGCCCGTGGTCTCCACGTCCGCCAGGGTGATCGGCCAATAGCCGAGATGCTGCAGGGCCAGGTTGCCATGCGACATCCGCTCGCCGGCACGCACGAAGCCGGGCACCCAATCCTCGGTTCGGTTTTCCTCGGCACCCGACCAGATGCCGCCGGAGCGCCGGGTCTCGACGACCACCGCCGCGTCCGAGAGGGCGTACTGGTATTTGTTGGCGCGCATGGCGTTGGCGACGGTGAAGCGCGTGTCCGGCGAGAACGGCGTCAACAGGGTCATGCTGCCGTCGCCGAGGGCCGCACGATTGCGCTTGGCAGCGACGGCCTTGATCAGGCTGTCCGACAATACGCTGATGACCCGGCCGCCGGCTTCGAGTGTGGCCGAAATGGCCTCGCGGTCGACGCCGCGCATGTCGCTGGAGATGACAGTCAGACCGTCGCTGCCGGCGCGCTGGCCGAGCCGCCTGGCGAAGGCAAGGCCGCCATCGTCGCTGTCGCGCGAGCCGATGATGCAGACGCCGCCCTGGTTCAGGCGTTGGCGTCCGCCGGCACCGAACAGCAGCGGCGAAACGGCCGTACTCAGGCGTGCCAACAAACGCTGCGGGAATTCCGTGTCATCGATGCCGATGACCCAAATGCCGTCTCGCGCCCAGGCCTCCTGCGCGCGCTCCAGGTCGCGGCTCCGTTGCAACAGGGATTTGATGCGATCGGCGGCGATCTTGATTCCGGAGATGCCATCGATGAGCTCGCCCAGGTCTCGGCGCAGCAGGTCACGGGCATGCAACCGGCGCTCGGCAAGCCAAGCCGAAAACCGGTGGTACTCGGCCGCCGTCAACGGCTTGACCGCTTGGCGGGAGGTCGCGAAATGGCCGCACAGCAGCAGCACCGCCATGGTTTCCGCGCTGGCGTGCTGTCGTTGGACCATAGAGTTTACAGCGTTCCGTCGGTCATGGGCTCAGCGACCAGGGCCTCGATGCGCGCACCGAACCGCTGGTTCAGCTGGGCCAGCCGGTCATCGCCCGCGTCCTCGGCCGTGTCATCGCCCGTTTCCTCGGCGGAGGCGAAATAATCGCCCTGGTGTCGCAGCAGCTTCTGCCAGACGGCGGGGGGCACGCGGTAGGCGGTCTCCAGTTTCTGCATCAGCAGGGTGCCGACGCCCGGCGGCGGTTGCAGCAGTTCCCGCTCGGCCAGGCTGTTGAACAAGGCGTCATCATAGAGCGCAATGACCGTTCGCCGGCGCACCAGGACCAGAAGCTCCATGAACGCGCGCTGTTCGTCGGACAATTCGGCCCAGATATCATCGAGCGCTGCCGCCGTGTGCTCGCCCCGGCGCCGATCCTCGATCGCTTGTGTCGCCCGGTCGCTGGCCGAACGGTACTGTTTCTGATCGTCACTATTCCAGAAGGGAGTTCGAGCCTTGGTCATGCGTCGGCATTCCGTTTGCTGTCCATCGGCCGGCATACTAACGCCCGACGCCGTTCGCGCCACCCTTGACGGCGCAACGCTATTTTGACACGCTCCGACCCGTCGCTGGTTTCAACCGGCTGCCGTGGTCTCTCGTTCGGACACTCGCCGCCACGAAAAGCAAAGCGCAGAGTGGGCTCTACCAAAGGCGGCCTCGCCGTCCCAGCCCTTTGTCCATTTGGACCGGCTTCCCCTCGGAAGCCGACAGGTTGGAACTGGCTAGAGCGTGAAAACGGAATTTCCTTTTTGTCAGGTCGCGTCGGCGCAATCGGTTCGTCCGTGCGCCGCGCATAGATCTCTGATCACGCGTCTGCCCTTAACGCCCGGAGGAACTTACCATGGCGTATGAATACGACTTCAGTAAGGGTGTCACAGAGTACAAGAAAATCATCGACGGCGGCGAAGCCGATTTCGTGCCGGTGACGACGCAGATGGCCGAGTTCTGCATGGCCTACGGCGGCCACAACGGCCGCGAGTTCTTCTCCAATCCGGAATTGTTCGTGCGCGGCTCGCTCGATGTGCAGCTGGAGATGGGCTACCACGTTCCCGACATGGTGTGGGATGTCTACTCGGTCGAGGCCGAGGCGTTGGGCGGCAACATGGCCTGGTTCGACGAGCTTTACCCGGCCCTCGACAACACCGAGGTGATCATCAGGGACGAGAAGGACCTGGCCCGCATCAAGACGCCGGACCCCTACAAGTCGGGGCGCATGCCGTGGGTCCTGGAGGTCTTGCAGATCTGCCAGGAACTGACTGGCTACACGCACTACATCCACTACTGCTCGCCGATCAACCTGGCGGCCCAGGTGATGCAGTTCGAGCCCCTGGTCATGGCCATGGCCGAGCGGCCGAAATTCGTTCACAAGCTGATGGACTACCTGGTCGAGGAAGTGCTGGCACCTTACATCAACGCCTACTTCAAGAGCGTGCCCGGCGCCTACATCGCCAACGGTAAGGACGCCGTCGGCTCGCTGCCGTTCATCACCGAGGACATCCTGCATGAATTCTCGGTGCCGTACCTGTTGAAGCTGCGCGAGCTTTGCGGTGGCGGCGACGGCATCCGCAGCGACAACTGGTGGGGCGACAGCTTCGCCCAGGACCTGGACGCCTATTGGGACGTGAAACGACTGATCACGCCGCAGTACCTGAAGATCCAGGATCCGGACACCTTCGCCATCGGCACCGAGCGGATCGCCGAATACCGCGACAAGACCGGATGCGCGCTCAGCATGGGTATCGGTACGCTATTGCTGCAGGTCGGCACCAAGGAGGAAATCACGCGCCGCATTCACGAGTACATGGAGGTCGGCAGCGCTGGCCCGCACGGCAAGAAGTTCTTCCTCTATCTTTGCAGTTTCAGTGCCCAGACGCCGCCCGAAAACGTTCGCGCCGCCATCGAAGCTGTGGACATGTTCAATGACGGTGAGCGGCCCTACGCCGGCGAGCGAAACACCGGCCCTGGCGCCGTGGCGGCCGAGATGGCCGGCGGCAAGGGCTTCATGGGCATCGGGTCGAAGTATTCCGGCGTCAGCGAGTATCGCGCCCAGGCATCGACGGCGGTGTTCGAGGCCATCTACCAGACGGTCATGGATTTCGATGAGAACGAGTGCCCGGAACTGGTGCAGAAGGCGTTGGATAGCGGCGAGACCGCCAGCGACATTCTCGACCAGGGTTTGATCCCGCCGATGGGCGAGATCGGCGATCTGTTCGCGTCGGGCGAGTTGTTCGTGCCGGAAATGCTGCTCGCCGCGCGCGCCATGAAGGCCGGCCTTGCGGTGCTCAGGCCGATCCTGACGGCGTCCAAGGAACCGCCGAAGGGAACGGTGGTGATGGCGACCGTTTTCGGCGACCTGCACGACATCGGCAAGAATCTGGTCGGCATGATGCTGGAAGGGGCCGGTTTCAAGGTCGTCGACCTTGGCGTCAACACCAAGGCCGAGGACATCATCGCCACGGCCAAGGAAGTGAACGCCGATGTCATCGGTCTGTCGGCACTGCTGACCACAACCATGCCGTTCATGAAATTGATCATCGAGGAGATCAAGCGCGAGGGCCTGGATGTTCCGGTGATCGTCGGAGGCGCCCCGGTGTCGAAGGATTTCGCGGATAACGTGGGTGCCAACGGCTACGGCGACAATGCGCCGATCGCCGTCGATATCTGCAAGAACCTGGTCGCCGCGGCCAAGGCGGCGTGAGCCAGGAGAGGATGAAAGTTTAGTGAAATCATGATCTAATCCGTTGCCGGCGCGGCGCTCATGAGCATAATTCATACCCTACATGAGGATGCTGCCGGTTGATCTTGCGTCGGCAACGGATGAAGATCATTCTATGCAATCGGGAAATTTGAGGGTCCGAATAAATAATATTGAGGCGACAGGGACCTAGGCGGGGAGACGTATGTTAAGATTGGAATCCCTCACCAAGCAATTTGGTGAACTGAAAGCGGTCGACAGTATCGACCTGGAGGTGCCGCAAGGGCAGCTTCTGGGCGTCATCGGTCGTTCCGGCGCCGGCAAGTCGACGTTGTTGCGGATGATCAATCGCCTTGGCGAATCTTCGTCGGGCAAGATCCTGTTTGAGGACGACGGCAAGACCATCGACGTCAATGCGCTCACGGGCCAGAATCTTCGTGACTGGCGCGCCCATTGCGCCATGATCTTCCAGCAGTTCAACCTGGTGCTGCGGCTAAACGTCATCAGCAACGTGCTGATGGGGCGCATCAACTACAACAGCACCCTGAAGACGCTGTTCACCATGTTCTCGCCGGAAGAACGCGCCTTCGCCATCCGCTCCCTCGACCGGCTCGACGTCAGCGCCCAGGCGCTGCAACGCGCCGACACCCTTTCCGGCGGCCAGCAGCAGCGCGTCGCCATCGCCCGCGCCCTTGTGCAGGAGCCGAAGATATTGTTGGCGGATGAGCCCATCGCGTCGCTGGATCCGCGCAACGCGCAGATTGTCATGGATGCGCTGGCGACCATCAACAAGGAAGACGGCATCACCGTCATCTGCAATCTGCATACACTGGACACGGCCAAAAAGTATTGCGATCGTGTCATCGGCATGAAACTGGGCCAGATGATCTTCGATGGACATCCGTCGGAACTGAGCGATGATCTGGCCCGCGATATTTACATGGGCGGCGACGAGGAGGACGAGGAGTTCTCCGCCGCCATCACCTCGACGAGCCTGGACAACTGACGAACAGGTTTAGGCGGAATTCGGGGAAAATTTAAGTTGAACGGGCACGGCCGTCCGCGAAGCGGGAGCCACCCCAATAACAAAAAGACTTAATCGATCCCGCAATGAAGGAGGCAAACATGAGTTTCATTAAAACAAGCCTTACCGGTGTAGTGGCTGCCGCAGTGGTGGCCTTTTCGGCCGGGGCCGTAAAGGCTGACGATTATATCGGCGGCTGGCAGAAGAAATTCCCGAGCATCAGTTACGGCGTCATCTCGCTCGAGACGGCGGTCGATATCGTCAAGAACCAAAAAGATTTCGCCGCTTATGCCGGCAAGGAACTGGGCGTGGAGTTCAAGTTGTTCACGGCGTCCGAATACGCCGGCATCATGAACGCCCTGATTTCCGGCCAGGTTCAGGTTGGTTGGCTGGGCGCATCGAGCTACGCCGGCACCTATATCGATTGCCAGTGTGTCGAACCCATTGCTGGCGCCCAGGATCCGTTGGGCGGCATGGGCTACAACTCGGTTCTCATCGTCAAGGCCGGAAGCTCCTACAAGTCCGAAGCGGACCTCAAGGGCAAGACGGTGGCGCGTAACGATCCGCACTCGACCTCTGGCTTCACCATCCCGACGGTGGCCTGGGCCGAGCGTGGCGAATCCATCGACAAGTACTTCAAGTCGCCGCTTTCCGGTGGCCACCAGCAGACCATCGTCGGCGTGCTCAACGGCACCTATGACGGCGGCTTCACCTGGACCACCAAGGGTGACCGTATCGGTGGCTTGCGCAAGATGATGGACAAGGGCCTGTTGAAGCGCGATGCGATCCGTGTCGTGTGGACCTCGCCGTTGATCCCGACTCCGCCGGTGGTGATCCGCAAGGATCTGCCGATTGCCATGAAGGCCGACTTGACCAAGCTGTTCCTGCGGCTTGACGAGCGTCAGCCGAAAATGGCTCGTGCCGTGGCACAGGGCGATACCCTGGGCATGCAGCGGGTCTATCACGAAGATTACGTGCCGGTGATCAACGCCAAGATCTGGCTGAAGAAGAACCGGAAGAAAAAGAACTAATTTCGACAGGAGGGAGGCATCCATAAGGGTGCCTCCCTTCATTCTTGCGCTTAAGCTAATTCGTTATTCCCTTTTCCTGCCCAAGGCCCAGAACCTCCATGGCATCCGACACGGTATCCCAAACGGCTTCGGTGGACATCGCCACGCAATTCGAGATGGCGCGCAGCGACTATCTAGGCCGCAAGCGCATGTACATCATCGTCTTCTGGGTCGCCTTCGTCGCTGCGCTGGCGCTTGCGGTGTGGCACAGCGGTTTCAGTATATTGGCTGTGATCGATGGCTTGCCGCGAACCAGCGAGTTCGTCGTCCGCATGTATTCGGCGCTGACCATCGAGAATTTCTATGCGGATTTGATCGACTGGTTCTGGAACTTCGAGGAATGGCTGGACGCGCTGTTTGTCAGCCTGTTGATGGCCTTTCTGGCGACGGTGATAGGCACCACTCTTGGCGGTTCCCTGAGTTTCTATGCGTCGCGCAATCTGGCGAAGAACTACGCCGTCTATTTCGTCACCCGGCGCATGTTGGAGATCGCGCGCACGGTTCCCGATATCGTTTGGGCGCTGATCTTCATCTATCCGTTCGGCGTCGGCCCGGTGGCCGGCATCCTGGCGTTGACCATTCACACCACCGGCGCGCAGGGCAAATTGTTCGCCGAGGTCAACGAGAACATCGACCACAGGCCCATCGACGGCATTCGGTCCGCCGGCGGAAACTGGTTCGAGGAAATCCGCTTCGCGGTCATGCCGCAAGTGATGCCCAATTTCATCTCCTATACCTTCTGGCGGCTGGCGCTGAATGTTCAGGCGGCGACGGTCATGGGCTTCGTTGGCGCCGGCGGCATCGGCTATGAATTGATCAACGCGGTGAAACTGCTCTACTTCCTGGACGCCGGCGCCATCCTGCTGATGGTGATCTGCACCGTGTTCTTGATCGACATGGCGAGCGAGAAGTTGCGCCATTACATCATCGGCAAGGAAACCCTGATCGGGTAAGGGCTGAGGGGAACGTAAGAACCATGAGCGTCAAACTGGCAGACCTGACCCCTGAAATGATCGCCCGGGACAAGGAGCGATTCCCCTTGGTGTTTACGGCACCGTTGGGCGAAAGAATTCTGCGCATCGGCGTGCCGTGGGGAATGATCGTGCTGGTGATCTATTGTCTGGACCGTTTCGGGTTCTTTTCCGATAAATTCTGGGGCTCCTTCGGCCGCATGGGGATCATGTTCTCGCAGATGTTCCCGCCCACTGGCTGGGAGTATATGGACGAGTTCACCTACGCCATCGGCGAAACGCTCTCGATGGCCTTCATCGGCAGCCTGGCCGGCGGCATTCTTGCCATCCCGTTCGCCTTTCTGGCGTCCAAGAACATGATGCCCTTCCGGCCCTTGCAATTTGGTACCCGCCGTTTTGCCGATATTCTTCGCGCCAGTGACTACCTGATCTGGGGCCTGATCTTCGTGCGCGCCATGGGGCTCGGCCCGATCCCGGGGATCATGGCCATCATCGTCATCGATACCGGCATCCTTATTACTCTTTATTCCGAAGCCATCGAGAACATCGACCGCAAACCCATTGATGGTATCAAGGCTTCGGGCGGCGGCCGCTTGCAGGTGATGCGCTACGGGGTCATCCCACAGGTCCTGCCTGTGCTGTTATCGAACGCGCTGTATATGTTCGAATCGAACACCCGTGCGGCGACCATTTTGGGTATCGTCGGTGCCGGCGGCATCGGCTTCCTGCTCTCGGACAACCTGCGCGCCTTCGAGTTCTCCAACGCCTTGACGATCATCCTGATGATCATCGCCGTCGTCTACGGCATCGATTATCTGTCAAAACGATTGCGCGAACGGTTCATCCATGGCGACCGGGTCTCGCAAGGCCATGACCGGCCCATGGAACGCATCGCCGCCGAATTAAGAAATAGGTGATCCCGGCCCGGCTCCGGAGTTCCCTGGCCGCCGGTCTGGTGCTGGCAATAGCGACCACGTCTGCCCAGATGAGCCGCGCCGATCCCCTGCATGCGGCGCGCGAAGCGTATAATCAGGATGCGCGGCGCTTGAATGCAGGCCGCGACGACTCCGGTAAACCTGAGGTGGCGATGACGCCCGCGGACGCGGATCGCCGGTTCAATTTTGGCCCGGTCGACCTCGACAACCTGCGCCAGCTATCCGATCACCCCGACGTAGATACGGCGTTGGTCTTACGGGCGACGTTGACCGTCGCCGCCGCGGAAGAAACCGTATCGACGGCGGCGCCCATACGGGTGCGGCTTTACGGCGCACCCGCGTCCGACGGCGCGCGCGCCTTTGTGCCGCTGGATGTCTCGTTGCTCGACGCGGCGACGCAATCGGTGATCGCGCGCCACTGCGAAACGATTCCCTGCCCGGTCACCATTCAGGGCCGCATCGGCGAGGTCGAAGCGGAGCGGGTCAGCAACCTGTTCTCAGATACCGGAGCCGTCACGGTGATGGTCGGCGTGGTGGCTGAACACCTGCGGTTCCACGAGGCGGCGCCATGACGCCGTTCCTGCTGATGCTCGTGGTGTCGTCGGCGGCCATGCATCCGCTGCGCGAATTCTTCATCAAGGGCGACGCCTCGCCGGAAGGCGTGACCCTCGCTGTCAACATCTGGTTCTGGATCCTGGCCGCCGCGCATGTCCTGGCCACTGGCATGAACCCGATGGACGCCTTCGAGGTCTGGCCGATGATGCTGATCTCGGGCACCGGGCTGCTGTTCTATTACTGGTGCGTGGTCGCGACCATGAAGTCCGGCGACCTTTCGATCTATTACCCGATCACCCGGTCGTCGCCGTTGTTCGTGGTCTCGGTCGGCTATCTGTTCCTCGGCCACCAGTACTCGACCTTGATGTTGTGCGGCATCGCGCTGGTGCTTATTGGCGCGTTTTTGCTGCAGTACCGATGGGGTAGCCACCTGTTCGCCGAGCCCCGGACGTTGTTTCTGGCGACGCTGGCCATGTGTGGTCATGGGGTAATCACGCTGGTCGACGCCGAGGCCATGAAGCATGTGGAGCCGGCAGTGTTCATCTTCGTGCTCTACATCTACGTCATTCCCGGCATGGCCATCGTGCAGTCGCTGACCTGCCCGCCGGGGCGCAGCATCTACACCCATCTGATCGCTGGTTGGTTTGAGACCCCAATTCGCTTTGCCGTCGCCGGCATCACGTCCTACGCGTCCTACTACCTGATCCTGCTGGCCTTCCAATTGGGCGCCAACGTGGCCGCCGTCAGCGCCATTCGTCAGGTTTCCATTCCCATGTCCGTGCTGATGGGCTGCCTGATTTTGAAGGAAGAACGGATGTCGGCCCGCCTCGCCTGGTCTTTGGTGCTGGCGGTCGGCGTGGCGATCATCGTGGTGGCGAAGTAGCGCGAAACCGCCATTCAGGTGACGTGGCTTGCGAGTTGTGCCGCGACCTCGAAGAACGGCCTGACCAAACGCGCGTTCTTGCGTTCGGTGTGGCAGACGATATTCGTCTGCATCCTGAGGCCGATGTCGGAAATTCTCAGTGAGTGTACGCCCTGGTCCGGGATGTGCTCTTCTGCGGAGATAACGCCGATACCGATGCCGCGCGCCACCGCGGCGATGACGCCGTCCTTGCTGCCGATCTCCATCACGTGCTCGACCGAGACGCCGTCCCGCGCCACCGCCGTCTCGAAGGCATGGCGCGTCAATGATCCTGTTTCGCGGCGGATCATCGGCTGGCCGGCCAATTCGGCCAGTCGAACGCGCCGGCGACGACTCCATGGATGCGACCTGGCGACGACGAGGACCGGCTCCGGATCGCTGTAGGCCAGGGAATGCAGATCGGCATGGCTAGCAAAGCGGCCGACAATGCCAATGTCCGAGCGGTAGTCGATAACGTCATCGAGAATCAGTTGGGAGTTGCCGAAGGTGACGGCGATGTCGATGCCCGGGAACCGCTTGTTGAAGACCGCAAGCACCTCGGCCGCCTGGTAGGCCCCGACGGCGCCGATGGTCAATCGCCCGGCCTCGAGACCCTTGACCGCGTTGAGAAATTCGACGGCCTCGTCCTGGTTGCTGACGATGCGATGCGCGATCTTCAGCAGCGAGGCACCGGTTTCGGTCAGCGATACGCCGCGTCCGTGGCGGTGGAATAGTTCGACGCCATAGCTCTCTTCGAGCTTCCGGACCTGGCTCGTCAGCGTCGGCTGGCTGACCCTGAGCGCCTTCGCCGCGGCCGTGAAGCTGCCCTCGCGGGCAACGGCATAGAAGGTGCGCAACTGTGTCGGCAGCATGCCAACAGGGTAATACGAGATATACATTATTTATATATAAATTATCCAAATTATGGATTGGATCAACATCAAGGTTCATGGGATGCTTTGCATCATTCATATGGATAGTGGGTTGAGGGAGCCGGTCGATGACCATGACTTCGAGAGAACGCGTGATGAATGCGCTCAATCGCCAAGAGGTTGATATGGCGCCGGTCGCCAATCCCAACTCTATCGTTACACGCGAGATGCAGGACAAAGTCGGGGCCTATTTCCCCGAAGCCCACCACAACGCCGAAGTGATGACCGAACTGGCGATGGCTGGACGCACCGTGTGCGGCTACGACGCAGTGTTTCCGGTCTATGGCGCCGGCACGCAGGAAGCCGGCGCCCTCGGCGTCGACATCGATTGGGGCGATCCGGACAACTTGCCGGCCATCCTCGGCCACAAATGGAGCAGTCCGGACGAGATCGAAGTGCCGGACGATTTCCTGGACCGGTTGGAAATCTCGACGGTCATCGATTCGATTCGCATGCTGCGCCAGGAAGTCGGCGACGAGGTCGCGGTCATCGGCAAGGCCTACGGTCCCTGGAGCCTGGCCTACCATTTCTTCGGCATCGAGCGCTTCATGATGGATACGTTCTCCGACGCACCGAAGGTGCACGCCATTCTCGATCGCCTGAAGGAGTTCACCATCATCTTCGGCAAGGCCCAGATTGACGCCGGCGCCGACGCATTGAACGTTTGCGAACACATCACCGCCGACCTGATCCGGCCCGAGGCCTATTCCACTTTCCTGATGAAGGTCGACCAGGACATCAAGAAAGAGCTGCCGGTGCCGATCATCCTGCACTGCTGCGGCAAGACCATGGACCGCATCGACCTGTTCAACCAGTCGGGCTTCGAATGCTTCAATTTCGAATCCGCCAATGATGCGGTCGAACTTCGCGAGAAGGCGACGATTTCGCTCTGCGGCAACATCAACAATCCCAACACCATCCTCAGCGGCACGCCGGAAGACGTGGAGCGCGAAGTTTTCTACGCCCTCGACGCTGGGGTCGACCTCCTGGCGCCTGAGTGTGCTGCGCCGGTCAACGGAAAGTTGGCCAACGTCACCGCTGTCCGTGAAGCCCGCGACCGGTACTATGCCGGCGAGCGCATCGGCACTACGCCGACCATCAGCCTGCCCCTGGGCACCCAGCCGGTGCCAGTCAAGAGCCGCACATCGGCTGCGGATGAGCCGGTGGCTGAACTATCGCCGACGTTGAGGGAAATCTACGAATCCGTCGTCGAGATGCGGAAGGGGGAGGTGGCGCCGTTGGTCGAGGCGGAAGTGGCGCGCGGCACCGACGTCCAGGTCATCCTCGATCTATCGCTGATCGCGGCCATGGAAGAGGTCGGCAACCTGTTTGCGGACGGAACTTACTTCGTGCCCGAGATGCTGATGGCGGCGATGGAGATGAAGGCCGGGTTGGAAATCATCCGGCCGATCCTGACGGCGTCGGGCATTCCGCCCCGCGGCACCGTCGTGATTGGAACTGTGCGCGGCGACGTCCACGACATCGGCAAGAATCTCTACGGCATGATGATGGAGGGGGCCGGCTACATGGTCGTCGATATCGGCGTGCGTAAATCGGCCGACGAGTTTATCGACGCGCTCAAGGAACATGACGCCGAAATTCTCGGCATGTCGGCGATGCTGACGACAACCATGCCCTATATGAAAATGGTCGTCGATGAAATGACCCGGCTCGGCGTGCGCGACGACTACACTATCCTCGTCGGTGGTGCGCCGCTGAACGATGAGTATGGGAAAACCTTTGGTGCCGACGCCTATTGTGTCGATGCCGGTGTCGGCGTCATGGCCGCCAACGCGGCCATCGACGAACGCGGTGATAAACCTGGGATGGGCCCACCCGCCGTCAACTGATCCGAGCGGCCCCGCCGGCGTCAAGGATCGCTGTGCAGTTCAGTCACCACATTGAAGAACGCCATGATCAGCGGTGATGTCTGGCGTTCGGTCAGGCACACCACATGCGGCTGAAGGTGAATGTCGGCATTGCTGATCCGCAGCGGCCGCAGGCGCTCGTCGGACAACGATTCATCCTCCAGGGCAATGCCGATGCCAAGGCCCGTGGCCACGGCCTCGCGGACGGCTTCACGGCTGCCGATGGCCAGCACGGCGCGGATTTCCACACCGGCTTTGTCCAGCGCGGCCTCGAACGTGCTTCGGGTCGATGAGCCGACCTCGCGCAGGACAAACCGCTGTCCGTCCAGGTCCTGGATGCGAACCTCTCCGCGCTCGGCCCAGGGATGATCGCTGCGGACCAGCAGCACGATCTCGTTGCGGCTGTAGGGGACGGAATGCAGCCGCGAATCGTCGCCCACCTGGGGCACGATGCCGACGTCGTCGCGGAAGTCGAGCACGCGGGTCAGTACCTCCTGCGAATTGCCGAGCGAGACCGAAAGATCGACATCCGGATACCTATGGCCATAGGCCAGGATCATCTCGGTGACCTGACTCGGGCCGATGGCGCCGATGCGCAACTCGCCCGTGCGTAGCCCGCTGGCCTCGGTCAGTAGCTCGATGGCCTCGCCCTCGAGGCTGAAGATACGGTTGGTGACGCCCAGCAGCGTGCGGCCAAGGCCGGTCAGTTCGACCTGGTGGCCGTGGCGGATGAACAACTCGACGCCGAACTCTTCCTCCAGGGACTTCACGTGCGTGGTCACGCTTGGCTGGCCGATGCCCAGCGCCCGGGCCGCCGGCGTGAAACCGCCATCGGTGGCGACCGCATGGAAGCACCTGAGGCGGCGGAAATTCATGCTCTGTTTCTTCGGTCGCGTGGCCAATGACCTGACCTTTCAGGCATATAATTAGGCAATCGTCACTATTCAAAAAAACAATACTGACCATCGATATATTGCATTGGACCAATAATGACCCTTGTGAGAAAATTAATCCACTGTTTATCCGGCTCGGGCTTGTGGCCCGAGTTCCGGTAGGGGTCCGTCGACCGAGGCGCTGGTTCGCCCGGTTTCATCGCACAGCATCGTGGGGATACGAACATGGACGAAGGCACACCGATATCTAAAGAAAAAGCGCAGCAGCCTTACGGCGGCTACTATCAGAACCAGGTTCCGGATTACGACCCGTTCCTCACCGAGGTCGGCGCCGGCACGCCGACGGGCGATTATCTGCGCCGCTTCTGGCACCCGGTCTGCATGGCACTGGAACTGACCGACGTTCCGCGCTTCCTGAGAATTCTCGGCGAGGATCTGGTCGCTTTCAAGGATGGCAGCGGCCAGGTTGGCCTGTTGCATGCCCATTGTGCGCACCGCGGCGCCTCGCTGGAGTACGGCATGATCAAGGAGCGCGGCATCATGTGCTCCTATCACGGCTTCATCTGGGACGTGGACGGATCGTGTCTGGAAGTGCCCATGCCGACCGGCGAGGAGGAAGAGGGTTGTCGGCTGGCCAAGACCATCTGCCAGGGTGCCTACAAGGCGGTCGAGGTGCACGGCCTGATCTTCGCCTACATGGGCCCGCCCGAGGAAGAGCCGCCGCTGCCCAACTGGGAAGGCGACTACACCGTGCATCCGGACGATGAGTTGATGCCGTTCAGCAACGTACAGACCTGCAACTGGCTGCAGGTGCAGGACAACGCCGCCGACCAGTACCACCACGTGCCGCTGCACACCACCGCCGTGGTGCCCGGCCACGAACAGGGTACGACCTTCGGCGAGGCCGGATCGGCTCCGTACCTGGTGCGGCCCGACTTGCAGTTTTTCCCGGTCCACGACGGTCGCAGCATGGCCTGGACGTCATCCCGGCGCATCGATGACGAAAAGATCTTCATCCGCATCAACCACCAGATCCTGCCCAACGTCAGCTTCCATTCTTATCTCGGTGAGGACGGCAAGAAGCGGAAGCACTTCTCCCGCGTCCACATGCACCGCTGGACGGTGCCCATCGACGACACCACGTCCAAGATGATCGGTTGGCGGGTCATGGGGCCGCACATTGATGCGCGCGGCTTCGGCAACCCGGATCTCATCGGTTTCGAGATGATCGACTTCCTGGAGGGCCAGTGCGGCATCCGCCGGCCGGAGCGGTTGAAATATGGCGAGGGCGAGTTCCCGCCGATTCCGAAGCACCACCGCGAGCGGGATTGTTATGGCGATGCCCAGCGGGCGCCCGGCGATTACGAGGTCCAGGCCTCGCAACGCCCGATCGCCGTTCATGCGCTGGAGAATCCGATGAAGTTCGACGGTGGGGTTTATCTCTCGCGCAAACAGTTGCGTGACGGCGTGACCGGCAACAACCCCGCCGCCACTGGCGAGGGCTGGCGGACCTGGCTGGAAGGCCAGGATGGCAAGCCGCAGACCTATTGCTCCGGCAACGTGCTGATCATCCCCATCGGCACGACGCCGGAAGAAGAAGTCGACCGCCGCCGCGACGTGGCCAGGCGCTGCATTGAGGCGATTACCGCGAGCGAGGACATGCGCGGCGAGGAGCGCACCAAGTTTGTGCAGGACGAATTCGCCAAGATCGAGGCCGATTACGCCTGACGCGCTTTCGGCCGGTGGGCGGGGCGGTGCCCCGCCCCGTCTCGCCAATGAAAGGACGCACGCGGATGGAAGACGGCGCACACTATCCGATCAACGCGACGCGCCTGCAGGTGCGCCAGGTCACCTTCCAGGCGGAGGGCATCAATTCCTACGAATTGGTCCACCCGGACGGCGAGGCGCTGCAGCCGTTCGAGGCCGGGGCACACATCGATTTCTATTTCCACGACGGCAGTGTGCGCCAGTATTCGCTCTGCAACGATCCGGCGGAGCGGCACCGCTATCTGATCGCGGTGCTGCGGGATGCCAAGGGGCGTGGCGGCTCGCTCGGCCTGCATGAGCGGGTCCACGTGCAGCGCACGGTCTGCGTCGGTGCCGTGCGCAACAACTTCCCACTCGCCGAAGACGCCAAGCGCCATCTGTTGCTTGCCGGCGGTATCGGCGTGACGCCCATGTTGGCGATGATCGCGCGGCTTCAGGCCACCGGCGACGAGTTCACGCTGCATTACTGTACCAGGTCGCCGGCGCACACCGCGTTCATGCCGGAGTTGGGCCCCTTGGTCGCGGACGGCAAGGTGGTCTTGCATCACGATTTCGGCAATCCCAAGGACGGGCTCGATATTGCTCAGCTTCTGAAGGATGTTGATCCTGGCACACACCTCTATTTTTGCGGCCCAAAGGGGTTCATGCGGGCGTGCGAGTCGTCGTCCGAACATTGGCCGGACGGAACGGTGCACCGCGAATTCTTTACCGCCGCCGCGTCGCCGAAACTGTCGCTCACGGAGGCGGAACTGGCCGCCGCGCAGGGCGGTACCATCGGCATCGGTTTCCAGGTCGAGATCGCCAGCACGGGGGAGCAATTCTCCGTGTCCAACGACAAGTCCATCGCGGAGGTGCTGAACGAGAACGGTGTTGAGGTGGAGACATCGTGCAACGCCGGCCTCTGCGGCACCTGTAAGACCCGCTACCTGAAGGGCGAGGTGGTGCATAACGATCTGATCCTGTCGCCGGGAGAGCAAGAGGAATTCATGACTCTTTGCTGTTCGCGCGCCGGCGGCAAGCTCCTGGTGCTGGATCTCTAGCGACCTGGCGGCAGCCACCCGGGCGATCTATGATTCGCCTCCTATCCGACCGAACGAGAGCAGACGACGATGGACACCAGCCTGACACCGCCCCCACCCGGCCAAGGACCCGAGGCAGCCCAGCGATTCCTGGAGTTCCTGGATGACTTGTTCGGCCGCGCCGCCGACCTTTCCTATGGCGCCGGCGTGGTCTCCATGTGCGCGCACATGCTGCAGACGGCAGACCTGGCCGAGCAGGACGGCGCCGAGCCATCGCAGGTGGCGGCGGGGTTGCTGCACGATATCGGCCACTTCGGCACCGACTATTCCTTCGATTTCGATGATGACAGCCACACGGCCATGCAGCGCGCGGGTTTCGATCATAAGCACGAGAACGCCGGGGCGCAGATGCTAGCGCCCTATTTCGATGCCGCCGTCACCGAGCCCATCCGCCTGCATGTGAGCGCCAAGCGCTACCTGTGCGCCGTCGACAACGCCTATCTCGAAGGCCTGACGGCAACCACCCGGCATACTCTGGACCTGCAGGGCGGCCCGATGAGCGAGGACGAGGTCCGCGCATTCGAGGCCGAGACTTACGGCGCCGCCGCGGCCCAGGTCCGGCGCTGGGACGACCAGGCCATGGCTGCCGAACGCAGCGTCGCCGGTTTCGCGCATTACCGGGAATTGCTCGCTGGTCTCATGCGCACGGACGCGCCTGCGTGAGCGACGACGGCGATCCCGATCGCGTCGACATCGTCGAGCGAACGGTCGCCCATGACGGCTTCTTCCGGTTGGAGACCTACGCCCTCAGTCATCGCAAGTTTGATGGCGGCCGCACGCCTGTGCTCAGGCGCGAACTTCTGGAGCGTGGCAGGACGGCGGTGGTGCTGCCGTACGATCCTGTTGAGGACGCGGTGGTTCTGGTCGAGCAGTTCCGTATCGGCGCCTACGCCGGCGGTTGGGAGCCCTGGTTGATCGAGGCCGTGGCCGGCACAATGGAAGCCGATGAGGCACCCGAGGACGTGGTCCGCCGCGAGGCCCGTGAGGAAGCCGACTGCCGCATCACCGAGTTGGAACCCATCGGTACCTTCCTGCTCAGCCCGGGGGCGTGCTCGGAAGCCTGCGCCATGTTCCTAGGCCGTACGGATAGCCGGGGGCTCGGAGGCATCCATGGCCTGGCGGAGGAGGGGGAGGACATCCGCGTCCTCGTCATGCCGGCCACGGAGGCCATCGTCGGCGTCGGCGACGGCCGCATCACCAGCGCCTATGGCGCCATCCCGCTGTTGTGGCTGGCTACCAACCGCGAGGCCATCCGCGCGCGCTGGCGTTGATCCCGGCTGTACCTAGTGCACCAGCGACTTGAAGATCGCCACGTTGGGGCAGATGACGGCCATGGCGCGCTCGTCCCACCCGCGCTCCAGCAGCCCGTCGCACTTCTGCCAATTGGGGCAGCCCTTGCAGGTGCGGTCGATATCGGCCAGCCGGGCCGCCTGGTAGGACGACAGCGGCGACTTGATGCCATAGGCCCGCAGTGCCTGACGCGGCCCGGCGCCGAGGCCCATGGTCGGGTCCGCGGTTCCCGGCGCGCGGCCTAGCTCGATGGCGAGCGAGGCCGCCTCTTGGCTGATCGGCCCGACCACGTGGTCTTTTGAATGCCCCGCCCGGCCGACGGCCGCCGGAGGTTTCATCAAGGCGCCGAGCAGGTTTTTCATCGTCGTCGCGATATTCATGAACATGATAGTCTCCGCTTGCAGGTTTGATCCCGGATGTGTCGCTAAGATTAGGGCGTGGTCGGTCATGTGGACTTGATCGATATCAATCAGGGAGAAAAATAATCAAGGTATTTCAATGACATATGGATATCATACGATAAATGAATGGATCGCCGACGATGGCTGAGCCCGAAAAAACCCGAGATTACGTGCCGGAAAAGCTGACATTCGAAAGCGCCGGCGCGCCACTCACCGGATACCTCTATCTGCCGACCGGGCCCGGCCCCTTCGCCTGTGTCATCAACAACCACGGCAGCAACCTCAGGCCCGGCGGCTCGGACATCTCGCGTCCGCAGACGGCGGCCATGATGATCGACTGGGGCTATGCCTTCTTCTTCCCGCACCGGCGCGGCTACGGCAACTCGCCGGGCGTGCCGGTGGCGGACGCGATCCCCGCCCCGCTGGGCAGTGCGGACTACGACGAACAGATCGTTCGCCGCCTGGACGAGGAGTGCGATGACGTGCTGGCCGCCGTCGCCGCCCTGCGCGGCCGCCCCGAAATCGATGGCGGGCGCTTGGCGCTGGTGGGTAGTTCGCGCGGCGGCATCCTCAGTCTGCTGGCGGCGGCCCGGGATACCAACGTGAGGGCGGCCGTCAACTTCTCGGGCGGCGCACGCCAGTGGGCGGATCATCCAAGTCTCAAGAAGAAGATGCTCGACGCGGCGGCGGCGCTCGACGCACCCATCTTCCTGGCCCAGGCGGAGAATGACCTGGACCCGGCGGCGACGCTCGACCTGGCGGCCGAACTGGCGCGCCTGGGCAAAGATCATGAGTGCACGATTTATCCGCCCTGGGGCGTCGGCAGCCGCGAAGGACATCTGTTCGAGGTGCATGGCGGCCGCGTCTGGGGCCACGACGTGCGCGCCTTTCTCGACCGCTGCATGACGTGAATTCGGTCGGCTAGGCCGACAGTGCGATCAGCACCACGCCACAAGCCACGACCATGGCCGCCAGCACGCGGCGCAGCCCAAGCGGTTCACGCAGCAAGCGCGTGCCGATCAATGCAGCGATGATGACGCTGGTCTCACGCAGCGCCGAGACATGCGCCATGCTGCCGATAGTGAGCGCCCAGATGGAGAGCCCGTAGGCCCCCAGGTTGAACACACCACCCCACGCCGCCGGCCGCCAGTTGGTCTTCAGGAAGACCAGTGCCTGGCCGCGCCGTCGCGCCAGCGCGATGATGACGATGGGCACCGGATTGAGGATGAACAGCCAGCCGATGTAGGCGGCGGGATTGCCAGAGAGCCGCACGCCGATGCCGTCGATCACCGTATAGGTGGCGATCATCAGGCCTGTCAGCAGCGCGAAGGCGACGGAACGCCGCTGCTCGGCTGAGCGAAAGTGCGTTCCCCAGATCAGGCTGATGATGCCGCCCGAGATGATGACGACGCCGGCCAGGCCGGCCGCGTCCAGGTGTTCACCGACGACCCAGGCGGCGCCGCCGGCGACCAGTAGCGGCGCCGAGCCGCGGGCCAGCGGATAGACTTGGCTCAGGTCACCGAACCGATAGGCCTCGATGAGAAACAGGAAGTAGGCGTTGTTGAGAAGCGCCGAGACCACGATGTACGGCCATGCCTCGACCTCCGGCGACGGCCCCAGTAGAAGCAGTGCCGGGGCCATCAGCCCGGTGGTGGCGATGACCGTGGCCATGGTCATCAACCGGTCCGCGTCCACCTTGACGACGGCATTCCAGACCGCGTGCATGACCGCGGCCGCCAGCACCAGGCCTATGGCGACGGCGTCCATGGCCCGTTATCCGGAAAAGGGAAAGTGAATCGATGTCTGATCGGCGACGGGTTCAAGCCGCGTCATCCGACGCCGCCGAAAGGCCGACCAGGGTGTCGTATTCGACCTGAGCCTGGGCAGCCTCGGCGAGCAGCCAGTCACGGAAGGCGGCGACGCGGGGGTTGTCGGCCCGGGAGCTCGGACAGACCAAATAGTAGGAAACACTCGACGGGTATTCCACATCGAACAAGCGAACCAGACGGCCGGCCTTCAAGTCATCCCCCACATGGGCACTGCGCGCCAACGCCACGCCCTGTCCGTTCATGGCCGCCTGCAGCGCCATGTTGGAATCGGGGAAGCGCGAACCGTCGACCAGCGCCGGCACCGGCACGCCGGCCCGCTGGAACCAGTCCTCCCAGTTGGGATGCGCCGGGTCGCCGAGGCGCAGCAGCAACGGCACCTTCAGCAGGTCCGCTGGCTCCCGGGGCGCGTCCTCGCGCTTCAGGAAGCCTGGGGAGCAGACAGGAAAGACGTGCTCGCGCAGCAGCAGGGTGGAGGACAAGCCCGGATAGTTGCCATGGCCCAGGCGGATGGCCGCGTCCACGTCATGGCTGGCGAAATCGATGACTTCGTCATGGGTGGAGATCCAGATGTCCATGTCCGGGTGTTCGTCGTGGAAGCGCCCGAGCCGCGGCACCAGCCAGGTGACAGAGAACGACTGCAGCATGTCGACCCGGAGCGGCGAGCGCTTGACCTCCGTCTGCAATGTTTCCAGCGTCGACCCCAGGTCATCGAGGAACTGACGCACCATCGGCGCCAACGCCTGACCGTTGCGGGTCAGTGCCAATCCGCGCGGCGGGCGGTCGAACAATTTCAGGCCCCAGAGTTCCTCCAGGTGGCGGATCTGGTGGCTGACGGCGCTCTGAGTCACATTGAGCTCTTCCGCCGCGCGCGTAAAATTCAAATGGCGGGCGGCGGCCTCAAGGGCACGCAGAGCGGCAAAGGGTGGGTTGCGAATGATCATCGGGCGAATTGGCATGGTTCCCAGTTGCCGCATTCTACGTGTTGGCGCGCGGCGGAGACAACGTGAATCAACGGTGTTTTGACACCCGGGGGCCCAATCCGTGATTAATCGCCGAGGCCCAGGAGCTGTCGCTGCACGGCGGCTTCCTGATCGGCGAGCAGGTGATTGGCCAAAGTTGGGCGCAACACCGCCAGTCGGGCGTTCTCGACGCCGGTGCTGCGAGTGACCTCATCCCACAGCGCCTCCATGTCCTCGACCGGGCCGTCATGCTGGGCGTTCGGGAACACCCAGGTTTCGTCGGCCGGTGTATCGGCGAGGGCCGACAGCAGATCGAGCGCGGGACCGGACAGCTTGATGCGGCGCGGCTGTTTGTGGAAAGAGTCCGGATTGGGTTTCAGCCACAGGCCGCGGGTCAGGTTGAATTGTTCCCAGCACGCGCCTTGAACGTCGCCGGGCCGCGTGCCGGTCAGCAGCATCAGCCGGATGGCGCCGGCGGCGGGACGGTCGCCTTCGGCGGCGAGCGCGCCAAATATCCGCGTCACCTCGCCTTCGTTGAGCCATCGATTGGCCGCGGCGGCCGCGCTTCCCGCCGCCGTGGTCTGTCCGTCAGCGGGGATTGGCTGAGCTTCGAGCGAGGCCAGAAGCGGTGCCAGGTACTCCCGCACCTCCGGCTCGCCCAGGTCGTGGGTGATGAAGACCAGGCGCGAGCGCCGGTCGGCGTCCGGCCAGGCCGGCAGGCGGACCGGCGTATGCCGCGTCGCCTGCACGCAATGCACGGCATAGGGATGATCCTCGCCGGCCACGTTGACCAGCCCCTTGACCCGGAGCAGGCGCTCGCCCTTTTCGTTGGCAAGATCCTCGAACCAGTCGAGGAAGGCCTGCCAGGGCAGCGGCTGGTCCACATAGATGCAGAATGACGTGATGTGATCGTCGTGCCGGTTGACGTCGACCGGGTGATCATGATTGTGGTCGTGACTGTGCCCATGGTCGTCATCATGGTCGTGATCATGATCATGGCCGTTCCGGTGTCGATCTTCGTGCGGCGTATAGGCTTCCTCGTTCAGCCAGCGCTGGACGTCGAGCGTCTTGGTCTTGGGGTCGTAGAGCGCCACGTTGAACAGATCGTTCGGCGACACCTGCCCCATGACCGTGCGGGTCATGCCGGCTCCCGGATTGAGTTCACGCAGACGCCCCTCCAGCGTGTCGACCGTCGCGGCATCGGCGAGGTCGGTCTTGGTGATGATGATGCGGTCGGCGACGGCGGCCTGGCGCACCGCTTCCGGATGGTCGTCCAGTTGGCCGGCGCCGTAGATCGCATCCACCGTGGTGACCAGGCTCTCCAGGCTGTAGGCGTGCTTGAACAGCGGGTCGCTCATCAGGCAGGTAATGATGGGGATCGGATCGGCCAGGCCCGTGGTTTCGATGATGACGCGCTTGAACGGCGGCAACTGGCCGGCCAGGCGCTTCATGTAGAGGCTCTTCAGGCTGTCCACCAATTCGCCCTGCACGGTGCAGCAGATGCAGCCCGATGACAGCAGCAGCACCTCGTCTTCCAACTCGGCGACCAGCAGGTGATCGAGCCCGACTTCGCCGAACTCGTTGACCAGCACGGCGGTCTCGTCGATGTCCGGATGTTGCAAAAGGTGGTTCAGCAGCGTCGTCTTGCCGCTGCCCAGAAACCCCGTGATGACGGAGATGGCAATTGCCACATCGGGCGCCACGTCGGGCGCCACATCGGGTTTGCCTTCGTCGCTTACCATGGTCGCACACTCATCCCGTTCGCCGTGCCTCAGGCGTTATATAGCGCGCGCGGGCGCCGGCCGCCAGGAAGGCGGCCGGCCCCGGATCAGAAGCCGATGGAGCGGGTCAGGTCGAAATTGTACTGGTAGTCGTGCCACTCATCGAAATTGACTTCGTGGTTATAGATGATCATCGGCACGTGGCCCTCGTCCGAGCCGCCGTGGGTGCGGAAGCCCTCGGGCATTTCCTCAATGCCGGTATCGCCGTCGAGCGGCCCGAACACCGTGTCGATGTCGCCGGTCACCAGCATGTCGCCGATGCGATCCGGGTGCAGCAGGAACTTGGATGCCGCCGTGTAGCGATCGTAGACGCCTTCGACGCCATCGAGGCGGCGGCAGACGTCGGCCACGCGCTCGTAATCGCCCGGGTGGTTGAGGAACAGGAAGGCCGTGCCGCCGAAGGTGCGGTGGTGCTTCACGTAGGGATCACGCTCCGCCGACATGGCGAAGAAGATATCGGCGCCGGCCTTGGGCAGCACCGTGTTCAGGTCGTAGCAACGGCTCTTGAAGTTCATGCCATGATCGGCCGACATGAAGACTTCCAGGTCCGGATGGTCATTCAAGACCTCGCCCAGCAGATTGTCCCATTCGTGCAGGTGGAACTGCGACATGTCGCCGGACGGCGGCTCCATGTGCATGGGGAAATCGGTGGTGTGGAAATAGGTGATGTCGCAGTCGGTCTCCTTCAAGACGATCTGCGCCGCCTTGAAGAGCCAGTGATTGATCTCCGGCGAATAGATATCCGGTGCTTCGCCCAGCCTGGAGACCCAGTCCACGTCGCCGCCCTCGGCCTCGGCCGGACGTTCGGCGGCGAGGCGGATGGTGGAGCCGGTGCGTAGCAGCGACTGCGTCTTGCGCTTCGCCGTCAGCAGGGCAGACTGCTTGATGCCGATCTTCTCGGCGCGCTCGAAGATGGTCGGGGCCAGGACCATGTCGGCCTGGTCCATGTACTCTTCCTTGTGCGTCTGCAGATCGAAGTACGAGTTGGCGGTGATGCCGTGGTCCTTCGGCGCGCAACCGCAGCAGATGCCGGTGTTGTTGACGTTGGTCACTGTCGGCATGACCGACTTGACGGTCTTGAAGAAGCCGTTGGCGACCATCTGTTTGGTGTTCGGCATGTCGCTGGCTTGCAGATAGGCGGGATCGAACCCGTCCATCATGATGATCAGTATTTTGCGCTTATCGGCCATCTTGGACCTGTCCTCCGATGAATGTTTGAGCCTGGCAAGGCGATGCCGGACGGGTATGACCCGCCCGGCGTGACCTTATCCGAATTGTCCGTGGTCTACATTACCACGCACTTGATGTACGTCATCTCCTGCATGGCGTAGCGGATGCCCTCGCGGCCGACGCCCGACTGCTTGACGCCGCCGAACGGAATGTTCGGCATGTCGTGCTGCGGGCCTTCGTTGATGTTCACTGCGCCGACCTTCAGATGCTTGATGCAGTACTTGATGTTGTCGAGGTTATTGGTGACGACACCCGACTGCAGGCCGAACTCTGTCGAGTTGGCGACCCTGCAGGCTTCCTCGACATCCTTGACGCGGATGATCGGTGCCACCGGGCCGAAGGTCTCGTCCATGACCATGGCCGAATCGGGCTTGCAGTGGTCGACCACGGTCGGTGCGACCAAAGCACCTTCGCGCTTGTTGCCGCACAACACCTTGGCGCCATCCGCGATGGCACCCTTGATGGCATCCTCGATCTCGATCGCCGCATTCTCGTCGATCACGGTGCCGACCGCGATGCCGGGCTCGAACGGGTCGCCGTACTTGATCTTCTCGGTCAGCTCCTTGAGTTTCGCAGCGTAGGCGTCGGCGACACTGTCGACGACCAGGATGCGCTTGACGCCGCGGCAGGCCTGACCGGCGTTGCCATAGGCGCCGGCGACGGTCAGTTTGGCCGCCTTTTCCACGTCCGCGTCCTCCAGCACGATCAGCGGGTCGTTACCGCCGAGCTCCATGGTCAGCTTCTTGATGCCGGCCATGTTGGTCAGCTTGCGGCCGACCTCGGTGGAGCCGGTGAAGGTCACCATGTCGATCTTGGTGCTGGACACCAGTTCGTTGCCGATCTCGCTCGACTTGCCGGTGACGACACTGATCATCTCCGGCGGCATGCCGTTGTTGAGCAGGATCTGCACGAACCGGATGGCCGACATGGGCGTGCGCTCGGTCGGCTTGATGATGATCTTGTTGCCGGCCGCGAACGCCGGGGCCACCTTGACCACGACCTGATTCATCGGCCGGTTGAACGGCACGATGGCGCTGACCAGGCCGACCGGATGGCGCAGTGCCAGGATGATCTTGTCGGCGCCGGAAGCGTCCACGTCACTGGGCAGCTGCTCGCCCATGATCCGCTTGGCTTCCTCGGCGGCGGTCAGGATCAGGCCGACGCCGCGGCTGACTTCCTTGGAGCTGTCGGCCAGCGACATGCCGGATTCGGACGAAATGCCGTAGGACAGCTCATCCTTGCGCTTAGTGATCTCGGCCGCCGTGGCTTTCAGGATTTCCGAACGCTCGTAGGCGGTCAGCGTCGGCTCGTACGCGTACAGCGCATCGATGGCCTTCTTGACCTGGTCCAGGCCCATCTTGGGCACCGTGCCGACGAGTTCGTTGTTGTAGGGGTTGCGGACCTCGATCTTCTCGTCCGAATCGACCCATTCGCCGGCGATGAAGTTCTTGAGATCGCGCTCCAGGGCCAGCTTGGCGTCACTTGCGTCGTTCATATTGATATTCCTCTCTTTGCTCTCGCCGTTCCAGGCTCAGCCGACCGAGTCGGCGTTGACCGCCATGTTCGGCGTCTCGCCGTCCATCGTTTTCTGGCAGTTGTCGGCGAAGAACTTGTAGCGGCCGGCCAGCGCTTCGGTTGCGCAATAGGCCACGTGCGGGGTCAGGATGACGTTGTCGAGCTCACGCAGCTCGCTTTCCGTCGTAAGCGGCTCCTTCTCGAACACGTCGAGGCAGGCGCCGCCGATCTTGCGGGCCTTCAGCGCCTCGGTGATGGCGGCCTCGTCGACCACGGGGCCACGGCAGGCGTTGGCGATGATGGCGGTGTCCTTCATCATCTCGAACTGGGCCGTGCTCATCATGCCCTTGGTGTCCGGCGTCAGCAGCACGTGCAGCGTGATGTAATCGGACTCTTTCAGAAGCTCGTCCAGGCCCACCTGGCGCACGTCATCATCGGTGATCTCGGTGTGCGGATCGTGGGCGATCAGGTTCATGCCGAAGCCGCGCGCGATGCGGGCCGAGGCCTTGCCGATGTTGCCGTAGCCGACGACGCCGAGCGTCTTGCCCATAAGTTCCGGCACGCCGATGAAATCCGTGGTCTTCCAGCCGCCGCTCTTCATCATGGCATCGAACGTGTGGGTTTTCTTGGACAGCGTCAGGAAGCAGGCGAACACCAGCTCGGCGACCGATTGGGCTGCCACATTAGGTGTCACGGCGACATAGGTGCCGTTGGCGTTGCAGGCATCCAGATCGACATTGTTGTAGCCGGTGCCGCAGTGAATCATCTTCAGATTGGAGCCGCTTTTAATCAGGTCCGCGTCGACCGATATATGGCCCGGCACGAGCACATTGATTTCGCCGATGCTTTCGCGCATCTCGCTTTCTGTTTGAAACAGTACTTCCATGTCATCGGAGAAAATCCCCTTGACGAAAGCAGCGGTCTCTTCCTTGGCATCGGTGACGAGGGAAACTTTAAACGCCGACATACCGTGATCCTCATTTCATGAGCGTGGGATACGGACGGCACGAAAGGCGTGTTGGTCGGGTTCTACCCCCGATCACTCCATCACCCCCACCGGGCCGCCCAGTTTTCCGGCGATTTTTCAACCGTTCCGGGCGTCTTTCATTGTTCGAGAGTAAACCTGTCGGCACTCGGTACGGTCAAACGAATCCTCCTCATGCGGCACATGAGACGATTTCATCTGTATGCAGTTGTACTCAATCAGGCTCAGGGAACGACGGCGGCGCGCAGCACGGATCGGTCGGCGGCACGGCGGAACGCTTCGTCGATGTCGTCGAGGCCAAACTTGGAATCGACGATGTCGGCGAACGGGAAGCGCTCCCGGTTGGCGAGCACGAAGTCGAGGGCCTCGATCAGGTGGCGCGGGTGATAGTTGTGCACGCCCTTCAGGGTGATCCATTTTCTCAGGATGACGTTGCCGTCGATGGTGACGTCGGCGCCGGGGCTGACCAGGCCGCCCAACACATAGCGCCCGCCGACGCGCAGCATCTCCAGTCCCGCCGGGATGACCGCAGGCACGCCGCAGACCTCGAGCACTACGTCCGCCCCGTCGGGGGGCGAAAGCTCGCGGACGGCGGTAATCAGCGCCGCCTCGTCCATGGTGGTGATGTCGATGACGTGGTCGGCGCCGAAGCGCTTGGCCACCTGGAGCCGCTCGGCCACCGCGTCGAGGCCGATGACGCGCCGCGCACCCCGCGCCTTGGCGATGGCACAGCCGTAGAGGCCCAAGAGACCCAGGCCTTGCACGACCACGGTATCGCCGAGACCGACCTCCGCCGCTTCGGTAACCGAGATCATCGTCGCCACGCCGCAGTTGAGCGGGGTCGCTTCTTCGTCCGTAATGGCGTCCGGCAGTTTCAGGATGCCGGTGCCGGGCTGGATGTAGCAGTATTCGGCGAAGCCGCCGAGAAAGTGCGGGTCGTCCGTCGCCAGATCGTGGCCGTACTTGCGCACGCCCTTTGATTTCTGCGGCATGTCGTGGACGTCGCGGTAGTAGGATTCGCCTTCGTGGAAGAATTCGGTCCAGGTCACCCGGTCGCCGACCGCCAGCGCGTCGCCGCGCATGTCCTGGCGGATGTCGGCGCCCAGTTGTTCGATGACGCCGATGATCTCGTGGCCCAGGATGCCGGGGCACGGGTTCGGCCGGTGGCCCTGGTAGGAATGAATGTCGGAGCGGCAGATGGTCGCCATGGCGATGCGTACCAGAACTTCGCCCGGTGACACGTCGCGGACCGGAAAGGTGCGGATTTCAAACGGCTCGTTGGGGCTATCGTAGACTGCGGCCCGACCCATTTTCGACATTCGATTCTCCTCAAGTGCTCTCGTGCGGGCGCCGATCCTAACCCGATTGATCGGGGATGCCGATGCATTTTGGAATCCTGATATGCTGTCGTCTGGAAATCGTCAGCGTCGCAGTTGAGGTAAATTGATGGACCAGCCCGTTGTCGTCGTCACCAACAAGCCCTATCCGGAAACCATTGCCTTCCTGGAGCCGCACTGCCGTGTCATCGCCAATGACGGTGTCGAGCCCTGGTCCGATGAGCAACGGCTGGCACACCTGCGCCAAGCGACCGCGATGATGGCGTTCATGCCGGACAGCGTCGACGACGCGTTGCTGGCGGCCTGCCCGGGCCTGAAGATGATCTCCTGCGCGCTCAAGGGCTACGACAATTTCGATCTTGATGCGTGTGCCCGCCGAGGCGTGGTCGTGGCCTTCGTGCCCGACCTCTTGACCATACCGACGGCGGAACTGGCGGTCGGCTTGACCATCGGCCTGGCGCGGAATGTTCGTGCCGGTGACGACTATGTCAGGCATGCGGGCTTCGCTGGCTGGCGGGCGCAACTCTACGGCAAGGGCCTGGATGGCCGCCTGGTCGGTCTTGTCGGCGCCGGCGCCGTCGGCCGCGCGACGGCCGAACGCCTAGCCGGCTACGGCTGCCGGTTGCGGTACTTCGATGCCATGGCGTTGTCCGAGGCGGAGGAACGGCGCCTCCGCGTCGAGCGCACCTCCCTCAACGACCTGCTGGCCGACAGCGATTTCGTCATCGTCTGCCTGCCGCTCAATCCGGACACCCTGCACGCCATCGATGCCGGGGCCATCGCCGCCATGAAGCCCGGCGCGCACCTGATCAACATCTCGCGCGGTTCCGTGGTCGACGAAAAGGCGGTGGCCGATGCCATCGAAAGTGGCCATCTGGCCGGCTACGCCGCCGATGTGTTCGAACTGGAGGATTGGGCGATCGAGGAAAGACCGCGCGCTATCGATCCGCGGCTGCTGGCGCCCGGCGCGCCGACACTGTTCACGCCGCACTTGGGATCGGCCGATGCCCGCGTCCGCATGGATATCGAGCACCAGGCGGCCGAGCATATCCTCCAGTTTCTGCGTGGAGAGAAGCCGACGGGAGCGCTTGATTTGCCCGCGCCCTGATTCGCCTGCGCCCTGAACGGCTGGATCAGAACTCCGGGGTTGGCGGCGGAAAGGGGACGGAAGGCGTCGACGGTACCCCTGTGTCGTCTCCTTCGTCCGCGTCGTCCTCGCTCTCGGTTTGGCCCATGCCCAACGGCTCCAGGTCGTTGCGTGTCCACCAGTACCAGAAGCCCTGGTCGCGCAACCATTTCTCCAACCGGTCGAGGCCGGTCCATTCGCGCGCCAGGCCGCGGGCGCTGTAGATGCGGGCCAACTGACCGTCCACATAGACCAGCACGCCCCAGGCGAAGGGGTGGCGTTCCTGGTCGCCGAAGCCGCCGCCGGCCTGTGTGCGCGCCACCCGATAGACCACCGCGAACTCGCCCAGACGCGCCGCTTCGCGCAGGAACGGAATTTCCGCCTGGGTGATGGTCATGGTAACGCCGAGGGCTACATCTTGGTCCATGGTGTTGACAGATTCTATAATTTCACCTACATCATGATACATGCTGTAGGTCGATTCGGCTAGCATCCCGTGACCTGAAATCCCGTGATGCGAACCTGTGTCCATCTCGGCACCGGAACACCCGCCGCGATGGTCGCGGCCTCGAAAACCGAGTACTCAATTCAGGAGATTTGAAACATGGCCAAGAAGGTCGCGCCCGTTCCCAAGGGCTATCGTACGGTTACCCCCACCATGGTTGTTCGCGGCGCGGACGCCGCCATTGCCTGGTACCAGGACGTCTTCGGCGCCGAGTTGCAGAGCCACGTCTACGCCGATGACGGCGTCACGGTACTTCAGGCCGAGATCAAGATCGGCAACGCCCTGGTCCGCCTGTCGGACGAAATGCCGGCCTTCGGCGTGCTGTCGCCGCTGGCCTTCGGCGGCGCCTCGGCCGGGCTCCACGTCTACCATGCCGATGCCGATGCCATCTGGCAGCGTGCCCTCGACCACGGTGCCGGCGTGGTCATGCCGTTCGCCGCGACCTATTGGGGCGAAGAGATCGGCCGCCTGATCGATCCGTTCGGCCATGTCTGGTCGGTGGCCCGCCGCGTCGAGGCCCTGAAGCCGGAAGAAATCGCCGCGCGCGCCGCCGCTCAGGCGATCAGCGTCGTCGAGCCGCAGACTGATGAGGTCCATGAGACCGCCGAGGTCGTCGAGGCCGCCTGACACCCCTACCGCGAACGGCGGCCGTCCCCCGAAAGGACGGCCGCCGGTCCGACTGATCACCCAGGACATCAGACCCGACGGAGGTTCCCCATGACCGACAACGCGACCCTCGACCAGCGCCGCCAGAACGCCGTTCCGCGCGGCGTCGCCACGGCCACCGCCATCTACGCCGACCGGGCGGAGAACGCCGAGCTTTGGGATGTGGAAGGCCGCCGCTACGTGGATTTCGCCGGCGGTATCGCGGTGCTCAACACCGGCCATCGCAATCCCACGGTGATGGCGCGGGTGGAAGAGCAGATGCAGCGCTTCACCCATACCGCCTACCAGGTGGTGCCCTACGAGCCATATGTGGAACTGGCCGAGCGCCTGAACGAATTGGCGCCGGGTGACGGACCGAAGAAGACCCTGTTCCTGACCACCGGCGCCGAAGCCGTCGAGAACGCAGTGAAGATCGCCCGCGCCCATACGGGCCGGCCCGCGGTCATCGCCTTCTCCGGCGCCTTCCACGGCCGCACCATGCTGACCATGGGGCTGACCGGCAAGGTGGTGCCGTACAAGACCGGCTTCGGGCCGTTTCCGGGTGATGTCTTCCACGTGCCGTTCCCCATGCCCATGCATGGCGTGACGGTGGAGGATACGCTGGTGGCACTGGAACGCCTGTTCAAGGCCGACGTGGAGCCCGAACGCGTCGCCGCCATCATCATCGAGCCGGTGCAGGGTGAGGGCGGCTTCTACATCGCGCCCAAGGAACTCATGCAGTCGCTGCGCAGCCTCTGCGACGCCCACGGCATCCTGTTGATCGCCGACGAGGTGCAGACCGGTTTCGGCCGTACCGGCAAACTGTTCGCCGTCGAGCATTCGGGCGTCGTGCCCGACATGATCACGGTGGCCAAGAGCCTGGCCGGCGGCTTCCCGCTGTCGGGCGTCATCGGCAAGGCCGAGATCATGGACGCGCCGGCGCCGGGCGGCCTCGGCGGCACCTACGGCGGTAGCCCCATCAGTTGTGCCGCGGCCCTGGGCGTGCTGGAGGCGGTTCACGCGGAAGACCTGCTGACCCGCAGCAGCAATCTGGGTGAACGTCTGGTAAGCCGTCTTGAGGCCCTAAAGACCGGTGGCGCGACCTCGCCCATCGGCGACGTCCGTGCCCTTGGTGGCATGGTCGCCTTCGAACTGGTGACCACGGCCGGTGGCAACGAGCCCGACGCCGAGGCCACCAAGGCGGTCTGTGCCCGGGCGCTGGAGAACGGCCTGGTGCTGCTCAGCTGCGGCGTTTATGGCAACACCATCCGCATCCTGGTGCCGCTGACCGCGTCCGACGCCATCGTCGACGAGGGCATGGATATCCTCGAACGCACGCTGGTCCAGGTGGGGGCCGAGGTGAGGGCCACGGCGGTCGCCGCCTGATCGAACATTCAAGGTCGCGGCGGCCCATGACGCCGCCGCGACCTTGCTTGACCTTGCAGGGAATATCCCGGACCATTCAACGACTTAACGGCACCCAGGAGCAGAGAACCGCATGACACCCTTCGCGATCGCCGGCGTTCAGATGCATGTCTCGGCCCAACACGAGAATGTTTCGGCGATGGCGCATCGGGTGGAGTTGGTGCTGGCACGTTTTCCCTGGGTGCAGATGATCATGTTCTCCGAGCTCGCGGCTTATGGCCCGCTGCCGTCGAACCATCCGCCGTCCCTGGTGGAGGCCATCGAGACCTTCAAGGACCTGGCCCGCCGCTACAATGTCTGGTTGCTTCCGGGCTCCATGTACGAGCGCCGGGCCGGCCGGCTCTACAACATCGCGCGCGTCATCAACCCGGCCGGCGAAATTGTCGGCGAATACGCCAAGATGTTCCCCTTCACGCCCTACGAGGACGGCGTCGAGGGTGGCAAGGAGTTCCTGGTCTTCGACGTGCCGGAGGCCGGCCGCTTCGGTGTCTCCATCTGCTACGACATCTGGTTCCCGGAGACCACGCGGACACTGACCTCGCTCGGCGCCGAGGTGCTGCTGCACCCCGTGCTGACCGGCACCATCGACCGCGAGATCGAGATCTCCATCGCGCGCTCCACGGCGGCCATGTTCCAGTGCTACGTGTTCGACATCAACGGCCTAGGGCCGGGCGGCACCGGGCGTTCCGCCGTCGTCGACCCGGCCGGCACGGTGCTCTACCAGGCCGCCGGCCAGGAAGAGGTGATCCCGGTGGAGGTCGATTTCGATGCCGTGCGTCGGCAACGCGCGATCGGTATCCGCGGCCTTGGCCAGACCCTGAAGAGTTTCCGCGACCGTCAGGCGCGTTTCGACGTCTACAATCGGCGCCGCTTCGATGACGCCTACCTGGACAGCCTGGGCGCGGTCGAGATGCCGGCCCAGGGCAGCCGCCTGGGCCTGGATTCGCCGGCGCCCGAGGACGTCGCATCGATGGACGATCCAACGATCGTCAGAATTGCCGGTAAACGGCCCAGAAAAAATGCTTAGGTCAAAAAAATATCTAGGCGAAAAAATGCTTAGGCAAACGCATAAGCGGGGAGGACCCATTCCATGCCGGACGAGGCAGCCGGACCAGAGGGGACGTCGCTAGGGCGTTTCTACAGCGCATCCCAGTTCCGGGCCGATACCTGGAACCGCCTGAAGACCATCACCAAACGTCTTGCCGATGGCGGCACGCGCGACGGCGACCGCGACCGGGCGCGCGAGATTCTTGATCTGCTGGCCCCGGTCGAAACCTATTGGGCATTTCCCGGCCAGCAGGATTTTCATGCCCTGGGGCGGCTCCTGGACGCCGGCGAGTTCCATCACCTGGCGCGGGCATCCGGGCGCATCGTCGGCGCCTTGATGAGTGGCAGCTACAGGCGCAAGCACGTCAATCTCGGCCTGCACGGCGAGGACGAGGACGCCGACGACGACGATTTCGACCATCTGGAGGATCGGACCCGCCGCCGGCCTTACTTCGAGGTGCTGATCGTCGACGACCTGTCATTGCAGCAGCAGCGCCACCAGCGCGACGGTCTCGTTTCCATGCGCCGCGACGAGGACCGCTTCACCTACGAGCCGGTGTTCGTGCCCAGTTTCGAGGACGCGCTGATCGCCGTTCTGTTCAACTACAACATCCAGGCGGCGGTCATCAAATTCGGCTTCCGGCTGCGTTCGCGCCATGGCTTGCCGGTGCTGAAGCGCTATCTGGCGCAGGCCGGCTGCACGGAACTGGACGACATCGATTCACCCGATTACGGATCGCTGTTGGCCGATGTCATCGCGCGCATCCGCCCGGAATTGGACCTCTACCTGATCACCGACCAATCGGTGGAAGAGATCGCCGGCACGATCAGCGATTCGTGCCGGCGCGTGTTCTACAATCTGGAAGATTTCCTGGAACTGCACCTGAATATCCTGCGCGGCATCGATTCCCGCTACGAGACGCCGTTCTTCACGGCGCTCCGCAAGTATGCCGAACAGCCGACCGGGGTGTTCCATGCGCTGCCCATCTCCCGCGGCAAGTCGATTACCAAGTCCAACTGGATCCGCGACATGGGCGAGTTCTACGGCATGAACATCTTCCTGGCCGAGACGTCGGCGACGTCGGGCGGGCTGGATTCCCTGCTGGAGCCGCACGGCCCGATCAAGAAGGCGCAGGAACTGACGGCGCGGGCGTTCGGCTCGCGCCGCACCTTCTTCGCTACCAACGGCACGTCGACCTGTAACAAGATCGTCGTCCAGTCCCTGGTGCGGCCGGGCGATATCGTTCTGGTCGACCGGGACTGCCACAAGTCGCACCACTACGGCATGGTGCTGGCGGGCGCACACGTGATCTATCTCGATTCCTACCCGCTCAGCGAATACTCCATGTATGGCGCCGTGCCGTTGCGTGAAATCAAGGCGGAACTGCTGCGCCTCAAGCATGCCGGCAAGCTCGACCGGGTGCGCATGCTGCTGCTCACAAACTGCACCTTCGACGGCATCATCTACAACGTCGAGCGGGTGATGGAGGAATGCCTGGCCATCAAGCCGGACCTGGTGTTCCTGTGGGACGAGGCTTGGTTCGGCTTCGCCCGTTTCGGCCCGACCTACCGCCAGCGCACCGCCATGAACACGGCCCAAGTTCTGCGCGAGCGTTATCGTTCGGAGGAATACCGCGCTCGTTACGAAGCCCGGCGAGATGAGTTGGAAGGCGCTGACGATGAGACGTTGTTATCGCGCCACCTCTTGCCGGACCCGGACAAGGTACGGGTTCGCGCCTACGCTACCCAATCCACCCACAAGACCCTGACGGCGCTCCGCCAGGGCTCGATGATCCATGTCCACGACCAGGACTTCAACGCGCTGGTCGAGGAGCCCTTCCACGAGGCCTTCATGACCCACACCTCGACCTCGCCCAACTACCAGATCCTGGCGTCGCTGGACGTCGGCCGGCGCCAGGTCGAATTGGAGGGCTTCGAGCTGATCCAGAAGCAGGTCGAGATGGCCATGGTGCTGCGCCAGCGCATCCGTACCCATCCGCTGCTCAGCAAGCACTTCAACGTGCTCACCGTGGGCGACATGATCCCGGCCCAATACCGCCAGTCCGGTATCGAGAGCTATTACGATCCGGACAAGGGCTGGAACGACATCTGGGACGCCTGGGCCGGCGATGAATTCTGCCTCGACGCCACCCGGGTGACGATGTTCGTCGGCGGTACCGGTCTCGACGGCGATACCTTCAAGAACGATATCTTGATGGACAAGTACGGCATTCAGATCAACAAGACCTCGCGCAACACGGTGTTGTTCATGACCAACATCGGCACGACGCGCAGTTCCGTCGCCTATCTGATCGAAGTGCTGGTGAAGATCGCCCACGAGCTCGAGTCCAAGGTCGAGGATATGAACTCGGCCGAGCGCAAGGTGCATGCGAAAAAGGTCTATTCGCTGACCGAGGATCTGCCGCCGCTGCCGGATTTCTCGCACTTCCACGATGCCTTCCGGCCCGGAATGGACGAGGACACCCGCGAAGGCGACATGCGCCGCGCCTACTTCCTGGCTTACGACGGCGACGCCTGCGAATACATGAGCCTGGATGACGGGTCCCTGGACGCGGCCATGGCGAGTGGCCGCCAAGTGGTGTCGTCCACCTTCATCATTCCCTATCCGCCCGGCTTCCCGATCCTGGTGCCGGGTCAGGTGGTCTCGGACGAGATCATCACCTTCCTGCGCAAGCTGGATGTGAAGGAAATCCACGGCTACCGGCCGGACCTGGGGCTCCGGGTCTTTACCGAGGAAGCCCTGGCCGCCCAGGCGGCTTGATGAACGAGAACCATAAACGGGGAGGTTCCCGACCATGAACGCGAAACCTGCGAAGAAAGCAGCGAAGAAGCCAGCCAAGAAGCCAGCCAAGAAGGCGGCCAAGAAGCCAGCCAAGAAGGCGGCCAAGAAGCCAACCAAGAAGGCGGCCAAGAAACCAGCGAAGAAGTTAGCGAAGAAGGTGCCGGCGAAGAGGGTGGCATCGAAGAAAGTTCCGGCGAAGAAGGCGGCTGCAAAACGGAAGGCCCCGGCGAAGCCACGGCGCAAACGCCTGAAGAACATCTCCGAGGTGCGGCGCTACTTCCATCGCAACGAGGATCCGATCTTCTTCATCAGCGCCACCAACTTCAACCTGCTGGGCATCGACGAGTGGTGCCGGAACTTCAAGTACATCAACTACATCGACTGCTACGACCGGCGCCATCCCAACGTTTTCGTGCCAAGCGAACAACCTCACCCCGAGTTCGAGAGCATCGAGGACATCAACGCGTATCTCTTGGAGCACAAGGAGGTCATCGACTTCATCAAGTCCCGCGGCGGTAAGCCCAAGGCGGTGTTCCTGATGTTCGACGCCCGGGTCGAAAAGATATGCAAGGAGTTGGGCATCGAGGTCTGGTTCCCCAAGGCGGCGCTGCGCGAGGCCATCGACGACAAGATCGAGACCGTGCGCATCGGCAACAAGGCCGGCGTGCCCAGTGTTCCGAACGTGCTGGGCGAGGTCGAGAGCTGGGCCCAGTTGAAGAAGCTTGCCAAGCCCGTCGGCACCGACCTGGTGCTACAGTCGGCCTACGGCGATTCCGGTCACACCACCTTCTTCATCAAGAACGAGCGCGACTTCCGCCGCCACGAGCACGAGATCATCGGCCAGGGCGAGATCAAGGTGATGAAGCGCATCAACTGCCGGGGCTCCGCCATCGAGGCCTGCGCCACCAAGCAGGGCACCATCGTCGGCCCGCTGATGACCGAACTGGTCGGCTTCAAGGAACTCACCCCCTATCGGGGTGGCTGGTGCGGCAACGAAATCTTCGCCACCGCGTTCGAAAAGAAGATCCGCGACAAGGCGCGCAAGTACACCTTCCAGTTCGGCAACCAGTTGGCCAAGGAGGGCTATCGCGGCTATTTCGAGCTCGATTTCCTGATCGACCAGAAGACCGGCGATATCTACCTGGGCGAATGCAATCCGCGCGTCACCGGCGCCAGTTCGATGACCAACCACGCCGCCTTCGCCCACGCCGACGCGCCGCTGTTCCTGTTCCACCTGCTGGAATTCTCCGGCATGCCGTTCAATCTGGATGTGCAGGAACTGAACAACCGCTGGGCCGATGCCGATAACATCGACGGCTGGTGCCAGATGGTCATCAAGCATACCGATGACAACGTGGACATCGTCACCGAGGCGCCGGAGAGCGGCATCTGGCGGCTGGACAAGGACGGCAGCGTTTCCTTCGACCGCTTCGACTACCACCGCCGCGCCGTCGACAGCGAGACCGAGGCTTTCTTCCTGCGCATCCTGAACACCGGCGACTACCGCTACGAGGGCGCGGACCTGGGCATCCTGATCACCCGCGGCCGCGCCATGGACAGCCGGTTCCGGCTGAACAAGCGGGCCAAGGCCTGGATCAACGGCATCAAGTCGCAGTTCAAGGCCAAGCCGCTGCCGGCCGCCGAAGCGGTGCCGTTGAGCGAGCCGGCGTTCAAGATTCTTTGACCGCCGGGCACAGGGGAAATTCCGACCGACCCATGGACCTCGTCTTCGAGACCGTTTCCGAGGCCAAGCCCGGCCCTCGCTGGGCCGGCCTGTTCGCCGATCGCTGGGACGCCTACCGGCGCTGGTTCCTGTCGGAAGGCATCGATGCGCGCCAGACCTATTTGGCGGGTCTCCGCGCCATGCGCAAGGTCATGCCCGAACTGGTGCCGACCTACGAGGCGCTGTGCGAAGCCGTCGGCGGTGGCGACCTGGAAGCCCGCTTCCTCAGCTACTACTGCCCGCCGCGCTACCTCTCCGGTTGCTCGCAGGCGGTCTGGCCGGGCAAGGAGCCGATGCTGGTGCGCAACTACGATTATGCGCCAGAGCTTTCCGACGGCGTCATCCTGCACAGCCGCTGGAACGACCGTTGGGTGCTCGGCGTGTCGGACGGCTTGTTCGGTCTGGTCGATGGCATCAATCAGGCGGGCTTGGCGGTGTCGTTGACATTCGGCGGGCGGACCATCGTCGGCGACGGCTTCGGGGTGCCGCTGATCCTGCGTTACGTGCTTGAATTCTGTGATACCGCGGATGATGCGGCCGAGGCGCTGAAACGCATTCCCTGCCACATGGCCTACAACGTCACCGCCGTCGACCGCGCCGGTCGCCACATGACGGCCTATCTGTCGCCGGATCGGGGTGCGGTCATCACCGATGCGCGCGTGGCCACCAATCATCAGGAACACGTGGAGTGGCACCAACATGCTCGCGCCACAGCGACCGTCGAGCGCGAACGCTTCCTGTTGCAACGGCTGACCCTGCACGACGAGCCAGCGGAACGGTTCACCGCGGCCTTCCTGCGCCCACCGCTTTACTCGACCGCCTACGGGCGCGGCTTTGGCACTCTCTATACGGCCGTCTACTGGCCCAAGCGCGGCATCGCCGAATACCGCTGGCCCGGCGAGACCTGGAGCCATCGGGTGCGCAGCGCCAAGGCGGGCACCCGCCGCGTGCGCTTTCCCGCCTGACAACCCAAACGGAAAACCGGCCCATCATCTCCCGGCCCGTGGTATTATTGCTCTATCGTCGGATGAATAGACGGACGGAGGCATCGGGAAACATGCGTCGTTCAGTATGTGGTTTGGTTGTCGGCTTGGCCTTGGTGGTAACTGCTGGGCCGGTTCAAGCGGCGCCGCAAATCGTCGCCGCATTGCCGACCGAGGGTGCTATCGAGCTCGCCTGCAAGGATGGAACCTGCGCCGCCGAGCTTTCCGCCATCTGCCTGCAGCAGTCGCGCTTCACACCCGTCGCCGGCACGTCCTATGACGTCTACGCGCCCGACCGGTCGGCCATCGCCGTGATCGGCCATGGCGAGGACGGCCAACAGGTGTCGATATCGCCCGACGCGCTCCAGATCCGAAGCCTGAGGGGACAATTGGCGTTCCGGTTCTCGTTGCCGGCCGCGAATGTCGCCGCGCACGGCGTCTCGCGGGTGACGATCGCGGTCCGCCGGCTGGCGGTGATGCTGCCCCGGCCGGTCGCCGACGATCCGATGCCGCAGACCGTGGCCGATGTGGAGCGAACGGTGCGCGAGGTCGGTGCGCTCGGTCCCTATTGGGCCGACGCCAACGCCGAAACGCTCGGCGTCGCCCGCATGATGACCCGCGTGGTCAATCTGTTGCCGGCCGAAGGCACCCTGACGGCGACCGATGCCGATGCGCTTGGCCGCCAGACGCTCACGAAGGAGGGCCGCGCCGGTTCCGCCGCCGGCCTGATCGGCATCGACCACGTGGACCATTGCCGCCGCCGCACCGAGGTTTCCGGGACGATTTCCATGCGCCGCTGTATTCGCAACGTGCACGACCAGTACATGCAGGGCCTCAACTTCGGATATTACGACGCCATTACGCCGGGGAGTTGAGCCCCGCATGAGCGCGGGCACCGGTGCGATGTCTGTTGCCATTCTTCGCCGCGAGCCATTGGACTGCCTAGCAGGGGGAGGGGGCCCGTGTCCGTGAATTCCACGGAAGAGTTTGCGTCGGGCGCCATATCGGCATTAAATCGTATGCACAGGATGAATTTTGCTCTCACTGGGATGCTTGCATGACCCTGGAGGCAGTGAGTACGACGCCACTTGCCTGGCTAAGGCGATATCGCGCGGTTGCCGTCGTCGCGGTGATCGGGATTGTCTTGTCCGCGGTGTTGTTCCAGTACGTCCGGCAGAACGAGCGGCAGCGCGAGGTCGCGAATTTCCATGTCGAGGCCGAGGCCTATCGCCACGCGGTTTCAGCGGAGTTCAGCCAGCAGTTTGAACGGCTCTCCGCCCTGTCGGCGTTCCTTTCGTCCAGCTCCCGGATATCGCGTCCCCAGTTCAGCCGCTTCGTCGAGGCGTTGCTGAAGACTGGTGGTGGTATCCAGGCCCTGGAATGGGTGCCTCGCGTGCCCGCGTCGCGTCGTGCGGCACTCGAATCAACGGCCCGCTTTGCCGGCTTCGCGGATTTTCAGTTCACCGAGCGAACGGCCGACGGGAAACTGGTCCGTGCGGGAGACCGCGCCGAGTACTATCCCGTCTATTTCGCCGAGCCCTTGGGGGACAACTACAAGGCCTTCGGGTTCGATTTGGCGTCCAATCCGGCCCGAAAGGCGGCTCTCGTTGCGGCACGGGATAGCGGTAAGATCATAATGTCCCAACGGGTCTCGCTGGTTCAAGAAAAGGGAAATCAATTCGGGTTGCTGGCGTTCGCCCCGGTGTATCGCCTGGATATCCGCATCGGATCAGTCGCCGATCGACGGAAAGCCGTCAGGGGCTTTGCGCTGGTGGTATTTCGGGTCGGCGATACAGTACGTGCCGCCCTGTCGCGGCTACCGGGCCACGCAAATTTTGCCGTCAGTGTCCTGGATACCGGCGCACCGGACGATCGCCAGGTTCTTTTCCAAAGCCCGGCGGAAATGGGGCCGGCCAACGCGAAGCGGATCGAGCGTTCACCCTATCGGGTTTCGATTCCGCTCGACATGAGCGTGGAACCGGGTCGGCTCGCGATTGTTGTCGCTCCTCTGCCCAGCCATCCCGTGTTCGATCTCGGATGGAACGGTTGGTTTGTCCTCGCCGCCGGACTGGCCATGACCGTCATGCTGGCCGCCATGATCACGAGCCAGATCAATCGTCAGACAGTGACCACCCGCCTAGTGGACGAACGTACCCGTGAACTGGGCGAGCGCGAGCAGCAGTTCCGCAATCTGGTCGAAGGATCCCTGCAGGGTATCTTCGTTCGCCAGAACACTGCTTTGCTTTTTGCCAATTCAGCCTTGGCCGACATGTTCGAATACCCGGACGTTGATGAAATGTTGGCTTTGCCGACATTCGATGAGCTTGTTTCGCCGGGCGAACGCGAACGACTGAACGGTTACAGTGAACGGCGGATGCGCGGGGAGTCCGTGCCAACGATCTACGAGTTTTCCGGGCTCCTCAAATCCGGCAAGGATATTCAGCTTCTTTGCATGGCGCGCGCGATCCAATGGATGGGCGCGCCGGCCGTTCAGGGCACGGTCATCGACATCACGGACCAGAAGATCGCCATCGAAGCACAGCGTCAGGCGCGCCAGGCCGCGGAAGCGGCAAGCAGCGCCAAATCCGAGTTCCTCGCCAATATGAGCCACGAAATCAGAACGCCCATGAACGCCGTTCTCGGTCTCAGCCAACTGGCATTGAAGACCGACCTGGACGCCAAACAGAACGATTACGTGACCAAAATTCAAACCTCGGCGCAATCACTCCTGGGTATCATCAACGACATCCTGGATTTCTCAAAGGTCGAGGCCGGCAAGCTTGAGTTGGAATATGCCCCATTCTCTCTCGATGACGTGTTCCGGCAGTTGACGACCGTCAACAGACCAGAGGCGGAAAAGAAAAATCTTCGATTTCAGATCGCGTCCCAATCGGATGTGCCGTCCCGCTTGTGCGGTGACCCGTTGCGACTGGGGCAGGTGCTCACCAACCTGGTCGGAAACGCCATCAAGTTTACCGAACACGGCGAAGTCGTCGTCTCTGTATCCCTTGAGGAGAAAAATGCCGATACCGCGTGCTTGTTGTTCAGTGTGAGTGATACCGGCATTGGGTTTGATGCGGGACGCGGCGAACGCCTGTTTGAATCGTTCACCCAGGCAGATGGTTCGACTACCCGCGAATTCGGCGGAACCGGACTTGGCCTCGCCATCTCGCGAAACCTGGTGGCCCTGATGGGCGGCGATATTACTGTCGAAAGCACGCCGGATGAGGGCAGCACGTTTTCCTTCACGGCCCGGTTCGGCCTAGTTGGCGAAGCGACGGGCCCCGGATTGGGACCGGCCATCGATGTCTCCAAGGCGCGGATCATCTACGTCGACGACGATGCGGCGGCGCGTCAGATTTTTACCGACGATCCGGCAGTCGCCAATATCCAGGTCACGGCCGTGGCGTCCGCGGCCGAGGGGTTGGCGTCGATGAAGGCCGCCAGCGCCGCCGGAGTGCCCTACGATATCGCCATCCTCGACTGGCAGATGCCGGACATGAACGGCGATGTCATGGCGCGGCGTATTCGTCATGACAAAGGCCTTTGGGCCACCGAATTGATCGTCATGGTCACCGGCTACGATGCCGACGACCTGTCCGCCGACGTAAAGAACCTGGGCATCGCTGCGGTCATCCAAAAACCGGCGGACGCCGGCCACGTCCTCGATACCATCAGTGGCCTGGGACATGGGTCGGTCGCCGGCACGCCGTCGCATGGAGCGGTTGATGACACCACTTCGAGACTCGGCGGCATTCGGGTCTTGCTGGTCGAGGACAACGAGATCAACCGTCAAGTGGCGCGGGAGATTTTGGAAGACGCGGCGGCGGTTGTCACGGAGGCCGAGCACGGCAGATTGGCGCTGGACCTAGTGCTCGACCAGCCCGACGCATTCGACGTCGTCTTGATGGATCTGCAGATGCCGGTAATGGGCGGTATCGAGGCGACCGAGGCCATCCTTGATTCCCTGGGCGAGAAGGCGGCACCTCCGATCATCGCCATGACCGCCCACGCTTTCGAGGAGGCTCGCCAGCGTTGCTTGGAGGCCGGCATGCGCGACCATGTGCCAAAACCGATCGAGGGGCGACGCCTGCTTGACGCGGTCGCGCGCTGGAGTGGCCGTGTCCCGGATATCAGTGCCGAAACCATTGACGCTTTCGCGGATGGCGCATCGACCCCCTCAACTGATGCGAACTTGGCATTCGATCTCAAGGAAACCATCGGCCGCCTCGGGCTCGAGCGGACGATGGTGATGGACTTCCTCTACAAGTTCCGCGACCGCTTCGATGGCACGGTCGAGGCCCTGCGGGCGTCGCTGGTTGACGGGTCGGCGTCGGAAGTCGCGGAGTCCGCTCACGCCCTGAAAGGCGTTTCCGGCACGCTCGGCATCGCAGAGGTTTCGCGCTTGGCGGCGAATCTTGAAAACGCGGCGCGGGCGGAAGAGATCCATCGGCTTCCGGCGTTGATCGATGAACTGGACGCGGCACTGAAGATTGTGTTCGTGGCCATCGACGACGCACGGGCCACAGTGTAATCCGACAGGAAATCGCTCCGGATCATCTGGATCTTGAGCCTCTGCGCCTATCCCCGTTGCACCAAAACTGGAACGGCACTAGAGTCAGACGTTGGCATGCCTCCGTGTGGACGGCGGGTGTCAAGGACGTCCTGGGCACCATGCCGTCGCTTTGTATTCGTGGAGCATAGCCAGCCGGGTTCCCGCGCTGTATGTCGCGGTTGCTCGAAACGCTTGATGATCGACGACAAGGAACGGACATGCCCTCTGGTACCGTCAAGTGGTTCAACATGACCAAGGGTTACGGCTTCATCAGCCCCGATGACGGCGGCGATGATGCTTTCGTGCACATTTCGACCGTGCAGCAAGCCGGCCTGAACGAGCTTCGCGAGGGGCAGAAGGTCGAGTACGAACTTGTTCCCGGCCGAGATGGCCGCTTCGCCGCCGGCGAATTGGTCGCGCTCGACTGAACGCCACCCGAAGCAGCGCACTGGACCGGTCGTGCCATCGGCCGAACGGCGGATGGGCGCCTCCGCACGTTCAGGGACATGCACCTGAAATCGCGCCAGAACGTAGAGAAAGGACCGCCGGATGGCAGCCATATCGATCGCCGACTACTGGACCCATGGAGACCTGCTGACGGCGGTCCTCGACGCCCTGACGAGGGCTGGCGCGGATGTCGACAATCTGAGCATCGAGGAGGTCATGCCGCTCGACCATCTGCACGGTCGCGGATTCGAGGCGACGCGCGAAGTCGCGGCATATCTTCAGATCAGCAAGAACGACCATCTGCTGGACATCGGCAGCGGTGTTGGTGGGCCGGCGCGCTTGATCGCCCATACCCATGGTTGCCGCGTCACCGGCATCGACCTGACACCGGAGTTTTGCGCTGTCGCCACGGAACTTAGCCAGCGATTGGGCATGACCGACTCGGTCCAGTTCCAAGTCGGCGATGCCATGGCCTTGCCGTTCGACGACGCGGGCTTCGATGCGGCTCTGACCCACAACGTCTCCATGAACGTGCCCGACAAGCGCCTGTTCTTCGCCGAGGCTTTCCGGGTGCTCAAGCCGGGCGGCCGCTTCGCCGCGGCGGAGATCGCCGCCGGCGCTGGCGGAACGCCAATTCTGCCGACGCCCTGGGCCGAGACCGAGGAAGGCAGCCACCTGACCACGGCCGATGAAACCCACGATGTTTTGGAAGCCGTGGGCTTTGAGGTGCTCGACGTCGTCGATGGCACGGCCAAGGCCGTGGCTTCCTACGAGGAAGGTCGCGCCCGCGTCGCCCGCGACGGCCCGCCGATCCTGGGCCCCCACGTCATCCTGGGCGAGGGCGCCAAGGAGAAGCTGCGAAACTCCGCCGCCAATGTGGAGGCGGGACGCGTGGTGCCGGTCGAATTCATCTGTTGCCGCCCGGCGTAACGCCCAGGATCACGCCGACATCAAAGGGCGGTGAGGCCCCTTGCGCCTGTCGCTGGTCCCACTAGATTGGCAGTGAGGGGCTTGGAGGCAGGATGAAAACACACCTCGATGGCGCGGTTCCCGCTCTAGCGATTTTCCGCCGAAGCATCGTCGGACTGGCATTGGCTTTCGCATTGGCGGCGTGCGCCAGCGACGGCACTCCAGCGCCGGCGGCGAAGAAGAAGATCACCGGGTCCTACGTGCGACTGACCTCGGACGACGGGTTGGAACGCCTGCGCCGATCCACCCACAAGGCCGATTTCCAGGCCCTGATGACCAGCTTCACCACGCAGGAGCGCCAGACTCTCTGTTCGGTGGCCACCGGGGTGTCGATCCTCAACGCGCTGGATATCGAGAAACCCGTCGATGCGGCGTATGCGCCTCACGCCTACTTCACCCAGCGCAACTACTTCAACGACGCGGTGGAACGAATCATCACCCGTGAAAAAACCCTCAAAATTGGTCAGACGTTGGAGGAATCGGCGCGGGTGATGGCGACCCATGGGGCCAAGACGACCCACTATCACGCCGCCGAAAGCTCTCTCGACGAGTTCCGCGATATCGCCAGGGCCAACATGGGCAAGGCCGGGGATTTCGTTGCCATCAACTACCGCCGCAATTTCATCGGCCAGCCGCCAGGCGCGCACTTCTCGCCGCTTGCCGCCTATGATGCCGAGACCGACTCGTTCCTGATCATGGACGTGGCGCGCTACAAGTTTCCGCCGGCCTGGACCTCTGCCGAGAATCTCTACAACGCCATGAACACGCTTGATTCCGATTCCGGCAAGTCGCGTGGCTTCATCGTCGTGGAGGCGGGCAAATGATGATGCGTTTCGCCCCCCTCCTGTCGGTCGTCCTGACGGTCGTCCTGCTGGCGCTTCCCGCGCTCGCCGGGGAACTGATACCGAAGGCGGAACTGGTGCCGCTCAATTCTACCGAGGGCCTGGCGCGGCTGGACCGCATCCAGGCGCAGACCGACCACGCCCTGCTGGGCGCCGTCGTCGAGACCCAGTCGACCCAGACCTTCGCCGGCGTGGCCACCGCCGTCTCCATCCTCAACGCGCTGCCGGTGGCGCGGCCGGTGGATGATCTCTACGAGCCCTATCCCTTCTTCACTCAGCGCTCCTTCTTCAGCGATGCCATGGCCCATGTGGTGACCCGCAATGAGACCTTGAAGGTCGGCATGACGCTGGAGCAACTGGCCGGTGCCATCCGCTGGCATGGGGCCGAGGTCGTGGTCATATTCGCCGGCAAGGGCACCGCCCAGCAGTTCCGGGAGATGATCACCGAGGCGATGACGGATCGAGAGTTGATGATCGCCGTCAACTACCGGCGGGATGCCTTGGGCCAACCCGGCGGCGGCCACTTCTCGCCCATCGGTGGCTATGACGCCGAGACGGATTCAGTGCTGATCCTGGATGTGGCGCGCTACCGCTACCCGCCGATCTGGGTGAAGATCGACGACCTGATGACCGCCATGCGCAAGGTCGACAGCGATTCCGGCAAGACTCGCGGCTGGCTCATCGTCTCCGCCGACTAGAAGAACCGCCACACCGAGTCCGGATGGGTCGATCCCTTGAAGCGGCCGTAATACCGGCATGCCGGCCACAGGATGGCCAGGCCGACCAGCCACCAGACGGCGGCCGCCGACGCAATCTCCGTGTGCTTGTTGAAGACGAACAAGCTCATGGTGCCGTAGAGGTGGAGATGCAGGACGTAGAAGAACAGCGGCGAGCGGCCGTAATCCAACAGCACCTTGCCCATGCCCGATACCAGTGACTCTCCCTTCCAGAACAGCCACAAGATAATCGCATTGGCGCCCAGCGTCAGGGCCAGCCACGATAGGCTCGGCGGGTACTTGGTCGCCTGCATGAAGCCGAAGAAGGTGCCGTCCGTGGCCTGGCGCAGGTTCCAGATGCCGTCCGGCATCATGCGCATGAGCACGAACAGCCCGATCAGCGCCAGCCCGCCCCACAGCGTCTGGCGATAGCAGCGGTCCGAATCCGCCGCCCAGTAGACGCCGTAGGCCATGCCCAACAGCGTCACCCCCAGCCACGGGATCAGCGGGTAGTTGACCTTCACCGGCCCCCAGGCGCCGGCGTAGACCAGCAGGAACTGGGCCAGTCCCAGGCCTTCCTTGTTCATGTCCAGCGCCAGTACGGCGACCTGGTTGCCGATCAGCAGCGCCACCCCCAGCGCCACCATGCCCCAGGCGCGGAACCTGAGCGCGAAGGCGGAAAACACCATGGCCAGCCCCAGTGTCGACAACACCCCGGTGGCCAGGAAGCGCGCCACATTTCCCGACCGCATGGCCCAGGCCGCGTCCTCCAGGGTGAACTGCAAGGCCACCAGGATGAGGCCCCGGATGACCAGGTTGCGAACCACCTTGGAATTTTCCCAACCGGCCTTCAGGCGCGAGTTGCGCATCAGCACCATGCCCATGCCCATCAGGAAGAAGAACCCGGGCGCCGCCAGGTGCGAGATGTAGCGCGCCCAGAAATTCCAGAACTCCGGATTGTAGGTGGCGGGCACGTACCAGATTTCCTTCACCCCATCCCACTTCATGAAGAAGCTGCGCACGTGATCGAGCGCCATCACCACCATGATCAGGCCCTTTAGCGCATCGATGGCGACGGCACGGCCGCCGGGTTTCCTGGTCGTGGTTGCGGCGGGTGCCGGTGCGGTCTGTTCAGTCATGCCGGTTCCCTTTGGGCTTCCAGTTGCGCCGTCGTCGCGGCAAGGCGGCCGGAGACGGCCTTCAAGACCGAGAGTGCCAAGGCCGGGTCCTTGCCGACGATATCCAGGAACAGGTTGCGGCTGAGGTGCAAGGCCTTCAACGGGCTGGTCGCCGTCACCGTTGCCGTGCGCCCGACGTCGGACAACAGCGAAACCTCGCCGACTACCGTGCCGCTCGGAATTTGGCCGAGCACGACCCGCGACGGTCCGCGGCCGAGCGAGGCCTCGGCCCCCCCCTCAAGAACGATATAGGCGGACTCCCCGTCCTCGCCTTCACAGAACAACGTCTCGCCGGAATCGAACTCACGGCGCTCGGCCGTGAACGCGAGCAGCTTCAGCGTCGATGGTGAAACGCCTTCCAGCAGCGGGATGCCGTCGAGGATCGCCATCTCGTCGGCCAGCGTGTCACCGGCCTCGCCGGCCTCGTCGTCCGTTGGTATTCCGGCCTGGCGCTGTTCGACGACGCGGCCGCCGCGCAGCACCAGGACCTGGTCGAAGTCGTCGCCCAGGTCTCGTTCGCGGTCGAACCAGACCAGGGTGGTGTCCGGGGCCTTGGCCATGGCCTGGCGGCGAATCTGATCCTGCTCGGCCGGATCGATGGCGCCGAGGGCTTCGTTGATGATCAGCACCTGGGGCTTCTTGACCAGCACCCGGGCGAAGGCGAGGCGCTGGCGCTGGCCCGCCGTGAGGCGTCCGCCGCCGGTGCCGACGTCGGCACCCAGGCCGAGTTCGAGCACCGTCTCGCGCAGGCCGACCTCGGTGATGGCTTGGGCGACGATGTCGTTGACGTCGTTCCGGTGCTGCGCGCGCGCCCGGGCGATGCGGCCGTAGAGCACGTTGCACCGCACGGTGACGCCGGCGTTCACCCGGTCGGCCGCAAACGGGTCCAGGCCGGGTTTTAGTGCCGCCGGCAGGTTGGCGTTGAAATCGATGCGGGCCGCCACCAGGCGCGTCTGCAGGTCCTCGTCGATCAGGCCGAGTCGCTGATGCGCCGGCGCCAGGGTGAAGGCCAACGACAGCAGAAGGGTGCGGTCGTGATCACTGATCTTGCCCGAATTTGCGTGGGGCACCCGCCTGAGCAGGGACTCGTAGACCGGCATGTAGTCCTTATCGATCAAACTGAACCGCTGCAGGCGCTCGTCGCCCGGGTCCAGGTCACGGAACAGTTCGACAACCGTCTTTGCCGTCAGGTGTCCGATCTCGATCAACTTGTCGAGCAGGCCGTGGCGACGCAGAACCTCGATGACGTAGGTGCTGTCGCCCAGATGGTAGACCGAGAGGGTTTGGTCCGTCGGCCGCCCGAACAGGAAGTTCTCGGCCAGCGTGGCATTCGTGTTGAAGGCGTCGGCGGCGAAGGGCATCACCGCGTCGGAGAGATCGGAATCAGCCAGGCGCTGGGCCAGCAGGCGCCGGGCCTTGAGAATGCACTCGGCGGTATCCGCGTCCTTGGCCGGGTCGATGGCGCGGTTCAGGCCGATGTCGAACAGGTCGTCTTCCAGTCCGACGGTGCGGATGGCCTCCAGCAGCTCGGCCGTCAGCATGGCCTCGTCCGAGATGCCGGTGCCTGTGTAATCGATCCAGTCGGCGTCCAGGTCGTTGGCGGTGTTGCCGGCGAGCCGTGCTTCGCGCTCCCAGATCCGCCGCTCGCTCCGCATCAGCGCGTCGTAGTCCGGCTCGCGGGTCGGCCGGTGTTTCAGGCCGTACAGTAGGTTATCGCGCCAGCTGCCGGAGAAGATGTGGCTGTCCTGATCGACGTAACCCAGCGCGCGCCCGGTATCGACGGGCGAGAGGTCGTTCCAGGTATAGCCGTCGCAGGCCACGCGGCCGCTGGTGGGCCGCCTGAGACCGGCCATGATCTCCGCCAGTTCCGCCTTGCCGCTGCCGGCCGGACCAAGCACGGCGATGCGACACGGCATGGAAGCCGCGAGGGACACGCCCTCCAGCAGCATCTCGTCCCCGTCCTTCAGGCCGATGCCGTCGAGGGTCAGCGTGCCGCCGAACCGGGGGCAGGGCGCCGGTACTTCCCGCCGATCGCAGTCGGGCAGGTCCTTCAGGCCGTCCGGCTGAAAGTTCTCCACCAGGGCGGCGTACTTGACCTTGTTATCCTCAAGCGCCTGGTAGTTCTCCAGCAACTCGTTCCACGGCGCTGCGGCCTCCCGATAGGCGGCGATGACGGCGACCAATGCGCCCAATGTCAGGTCGCCCGAGATGACCAGCCAGCCGCCGATGACGTAGAAGAAGAACGGTGTCAGCTGGGTGAAAAAGGAATTCAGGAAAATGATGCCGTTGCCGACCTTGTAGAGTTCGCGGCGGATACGGAACAGGATGCCGAGGCGATGCGCGGTGCGGGTCAGCTCGAACGCACTGGTGTCGTGGGCGTGGATTTCGCGCAAGCCCTCGATGCTCTCGCCCACGTGGCCGGCGAACTGGCGCAGGTTGGCGATGCGCTGGCGGCTCAGCGCGTTCATCTTCTGCTGGAACTTGGGCACGATGAAGCCCTGCACCGGGAACAGCGCAACGGCGGCGAGTCCCAGCAGCCAATCTTGAGCGAACAGGAACACCAGTGCGGTGATCAGCGTGCCGCCTTGCAGTGCCGGGTTGGCGACGGCGACGCCCATATAGCGGCCCAGCGGTTCCACCTCCGCCGTGGTCATGGTGACGATCTCGCCACCCTGCACCTTCTTCAGGTGCGGAAACGGAAAACGCAGAATCTGGGTATAGAGATCGTAGCGCAGCCGGCGCAGCATGACCTCGCCCAGCACGCCCTTGTAGACGCTGAGCACGTAGCGCAGGCCACCGGCCAGCACCACCAGCCCCAGCAGCACGCCGCAGAGCAGGAAGAGATAGGGCAGGTGTTCGAACGTCGCGCCCAGAACTTCGCGAGGGAACCCCTGGGGATCCGCGTCCAGCGCGTCGTTGACGATGATCTTCGGCACCTCGAACGAGAGATAAAGTATCGGCAGGTATAACAGCGTGCCCACCAGGGCGATGACCTGCTGGCGCATCGAGTGCTTGAAGATGTAACCGAAGATACTGTCAGGCATGGTGTTTCCCCAAGGCGTCGGCCGGCGCCCAGGCACCGGGTGCATATGAGAATGATCGTTATTTCAACCCGTGCCCGAGGCCGGGTCCAGGGTCAAGTCCTACAAGCTGGCTGGGATTATTCCGCCGCCGCCTTCGCGGCGTTGTCGCCCGCGATGAGCTGCAGTGCCACGGTGAAGCCGCCGGCGATCATCAGCAGCGTCGCCGCGGCGGCCAGGCAGGCAACCAAACCACCCCACTGATAAGCGACGCCCGATAGCAGCGTACCTCCCAACCGGCCAGCGGCGTTGGCCATGTAGTAGAAACCCACGTTCAGCGCCACGTCGTCGCTATCGGTCAGCGCCAGAATCAAGTAGGAGTGCAGCGACGAGTTGACGGCGAACAGGAATCCGAAGACGGCGAGGCCACCAATCAAGGTCCAGGTCGGATCGGCATTGGCGTTGATCGCCAGCGCCAGCAGCGACGTCACGCCGGCCAGCGCGAACACCCAGTTCATCGCCGCCTTGATCTCGGTGCTGCGGCCGTCTTCCGACCGCTTGGTCATCCGGGGCGCCGCCGCCTGCACCATGCCATAGCCGATGACCCACGAGGCCATGAACGTACCGACCTCGGTGAAGCTCCAGCCCAAGACGTCGTAGAGGAACACCGGCAGCCCGACCACGAACCAGACATCTCGCGCACCGAACAGGAACACCCGGGCGGACGACAGCAGGTTGATGGGCCGCGACTTGGAAAGGATGGCGGTGAACTTGGTCTTGGCCTTGGCGACGCCCATCTCGCCCGGCAGCATCAACGCAGCGACAACCAAAATGACGGCCAGGCACGCCGCCATCAGCCACAAGGCTTGGACGAACCCCATCACGGCCAGCAGCAGCCCGCCCAGGAAGAAGCCGACGCCCTTCAGCGCGTTCTTCGATCCGGTCAGCAGCGCCACCCACTTGAACAGCACCGAGTGGCTGTCCTCCGGCACCACCAGCTTGATGGCGCTCTTGGAACTCATCTTGGAGAAATCCTTGGCCACGCCAGAAACACCCTGGACGATCAGCACATACAGCACCGAGAGCGCGGCCGGCCATTCGGGATCAAGCGCTGAGAGCGCCAACAGCGCTGCCACCTGCAGCGCCAGGCCGACGAACAGCGTCAGTCGGAGGCCGAACCGTGAAGCGATCCAGCCACCGACCAGGTTGGTCACCATGCCCATGAACTCATAGAGCAGGAACAGGGTGGCGAGTTGGAAAGGCGTGTAGCCGAGGGTATGGAAATGCAGCAGCACCAGCATGCGCAGCGCGCCGTCCGACAGCGTGAACCCCCAGTAGGCGGCGGTGACGACGGCGTAGTTGCGGATGTCGCTCATGGCCGGGTGGTCCCTCAGCCGCCCTGCTGCATCAATCCCGCGACCTTCACCGCCAGTTCCGTCATGCGGTGAACGTAGCCGATTTCGTTATCATACCACGCCAGCACCTTCACCTGCGTGCCGTCGACGACCATGGTCGAGGCCGCGTCGACGATACCGGAACGCGGATCATCCACATAATCGGTGGAGACCAGTGGCCGTTCCTCATAGCCAAGAATGCCGGCGAGCGACCCCTCGGCGGCCGCCTTCATCAACCCGTTGACCTCTTCCGGCGTGGTCTCGCGCGCCACCTCGAAGACGGCGTCCGTCAGCGAGGCGTTCAAGAGCGGCACCCGGACCGCCACGCCATCCAGCTTGCCCCGCAGTTCCGGAAAGATCAGGGCGATGGCGGTGGCCGAACCGGTCGATGTCGGGATCAGGTTGTTGAGCGCCGAGCGCGCCCGGCGCAAGTCCTTGTGCGGCTTGTCCACCACGACCTGCGTGTTGGTGACGTCGTGGATGGTGGTGATGACACCGTGGCGGATGCCGAGCCCCTCGTGCACCACCTTGACCACCGGGGCCAGGCAATTGGTAGTACAACTGGCCGCCGTGATGATGTCGTGCGTCGCTGGATCGTAAAGGTCATCGTTGATGCCCATGACGATATTGAGCGCCGACGGGTCCTTCACCGGTGCCGCGACGATGACCTTCTTGGCGCCATTGTCGAGATAGGGCCGGAGCGTCTCCGGCGTGCGGAATCTGCCGGAACATTCGAGCACTAGGTCGACGCCGAGCGCGGCGCAATCGATGTCCATGGGATCGGCATGTTGGCTGAATCCGAGAGTGTGATCGCCAATCGTCAAGGCGTCGTCGCCCACCGCCGACGTCGCCACCGGCCAGTGGCCGTGCACGCTGTCGAATGCCAGCAGGTGTGCCGATGTCGCCGCCTCGCCGCCAGTCTCGTTCACATGGACGATGTCGATGACGCCGTCGCCCCATGCGCCGGCGGGGCTGGCTGCCGTTTTCGGCCGCGCCGGATCGAAGCCCCATGCGGCGCGCAGCGACAGCCGGCCCATGCGGCCGAAGCCGTTGATGGCGATGCGGACCGTCATCGTGTCAAAGCTCCACCACCAGGCCGTCGTAGGCGCATTCCTCGGCCACGTTATCGGCCTGGGCCAGCATTTCCGGACTCATGTGGGTCAGGATGGTGCGCTTGGCGCCCAGTTCGTCCCAATGCTCGATGACGTCGGGGTAGTTCATATGGAAGCGGATCGCCTTCTGATGGAAATAGCATTCGCAGATGAACAGGTCAGCATCGCCGGCGACCTTGGGCATGTGCTTGGTCCAGGCACTGTCGCCGGTATAGGACACCACCTTGCCGGCGACCTCGCAGCGCACCGACGTGGGGTTGGTCTCGCCCGTGTGGGCCGCCGGGTAGGGCGTGACGCTGAGGCCCAGGTCGCCGATGGCGTTCGCCTTCATCACCTCCATCTCGACATAGCGGAGGTCGAACTTGGGCTGCATGACGGCGGAGCCCGGGAACAGCACTTCCTGGTACTCGGCCAGCATCTCCGTCGTCTGGCGCGGACCGGCGATGATCAGCGGTGTGGCGCGCTTGGCCCCCAGCATGGCGTCGACCAGCATGAACGGGATGCCGCCGGCGTGGTCGCCGTGGATGTGGGTCAGCACGATGGCGTCGATGGAATTGTGCGCAATCCCCATCTTGTTGAGCGCGATCAAGGACGAGCAGCCGAAATCGATGACGAACCGCACGCCGGGCGCATCGACCATGATGCAGGTCTGGAAGCGTCCGCCCGATCCGAAGGCGTCGCCGGAACCGACGAAGGTGACCGTGACCGACATGTGCGTTCTCTCCTCGGGCCGCCCAGTGTAGCAGCGAATTGTGTCAGATGATGTTGCGGGCCCGCAGATCGTCCAATGCCGCGGCGTCCAGGTCCAGGACTTCCGCCAGCACCTCGTCCGTGTGCTGGCCCAGGGTCGGCGGCGGCCGGCGGTAGCTCGGCGGTGTCTCGGACATCCGGATCGGGTTGGATATCAGGTCGACCGAGCCGTCGCCGGCCAGCGGATGGTCCATGTTCATGATCATGCCGCGGGCCTGTACCTGCGGGTCCTGGAACACCTGGTCCAGCGTGTTGATGGGGCAGCACGAGACGCTGACTTTCTCCAACTCCTCGATCCAGTAGGCGCTCGGCCGCGCCTTGACGATGCCGGCGACTGTCTCGGTGACCACGTCGCGGTTGCGCACGCGCGCGGGATTGCTGGCGAAGCGCTCGTCCTCCAGCAAGTCCTGGCGACCGGCGAGGCCGCAGAAGCGTTCGAACTGGGCGTCGTTGTTGCAGGCCAGGATGATGAAGCCGTCCGACGTTTCGAAAGCCTGGTAGGGCACCGTGTTGGGGTGCGCTGTGCCGAGCCGTTCCGGCACCACGCCGCCGGTCAGGTAGTTGAGGCCCTGGTTGAATAGCCACGCCACCTGGACGTCCAGCAGGCCGAGGTCGATGTGCTGGCCGCGGCCACCGTCGTCCCGATGCCTCAGTGCCGCCAGGATGGCGACGGCGGCGTACATGCCGGTCATCACGTCGTTGATGGCGATAGGCACTTTGACCGGCGGGCGGCCGGGCTCGCCGGTCATGCTGATCAGGCCGCCGGCGCCCTGCGCCATCATGTCGTAGCCAGGCCTGGGCGCGTAGGGGCCGGTCTGGCCGAAGCCAGTAATGGAGCAGTAAACCAGGTCCGGAAAATCAGCCTTCAGGTCGTCGTAACCGAGGCCGTACTTGGCCAGGCCGCCGACCTTGAAGTTCTCGATCAGCACGTCCGACGTGGCCAGCAGCCGCTTTACCAGGTCGACGCCTTCCGCCTGCGACATATCGATGGCAACGGATCGCTTATTGCGGTTGGCGGAAAGGTAATAAGCGGCCTCCGACGTATCGGCGCCATCGGCATCGGTGACGTAGGGCGGGCCCCAGGTGCGGGTTTCATCGCCGACGCCGGGGCGCTCGACCTTGATCACCTCGGCCCCCAGGTCGCCCAGCAGCTGCGTGCAACTGGGCCCGGCCAGCACGCGGCTCAGGTCGAGAATGCGAATGCCGTTGAGCGGTCCCGTCGTTTCCGCCATGCCGTCGTCTCCATCAGGGGGATGATCAATTGTTATTTCCACAATCGTCGAAATAACATTGCCCTGTCAACCGGCAGCGTCGCTGTCCACTGGCCCTTGAATCCGGCCGCCCGGACGGTGCATGCTCCGTCACCATGAGAAGTCAGGGATACGCTATTGCATTTTCGCTGCTCGCCGCCGGCGCGTTCCTGGCGGCCTGCACGGTGCTGCCGACCCACAATGTGGTCGCCGCCGGCGATACGGCGGTCACCTACAAGTCCAACACCGCTTCGCCGCCGGACGATCTGGCCAAGGCCCATTGCGCCAGATACGGACGCAAGGCCAAGTTCCGGGGCGGCATTCCGCTCGGCGAGCCGGCGGCCTGGACCATCTACGGCTACGACTGCGTGAAATAGAAGCGGCTCAGGCCGTCGCCTGGATCAGGAACTCTTCCAGATCATCGACCGGTGTCTGGTCTTCGAAGACGCGGTCGGCACTCTCGGCGACCCGCGCTGTCAGTTGCCGGCGTCGTTCTTCGTCGTTGGCGAGTGCGGCGACGATGGCGGCGTAATCGTCGCCGTTGGTGGCGATGGTGTCCTCGATGTCGAGCCGCTTCAGGATGGCCGCACTGTGCCGGCTGCGCATGGTTTCGCCGGCAAGCGTGACCACGGGCTTGCCGCAGGCCACGGCCTCCAGCGTCGTGTTGCCGCCGGACCAGTCGGGACTGTCGAGCACCAGGTCGGCGGCCAGGTTGAGACGGAAGAAGTCGTCCTGGCCCATGGTCGGGTGGATGGCGATGCGGCCGGCGTCCTGGGCGCGCGCCGTGAAGGATGCCTCCAGGCGGCGCCGGAAGCGCGCAGTCAGATCCTCATTGGCTGCGGCGACGAAGTGGAATTGCGCGGCCGGCGCGGCTTCGGCAATGGCGGCCAGAACCGCATCGAACCAGGGCAGCAGCTTGAATAGGCTTTGCGTGCACAGAAGGTGCGGGCCTTTCCCCGCCAGCGAGAGCGGCGCCAGGCCGTTGGTTGCCGGCCGCGCGTAGCTGATCGAGAGATTGCCGAGCCGGTCCAGCCGCTCGGTGTAATGGGCGTCGCCATTGGCGGGTTCCATCATCGCGCTGGTTAGGAAGTGGTCGATGGTCGGTAAGCCCGTGGTCACCGGATGCCCCCAGGTGACCGCCTGCACCGGCGCCAGTCGCATGGCCGCCAGCAGCTGCATGCGGGCGTCCATGCCGATGTCGGTGAAGATCAAGGCGTCCAGCGCCGCCTCGCGGATAGTGCCGATCAGCCGCGAATCAGGGAACAGGTTTTGATGGAAGGCGTGGACGCCGGCGGTCAGGCGTTCCGTCGTTTCGTCACTGTCGCTGCCGGCATGGAAGGCATGCACCTGAAAGCGTTCGGGGTCGAGGCCGGTCATCCAGCCGCCGAACAGCTTGGCCACCGTGTGGTGGCGCAGGAAGCTGGAAACGAAGCCGACGCGGATGGGCTCGCCGGGCGCCCGCGCACGCTTCGCCAGCGGCTGCACACAATCCGGATAGGCGGCGCCGACGATGCGATGCACAAGGTTCCCGTAGGCGGCTTGCAGGTCGCGGTCGACGCGGCCCTGGTAATGCAGGTTGAAGTTCGTCTTCGCCGTCACCGCTTCCAGTGCCGAGGCGACGCCGGCTGGTGAGTTCAGGTCGACCTCCGCCGCCAGGCGGTCCAGGCCCGCGGCCCAGCGTTCGCGCCAGGTGGCCATTTCGGCCGCATCGTCATAGATGATGGGAAGCGTCAGGCGGGCCCCCCACTTCGCCGGCACGGAGGTCGGATCGCCCGCTTCGGCCTGTTCGAACACTGCAATGGCGTCCTCGGCCCGGCCCTGATCGTCGAGCAGATTGCCGAGGCCTATGGTGGCGCGGGTGTCGGTGGGGTCGAGTTCCATGGCCCGCCGGTAACCCTCGGCGGCCTCTTCAACCCGGCCCAGCCGTTTCAGCGCGTTGGCGTGGTTGTAATGGACCTGGCCGTTGTTTGGCGAGGCGATGGTTGCTCGGCCCAGCAGGTCCGCCGCTTCCATCGGATCGCCACCCGAAAGCAGCAGCACGGCGCCCAGGTTGTTGAGCGCCGCATCGTGATCGGCCTGGCGGGCCAAGGCCTGGCGATAGCTGGCCGTGGCGGCGGCCAGGTCGCCGGCTTCCTGCTGGGCGAGGCCCAGATTGAAGTGTGCGTCCGCGTCGTCAGGGCGCAGTTCCAAGGCGCGCCGGAAGGCGTCGACGGCGCCCGCCGCATCGCCGGTTTGGAAGCTGGCGGCGCCGAGCAGCTGCAGGGCCTCCCAGAAGTCCGGCTGTTCAGCCAATAGGGCGCGGCAGCGGCGCCCGGCGTCGTCCGGGTTGCCGTTCTCGAACGACCGCACGGCCTGCTCCAAGGCGCCGGTGTCCGGATGGCGGCCCTGCGTTTTCTCCAATTTCTGCTGACGGCGGCGATCGCGACGGTTCATGTCCTCATCTCTACAACACCGGACCCCGCCCGGGCAAAGACCACCCGGTCCGATTCAGAAGTTAGAGATGACGCCGCGGTCGGGCGGCGGTGGCGGCCGGTCGATGAAATAATAAGCGACATCTCCGATGAGCAGCAGCGCCGCCAGCACGGTCAGGGCCAGCACCAGACCGCGCCGGCGCTTGGCGCGCCGGAACACGGGCGAGGGCTGCGTATCGGTGAAAATCTCCACCTCACCCGGGCTGCGTGGGCGGCGGCCGTCCAGCATGTCCGCTTCCAGGGCGCCGAAGCTGTCGTCCAGCGCCCGGTGTTGGTGCCAGAACGGCAGCACCATGGAAACCAGGAACAGCACGGCCGCGGCGATGCCGAGGATCGGCAGATGTCCGGCCGGGCTGACGTAGCCGGCCCAGACGGCGGCCAGCACGACCCCCAGGACATTGATCGGAAACAGCTTATGCATGCCGATGTTGTAATTCGTCTGGGCCCGAAAAATCCAGGGCCAAGATGCAGGTCAGCGTTGGCGCGCCGGCCGCCGCAGCATCAGGGTCGCCCAGCCACGGTCGACGTGTTGGTCGACCAGCCGCAGCCCCATGCGCAGATGGGCCTCCGTCACCCGGCGCGCATCGCGTTCCAGCAGGCCCGAAAGAACCACCCGGCCGCCCGGCGCCAGCGCGCGGAAAAGCGCCGGCGCCATGGCGCAGAGCGGATTGGCCAGGATGTTGGCGACGATCAGGTCGTAGGGCGCTTCCCGGCGGACCAGGGGGCTGCGGTAGCCGTTTCCATCTGTCGCCGCGAGCCAGCGGGCGACGCCATTCCGGCGAGCGTTCAGCCGGGTCATGCGCACGGCTTCCTCGTCGATGTCACTGGCCACCACCCGGCAGCGCCAGGTCTTGGCGGCGGCGATGGCGAGGATGCCGGACCCGCAGCCCATGTCCAGCACCCGGACGGGTCTGGTGCGGCGCGCCAGGCGGTCGATCGCGCGCAGGCAGCCCGCGGTCGTTGGGTGCTCGCCCGAACCGAACGCCGTGCCGGCGTCCAGCATCAGCGGAATGGTGCCGGCCGGCGGGCGGTCGTGGATGTGCGAGCCATGGATGAAATAGCGGCCGACGCGAATCGGCGGGAAGGCCATCAGGTTCTCGGCCGTCCAATCCTTGGGCGGGATCAGGTCGACGTCGAGTTTGGGCGCGTCATGTCCCTGTTCGCGGAAAGCACGGTCCAGCCGCGCGCCGATGCCGACGCGGTCGGGCTCGGCGCCTACCAGACCCTCAATACGCCATCGGCCGGTTGCCTCGTCCTCGAAGGCGGAAACGGTCAGGCAATAGGCTTCCAGTGTTTCCATGGCCAACGACTGGGCTTGCGGCGCCACGGTCAGGCCAAGGCGCCAGAGGAAGGTCGAGGTTGATGGTGTGTTCAAACGCCGGTGCTCACGTGGGCTCGACGAAGCTGGCCAGCACCTTCTTCACGCCCGCCTTCTCGAAGGCGATTTCCAGCTTGTCGCCGTCGATGGCGGCGATGCGGCCGTAGCCGAACTTCTGGTGGAACACGCGCTCGCCCATCTTATGTTCGCGCTGGCTGTCGGCGCGGTCGGTCGCGTGCCAGTCCAGGCCCGGCTCGACGGCGCGCCTATAGCGGGCCCGGCGGCGCGGCTGCGGCGTGTCGCGGAACCCGGCCTCTGCGTCGCCGTCGCTGAAGTCCTGGCCGCCATAGAGGCCGGCCGCCGATTCACGGACGACATTTTCATCCGGCAGTTCGTCGACGAAACGCGACGGCACGGCGCTCTGCCATTGGCCGTAGACCCGCCGGTTGGCGGCGAACAGCACCCAAGCACGCTTGCGCGCCCGGGTCAGGCCGACATAGGCGAGCCGGCGCTCTTCCTCCAGCGCCGCGTTGCCGCCTTCATCCAGGGCGCGGCGATGGGGGAACACATCCTCCTCCCAGCCGGGCAGGAACACGGTCTCGAACTCCAGCCCCTTGGCGCCGTGCAGCGTCATCAGGTTGACCTTGTCCTGCGCCGTCGATTCCTCGTTTTCCATGACCAGGCTGATGTGCTCCAGGAAGGCGGCCAGGTTCTCGTACTCGGCGAGGGCGGCGACCAATTCCTTCAGGTTGTCGAGCCGGCCGGGTGCTTCCGGCGTCTTCGAGTCCTTCCACATTTGCAGATAGCCGGTGCCTTCGAGGATGGCCTGGGTCAGTTCCGGGTGCGGCGTCGTCGCCACCGACCGGCGCCAGCCGTCGAGGGCGTCGAGCAGGTCGGCCAGCGCCTTCCGTGCCTTCGGCTTGATCTCGTCCGTCTCCACCAGGGACCGGGCGGCCTGGGTCATGGAGATGCCGGCGATGCGTGCCGAGCGGTGGATGGTCTGCACCGTTGCCGGACCAAGGCCGCGTTTCGGCAGGTTGACGATGCGCTCGAACGCCAGGTCATCGTCGGGCTGAGCCACGACACGCAGGTAGGCGACGGCGTCCCTGATCTCCTGGCGCTCGTAGAACCTGGGACCGCCAATGACCCGGTAGGGGATGCCCAGCGTAATCAGCCGTTCCTCGAACTCGCGGGTCTGGAAACCGGCGCGCACCAGCACCGCTATCTCGTTCAGCTGATGCTGCTTGCCGTGCAGCACCTCGATCTCCTCGCCGACGCGCCGGGCCTCGTCCTCGCCGTCCCAGACACCGATGACCTGCACCGGGTCGCCTTCGTTGGTGTCCGTCCACAGCGTCTTGCCGAGCCGCCCCTCGTTGTGGGCGATGAGGCCCGAGGCGGCGGCCAGGATATGCGGGGTCGATCGGTAGTTGCGTTCCAGCCGCACCACCACCGCACCCGGGAAATCCTCCTCGAAGCGCAGGATGTTGGCGACCTCGGCGCCGCGCCAGGAATAGATCGCCTGATCGTCGTCGCCGACGCAGCAGATGTTGCGATGGCTCTGGGCCAGCAGCCTGAGCCACAGGTACTGGGCGACGTTGGTGTCCTGATATTCGTCGACCAGGATGTAGCGGAACTGCTGCTGGTAGCGCTGCAGCACGTCCGGCCGCTCGGAGAACAGCGTCAGGCAGTGCAGCAAAAGGTCGCCGAAGTCGACGGCGTTCACTTCCAGGAGCCGCTTCTGGTAGGCGGCGTAGAGTTCAAGCGCGGCGTCCGCGGCCTCGCCGTCGGCTTGTGCCGCTCCCACCTTCTGGGGTGTCAGGCCGCGGTCCTTCCAGCGCTGGATGATATGCGAGACGACGCGCGCCGGCGTCGCCTTTTCGTCCAGGTCGGTGTCGGCCATCAATTGCTTGAGCAGCCGCACCTGGTCGTCGGCGTCGAGGATGGTGAAATTGGGCTTCAAGCCGAGAGCTTCCGCATGGGCCCGCAGGATGCGGGCACCCGTGGAATGGAAGGTGCCGACCCACCATCCCTCCACCGGCCGGTTGAGGATGGAGGCCACCCGGTGCCTCATCTCCGCCGCTGCCTTGTTGGTGAAGGTGACGGCCAGCATTTCCGCCGGTCGCGCCAGACCCGACATCAGAATGTGCGCCAGCCGCGTGGTCAGCACGCGGGTCTTGCCGGTGCCGGCGCCGGCCAGCACCAGCACCGGTCCGTCGATGGCTTCGACGGCCTGGCGCTGGCTTTCGTTGAGCGAATCCAGGTGCGCATCGCCCGGCCGCCGGGGCGGCGGTGCGGGTTCGGTGGCGGTCACGTCCTGCAGATCGAAGGGGTCGGTCATCGCGTCCCTGTATAGCATGCCGGCGCGGGCCGTCCACCGACCCGGGAAACGGTGGCGATGGGCGAGGTTTCAGTAGCCCGGCGCGAGCGAATCGGCGACAATGAAGGCAGTCCCGGGGGGCAGACGGGGGCGTTCTGGATCGTTCGGAGACGCCACATGAAGCTGCATCGACGCCTCGCCTTTCTCACCCTATCGGTTTTGCTCTGGGCCGGCCTCGTCGGTGCGCCCGCGCATGCGCAGTCCTCAGGCACGCCGGCCCCAGGCACGGCGGCCCAAGGCACGGCGGCCCCAGGCACGGCGGCCCCAGGCACGGCGGCCCAAGGCACGCAGGACAGCGTCGCCCGGATCATGTCGGCGGTCGTCGGCATCAAGGCCGCTATCGATCCGAAGGCGCGGACGGCTGAGAGCCTGGGCACCACGCGTGAAGGCACGGGTGTGCTGATCGGGACCGACGGTCTGGTGGTGACCATCGGCTACCTGATCCTGGAAGCCACCAAGGTCGAAGTCGTCGACGTGGACGGCAAATGGATTGCCGCCGACATCGTCGCCTACGACCATAACACCGGGTTCGGCCTGCTGCGCGCCAGGAGCCCTATCGCCGGCACGGTGATGGAGTTAGGAGCGTCGGCCGGCCTCGCGCGCGAGGATGCGGTGATGGTGATCTCGCGCATCGGCGCCCGGCCGGCCATGGGTGCCCTGGTCGCCGATCGGCGCGAATTCGCCGGCTACTGGGAATACCTGCTGCAGGACGCCATCTTCACCGTGCCGCCGCATCCGCAGTTCGGCGGCGCGGCGCTGATCGACCGTTCGGGCCGGCTGGTTGGCATCGGCTCGCTAATCGTCGGTGACGCGGTCAAGGCCGACACTCCGGTGCCGGGCAACATGTTCCTCCCCATCGATGCGCTGAAGCCGATCATGGATGAACTGGTGGCCAACGGCCGCACCCAGGCACCGAAACGGCCCTGGCTCGGCATCTACTCCGAGGACAACGGCGGCCGCGTGGTGGTGGCGCGGGTGGCCAAGGATGGCCCGGCAGAGGCGGCGGGCATCAAGCCCGGCGACGTCATCGTCGGCGTCGGCGGCCGCCGGGTCGCCGACATGGCGGATTTCTACCGCAAGATCTGGTCCACCCGTATGCCTGGCGACGCCGTGCCCATCGATCTGGTGCCCTTCGGCACCACCGAACTGGCCATCAAGCGTATCCCGGTGTCGTCCAGGGATCGTTACGATTGGCTTCGTCTGGGCAAGGGGGAGTAGGCGCGCCCGGTCAGTAGCCGCGCTCTTCGTTGCGGGCGTCAATCAGGGCACGGTTGTAGGTGTTCATGACGTCCCGCTGGTGGACACAGCCCTTGAAGATCATGGTCTCGGAATTATCCACCACCGCAATGTGTTCCTCGCCAGTGTCGCGCATCAGGCTGATGGCGGTTTCCAGGTCGTCTTCGATGGCTAGAACCGGAGGATGGGTGCGCGCCACGTCAGCGGCAGTCGCCACGTCGTCGGCATCGTGCTCGAAGGCGAGTTCGCTGAGGTCCGCAAGCGTGATGGTGCCGTAGAGCTCGCCTGACGAGCGGACAACGAACAGCTCGCCGGTGGCGGAACGCTGCAACCTGTCGCGCAGTTCCTGCAGGCTGGCCCGCACGTTGACCGTGTCGGCGGCCATGGCGGTGGCCGATTCCAGGACCTTGCGCACGCTGATGGACGACATCACCTCGGCCTCGAAACCGCTTTTCAGGTCGATGCCGCGACGCCTCAGTTGCATGATGAAGAACGACGGGCCGAACATGTGGTGGGTGATTTCGGTGGCGGCGACGATGGCCACCATGACGGCGATGGACAGCGCGTAGTCGCCGGTGATCTCGAAGATGATCAACGTGGTCGAGATGGGTGCGCCCAGCACCGCCGCTGCCATGGCGCCCATGCCGATGATGGCGTAGGCGCCGGCGCCTGATGACAGCTGCGGGAAGATGGCTGTGGCAATGATCCCATAGGCGGCCCCGATGGCGGCGCCGATGACCAGCGACGGCGAGAACACGCCACCGCCGAAGCCCCAGCCGATACACAGCGCAGTGGCCAGGATCTTGGCCAGCGCGATGATGACCAGGGCCTGGAAAGTGAACTGGCCGAGCATCACCCATTCGGTGACGCCATAGCCGACGCCGACCACCTCGGGCACCAGGACGGTCAAGCCGCCAACGGCGAGACCTGCGACGGCCGGCCTCAGCCAGATCGGCAGTTTGGAGCGTTCGGCCGCCGCCTGGGCCAAGAAGATGGCGCGCATGAAGATGATGGCGGCGACACCGCAAACCAAACCGAGCCCGGCGATGGCCGGGAATTCCCAGAACGACGTCAGCAGATGGTCGCCCAGGAAGAATGCGGGAAAATCACCAAAGTGGGCCTGCGACAATGCGGTGCCGGCGACACTGGCGATGACCACGGGCGCGAATGCCTTAAGGGCGTAGTGGCCGACCACCACCTCGCTGGCGAACAAGGCGCCGGCGATGGGCGCGTTGAACGACGCGCCGACGGCCGCCGCCACGCCGCAGCCAAGCAGGGTACGCATCAAGGATTGGGAGAGATGCAGCCGCCGGCCGATCCAGCCGGCCAGCGAGGCGCCCAGATGCACGGCCGGCCCTTCGCGGCCGACCGAAGCGCCGGACCCGATGGAGATGGCGCTGACGGCCGCCGCCACCAAGCCGATCCGCGACGACATTCGCCCGCCCCGAAGCGCGCAGTATTCGATGACGTCGGCCACGCCCTGGGGTCGGTGTTCGGGCATCAGGGTTCTGACCAACACGCCGACGACCAGCCCACCGACCGTCGGCGCCAGCATGACCTGCCACCACGGAAGTTCAGCGACGATCTGGAACATGCGCTCCGACGCCACTTGGTCGGCCAGGCCCTGGACCAGTTCGATGCCCTCGCGGAACAGGATCACGGCGCCGCCGGAAAACGCGCCGACGATGACCGCCAGCAGGGCCAGAATCAGGTGGTCGTTCCGGATCAGCCCGCGCAGCAGGTAAACAATGCGCAGATAGGTGAATCGCGAGGTTCGCATGGAATCCTGAGCATGCGCTGTGTCGCACCAGGGGGCAATCTAACTTGCGAGGGGTGAATAAAGGATTGACGCCACGGCCTCGCGTGGTGGGGCAGTGTTCAGACCTTCGCCACGTCCAGTGCGTAGCCGACCGAACGCACGGTACGAATCAGATCGGCCTTGCCGCCGTCATTGAGGGCCTTGCGCAGACGGCGGATATGCACGTCGACGGTGCGGACCTCGACGAAGATGTCCTGGCCCCAAACCCGGTCCAGCAGCTGTTCGCGCGAGAACACCCGGCCCGGCTTCTCCATCAGTGTCCTGAGCAGACGAAACTCCGTCGGCCCCAGTTTCACCGCCGCGCCGTCGCGGTTGACGCGGTGTTCGACCAGATCCATTACCAGATCCTCGTAGCTCAGGTTCTCCGCGCCCAACGCCGGATTGGCCCGGCGCAGTACGGCCCGGGCCCGAGCCAGCAGTTCGGTGGTGGAGAACGGCTTGACCACATAGTCGTCGGCACCGGAATCGAGGCCGCGGATGCGATCATTCTCCTCGCTGCGGGCGGTCAGCATGATCACCGGCAGCGTGCGGTGGTCGGGCGATCGCCTGATCTGGCGGCAGACCTCGATGCCCGAAAGATTGGGCAGCATCCAGTCGAGCACCACCAGGTCCGGCGGCCGTTCCTCGATGGCCAGCACGCCGGCCTCGCCGTCGCGGGCGACCGCGGTCTCGTAGCCCTCGCTCTCGAAATTGTAGGTCAGCAGTTCGACCAGCGCCGGATCGTCCTCGACGATCAATACGAAGGGTTTCATGGGCATCCCTTCATGATGCCGCCTCGTCGGGGGTCAGCACCGTATAGGACGAGGCATCGCCCTTCGGCCGCCGACCCAGCGGCAGGTCACCATCGACCAGGTAGAGCACATTCTTGGCGATGTTGGTGGCGTGATCGCCCATGCGTTCGATGTTCTTGGCCACGAACAGCAGGTGCGTGCAGGAGGTGATGTTGCGCGGATCCTCCATCATGTAGGTCAGCAACTCGCGGAACAGACTGGTGTATAGGGCGTCTACTTCCTCGTCGCCCATGCGAACGTCGCGGGCTTTCTGGGCGTCCCGTTCCACGTAGGCGTCGAGCACGGTCTTGATGCGGTCCTGCACCAGGAAGGCCATGCGGGCGATGGTCTTGGTGGGACCGACGGGCGGCGCCTGAGTCAAGGCCACGGTGCGCTTGGCGATGTTCTTGGCGTAGTCGCCGATGCGCTCGATGACGCCCGAGATGCGAAGGGCGGCGATGATGATCCGAAGATCGCCAGCCACGGGCTGGCGCAGCGCCAGCAATGTCGTCGCCTGGTTGTCGACCTCGCGGTCGAGTGTGTCGATGCGGTCGTCCGCGTCGATCACCCGTTCGGCCAGGTCGCCGTCGCGACGGACCAGGGCATCAATGGCGTTGGCCAGTTGCGTTTCCGCCAGTCCCCCCATCTCGGCGATGACGTTATCCAGGCGCTTCAGATCCTGGTCGAAGGATTTGACGATGTGTTTGGTCGGCATGCCGGTCGATCCTCTTAACCCTGACTGGACCCTCACCCGAAACGTCCGGTGATGTAATCCTGGGTCCTGTCCTCCACGGGTTTGGTGAAAATCTGCTTGGTCGTGCTCACCTCGACCACGTCGCCGAGATGGAAGAATGCCGTCCGTTGCGAGACCCGCGCCGCCTGCTGCATGGAATGGGTGACGATGACGATAGTGTAGTTGGCGCGCAGCTCATCGATCAATTCCTCGATGCGTGCCGTGGCGAACGGGTAAACGGTGGACGATCCGACCATGCGGATCTGGTCGCGGGCCTCCGCGGCGCCGGCGGCCGCGACAATGATGCCGGCAACGAGGGCCGCGGAAAGGGGCTTGCGTGACATGAATGGTTCTCCGATGGACCGGTTCGATCGAGGGAGCATGGATGGTTGGCGTGCAAGTGAACTGGCCGGCGCTTCCGCTTCCGGTCGTGCTGAAGCTAGGGCCGGACCGCTGCCAATTTATGACGGCGGTGTTACAATTTTGTGACACGGGGAGCGGTTCAGGGCGTGTCCTGATGGACCGGCAGGTGGACGCTGAAGGTCGACCCGGTGCCGACCTCGCTTGAGACGTCCATTCGGCCGCGATGGCGGCTGATGATGTGCTTGACGATGGCGAGACCAAGCCCCGTCGACGGCACCGAGGCGTTCTCCTCGCGCACCCGGGAATCGTCGACCCGGTAGAAGCGCTCGGTCAGCCGGGGCAGGGAATCGGCGGGAATGCCCTCGCCCTCGTCTATGACATGGACGACCATGCCACGGGTGCCGGAGCCGGAAATCCGCTCCACCGGCTCGGCGCGCAGCGTTACCGGGGTGCCGTCGCTGCCGTACTTGATGGCGTTCTCGACCAGGTTCCGGAACACCTGGGTCAATTCATCGGCGTTGCCCATGGCGCGGGGCAGGTCGTCGGGTAGTTCGAGCTTGATCTCCATGCCGTCGTTGGCCGCTTGCGCGCCCAACAGTTCCGCCACGTTGAGCAGCACCGTCGCCACGTCGACGGTCCCCGTGGGGCGGATGTGTTCGTTGATCTCGACCCGCGAGAGCGACAGCAGATCGTCGATCAGCCGCGCCATGCGCCGGGTCTCGCGATGCATGATGTCGAGGAAGCGCGCGCGCGCCGGGGCGTCGTCGCTGGCCGGGCCCTTCAGAGTTTCGACGAAGCCCAGCATGGACGCCAACGGCGAGCGCAATTCATGGGACGCATTGGAGACGAAATCGGCGCGCATCTGTTCAGCCCGCTTGCTGGCGGTGATGTCGTTCAGCACCAGGACGACAGCGATCTCGCTTTCAGGCAATCGCCCGCCCACGGTGACCGCGTGAACGCCGAAGGTTCGCGGCACCGGGCTTGCAAGCGTCATCTCGCCTGTCTGCTCCGCGGCACCGCCGAGCACCGCGTCGACTGCATTAAGGACGTCCGGATGCCGGACCGAGAGCGCCAGATCACGATCCGTCGGGTCGGTTTCCAGCAGCTCCCGGGCCACCCGATTGGCGAAGCGGACGACACGGAAATCATCGATCAGCAGCACGCCGTCGGGCAGGCAGTCGAGGATTTCGTTTCGTGCGTCGGCCATGGGGTCCGTTCGCTCAAACTTTCTTCGCCGGCATGGCGATGCCGCGACCGGCCTCGGGTGGATTCTCCAGGGCCGCGTGCCCCTCGGCGATGTCGGCGAGCGTGGCGTGAGCGCCCTCGGGGAAGGGTGCCGTGCGCCGCGCGTTCAGGTCCACGTGCAGGATCATCACCTCGTTGGTGGCGGCGAGGGTGCCCGACGCGGCCACGTACATGCGATGGAACAGCCGGAGCCGTTTTTCGTCGACGCCCAGGACCTGCGTGGTGATGGCCAGTTGCTGGCCCTCGTGCACTTCGTTCAGGTAGGTGACGTGCGTCTCGACGACGAAGACGGAGCTGCCCGTCGCCTGGCGGTTGGCGTCGTCCAGGCCGACATGGTCGAGCAGGGCGTCGGTGCCGTGGTCGAAGACAAGCACGTAGTACGCCACGTTCATGTGGCCGTTGTAGTCGATCCATTCCGGTCGCACGGGTTCCTGGTGGAACGCGAAGGGTTCGTCGTAGGTAGTCTCGCTCATGCTCCGTGCTCCTGGGCGGTGCTCCTGGGGCGGGCGCCGCCCTAGCTTCCCCGCTGCTCTTGTCCCGTGCAAGCCGGAACGACACAATGAACATCGGAGGACTTGGCTTTGCTGCACGTCGAGGATCTGACACGACCCGGGCTACATCCGGCAACGCTCCAGATCGATGTCGGCGAGTGCGTCGCCGTCTCCGGCGCTTCCGGTGCCGGCAAGTCCCTGTTGCTGCGCGCCATCGCCGATCTCGACCCGTGCGACGGGCGGGTGCGACTGAATGGCGAGGACCGCGCGGGCATGACCGCGCCCGCCTGGCGCCGCCAGGTTATCTACGTGCCGGCCGATTCCGGCTGGTGGGCGACGTGCGTCGGTGACCATTTCGAAGACCGGGCGGCGGCGGCCGGTTTCCTCTCGCGCTTCGAGTTGCCGCCCGACGCCCTCGAATGGGAGGTGACGCGGCTGTCGACCGGCGAGCGCCAGCGCCTGGCCCTGATTCGCGCCATGATCCTGGCGCCGCCGGTGTTGCTGCTGGACGAACCCACGTCGGGGCTCGACAACGACGCGACGGCCAGGGTGGAGGCCCTGCTGCACGAGCACCTGGCCACGGGTGCCGCGATCCTGTTGGTGACCCACGACGAGCGTCAGGCGGCGCGCCTCTCGCCGCGCGGCTACCGCATCGACGGCGGCCATCTGGCCGAAGTGGAAGACTGGGGCTCGGCCGGTGGGGGCCGGACATGACCTACATTCCGCTCGACCACTGGGATATTGCGCTGGCCGCGTGCCTTCTGGTGGTCAACGCCGGGCTGTCGATCTTCTTCGGATTGGGACTGGAGCGCCGGCTCGCCATCTGCGGATTTCGCATGGTGGTGCAACTGACGCTGGTCGGGCTGGTTCTGAAGGCATTGTTCGAAATTCACTCGCCGTGGCTGACCGGGCTCGCCGCCCTCATCATGGTCGGCTTCGCCGGGCGCGAGGCGATGGCGCGCCAGGAGCGCCGGTTCCACGGCTTCTGGTCCTACGGCATCGGCACGGGCAGCATGTTTGTCGCCGCCATGCTGGTGACCTCGTTCGCCTTGTTGACCCAGTTCAAGGGCGCCGACTGGTACGAGCCCCGCATCGCCATCCCATTGCTCGGCATGATCCTGGGCAACACCATGAACGGCGTCAGCCTTGGTCTCGACCGGCTGCTGGCCGCGGCGACGGCGGAACAGCGTGGCATCGAGGCGCGCCTGATGCTGGGGGCCGATGCCCGGAGGGCGTTGCACGGCGTCGTGCGCCAGGCCATGCGGGCCGGCATGATCCCGACCGTCAATGCCATGGCGGCGACCGGCCTGGTCTCGCTGCCGGGCATGATGACGGGCCAGATCCTGGCCGGCGTGGAACCCGAACAAGCGGTCAAATATCAGCTGTTGGTGATGTTCCTGATCGGCGGCGGCACCGCCATGGGCGTGTTCGCCGCGGTCATGCTGGGGGGGCGGCGGCTGACCGATAGCCGCGACCGGCTCAGGCTCGACCGCCTGACCGCCATCGACTGATCTTTGCCGATTGGCCCTAAAAACATGGCGCGGTCGGGGCGGGCGTTGTAAAAACCGGCCGAATCAGATGCCTTCACCGATGGATACGCGTCCGCACATCATGTCCGCCGACGTACCCCGCCCCGATTCCTCGACACCCGTCGCCACCGGCGCGGCCGGCGTCTCCGTCGTCGTGCCGGTCAAGGACGAGGCCGACAACGTGGCGTCGTTGATCGGCGAGATCGCCAGCGCCCTTTCCACCGAGCCGACGTTCGAGATCGTCTACGTGGATGACGGCAGCAGCGATGATACGCTCGCCCGGCTCCGGGTGCTTATGGCCGAGGTGCCTCAGTTGCGCATCATCGGTCACGCCCGCTCGGCCGGCCAGAGCATGGCCATCGCCAGCGGCATCGACGCCGCCACGAATGATACCATCGTCACCCTCGACGGTGACGGCCAGAACGACCCGGCGGACATCCCGGCGGCGCTCGTGACCTATCGAGCGCATCCTGGACCGGCGCCGGTGATGGTTTGCGGCCATCGGGTCAACCGGCGCGATACCTGGATGAAGCGACTGTCATCGCGCATCGCCAACAGTGTGCGCTCAGGCCTGCTGGGGGACGGCACGCCGGACACCGGCTGCGGCCTGAAGGTCTTTTCGCGCCAGGTCTTTCTGGCGTTGCCGCGCTTCGACCACATGCACCGCTTCCTGCCGGCGTTGATGATCCGCCAGGGCGGTATCGCGCTGTCGGTGCCGGTGAACCATCGCGCGCGAGCCGGCGGGCGGTCCAAATACGGGGTCTGGAACCGGCTTTGGGTCGGCATCGTCGATTTGTTCGGCGTCATCTGGCTGATCCGCCGGGGCGTGCGGCCGGAGGTGACGGAGATCACCCGCGACCAGGAGCAGAAGCCTTGAGCGGCCGCCTGATCGCGCGCTCGGCGGTGCTGTTCGTTTCCCTGGTGGTACTCGGCATGTTGCTGAAGACAACCGACCTCGGCAGCCTGCTGGACACGGCCTGGATCGATGCGGACATCAAGGGACAGGGGGCGGCAGGAAAAGCTCTCTTCGTCGCCGCCGGCGCCGCCTTCGTCGCCGTCGGTCTGCCGCGCCAGGCCGTCGCGTTCCTGGGCGGCTACGCCTTCGGGCTGGTCGAGGGCAGCGCGCTCGCCCTCATGGCCCAGGCCATCGGCTGCGCCACTGCCTTCGTCTATGCGCGCTTCATCGCTCGCGACTGGGTGGCCAAGCGCATCTCCGATCGCATGCGCCGCATCGATGCCTTCCTGGCCTCGAACACGTTCGCCATGACGCTGTTGATCCGCTTCCTGCCGGTCGGCAACAACCTGATGGTCAACCTGACGGCCGGCGTCTCCGGGGCGGGGGCCCTGGCCTTCATCGGCGGAAGCGCGCTCGGCTACATCCCGCAGACGGTGATCTTCGCCCTGGTCGGCAGTGGCATCGACATCGACCCGTTGTTCCGCATTGGATTGGCGGTCGTGTTGTTCGCCGCCTCGGGTGTCATGGGGATATGGCTCTACCGCCGCCATCGACACGGCCGTCACCTGGATGAGGCGCTGGAGCGCGAAATCGGCGTCGCCGAGGATGACGCCGACGCCGCTGCCGACGCCGCTGCCGACGTCGCTGCCGAAGCCACCGAGGCGCGGCCGGAAACGGTGACCGAACGGTGAGCACGTCTCGCCGGCTGGCACTGCTCTGGGGCGGCCTCTGGCTACTCACCGTGGCCGCTGGCCTGGCGCTCCGGCCGCCGTTGCCGGTGGACGAAACCCGGTATCTTTCCGTCGCCTGGGAGATGTGGGTGCGCGGCGACTTCCTGGTGCCGCACCTGAATGGCGAACCCTACAGCCACAAGCCGCCGCTGCTGTTCTGGCTGATGCAGGCCGGATGGTCGTTGTTCGGCGTCGTCGAATGGTGGCCACGGCTGGTGGCGCCATTGTTCGCGCTCGCCACACTGTTCCTAACCCGCACCCTGGCGCGCGATCTCTGGCCGACGCGTCCCCAGGTCGCCGATTGGGCACCGGTGTTGCTGGTCGGCAGCGCCTTCTGGGCGCTCTTCCAGACCGTCACCATGTTCGACATGCTGCTCGCCGCCTTCGCGCTGATGGCGCTGATCGGCCTGGTCCGCTTTTGGCGCGACGGTCGGGCGCGCTGGATCGGGCTTGCTGCCGTGGCGATCGGCCTCGGCGTGTTGGCCAAGGGACCGGCCATCCTTCTGCACGTGCTGCCGGTGGCGCTCTCGGCACCACTTTGGGCGCCCCGGCTCGACGGCGACAACGCGGGAATGAGTTGGCGGCGCTGGTATGGTGGCGTGGCGTTGGCCGTGGTTGGCGGCGCCGCGCTGGCATTGGCCTGGGCGGTGCCGGCGGGGCAAGCCGGCGGCGAGGCCTACCGCGAGGCCATCTTCTGGGGCCAGTCGGCGGGCCGCATGGTCAAGTCGTTCGCTCACGCCCGGCCGTTCTGGTGGTATGCCGCCGTGCTGCCCGGGCTGCTGTTCCCGTGGGTTCTCTGGCCGACAGCCTGGCGGGCGCTGCGCCGGGGCCGTAACGCCGCGACGCGCGCGGACGGCGGGGTGCGGCTCTGCCTGATCTGGTTCGGCGTCGCCTTCCTCGCCTTCTCGGTCATCAGCGGCAAGCAGCTGCACTACCTGTTGCCGGAATTCCCGGCCCTGGCACTGGTGTTGGCATGGCTGCTGAGCAGGGATGAGACGTCAGACGCCCCGGCGAGGCGATCGGAGACTCTATGGCCGGCGCTGCCGGTGATGGTCGTCGGCCTGGCCATCCTGGCGGTCGTCCTGCTGCCACTGGAATTCAAGAAGCCCTATTGGTTCGATACCGTTGATGGCGGCTGGGCGGTGCTGGCCGTGGTCGCCGGCGCCGTGGTGGCGGCTTGTTGGCGGGCGACGTCGGAAACCCGCCTGATGGCGCTGGCCCTGCTGTCGCCGGCGTTGGTGCTGGTGGCGCACCTGGGTGCCAGCGGTGTACTGCACCAGTTCTACGACCTGAGGCCGTTGGCCCGCCAGCTTGCCACGTGGCAGCAGGCCGGCATCGCCATCGGCCATTTCGGCAAATACCGCGCGGAGTATCATTTTCTTGGCCGTTTGAAGCAGCCGATTACCGTCGTCGGACGTCGCGACGGCGATCAGGCGGCCTTCCTCGCGGCCAATCCGAAGGCCCACGTGGTGGCCTTGCACGATCGTCTGCCGTCCCAGGCCATGCCGCTCCTCAGCCATCCCTTCCGGCGCCGGCTGGTGACTGTCTGGGATGCCGCGACGGTGGTCCGGAATCCCGGGATCACCAAAAGAAATTAACCGACAATTGGAATTTTTTTTGGCCCTTCGCTTGACACCCGGGTGAAACCGCCATACATCCCTGGCACTCACTCGTCACGAGTGCTAACAAAGCGATAGAAATTCAACCAAATCAGAACACTAACGGAGTGTATGCCATGAAATTCAGGCCACTTCATGACCGCGTGCTTGTCGAGCGCGTGGACCAGGAAGAGAAAACCTCGGGCGGGATCATCATCCCCGATACCGCTCAGGAGAAGCCCATGGAGGGCAAAATCGTCGCCGCCGGTTCTGGCTCAAAGGCCGAGGACGGCAAGGTTACGCCGCTCGACGTCAAAAAGGGCGACCGGGTGTTGTTCGGCAAGTGGTCGGGCACCGAGGTCAAGGTCGACGGCAAGGATCTGCTGATCATGAAAGAATCCGACATTCTCGGCGTCATCGAGAAGTAAGTCGGTTAACGAAAACAGAGGATTGGAACGAAAATGGCTGCCAAGGAAGTCAAATTTTCCAGCGATGCCCGCGCCAAGATGCTGCAGGGTGTTGATGTACTGGCGGATGCGGTCAAGGTGACGTTGGGGCCGAAGGGCCGCCACGTCGTGCTGGACAAGTCGTTCGGCGCACCCCGCATCACCAAGGACGGTGTCACCGTCGCCAAGGAGATCGAGCTTTCCGACAAGTTCGAGAATATGGGCGCGCAGATGGTGCGCGAAGTCGCGTCCAAGACCAACGACGAGGCCGGTGACGGCACCACCACGGCGACCGTTCTCGCCGCGTCGATCGTGCGCGAGGGCTGCAAGTCGGTGGCCGCGGGCATGAACCCGATGGACCTGAAGCGTGGCGTCGATCTCGCCGTCGAGGCGGTGGTCGCCGACCTCCAGAAGCGCTCCAAGAAGGTCTCCACCAACCAGGAAATCGCTCAGGTCGGCACCATTTCGGCCAACGGCGACAAGGAAGTCGGTGACATGATCGCCGAGGCCATGGAGCGCGCCGGCAACGAAGGCGTGATCACGGTCGAGGAAGCCAAGAGCCTGCATTCTGAACTCGACGTCGTCGAGGGCATGCAGTTCGATCGCGGCTACACCTCGCCCTACTTCATCACCAACGCCGACAAGATGACCACCGAGTTGGATGATCCCTACATCCTCATCCACGAGAAGAAGCTCTCCGGCCTGCAGCCGCTGCTGCCGGTGCTCGAGACCGTGGTGCAGTCGGGTCGGCCGTTGCTGATCCTGGCCGAGGACATCGAGGGCGAGGCGCTGGCCACCCTGGTGGTCAACAAGCTGCGCGGCGGCCTTAAGGTCGCGGCCGTGAAGGCGCCGGGCTTCGGCGATCGCCGCAAGGCGATGCTCGAGGACATCGCCATCCTGACCAACGGTCAGGTCATTTCCGAGGATATCGGCATCAAGCTCGAAAACGTCACCATCGACATGCTGGGCACCGCCAAGCGGGTGCTCATCACCAAGGAAGAGACCACCATCGTCGAGGGTGCGGGCAAGAAGAAGGATATCCAGGGCCGCTGTGCGCAGATCCGCGCCCAGGTCGAGGATACGACTTCCGACTATGACCGCGAGAAGCTGCAGGAGCGTCTCGCCAAGCTCGCCGGCGGTGTTGCCGTCGTGCGTGTCGGAGGCGCCACCGAGGTCGAGGTCAAGGAGAAGAAGGACCGCGTCGACGATGCCCTTCACGCCACCCGCGCGGCGGTCGAAGAAGGTGTGGTCGCCGGCGGCGGTGCGGCTCTTCTGTATGCCGAACGTGCCCTCAAGAAGGTCGAGCCCGGCAACGACGACCAGCGTGTCGGTGTCGAGATCGTGCGTCGCGCCATCCAGGCGCCGTTGCGTCAGATTGCCGAGAACGCCGGCAACGACGGCGCCGTGGTCGCCGGCAAGCTGTTGGACCAGAAGGACGCCAACCGCGGCTTCGATGCCCAGTCGGGCACCTACGTCGACATGGTGAAGGCCGGCATTATCGATCCGACCAAGGTCGTGCGTACGGCCCTGCAGGACGCGGCTTCGATCGCCGGTCTGCTGATCACCACCGAAGCCATGGTGGCCGAGAAGCCGGAGAAGAAAGATCCGATGCCTGCTGGTGCCCCCGACATGGGTGGCATGGGCGGCATGGGCTTCTAATCCAGCCGACCGAATACACTTACGAAACGGGGTCGCTCCTTCGGGGGCGGCCCTTTTTCTCTGCCTGGGCAGGCCGTTGACAGGGCAGGGGCCGGCGCTCATTAAGGGTCTCACGATTTGAGACCAGGAAAGACCGAAGCCTTGGCCGACTATCTCTCGCTATTCATCGGTGGTGCCACGCAGCCGGCAACTCTGGCCGCGGCGGCGCTGGTTTGGCTCGGCCTTTCGGCGCTCGGCCGGGTAGTGCTGGCCGATGACGAATCGCCGTTCGCCTTCATGGTCGGCTGGGCCATTCTGGTGTTGGCGCTGACGGTGCCGGGCGTGCTCATCGCCGGGCCCTTCCGGCCGGTGATGACGGCGTTGGCTGTGATCGCTGCGGCAGCAGTCTGGGCGCTCCGCCACCGCGGCCGGCCACCCTGGACGGCCGGGGCCTGGCGGGCCTGGGTATTGGCGGCACCGCTGCTGCTGCTTGCCGCCGCCATGCAGGCCTCGCAATGGGACGACTTCTCGCACTGGCTGCCGAGCACCGCGTGGGTGCTTGAAATCGGCCGGTTTCCGGACGCCAGCATGCCCGAGACCGCGGCCACTTTCCCCGGCTACCCTTACGCCTGGCCGATCCTGATGGCGCTGGTCAGTCACGCCACCGGAAACCTTTTGGAGGCGGCGGGCCCGGTGCTCAATGTTCTCCTGCTGCTGGCTTTCGCCACGGCGCTGGCCGGTCTGGTCCGCTGGGTGGCGGCCGGCGAACCCGACGCCGGTCCTTTCGCCGAGCCGCCCGGCTGGATCGCCACGGCCATCGGCGTGGTCGCCGTCACCCTCGCCAACCCGACCTTCGTCCAGAAGGTCATCTTGACTGGTTACGCCGATCTGGCCACATCGGCCACGGTCGGCTTCGCCGTGCTGGCGGCCTGGCGCATGCTCGAGGCCGAGGCAGCGGGGGGCGCGCGCGCTGCCCAGCGGCTGGCGTTGATCGCCGGCGCGGTGCTGATGGTGCTGGTCAACCTGAAACAGGCGACGCTGGCCCTCTATGGCCTGATCATCATCGCCACGGCCATCGCCGGCCTGGTGCGCAGCGGCATCCCGCTCTGGCGCCTGGCGCGCCATCTGGTGGTCATGGCGGTACCCGGTCTGGCGCTCTATCTGCTCTGGCGCTGGCATGTCTCCAGCGAGCTCGCCGGGCGCGAGTTCGCCATCCGGCCGCTGGCCGAGTGGTACCTGGACCTGCTGCCGCTGGTCGTCGGCATGATGCTGAAGGTGCTGGCGAAGAAGGGGCTCTATCTCGGCCTCATGGTGGTGGCGACCGGGATCGGTGTTTTGGCACTGTTTCGGCCGACCGGCGCCTTCGGCCGGCTGGCGCTGATCACCGGCGCCGTGTTCCTCGGCTACAACGCCTTCCTGCTGTTCTCTTACATCGCCGTATTCGGCGAAGGCGATGCGCGGCGCGTGGCCTCGCTGTGGCGCTACAACCAGCACCTGGGCCTGATGGGCCAGGCCTTCGCGGTCTACGGCCTGACGCTGCTGTGGCGGCGCTGGCGGCTGGCCGAGAAGCCGGGGACGGTGCGGCTGCGGACGCTGCCCATCTTGCTGGTGCTAGCGCTGCCGCTGGTCTTCGCGAAGAAGCTGCGCTTCGATCTGGCCCAGCCGGTGCCGCACTACCGGGCGGTTGCGGCAGAGGTAGCGGCGCGGCTGCCGGACGATGCCCGATTGGTCGTCCTCGATCCCTCGGGCTCCGGCGAATCCGGCATCATCACCAAATATGCCATGGGCCGAACGCCGAGGTTGATCGCTTTCCTGAGCGCCTTCCAGGGCGGTGGTGCCGCGCGGATTCGGAAGTTCTTGGCCGAGACCAAGCCAACGCACGTTCTATTGCACTCGATCAACGACGGCGTTCGCCAGTCGCTGACTTTCGAAACCGGCGATAGCCGGTCCTGGCTGCTCAAGGCGGACGGCGAGGGATGGGCTGTCGACAGACGCTGGCCGCTGCTCAGTCCGGGTCGATCGCCTTGATCAGGCCCGAGTGGTCGAGTTCGCCCAGGCCGGCCTCGATGACCCGGTCGTAGAGCGCCCGCGAGAGTTCGGTTGCCGGCAACTCAAACCCCAGTTCGGCGGCCAGCACCAGGGCCTGGTCCATGTCCTTGCGCTGGGTCGTACATTTGCCGCCGGGGGTGAAGTCGCCCGTGATCATGCGTTTCCCGTGCACCTCCAGGATACGCGAGTCGGCGAAGCCGCCGCCGAGGGCGTCGCGCACCTTGGCCGGGTCGACCCCGGCCCGTTTGGCCAGGGTCAGCGCCTCGGCGACGGCGCCGATGTTGAGGCCGACGATGACCTGGTTGGCCGCCTTGGCCACCTGGCCGGCGCCGACGTTGCCGACGTGAGTGGTGCGCGCCCCCAGCACGTCGAACAGCGGCATGGCGCGGGCCAGCGCCGCCTCGTTGCCGCCGGCCATGATGATCAGTTCTCCGGCTTCGGCGCCAATGGTGCCGCCCGAGACCGGGGCGTCCACATAGGCGCCGCCAGCGGTTTCGATCAGGCCGGCGAGGCGACGTGTCACCGGCATCAGGGTGGTGCCCATGTCGATGACCAATTGGCCGGGACGGAGGCCTCCGAGAATCCCACCCGGCCCCTCGGTCACGACTTCGACGGCCGGGGTGTCGGTCAGCATGGTGATGACCATGTCGGCCCGTTCGGCGACACCGCTGGGGCTCTCGCCGTCGACCATGCCCTCGGCCACCAGTTCGGCGACGGCGCCCGGCGAGCGGTTATGGACCACCAGGCCAGCGCCGGCGGCGGCCAGGTTGCGTGCCATCGGCCTGCCCATCAGGCCGAGGCCGATGAAGCCGATCATGGTTCCGTTCAGGTCCGCCATGATGTTGTTTCCTCCTGGTTCTTGCGTCGCAGATGACCGATGCTTAGATAGCGGTCAATGATCGGGCATTCCGCCCCGCCCCGGAACCACGGCACGCCATCACCATGGAACCCATCGTCAACGTCGTGCTGCCGGTCTTCGCCATCATCCTGGCCGGATTCCTGACCGGACAGTTCCGGCTGCTGGGCGAGGAATCCAGCGAGGCGCTGAACCGCTTCGTCTACTACGTGGCGTTGCCGGTCTTGCTGTTCTATTCGTTGGCCCGGGTCGAGCCGGACCGCATCTTCAACTGGCCCTTCATCTTCGCCTTCACGGCGGGGTCGGTCGTCACCATGGCGCTGGCGATACTGGCGGCACGGCTGCTGTTTCGGATGTCGTTCGCCGAGAACACGCTGTTCGGCACCACCGCCGTCTGGGCCAATACCGGCTACATGGGCATCCCGCTGGTCATCGTCGCCTTCGGTCAAAGCGCGGCGCTGCCGGCCATCATCGTCACGGTGATCCAGAGCATGGTCCTGGTGCCGTTGATCACTGTGTTGCTGCAGGCTGGTCGCGGCGGCGCGGGCGTCGGCAGGGTGCTGAAGGCGCTGGTACAGAGCCCGCTGGTCGTCGCACCCATGCTTGGCATGGCCTGGTCGCTGGGTGGTTGGGTGTTGCCGGCGCCGGTGGAGACGTTCTGCGCCATCCTGAGTCCAGCGGCGGGGCCGGCGGCGCTGTTCGCCATCGGTCTGTTCCTGGTCGGCAAGCCGATCAAGCGCGGCTTCGCCGAGGTCGCGGCGATGACCGGGTTCAAGCTGATCGTGCATCCGTTGATCACCTGGTGGTGCATCACCAGCCTGGTCGACCTGGATCCGCTGTGGACCGCCGTCGGCGTGCTGACGGCGGCGCTGCCGGCCGGCGCCAACTGCTTCGTCATCGCCCAGAACTACGGCCTCTACGTGCATCGGACGTCCGCCGCCATCCTGGTTTCAACCATCGTCGCCGTCATCACCGTGTCGCTGCTGTTCGGCATGCCGGTGCTGACGGCCGTGGCCGGCCGGTCATGACCGCGCGCCGGACGGCTCGCCTGCTGATGGCGGCCGGCGTCGTCGCGTTCATCCTGGCGACGGCCTGGTGGTACGTGTTCTACGAGCAGATGCTGGGCCACAGCGTGAAGCAGGCGAGCGAATGCTTCTACTACGAAACCATGGCCTGTGGGGCGGCGCAGTCGGTGGACGTGCTGTTCGACGTGCCCGGTTACTCGCCGCTGGCGCTCTATTCGGCAATTGGCCTGTTCGTCCTGGGGATGGCGCTGAACGTGATGACCCCGGATGCCGAGGGCAATGGAGGAAAACCTGACGGCGAGGCCTAGCATTCAAGGAAACTCCGTGTCTCGGCCACTGCTTCGGCCAGGCCCAGGCGTTGCACCTCGATGCCGTCTGGGAAGGCGCTCAGCAAGCGGCTGGGCAGCGAGCGGTCGAGCATGACGAAGACACCCTGGTCGCCCTGGCGGCGGATCAGCCGGCCGTAGGCCTGCTTCAAGCGCAACCGGACGTGCGCCTCGTCCCAGGCCCGGCCGCCGAACTCGGCGCGCCGCGCCCGGTGCAGGATATCCGGCCGCGGCCAGGGCACGCGTTCGAAGACGATCAGCCGCAAGGCCCGGCCCGGTACATCGACGCCGTCCCTGACCGCATCGGTGCCGAGCAGGCAGGCGTCTTCCTCAGCCCGGAAGATGTCGACCAGGGTGCCGGTGTCCATGGCGTCCACGTGCTGCGCCAGCAGCGGCACGCCGGCCTCGTCCAGGGCGCCGGCGATGCGCTTGTGCACGTTGCGCAGGCGCGAGATGGCGGTGAACAGTCCGAGGCCGCCGCCGCCGGCGGCCAGGAACAGTTCGCGGAAGGCACTCGCCACCAGGTCGGGACGGCCCTTGTCCACGTCGCCGACCACCAGCACGCGGGTCTGGCGGGCGTAGTCGAAGGGCGAGGGTTCGCGCGCCGTCAGCGCGGGTGCCGCCATGTGCCGCGCGCCGGTGCGGGCGAGCGCGGCGGGCCAGTCGATCACCGTCTCGTCGGCGCCGACGGTTTCGTCCAGCAACGTCGCCGAGGTCATCAGCACCCCGTGGGCCGGCGCCAGCACTTGTTCCGCGAAGGGCACCATGGGGTCGACCCAGTGCCGGTGCACGCCGACGTCCACGTCGCGGCCCTGGCTGCGTTCAACGCCGAACCAGTCGACAAAGGCCTCCGGCGTCTCATTTGCCAGCGCGCGCAGCATGTCACGCCAGGCTGCCACCTGACCGATCCCTCGGCGCTCGAGACTACGTGCCACCGCTTCGATGCGGTTGCGGGACCAGGTGTCGAGCGTGTCGGAGTCCCGGTCCAGCAGCCCCATCAGCGTCTGCACCAGCCGCGCCATGGGGGCGGCCAGGCGGGCCAACTGGGCCTCCAGCTTGGCCGCCGCCTCGATCAGGCCGGGCACCGTCGGATGCGGGTCGCACTCAAGATCATAGGGCGAGTTGCCGTCCTGGTCGCGAGCCAGCACTTGCTGGCGCACGCACGCGAGGAAAGCTTCCGCCGGCCCCTGCGCGCGACCCTCGGCGAGGCGCTGGTGCCAGCCCGGTCCGGGCAGCGAGCGGGCCTGGGCCAGGGTGGCGTCGAGGGCTTCCAGGGCATCGGCATCACCGGCGACCAGATCCTCCATGCGTGCCTTCAGGCCGCGCGACCGCGACCGGCCACCGGCCTCGGCGCCGAGCAGCCAGCGCCGGAGGTCGGCCCCCTCGCGGCCCGAAAGATGGGCGGAAAACGCACCGTCGGCGGCGTTCATCAGGTGGTGCCCTTCGTCGAAGACCAGGCGGGCCTGGTGGCCTTCGTCGCCCTGGCCCAATCCGCCCATCGCCGCCTGCACCATCACCAGCGCATGGTTGGCGACGACGATGTCGGCGTAGCGGGCACGGCGCTGCACGTGCTCGATGAAGCATTTGCCGTAGTGCGGGCAGGCGGCATAGGTGCATTCGCCGCGGGTGTCGGTGAGGTCCAGCATGGCGCCGTAGCCGATCAGGTCGGCCAGCCAGGCTGGGAAGTCGCCGCCGACCATGTCGCCGTCGCGGGACGCCAGGGCCCAGCGTGCGACCAGGCCCAAGGCCACCGGGTCGCGTCCACCCTGGGCCCCGCCCTGGGCCCCGCCATGGCCTCCTGCGGTGCCCTTCACCGCATCCTCGAAGTTCAACAGGCAGAAGTAGTTCTCGCGGCCCTTGCGGACGACGATGCGCTCGGCCTTTTCCTCGGCGTCGGGCACCAGCCGGTCCAGTTCGGCGTCCAGTTGGCGCTGCAGGTTGCGGGTGAAGGTGGAGATCCAGACCGGTGCGCCGTTCTTCTCGGCCCACAGGCTGGCTGGCGCGATGTAGCCGAGGGTCTTGCCGACGCCGGTGCCGGCCTCGGCGACGACCACATGCGGCTCGTCGCGGCGTTCGCGCGGCGCGAACGCCTGGGCGGCGACCGAGGCGAAACGGCGCTGACCTTCGCGGTCCTCGGCATGGCTGCCCAGAAGCTGAACCAGTCGTGCACGCGCCTCGACGGCCTCCACCGGCTTGTTGGTGGCCGGCGGCGGTGGGGGCGCTTCCTCCCACTCCGGCAAATGGTGCCAGATCTTCAAGGCCGCTCCGGCTTGCCGGCTGTCCAGCCTCTCCGGCCCGCCGAGTGCCGTCAGAACCGGGTTGCCCCAGGGCCAGCCGGCCCGCGCCATGGTCCAGGCGATGCCAATCGTGGTCTTGTCGCCGGATTCGGCGGTTCGCAGTTCGGCCAGCAGCGCCCGGGCGGCCCGCATCAGAGCCTCGGCCTGGCGTTCCAGCGTGGTCGGCAACTCCAGGCCGAGAGCCTCCGCTAGGCCCCGCGGCGTCGGCAGGCAGAAAGCGGCGGGGCGGACGAAGGCGAACAGTTCCAGCACATCCATGGCGCCGACCGGACCGGCGTCGAGCCGCCGCGCCAACGCCTTCCTGTGGCAGACCAGCGGTCGGGCGCCGCCGACCAGCCGTTCGCGGGCCTCGGCCAGGCTCAGCGTCTCGACAACGCCGTCGCCCGAAAGCCAGACCGCGTCGCGGCCGCCGACGACGAGAGCGGGCGACGGCTGTGGTTTCTCAGGGGACTGGGCGTCGGTAGACATGGCGCGGAGTATAAGCGCCGGCCAGTTCGCGTGCGATGCCCAACGTCGCCTTCCGGGCGTGTTTCAATGATTCAATCCAGGTGCGTTTTGGCACCGCCTGTGCTATGCTTCGTCCCTCGGTAGCGATGCCGACTGCGCCGGGGCGTTGCCCGGGTCGCGCGGGTTCCCGTTTACGGACGGTCGAGCCGCGATCTAGAGAGGCACTGGCCTCTGGAGCACCTGAAATTCTGCGGAAGGAGGCTAGAAAAATGACACCACCGGACCATTCAGGCGACATATCGACCCACTGAAACGAGGCTCGGTCCTATGTGATCGGGCGGTGAGAAAATCACCCATAAAAAGGCCCCGCCGGTCCGGCGGGGCCTTTGCCGTGCGGCGACGGCCGGTCGCGTCGGAGCAAGGTTTCCTTGCCCCCGGATTTGCGCCAAACTGAATTGCCGATCAACACGGGAGACCATTCATGGCCAAGAAGCCGCTTGCTGGTGCCGCCGAGGCGCCGGAAATTTTCGCCGACGAAGCATCCAGTGTCACCATTCGCCGCAACGTGGCGCGTTTCACCTTCACCAGTGATCGTCCGCTGGGCGAAGGCGCCGATGCCGAGCCGGTGGTGGTCGGCCATCTGGCCATGTCGGTGACTGGATTCCTCAGCCTCTACGGACGCATGGACAGCATTGTCCGCCAGTTGCGCGAGGCCGGTCGGATTGGCGCCGGCGAGGCCGCGGCACCGGCCAAGAAGCCGGCTCCGAAAGCCGCGAAGAAAGTGGCAAAGAAGGCCGCCAAGAAACCGGCGAAAAAATCGTCCCGCAAGTAGCCCTACAAATGAAGGGTTTTTCCTTGCCCGTATTCGAATGGGCGTCTATTCGTTGACGTCATGAGTGACACTGAAACCCTGGACGATCTGGCGCGTGCCGCCCTGCTGTTGCTGGAAGACGGCAACCCCATGGCCGCTCAAGCCGCGGCGAGTGACTTGTTGGCGCAGGATGCCGGGCGACCGGAAGGGTTGTTCGTTGCCGGCGCGACGGCTTTCCAGATGGGGGACGGGGTGCGGGCCGAGGCCATGTTCCGCCGTCTCGCCGACGCAGCACCCGATGAGCCGACGGCGCATTTCAACCTCGCCAACGCGTTGAAGATGCTGGGCCGGTCGGACGAGGCCATCGAGGGCTTCCGCCGCGCCATCGCGCTGGCGCCGGACTATGCCGCCGCGCACAACAACCTCGGCAATGTGCTTTCCGATTCGGGCGACGAGGCGACGGCCATCGAGGCCTACCGCCAGGCCGTGGCCGTCGACCCTCATCACGCCCAGGCCTGGGCCAACCTGGGTAATTCGCTCAGGGCCGAGGGCAGCCAGGAAGAAGCGGTGGCTAGCCTGCGCCGCGCCGTCGACCTGGAGCCGGCGGTGCCCAGCTATCGTGTCGAGTGCGCCGCCACTTTGGCGGCCGCGGATGAGGCGGCGGAGGCTCTTTCGGTCATCGATCAGGGTTTGCAGGATTTTCCTGGCCAGCCCGGTCTGTTGGCGGCCCGGATGCAGTTGCTGGCGGCCGCCGGCCGCGCCGACGAGGTGCGGGCTATCGCCGACCTGGCACGGACCCTGTTTCGGATCACCATCAAGCCGCCCGAAGGTTTTGCCGACATCGCCGCCTTCAACCAGGCGCTGGCAGATCATGTGGTCGGCCATCCGGGCCTGGCCGCAGGCGTCGCCGGTGAGAGACGCGTGGAAGATTTGCTGGCCGAGCCAGGGGGGCCCATGCCGGCGTTGCGGGATATCCTGGGCGCGGTGGTGACCGAGTATGTGCGCCTGCTGCCGGACGATGCCGAGCACCCGTTCCTGCGTTTCAAGCCCGAGAACTTCCATCTCCACATGTGGGCGGTCGTCACGGCCGCCGATGCCGGGCAGCCCGTGCATGTGCAGCCCGGGACCTGGCTGAGCGGCGTCTATTGGGTCAGCGGTGCGACGGCCAGTGCCAGCCAACTGCAACTGGGCGCGCCGATGGCGGACTTTCCTGCCGGCGCCGGCGCGGCGGCGCTGGAAACGGTGCCCGTGGAAGACGGCATGGTGCTGGCACACCCATCGTGTGTCAGTTCCTCAATGGCGCCCGCGGCGGTGGAACGCATCGCCGTCGCCTTCGGGGTCGTGCCGGTGGTCGTCGACGGGGCCGAGCCAGAGGCCGCCGAACCTCAGGCTGAAGCGACCGAAGACGGCGCCAAGCCGGGTATCGGCAAGATCAGGCTGCTCGATAACTGACCGTCGACGCGGGGCTCTGCTGAATGGTCTGGTAGACCACGCAATAGCGCTCGGTCAGCTTGATCAGTGTTGCCAGTTTTTCCTCGTCCGCTTCGGTCTCCAGGTCGAATTCGAGCCTGATTTCGCGGAAACCGACTGGTGCTTCCTTGTCGACGCCCAGGGTGCCGCGGAAATCCAAATCCCCCTCGGCGCGCACGGTGCCACCAGCGATGTCGATGTCCAGCGCCGTGGCGACGGCTCTCAGCGTCACGCCGGCGCAGGCCACCAGGGCCTCCAAAAGCATATCGCCCGAACATGCCTGGGTGCCGTCGCCGCCGGTGGCCGGGTGCAGGCCGGCCGTGACCAGCGCGCGGCCCGTGTCGACCTTGCAGGCGATCCCGTCGCCGTCCAGACCACCCTCGGCCGCGAGGGTAACCACGGCTTTTTCCGGGGTTTTTCGGTAGCTTTCCTTCAATGGAGCCTGCAGGGCTTTGAGGTCGTCGGAACGCATGGTAATTCCCTCCGATAGCGGACTCCGACGATAGCGGCTCTGTTCACCGATCACAATTGGTGGCGCCTGTCGCCCATGGGTCGAAATTTTGCCCAATTCGCGCCTTGATGCGGCGCCATTTTACGCTTATCGATTCCCTGACGGGCAAGGACGCCCGGTCGACAACACGAGGAACCACCGGACCGTGCTCAGAAGGAACAAGATCGCGATCGAAATCGGCGACCGATTCGTCAAGACCGATGACCCCCGCACCGTCTGGATCGTTGCCGGCCGCGGTAGTTCCGTCGCGCCCATTCCCCACTACAAGGTCGTGCAGGACGGTTACCACAGCCGCATGCGGACGCTTTCGGAAGTGGTGTTGCTGGACCCCGACTTCTACCGGCGTGTCCTCGAGCCCTGACGCCCCGCCCGGCGCCACCTCATCGACCCCCAATCGACGGGCGGCCGACCGCCGCGATGACGACCGCCGGGATAACGAGCGCCGCGGTGCCGAACGCCGCCAGCGCCAGGCCGAGCCCGGCCTCGTCGTCGCCGGCTGGGATGGCGTTGAGCGCCGCCTCCAGGACCGCCGCGCCGAAAAGGAACGCCGGGCCGACGAACGGCGCGACCGGGAGCGCCGCCATCAAGAGGAAACTCTCGACGGCTTCTGGCCCATGGATGCGGAGATGGAATCGAGCCATCGCCGCCGCCTGGCCGATCGAGCCGAGCGCGATCGCCGCGATGACGAGCGCCGCGCCGGCGACCGGCGCCAGGGTCAGGCGGCACCCGGCCAAGGTCGGCACGGGGGTTGGGACGGGGCCGACCGGCGCGACGATGACCGCAGGGCCAAGCAACGCCGGGAAGACGAACGGCGTACCGCCGAAGATGCCCATGGCGAAGCCGTGATCGACAGTTTTTGGGCCATGGATGAAGACATGCGCCGAGAGCACGAGCGCCGCGATGCCGACCGCCGCGATCAGGAGCGGCGCGCCGGCGGCGAGCGACGGGACGGTGACAGTGCCGCCGAGTTGGAGGCCGAGGAACGCCGCCAGCGCCAGCGCCGCGAGGATGAGCGCCGCGACGATGAACGGCGCGAACTGCAGCGCCGCATCCGTTCCGCCAAGATCGCCGACAGTGGCAAGACGCCCGGCGTCTAGGCGTTGGGCAGATAACTCAGTGGTGGCCGGGCGGCGGTTCGCCCTTGAGGCTGTCATAGGCGACCTTGCCGGCCGCGTAGACGGTATCGAGCAGAACTTCGCGGGCATCCTTGCCGGCGCAGCCAGCGACGGCGAACGCCATTAGTAGAACGAGAATTCGCGGGGCCTGTCGCATGGCCGGGAGTCTAACGCCGATGCGGGGAGCAGCGCCAGCCGTGCGCGATCAGGCGGCGCGGCCCAGTGGTACCGACGCGCGCACGCCCATGATGTGGCAGATGGCGTAGCAGAGCTCGGCCTTGTTCATGGTGTAGAAATGGAAGGCATCGACGCCGGACGCACTCAGCACCCGGCACTGCTCGGCGGCGACGCTGGCGGCGACCAGGTCGCGGGTGGCTGGCGCGTCATCCAGACCCTCGAATAGGTCGATCATCCATTCCGGCACGTGCGCGCCGCACATCCCGGCGAAGCGCGAGAGCTGAGTGAAATTGGTCACCGGCAGGATGCCGGGGACGATGGGAATGGTGATGCCGGCCCGCCGCACCCGGTCGAGGAAGCGCAGATAGACGGCCGGATCGAAGAAGAACTGGGTGATGGCGCGGGTGGCGCCGGCGTCAATCTTGCGTTTCAGGTTGTCCAGATCGAAGGCGGCGCTAGGGGCTTCCGGGTGGACTTCCGGATAGGCGGCGACGCTGATCTCGAATTCACCAATGCGCCGGAGGCCGGCCACCAGGTCGCTGGCATAGGCGTAGCCCTCTGGGTGCGGCTCGTAGCGGTTGCTGCCGCGCGGCGGATCACCCCTCAGCGCCACCAGGTGGCGCACGCCGGCGTCGCGGTAGCGCCGCGCCAGGTCGTCGATCTCGGCCTTGGGCTGACCGGCGCAGGTCAGGTGCGCCGCCGGTTTGACCCGGGTTTGGTCGCGGATCCGCTTCACCGTGGCGAAGGTGTTCTCCTTGGTCGTGCCGCCGGCGCCGTGGGTCACCGAGACATAGGCCGGTCTGAGCGGCGCCAGGTGCTGCACGGCCTGCCACAGAGCCTCGCTGGCGGCGGCGTCGCGGGGCGGGAAGAACTCGAACGAGACCTCCACGTCGTCAGGCAGCGGCTGGGCGATCATCATTGCCGGCAGCGGCGGCCGCCCGAGTGCCGAAACGTTCTTCAGGCGGGCCGCCTCTGCACGGCGCCGGGCGTGGCGCCCGGGAAAGCGATGGGTCACGGTCTCAATCCTCCGGTTGGCGGGCGTCGCTGAGTGCACGGACCTGGCCGCGCACCGGTTTGCGCCCGAGCCAGAGCGTCACCGTCAACGGCTCGCCCGGCAGATGTTCGATGGCCTCGGTCTTCAGGCCGGATGCCGCGAAGGCATCCTTGATCTCGGCGTCACCGAAACCGAGGCGCCGGTGATTGTGCTCGGTGCGGAGCGTTTCCTCGCCGTGCGGCGCGAAATCGACCACCAGCAGCCGGCCTCCCGGCGCCAGCACGCGCGCCGCCTCGGCGATGGCGCCCGGCGGGTCGGCGACGAAGTGCAGTACCTGATGTATCACGGCCACATGGAATTCCTGGGCCGGGAACGGCAGCCGGTAGAGGTCGGCCTGGCGGACCCGGCAATGTTCCAGGCCGGCCTGTTCCAGCGCCGTGCGGGCCAGCGTCAGCATCTCGCTTGAGATATCGACGCCTTCGCCGTAACTGATGTCGGCGGCCAGCGCCTTCAGCATCTCGCCGGTGCCGGTGCCGATGTCAAGCAGACCCCCGATCGGCGGCTCATCTCCGTTTCGGGCCGTGGCGTCGCCGGCCAGTAGTTTTCGCGCCAGCGCGTTGACCTCGGCTTCATCCACGTGCAGCGAGCGCAATTGGTTCCATTCCGCCGCGTGACGGCGGAAATAATCATCGGCGACGGCGGCGCGGGCGCGCTTGACCTCGGCCAGCCGGCGACGGTCCTCGGCCAACTGGTGGTCGTCGGCCGGCAAAAGGGTCAATAATTCGTGAGCGAGCGCGGCACCGGCGCCCGTAAACGCCAGGCGATAGAACACCCAACTGCCTTCCGGCACCCGGCGCAGGATGCCGGCCTCGGTCATCAGCTTCAGGTGCCGGGAGACCCGAGGCTGGCTCTGGCCCAGGATCCGCACGATCTCGCTCACCGTCAGCTCGCCGGCGCGGCAGAGCGCCAGAATGCGAAGTCGTGTCGGCTCGGCGAGCGCGCGAAGGCCGGTCAGGATGCCGTCGAGCGGCAGGGAGTCATTGGCAGGCATCAACATAAGTATGAATAGACATATAAAGATATTGTTATGTCAAGTGTAGAATTCGATATCGAGTATGTCTACGCCGCTTCGGGACGTGCCTTCGATGGAACTGGTCTGATAATTGCCATCGGCGGGGGTCGATGCGGGCCACACCCCTGTATTCGAGGGCGCTGGAATGGGCCGATGCGCCGATGGACGGCCTGACGGACGAAAGAGGCGCTTGACTTGCGCGCCGTCATCAATAGCTTTCCCCGGCGTTGGTTGAAGTGATGCCGGGAGTCGTCGCGTGGCTGCTCGTCCTAATATGTTCATTCGGATTCTGACCGTCGTGCTGATCGTGACGCCGATGGCGTGGCTTGCCGCGTCCGACGCGCGGGCCGGGGCATTGGAGGACGGCGCCGTCGCTTTCGTCGAGACGCTGTCCCTGGATGGCATCGGCTCGTTGACCGGCCAGGACGTCAGCATGGAGAAGCGGATCGAGAAGTTCCGCGTCATGTTCAACAACAGCTTCCATGTCCCGGCGATCGCCCGATTCGTGCTCGGCCGCAAGAACTGGAAACAGGCCAGCAAGGAACAGCAGGCCGAGTATATGACCCTGTTCGAGGACCTGATGGTGGTCTCCTATGTCGACCTGTTCTCGTCCTACGCCGGCGAATCGCTGAAGATCCACAAGGCCGTCGCCGATGACGCCAGCCGCGCCACGGTGCACACGGACATCATCCGCCCCAACGCCGCCGACACCCGGCCCATCCGCGTGCTCTGGCGGGTCGGCACCAACGGCAAGCTCTACAAGGTGCTGGATCTGGTGGTGGAGGGGGTGTCATTGAGCATCAACTACAAGCGCGACTTCAAATCCACCATCCGCCGCGCCGGCGGCCTCGACGGCCTACTGGTCGAACTGCGCGCAAAAACCACCAAGCTTCGCGAAGAAGCGAAGGGGAACTGAAGGTTCCCGCCCCCTAATCCCTAGTCAACGGCTTGTATTTGATGCGGTGCGGCTGGTCGGCGTCGTCGCCGAGGCGGGCGCGACGGTCGGCTTCGTAGTCTTCGTAGTTGCCTTCGAACCAGGTCACTTGGCTGTCACCCTCGAAGGCGATGATGTGGGTGGCCAGGCGGTCCAGGAACCAGCGATCGTGGCTGATTACGACCACGCAGCCGGCGAACTCGGCAATGGCGTCTTCAAGCGCACGCAGCGTTTCCACGTCCAAGTCGTTCGTCGGTTCATCCAGCAGCAACACGTTGGCGCCAGATTTCAGCATCATGGCCAGGTGCACCCGGTTGCGTTCGCCGCCTGATAGCTGGCCCACCTTCTGCTGCTGGTCGCCGCCCTTGAAGTTGAATTGGGCGACGTAGGCGCGGCTCTGCATGGTGCGCTTGCCGAGTTCGATCTCGTCGAGTCCGCCGGAAATTTCCTGCCACACGGTCTTGGCGTCGTCGAGGGCGTCGCGGGACTGATCCACATAGCCCAGCACGGCGGTCTCGCCGACGCGGATCTCGCCGCCGTCGGGTTCCTCCTGGCCGGTGATCATGCGGAACAGCGTGGTTTTGCCGGCACCGTTGGCGCCGACGACGCCGACGATGCCGCCTGGCGGCAGCTTGAAGTTCAGATCCTCGATCAGCAGGTGGTTGCCGTAGCCCTTGCGCAGACCCTTGGCCTCGATGACCAGGTCGCCGAGCCTGGGTCCGGGCGGGATGACGATCTGGGCCACGCCGGGCGTCATCTCCTTGGACTTGGCCAGCAGGTCCTCGTAGGCGGTGATGCGGGCCTTGGACTTGGCCTGACGGGCGCGCGGGCTCTGGCGAATCCAGTCGAGTTCGTTGGCCAGCACCCGCTGGCGGGCCGACTCCTCGCGTTCCTCCTGGCCCAGCCGCTTCTGCTTCTGCTCCAGCCAGGCCGAGTAGTTTCCCTCATAGGGAATGCCGCGGCCGCGATCGAGTTCCAGGATCCAGCCGGTGACGTTGTCGAGGAAATAGCGATCGTGGGTGACCATCAGCACGGTGCCGTCGTATTCGCGCAGGTGCCGTTCCAGCCAGGCCACGGATTCGGCATCCAAGTGGTTGGTCGGCTCGTCCAGCAACAGCACTTCGGGCTTTTGCAGCAGCAGGCGGCAGAGCGCCACGCGCCGGCGTTCGCCGCCCGACAACTTGGCCACGTCGGCATCGGCCGGTGGGCAGCGCAGCGCGTCCATGGCGATCTCGATAGTGCGTTCGAGCTCCCAGCCGTTGGCGGCGTCGATCTTTTCCTGCAACTCGCCCTGTTCGGCGAGCAGCGTGTTCATCTCGTCGTCGTCCATGGGCTCGGCGAATTTTTCGCTTATGGCGTTGAAGCGGTCGAGGTCGTCCTTGACCCCGCCGAGGCCGGCCATGACGTTCTCCTCGACACTCAGGTCGGGGTCCAACTGCGGCTCCTGCTCCAGGTAGCCGACGCGCACGCCGTCGGCGGCCCAGGCCTCGCCCGAGATGTCCTGGTCGAGCCCGGCCATGATCTTCATGAACGTTGATTTGCCGGCACCATTGACGCCGAGCACGCCGATCTTGGCGTCGGGCAGGAATGAAAGGGTAACGCCCTTCAGCACCTGCTTGCCGCCGGCGAAGGTCTTCGAGAGATCCTTGACGACATAGGAATACTGGTAACTGGCCATGCTTGGTCTCCGGTCGGCGGGGAGGGTGTGGGCGGTCTTGTATAGTTTTCGCGGAGGCCGCGCAACGACCGGCGGATGTGACGAAACTTGATCTTCGTCAACGTCACTCGAGGGCAGGCTGCCCTAGGATCATCCGCCATGCCGCGTTAGGCTTGCGTGGCGGGCTGGTGACGGAGGGAGGCTGCCGGGGATGGAGAAGAAAAGCATCGGCACGATGTCGCTGCGGCGCGTCGTTGCATTGGCTTTCGCTTGTGGTGCCCTGGCCATCGCCTTGGTTCTGGTGGTCGCGGGTTGGTGGATCCACGGCGCCGCCGTCGCCGACCCGGCGGGCGGCCTACCGGCGATCAAAATGGGTGGCGGCACCATCGCCGCCGCCGTCATCGCGCTCGCCGTGGTCTGGGTGCTGCTGGACCGCCACCTGCTGAGGCGCGAGATTGATCACCGCAGCCTGCCATCCCGGCCGGAGTTCTTCGACTTCGAGGATCTCAACCAACCCATGCACCTGAGCGAGATGGCGGGCCGGCCGCTGAAGGAACTGGACTATGTGGTCTTCGATACCGAGACCACGGGGCTGCGGCCATCCCAGGGGGACGAGATCATCTCCATCGCCGGCGTGCACGTGCGAGCCGGCGAGATCGACGAGGCCGAGCCCTACACGCGCCTGGTCGACCCGGGCATGGCGATCCCCAAGGAGACCATCCCCATCCACGGCATCACCGACGACATGGTGGCCGGCGAATCGCCTGTCGGCGACGTGTTGCCGGGCTTCAAGGATTTCGTCGGCACCTCCATCCTGGTCGCCCACAACGCCGCTTTCGACATGAAGTTCCTGCGCCTGAAGGAACAGGCGACGGGCGTGGTGTTCGACAACCTGGTGTTGGATTCCCTGCTGCTGTCGGTTTTCCTGGAGCACGAATCGCAGAACCACTCGCTGGACGCCATCGCCGAACGCCTCGGCATCGTCGTCGAGGGCCGCCACACCGCGCTCGGCGACAGCCTGGTGACGGCCCGGGTATTCCTGCGCATGCTGGATATGCTGGAGGCCCGCGGCATTACCACGCTGCGCCAGGCCGTCGACGTGTCGTCGCGCATCGAACACGTGCGCAAGATGCAGGAGCGGTTCTAGGTCCGAGCGCGAGTGTCAGTAGACCTCGCCGGCAAATTCGAAGCGGATGCGCTGGTGAAAGCTATCAACGGATTTCAGCGCCCCCTTCAGCAGCCAAACCTCGCGCTTGGTCAGGGATTTGGGCTGCACGAAATTGGTGACATCGCGGCCGGCCTCGAACTCGTTGATCTGGTGGCGTAGCAATAGGCCGGCGATGAGGCGGAATGCGCTGGCCAGGCTGTCGTGCAGATCGGCATCGAGAACGCCTTGTTCCGCCAGCGCCGCCATGCGGCCAAGCGTCGGGTTGGCGGTGACGCCGGCGCGCAAGGCCATCAGCCGGATGCCGTTGACCAGCGGCATGGTGCCGTGGTGCTTCAGGTTGACCGCGCCCCGGTGCTCGGCCGGCTCGCGCACCGTGACGAAGCGGTTGAACCAGCCCAGCGCCGCGCCCTGCGCGGCGTCGTTACTGCCGAGGGCGCGCAGGAAGCCCTTGTTGCCGGTGACCAGATCGGCAACGTGCCGGCGCAGTTCGTCGGCCGGGGCCGCATCGCCGTAGACGGCGCGATAGTCGAAGAAGATGTCGCACAGCCGAAGCCCCATGGGGTTCATTCTTTCGCACCACATCTGCGTCTGCGCCTTCCACTGGCTGAGTGTCTTGCGCCAGAGCGGGCTGGTGGCCATGACGTAGCCGTTGCAGAAGGGGAACCCGGCAGTGTCCAGGTGGGTGGTCATGCGCTCGGCCAGTTCGATGAACCAGCCGTCGATGGCCGTGTGGTCGTCGTCCGGGTAGTCCTCGAGGATGAAACCGTTGTCCTGGTCCGGGTGGATATAGTTTTCGCCCCGGCCGCCCGAGCCCATGACGATAACCGTGAAGCCAACCGGCGGCGCGCCGCGCCCGGCTTCGGTCATTTCCATCAGCGCGATCTCGACGATGCGCCTGTAGATGTCGTTGTTGACGTGGGTCAGCAGGGCCTGGATTTCGTCCACCGGCATGCCTTCGTCGGCCAGCTCGCGGGCCAGGCGGACCTGCACCGCCTTGGTATCGCGCAGGCCGTCGATGGTGTTCTCGTGGGTCAGCTCGTCGATCTGATCCATCAGGCGTTCGGCCGCGTGGGCCATGGCGTCGTTGAGGTCGAGCATGCCGGTGAGTGTGCCCGACCCGTCGACCACGGGCATGTGTCGGTGTCCCAGCCGGCGCATGCGTGCCACCGCGTAATAGAGGTACTCGTCGATGCCGATGGTTTCCACGGGCGCCGACATGACATCGCCACAGGGCTGGTCGGCGGAAGCCCTGAGGGCGACACGGCGGACGATGTCCTGTTCGGTGATGATGCCGGCGACACCGCCCACATCGTCGACGACGGCGGCGGCGGAGTGCTTCCCGGTCGCCATCCGGCCGACCACATCGATCAATGGCGTCGATGGGGTGACCCTGAGCGCGTCGGCGCGAACGAAATCCCGCACCTGGCGGGAAAACACCACGGCGCGTGAACTCACGCGGTCTCTCCCGCCGGCGTGGGCGTGGTGCGCCAGTCGTCGAGCACCTGCTCGGCGCGCACCAGGCGGCGGAAATCGTCGCGCACCAGTTTCCATTTGTTGTGGATGGAATTGAGGACGATTTCCTTGTCTTGTTTCTTGAAGTCGTCGATCACCGGGGCGACTGCGACCAGGGCATGGCAGCTTGGCTGGAACGGGCCTTCATCGTCTTTGATTTCGGCCCAGGCGATGGTTGCGAGGCGGGTATCGAAAGCCTGGCGCGCGTCATCGAAACCCTGGGGCCGGACATCTGGCACGGGCTCCGCGTCGAGGATGGCATGGACGACGTGGCGGGCCAGCCGGCTCAGTTCCTCCGCGCCGGCATCGGTCGTGCGGCCGACGCCGGCGGTGGCGTAGACCGCCATGTCGGCGAGGCACTGCAGATAGAGTTCCCAGGTCGCGACCTTGATCGAAACGACGAAGGCCTCGTCTTCGAACCAGAGTACCCAGCGCGTCCCCGCTCGTGCTTTCAGGTAGCCGTAAAGCGTTGTTTGGGCGATGAACTTGGCACGCTGATCGACGAATCTAACTAGGTCAGCAGATTCGATGATGGGCGGTTCACGGCGCATAAACCGGAGCCAGGGTAAATGGTTAATTGTTTGATTATAGATACTTAGCAATAGATTGCGCATACTTTTCCATATTTAAATTGGCCTCATCAGGGGAAAATGATAACAATTCCGCGCGTTTCGCGCCTGCCTTTGTTTGGCGCGATACATTGGTCGCGTGATATTTCCGACTATTCTAGCTTTTGGTCGGCACGCACCCAACGGGGGAAAACCAGCAAGGCACAACGGCGCTCCGGCGCCAACGACAACGATAATCAGAACAGAAAACCGTGTGCCATAGACAAGGAGAGTTTTCATGGCTGACATACCTGCCTCAACACTAGAGGCGCATTGGGCCAAGACGAAAAGCCTCACGTTCACTGTGCTCGGCTTGTGGTTCGTCTTCGCGTTCGTCGTACACTGGTTCGCGAACGCGCTAAACAGTTTCAATATTTTCGGTTTCCCGCTCGGCTTCTACATGGCCGCTCAGGGATCCCTCGCTGCCTTCGTCATCATCATCTTCTGGCTGACAAAACGCCAGGCGGCGATCGACGAAGAATTCGGCGTGGCAGAGGAATAGGAGGGATTCATGAAGGGAGACTTTATCGAAAACCTTCCCAAGATCTATGGGTTGTACACAGGCGGCTTCGTCGTCTTCATCCTGATTATGGCGGTCTTGGAACAGGTAGGCGTCAGCGCCGAGACAATCGGTATTCTGTTCGTCGCATTCACCATCGTCATCTACGCGGCCATTGGTTGGCTGTCGCGCACCATGCAGGTCGATGCCTACTACGTCGCCGGCCGCTCGGTGCCGCCGGTGTTCAACGGCATGGCCACCGCGGCCGACTGGATGTCGGGTGCATCGTTCGTCGCCATGGCCGGCGGCATCTACTTCGGCGGTCACGGTTATCTGGCCTTCGTCGTCGGCTGGACCGGCGGCTATGTGCTGGTGGCCGCGCTGATGGCACCATACCTGCGCAAGTTCGGCTGCTACACGGTGCCGGACTTCATCGGTACCCGCTACGGCGGCAATCTGGCGCGTCTCTGTGCCGTGGTTGTCCTGGTGGTCGCGTCCTTCACCTACGTGACGGCGCAGATCAACGCCACCGGCACCATCGCCGCGCGGGCCTTGCAGATTCCGTTCGAGGTCGGCGTCTGGTTCGGCCTCCTCGGCATCCTGCTGTGCTCGATGCTCGGTGGTATGCGGGCGGTGACCTGGACCCAGGTGGCGCAGTACATCGTGCTGATCATCGCCTATCTGGTCCCGGTGATCTGGATGTCCAACAAGCAGGGCTTTGGTGTGATCCCGCAGTTCGCTTACGGCGATGCCGTGGCGCGGGTGACCGAGCTCGAGGCCTTGCATCAGGTCGGCGCGTTGATGCCGGCCGCCAAGGTTGCCGGCCTCAAGGCGTTGACCGTGCCGCATGCCGCGGCCGGTGATTCGATGCTGGCGAGTTGGAAGTTCGTCACCCTGACGTTCTGCATGATGGCTGGCACGGCGTCGCTGCCGCACATCCTGATGCGCTACTTCACCACACCATCGGTGAAGGCGGCTCGGGATTCGGTGGCCTGGTCGCTGCTGTTCATCTTCCTGCTGTACTTCACGGCTCCTGCACTGGCGACGTTCACCAAGCTGCAGGTTCTGGATCCGAACCTGGCGACCGGTATCATCGGCAAGGCGTTTTCCGATGTGCAGGCGCTCGATTGGGTGCAGAAGTGGAGTAGCGTCGGGTTCCTGAAGATCATCGACAGTAACAGTGATGGCATCCTTCAGATCAATGAGTTCTTCATGCGTGGGGACATCGTCGTCCTGGCAACGCCGGAAATTGCCGGCCTGCCGTATGTGATCTCGGGTCTGGTGGCCGCCGGTGGCATGGCCGCGGCCATGTCGACGGCTGACGGGCTGCTGCTCGCCATCGCCAACGCGCTGTCGCACGATCTGTACTACAGCATCATCGACCCCGAGGCCGACACCAAGAAGCGCCTCGTCGTTGCCCGTGTGCTGCTGATCTGCATCGGTGCTGCCGGCGCCTTCGTCGCCAGCCTGAAGCTGACCAGTATCCTCGGTGCGGTGGCGTGGGCCTTCGACTTCGCCATGTCGGGATTGTTCTTCCCGCTGGTGCTGGGTGTTTGGTGGAAACGGGCCAACCGTGCGGGCGCTGTTGCCGGCATGATTGTCGGCTTCACCTCCGGCACCTGGTACCTCTACATGGTCAAGTGGGGTGGCATGACGCCGTGGATCGGCATCGACCACCTGCGTTTCGGCATTATCGGTATCGCTTGCAGCCTGATTGCCATGGTGGTGGTCACGCTGATGACGCCGGAGCCGGACGAAGAGACCAAGGCTATGGTCGATCAAATGCGTATCCCGAAGGGCAAGGCGGTGCTTTCGAGCGACCACTAAGCCTTTCGAATCAACTCAATCACCGGGGCGAAGCTCTGCTTCGCCCCGGTTTTTCTTTGCCTGAACTCATCGGCAATACTTGTGGCGACCCTTGTCAGGGCGCCGGTTTTTTCTATCCTGGCGATGCGGATACGGGCCGAACGGAAGACACACCAATGGTAGCCGAACCCTTCTCGCTCTGGGTCATCATCATCGACTACGGTCTCGGCGTCGTCATGTGGACGCTGATCGGGCGCAGCGCCATGAACATCTTCCTGCCCGAGAATTCCGAATTCTTTTTCATGAAATTCTTTGTCCGCTCCACCAATCCGTTGTTGAAGTGGTTCGGGCCGGTGACGCCTAGTTTCCTGATCCGTCCCATGCAGCCCCTGTTCGTGGCCTGGTTCTTCTTCATGTTCCGCTTCTACCTGATGCCATGGCTGCTCGGATACGACGTCATGGGCATGCTGTCGTTCCCGCTGGAAGGCGATATCGCCGGAGCCATCTTTCGCGTTCGCAACTGAGCGGCGTGAACGGTCAGGCGGAGCGTTCCAGTTCACGGGTGATCAACGCGATCAACTCACGAACGTTGACGGGCTTCGTCAGATAGGCCTCGAAGCCGGCCTCCAGCGCGTGATCCACGTCCGACTTCATGGCCGCGGCACTGATGGCGACGACCGGAATGTGGCTGGTCGCCGGGTCCGCCTTCAGGTGATGCAGGGCCTCGATGCCGTTCATGCCTGGCAGGTGGATGTCCATCAGGATCAGCGCCGGGCGATCGCGCCGGGCAATCTCGAGTCCGCTCTCCGCATCCGTGGCGATGCTGAGCGTCAGCGTCGGCAGGGCCTCGAAGATCATCTGCATCAACTGCACGTTCATGTCGTTGTCCTCGACATAGAGGACCAAACCCGGCGTGCCGTCCAATGACGGCAGCGTATCCATGCCGTCGGCCACCCAGGAGGCAGGCTCGACCTCCGGCTTCGTGGGCTCCTGGCTACTACTCCCAGGGGCGGGCAGCTCAATCCAGAAGTGGCTGCCGTTGCCGGCCTCCGAGGTAAAGCCGATATGGCCGCCGAGCCGTTCCATCACTTTCTTGGAGATGGAAAGGCCGATGCCGGTGCCTTCGATGCCGCGGTTCTGCTGGCCCAGGCGCTCGAAAGGCTCGAACACCTGCGCGTGGTATTCGGCGCCGATGCCCGGCCCATCGTCGATTACCGAGATCCGGTACCAACCGGCATCCGTCATGGCGGCTTGCAGGTGCACCGTGCCGTTCCGCCGATTGTATTTCACGGCATTGGAGAGCAGGTTGATCACCACCTGTTTCAGCCGCGTGGCGTCGGTATCGATGGTATCGCCCGACGGAGGTTCAATGGCTTCGGAGACGGTGATGTCGCGTGCCGCCGCCAGGCTGCGTGCGAGCAGGAGGCATTCTTCGAGCGCGGCGATCGGCTCGGTCGGCGCGATATCCAGGTCGGTGCGCCCTTCCTCGACTGTCTCGAATTCCAGAACCTGATTGATCAGGCTCAAGAGCAGTTCGCCGCCGGTGCGGATCTGGCCGATCCAGGAGCGGTGGCGCTCGCTGGGTGGTTCCTGGCGGTCGCTCTCCATCAATTGGGCGAATCCAAGGATGGCGTTGAGGGGCGTGCGCAATTCGTGGCTCATGGAGGAGACGAACTCGGATTTGGCGCGATTGGCCGTCTCGGCATTCTCCTTGGCCAGTCGCAACTCTCGTGCCGCCTCCATTTCATCGGTAACGTCCGACCCTGTTCCCCGGTAGCCGACGAACCGGCCATCGGGGCCGAACACAGGCTTGCCGCTGATGGAAAGCCAGACCATGCGGCCATCGGGCAGAGTGCGCGGGTGGGTAAAGTTACTGAAGGGCCGGTGCTGCTGCAGGTCGTCCAGATGTCGGCGCCAGGTATCCGAATCGACGCCGGGAATACCAGTTTCCTCGCGGGTCTTGCCTATAAGCGCCTGTTGCGGCACCCCGGTGATCGGCGTGAACAGGTCGGAGAAATAGCTGAACCGCATCCGGTCGTCCATTTCCCAGAACCAGTCCGAGGCCACCTCGCCGAAATCTCGGAAACGTTGCTCGCTCTCGGCCAGCAAACGTTCCGACCGTTTTTGGCGTGTGATATTGCGGAAGATGGCGACATAAAGGGTCTGGTTGCGTACCCGGGCCGTGCTGACCGAAAGTCGGATCGGGAAAACCGCGCCCGATGCCGAAACGCCGGTCGCTTCCACGGGCGCGTCCGCGTCCGCCACGCTGGCTAGCCAATCACTGTCGGAGGTGCCGTCGGCGACGCCATTCTCGTCGACGCAGCAATCGCGCACCAGGTCCAGCAATCGGGTCCCGGTCATGTCGGCTGGCGGGCGGCCGAACATGCGGCAGGCGGCCTGGTTGGCACCGGCGATGCGGCCGTCGGTGGTGAAATTGACGATGCCGTCGGCCGCGGCCTCGAAGATGACCCGATAGCGGGCCTCCCCGGCGGCCACGCTGCGGTACCCGGCAATGGCGACACCGATGACGATGACCGAGGCCAGCGCCGCTGCGATGATGGCCTGGATGGCGGCCTGGCGAGCCTCTGCCCGAATATCGCCCATGGCAACGCCCACGACGGCGACGATGGGGAAGTCGGCGACGCGCTGGTAAGAGAAAATCCGTTCGATGCCGTCGAGCACGTCGACCTCGCGGTAGGTTCCGGCCGGCGCCTCCTCCAGCACCCGCCATAGAACCGACCTGGCCACGTTCTGGATCGGCGTGACCAAGGCTGCGTCGGAATGGGCGCGCAAGGTCTTGTCCAGTCCGACCAACTGGGCGACTGCGCGTGGGCCCGGTTTCACGCCTTCGAAAAACGCGGTCACCTGGGCGACGCCGATGGATCCCATGAGCACGCCGTCGAAACTGCCGTCGCGGTTGCCGATGCGGCGAACCAGCCGCAGGGTGACGCGGCCGCTGTTGCGCCCCTTGCGCGGCAAGGAAAGCACCACACCATCATCGCGGCGCGCCTGCTGGGCCTTGAAATAAGCGCGGTCCTTGGCCGTGGTCCCGGGCTTCACCGGCCGTCCCGAGATATATCGCGGCGTGCCGTCCGCACCGATCAAGGTGATGTGCGACATGATCGACGTGTCGACGGGGACATCACGGACGAAACGGTCAAGATTCTCGACCGACCTGTCCTCACCGTAGGCATGCCGCGCCGCGCGAACGTAACTGTCCGCATAGCGGAAGGTGCGAAGGGTCTGCTGTTCGAACAACTGCGCGGTATGGCTCGCCCGGGTCAGGGCGCGCTCCGTCGCCAGTTCATGGTCTCCGCTCACCACCTGGATGGTGTAGCCCCAGATGACCGCCAGCAACACCACGGCACCGAGCCCGAATGCCGTCGCGCGCGAGCGCCTGGGCGTGCCGCGGGCGGGCGGGGTCAATCCGTGCCGTTGGTCCCCCGGCGACTGGGCTTGACGGTCATTCATCATGACGCGGGCCACATGGGCCCGACCCCTTGCTCCTCATGCCACCAATGGTTCGATTACACCGGCATACGCGTAATGTGTCAAAGAAACACCCGGACCTTGACGTGATCAGGCGAAGCCGTCGTTGCCGGCACCGCAGACGACGGCGGCGACGACGGCATCCTCGGGCACGTCCACGCGGCCGCTCATCAAGGCGGCGACACCGGCCGCTCCGGCCAACTCGACGCCCAGGCTCATTTCGAACCACAACCAACGCGCCGCCGCCCGCATCTCGTCGTCGTCAACCAGGACGATGTCGTCCACGTCGCGGCGGATGATGTCGAAGTTGATTTCGGCGCTGCGCCGGGGCGCCAGGGTCACGGCACCGGTGTCGATGCCGTCGAGGGTCGTTACCTCGCCCGCTGCCAGGCTGCGGGTCAGGGTCGGTGCACCCACGGGCTCGACGCCGATCACGCGGACGTCCGGCTTCATCGCCTTGGCCGCCGTGGCGATGCCGGAAATCAGGCCGCCGCCGCCGATGGCGACGAGAATGACATCGATATCGGACGACTGCTTCAACATCTCGCGCCCCACCGTTCCCTGTCCGGCGATCACGGCTGGGTCGGCGAACGGATGGATGTAAGCGAGGCCGTCCCTGTCGGCATGGGCCAGTGCGGCGCGGTTGGCGTCGTCCCAGACGGCACCTTCGATCACGACGTCGGCATCCCACCGCTTGAGCTTCTCGACGGCGGCCGCGGACACGATCTCGGGCAGGTAGATGGTCGCCGTGGTGCCGGAGGCACGCGCCGCGTAGGCGACGGCGATGCCGTGGTTGCCGCCGGACGCCGTGACCACGCCGCGCGCCACGGCGTCGTCGCCAAGCCCGAGCAGCGCGTTGTTGGCACCACGTGCCTTGAACGATCCTGTGACCTGCAGGCATTCCAGCTTCAGCATCAAGGGTGATCGGCTGGCTGGCTCGCGGATGAACCGTGTGCGCAGGCAGGGCGTGCGCCGCACCCGGTCCTTGATGCGCTCGGCCGCGGCTTCGATATCGTCCAGGGTCACGGGGGGTGTTTGGGCATCCATCAATATCTCTCCATTGCACGCGTCATTCCAACATAAGCGGGCCAACACAAGCGGGACAACATAAGCGGGTGATGGCGGCGCGCCAATGCCGTCTGTTTTGACGCCGACCCGCAAAGCCGGCAGGCTGGCGGCCGTATGAGGACGCGAAGAATTTTGGGAGGTGTCGATGGTTCCCCTGATCGGATATGCGGACCGGCTTTCGGTCCGGCCGGGCGAGCGCATCGCCTTCAAGGTGTCGAGCCAGGCCGGCGGGCCGTACGACGCCGACCTGGTTCGCGTGCATTGCGCCGATCCGAATCCTGACGGGCCCGGCATTCAAGTCGATCCGGTGGCGGCCGAGTTCGCTGGCAGTTACCCGTCGCGTCGGCAGGCCATCGCCCAGGGCTCTCATGCGCGGGTCGAGTGGCCGGCAGCAACCGGTGCGCTCGGCGACGTCACCCTGGTCGCGACCATTTGGCCGACGCTTCAGCCCAAGGGCGCGACCGGCATCCTCTCCGGCCTCGATTCCGACGACGCGCCCGGCGTGGCCCTGGCGTTGACGGCCGCGGGCGCCACGGCGTTCATCGGCGGGACCGAACTTTCCACCGGCCGGCCGTTGGCCCTCAGGACCTGGTATCGCCTTTGGCTATCCTACGAGGCCGCGAACCGACGGCTGGTGGTTGGGCAGATCCCGGTGGCCGGCGAAGGCATGGGGCGGCGCGCCGATAGGGCGGAGGTGACGCTGGACAGCCAACCCGACCTGGACGGCATCCGGGCGTTTTTGATCGCGGCCCTCGGCGGCTCGCCCGCCGCCGGTCATTTCAACGGCAAGATCGAGGCGCCGGCCGTCTACGCCGCCGCACTCGACGCCGCCGCGGTCGCGAACCCCGGCACCGACGCCCTCGCCGCCTGGAACTTTTCTCAAGGCATCGAGTCCACGACCGTCACGGAAACCGGTCCCCTCGGCGCCCACGGCACGCTGATCAACATGCCGGCTCGCGCCATGACAGGCAGCAACTGGTCCGGCGACGAGATGTGCTGGCGCCACGCGCCCGAACAGTATGGCGCCATCCATTTCCACGACGACGACCTCGGCGATTGCGGCTGGCAGACGGATTTCGAGTATCAGGTGCCGGACGATCTGGCGAGCGGCGTCTACGCAGCCAGGCTGCGCTCGGGCGACGACGAGGATACCATCCCCTTCTTCGTGCCGCCGCCGAAGGGCCGGACGACCGCCGATCTTTGCGTCATCATCCCGACCTTCACCTATGTCATCTACGCCAACCAGGCGCGCTCCGATTACGGCCCTGAATGGCACCAACGGGCGGAAGCCTGGAACGCCTATCCCCACAATCCGATGCAGTATCCGGAATATGGCTGGTCGACCTACAACTTCCATGGCGACGGCAGCGGCATCTGCCACGCGTCGCGCCACCGGCCCAACATGGGCATGCGGGTCGGCTATTTCCCCATCGCCGAACCCAGGGGCTCGGGCCTGCGCCACTTCCCGGCCGACACGCACCTGCTCTATTGGTTGCAGCAGCGCGGCACTTCGTTCGATATCGTCACCGACCAGGAGGTGCACGATGAGGGCGTGGATGTGCTGGCACCCTATCGCTGCGTCCTCACCACCACGCATCCGGAATATCATACGGCCGAGACCCTGGACGCGCTGACCGCTTATCGGGACGGCGGCGGCCGGTTCTGCTACCTGGGGGGCAATGGCTTCTACTGGCGGGTGGCGTTGCACACAGAGGATGACGGCATCATCGAAATCCGCCGGGCCGAGACCGGCATCCGCGCCTGGGCTGCCGAGCCCGGCGAATATTACCACGCCTTCGACGGCGCCTATGGCGGCATCTGGCGCCGCAACGGCCGGCCGCCGCAGCAACTCTGCGGCGTTGGCTTCTCGTCCCAGGGCCAGTTCGAGGGCAACCACTATCGGCGCCGGGCGGAAGCCGGCGACGCCCGAGTGGCCTGGATGTTCGACGGCATCGACGATGATGTGCTGGGTGATTTCGGCCTCTGCGGCGGCGGGGCTGCCGGTTACGAGCTCGACCGCGCCGACCCACGCCTCGGCACGCCCGCCCACGCCCTGGTCGTCGCCACGTCCGAAGGCCACGATCTGGACGCCTTCATGCTGGTGCCCGAGGAATACCTAACCCACGTCGCCACCTGGCCGGGGGAGCCAGTGGCCGACCTGATCCGCGCCGATATGACGTTCTTTGAGACACCCGGGAACGGGGCCGTGTTCTCGACCGGCTCCATCACGTTTTGCGGCAGCCTCAACTGCGACGACGGCGGCAACAACATCGCCCGCCTGCTGGGCAACGTCATCGACCGGTTTCTCGATCCGGAAGCCGAGTTTCCGTTACCGGGTGGCTGAGCTCGGTGGTGGCTGCGGGTCGGCGCCGCGCAGCACACGGGACGCCATGACCATCGGCCACCAGTAGAGCCGCCCGACGCTGTGCCAGGTGCCGTCGCTGCCGTCGCCCAGGCCCATGGGGAATTCCTCTTTCTCCTTGGGCACGTAGAGGGTGCCGAACATCCAGTCCCAGATGGCGAAGGCGAAGCCGCAGTTACGGTCCCGATGGCGGTCCAGGGTGGAATGGTGGATCTGGTGCTGGGCCGGGCTGATGAAGATGTAGTTGAGCGGCCCATAGTCCAGCCAGACATGGCTGTGGCGTAGGTTGCCGATCAGATTGTAGACGCCGTGCGCCACGTGCAGGCCCAGGAACAGGTAGATGCTGACCGCGCCGGCACCGAGGTAGAGGAACAGCCCGGTCACCAGGCCGCCCAGCAGGTTGCCGCCGAGCGCCATCACCAAAAGATCCACCGGATGCGTGCGAAACGCGGTGATCGGCGTCAGTGCCTCGGCCGAATGGTGCACCTTGTGGAACTGCCAGAAGAACGCCACCCGGTGCTGCAGGAGATGCGCGAGGTACCGGCCGAAGTCGAAGGCCAGGAAGAAGGCCACGGTATAGAGCACGCGGATGGTGACGGCGTCGAACAGCGGTGTGGCGCGCGTGCCGAGCATGGCCGCCAGCGTGGCCTCGATCCACAGCCCGAACTCGCCGCTGGTCAGGATCGCCGGCGCGAAGATCAGCGGGAACAGGATGCCGTTGATGACGTAGTAGCGATAATCCGCCTTGGTCGACGGCGCCCACCAGATGCGCCGGCTGAAGGCCTGGCCGACGGCCGTCGCTGCACCGCCCGCGGTCCCTCGGCCCAGGATCGCCGGCACGCCGATGGCGAGGATGCCAGCCGACAAGAGATAAGGCCAGTAGAGCCCCGTGTCCGCATAGAGGAACGCCGTGAACGGCCGCACCGCCGTGTCCATCAGATGCTCGGGGGAAAAATCCATGGTGTGTCCGTCTTCCCGACCTCGGGGTTCCCAGCCGGCCGCATACACATTAACAATGATATCGGAAACATCGGGCGGCGGGAACGCCGCGGCAATATCGAAGGTTTGCATGATCGAAGCCACGAACCTGAGGAAGTCGTTCGGCGCCGTGACGGCGCTGGAGGGCGTTGATTTCACCGCCCGCGACGGCGAGGTGACAGGCCTGATCGGTCCCAACGGTGCCGGCAAGACGACGGCGCTCAGAATCCTCTACACGGTCATGCAGCCGGATTCCGGCAGCGCCATCATCGACGGCTTCGATACCGTCCGCGACCGCCAGCAGGTGCAGCGCAGCATCGGCGTGGTGCCGGATAGCCGCGGCCTCTATCCGCGCCTGACGGCACGCGAGCACGTGCGCTACTTCGGCCGCCTGCACGGCATGTCGGGGGCCGATCTGGAATCACGGATCGACGAACTGGAACGCCTGCTTGGTATGCGGGAATTCATGGACCGCCGGGCCAAGGGGTTCTCCAAGGGCCAGATGCGCAAGGTGGCGATGGCCCGGGCCATGGTCCACCGACCCCGGAACCTGCTGCTGGACGAACCCACCAACGGCCTCGACGTGGCCAGTTCGCGTGCGGTTCACGCGCTGATCCGGGAACTCCGCGACGCCGGTCATTGCGTGCTGTTCTGCAGCCATATCATGCAGGAGGTGGCCAGCATCTCGGACCGTATCATCGTCATTCTGAAGGGCCGCGTCGCGGCCGATGGCAAGCCCGAGGATCTGCTGCGCGATACCGGTGCCGCCAATATCGAGGAGATGCTGCTGGCGCTGATGGGAGACGACTATTTGGGCGAATGGGGCGGAGACGACCTTCATGTGGCGTAACGTCTCCATCGTCTTCTGGAAAGAGATCATCGACAACGCGCGGGACCGGCGCTCGCTGCTGGTCGCCTTTATCTACCCGCTGATGGGGCCGGTGCTGCTGGGGTTGCTGATCAGCGCCGTGGTCGGCGTCGTCACTGCCAAGCCGACGGCGGAGACCAAGCTCGCGATCAGCGGTCTCGAGCACGCGCCGCAACTGGCCGCTTTCCTCAAGCAGAAAGGCATCATCGCCATCCCCGCGCCGGCGGACCCGGCCACGGCGGTGCGCAAGGGCGCGGTCGAGAGCGTGCTCATCGTCTCCGAGGAGTTCAGCGACCGTTTCAAAGCCGAGCGGACGGCGACGTTGTCCGTCGTCGTCAACTCCTCGCGCCTGCCCGGGCTGCTGGCGCTCAACCGCATCGCCGGCATCCTCGGCGAATTCAACCGCGAGGTCTGGGAGGAGCGGTTCGCGTCGCGTGGCATCGACCACCGGGTCATCCAGCCGTTGGCCATCAAGAGCATCAACGTCGCCGAGGGCGAGCACATCGCCGAGTTCCTGCTGTTCATGGTGCCACCGTTGTTCATCTTCAACCTGTTCATGGGCGGCGTGTACCTGGCCATCGACGTGACGTCGGGCGAGCGGGAGCGGGGCTCGCTGGAGCCGCTATTGATCAATCCCATCGAACGCTGGGGGTTGATGCTCGGCAAGTACGGCTCGGCGCTGTTTTTCACCGCCGCCGCCGTGTTGGTGCAGTTGATTGCCTTCCGCCTGGTCTTCGAGATCGTCGAGGCGCCGGACCTGGGCTTCACCCGCACCCTCAGCCTGGTCAACATCATCGGCATCTTCATCATCACCCTGCCATTGATGATGCTGGCCGTCGGCGTGCAGGTGGTCATCGCCACCATCACGCGCTCGCTGAAGGAGGCGCAGACCTACCTCGGCCTGCTGCCCCTGGTGCCCGCCATTCCGGGCCTGGTCATGGTCTTCGCGCCCGTGCAGGTGCAGGACTGGATGATGCCCATTCCGGTATTTTCGCAGACCCTGCTGCTGGGTCAGATCGTGCGCGGCGAGGGTGTCGAACTGGTGAACGTGGCGGTGTCCATGGGCACCTCCACGGCCATTGCCGCCCTTCTGATCCTGCTGACGGCCCGAATGTTCGATCGAGAGAAGTTCATCTTTGGCGGCTAGGGGTTGGCTCGAACCTCGTAGAGGGTGAAGAAATCACCACCACCGATGCGGCGAAGGCCCTCCGGCGGCGGCGACGCCGCGACACCCGGGTGCAGCCAGGCGACAACATCGAACTCGCGGCGCCATTTGTCGACGATGGCCGCGTTCCACGCCGCCTCGACCATTGGGTCCGCCTGGCCGGCCAGCATCATGGGTGTTGCCGGGCGGGCCTTCTCCTGGATCAGGTGCCGGTAGGGCTGGCGGATATCGAGCGGTTGCAGGTGCACAAACATCAGCGGAAAGAAAACGGACCGCTCGATGACGGCCAGCGACGGCATGTGCCAGTAGCCGGAGAACAGGCAGTCGCCGGTTTCGGCCGCCGGTTCGATCACCGGCAGCAGCCGCGCGCCCCGCGGCACCACGTCGAGCGCCTGCATGAAGGCCCGGCCCTGGCTGTCGCAGCGCTGCATGCGGTCATGCACCTTGTCCAGTCGCAGTCCGCCGACCAGCGCCAGGGTCACGGTCAACAGGATGGTTAGGCGCCGGTCGTCCAGGCGGACTTCCAGGCCGGCCAGCACCAACAGGGCGGCCAGCAGCGGAAAACGCACATGGGTCAGCCAGATGCCGAACAACTCCGCCGGCATGGCCAGGCTGACCAGCGCCAGCCCGATCACCGGCGCCACCAGGACCGGGGCCAGCACGAGATACCGGCGGGCCAGTCCCCAGACCAGCAGGATCAGCAAGACCGCGGCCGCGGCGAGATCGAAATCATTGAAGAACATGACCGGCGAGGCCACCGCGTCGAGCCGGCTCCAGGCACCGCCGAAGGTCGTCAGGGTGCCGTGGCTCGGTGCCGGGACCTGAAACCACAGCACCACGGGCACCAGGAACTGGCCGACCAGAGCCATGTCCGCTGGTTCCAGTCGGGGATCGCGCCGAAAAGCGTCCAGGCGCATCAGCCCCAGTATCAGGCCGTAGGCGCCGAGCGCCATAAGGTGGACGAAGAACAATCCGACGGCGATTACCCCCGCCGCCAGCAGCCGGGCCGGCCAGGCCCATCGACCCGTGGCCAGCCAAGCCGCCACGCCGAGCACGGCCAGGCCGGCACCCAGGGTAAAATTGACCAATCCGATGGCGATCGCCGCGTTATAGGCGAACAGCGCCGTCGCCAACGGCAGCAGCCCGACCCGGCCGGTGACCTGATGGCGCAGCAGGGCGACGCCGGCGAACAGCGTGACGATGGCCAGGCCGACGATGACCCGTCCGGCCTGATAGGGCGTCATCAGCTTGAGCAGCCCCAGCATCAGCAGATCGTTGGCCATATTGGGGATGACCGACCAGTCCGACGTGTAGAAGCGCTGCAGGTCGGCGTCGCCGGTAAGCCGCGCCAGCACGTGGCCGCGCGCCACATGGTTCAGTATATCGGCGCCTGGCGGCAGGTCGGCGGCCAGTAGTGGCGCCAGGGTGGCGGCGAGGACGGCGAGCCAGAGGGCGCCGACGAGGGTCGGGGCCATTGGCGTCGTCGCGTTGTCGGCTGACCCGCTCACAACCGGATCACCACCAGGCCGCCGGCACGGAACAGTGGAGGCCCGGACGCGGCCGCCAGGGCTTCGAGGGCCTCCACATTGGCCATGAAGTCGAGATAGAACTTCGAGGCCATGCGGAACTCACCGTCCGGCCCGCCGAGATAGTGCTCCCAGAGCCGCCGGTTGTAGAGGCATCCGCCGGGCACTCGGAAATCCCGGTAGGCGACGTGCGAGATACCTTGGCCCAGCAGATAGGCCCGCAACGCCTCGGGTCCCTTGAAGAACGGCATGCCCGGGTCCGGGCTGGCCGCGCCCGGGATGTCGACGGGGAGGATTTCGTTGCGCCGGAAGTCGAGCACGAACGGGTGGTCGACGGCGGTCAACAGGCGCGCGCCCGCGGGCACGGCGGCCTGCATGTTGCCATAGTGGGTGCGTTCCATCAGCGCCAGCGGCCGATGGCCCCAGTTGTCGATCAGGCGGCCGACGTCCTTGGACACCATCACCGGCATCAGCACCAGGATCGCGGCGCCGAGAATCCAGTTGCCCGCCTTGCCGACGTTACCGCTCTGGCGGGCGTGTTCGATGAAGATGACCCCGGTGCCGATGAAGGCGGTGTTGAGCACCGGCGCCACGTAGCGGTGGATGTTCTGCGGGTCCGACAAGGTGAACGCCCAGGCCATCGCGGCGGCGGTCACGATGGCGCTGACGTAACATGCCAGACCCGCCCTCGACGGCCGCCGAAAGGCATAGAGCACCATCGGCAGCAGGAATAGGGATAGGCGGGGATCGGCGAAGACCTCGGCGACGAAGGCCAGGTGCTGGCCCAGGTCCAGTTGGGCGGCGTAGTTCTCGAATTCCGGCCGGTGGTTGCCGCGGAGTAGCGGGTAAAGCGGCGTGCCGGAAGATTGCTGCAGCAGCAGCATCCATGGCCCGAGCGCCACCAGCGTTGCCGAGCCGACGGTGGCCAGGGCGCGCGCCGATGCCGCTACGGCCGTCCGAGCTGTCTCCGCGGCGCGGCGGTCGGGCCACCAGAACAGCACGACGATAATCGCCGCGGCAAAGCTGAAATTTGCCCGCAGGCTGGCCGCGCCGGCGACCACCAGCCCGACCAGAACCAGCGACCGCCAATCGGCACTGGTGGGCTCCGCGATCCGGTCGAGGGTGCGGAACAGCGTCAGGAACAGCACCAGGCCGGTCAGGTGGCTGTGGCTGTTCAACAATGGGAACGGCAGCAGCACCACCACCAGCAGGGTCAGGCCCAGCGGCACCAGGTCGTTTGGGCCCTGGCGACGGAACAGGCCGAGCACCAGGCCGAAGGCGGCGACCAAGGCGATGCCGCGGTCCATCAGGTAGGCGTTGGCCTCGCTGCCGAGCACGACGACCAGGGATTGCAGGAACGTCTGGCCGCCGAACCCGGCCAGCCGGCGCAGGCTGAACGGCTCGATCAACGTGCCCGTCTGCAGAAGCCGGGCGATCATCGGGAAGTAGGCGATGTCGTCGTCGCCGCAACTGGTGGCCTGGAAATGGACGGCCGCGGCATAGCGGGCGAGCACCGGCAGGGCGACCAAGACCAGTCCGACCAGGCACCAGGCGCCCAGGTCCGGCCTGGCGATGCCGTCGCGGAACGCGCAGGCCAAGGCCAGCACGGCGCCGAGCACGACGAAGCCGATCACGGTGTTGGCGGAAATCAGTCCCAACTGGCTGAGCAGGCCGCCCACGGCGACGGCCAGCGCCATGCCCCAGCCGGCCGAAAGTCCCCAGTCGGGCTTCCAGTCGGGGCCCGTGTCGGGACGCCCGACCAGACCCTGGCCGAGCAGGTGATGGACGATGCGCCCCCATCCCACGAGGCTCAGCAGTACCACGCCTCCCCAGGCGAACATTTGTACGAAGTCATCGGCCATGGCGTCGCGTTCCGCGGCCCGGGCCTAGCGGGCGACGCCAAGCTGGCGCAGTTCCTGCTCGGCGGCCCAGTACTGACGGTAGCCCGTGATACCGGTGGCGAGAGTCTTCCTGAAGTGTTGGATGGCGGCCTCCCGGTCGCCGTCGATCAGGCGCTGCTGGCCCAGGTAGAAATGCCCCACGGCCTCGCGGTTTCGCTGGTTCAGCCGGTCGGTATCGCCGATGGCCGTGATGACCTCCTCCGGCGAGGCCTTGCCCATGAACATCCGGAAGATGATGCCCGGCCAGCTGGTCCGGTTCTTGTGGCCGCCGAGGGCGCCGCGCGCCCGCGCGCCCGAGCCTTCCAGGCGGGCGTGGGCAAGAAAGGCCCAAAGCAGGGCATAGTCGTCGAGTTCGGCCGATCCTTTGCCCAGGATGGTGGTGAAGTCCTCGGCCGCCTGGCTCGGCCGGTTGGCGTAAAGCAACAGGATGCCGCGGCTCAGGCGGGCGTCGACATTGGCCGGGGCCAGCCGGATGGCGGCGGCGTAGTCCTGCATGGCGCGGTCCGGATTGCCGACCTGCTCATAGGCCCAAGCGCGGCCCACGTAGGCGTCGGCGAAATCACCGCGCCGCGTGATGGCTTCGCTGAAGTTACGGATGGCGGGGGCATAGGCGCCGCCCGACGCATGCGCCCAGGCGCGGCCGTGGTAGGCCTGCCAGTAGTCGGGCCGTTTCAGGATTGCCTGCGTGTACTCGTCGACGGCGCGGCCGAAGCGACCTTCCTGTTCGAAGGCGTGGGCCCGTTCCAGATGCCGTTCCGGGGTGGCGTCTTCGGCGGCGCTAGGCGGCGCCTTGGGCTTGCGCGACGGCACCACGGCCAGCAGCGGGCTCGCTGGTGCCGCCGTCTCGGCCACGACCGGTGGTGTCGATGGCGCGGGCAGGATCGTTGCCGGGAGCGGTTCGCGCACCGGCTTTGGCTTCTGGATCGGCGACGGCGATTCCGTGGCGGCCGGGGCGGGTTCTGGCCTGGGTTCTGGCCCGGGCTTTGGCACTCGCTTCGGCGCAACCGCCGGCGGCCCGGCCGGTGGTGAAGGGACGGAGGCCAGTGGCGAAGGGACGGAGGCCAGTGGCGAAGGGACGGGGGCCAATGGCGGAGGCGCGGGCGCCGGTGCCACCGCCACTACACGTGTATCGTTGGTCGTCGCTGGCTGCGGTTCCGAAGGCGATGTGGCCCCGGGTGGTTCAGTCTCCAGGGCCGCCGCCGGCTCGGGCGCGCGCACCGCCACGTCGTCGCCGGTCGGATCGGATTCAGGAAGCACGGTTTCGGGGGTGTCGGTGGCTGGAAGCGGTTCCGGCGCGGTCGCATTTTCGACGACGGCCGGCGTCGTTGGCGCGGTCTTTGGATCCGGCCCGGGCGTGGTTTTGGCGGAGGCTGGCGTAGTTTCGATGGCAGCGGGTGTGGTCGCTGCGGCTTCCGCATCGGGTGCTGGTTCCGCCGCGGGTTCGGGTGTCGTCTCGGCGACAGGTGTCCCGGCGGCTGGCGCCGTCGGCGCATCGGACTTCGACGGCTCTTCCGATTTCGCTGGTTCGGCGGCGGCGCTGGTGGGCGGCTCGGGCACGGCCTGGTTCGCCGGTGCGGCGGGTTCGGGTACGGCTTGTTCTGCCTGGGCCGTGGGCGCAGGGGGGGCTTTTGGTTCCTGGGCGGGCTCGGACGCCGGCGGTTGCGCACCGGCTGGTGCCGTTGCCGTTTCAACGGGCGCATCCGGCGCGCTCAGGAACCTGACGGCACCGACCCCCCCCAGGACCACGACGGCGAAGATGAGCACCAGGATCAGGTGGCGTTTCAAGCGTGGCGGGGCGACCGCCGCCTCGGCAGAGAGGTCGGCGGTCGCCTCGGCGGTCGCGGTGTCGCCGCCATCCCCCTTGCGGTCCTGTTCCGACCTGTTCAGTGCGTCCAAGATCAGTGACATGTCACTGGGTCCCGTCGATCGGTGGCGCGCGGAACAGGTGCTGGAGGCCCGGCCAGCTGCCGACCTCGTCGCGGATGGCGATCACCGCTGGCGCCTGGCTGACGCGCGGCAACCAGCCCAGGTTCAACGGGTCCAGGGTGACGAAGGCGAGGCCGGCGAGGCCGGCGGCCAGTCCCGCCGCCGCGACGACGCGCCGGCGGCCGGGGGAGCGCAGGTCGCCCAGCACCTCGATGGCCGCCTGCCGCGCCAACGCCGCATCGACGTCGCGCTGGCCGGCCGCATAGGCGCCGAGCAGGCAGCGGTCGCAGACATTGTTGATCAGACGCGGCACGCCGCGTGATTGGCGCGCGACAACGGCCAGCGCCCCTGGCTGGAAGGTCTCGGGCGCCATACCGGCGATGCCCAGCCGATGGGCGACGTAAGCGTGGGTTTCCCGCGTCCTGAGTGATTTCAGGTGGTAACGCGCGGTGATCCGCTGTGAAAACTGGCGCATGTCGTTGCGGGCCAGCAAGTCCTTCAATTCAGGTTGGCCGATGAGGACGATCTGCAGCAGTTTGTCCTGCGCCGTTTCCAGATTGGTCAACAGCCTGATCTGTTCCAATAGGTTGAGGGACAGGTTCTGTGCCTCGTCGATCATCAGTACGGCGCGGCCGCCCCGGGCGTACACCTCGAGCAGGTAGTTGTTGAGGGACGAGGTCAGGTCCTGGATGCTGTAGCGCGAGCCGGCGACCGTGATCTCCAGGTCGTCACAAATGTTGGCCAGCAGTTCCGCCTCGGTCAGGCGCGGATTGACGCAGAGCGCAAGTTCCACGTTTTCCGGTAGATGGTCGGCGAGGTAGCGCGACAGTGTCGTCTTGCCGGCGCCGATTTCGCCGGTCAGCAGCACGAAGCCGCTGCCGCTTTCGACGCCGTAGATCAGGTGAGCCAGCGCCTCCTTGTGACGCTGGCTCATGAACAGGTACTTGGGATCGGGAGTGTTGGAGAACGGGTTCTCCTCGATACCGAAGTAATCTCGATACATGACCCTTTATCCCCAGCGCGGGCGCCGACGCCCCGGACCCGGGGCCGCATGTTGAACCGCGGCGACGGCATGTCGATGCGATGCACGGCCGCGGTCGGACGAGGCTAGGTTTCGGCGAGGCGCTTCAATCGCGCATGATCCTTGATGATCAGATCCTTGTGCTTGCGTGCGATGACGCCGTCCCGGGCCAGGTTGCCGATGGCCTCGGCGACGATGGTCTTCTCGGCCCCGACCCAGGACGCCAGTTCGGCATGGTGCGGCGAGTTGCGGATGATCCACGAGCGAGGATCGCTGGTATCGGGCTCCGCCAGGCGGAGCAGTTCGAAGTAGATGCGCTGATGCGAGGTCATGGTGCTCATCCGCGTGACCCGCGTATTCAGTGTGCGGATGAAGTCGGCGAACTGTTTCAGCAGCGCCAGCGCGATGCCGGGACATTGCAGCAGAAGTTGGCGGAAATCCTTGCTCGACAGCTTGGCGACGCAGCCACCTTCGAGCGCGATGACGCGCGCCGAGCGGGCCTTCAGATCGATGGCTGACAATTCGCCGAAGGTCTCGCCGGGGCCGAACTCGGCCAGCGCGACCTCTTGATCGTCGCTCATGAAATCCATGGCCCGGAGGCGGCCGGCGACGACGAAATAGACGCTGGTGGTGGAATCGTTGACGTCGATGACGATGTCGTTCTCGGCGAAGTCCACCCATTCGCACTTCTCGGCCAAATCGTCGACGACTTCGCGCGGGGCTTCCATCAACAGCTTGATGCTGTCGAGGAGGCCAGACCCCTGTGCTGAAGGGCGTTCCGTATCGCTCACCTGGCTCTTACCTTCCAGCCCGATTGGTCGATGTTCATGTGTCACCCGCACCTATCTTGGCAAACCCCCGGAACGCATGCAAGGCGGGGCGGTGATCCGCAAGTCTCCGGAATTCAATAACTTTTTCCGTCCCTCAGTTCCGCCGAAGGGTCGTATAGAGCTTCAGATTCTGGCGCACGGCCTCGTCATCCAGGTCGATGCGCGCCAGAGATTCCGCCTTTTTGACGTCACCGATGATGCCGTAGAACAGCGCTAGGTTCTGCCGCATCTGGGCACTATGGCGCGCCACCATGGGGGCTTGTTGGAGAATCTTGATCGCACTCTCAATGTCGCCCGAGAGTGCCCGGGAAATGGCCATGTTGTTGAGTATCGCCGGATTATCCTTCGACAACGCCGCCGCCCGTTCATAGGCGTGGCGGGCGCGCGCGAAGTCGTCGTTCATGTCGTGCGCGATACCCAGCGTCGCATGGACATCCCAGTTTTCGCCGTCCTTGGCCCGCGCCGCCTCGAGAGATTTCACCGCTTCCGCCTTGCGGCCCGTCGCCAGTTCTACCTTGCCGCGCTCTAAAAGATAGGACGGACCGTCCTTCAGGCTGTCCGGTATCCGCGCCAGAGTTTGAAAGGCCTCGGCCGCGGCGCCGGAATAACGCAGGTTGCGGGCGAGGCCCAGGTAAATGTCCACGTCGTCGGTCAGACGCAGGCTGAGCTGGCGGTACTGCACCACGGCGGAGGGGTAGTCGCCGCTACTTTCGGCGGCGACGGCGGTCTCCAACTGCGATTCCGTCAAGCCATCGGGTCTGGATATCTCGGAGGCCGTCTGACAGCCGGCCAGCACGATCAGCAGGGCCGCCGAAATCGTTCCCAACCGGGCCGGTATCCTGGATGCCGTCCGCATGGCGTCATTCTCCCCGCGCTGAATCTGGAGCACCGGCGATTCTACTGAGCAACCGGCAAGGCGATCAAGCACACTGAGTTGGTTGGCACCCCCGTGCCGTTGCACCGGGACGTTCCCTCGATGGCTTATCAGGTCGAAATGTGTGCCCGCATCAACTCGGCCAGGCGATTTTTGTTGGGTGGTTTCAAGAGGAAGGTGTCGACCTTGTAGATTTGGGCCTTGCGATTGTTGGACTCGGAATCGTGGCCGGTCAGCATGAAGATGGGGATGTCCTTGAAGCGCGGCACTTCGCCGTAACGCACCCGCCGGGCCAGGCCCCAACCGTCCAGTTCCGGCATGTCGATATCGGTAATCATTAGGTCGATCACCGATTTTTCACTCTCCATCACGGCCAGGGCTTTCACGCCGTCCTCGGCCTCCAGCACCCGCGCGACCTGAAGTTTACCCAGGATTGCGCCGAGTAGGCGCCGGGCGTGCGCGTCATCGTCGACAATTAGGATGGTCGCGTTGGCGAATTCGTCATCGGCCATGCGTCAAAACCCTCGGCCCCCTGGAACACCTACCGATACCAGCCTAACGCGGAATCGTGACGCGGAAAACACTGCCCTCGCCGATCTCGCTATCCACGGTGATCGAGCCGCCATGACCGGTGACGATCTTCTTGACGATGGCGAGCCCCAGGCCGGAGCTTTTCTCGCCGCCGGTCGGCCGGTTGCTGAGTTTCTCGAAAGTGCCGAACAGGCGTTCCAAGTCGGCATCCGGGATGCCCGGTCCCTGGTCCCGCACCTTCAATTCGACGGCCCCGTCGTCGATCTCGAGAGAGACCGTGACCTCGGTATCGGCTTCGGAAAACTTGATGGCGTTGCTGATCAGGTTGTCGATGACCTGTCCCAGGCGGTCCGCATCGAAGGTCAATGGCGGCAGTGTGGGGGCGTCGTAGTTGATACGGATGTTCTTCTTCGCCGCCAGCATGTGCATGAGGCTGACCCGTTCGGCGACCAGCGCCGCGAGATCGCCTTCCGACGGCGTCATGGACAACTTGCCGCTTTCGATGGCCGAGACGTCCAGCAGATCCCCCAGCAGGCGCATCATGTTCTCGCTCGCCTGGTGAATAATCTCGGCGTATTCCTGATGCTCCTCGGGGGTCATGTCGGGGATCGAGATCAACAATTCGCTGAAGCCGTTGATGGCGGCGCAGGGATTGCGCAGGTCGTGCGCCGCCATGCCCAGGAACTTGTTCTTCAGTGCGTTGAGTTCCACCAGTTCCAATTGCTGACGATCGCTGACCTTGATCAGCCGCCGGGTCTGCTTCAGCAGTTTTCGGTATCCGGCCAGCAGGTCGGCGTACTCTTGCCGCGGGACGTGCGCGCCGTCTGTGGCGTCGAGAACACCGTCGGCAGCGTCGAGGACTGCGTTTTCCTTGTCGAAGATGGCGCCCCGGGTCATGGGTCGGGTTTCCGGTGGTGGCATGGCCGCAGGGCGGCTCGGCGATGGCGGTGGGTCAATGCCGCTGCGGCATGTTGCGGAATTTGAACAGGGTCGCCATTTCTTCGTCGTCGGGATTGAGCTTGACCTCGAATCGGAGGCCGATCCACTTCTCGCGCTTCCACATCACTTCGCAGCGCCTGAGCCCGTCGAACTTGTTGATCTTCAGTTCCACGTAGGATCCAAGTTCCAACTCCGTCCCCACCCTGACCCGCACGCCGGTTTCGGAAATGTCGGCGACGGAACATTCCCAGGTATTGCCGTCGCGTTCAAAAATGACGCCGCCGAAGATGGTCCTCCGGCGCATGCTGTCTCGTTTGTCTGATACGTCCGACATGATTTCGCCAGCATACTCCAGGCGCCGGGTTGTTCAAACGGCAATGCTTCCAGGGACGCCTCCCAGGGGTGCCTCCACTTGGGACAGGCCCATTGGCGGACAGGCCCATTGGCGGACAGGCCCGTTGGCAGTTGGATGGGATGGCCGAATCGATGCTTCGTTCTGAACAATGTGCGTGCTTGCGGGGCAGTTTCTTGGCCAGTTCAACCGCCAGGGTGAGCGATCACACATGGAGTGCGACCCATCCAGCGATTTCAAGTCCTCGGCTAGCACCGTGTTGTTAACCAATTCCCCTGGAACTCTAGGATATTTTGGGCGTCGTCGGCAGGAATGGAAGGCTGCGGCCGGATCATTATCGGTATTTCCCCGGGACCGTGATCGCGTGCTGCCATTCGACCTACGACGGGACCCTTGAGGCGGAGTCCGAAATGGCCCAAACTATCGGACAAACAGGGGGTTATGAGGTATAGTCCGGCCAAATATGACGACGTTGGTGGCAACGCATATCAGTAAACGGCACCATCGACGAAAGGTGAACTGCGGCTCGCTTGGAAACCCTTTTTTTGTCCTTCTTCGGTATGTTTATGGATCACCGTTGAAGAGGGGCTTCAAGAGGAGCAGCGGCGAGGCCTTGTTCAGGGGCCTTAACAAGATGGTTTCGACGCCGGACGGGTGGTTCAATCCGGCGTTGAGCCGGGGCGCTGATTTGATCGGGCGGGCGCCCGCAGATGAAACGATGAGAACCGGAGAAAGCGTTAGCGTATGCGGGTTCTGATTGTCGGATTGATCGTTCTGGCGTTGAGCGTTGCGGGAATCAGTACGTACCTGATCCGCAGCTTCTCTTCGCAGGAAGCGCTGAAGAAGCTCGAGGAGGAAGCCGAGCCGGTCAAATTCCGCGTTCTTTTGGCGTCTCGCGACGTGAATCCCGGCGAAATCATCAATAAGGATCAAGTTGTTTGGCAGGACTGGCCGGGCGAGCCGCCGAACGCCCAGTACATTGTCGCCGAACAGGAAGAGCAGAAGGCCAAGAAGCAGAATGAAATTATCGGTTCCGTCGCCCGCAAGGCGATCGTGGCGGGCGAGCCGATCCTCGCGTCCAAGCTGTTCAAGCGGGACGAAGCCGGGTTCATGGCCGGTATCCTCAAGAAGGGCATGCGTGCCGTGACCATCAATGTCAACGTCAGTTCGTCCGTCGCCGGCTTCATCCTGCCGGGTGATCGGGTCGATATCATGCTGGTGCACGACAAGGTCAAAGAGGCGCTCCGCAAGACCCGCAAGGCGGCCAAGCCAACGCGCGGGGATGGCCCGCCGCCGCCGCAGCCCCTACGCGTGCTCAACACCACGACGGAAACCATTCTCCGCGACATCCTGATCCTGGCCGTTGATCAGGCACTTGTTAGCCCTGAGGGAAACCCCGCGGTGGCCAAGACCTTGACCCTGGAGTTGACGCCCAAGCAGGGCGAGATCATCACGACCGCACGGACCATGGGACAGCTGTCGCTTGTCCTGCGCGGATTGGCCAGTGCCGACGAGGAACCAACGGCGCGGACCTATACCACCGATGTCGAGGTCAGCCCGTTCATGAGCGCCATCGAAAAGCGCCTGAAGGGCAAACAGGTGGACAAGGAGAAGAAGCTCGCCAACCGAATCCGCGACCTGGAGAAGGAGATGGCGGATCGGGACGAGATCATGAATGCCATGATGCGCAAGCTGCAGAAGCAATCCAAGGACCAGGCACGCGACATGCGGTCCAAGCTACGCAAGCTGGAGACAGCGAAGACCTCGCGCGAGAAGGAACTCGACGCCGCGGTCAAGGAACTGCAGTTGGAAAAGAAAGAAAAGGATTTGATGGCGCAGGAAAATACGGAAGAGCTGGAAGCCCTGCGTCGGCAAAGGGAGGCCGCCGACGCCGCGCCGGTCAAAAAGGCCGTCGCCAAGCCCGAAGTGAAGCCCGAGGAGAAGAAGGAACCGGTAAAGGTTCAGATTTTCCGTGGCGGCGCCGCCAAGACCCAGGAAGTCACGGTCAAATGAGGGTTGCCGCCCGCATTCGCGTCGTTGCGCTAGCGTTCCTGGCCGCCGGCCTGACCTGGCACGGCGTGATCGCGCAGGAGGTGCCCAAGCGACGGACGCTGACTATTCCGGCGTCGCCGACGGCAACGTCCGCGACGCCCGCGACCACGACCGTTCCGGCGCCGACGGTCCTGGAGGTCAGCATGGACAAGGCGAAGGTGGTGACGTTGCCGGGCCCGGTGCGCAAAATCGTCATCGGTAACGAGGCCGTGGCCGACGTGCACCTGGATCCCAGCAACCCGAACCAAGTATTCATCGTCTCCAAGGGCATCGGGTCGACCAATGTGTTCTTCATGGATGCCAAGGGCCGAATTGTGCATCAGGCCGAGGTCCGCGTGACCCTGGACCGCGAGGCGCTGCAGGCGGCGTTGGAGGAGATGCTTCCAAACGAAACCTTGGACGTCGCGGTCTATCGCAGCAGCGTGTTTCTGACCGGCAAGGTGCATTCCGCTGCCGCCTCGCTTCAAGCTGAAAATATTGCGCGGAAATTTGCCACCGAGGATGATGCCGTCGTCAACATGTTGAGGGTCGTCGGCAGCCAGCAGGTGGTGCTCCAGGTTCGCGTCGCCGAGATGGACCGCGCCGTGCTGAAGAACCTGGGGGCCAGCACCAGCGGTTTCTATGGCGGCCAGCGCAACCTGACATTCAACACGACCAGTCCGACATTGCAGTCCTTCGCGTCGGGTACGATTGTGACGCAACTGACTGGCGGGCTGGGGCCCGTCACCTTCGACGCCTTGGAGCGCCAGAGCCTGGTCAAGACCCTGACCGCGCCGACGCTGACGGCGCTTTCGGGGAGCACCGCGACGTTCCTGTCGGGCGGCGAGACGCCGGTGCCCACCGGCGTCGACCAGAACGGCAATGCGTTGATCGAATTCCGCGAGTTCGGCATCCAACTGGGTTTTACGCCCGTGGTGCTGGACCAGAACCGCATCAGCATGCAGATCTCCACCGAGATCAGTGAGATCGACACGAACAATACGTTCACCGTGGCGTCGCTGCAGGTCAGTGGTTTCAAGACCAAGCGCACCGAAACCACGGTCGACCTGCCGCCGGGTGGCACGTTGATGATCTCGGGCATTCTGCAGGACAACATCAACGACACCGTCAACGGCTTCCCGTTCCTGAAGGACGTGCCGGTGCTTGGCGCGTTGTTCCGCAGCACGTCGTTCCAGCGCGACGAGACCGAACTGGTGATAACCGTCACCGCGCATTTGGCCAGGCCGGCGGACGCCGGGGGTGGTCTTGAACTGCCGACCGACGGTTTCGAGCCGGGAAGCGATCTCGATATCTACCTCCTGGGCCGCCTGCATCGAGAATACGCCAAGGGCGAGCGGCCGCTCTGGGAACCCGCCGTCAAAGGCCCCTTCGGCTACATCATGAAGTGATCCGACATGAAACGACGCCCCTTCCTCCGACACCTTCCCTTCGTCACCGTCATCGCGGCCGGCGTCATGCTGGCGGCGTGCGAAGCCAAGCACCCAGGGCCGACCAATCCGATCAAATCCTTCGCGCCCAAGGTGGTCGACGAAACCGTCAACCTGCCCATTCAGGTGCGCGGAGAAGGTGAGTTGCTGGCGCCCGGCGACCGCATCTATTTCGAGCGATTCATCGCCGATTACCATATGCGTGGCCGCCAGCCCCTGGTCATCCGCATGGCGGCTGGCGACGCGCGCGCGCAACGGGTGCGTCGCGCCTTGATCAAGGCTGGCGTGCGCGCCCGCGAGATCGTGGTATTGCCGCCGGTGGTCGCCGGCGCGCAACTGTCGTTCATGGCCAGCGCCGCACAGGCGCCGGAGTGCGGCCGCTGGGCGAGCCGCTCCAGCTTCAATTGGACGAACCGCAACCAAGCCAACTTTGGCTGCGCGACGCAGCGCAACCTGGGCTTGACCGTATCCAATCCGGACGATCTTGAGCGCGCGCGCCCCATGAGTGGCATAACGGGTCATTATGGTGTCCGGGTTATAACGGGCGAAGCGACGGGCGGTGGAGGGGACACCGGGGGCGGCGACACGACGGGGGGTACGAACTGATGCTGCGTACATCCACCCTGAATGCCATGCCATGTGATCGGATGTTCATCCCGTGATCCTCAGAATACCCATCGGGGGGTTCGCCCTCAGCGAGGAAACGGCCGCCGCGCTGGAAGCGTTGAAGGAAGACCGGATGCTGTTCCGGTGCACCTTCGATATCCAGATGGGCGGCATCGACATGGCGGTGCCCTACCTAACGGAACGGCAAACGCCGAACCTGCTGATCGTCGAGGCGCCGCCGGGCCAGGACCAGTTGTTCCAGAGCCTCGAGGGATTGGCCAACGTCTGCGATCCCGACACCCGGCTGATCCTGGTCGGCTCCGACAATGACGTGGAGCTCTATCGCACGCTGACCCAGCAGGGCATCAGCGATTATCTGGTAACACCGCTGACGCCCGAGAAGCTGCGTGAATCCATTGCCAAGACCTACCAGGGCCAGTCGGCGGATGCCTACGATGGCCGCATCATCGGCGTCCTCGGTGCGGCCGGCGGCGTCGGTAGTAGCGTCATCGCCCACAACATCACCAACGAACTGGCCGATCTCTACGAGGAAAAGACGGCCATCGTCGATTTCGACATCTGCTTCGGCACGGCGGCATTGAATTTCAACCTGCAGCCGCGCCAGACCTTGACCGATGCGCTCGGTCAGGTCGGGCGGCTGGACGGCGATCTTTTGGATCAGTTCTTCATGCCCTTCGGCGAGCGGGTCTCGCTCATGCCTTCGCCGGCGTCGCTCACCACAGGCATTCAGATCAGCCAAGAAGCCTTCGACGCCCTGATGCGCGCCCTCAAGCCGATGAGCGAGTTCACCGTGCTCGACATCCCCCACGTCTGGTCGCCCTGGATCGGTGATGCGCTGGCTTATGTGGATGAACTGGTGATTATCGCGCGGCCGGACTTAACCAACCTGCGTAATGCCAAGAATATGTTAGAATACCTGGGACCGAAGCGCGGCACCGACGCGCCGACCCGTTTGATCCTGAATCAGGTCGGGGCTGCCAAGCGGGCGGACCTGTCGGCCAAGGATTTCCGGGAGGCGGTGGCCATCGATCCGGCATTGTCCATTCCCTACGATCCCGAGGCCTTCGGGCGGGCGCTCAACAACGGCGAAATGATGTCCGTGGCGGCGGCCAAGAGCAAGGCGACCCTGGCGATCCGTGAACTGGCCAAACTGGTCAGCGGCAAGGTCGAGGAGGTCGTGGAGGAAAAGAAGTCGATGTTTTCGCTGTTCAAGAAATCGAAAAAATAACGAGGCGGGCGTAACGAAGTCCAAGAAACAACAGGCAACAGGGATACGGCGTCAGAACCTGGGAAAGATGAAAGATGTTTGGACGACGAGGGACAGAATCGCAGCCGGCTAGCCAGCCGGCCCCCGCACCGGCCCCCGCCCCCGAGGCGCCGCCGGAACCGGCCAACGCGCCTGACGCGGCGGCGTCGGCCGACGTCACCCAACTGATTCCAGAGGAGGCCGCACCCGAGCCAGTGGCGCAGCCCGCCCCGGCTCCAGAGCCTCAACCGGCCCCGGAGTCTCAACCGGCCCCAGAGCCTCAAGCGGCCCCGGCGCCCGAGCCGAAACCGGCCGAACACGCTCCGGCCGCCACCTCCGATGTGCTGACCATGGACGGCATGCCGGCGCCCGCCGGCGTCAGCGAACGCCTGGCCGAAATCAAGGTGATGGTCTTCAACGACTTGCTGGAAGCGGTCGACCTAGCCGAGATTTCCAAGCTCGAGCCGGACGAGGTGCGTGAAGAAATCACCGACATGACGGCCGAGATCATCAGCATGCGACGGCTGGTGCTGACCATGCAGGAACAGCAGCAGGTGGTGAAGGACATCTGCAACGATATCCTCGGCCTGGGCCCGCTGGAGCCGCTGATCGAGCGCGACGACATCGCCGACATCATGGTCAACGGCGCCGCTCAGGTGTTCATCGAAACCAACGGCAAGATCGAACTCACCGACATCACGTTCCGCGACAATGCGCAGCTGATGAACATCTGCCAGCGCATCGTCACCGCGGTCGGCCGGCGGGTCGATGAATCCAGTCCCATCTGCGACGCCCGCCTGCTTGACGGGTCGCGCGTCAACGTGATTGCGCCGCCGCTGGCCATCGACGGCGCCGCGCTGACCATTCGTAAGTTCAAGAAGGAGAAACTGAAGCTCGAAGACCTGGTCAATTTCAACAGTGTCACCGAAGAACTGCGCCAGGTGCTCGAGGTCATTTCGGCGATCCGGCTCAATGTGCTGATTTCCGGCGGCACGGGCTCCGGCAAGACGACGCTGCTGAACATCATGACCGGCCATATCGATCCGGGCGAGCGCATCATTACTTGCGAGGATTCGGCGGAGCTGCAGTTGCAGCAGCCGCACGTGGTGCGCCTGGAGACCCGGCCGCCCAACCTGGAAGGGGCGGGCGAAATCAGCATGCGCGATCTGGTCAAGAACTGCCTGCGTATGCGCCCGGAACGCATCATCGTTGGCGAGGTGCGCGGGCCCGAGGCCTTCGACCTGCTGCAGGCCATGAACACCGGCCACGATGGCTCCATGGGCACGATTCACGCCAACAATCCGCGCGAGGCCATCTCGCGCGTCGAGAACATGATCGCCATGGGTGGTTACAACCTGCCGCAGAAGGCGGTGCGCGAACAGATCGCCGGCGCCGTCCATGTCATCATTCAGGCCCAGCGCCTGCGCGATGGCTCGCGCAAGATCACCCATGTCACAGAGGTGCTCGGCATGGAAGGCGAGATCATTACATTGCAGGATCTGTTCCTCTACGAGTTCGAGGGGGAGACCGATGACGGCAAGCTGATCGGTGACCACAAATTCACCGGCGTGCGACCTAATTTCTGGGACAAGGCCCGTTATTATGGTTCCGAACAGAAATTGGCCCGCGCACTGAATATGTTCGGAGGCTAGTCGGCCGTTGACACCGGAAACCATCATTCTCATCACCGGTATCGCCGGCGGCACCATGTTTCTGGTGGGCGGCGGCTTCATCGGCCTGACCATCATGATGCGGCCGCGCATGGCGCTGAAGCGGCGCATGAACGACATCGGCGTCATCGGTGATAGTTCGGGCGGCGGTGGCGGCCAGGGGGACAAGTCGGAAACCCGGCGCCAGAAACGTATCCAGGACAAGGTCAAGCAGCTCGAATCGAAGAGCAGCAAACAATCCCGCCGCGAGGCCATTCGGGCCAACATTCTGCAGGCCGGTCTGGATTTCAGCCTGACCACCTATTTTGTCTTCTCGGCCATTGTCGGCTGTGGCTTCGCCATGGGTTACCTGATGACCGGCAAACCGCCCATCGGGGCCGCCCCCGTGGCGTTGATCGGCGGCCTCCTGTTTCCGCACATGGTGCTCAAGTACCTGGCCGGCAAGCGCCAGGCCGCGTTCACGAAAAACTTCGCCAATGCGCTCGACCTCATCGTCCGCGGCATCCGTTCGGGCCTGCCTGTGAATGAATGCTTCAACGTCGTGGCACGCGAGTTCGAACCGCCCGTCGGCGAGGAGTTCCGGCTATTGGTGGAAGGCCAGAACCTGGGCATGACCATGGACGACCTGTTGTCCAAGGGCATCCAGCGTATTCCCACGTCCGAGTACAAGTTCTTCGCCATCGTCCTGGAGATCCAGCGCCAGACAGGCGGTAACCTGGCCGAGACCCTGGCTGGACTTTCCGCCGTGCTGCGTGATCGCAAGAAGATGCGCGACAAGGCCCGGGCCATGGCCAGCGAGGCCACCGCGTCGGCCGGCATCATCGGCTCGCTGCCCTTTGCCGTCGGCACGCTGTTGTCGGTCGTCAATCCGGACTACGTCGGTGTTCTGTTCACCACAGACACCGGCAACAAACTGGTCGCCTTCGGGTTGTTTTGGATGTTCCTCGGTTCCATGGTCATGAAGAAGATGATCAATTTCAAGATGTAGACAGGGCGGATACAGACTATGACGGCAATCGCGCGTATGGGTTCTTCGGACATGCTTCTGCTGCTGCTGGTGGCGGGGGCGGTGATTGCCGTTGCCATCTTCGCCATGAGTTTCGCGATCAAGGGCAAGCGTTCGAAGCGCATCAAGTCGGTGGTCAGCAAGCACCGGGGCGAATTGGGCCAGCGCCAGGCCGAGCAGTTGAACAAGCCGTCAGCCATGCGCCACCGCAAGCAGAAAGGCCACGTGGAACTGGCACAGAAGCTGGTTTCCTTGCTGAATTTGCAAAAGCTTATGTCGTCGGGCGAAATCCGCGAGAATCTGGCCCATGCCGGCATGCGGGGACGCAACGCCGTTACCGTCTATCTGGCCTCGCGCGTCGTGGGCGCGGTCGTTGGCTTCGGCGTAACCCTGTTGATGGTCGGCCTGATGAAGAAGTTCCCATATCCGGATTTCGTGCGCTTCGTGTTTGCCGGCGTGGGTGCCGCGGCCGGGTTCTACCTGCCGCGGATTATCCTCACCAGCCAGGCGCAGAAACGGCAGGCCGAAATGACGGGGGTGTTTCCAGATACCCTCGACCTGATGCTGATCTGTGTCGAATCCGGACTCGGCATCGAAATGGCGTTCGGACGGGTGACCGAGGAGATCATGGAATCCTCGCCCATCCTGGCACAGGAACTGGGCCTGACCTCGGCCGAACTGGCTTTCCTCGGCGACCGTCGCCAGGCCTACGAGAATTTCGCCAAGCGAACGGGCATGCCGGCGGTGAAGGCGCTTACGACGACGCTGATCCAGTCAGAGCAATACGGCACCCCCGTCGGCTTGGCGCTCAAAGTGTTGGCGCAGGAGAAACGCGACGAACGGCTTTCGATGGCGGAGAAGAAAGCCGCCGCGTTGCCCGCCAAATTGACGGTGCCGATGATCATCTTCTTCCTGCCGGTGCTGTTCATCGTCGTCATCGGTCCGGCGGCCATGCAGATCGGCGGCTAGGCCGGTTATCGGACGGCCCAGGAAAGCCCCCATGTTCGTCGAACAGTACCTGTCTGAAACGGCCGAGATTCTGGCTGCAGTGGACCGCGGCGCCGTGGAGGCGACGGTGCAGGGACTGGCCCGCGTGCGTGCCGGCGGCGGCCGCTTGTTCATCCTCGGCGTCGGCGGCTCGGCCGGGCACGCCAGCCACGCGGTTAACGATTTCCGCAAGATTTGCGGCTTCGAGGCCTACGCGCCGACGGACAACGTTTCCGAACTGACCGCGCGCATCAATGACGACGGCTGGGACAGCGCCTTCGTCGAGTGGCTGAAGGGCTCGCGCCTGGCGGCGGGCGACGGCGTGCTGGTGTTCTCCGTCGGCGGCGGCAACCGCGAGAAGAACGTCTCCGTCAATCTGGTCCGCGCACTCGAGCACGCCCAGGACGTGGGCGCCACGATCCACGGCATCGTCGGGTCCGACGACGGATATACGGCCCGAGTGGCCGAGGCCTGCATCGTCGTGCCGCCGCTGCATCCTGATCGCCGAACGCCGCATACCGAGGGACTGGCGGCGGTGCTCTGGCACCTGATTGTCAGCCACCCGGACCTGGCGCTGAACCCCACCAAGTGGGAATCCATGCGGTGAACGAAGATGACGTGGCGACGGCGCGCTACCTGATCGTCGGCGGCGCCGGGTTCCTCGGAAGCCACTTCTGCGACCGCCTGTTGGCCGATTCGGGCACGGCCCGCGTGACCGTCTACGACAATCTCTCTTCCGGCCAGGCCTGGCATCTTGCGCAGCACCGGGGCGATGACCGCTTTCAATTTGTCGAGGCGGACGTACAGGACCGCGCCCGCCTTCGCGACACCATGGCCGGCCATGGCACGGTCATCCACCTGGCCGCGAATCCGGACATCGCCCGCGCGGCCACGGACCCGGACGTGGATTTCGACGAGGGGACGGTGCTGACCCGCAACGTCCTGGAAGCCATGCGGTTGTCCGGCACGCGGCGCATCCTCTATGCCTCCGGCAGTGGCGTCTACGGCGACCTGGGCGCGGCCGAGGTGGCGGAGGATCTTGGCGACATGCGGCCGATCTCCACCTACGGCGCCAGCAAGCTCGCCTGCGAGGCCTTGATATCGTCCTACGTCCACATGTTCGGGATTTCCGGCCTCTGTTTCCGCTTCGCGAATGTGGTTGGGCCGCGCCAGACCCACGGTGTCGGCTACGATTTCCTGCGCAAGCTGCGCGACGATCCGACGCGGCTCGACATTCTCGGCGACGGCCGGCAAAGCAAATCTTACCTGCACGTGGACGACACTGTGGCCGCGGTGCTGCGGGCGCACGTCCGTTGCGAAGACCCCTTTCAGGTTTTCAACGTGGCCACCGGGGATGCCATCACGGTTCGCCAGATTGCCGACATGGCCGTGGCCTGCATGGAGTTGGTGACGGATACCGTGACTTATGCGTTCGGCGACGATGACCGTGGTTGGAAAGGCGATGTGCCGGTGGTGCGTCTGAACACCGCACGCATCCGAAACCTCGGATGGCAATGCGGCAATACCTCCCGGGCCGCGATGGAACGCTCGCTTGCGGCACTCAAGGAGGAAATGTCGCGGGAGGCTGGCTGACGTGACCCGGCGTGCCGTTTTCCTCGATCGCGACGGTGTCCTCAACCGGGCCCAGGTGCGTGATGGACGGCCGCATCCGCCGACCGGTCTGGCGGCACTCGAAATTCTGCCTGGCGTGGTGGCTGCTTGCGCGGAGTTGGCCGGTCGCGGTTTCCTGCTGATCGGTGCTACCAACCAGCCCGACATCGCCCGTGGAACGACGACGGAGAAAGCCGTCGCGGCAATCAATGATGCCGTCGTGGCGGCCTTGGCGCTCGACGACATGCGTGTCTGCCCGCACGACGATGGCGACGGCTGTGACTGCCGAAAGCCGCTGCCGGGCCTGTTGACGGCGGCGGCGAGAGATTTTGACATCGACCTCCGATCCAGCATTATGGTGGGCGATCGCTGGCGCGACGTGGAGGCCGGGCTCGCCGCGGACTGCCGGACCGTGTTCATCGATCGCTGCTACGACGAGCGCCGCCCCACCGGCGCGGACTTCACTTGCGACGGACTGCCGGCGGCGGCGGCGTGGATCATCGGGGACCGGGAAGCATGAGCGTCACGTCCAGCGACCTGAAGATCAAGATCTTCGCCGACGGTGCTGATGTCGCCGATATGACGCGCCTCTGTGCCGATCCGCTGATCCAGGGGTTCACCACCAACCCGACGCTGATGCGCAAGGCCGGCGTCGCCGATTACCGCGCCTTCGCTCGCGACGCCCTCGCGGCCATCCCCGACCACCCGATATCGTTCGAGGTCTTCGCTGACGATTTCGACGAGATGGAACGCCAGGCCCGCGAGATCGGCACCTGGGGGGACAACGTCTACATCAAGATTCCGATCACCAATACCCTGGGCGACAGCGCTGTGCCGCTGATGCGGCGGCTCGCCGCTGCCGGCTTGAAGGTCAATGCCACGGCGATGTTCACGCTGAGCCAGGTGGAAGCCGTCGTGGCCGCGTTGGGCGATGGTCCGCCGGCCTATGCCTCGGTGTTCGCCGGACGCATCGCCGACAGTGGGCGCGATCCCGTACCGGTGATGCAGGGCGCGTTGGACCTGCTCGGGGCGGCGCCCCGGATCGAGCTCATCTGGGCCAGCCCGCGCGAGGTCTTTGATATTGTTCGCGCCGACGCCATCGGATGCCACATCATCACCGTCACCTCCGACCTGCTGGCCAAGGTTGCGCTGTTGGGCAAGGATCTGGACGCATTCTCGTTGGAGACCGTGCGTATGTTCCACGACGATGCCGAAACCGCCGGCTACTCGCTCTGAGCCATGATCATCACCCGCACACCGTTGCGTATCTCCATCGGCGGGGGCGGCACGGACCTTCCGTCCTACTACGAGAAGTTCGGCGGCTTCGTCATTTCCGCGGCCATCGACAAGTACATCTACATCACCGTCAACCGGGCCTTCCGGCCGGGCTATTTCCTCAAGTACTCCCGCCACGAACACGTGGAACGCATCGACGACATCGACCACGACATTTTCCGCGAGGTGTTGCGCCAGATGGAGATCGCCTCGGGCACCGAGGCCGTCAGTATCGCCGATGTTCCCGCCGGCACCGGGCTGGGGTCGTCCGGCAGTTTCACCGTCGGGTTGCTGCATGCGTTGCATGCCTTCAAGCGCCTGCATATTGACACCGCCGAACTGGCCCGGCTGGCCAACCACATCGAGATGAACGTGCTGGGCGAGCCCTGCGGCAAGCAGGACCACACCATCGCCGCCTATGGCGGCATCAGTTGCCAGGAGTACCAGGCCGACGGCAGCGTCCAGGTGACGCCGCTGGCGGTCAGTGATGCCACTCTGACGGAGCTCCGCGAGGGCCTGATGCTGTTCTTCACCGGCTACAGCCGTACCGCCGCCGATCTGCTCGATGATCAGAAGCAGAAATCCCAGGCCGATGACGCCGACATGCTGGAGAACCTGCATTTCATCAAGGAACTCGGCGGCCGCATCAAGACGGCGTTGGAAGGCGGCCATGTGGATCGCTTCGCCGAGATGATGCACGAGCACTGGGAGCGCAAGCGGGGCCGTTCGGCCGGCACGTCGAACGACCGCATCGATGCCCTTTACGCCACCGCTCGCGCTCATGGGGCCGTGGGCGGCAAGCTGGTTGGTGCCGGTGGCGGTGGGTTCCTGATGTTCTTCACCCGTGACCGGGCGCGATTGCGCCAGGCCATGCTGGCCGAAGGGCTCGAGGAGATGCGCTTCGATTTCGATTTCTCGGGCTCCATCGTGCATCTCGGGACCTGAGCCCATGCAGTGCCTGATCCTCGCCGGCGGCCTGGGCACGCGCATCGAAGGCCTCGCCGGGGACGGCCCGAAGGCACTGGTGTCGGTGGCCGGGCGGCCTTTCGCCGATCATCAGTTGCGTTGGCTGGCCTCGGCCGGGATCGAACGCGTCGTCTATGCCATCGGTCATCGCGGTGCGTCCCTGCGTGAATTCGTCGGCGACGGCGCTCCCTGGGGGCTTGAGGTCGCCTGGTCCGACGACGGCGATCGCCTGATGGGCACTGCCGGCGCGGTCCGGTTGGCCCTGGACCGCGGACTCCTGGGCCCGGGCTTCCTGGTGCTCTATGGCGATTCCTACCTGCCCATCGACCTTCGGCCCGTATGGCGGGCGGCCGATGATGGCGGTCGGTCGCTGATGACCGTCCATCACAACCGGGGCCGCTGGGACGCCAGCAATGCCGTCGTCGCCGACGACCGCGTCACCCTGTTCGAGAAGGGCCGCGCCGATGCCGCCGACATCGGCATGGAGTGGATCGATTACGGCGTATCCGTGCTGACCGGCGACGTGGTGGCCAGTCAGGTGCTGGCCGGCGAGCCGGCGGACCTGGCCGACGTGTTCCATCGGCTCAGCCTCGCCGGCACCCTCCATGCCTTCCAGGTGACGGAGCGGTTCTACGAGGTCGGCTCGCCCGAAGGTGTGCGCGATCTCGAGGAATATCTGAGTGGGCAGGAGGCCTGAGCCCGTGGCCGCGTCGACACGTACCTGGCTGATCCTCGCCGTCGCCGGTTTCGTGGTGCTGATCCACGGCGCTTGGTGGGGTTTTGGTGACCAGATGGTGGCGCGCGGTGTGTTCGCCGACGGCGACAGCTACACCCGCCTGATCCGTGCCGAACGACTGTTGCAGACAGGGGACTGGCTCGACGTCTCGATCCCTCGCGCCAACGCGCCACACGGCACCAGCGTTCACTGGACGCGGCCGTTCGATGTCGTGCTGTTGGCTCTGGCGCTGCCGTTGCTGCCGGCCCTGGGTCTCAAGGGGGCGCTCTACTGGGCTGGAGTCGTCGTCAGTCCGTTGCTGCATGTGGTTCTCGGTGCTGTTCTCGCGTGGACCGCGGTGCCGCTCCTGGGCCGCGCCGGGGCGGCCGTCGCCGGGGCCGTGACCGCCGCCCAGGCCGGGGTGTTGAGCTTCTCGCTGGTCGGGCGCGCCGATCACCACATGATGTTCGCCTGCCTCGCGGCACTGGCGACTGGATGCCTGATCCGCTCATTCGCCGAGGCCGATGGCGGGGCCCGCGCCGCCGTGTCGGCGGGTCTGGTGATCGCCGCCGGGCTTTGGATCGGGCCCGAGTTCCTGGTTTTCATGGCGCTTGTGCTGGCGGTCGCGGGCCTGCCGTGGCTCGCCGGGGAAGCAGGCGCGGGACGCCGCAACGTCGGGCTGGCCGGTGGCCTGGCCACGGGGCTCGTCGTGGCAGTTCTGCTGGAGCGCCTGCCGGGTGGCTTCCTCGACATATCCTACGACCGAGTCTCGGTCGTCCATCTCGGCCTGGCGCTATTGTTATTGCTGTTTTGGGGCGTCGTTCATCGGGTGGAGATGCGTTTGCCTTCGATCACCCTGCGGACGGCCGTCGCTCTGGCGGGTGCCGCCGGTCTGCTGTTGACCATGCATCTGGTTTTTCCCAATTTCCTGGGCAACCCGCTGGTTGCCGACGCGGATCCGGCCATCGGGCCGATCTTCGCCCATATCTCGGAATACCGGCCGGTCACCGACGTGGCCCGGTTCCTGGTGTATTTCGGCAGCGCGCTGTTCGCCGGACCGTGGCTGGTCTGGCGGCTGACCGGGGGGCGCGGCGAGGGGCACCTCTGGTCCTGGCTATTGCTGGCGGCGGGTCTGGTGCTGTTCACCGGCATGGCCATGGCTTGGCTGCGCTGGTGCCTCTATGCGGCGCTGTTCCTCTCCATCGTCCTTGCCGATGTGGTCGTTGCCGCGGACGAGGGCCTGTCGCGACGCTTCCGTTTTCCGGCCCGCGTGCCGGCCAAGGTCCTGGTGATGCTGGCGCTGGCCGTGGGACCGCTGGCGTTGGGATCGGGGCTGCTGCATGCAAAGAAGACGCCCGAGGAACGGGCCGCGGCCAGGGAAGAAGCCTGTCCGATCCGTCTGCTGGCGCCGTTGCTGGGGGAATCTCCGCGCACCATCGTGGCCTCGGCCAACTTCGGGCCGGAGCTTATGTATCGGACGCCGCACCGGGTGGTGGCGACGGTGCATCATCGCAACATCGCCGGTATCCTGGATGGCCACCGCATCCTCAATGGCACGGACGACGCCGCGTCGCGAGCCTTGGCCGAGGTGCGCGGGGTCGATCTCGTGCTGCTCTGTCCGGAAACGTCCAACGACACCTATTTCCTGATCGGCGATGCAGACGGATCGCTCTATCGGCGCCTGGTTTCCGGGCCGTCGCCCGACTGGCTGCGCCCGCGTGCGCTGCCCGCCGACCTGGCGGCAAAGTTCCGCCTGTTCGAGGTCGTCGCCACGCCCTAGCGATTCAGCGCCGCCGCCGGTAGACATCCCAGGTATCACCGGCCAGGCCCCAGTGGGCGAAACTCCGCACCAGCCCGTAGGCGCCGCCGCCTTGCCGGATCAGTTCCGCCGCCGGCGCGCGGCCCGCGCCGCGGGCGGCGATGAACCAGTCGGCCGGCCGCTGGCGGGCCGCCGTGTCATCGACAAACGAAAGGCGTTTAGCGGCCGGGTGGCGGCGCGCGTGGTGGCGGAACATGGTGCCGACGCTGAAAGGCGGGAAACCGGCGACGCGGGCATGGTCCGGCCCGGCCTCGGCGATCAACGCCACTGCCGCCGCATAGTCGCCGCGCCCGTGATGCAGGAAATTCGTCAGCAACCCCGCATTCCCGGCGGCGAACGCGATCAGCGCCGCCGCCGCCAGCCGTCTTGCGAGACCGCCCCGTTCCATCAGCTCGGTCAACGCCTCGGCCGCCAGCATCAGCGCGAAGGGCAGGCAAACCAGGAAATAGCGCGGCAGGACATAGGGCCGGTCCTCGACCAGAAGCGCGGCCACCGGGCACGCCAGCACGATCACCGCGAACACCGGCCACGAAGCGACATCACGCCAAGCCAGCCAGATCACCGCGGCGGCGGCCAGAAATCCGAACATGAAAAGCGTCAGGTAGGGACCCAGCCACGTCGGCGCCAGGCCGAAGGTGTAAAGCGTGATGATAGCGATGGAGGCCGCCGCCGGTTCGAAATTGTCGCCGCCGATGACCAGCGCGTTGACGGCGACGGTGGCGTAGGCGGTGACGGCGATCAACTGCAGGCCGAACAGTGGCACCAGCCGCGCCATCGTCGCGGCGGTGCCCGGGCGCTGGCGATGGAACGCCCAGGCCGCCCAGGCGGCGAGGCCCGCCTCGGCCACGGCGAAGGTCAGATGCGCCGCCAGCCCGAGCAGCGAGACGGCGACGAAGGCCACCCCCGTCCAGGCACCTGGTCTTTGCAGGTGATGGGACATCAGCCAGCAAGCGAGCAGCGCCGCCAGCAGCATCGGCCCGTACCCGCGCGCCTCGCCGGCGTAATGCACCATGGGATAGCTGAGGCCGACCATCAGCGCCGCCACCAAGGCGCCCAGCGGTGACTTGTGCCAGCCCAGCGCCGCCGCCACGACCACGGCGGCGCTGCCGGAAACCAGTGCCAGGCCGCGGTAGGCGAGCGCGGGCGGCGGCTCGGTCCATAGCGCGTCGATGGCGGCCAGGTAGAGCGTGTTGAGCGCATGGGTATTGTCGTGGAACAGGAGCGCCAGCCAAACCTCGGCGCTATCCGCCGCGCGGGCCACCGCGAGTTGGTCCAGCGACCAGATTTCGTCGACCCAGAGATCGCCCTGGGCCGCGCCAATTCGCAGCGCCGTCGCCACGGCGATGATCGCCACCAGGGCCACGATCAGCGACGGGCTGGCGCCTGCCGGGCCGGGTTCCGCTTGGTCGGGGTCGGTCGATGGCACGCCGGGCGGCTCCCGAGTTAAGGGTGAATGGTCGGCCGGGCAACCTAGCACGGTCGGCGGCCGGCGCCGAGTTCCGGCTGGCCGAGGCGGGCCGGCGCCCCCTATAATCGTGGTCGCGCCCGGTCGGGCGTTCGCAACCGGTCACGGGCCTGGGCGTGCTGCTTTCCATCATCATTCCATGCTTCAACGAAGAGAAGACCCTGGAACAACTGGTCTCTCGGGTGCTGGCGGCCGACGTGCGGGGCCTGGAGCGGGAAATTATCATCGTCGACGATGCGTCCAGGGACCGTTCGCCCGAGATTGCCGACGACCTGGCACGCCGGCACGCCCAGGTTCGTGTCCTCCGCCACGACATCAACAGGGGCAAAAGTGCGGCCTTGTCCACCGGCTTCGCCGAGGCGACGGGGGATGTCTTGCTGGTGCAGGACGCCGACCTGGAGTACGACCCGGCGGATTATGCAGTACTCCTGGGGCCGATCGTCGATGGCGAGGCAGATATCGTCTACGGCTCGCGCTTCCTGGCGCCCGAGCGTTCGCGCTTTCTGGGCTTCACCCACCGCGCGGGTAATCGCGTGCTGACCGGTCTCTCCAATGCGGTGATGGGACTTGGGCTCAGCGACATGTGCACGTGTTACAAGATGTTCCGCCGGCCGGTGCTGGACGGCATGGCGCTTCGCGAGCAGCGATTCGGCTTCTGTCCGGAGTTCACCGCCAAGTGGGCGCGCGCGCGACCCGCCTATCGGATGCGCGAAGTCGCCATCGGTTACCGCTCGCGGACATACGAAGAAGGCAAGAAGATCACTTGGCGGCACGGGCTGCGCGCCATCTACTGCATCCTCCGATACGGCTTGTTTCGCTAGTCGCTAGTCGCTAGTCGCTTGCGGGCCGCCGGGCGCGGCCGACGACCTGCCAGCCCCAGGGCGTGTCGCGCAGGGCCAGGGGCATCAGCGCGCGGAACACGGCCATGACCAACCGGGCCAGGCCGGACGGCTGGCCGCCGATGTCGTCGGCCAGCTTCCGACCGCGCAAAATGACCGCGAGCTTGTAGAGGTTGAAGACGGGGAAGCCGGCTCCCGAAACCAGTTCGACTTCGAACCCGGCGGCCGCCATCTGATCGCGCAGCAGGGCCGGGGTGTAGTGGCGGCGATGGCCGATGGCCTTATCGAAGGCCGACATGGGCCCGCCCGGTACCGTGACCACCAGGCAGCCGCCGGGCGCAAGGAAATCCCGGGCTCGCCTCAGCACATCGAGCGGTTCGGCAATGTGTTCCAGGACTTCCGAACAGACGGCATGGCTGGCCCAACCGGCGAGGTCCGGCGGTACGGCCGTGGCCTGTTCCACGTCGTGGTGCACGAGCGTGGCGCCGGGCAGGGTTGTCCGGGTTGCCTGGAAGCCGCTTTCGCTGCGGTCGACGCCGGCCAGCTGGGCGTCAGGGAAACGCCGGCCCAGGGCCGTCAGCAGGTCGCCGGCGCCGGAACCGATATCGAGGATGTGGGTGTCCGCCGCGTCGGCCTCGGCCCCCAAGAGACCGAGGATGGTGTTGCGGCGATAAATCTGGCCGGGGTTGAGCTTGGTCGCGTCGGCGAACCGGGTCCAGTGATCGTCCCAGCGACCGGGATCGTTGGCGGTCGCGGCGTCAGCCATGGCCAGCGCCGTTCCGCTTCGTGGCGGGAGTGGCGGCGGCATCTGCGGCGGTGGCGACCGCGTGCAGCGTCAGCGTCGAAACGAAGGTGGTGAAGGCGAGGGCAATGGCGAACAGTCCCGCCACCGCCAGGTGGTTGGTTGCCGTCATGCCGTCGACCACCGTGAAGCCGGCATCGGCGAAGGCGCGGACGAAATTGAGGCAGAGCATCAGGCCGAGAGCGAACAGCAGCATGCAGACGATGGTGGTGCGGGTATACGAGAAGATGCCGAGCCAGCGTCGGCGTGCCTCGCCGCTGGCGTCGTAGAGGCTTTCGGCGATGCAGCCCAGGAACAGGCCCTGCAGGCCGACCACGGCCAGAACGGCACCGAGAAACATGGTGTTCAGCGACAGCGTGACGCCGCCGACGGTCAGTGGCCCGGCGGCCAGCGGCAGCGTCAGCAATAGCCCGAGCGCCAGCAGCAGTAGTCCCGGCTTCATGACGAAATAATCGGCCCCATGCACCAGCATGGCCCGCAGGTTGATCCAGCCCGCGTGCCAGGGCGAAAACCAGCCGATACGCAGGTGATGGCTGACCCGCCCGGGCTGGTCCTTGTAAAAATGCACCGGCACCTCGACCGTTTCGAGGCCCAGGCGGACCGATTTGACCACCATCTCCGATGCGTACTCCCAGGATTGCGAGCGCAGGTTCATGTGCTTGAGTGCGTCCAGGGTGATGCCGCGCATGCCGCAGTGAATGTCCGAGAACCTGGAACCGTAGATGAAATTCAGGATGAACGTGGTCAGCGGGGTGCCGAAGTAGCGATGCAGGGCCGGCATGGCGCCGGCCTCGATGGAACCGGCGAAGCGAGACCCCATGACGAAACTGGCTCCGGCCCGGAAGTGTTCCAGGAACGGCTTCAAGCGACGGAAGTCATAGGTGCAGTCGGCGTCGCCCATCAGGACGAACCGGCCGCGAATATGCGGAATGGCGTCCAGGTAGGCCCGGCCGAGGCCCCGGCGCGGTAGCTTCAGAACCCTGGCTCCGTGTGCCAGCGCGATGTCCGGCGTGCGGTCGTCCGAACTGTCGAGGATGAGGATCTCCGCTGCGACACCCGCCTCGGCGATGCCTTCGTGGCACCAGGCCATGAAGTCGGCGATGACCGCTTCCTCGTTCAGGGCTGGAATGACGATGGAGAGTTCCGGCGCCTCGACATCGTCGGCCGGGAGGTGAAGGCTGATGTCGGGATCGTCCGGGAACGACACCACGCTTGGGGTCCCGGGGCTCCCGGGGGGGCCGGAGATCCCGGCGGTGGCCTCGATTGGTATCTCGTCGTTCACCAGGAGAGTCCCATGCTTGCCAATGCAGGCTCGGTCGAACGGCCCACGAAGTGGCCAATTGTACTGCCTCGGCGGCGGGGTGCAAATCGGCTCTGGTCGATCTTCATGCTCTCCCAAACGTCGATTCCAGACACTTCCGGAAGGCGTATGTTCTGCGAAAATCATTATTTATCAATATGTTAAATCGAAGGCTCCTTCGCATCATGTTGAAATGCAGAAAATCTAATGTTAGCATCAGGGCCTGATCCGCATCGTTTCGCAATGGATATGGGGAGTTGGCCATGGCGGAAGACAGTGGGCAAGCGCCCGACCTGACGCAAGGCGCGCATTTTAGTCCCTTGGCAGGCTACGTGATGATCGCCCTGATTTTGGTACTGGGGGGCGTCATTCTTTATCAGCAGTACCTGCTCGACACGGCGCTCGACATGGTCCGGTTGCTGGGCGAGAACGTTAAGAAGTAGCCCGGCCGGACGAATAGGCGATCGACACGCCGCGCCCCTTATGGATGAAGGCGCGCGCCGCGTAAGCATGGCTGGCCTCAGCCCGCAAGAATATCTCGCAGCAGCGGCGGCAAGATCGACAACTTAGGCAGCATCACAAGTCCGGCGGCGGCGATGGCGATGCCGTAGGGGATGGGCTGTTCGCCACCGGCGTCGGCCTTCAGCCAGGGAAGCGCGCGACCGGCGAGTCGCCGGCGCAACGGTTCGAACCGCGTCGCGGCGAGAACGATCAGCGCGATACCTCCACCTGCCATCGCGGTGATGAAGAGGAATGGTCCCACCGCATTCCACTCCAGCCATAGTCCCGCCGCTGCCAGCAGCTTGGCATCGGCGCCGCCGAAGATGCCGATGGCGAATAGCCCCGCTCCCGCGGCTAGCAGCGCCAGCGCCAGGCTCAAGTGCGCCAGAGTTGACGAAACATCGAATCCCGCGAGCAACGCTGCCGGACCGAAGGCGGCGGCGATGATGATGGGCACGCGGTTGGAAATCTCCAGGCTGCGCCCATCGGACCACGCTGCGTACACCAGACCGCCGGCGTAGACCGCGACGCATGTGGCCTGGCCCCATTGACCCGCGTCGATCACTTCGGCTGTCATGGTTCAGCCGTTCCCCGCGACGAAATGTGGCCGATGATCGAGACGCCGAGCATAGGGGGAGCCGCCCAAGACTGAAGACACACGTCAACGCGATCGGCTGACGGGCCGCCGATCGTCTTCGTTGGTATATAGTGAAGAATGGGGTCGAAAGGCCATGCGTCGCCCGGTCCCCCGAACGAAACAGGTCCTCCAACCCATTCCTTCGCGCCCCCTTCGCGTGTGCAGTCCGCGGCATCGAATAGATGCCGCGGACGCCCACTCACCTTACTGGGTAAGGCTGTTGGCGACGTTGTTGAAGGTGTTGCCGATATCGGCGCCGAGCAGCGTGATGGCGGCGATGATCACGACGGCAATCAGGGCTGCGATGAGGCCGTATTCGATGGCCGTGGCGCCGTCCCGGTCGTTCGATAATTCTTTCGCGAACCGGAAGAATTTAGCAACCATAGCGGAAATCTCCTATTTCTACTCTGAAGTGGGGTCTGCGTGCGCCAAGTCACCTGGCAGGACGAGGTGCGATTGATCTCTTGCCGATATTTCACAATAGCCTGTCAAAACCCTATTCGGAAGTCAATAACGCAAAGCACAGAGATGGATTTGGCATCGGTTTCTAGCCGCGTGAAGTTTCTATTGATGCCAGTTTACTTAGTAATGTCAACATCTTGCATCTGCCCACGTGAGACGGTGAGGCATTTGCGAGCGTGGAACTCCTTAACCGGCGTGCGGGCGCGCCGACACCAACTCGAGAACGGTCGACCGCGACGTCAAACGATGGCAAATTATCCTCTATCGGTTAATAATTCATGTCTGGATTCGAGATCGAGAGGGGCGGGTTGCAGTGACCGAGATTCATGCCGAACAATCAACGGCTGACGGACTGGCACCGTTATTGGCCGTTGAGGGCCCGAGTTGCTGGACTGGCATTGACCTGATGGAGGCCGACAATTGGCAGGTGGACCTGTCCGTCGCGGATCGGAATTCGCTGATGCAGGCGGCGCGGCAGAACCTGGACCGGGATCCGATAGCCATCACCGCGGCGGATTTCCCGCTCGGCCCCGCCGAAGACATGGTCAGGGCGCTCGGCCGGGACGTCGTGGAGGGACGCGGGTTCGTCATGCTGCGTACCGGCCTTTCGGATTTGGATGAAGCGATGGCGGCTCGCCTGGTCTGGGGCCTGGGCCAGCATCTGGGAATTCCGCAGGTTCAGGACGGCGCGGGGACTCTGCTGCACGACATCCGCGATATCGGCGCCGACCTGGAGAAGCAGTCGGACGTGCGCATCTACCAGACCAACCGGGCCCAAGCGTTCCACAACGACGGCGGTGACATGTTCGCCCTGTTCTGCCGGCGCCAGGGGACCTCCGGGGGGCGGTCGCTGATCGCCAGCGCCCATCGTTTGTGGAACGAAATTCTCGACCGTGCCCCCGACCTCGCCAGGGTGCTGACGGAACCCTTCTATTTCGACGCCCGCGGCCAGGCGTTGCCGGGCCGGCCGTGGGTGCAGAAGCTGGCTATTTTTCATTTCCACCAGGGGCGTTGCTTCATCATTCACAAGCGGCCCTATATAGATCTGGCGCAGCGAAACCCGGACGTGCCGCGCCTCAGTGATGCACAGGTGGCGGCGCTCGACCTGTTGGATGCGCTCTGTGATGACCCGGCATTCCACCTGGCCTTCGATATGCAGCCCGGCGACTTGGTGGTGGCCAATAACTTCACCACCTTGCATGCGCGGACCGCCTTCGACGATGGCGGTAGCGGCAGCAAGCGGCACATGTTGCGTCTCTGGCTCGGCGTCGACGGCGGCGTGGCACTGCCACAGGATTTCGCGGACACGCGTGAATTCGGGCCGTTGTTCACGACCACACACCGAAACTGAGTGCTGATTTCTGGGCGCTGGTTGCCCACCTAGGCCGTGTGGTCATCCGTGGCGGGCGTATCGCCGCCGTCGCCGGTCTTGCGCAGCGGATTGGGGCCCGCCGATAGGATGTCGCGGGCCAACCCCTCGGCCGCCTCGGCAAAATTTGATACACCCCCCACCGGCAGGTGGACCATGCGGACCCGCTTGCCGCCAAGTCCCACATCCTCCAGCCAGCCTTCGGCCCGCTCGACGCGCCTGGCGGCATTCAGATTGCCGGTGGAGTGGTAGCAACGGCCGGGCTCGCAGCCGGTGACCAGGACACCGTCGGCGCCGGCCTCGAAGGTGCGCATCAGGTGCAGGTTGTCGACCCGGCCGGTACAGGGCAGTTCGACGATCTGCAGATTGAGCGGCAGATCAGCCGTCGCGTCGTCCATATAGGCCGCGGCCGACGGCGCGCAGTGCGGACAGCAGAGCGCCACGACCTGGGGCACGTCGGCCGGTTGCCCGGCCATGGCGCCGAGGGCGTTCTTCAGGACGCCGGGCTGGAACAGGCTCTCGACCTGGCCCACCAGGTCCGTGTCGGCGAAGATCGTCATGCTGATGGCGCCGGTTGGACAGGATGCCGCACAGAGGCCGCAACCGGTGCACAACTCGTCATTGACCACGGCCGCGCCGACGATGCCGCCGACACCGATGCGCTCGCTGTCTATCCGCGCGGCACCATAGGTGCAGGCGCGGACGCAGGTCAGGCAGGCGACGCAGATGTTCTGGTCGACGACGGCGACCGGAAGTTCGGGCAGCGGTTCCTGATCGGCGTCCAACGGCGGCAGGTCGAGGACGATCTCGGCGGATTTGGCCCGCGACACGCAGGTGGTCAGGAATTCACTCCGCTCGGCCGGACTCAGGATCAGGTCCTTGTGGTCGACCTCGCCTTCCAGATAGCGCACGCGGCAAGTGCCGCAGAGGCCGCTGGTGCACGAACTCTGGATGCGGTAGCCGTTCTCTATCAGGGTGTGCAGGACGGATTTGTTTTCCGGAACCTCGAAGACATCGCCCGTGCTGGCGATCCTGATCGAAAACGTGCCGGACTCGCTACTGGTCGTCGCTGCCATGCCTGAGAGCCTTGTGCCGAACGGGTCGGGTGGAGATCACGGCGCCATCGCCGCGCGCGGTCTCCCAATGACGGGACATCCTATCCGAGTCCGCGGTGTGGACGAAACCGGTATTGAAGCTCAGCCCCGAATGCCGGCATTCCGAACGCGCAAGCGAGTCCCGGCACCTCCACGCGACGACGGTGCGAACAGCCCTCCGGGCCGTCCGCGGCCGATCCGGCGTTTCGCGGGCCCTTTAATTAAAGTGGCGCGTCTCGCGTGAAAATTTCTCGACCGCGCCGGGGTCCAGTTTCGGCCAATATCCGGCGGGCAGAACGGCGGCGCCGTCGTCGACGACGAGCGGCTCGGTTACCAGCGAGGTCCTTGGCCGCAAGAATCCATTCATCTCCCCGGCGTTGCCGATCAGGTCGCGGCTGACGCAGAGTTCCATCCAGCAGCCGATATCGCTGGCGACGCCGTTGCCGAGGACAGGGTCCATGCCGAGGCTTTTGATCCGCTTGAGGCCGGCCGCGAGCGCGTCGATGCTGCCCATCTTCATCAACTTCAGTTTGACGAAAGCCGCACCGATATCGGCGGCACGGTCGATGTCGCTTGCCTGATAGATCGATTCATCGAGCATCAGCGGCACGCCCCCATGTTTCGCGACCTCCGCCAGACCCCGCCAATCGTCCATGTGACAAGGCTGTTCGAGGAGCTCGATATCGTCGGGAGCGACCTCCGAGGCGAACTTGACGGCATCATTCGCATCAAAGCCCTGGTTTCCGTCGATCCGCAGTTTCATCCGGCCGGCGTTAGCGCGCTGAATGACGCCAACGCGCGCCAAGTCCTTTTCGAGATCGAAGCCGGCCTTCACCTTTACCGTTCCATAGCCCGCGGCAAAGGCCTCATCCAGCGCCGCCTCGATGCCGGGTGCATCAGTCGGGTTCAGACCGAACAATAGCGGCACCCGCGATTCCGTCCTGTTCTCCAGCACGGGATGGCGGTTGGCCATGTCGAGCGCCGTCCGGAACATGCAATCCATGAACGGGTTGCTTGCGGAATGAGTTCCGAGCACCGCCATCGCCGCCTTCTCGTCGAGACCGACCAGGGCACGGGCGACGGCGTTCGACTGGGCCCACGTGCCCTCGATGGTTTCGCTGGTGTATCCGGTCAGGATCGTCGCTTCACCGATGCCGGTCCGCCCGCCAAGACTGACTTGTGCCAGCACCGTGTCGAAGGCGTCCAAATTGCCGAAAGCGAGCTTGTAGGGAACTTTCAATGGATGGCGAAGCAACGTCAGGTCAATCGTGTCGATCATCGGCCCGCGGCTCCTTCAATGCCCATTCGCCCGCATTCCGTTTCCGTCCCAGCCATTTCCGCCTCAGGTGGGTCCGATGCCGCCGTCGCGGGGAACCGCTGGCCATCTGGCGAGACGTGGCTGTCCGCGGCTCTAGGAGATGCTGTCGATGCTTGATTGGGGCCTCAGACAGGCCTCCAAAGCCGGTCGGAAATGGTCCAGCCGCGGGGTCGAGGCGCCAGGGGACTTGGCCGCTTCATCCCAGCGCCGCAGCGCCAACGCGTCTTGTGCGAAGGGTCGCGCGAGAAATTCGTCGCCTTCGGTCGCCGTCAGCGGAAGTCCCTGGTTCTCCAGGCTGGCCACCGAGGCGGGGCCCAAAGTCGCCGCATATCCGGCTTCCTGGCCGACCAGATATCGTTTCGCCATGACGTGGAGGGCCACGGGCTCGGTAACCTCGGGACCGAACCATCGGCCAAGGACCTCGGCCCCGATCACTTCGTGACCACGTGTCGGGTCGCCTGACATGTCCGGGCACTCGGTTCTCAACAGCGTGCCGACGTCGTGCAGCAATGAAGCCGCCACCAGCGCCGCGGCGGCACCCGACTGTTCGGCGTTGGCGGCACACTGGAGACCATGCTCGAGGCGGGTGATGCCGTCCTTGGTGGCGACGTCCCCCTTGTCGGCCAACAGCGACAAGAGAAAATCGACAGGCGAGGCGAGTTCATCTGGCATGGGCCTGAACCTCCATTCGTTCAGCCAAGACTTTCGAGATGACGCGGGCCAATCCATACTGGCGGACGATTGAAACCACGATATAGGTCTCGTACATGAAGCCGCTTTGTTTATATCGGCGACGGAAGGGAGGGCGCAAGAAGTGACGATGCCCGAGGATGAACTCACGCGCCTGACGGCGACCGAGGCGGTTGATCGCCTGGTCTCGGGCGAGGTCACGCCGGTCGAACTGCTCGATGCGGCTTGCGCGCGGCACGAAGCGGTTGACGGTGAGATCAACGCCATGCCCCAGTTGTGCGTTGATCGCGCCACCGCGCGGGCCCGCGAGATTGCCGAAATGGCGGCGCCGGATGACGGCCGCCCGTGGCTTGCCGGCTTGCCCGTCGCCATCAAGGACCTGGTCGACGTCGCCGGTGTGCGGGTCACCAAGGGCTCGCTGATCCACAAGGATCGCATCGCCGAGCGCTCGGATATCCTGGTCAAACAGCTGGAATCGCGCGGTGCCGTCGTCATGGGCATGACCAACACGCCCGAGTTCGGCGCCGGGGCGCATACCTTCAACGAGGTGTACGGGCTGACGCGTAATCCTTGGGACTTGTCGAAGAGCGCCGGCGGATCGTCTGGCGGATCGGCGGCGGCGCTGGCATCGCGCCAGGTGTGGCTGGCGGGGGGATCGGATTTCGGCGGCTCGCTCAGGAACCCCGCCAGCTTTTGCTCGGTGGTCGGGTTTCGCGCCAGCCCCGGCCGCGTCGCCCGCGGGCCGCGGACCCATTCGTTCGGCATCATGAGTATCGAGGGGCCGATGGCCCGCACCGTGGCCGACGTGGCCCTGATGTTCGATTGCCAGCTCGGCCATCACCCGATTGATCCGATCTCATTGCCGGCGCCGGCGACGACCTTCTCGTCGACGCTGGAGAGCGCCCCGCCGCCGCTCCGCATCGGGTACGCGGTGGATCTGGGCGGCATTGTGCCGGTCGCAAGGGACGTTCGTGCGGTCTGCGGCCAGGCGGCGGAACACATTGCCGCGTCCGGCGTGATGGTCGAGGAGACAGGTCCCGATCTGCACGACGCCGACGAGATTTTCGCCGTGCTGCGGGCGGAACAGTTCGTCACCAACTTCGGCCATCACCTGGATGATCATGCGGATCTCCTGAAGCCAGACATCGTCTGGAACATCGAACAAGGGCGAAAGTTGACCGCCGAAGAGATTGGCCGCGCCGAACGTGCCCGCTCGAAATTGTATCAACGGGTCGTCGCCTGGTTCGAGGATTTCGACCTGCTGATCTGCCCGGCCACCATTGTGGCGCCTTTCGATGCGGGCGAGCGCTACGTCGCCGAAGTCGAGGGCCACCGGTTCGACGATTACAGCCAGTGGATGGCGATCTGTTATGCCATCACCATCACCGGCTGCCCGGCGATATCGGTTCCTTGTGGATTCACCGACGCGGGCTTGCCGGTCGGGTTGCAAATTGTCGGTAAGCCGAGAGGCGAGCGCGCGTTGCTGGCCGCGGCGCATCGGTTCGAGACCCTTTTCGGCATCGCGTCGAGGGCTCCCGCCGATCCCGCATGACGCCTTGGTGCGGCCGGAAACTTGTCACTAAACATATCATTTCCCAAAAACCATAATTTTACGGCAGTATCGCCGTTGTCAGATCGATTGCCGCCACCGGATGGGGCCGAGGCATGAATTTCACGCAATTGCGCGCCTTTCACGCCATCGCCACCAGCGGCGGTTTCACCAAGGCCGCGGCCATGCTTAACGTCACCCAGCCGGCGGTGACGCGGCAATTGAAGGCGCTCGAAGAGGATCACGGCATCGCCTTGTTCCACCGGCGCGGCCATCGGTTGGAACTGACGGAATCCGGCGTCGATCTGTTTGCCGTCAGCCAACGCATCTTCGGCCTGATCACCGAGGCCGAGGACATCGTCGTCAGCGAGTCCGAACTGCAGAGCGGCAGTATCCGTGTCGGGGCCGATAGCCCGTACTACATCATGGATATCCTGGCAGCCTTCAAGGAGCGCTACCCGGCCGTTCGTCTGACCGTTTCCATGTCCAGCGCGGCGGAATTGTTCCGCAGCCTGCGTGACTTCGAAATAGACGTCGCCGTGGCGACCAGTGTGGAACTGGAACCTGAATTCGTCGGCATTCCCTATTCCCGCATCGATCTCGCCCTCTTGGTGCCCGACAATCATCCCTGGGCCGGGCGGAAGGGGATCTCGCTGAAACGGCTGGCAGGCCAGCCGGTGATCCTGCGCGAGGCCGTGTCGACGACGCGAAAGCTGTTCGTCGAGGCCTTGCGCGACATCGGTATCGAGCCCGAGATCGTCATGGAACTCCGAAACCAGGTGGCCGTGCGCGAGGCCGTCGCCGCCGGCCTTGGCCTGGCACCGGAACTGGTCGGCGGCATGCGCCAGGACGAGCGGCTGATCCGGTTGCCGATCACCGACGCCCCGATCATTTGTCACGAATACATCGCCTGCCGGCGTGACCGTCAGGGCCTGCGCAAGGTTCAGGCATTCTTCGATCTCGCCGAGGCCATCGCCCCCGTGCTCCACAAGGCCAAGACCCTGACGCCGCCGAGCATCTAGAAACATTACCTGGGGTAATAATTTTCTTATTTTTTTTAATTTGCCTCCCGGCAGCGTCTCATCGGATAGTAATCTCAATACTGACGACGCGGACCCTGTGGCCTTGGTTGCGGCCGGCCCGGCAATCCCGCGCAATGCGCAATCGTTTGCCAACAGGGAGGCTCTCATTATGTCTTATACACGGCTTTTCATTGGTGCTTTGGCACTGGCGTTTCTCGCTTTCGCGGGCCCAGTCCAGGCAGCCGAGAAGAAATCCATCACCTTCGCCATCATCCAGACCGAGGAAATGTCAGTACTGGGTCAGCGTTGGGAAAAGACCCTCAAGTACGTCTCGAAGAAAATCGGCGCCGACATCAACTTCTACGCCACGACGTCCTACGCCTCGGTGGTCGAGGCGATGCTTTCGGGCTTCGTCGACCTCGGCAAGTTGGGACCAAAGATCTATCTCGTCGCCAATGAGAAGTCGAAAGGCCAGATCGTTCCCGTCGTCGCCACCGCGCGCCCGCCGACAATCTTCTTCGACAAGCCGTGTGCCTGTTATTTCGGCACCCTGGCGACCAAGAAGGGCAGTGGCCTGAATACAATCGAATCGCTGAAGGGCAAGGTCCTGGCCCTGGTCGATCCGGGCAGCACGTCCGGCAACGCCTTGCCGCGCGCCCTGTTCCCGGGCCTCATCGGCGGCAAGAGCCTGGAGCAGTACTTCGGGCGCATCTTCTATTCCGGATCGCACTCGGCCAGCGTTCGTGCCGTGCATTCGGGCAAGGCCGACGCCGGCTTCATCTCGGAATCGACATTTGCTCGCGTCATCGGCAAGGGCGAGGTCAAGAAGGACGAGTTCAATTACCTTTGGCGCTCGCCGGAAGTCCCGATTGATGTGGTGACGGTGAACAAGAAAACCATGTCGGCCGATATGATCAACAAAGTCCGCGACGCCTTCAACGGCATGACCAAGACCGACGAAGGCAGGGCACTTCTCAAGGAAACCGGGTACGCCGCCTATACGCTGTCCGACGACAAGACGTTCGACACGCTGCGGAAGATCCTGGAAGCCAAGAAGAAGCTTAAGAAAAAGAAGAAGGCCAACTGATTACTTCCTGATGAACCGTTTCGTCCGTGGCCCGTTCCGGGGCCCGGGCGGGCGGTTCCCCGGGGATGGCCCACGCCGCCGTTTGGCGTGAACCAGCCCCGTGCGTTCAACTTTCGGCACTTCGCCGGCGCCGTTTCCGGCCTGAGAGGCAACCATGGCCCTGCTTGAAATTAGCCAGATCAAGAAAACCTACGGCACCGGCGAGGTCGCGCTGAAGGGCGTCGATGTTTCGGTCGAGGCGCAGGAAGTGGTGGCGCTGCTGGGCCTCAGCGGCTCCGGCAAGTCGACCCTGCTGCGCTGCGTGAACCGGCTGGTCGAGCCGGATTCCGGCACCGTGGTGCTGGACGGCGTCGACATCACCAGCCTGAACAAGACGTCGTTGCGCCACGCCCGGCGCAACATGGGCATGATCTTTCAGGAGTTCAATCTGATCGACCGCCTGACGGTACTGGAGAACGTGCTCTCCGGCACCCTCGGCACCACCGGCTCGCTCAGGGGCATCTTCCGCGCCTTCCACGGCGACGATATCCAGCGCGCCCTGGAGCTTTGCGAGCGGGTCGGCATCATCGACCATATCCGCAAGCGCGCCGACCAGTTGAGCGGCGGCCAGCGCCAGCGGGTCGGCATCGCCCGGGCCTTGATGCAGCATCCGAAGATCCTGCTGGTCGACGAGCCGACCTCCAGCCTCGATCCGAAGATCGGCCGCGAGGTCATGGACCTGTTGAAATCGATCACCAAGGAGGCCCACATCCCGATGCTGGTCAGCGTCCACGACATCTTCCTGGCCAAGAATTATTCCGACCGCATCGTCGGCCTGCAAGGCGGCGAGAAGATTTTCGATCAGCCGACGATCTCGGTCGAGGCGGAAGCCCTCGACAAGATCTACAACGAGGCCTCCTGACCATGCGGCGGACCTCGATCCGATGTCGGGACACGGCGCCATGACGGACGCCACTGCAATCGGCAACCCGTTGCGCGAGCCGAAGACGATCCTCAGGCGCTACGCGATGTTCGGCGTCGCCACCCTGTTCGTCCTCGTCGTCGCCTATGATATCATCATCCTCGAGACCGACTGGGCGCGCATGGGCTCGCTCGAGGAAATGGTCAAGACGACGCTGTTCTTCGTGCCCGAATGGTCGTTCTTCCCGAAGACCGTGGTGCCGCTGCTGGAGACCCTGCTGATCGCGCTCTGGGGAACCACGTTGGCGGTCGTGGTGTCGCTGCCGATCGCCTATCTGGCGGCGCGCAATATCAGCCCCATGCCGTGGCTGACCTATCCCCTGGGGCGCATGTTGATTGTGCTGTCGCGATCGACCCACGAGATTATCTTCGCGCTGATCTATGTCTCGGCGCTGGGCCTGGGACCGTTACCCGGCATCCTCGCCCTGGCGTCCCGCTCCCTCGGCTTCCTCGCCAAGACCACGGCGGAATCCATCGAAAACGCCAACCCGGGTCCCATCGAGGCCATGCAGGCGACCGGCGCCAACCCGCTGATGGTGTTCTGCTTCGGCGTCATGCCGCAGATCTTTCCGATCTTCGTTGGCAACGTCATTTTCCAGCTGGATATCAACATCCGCCGCGCCTCGATCCTCGGCCTGGTCGGCGGCGGCGGCATCGGCCTGATGTTCGGCGAGGTCATGCAGAACCTGCAGTACGGTCGCGCCGGCATGATCGTCGTCGGCATCACCGCCATGGTGGTGATGGGCGAATTCATGTCCAACCGCATCCGCCAACGGCTGATCTGAGGCGCCGGAGATGAAAGAAAACGTCGCCACCGCCTTCGAGACCTACCGCCGGGACGAACGCCGTGCCAGCCTGTGGCAGTTTATCGCGCTTCTGCTGTTCATCGCCTTCGCCTTCTGGTCCATCGATGTCCTGAAGATCCCTATCGAGCGCGTGCTGGGCATGTTCGGGCGGCTCGGTAACATGATCGCCAACCGCCTGTTGCCGCCGGAAATGGCCTTTGCGGCGGAACCGCGGGTCGTCGATTCCATCATCGAGACCATCGAGATGTCGATCCTGGGTGCGGTCATTGGCACGTTGATCACCATGCCGCTGGCCTGGTTCGCGGCCTGGAACGTGACGCCCAGCCGGGCCATTCTTTACCCGCTGTCGCGCGCCATCATCGTCGTCACCCGCGGTATGCCGACCCTGATGTGGGCCATGGTGCTGGTGGCCATCTTCGGCTTCGGCCCGTTCGCCGGCATGCTGGCATTGGTCAAGGCCAGCATCGGCTTCGCCGGCAAGCTGATGGCCGAGCAGGTCGAGGCCATCGACATGCAGCGTGTCGAGGCCATCCGTGCCACCGGCGCCAACGAGCTCGATGTGCTGTTCTACGCCGTCATTCCCCAGGTCTGGGCCAACTGGGTCGGCATCATCATCTACAATTGGGACGCGCAGCTTCGCAATTCGACGATCCTCGGCTTCGTCGGCGCCGGCGGCATGGGCCTCTATCTGCGCGAACAGATTTCGGTCATCGAATACCAGACCGCCATGGCCATCATCGTCGTGATCATCGTCATGGTCGTGCTTTCGGAAACCGTGTCGCACTATCTGCGTCATCGGTTCTACTGAGAGGGCGTTCCATGCCGGTACCGACCGATGCCGCCCTCTCGCTGGCCCAGGCCAACCGCGACAAAAGCACGGCCATGTTGGCCGAACTGGTTCGCATCCCCAGCCTGACCGGCGAGGAAGGTGCCGCGCAGACGCATCTCTCGGGCGTCCTCGACGGGGCCGGCGCCGAGGTCACCATGGAGGAGCCGGACGTCGAGGCGCTGTTCGAGCGCTTTCCCCATATCGCCCAGTACCCGACGCACTGGCAGCACGACCTGATCCTGCCCTACGCCGAATTGCCGACCCATGCGGGCTTGGTGGAGAGTGGCCTTGAGAACGTGCTCAATTACCGGGGACGGCCGAATGTCGTGGGCGTGTTTCGCGGTACCGGCGGCGGCCGTTCGCTGATCCTCAACGGTCACATGGACACGGTGACCATCGAGCCCCGTCACGAGTGGACCCGCGATCCCTTCGGCGCCGAGGTCGATGGCGGCTTGATGTTCGGCCGCGGCACGTCCGACATGAAGGGCGGGCTGCTAGCCGGCGTGCTGGCTACCGCCTACCTGCGCCAGGCCGGCGTGCCGCTGCGCGGCGACGTCATCATCGAAAGCGTCGTCAACGAGGAACACGCCGGCAACGGCACCCTGGACCTGGTGCGGCGCGGCTATACCGCCGACGGCGCCATCGTCCTGGAGCCGACCAACAACAAGGTCGCGGTCAGCCATCCGGGCGGTCTCTACTGGCAGGTCACGGTACCCGGCCGGCCCCGGTCACCGGGGGCCCGGTGGCAGGATGGCGCCATGGACGGTGTCAGTGCCATCGAGAAACTACCCCGCGTGATTGAAGCGCTGACGGCCCTTGAGGGCCGTTACAATGAAACCGAGATCGACGATCCAATGGAGAAGGGCCGCGCGCCCTTCTCGCTGGTCATCGGGCGCGTCTCCGGCGGCCACTACGAGACCGTCACCGCCAGCGAGGCGGTGCTGCGTGGTGGCGCCTACTTCAGCCCGGTGACTGGCGAAATCGGCGAAGTCATGGCCGCCATGCGGGATGCTATCGACCAGGCCAACGCCGAAGACGAATTCCTCCGCGATCACCCGGCCCGGCTCGAATTTCTTCACCACGACGATGCGACACGCCAAAGCCCGCAGATCCCGCTCGCCGTGGCGCTGTCGACGACGCTCAAGGAACGCGGCGAGGCCGGCGAGGTGGTGCCCGGTCCCTTCGCCTGCGACGCCCGGCATCTGGTCAACCAGGGCGGCGTGCCGACGGTGATCTTCGGCCCTGGCACCATCGCCCAGGCGCACAAGCCGGACGAGCATATCGAGGTGGCCGAGTTCCTGATCTGCATCGAGCATCTGATCGCGTTCATCGCCAGCTGGTGCAACGAGGATGAGACGCGACCGTTCGAGGAGGCGGCGAAGGCTTCCCTGCCGTCGTGATCGAAGAGGAGGCATTCATGGCCGTCGAATCCCCATCCATTGATGCCGCCGACGTCACGGCGTTCCAGCGGGACGGCATCGTCTGTCTGCGCCAGGTGTTCGATCCCTCGTGGGTGGCCGAGCTCCGTGACCTGGCCGAGGAAATGCTGACGGCGTCGGACCGTCACCCGGACCAGTCGCAGGAGTTGGCCACGGACGATGCCGGCGGACGTTTCTTCAATGAGATGTTCATCTGGCCCCGCCACGCCGGTTTCGAGCAAGCCGTCTTCGGCTCACCGGCGGCACCGGTCGTCGGACGGCTGATGGGGGCGGCCAAGATCAACATCCTGTTCGACCAACTGCTGATCAAGGAGCCTGGCACCGGCGAGCCGACGCCTTGGCACCATGACCTGCCGTTCTGGCCGTTCCAGGGCGACCGCATCTGCACGCTCTGGCTGGCACTCGACGAGGTGTCCGATGAAACGGGAGCCGTCGAATATATCAAGGGCTCCCATGCTTGGGGTCGGCAGTTCCAACCCACGTCCTTCGTCGGCGATGGCCGCTACCAGCAGGAAGGCATGGAGACCATCCCTGATTTCGAGACCATGCGGGATGAACTGGATATCGTGTCGTTCGAGATGCAGCCTGGCGATTGCACCGTCCATCATGGCTTGACCGTGCATGGTGCGCCCGGCAATGCGCGTCCCGATCGCCGCCGCCGGGCCTACATCACCCGCTGGGCCGGCGACGGCGTGACCTATGATCCGCGCGAGGGAACCCAGCCCATGCTGCGCGATCCCGGCATCGCGGCCGGCGGGGCCGTCGATTGCGACCTCTGGCCGGTCGTCTGGCCGGCGGCTTGAGATGACGGCCGCCGCCGCCAACCAACCCGCCATCGACCCGGATGAGGTTCTTCAGGGCATCCGCCGCTGGGTCGAATTGGAGACGCCGTCGCCGGACGGCGGGGCAGTCAACCGGCTGGTCGACCAGGTGGAGACCGAGGCGCGGGCACTGACCGGGCGGATCGAGCGAATTCCGGGGCGTGACGGTTTCGGCGATATCCTTACCGTGCGCGCGCCCTGGGGCGGCGACGAACCGGGCATCCTGGTGCTCAGCCATTTGGATACCGTGCATCCCATCGGCACGCTGGCGAGCGACAACCCCTACCGCCGCGACGGCGACCGGGTCTATGGCCCCGGCATCTTCGACATGAAGTCGGGCGCCCACCTGGCCTTCTACGCCTTTCAGCACCTGGTGCGGGCCGGCCGCGAGACACCGCTGCCGCTGACCTTTCTGTTCGTGCCCGAGGAGGAAATCGGCAGCCCGACGTCCCGCGCCGTCATCGAGGCGACGGCCCAGCGCAACAAGCTGGTGCTGGTCACCGAGCCGGCGCATGGCGGTCTGTGCTGCACCGCGCGCAAGGGTGTGCTGCACGTTGATCTCAAGGTCCACGGCCGTCCGGCGCACGCCGGCTCGCGCCATCAGGATGGCCGCAGCGCAGTGCATGAGTTGGCCCACCAGATCGTCGCCCTGGAGGGATTGACCGATTACGACCGCGGCATCACCGCCAACGTCGGCCTGATGTCCGGCGGCTCGTTCATCAACGTGGTGCCGGCCAGCGCCGAGGCCAAGGTCTGCATCCGCGCGCCGGAGACCGACCTGCTGAACGATCTACAGTCACATGTGCTGGCCTTGCAACCGGTCGACCCGGACGTGCGGCTGGAAGTCTCGGCCGAGATCAATCGGCCTGTGTTCCCGCGCTCTGACGGCACGGTGGCGCTGTTCGAACATGCCCGCGAGGTCTGCCGGGACATCGGCTTCGATCTCGACGAACGCCACAGCGGCGGCGGCTCCGACGGCAACTTCACAGCCGCTCTTGGCATTCCGACCCTCGATGGCTTGGGCGCCGACGGCCACGGCCACCATACGCTCGACGAATACATCCTCTATTCCTCGCTCGAGCCGCGCGCGCGCATGTGGGTGCGCCTGTTCGAAACCCTGACCTGACCCCCTAGGAAACGCATCATGAAACGCTTCGTCACCGCCGTGTTCAGCCAGGAAACCAACACCTTCTCGTCGCTGCCGACGCCGTTGGCGGCTTTCGGCCGCTTCACCGGCGGCCAGGGGCCGGTGGCCGGCGACGTGGCGTGCGAGGCCTACCGCGGCACCAACTCGCCGGTGGCCGCCTTTATCGACATCGCGGCGGAGGAGGGGGCCGAGCTTGATTTCGCCATCGCCGCCCAGGCCACCCCCGCCGGTCCGGCCGACGATGCCGTCATCGACCACGTCGCCGAGGCCGTTTGCGCCTCGATCGCCAAGGGTTGTGACGCGCTGTTCCTCGACCTGCACGGCGGCATGGTGACCAAGGGCTGCGACGATCCGGAAGGCGAGTTGCTGCGCCGGGTTCGCCAGGTCGCCCCCGACCTGCCGATTGCCGTCTCGTTCGATTTCCACACCAACCTGTCGGCGGCGACGGTGGACAACGCCACCGTCATCACGGGCTTCCGTACCTATCCCCACGTGGATACCTACGAGACCGGCGCCCGCGCCGGCCGCACGCTGGTGCGCGCGCTCAAGGGCGAGGTCGAGCCGGTCATTCTCTGGCACTCATTGCCGCTGCTGACCCACCTCAACCGGCAGACGCCCTCGCTGCAACCCATGAAGGACATCATGGACAAGGCCATCGCCGCCGAGGCCGAGGGCCGGGTGCTCAATGCATCCGTGCTCGGCGGATGGCCGCTGGCCGACATCCCGCACGTCGGCGTGCATGGGGTCATCATCGCCGACCGGCCGCAGGTCAACGAGGCGCAGTCGCTGCTGGTCGAGTTGATGGAGATGACATGGGACCGGCGCGATGACTTCTTCTTCGCGGTCGAACCCGTCGCCGAGTCCATCGCCCGCGCCAAATCCATGGACGATGGCCCCATCGTCCTCGCCGACCACGGCGACGTCGCCGGCTCGGGCGGCTCGACGGACGTGCACGCCGTGCTTGCGGAGGTCATGCGCCAGGGATTGCGGGACGTCTGCGCGGGCCCATTCTGGGATCCGGCGACCGTTGATCAATTGGCGGCGGCGGGCGTCGGCGCCGAGGTCACGGTTCGCCTCGGCGGCCGCACCGATTTTCCGGCCATCGGGTTCAAGGGCGAGCCGCTGGAACTGACCGGCCGCGTGCGCCGCGTCACGGATGGCGGGTTCACGGTTACCGGCCCCAAGAACACCGGCATCGAGGAATCCCTGGGCCTGAGCGCCGTGCTCGAGGTCGACGGCATCGAAATCGTCATTTGTTCGACCCGCCATGAGCCCTATGACCTGGGCGTCTTCACCCATGCCGGCATCGATCCGACGCGCAAAAAGTTCATCCTGATCAAATCGCGCCAGCACTTCCGCGCTGGCTTCGATCCTATCCTGAAGGACGTGGTGATGGTCTCCGGGCCGGGAATCTGCACTTCCGATTACGGCCTGTTCCCCTGGAAGAACGTTCGTCGCCCGATCTATCCGCTGGACGCCGAGGTCGACCCTGGCCTCTGAGCGAAACCTGGAATGCCGTCTGCCTCTATTCTCGATTTGAGCGGCGTCATCGAGATCTTCGCGTCGTCCCGGCCGAGCGGCTGGACCCGGTCAATGATCGATATCAATGCGGACGCGCCCAGATGCGCTATGATGGCCGCAACATCAACAGGCCACGGAGGTTCGGAAACTGACACCACCCAATAGTCCAAAAGACATATCGAGTGACAAGCAAAATGCCCGATCATCATCATCGGGCGGTGCGAAAAGCACCCACAAATGAAAGCCCCGCCTGTAGCCGCGGGGCTTTCTGGTTGAAAGGCGCCCGACAGTTTTTGACGGCCCGGAAAATCTTCCGATAAGCTTCGTCGCGCCACCCCCAACCCCGTGACAACCGAAGGAGTCCCCATCCATGACCATCGACCGCATCCCCGGTGCCGCCAAGGGCCGTTCGCCCGCCGTGCGGCACAATGGAACCGTCCATGCCGTGGCCACGGCGACCAGCTCGTCGCCGTCGGTCGCCGAACAGACCCGGCTGACGCTGGCCGCCCTCGACCGCAACCTGACCGCCGCCGGCAGCGACAAGACCCGTCTTGTGCAGGCCACCGTCTACCTGCGCGACATGTCGAAGAAGGCCGAAATGGACGACATCTGGTGCGCCTGGATCGGCGGGCCTGAAAACTGGCCGCAACGGGCCTGCGTCGGCACCGAGCTTGCCGGCGACGACCTGGTCGAGATTGTTGTTGTGGCGACCGCCAATTAGAGCCCGATCGGGGTAAGGATGTTCTGGAACCGTCACGCAACGGCGTGGCGAAAGTCCAGGTTATCCCCCGGAGGGTGGAGGAAGGGCGGGTAATCGATGCGGGTGTCGCCCGGTTGCCCCATGTAAGCGCTCAGGCTGTGGGGCCACAAATGTCTTACGGGGTCTCATCAAATTGATAAGTCATGTGTCCCTTATGTTCGAAGCAGACCATCTGAATGATTGCGTCCGCTATACGCCTCGGAGCGGAATAATCTGACGATGGGTGGTGCCGACTGTCTTTGACCCGAAGCGGACACATCCGAGATTAAACTATAGAACCCGCTACGAGCCAAAGTGGACTATTTCATCTACAGGAATTGTTTTCGAAGACCTTCAGGTGGTGAATATTCATCATCCAATGACAAGGTGCTTTTCGCTATAAATTTGTATATCTCCGAGAAAACACCTGCATTCATGACTGAAAGGAAAACGTGGCCAAAAATGATCAACGCTAAAAGAGGGACGGAGAAGAGCAACATTTCAAAGCTCGCGGGCAAACGAAAAAGTGGAACAATTGACATCAACTGTTCGGTCATGATCACCGCGGCTCCAGCAATAATGCTTAAGTAGACGGAAATAATCGCACAATTTATCAAGATGATCGCCACGAACCGAATGCGATTTTTTGACAAGTTCTTCCACACCGAAATAGGTGAAACCCCAGCGTCGGCGATTGCGACTGCCGGAAGAAATGCCAGGCCCCATACATTGATCGTGAATGCAATCATCATTAGGAGCGGGGAAATTCCGGCGTTATCGAGCCCGAGCATGCGCGGAACAAAAAAAGTCGCGACCAGTCCAACAAGAATGACGGTGTAGCGGATTTCTGTCCGCCCAAATCTGAAAACTTTCGGCTCATTTTCTTTCAGCAAGATTGCCCGGTGAACGCCAACCGATACATGTCCAGCAATGAAAAGCGCCAGGATGCTGACGACCAATTTAAGAATTGGCTCCGGTGGTGCGTAATTTACGTCCCCAAAAATGAGCAAGGCGCCAAATGAAATCATCAAGCCGGCAAATATGATCGAGGGTGCGGCAATTCGGCAGACCACGGAAAATTCTCGGACAAAGAACAAGTGGCCGTTCCGAACCGTCGCCCAAATTTTCAAGGTGTGGTGATTTGACATAAACACTAAACGTTAGTTGCGCGCCGAAAGATCGCAGATTGAATCTGTTCTTTCTTTTAACGAAACTCCTGATGCGACATCATACGTCGCGCCATTGCCATACAAAAGCGTGCTCCCAAAACGAGGCCGCAATACCGATGAACAAGTCCATAAACCTTGCACCGTGGCGGAAGCGCGTGATCCGAGCCGGCGCGATAACATTGATGGTTTTGACAGTTATTTCGATCGGATCCGAAGCACTCTACGCTGACCAACGACGGCCATTCTATGTTATCGCCCATCGCTCGAACTCGGTGGCGGATGTCGAAGCGGCACTCGCTGCAGGGGCCAATGCGGTAGAGATCGACCTCAAATACGACCGCGACGGAGCACGGTATTGTGTCAACCATGACCTAACATGGTTCTGTGACACGGAAGACTTGGTTGCATTTCTCGACGGCGTGCTGCCCCTGGCGCGACGCTACCCCCATTGGGCGATGATCGTTTTCGACAGTAAGGACTCCGTCGACGGGGCTAAAGGCTTGGCGTTAATACAAACTATTCGGCGCCATCTTACGGACCACGTACCACTCGCCTCCGTCATTTCGGTCCCTCGACTGGAAATGCGCTCATTGTTTGATCGCCTTGGCGCCAACCGCACACGCTTGCGCGCGAACGAAGTGTTAGCGATTGATTACGAAAATAATCCGAACGAGACGCAGGCTTTTTTCAACTCTCAAGGCATTTCCAACCAAGGTTATGCCAATGGGGTATTTACCTACTGCTTTTGGTGCGTGTTTGGCTGGAATGCCCGCATTCTCGATAGCGTCACTGAAGCCGTGTCTCTCCGGGAAGCAAGACGCGGGATCAAATTCGTCTACGTCTGGACGCTGGGGCGTCGCCAAACTATGGCGGAGTACATTGATCTCGGCGTCGACGGTATTCTTGTAAATCAAAATTTGATCGATCGGATATTGGCGGAACTGCGACAGCGGCCGGAGACTGTTGTACTGGCGCCACGAAACTCCCAGCCTTTCACTCGTTGAGCATTCATGCTGCAAAGCATTTACTGTCTCCGTCAGAACTTCCAACTATCGATTTCCACGAAATTGACCGATCAAGCCAAGTTCCGGTTTTACTTCCTCTAGCGCTTCGCTGAAGGCATCCCAATTTTACGCGAGGCCTCATCTTCGAGATAATTTTGCCAATGTGGGTAAACTCGGCGCGGCTATGCTGCTGCTGGCGGAATTTGCCTTATGGGCAGCATTGTAAACACCCATCGGCTGTTGGTTCTCGATCGCACTTTCGAGAGGAGGCAACATACGTGGGAAGGTGTCGAGAAAATGGGATAGCCATTCCGACAGCTTATTCTCTTCGTTGGTCCCCAGGATATCGGCAAGTGGAATCAGATCGATCGGCGATTGCCAACTTTTTTTGCGCCCTCCTAGACGTGCAGAGTCCAGGGGTGGGTTTTTGAAAATTGTCGGCGTTCCATATTATTCTTGCTACTTGAGAAACTCCTCCAAGCCGAGGGCGAAAAGTCCCGTACCTCCAATAACAAAGTGAGCCACCGAGACGCCAACAATCGACCGATTTCGATGGAATAACCAGCCGAAGAACAAGCCAGCGAAAAAGGTGGCAATAACAAACCCGGAAATTAGATGGGTGTGGGCGGCTGCGAAAATGAAATTCGACACTAGAATTGCTATCACAGCACGACGTTTATCCGATCCATAAAGGAATTCGACCAACAGAGATTGAATGCCACAGCGCGCAATGATTTCCTGTACCGGCACAAACAGCGTGTAGACAGCAAAGTTGGTTGCGTAGAATATCCAATCGGTTTCTCCAGCCGGCGTCAGACGCGAGAAATCCTTGGAAAGGACGAAAACCGGTAGTCCGTGAAACGTATCGGTGAACGTTACCAAGAGAAATTTGCTGCAGATGAGCACCCCAACAAAGATCGAAGACATGACCAGTGCGTCGATCGTCGCAGCTCGCCAACCACTGAACGTCAGCCCAAGGTCGACAGCCTTTATTGTGCCACCTCGCAACATGATGATGAAGGGCGCCAGAAAAGTTAGCATCATGGCCACCGAACTGATTTTTCGGGCAGATCCCCCTAACTCGAGATCAAGCATAATCCGCACGGTAATGGCGTAAATCGCCAACAGGACAAACATCATGATGACGTATCCGCCGGCGATCCGTTTAATTCTGGTTTCCGCAAGTTGTTGAGTTAGCGTCAGGGCCAATGCCTTGTCAGCAAAGGTTACGCGTCGTGCCAATATTCGTCCGATCGTCAGTTCTACTTTGACTTTGATCCGACTCATTTCGGAATGCGGGTCTGAATCTTCGAAATTCAGAACGACAATATCAGTTGGGCGGATCGTCCGAACCTTAGGATGTTTGTAATCCGACGGTAGAGATAAAAAGTTGAATGTGCCGAGCGCATTGCCAGCCTCAAGATGGGCCACCTGATGTTCGACAACTTCTCCATCTGGAAGTTGCGACGACTGTAAAAACTCTGCGTTGCCCATAACAATCAACGGCAGATGTGTTGTACCAAAAACATTGCCGTCTACGACCGTGTTGCCGGGATAGTGGCTCATGTGAGCATGTTTGCCGAGTAATTCCAGCTCGTGACGTTCCAGGCCTTCAAGGATTGGGACAGCACCTAAAAACGCAACCAACTTCTCTGGATCGTCAGTAAGATCCACCCGTATGACTCGATCAAATGACTCTGATCCCAGCAAATGGGAAACTTGCACCGCTTCGTATTCGGCTATGGGCCGAATGGAACTTTCTCTGGCTTGTTTATCCTGCTCGATCTGCGCCCACACATTAGCCAAACTGGGTTTGGTGGCTGGTTTTTCGATGGCGCCCGAGACATCTAGGGCATTCAGCGCGTCTTGCACCTCATCGACAATGGCGCCGGATATAACGATAAATGGAATGTCGCGGGCCGCAGATGTTTTGCCGGTACGGATCAGTTTTAACAGTTCCAAGCCATTCGGCGCGGGCATCATGATGTCCGTTACAATGACATCAATCGTATTGTTGCTTTGGATCGCTTCAACCGCTTGTTCACCGCTTTCGACTTCGAGAATCGTGCAGTCTTCGATCGATTGAATGGTTTGTGCAACGGTCAATCGGGAAAACGTCAAGTCGTCAGCAAGTAACACTACCGTCATTATTTTCCCTATCCGTCAAAGATACATCATTTATGTACGAGCGTGTCACTCCAATGCGTCTATCACAATGACTTAGTTGGAAGCGAATGTATCCAAGCGGCCTAATATGGACTGCTTGTCAGGAAGACTCACAATTTAATCTATTCCCTTACGCAGTTGCTATTTGCATTCGGCGAAAACTCTTGAACGATATCAGGCGCTGCCCATTTTCGTCCCAGAGAGCAAGGCCGAAGCAGGAAAGGCTATCACGAAGGTTGATGTGGTTGAGGGTTTGTAGCGCCGGGATATCGGCCAGACAGGCGCTGAGTCGATAATTTGGAATACGAGAAGACAAGTGATGAATATGGTGAATTCCAATATCACCTGAAAACCAACGTAGCGGCTGCGGCAGGTCGAAATAACTGCTGGCCAATACCGAGGCCTCGTGGAAGTTCCAATTGTCGGTTTCTTGCCAATAGGTGCGTTCGAATTGGTGCTGAACGTAGAACCCCCAGATACTAACGGCCGAGGAAAGCCAGATGATAGGAAGATGAACCATCAGCACGTTGAAAAAACCAAAACTATATCCGAGCCCCACCCAGGCGCCGACAATGCTCAGGTTGGTGCCCATGACACCGATCAACAGTTTGGGATATTGACGAATCAGGTCAAGGGGAAGGCGGTATTTTATAACGAACAAATAGATCGGCCCAATTACCAACAAGATGGCTGGCATGCGGTAAATGCGGTAGGCCAGCCGCTTCCAGCCGGGCATGGCCGTGTATTCGGCCACGGTGAGGACGGTAACGTCGCCGATTCCCCGTTTTTGCAAGTCGCCGCAGGTGGCATGATGGATGTTGTGGGCCAGGCGCCAATATCCGTGCGGGGTAAGAGTAAAAATTCCGATCAGCGTCCCCACCAAATCGTTGAGGTGGCGGGAACGAAAGTACGAGCGGTGGCCGCAATCATGCTGGATGATGAATAACCGCAAAGCGAACGCGGCGGCGGGCACCGACAACAACAGTGTTACCCAATAAGCTTCATTGACGCTGAGTATCATGGCCGCCCACAACCCCACCAATGGTACCACGGTGGTCAACAGCTGCAGGATGCTGCGGCTCGATTCTGGTTGGGCGTGGCGGGCGGCAATGTTTGCCCATTCTGGGTCGTAGTCGCGGGGTGTTTTGACGTCGGAGCGCGAAACATCAGTCGCGAACGCCAATTCGCCATGTAGTGTATTGATGGAGATGATCTGTATCCTGCTTCTTTCTATGCTGACAATTTAATAAAGAGAAATCACATGATTGGCAATTTCAGCGAAGAATGGGATGGAAGTCCGCGTCACAAATTTAAGGGTCGTTAGCGCATTTGATGTCCGCTTGGATGAAATGGTTATATGGCTCCAAACGAATAGTATCTTGATGTCTCCTCATGGCACGAAGCCGACGTCCCCGATCTGTTGATCATCACTTCCGCGCGTGGTCCGAATACTGGCCACGGCGGGCCTGTGTCGGTGCCGAGCTTGCAGGCGACGACCTGGTCGAGATTGTTGTGGTGGCGACCGCGACCTAGGGCCGATCGGGCGTGAAGAGGAACGGCCGATGGGTCGATGCCCGTACCAACCCCGGGACGGCTCCGGGGGCGGGCCGGGCGTGAGGGGGGGTAGGGCGGGTAATCGATGCGGGTGTCGCCCGGTTGCCTCATGTAAGCGCGCGGGCTGTGGGGCTACAAATGTCTTACGGGTTCTCATCAAATTAATAAGTCAGGCGTTGCCTAAATTTCTGCCCCCTATTTTTCAAAGCAGACCATCTGAATGATTGCGTCCGCTCTAATCCTCGGAGCGGAACCATCTCACGACGATTGGTGCCGACCGTTTTTGACCTTAGGCGGACGTGTATTTGTCATTCGTACCAGGTTCCCGTTTAACCCAAGGCCGCCTTCGCGTTGATCACAATCAGATCTTGGAATTGATACGGATCAACAGGTGCGTATGCATTTCGCCGTAATGTGAGTCGCCGCTCGTATTGTTTTGCCAACTTCATACAATCAGCGGAACTAAACATTGCCCACTTCGTTCAGTATGGAAAATCTGACCCGGTTGGTGGAGACGGTAAAAATGATTGGCGCTCGGCTGGTTCTTTTTATTTCATGGTTTGTTTTGGCATTTCCACAATCGAGTTTTTCGCAGGCGACTGACAATTCCCAACGGCCTGTCGAGATCGCTGCGAAAAGTGACGCGGGAGACCCGCTGGCTCTCGAAGGGAAGTGGGCGGGCGGACTTGTCGGTGAAGGCAAATACGTTAGTAACGGCAAAACCTACACACTCATATTTAACGTGGGAAAGGCCAGGATCTGGGTGAATCTGGACGATGGCATTATTTCCGGAAAAACCCAGTTTCGAATAAAAACGAAAGAAACATCTTGGTGGGATTCCATTCGCGGACCGGTCAGCGGCACCTACGATAAAGCCTCAGGAATCGTGAATTTCACGATCGACGCCAAGGCGCTTGGCGCACCGTCGTTTAAATTCCGTGTGACCGCGACAGGTAGATATACAGACGGAATCCTCAGCGGTACCTGGAAAGGGAGCCATAAGTTTTCAGGCCCGTGGTCGCTTCGCTCCAAAGGACCAAGGCCCATCAAGCCCGCGGTCTACGCCTGTCCTTCCGCCAAGCTGAAGTGGGTGAAGAGTCTCTTTATCATGCAGCAAGGTGATACCGCCGTTATCGCCACGAAGCGCGGGAAGGCCAGCCTGCATGCAGATTCCGGCCCCACCAAGGTGGGAGGCAGGATTTCGTTCAAGATCATCAGTGGGGGCGCGAAATTTGAAAACGATGCCACTGAAATATTGGTAATCGCGGACAAGAAAGGCCGGGCCGCCACGGAAATTCAGGCGGAAGGCCCCGGGATCATCAAGGTTCAAGTTTCCGATGTTTCGGGAAAACAGGAACAAAAGCTCGGCGTGCTGACGGTCGTCAGCGGGTTGCAACTGTATTTCGATAAAATGAAGGTCCACCCGGTTGTCGCCTCGGCGAGCAACGCCCGTGGCACGGGTTCCACGCATTTCGTCGCGGCGACGCTGAAAAGCCGCGTCATGCCCAATCTCAACGTTGGCGGGTTCTTCGATCCCGTTCACGAGTGCGGTGGCAAGAATGCCGGCCTGGAGCATCTCGATTTTGTCATGAATATCGTCCCCACGGAGCCGACAAAAATGGCGGGCGCGTTCCGGTCGATCAAGCGGTTTGGCGGCCGTGCGCGCGCCGCCGGTGCGCGGACAACGGCCTATCTCAGTCCAATGCCCGACAGCCAGGAGATTCTGACCTCATATGAACAACGCGATAAGTTTTTTCCCGCACTGTTCCTGACATCATCCTACCCGGGGCCGTATCCATTTTTCGTTCAGGTCCTCAGCGGCCAACATCGCTATTCGGAACTGACCGCGCCATTGGCGCAGCGATACTATTTCATCGCCTCTCTCGACCAGCCGCATCGCTACGCCGAATGGCTGGCGTGCGCCTTTGAACCCGATGGCGTGTGGCAGTCAGCACTCCATGCGGCCTCGGAGAAACTGATCGCGGGGTATTCAACGGTTCAAGATGTGCTCGGGCATTTCTGCACCATGGCGAAGAAGGGAATGAGCGTCGGTCTGTTGGATCTCATGATTGAACAGGGCGAGGCAAAGGCCCTCGGCATGTTCAAGGAAATGAACGCCAATTGGATCATGAACAAAATGGGGAATTCCCGCGAGACCGCCGATGAAATCTACGAGCAATTCAAAGAGCAATACGATGCGGCGAAGACAGCCTACGGAGACATAACGAAAGTTTCCGATTTATACGAATGCCTGGAGTACGAGGAAGACCGGCGAAAATGCGTTGCCATGCTGGACGATATCGGTTCGCTGTCCGGCGCCTCCAAGGAATTGGTGTCGGTCCTGGTGAAAAGTGGATCGAGCAAACGTCGTCCAACCCGCAAAACGGCAGCACCCGTACCAACCCGTGCGGCGCCCAACGAACCGATCGCGCGGCCGGGATCAATGAAGACGGCGCGCTCCACGAAACTGCCGAAAGCCCCGCTCCCTCGCCCTACTGGCAACTAGCAACGCGGACAGGTGTTCAAGATCGGTCAATCTTGCATGGGCTGACGCCTTTTTTGTACAGCTTTCCATCGCGTCCGAACTCGAGCCTTATGGCGTTCTCCATGCCACAGCTTCGTGGCTTTTTTGAGCGCAGGGGAAACCGTCCAACGTCTTTGGTCACACATCTGTTGAGGAAGTAGGCGTCTTTCTCCAGAACGACCTTGATGCCCGAACAGCGCAGATCTGAATGTGCGGCACTGGCCGCTTTGACCGGGGCCTCGAACACATCGCATCTTTCAAGATGATAGCCGCCAACCTGGCCATAACGGTCGAGATCAATCAGTCGTCGACGGACGACGCCGCCGGCACACACGGCCTTTTGCCCATCCGGCAATACGACCGGTGTCGATGACCCCGGCGCGATCCTGCATTCGCGCAATCGCCCATCGGAATGCAGATAAAGGTTCCCCTTGGCGCATTTGACCATCCCTTCAAACGGTCCTGGAACCAAGACGGGCCCGGCCAGGCGGCAATAGGCCAGGTTACCCTGTGCATGGTACGTTATCCGACCGGTCTCGCAGACGGCCATTTCGGAATGCGTCGGTGTAATCGGAACGGCAAGAACGGGCTTTCCCTTGACGATGCATTGGTAGGTTGAATAGGCGCGCTCGCGCCAATGGTCCCATTGCTGTTTGCTCATTTTACTGCCTTTCCAGGTATCACATTTCGGGGCTTTGGTCGCACCGCTGTAAAGTGACCTGATCAGGGCATTGTCCGTCGTGCAGTGGTTCAGGTAGACCTCGTTCGACATGCCGAGGGCGTTCGTCTTCTTGGAGAAATAATATGAGTTGTCCATCCTGATGGCCTTGCCGGAATCATCAACGCATTTGTAGGTATTCCCATCGTGCGGCGCATTGGGCATGTCCTTTACGGGGGTTCTGCAATAGACCGCTTCCTTCTTGGCAAGCTTGGCCTTTTCTTTATCGCCGCAAGCCAGGCCACTGAAATAGACGGCGGCGGCGGTCAGGCCGGAAACACTGGTGCCGCTGGCGTCTTGGGCGGGGATGCTCTTTGTCGGCGCCGTTTCGACCGGTGGTGATTTGACGGGTGGTGATTTGACCGGTGGCGCCGCCGCGACGACGACCTTGGCTTCATCGGCAATTTCATAACCATTGTCCGGCCAATTCAAATACAGGCGAACCAGGTATTCGCCTTTCGGCAGGCCTTCGAAACCATGCTCGCCGGATACCGGTTGTCCTTCCAGCATCTGCAGATCGTAATATTGGTCGGGCTTATGGTTCGCCGCCGCAAGCGAGATCCAATTTTGTCCCTGCGCCGGCAGGTTTTCGAATTCGACGATGATTTTCTCATTCGGCGCCAACCTGTCCGAGGCAATGCCGATTGACGGCACAGGCTGCGGGGCGGGCTTCGGTTCGGGCATCGGGGCGGGTTTCGGTTCGGGCACCGGCGTAGGCTGCTTGGCAGGCGATGGAGCCGCGACCGGGTCTGGTGCCGCGCTGTTGCCGGTTGGCGCCACGACCGTTCTGGGCGGCGCGGCTTTCGCGGTTTTGGCAGCCTGCAATGATGCGATCAGCTGGTCCCGCAAAGCCATCGTCGGTTGGCCATCGGGCACCATCCCCTGGATGCTTTGGAAAGCAATAATTGCTGACGTGGTCTTGGCGGACATTTGTCCAGTCGGCGGGCCCGCATCGAAATTCAATTGGCTCAGCAATGCTTGAATAGCGATAACGGTGTTCGTGTCCGCAACGCGCTGTTCGCCCGACGCGGCCGGCGAGGCAACTGTTCGAGTGGATGAAGGCTCTTGAACCTTGGCTTTCAATTGCGCACGGAGTTCAGCTTTCGGCAGTGCCACGGACGCATTCGGCAGTGCCACGGTCGCTTTCGGTGCCGCCGCGGCCTTCGGTGGCTTGGCGGGCGGGGGCTTGTCGATCTGGGTCTCGATATCGCGCATCAGGCTGTCGGCCAGGCCGGCGAGGCCGGGCGGCGGCTGGCGTACCGTCATCGGTGCCTCGTCATCCTTCGGCGCGGCGGCCGGCGGCGCCACTGCCGTCACCTCCGGCTTCGGGGACTTCGGGGGCGGCGGCGCCACCGCCGTCACCTCCGGCGTCGAGGACTTCGGGGGCGGTGTCGTCTTCCGTGGTTTCGGCGCCGTCGCCGCCAGGTGTTCCAGCAGCGACGCCGTGGCGCGCCCACTGCTGGCCAGTCCTTGGTCGAGTTGGAAGGCGACGATGGCGTTGCGCGTCTTCGGCCCCATGCGGCCGTCCGGCGTGCCGGTCGGATAACCGAGCCGGTTGAGTTCGCCCTGCACCGACTTGACCAGTTGATCCGCCGGCTTGGGCCGCGGTTTCGCTTTGGTCTTCGGCTTCGCCGCGACCTTGGTACGGGCGGCGTGCTTGGCCTCGGCGGCCAGGACGTCCCTGGCGGCGGCCTTTTCCGCCGCCGTCGGCGCGCAGGCCAGGGAGGATTTCAGGTCGGCCGCCGGGGCCGATGGGTCGCGGCCGGGGCGGCCGACGAACGAACCCACGTTGGGTAGGCGGTAGAGCGATACCTGGCGCTCGGCGCCCGATCCGCGGTCGCTCCAGATGACCTCGTCGGCACTGATCTTTTCGACTACGCAGGCGTTGACGCAGCGGTAGTTCTCCAGGCCCGGCTTGTTGTAGTCCGGACGCGCGACGTTGCCGAGGCAGACGAAACCCTCGGGTGCGATGGCCTGCCAGAACGAGCCGTCCTGGTCGGCGCCCGAGCCTCTATCGGCCCAGACCATTCGCCAATCGCTTGGCGGCGCCACAAGTACGCGCCCGCCGTCGACGTTGCCGGCATCGGGCCTGACGGCAACGACGCAGCCGAGACTGCTGGTGTCGTGGGAGTCGACGGCATAGCTGCCGACGATGAAATAACCCTCGGGCGGTTGCGGCCGGTAGACGGCGAGGTCCCGGTCGGCGCCCGAGCCACTGTCGGTCCAGGCGGTTTTGTATTGGCAGGCCTTGGTTATTTGCAGCCGTTGCGTCGCGCGTTTCTCGATGTCTGCGCGGTCGGCCTTCGCCGCTGCCGGCCAGAACGCGGCAGTCGCGCCGACAAGCAGCACGGCGATCGATGGCGCTCGCTGACGACCGAATCGCATTCGCCCCCCCTTGTCCCGGGCGTGACCCCCTCACGCTTCCCAAGACAGGTTCACCGCCATTGTAATCTGAATTTGCCTCGACTAAAGCGAAAATGGATCGGCTTCTTCGCCTGTGCTATCCTCGGGCCGGAGCCGAACGGGAGGGTCGGCATGGGGGCACGTTTGATCATCGCAGGCGCTTGGGCGCTGGCCGCGGTCTTGACCGCGATGCCGGCACTCGGCGCCCTGTTCCGCGCCTACGAGGGGGTCTACGACAGGGACCGCAAGGCGGGACTGATGCGGCGCGTCACCAAGCCCCAGTCGAAGAAGATGGCCGGCGTCCTGAAGCAAGCCGACGAGGCCATGAGCTGGGCGATCAATGGCAACTTCGACAAGGTGTGGCCGGACGCCGCCAGGCGCGACCGCATTGTCTGCGGCATCGTCGAGGCCCTCAAGGCGACCAAGCTGAAGGTCGAACAGTAGATCGCCGGGGGGCCCGGCATTGTTGGGAGGATTTAAATGCGGACCGCCGTCATCGCCGTTTTCATGGGCTTGCTGGTCGCGGCATTCGCGGCGCCGGTGTTCGCCGAGAAAGCGGAAACGCGCCTCATAAAATTCGACCGCAAATGGCTCGGCGACCGGATGAAGATGAAGGGCGGCGGCACGTTCCAGAACTACCGCCGCATCAAGGGCGAGTTCGAGATTCCCGTCTTCGGCGGCAAGGTCCGCGGAAAGGTCACCGAGAAGGTCGCCTGGCATTTCAGCGAGACCCACCGGAGCACCACCCAGGGCCGCATCGCCGGTGCTTACGACGGCAAGGACGATGGCATCATCACGCTGATCGTCCACTGGCGCAACGAGGACAACGACGTCAACAAATTCAAGGGCAAGGTCCGCGCCACCAAGGGCGACGGTTTTATCCAACTGACCAAGGAGGATCGCCTTAGTTTCAAGTTCAAGCCCTTCGCCATCGGCTGCAACTCGAAGCTCAGCACCTACGAGGGCAAGTTCTACGAGGAACTGCTGAAGAAGCTGATCGACGCGTCGTCGGACGTGGTCGCCAAGTCGGTGGTGAAGACCGTCGAATTCGCGTCCGGCCAGGCAGCCAAGTGGCTGGGGCGCCAGAACGCGCTGAGCCTGACGAAGCGTTTCGAGGCCGCCTACCGGGCGGCCCAGTTCAAGGACCTCTACGACACCGCCAATGATTTGCTGCCGGACAAGTTCGACCAACTGGCGGGCAACGTCACCAAGGTGCTGACCATCATCGAAATCGCCGAGTCGGCGTCGGCCGGCGACTACAAGCAGGTCGGCACGGTGGTGGCGTGGAATGTCCTCGGTGCCTACCTTCCCGGCGGCATCGTGCTGGTGCCGCTGGCGCAGGCGGCGCAGGCCGACTGGCAACGCTATAACCGCAAGCGCCACGAGAAGGTGTTCCGCAAGTTCTATGTCGACCTCTACTACGACGGCAAGCGGCCGAACTCGCGCAAGGGCAGCGGCGATCGCAAGCTCAGGCTCAAGAACTTCGTTTCGCTGTCGCTGGAGTACCTGGCCACCGACGACAGCCTGGTCGGCCGCCCGTTTCGCAACATGCTGCGCGACTTCGCCTATTACCAACTGCAGCGGTCGTTCTCGCACGCTGATTTCAACGTGGTCGGCGAGGGTACCGGCGCGCGGCTCGCCAACCGCGGCTCCGGCTTGGCGTTGGCGGCGCTGTTCCGCGCCTACGAGGCGGTCTACGACAAGGACCGCAAGTCGGAACTGATGCGCCGCGTCACAAGGCACCAGTCGAAGAAGGTGGTCGGCGCACTGAAACGCGCCGAGGAGGCCATGGCCTATGCGCTGAACGGCCGCTTTAACAAGGTGTGGCCCGATGCGGCGACGCGCAAGCGCGTCATCTGCGGTTTCGTCGACGGCATGAAGGCGGCCAAGCTCAAGGCCAAGAAATAGATATCCGCTAGTCGTCCACGTCGACGTCGAAATCCACGTCGTCCGCGTTGTCCGGGTCGTCCTCGTGGTTGTCGCGCGTCGCGGTTTCCACGGCGAGGCCGACGATGACGGCGGATTCCAGGCGATCGGCGGTCGTGGCCACCGGGCGTGACGGCGCCGCGCTGTCGGGTGTGGCCCGCTCGGCGCCGATGAACATGCCGGCGAGGAGGCCGGCGCAGGCCCCGGTCAGGAACACGAAACCGCCGGCGACCCAACCCGCGGCTTCGCCGCCGCCCATGTCGACGAACAGCGACGCCAACCAGGCGCCGGCCGCCGTGACGGCTAGCCCGACCAGGAATCCGAGGGCGATCTTCAAGATTTTCACGATCGGCTCCGTCTGTGATCGGTGATCACCGTGTTCGGGGCGCGTTCATGTTTTCCAGGTTCAGCAGGAAGGCACTGTGGTCGTACTGCGTCAATCCCATGTCGTAGAGTTCCTGGAACACGTCCCGCACCGCCTCGACGATGGACAGTCGCACCTTCAGGTCACCGGCCGTGTCGAGGACCGTGTTCAGGTCCTTGACAAAATTGCGGATCGGCGCGCCGGGCCGGAAGTTTCGGCTGATCATGCGTTGGCCGTGTTCCGGCGGCACCCGGCCGTAATGGTCCCACTTTCATCGCCATCCACAAGACGTTTCATTGCTCTAGCAAGTTCGGATGCAGAGGATGGCGGAAAGTATCGCGTTTCACGCTGATCCAGGTAGGCGATGGAAACAATAGTGCCATCCATACATTCGTAACCAACGTCAGGATAGTGTGAATTCACACTAACGTCAGCACAATGCGGAACGTCGGGAGCAACACCGGGGAGCATCAACGATTTAGCAAAATGGCGTGGTTTTCCTCCCCCTCCGCCAATTTCTCCCTAAGTCATTGTTATCATTCCTCTCCGACAGCATGTGGGAGCACTGGCCGTGGGCGCTTGGTAAAGCGGGCCTGCTGCCAAAGGATACATAGAGAGTAGGTTGGCCGGGGCATCGGATGCCCGTTGATGGCACGAAGCAGATAGTCCCGGTCTGTTGATCATCGCGTCCGCTCGGGCTCGCAAGTAGCCGCCCGGCGAGGAATGCCATCCGCCTCCCTTGAAACCCAAACCCGATCGGATTATCTGATCCCCGTCCCCGACAGACAAACGCCCTCGCCGGCGCGTCCTTGCGCGCGCTCGGCGCGGCATGAAGGAAGAAGACGATGTGCGGGGATGATCAGAGTCTTTCTTTGCTCCCTCGATCGCCGGGCGGGCGCGCCAGGCGCCCCTGGCTACGGGCCTTGCGGCCCGGTCGCGCTTTGCGCTCGCCGTTTCGCTGGTTAGCGAAACGGATGCGAACGACGCGAGCACTTCTGATGTATCCGGGCGTGGCAAAATCCGACGGCCCCTTGGGGCCGGAGGCAAGCGCGACCGCGCGCCGCGCCGAACGGCGCGTAGCCAAGCGGCGAATAGCCGCGCCCGGCGATTGAGGGAACAACAAAAACCCGCCGGGACGTGCGTTTCACACAGACACCACCCCAACCGGTGTGCCACCTGCCCGCGTCCGGTGATTGAGGGAGCAAAATCCGGGAGATGACGAATGATGACATATGATGACATTTCCACGCGAAATCGGCGTGTTTCGTTTGATATCAAAAACATGATCCGTTTCGACCCGGCTTTTTCGGCATCAAACCTGTCGGATACGGCTCCGATGTGGTCCGAAACGGGGGCCGATCAGCCGACGGCGGAGGGGCATCGAATGCTTGGCCGTTCCGCTTCACGCCCGCTCGGCCCGGGGCGCGGACCAGAGGCCCGCGCCCTACCCCGTGGCCTACCCCATGGCCATCTTGGGGCGGGGGCCATAGACCCTTTCCAACCTCGGTTCCAAATATTACGCTCAATGCCAAAGGGTGATGGCGGCGTTGCAATGGCGTCGGACAAGCGCCCGATAATCAAGACAATGGCCTTGATGCCAGGGAGGAAATGATGAGCAAAGATCCTGCGGCGCCGCGCGTGGCGGCCATCGTCGGCCCCTATCTCAGCGGTAAGACGTCGCTCTTGGAAGGCCTGCTGGCGTTGACCGGCGCCATCGCGCGCAAGGGCACCGTCAAGGAAACCAACATGGTCGGCGACGCTAGCGCCGAAGCCAAGTCACGCACCATGTCGACGGAGGTCAACGTGGCCTCGACCGAGTATCTGGGCGAGCGCTGGACCTTCCTCGACTGCCCGGGCTCGGTGGAGCTTTCACAAGAAGCCCAGAACGCCCTGATGGTTGCCGACACGGCCGTGGTGTGCTGCGAGCCGGACCCGGCGAAGGCGCTGCTGATGGCCTCGGTGCTGCGCTTCGTGGAAGACCACGGCATTCCGCACATTATCTTCATCAACAAAATGGATAGCGCCGAGAGTAGCGTCAAAGCGACGTTGGAAGCGCTTCAGGGTGTATCCACCCAGCCGCTGGTGCTGCGCGAGATTCCGATCCGCAACGGCGAGGAGATCTCGGGCTTTGTCGACCTGGCCAGCGAGCGCGCCTTCGAATGGCAGGACGGCGACCGCTCCAACCTGATCGAGATTCCGGACGACGTGAAGGACCGCGAGGCCGAGGCCCGCCAGGAGATGCTGGAGAGCCTCGCCGATTTCGACGACGCGCTGTTGGAAAACCTGCTGGAGGACACTATCCCGGCGACCGACGAGGTGTTCACCTACCTGACCAAGACACTCGCCGAAAACCAGATCGTACCGGTGTTCTTCGGCACGGCCGAGAGCGACAACGGCGTCAAGCGGCTGATGAAGGCGCTCCGCCACGAGGCGCCCGGCCATGAGGTGACGGCGGCCCGGCTCGGTGTCGATACCTCCGTTGAGCCCATCGCCCGGGTGTTCAAGACGCTGCATGCCGGGCACGCGGGCAAGTTGTCGTTCTCGCGTATCTGGACCGGCAGTGTATCCGACGGGGATACGCTGAACGGCTCGCGCATCGGCGGCATCTCGCACATGCTGGGCCAGAAGCAGGACAAGGTGACCAAAGCCGAGGCCGGCGACGTGGTGGCGCTCGGCCGCATGGACGAGGTGGAAACCGGCGACGTGCTGGGCACCGACGATGCCGCCAAGGGTGGCGATTGGGTGGAACCGCTGGAGCCGCTGTTCTCGCTCTGCATCCATGCCACGGACCGGGGCGATGAGGTCAAGCTCTCGAGCGCCTTGTCCAAGCTCGCAGACGAGGACACTTCGCTGACCTACGCCCAGAACCAGGACACGAGCGAACTGCTGCTCTGGGGTCAGGGCGAGGTGCACCTGCTGATCGCCGCCGAGCGGATGAGAAACAAGTTCGGCCTCGACGTGCAGACGGCGCGCCCGCAGGTGCCCTACAAGGAAACCATCAGGAAGCCGATCTCCAGGCGCTCGCGGCACAAGAAGCAATCCGGTGGGCATGGCGAGTTCGGCGACGTGCATCTGGATATCAAGCCGATGCCCAGGGGCTCCGGCTTCGAGTTTGACCAATCCATCTCCGGCGGCGTGGTGCCCAGGCAGTACTTCCCGGCGGTCGAGGCGGGGGTGAAGGAGTTCATGGGCCGTGGTCCCTTGGGCTTCCAGGTGGTCGACATCTCGGTGACCTTGGTCGACGGGCAGGCCCATGCGGTCGATTCCTCCGAAATGGCCTTCAAGAAGGCGGCGGGCCTGTGCATGCGCGAGGCCATGCCCGAGGCGGCGCCGGTGCTGTTGGAGCCGATCTGCGAGGTCGAGATCGCGCTGCCCAACGAGTTCACGTCCGGCATGCAGCGGCTGATCTCCGGCCGCCGCGGCCAGATCCTGGGCTTCGATGCCAAGGCCGGCTGGGACGGCTGGGACGAGGTCAAAGTGCAGCTGCCGCAGTCGGAGATGCACGACCTGGTGATCGAACTGCGCTCCATGACCAAGGGCGTCGGCACTTTCAACTGGCGCTTCGATCATCTGCAGGAACTCACCGGCAAGGAGGCCGAGCAGGTGGTCAACGCCCGCGCCGAGGCGTCGTAGGGGAGATCAGCCTTTCGACGTCCAAAAAAAAGCCCCCGGCAGGTGCCGGGGGCGAGTTTGAACAGGGAGGCTTCACGTCTGGGAGACGCAGGGACCACATGGGTGGCCCCCTAGGATCCGGGCGGGGAGCCCGGAACTGGATCAGGCCGAAGGCAGGGAGAATCCCAAGGCCTGAATAACGCGGGTCGGAGACCCGAAGTGCTCGCTGGGCCGAAGCCCGAATTCCGTTGGCCGGGGTGCGTCGGCGATAACTATGTTGCACCGCACCATGGCCTTGATCGATATATAGGCCTGCCCGGGCGGCGTTGCCACCGATAATGATGCAGATCAGATATGCGCTAGACGCATGGCTTGAAGCCCTTGCTCAGCAAGGGATACGTCTCAGATTGCGCCCTCGGCCATTTTTTCCAGCAGGAAATCCCGGAACGCGATGACCCTGGCGCTGTTCCTCAGTTCCTCCGGATAGGCGAAGAACAACTCGATCTCCGGGCCCCGAAGTTCCGGCAGGATCTCCACCAATTCGGCGGCCTGGCGGCTCATGTAGTCGGGCAGGGCACCGATGCCGAGGCCGCTGGAGACGGCGCGGTAGATGCCGTAAATGCTGTTCACCTGCAGTACCGGCCGGCGCGCCGGTGATCCCTTGGGCCGGCCGGCGTCGAGCAGCCAGTTCAGGCCATCGACCGGCGGGCTGGCGTCTTCGCCGTAGACGATCAGGTCGTGATCGTCCAGGTCTTCGGCGCTTCGGGGTGAACCTCGGGCCTCCAGGTAGTCGGGCGAGGCGTAGACATGGTAACGCAAGGTCAGCAGGTGACGGCGCACCAGGTCCGGCTGCACCGGCGGCGTCATGCGGATGGCCACGTCCGCCTGCCGCATGGCGATGTCGAGCTCCGTATCGGCGAGCACCACCGAGACGTCGATCTCCGGATAGCGCTCGATGAATTCACGCATGCGCGAGGTCAGCCAGACCGACCCGAAGGCCACCGTGGTGGTCACCTTCAGCGAGCCCGACGGCCGTTCGCGGCTCTCGGTCAGGCTGGTTTCCACCTGCGCCAGCTTGGCGAACACGTCGTGCGCAGTGCGGTAGAGGATCTCCCCCTGCTCGGTCAGGATGAGGCCGCGGGCGTGGCGGTGGAACAACGCCACGTTGAGGCTCTCTTCCAGGCCCGAGATCTGCCGGCTGACCGCGGACTGGCTGAGGTGCAGCGTCTCACCGGCATGGGTGAAGCTGCCCGCATCGGCGACCGCGTGAAATACCCTGAGCTTGTCCCAATCCATCGCTCTCGCCCCGCTCTCGCCCCGCTCTCGCCCTGTCCCCGAGCCTGCCGCCGCGCCTACTCGGCGGCCTCGCTGGTGGTCTCCTGGCCGGCCAGGAAGTGCTCCGCTTCGAGCGCCGCCATGCAGCCGGTGCCAGCCGCCGTCACGGCCTGGCGAAAAATCTTGTCCTGCACGTCGCCAGCGGCGAACACGCCGGCCACGTTGGTGCGCGTGGAATCCGGCTGGGTCAGCACATAGCCCTCGTCGTCCATCTCCAGCTTGCCCTGAAACAGCTTGGTGTTGGGGTCGTGGCCGATGGCGATGAAGATGCCGTGGACGCCGATGTCCTTGATCGCGCCGGTCTTCACGTCGCGTACCCGTGCCGCCGTCACGCCGGGCGGATCCTGGTCGCCCACCACCTCGTCCAGCACGTGGTCCCAGACCATCTTGACCTTATCGTTGTTCAACAACCGGTCCTGCAGGATCTTCTCCGCCCTGAGCGCGTCCCGGCGATGGATGACATAGACCTTCGACGCGAAGTTGGTCAGAAACAACGCTTCCTCTACCGCCGTGTTGCCGCCGCCGATCACGGCCACTTCCTTGCCGCGATAGAAGAAGCCGTCGCAGGTGGCGCAGGCCGAGACGCCGAAGCCCATGAAGGCCTGCTCGCTCTCGATGCCGAGCCAGCGGGCACTGGCACCAGTGGCGATGACCAAGCAATCCCCGGTATAGACGGCGCCGGAATCACCGACCGCGCGAAACGGCCGCGCCTCCAAATCAATTTCGACGACGGTGTCCTCGACCATGGCAGTGCCGACATTCTTGGCCTGCTCGTACATCTGTTCCATTAGCCACGGCCCCTGCACCGCCTCGGCGAAACCGGGGTAGTTCTCCACATCGGTGGTGATGGTCAGCTGCCCCCCCGGCTGCAGGCCCCGCACCAGCAGCGGCTGAAGATTGGCGCGGGCGGCATAGACGGCGGCAGTATAGCCGGCCGCGCCGGAGCCGATGATGAGGACCTTGGAGTGCTGTGCGTCAGGCATTTCGAAACGTTCCGGAACTGGTGGTGGGGAAGGCCGTGCAGGCGTCGCGGCCGGGGTTAACATAGGTACGCGTCCGAGCGCCTGCAATGGACGGACAATCGCGTATGGACGCGCAATATTGTTTCGCAATATTATTACCCAGAACCGTCCTCGGGAGACCTGCCATGCAGCGCGTGAAACTCGACCGCATCGACCGACGTATTCTGTTCGAATTGCAGGACGATGGCCGCATGACCAATGTCGAACTGGCCAAACGCGCCGGCATCTCCGCGCCGCCCTGCCTGCGCCGACTGCGCGCCTTGGAAGACGCCGGATACATCACCGGATACCACGCCGTGGTGGCCGGCGGCATGATGGAGTTCAAGGAGACCTTCTTCGCGCTCGTCGGCCTCGACAGCCAGGCCCAGACGGTGCTGCAGGGTTTCGAGGCCCTGCTGGCGGATTGGCGCGAGGTTCGCGAGTGCCACATGATCCGCGGCGGCGGTGACTTCATGCTGAAGGTGGTGGCCCGCGACAAGGAACAGAGGGATGCGCTGACCATGCGCATTACCGCTGCCCCGCACGTGTCCACGGTAACCACGTTCGAGACCATCCGCACCTCGAAGGAACGGCCCGGCGTGCCGATCGAACTGGACGGGCCGCCCGCCGACGCGGATTGAGCGGGGCTCGCGAGCGCCGCCGTCAGCCGTATTTCACGTCGCAGATTTCGTAAGACTTGCCGCCGTTGGGCGTCGCCACGTCGACCGAGTCGCCGGCCGTCTTGCCGATGAGCGCGCGGCCCAGCGGCGACGTAACCGAGAGCTTGCCGGCGCTGATGTCGGCCTCCGGGGCGCCGACGATACGATAGGTCGATTCCTCGTCCGTATCGTCGTCGGCTAATGTCACCGTGGCACCGAAGCGGATGACGTCGCCCGACATGGCAGACACGTCGATCACCTCGGTCCGGCTGAGGATGTCTTCCAACTCCACCACCCGCCCCTCGACGAAGCTCTGGCGTTCGCGCGCCGCATGGTACTCGGCGTTCTCCGAAAGGTCGCCGTGCTCGCGCGCCGCCGCGATGGCCTTGATGATGGCCGGGCGTTCCTCGGTCGTCAGACGCTTCAATTCGTCCTCGAGTGCCTTGTGGCCCTCGAGCGTTATCGGAACCCTGTCCATAGAACCTGCTCACTTTTCCCGCCCCTTCGGAGCGGACTAGAAGTCCATTCAGGCCGCCTATGGGCAACCCTCCTCGTTTCCTCCGGTGATGTAAGGAAACTTGCATCAGAATGCTTCACCAAAATAAGCCTGCAACGGCGCCACTTCAAGCCCGCCTTCGGCCTGCACCCGAGCCATCGCCTGCATGGCATCGACCCCCGCCGCGGCGCCGGTCATGGTGGTGTAATTGGGCACGTTGTGGACCAGCGCCGTACGCCGGATGGAATAGCTGTCGGCGATCGACTGCGCCCCTTCCGTCGTGTTGATGACGAGCTGAACGTCGCCCGAGATGACCGCGTCGACGCAATGCGGCCGGCCCTGCAGCACCTTGTTGACCAGCGTCACCTCCAGTCCCTCGGCCGCCAGATGGCGTTGCGTGCCGCCGGTCGCCATGAGCGAAAAACCGAGCTCCTGCAGCCGCCGGGCAAGCTCGGTCGCCAGTTCCTTGTCCGCATCCCTGACCGAAATGAAGACGCAGCCGGCGCTCGGCAACACGATCCCGGCGCCCATCTGCGACTTGGCGAAGGCGGTGGCGAAATCCCGATCGATGCCCATGACCTCGCCGGTGGACTTCATCTCCGGGCCCAGGATGGTGTCGACGCCGGGGAAGCGGGCGAACGGGAACACGGCTTCCTTGACCGCCACGTGGTCGCGGGCCGCTTTTTCGGGCAGATCGAAGGTCGCCAGTTTTTCGCCGGCCATCACCCGCGCGGCGACCTTGGCCACCGGTACGCCCGTCGCCTTGGCGACGAAGGGCACGGTGCGGCTGGCCCGGGGATTGACCTCGATGATGTAGATGTCGTCGCCCTTGACCGCGAACTGCACGTTCATCAGGCCGACCACGCCGAGCGCGCCGGCCAATGCGCGGGCCTGGCGTTCCAGTTCCGCCACCACATCGGCGGCCAGCGTATGCGGCGGCAACGCGCAGGCGGAATCACCGGAATGGATCCCCGCTTCCTCGATGTGCTGCATGATGCCGGCGACGTAGACATCCTCGCCGTCGGCGACGGCATCGACGTCGACCTCTATGGCGTTGTCCAGGTAGCCATCGAGCAGTACCGGGCTGTCGCCGGAAACCTGCACTGCCTCCGTCATATAACGCTCCAGCGCAACCTGGTCGTGGACGATTTCCATGGCCCGCCCGCCGAGCACGTAGCTCGGCCGGATGACCAGCGGGTAGCCGATGTCGTTGGCCACCGCGACCGCCTCGGCGTCCGAGCGCGCCAGGCCGTTGGGGGGCTGCTTCAGGTCCAATTCGTGCAGCAGCTTCTGGAAGCGCTCCCGGTCCTCGGCGAGATCAATGGCGTCGGGCGAGGTGCCGAGGATGGGGATGCCGGCGTCTTCGATGGCGGCGGCGAGTTTCAGCGGCGTCTGGCCACCCAACTGCACGATGACGCCCAGAAGGTCACCCTTGCGCTGTTCGACCCTGAGCAGCTCGATCACGTCCTCGGCGGTCAGCGGCTCGAAGTAGAGCCGGTCCGAGGTGTCGTAATCGGTCGACACGGTCTCCGGGTTGCAGTTGACCATGATGGCTTCCAGGCCGGCTTCCTTGAGCGCGTAGGCGGCATGGACGCAGCAGTAGTCGAATTCGATGCCCTGGCCGATGCGGTTGGGCCCGCCGCCCAGGATGGCGACCTTGGTGCGCTCGCTGGGCTCGGCCTCGCACTCGGGGTCATTCAGGCCGTCGCCTTCATAGGCCGAATACATGTAGGACGTGCGGGACTGAAACTCGCCGGCGCAGGTGTCGACGCGCTTGTAGACCGGCGTCACGTCGTGGCCCCGGCGCTGCTGGGCAACCTCGGCGGAGGCCGTACCGGTCAGCGCCGCCAGACGATCGTCCGAGAAACCCATCTTCTTCAGCCGAAGCCAACCGGCGCGGTCGACGGGCAGTCCATCGGCGCGGATCCCTGTCTCCTGATTGACGATGTCCAGGATCTGGTCGAGGAACCAGGGGTCGTAATGACAGACCGCGCGCACCTCCTCGACCGAGACGCCCAAGCGGAAGGCCTGGGCGATGTATTGCAGGCGTTCGGGCCGGGGGATCGAAAGCGCGGCGCGGACGGCATCCACGTTGACGTTCCCCATGGCGTCGACGGCGTCGGTGATCTCCACTTCGTCGAGGCCGCTCAGCCCCGTCTCCATGGAGCGCAGGCCCTTTTGCAGGGACTCCTGGAAGGTGCGGCCGATGGCCATGGCCTCGCCGACGGATTTCATGGACGTGGTCAGCAGCGGATCGGCGCCGGGGAATTTCTCGAACGTGAAGCGCGGAATCTTGGTCACCACGTAGTCGATGGTCGGCTCGAACGAGGCCGGGGTGACGCCGGTGATGTCGTTGTCCAGTTCGTCCAGCGTGTAGCCGACGGCGAGCTTGGCCGCGATCTTGGCGATGGGGAAACCGGTGGCCTTGGAGGCCAGCGCCGAGGAACGGCTGACCCGGGGGTTCATCTCGATGACGATCAGGCGGCCGGTGTCCGGATGCACGGCGAACTGCACGTTGGAGCCGCCGGTGTCGACGCCGATCTCGCGCAGCACCGCGATCGAGGCGTTGCGCATGATCTGGTATTCCTTGTCGGTCAGCGTTAGCGCCGGCGCCACGGTGATGGAATCCCCGGTGTGCACGCCCATGGGATCGATGTTCTCGATGGAGCAGACGATGATGCAGTTGTCCGCGTGGTCGCGCACCACTTCCATCTCGTACTCTTTCCAGCCGAGGACGCTTTCCTCGACCAGCACCGATCCGACGGGCGAGGCGGCGAGCCCGCCCTGCACGATGCGCTCGAACTCTTCCGTGTTGTAGGCGATGCCGCCACCGATACCGCCCAGCGTGAACGACGGCCGGATGATCAGCGGCAGGCCGATGTCGCGCAGTGCCGCGCGGGCTTCCTCCATGGTCGTGACCATGTGGCTTCGCGGACAATCGAGGCCTATTTTCGCCATGGCGTCGCGGAACAGTTCGCGGTCCTCCGCCTTGGCGATGCTGTCCGCCTTGGCGCCGATCAGCTCGACGCCGAACTTCTCCAGCGTGCCGTTTTCCGACAGCGCCATGCCGGCGTTGAGGCCGGTCTGGCCGCCCATGGTCGGCAACAATGCCGAGGGCCGCTCCTTCTCGATGATCTTGGCCAGAATCTCGGTCGTGATCGGCTCCACATAGGTGGCATCGGCCATGGCCGGGTCGGTCATGATGGTGGCCGGATTGGAATTCACCAGCACCACCTCATAGCCCTCGTCCTTCAGCGCCTTGCACGCCTGGGCGCCGGAGTAATCGAACTCGCAAGCCTGCCCGATCACGATCGGCCCGGCGCCGATGATCATGATCTTCTTAAGGTCGTCGCGTTTAGGCATGGGACGCCTCCAGAGCATTTTCGAGCACTTTTTGGCCCAAAAAAGCCGGGTCAAAACAGATCAAGTCGTTGAAATCGCCCAAAACACGCCAATTCCGGCCGCACATGTCATCATCTGTCATCATTTGTCATCATTCACTTCTATACACATACAAATCGCCCACACACCAAGGCGCGCAGGCTCGTCTCTTGGGGCTCGTCGGGAACAAGATTCATGTAGCCCGCCAGCACCGAATTTCAAGGGCCCCTCACACCACAAAACGCTTGATCCCGTCTTTCAAAAGCTTGGAGTGGAAGTTGATCAGCAGGCCCTTCGGAAAACCGCCGAGCCTCAGGTAGCTCAGCACCTGCGCCTCGTGCACCGGCATCAGCCGCTCCACCGCCTTGATCTCCACCAGCACCTCGTCCTCAACCACCAAGTCCGCCCGATACCCGGTTTCCAGATGCGTCCCCTTGTAAGTCACCGGCACCGCCACTTGGCGCCGGAACTCCAAATCGGCCGTGGCCAACTCCTTGCAAAGACACTCCTCGTAAACCGCTTCCAGCAACCCCGGCCCCAACGTCCGATGCACCTCCAGCGCCGCCCCGATGATCCGCTTCGTCAGTTCGTCGTCGGATATTCCTCACCTACGGACCGTGCGTGCATCGACTAAGTAATGAGACACAGAGAACACTGAGGAGTCACAGAGAACACCGAGCCACCGTGCTTACCGAAAGGCCGAACCCATCTCTCAAATTTCTCGCGCGAAGCGCCCTCATTCTTCTCTCTTCTTATCCTTCTTCTTCTCTGTGCTCTCTGTGCCCCCTCAGTGCTCTCTGTGTTCAACCTTCAAAGGCCCAACAGGGCCTTCACCCCTCCATCAATCCGACGAAGCGGTCGAAGAGGTAGTGGCTGTCTTCGGGGCCGGGGGAGGCTTCGGGGTGGTATTGGACGGAGAAGATGGGTTTGTCGGTGACGGCGAGGCCTTCGTTGGAGGCATCGAAGAGGCTCTGGTGGCTTTCGGTGATGCCGGCGGGGAAACTCGTGGCGTCGACCTCGAAGCCGTGGTTCTGGCTAGTGATTTCGACCTTGCCGGTGACGAGGTCCTTGACCGGCTGGTTGCCGCCGCGGTGGCCCATGTGCATCTTCTTGGTTTGGCAACCCAAGGCCAATGCCAGGATCTGGTGGCCGAGGCAGATACCGAAGATGGGTTTGCCGCTTTCGACCAGGGCCTTGACCGTAGGCACGGCGTATTCGCCGGTCGCCGCCGGGTCGCCCGGGCCGTTGGACAGGAAAATTCCGTCGGGCTGCAGGCCCAGGATGTCGTCCGCCGTCGCCCAGGCCGGTACCACGGTGACGCGGCAGCCGGCCGAGGCCAGGCAGCGCAGGATGTTGCGCTTGGCGCCGAAATCCATGGCGACGACATGGAAGCGGGGCTCGGAGAGCCGGCCATATCCCTGGCCCAGTTCCCAGCGCGTCTCGTCCCACTGATAGCTCTGGCGGCAGCTGACTTCCTTGGCCAGGTCCATGCCTTCGAGGCCGGGCCAGGCCTCGGCCCGGGTGCGGGCGCGGGCGACATCGGGCAGCCGGCCGGGGGTGAAGACGATGGTGCCGCTGGGCGCACCCCCATCCCGGATGCGCCGGGTCAGGCGGCGGGTGTCGATGCCGGTGACGGCGACCAGGCCCATGCGCTTGAGCCAGGTGTTCAGGTGCTGGGTGGCGCGCCAGTTGGCGGGCTCGGTGATATCGGCTCTTAAAATACAACCCCGGGCGGCCGGGGTTGTGGTTTCGATGTCTTCGGGGTTGGTCCCCACGTTGCCGACGTGGGGAAAGGTAAATGTGATGATTTGTCCGGCGTAGCTGGGATCGGTCATGATCTCCTGGTAGCCGGTGATGGAGGTGTTGAAACAGACCTCGCCGGTGGCCTCGCCGGCCGCCCCGGCCCCTCGGCCCCAGAACACCGTGCCATCGCCAAGCACCAGGGCCGCGTCGGCGCCAGGGGGCGCTGGCGGTACCGGCGTTTCGTTGGCGCGCGACGACTCCGCGCCCGCCAGTCGGGGGGCACGGTCTTTAAGGTCTTGGTTCATGAGCGGAAACCTACAGCCGAGGTGGCATTCGCCGGTTTCTAATGCAAGGATCGTTCCCGGTCAAGGGGCGGTAAACTTTTGTTAATGCGTTGTTATTAAACGATTTTATTTTGGCTGAGTCGATTGCTATCGAAAACCGATTGCTTTAGGGTCCCGATTCTCAAAAAGCCACCCCGGGGGACGGCGCCGATGCTGCGTCAGCAGCTCAAAGATTCACTCAAGGAATCCATGAAGGCCAAGGACGACTGCACGACCGCGACCGTGCGACTGGTCCTGGCGGCGCTGAAGGACCGCGACATCCAGGCCCGCGGCAAGGGCAACGCGGAGACCATCGAGGAGGACGAAATTCTCGGTCTGCTGCAGTCCATGGTGAAGCAGCGGCGCGAGAGCATCGAGGCCTACCGCTCCGGCAACCGGCCCGAGTTGGCTGACCGGGAAGCGGCGGAAATCGACGTCATCCAGCGCTTCCTGCCGGCACAGCTGGATGAACAGGAAATGGCGGACGCGGTCGCCAAGATTATTACCGAGACCGAGGCGGCGACGCTGAAGGACATGGGCCGTGTGATGGCGCGGCTGAAAGAGACCTATCCGGGCCGCATGGATTTCGGCAAGGCCAGCGCGCTGGTGAAGGAAAAACTCGGCTGAAACGGCGATTCGCCGGCCCGACCCCCTGTGGATAACGGGAGTCACGAGGATAACGCTGTATTTAAAGCGTTTTTAGCCTCTTCGCCGGCCCCTAGAATGATCCGTTACACTGCGAACGCGGGTTCCCGCCTGGGAGCCCGCCGGAGACCCGTTTACCCATGGCATTCACGCCCGAGTTCCTGGACGAGTTGAAGGCCCGCGCCGGCATCGCCGACGTGGTCGGCCGGCGCGTGCGGCTGGCGGCCAAGGGCCGGGGCGAGCACTCGGGCCTTTGCCCGTTCCACAAAGAGAAGACGCCGAGCTTCACGGTCAACGAGGAGAAGGGCTTCTATCACTGCTTCGGCTGCCAGGCCCACGGCAGCGTCTTCGACTTCATCATGGAGACCGAGGGCCTGAACTTCCCCGAAGCGGTCGAGCGCCTGGCCACCGACGCCGGCATGGAGGTGCCCCGCGCGACGCCGGAAGAGATGGAACGCCAGCGCCGCCGCAAGACCCTGGAGGACGTCACCGAGGCCGCCGCCCAGTTCTTCGAGCGCCAGCTCAACATGCCCGAGGGCAAGCGGGCGCTGGAGTACCTTGAAGGCCGCGGACTGAGCGCCGAGACGCGCGGCCGCTTCCGCCTCGGTTTCGCGCCGGATACGCGCGGCGCGCTGAAATCCGCGCTGGCCCGGGACGGTGTTCCGGAAGCGCTGATGATCGAGGCCGGGATGCTGATCCAGCCCGAGGACCAGGGCCGCGAGCCTTACGATCGTTTCCGCGGCCGCGTCATGTTCCCGATCACCGACCGGCGCGGCCACGTGGTCGGCTTCGGTGGCCGCATCCTGGGCGACGGCGAGCCAAAGTACCTGAATTCGCCCGAGACGCCGCTGTTCCAGAAGCGGCGCACGCTCTACGGCCTCGACCACGCGCTGACCGCGGCCCGGCGCGCCGGCACCATGGTGGTCAGCGAGGGCTACATGGACGTCATCGCGCTGGCCCAAGCCGGTATTGGTCACGCCGTGGCGCCGCTCGGCACGGCACTCACCGAGGAACAATTGCAGGAGCTCTGGCGCGTGGTGCCGGAACCCGTCCTCTGCTTCGACGGCGACGCCGCCGGCGCCCGGGCGGCCTCCAAGGCGGCGGAACGCGCGCTGCCGCTGATCAAGGCCGGGCTGGGCCTGCGCTTCGCCAAGCTGCCGGCGGGCCAGGACCCGGACAGCCTCATCGTCAAAGGTGGCCCCGGCGCCATGCAGACGGTTCTGGCCGCGGCCGAGCCGCTGTCGGAAGTGATCTGGCGGCTGGAGACCGGCGGCCGCCGGCCGCGCACGCCGGAGGACCGGGCTGCCCTGCAGAAGCGCTTTTCCGAGCGCGCCCGCGACATCGCCGACGCCACTTTCCGGCGCCATTTCATCGATCACTTCCGCCGCCGCCTGGCGCCGGAAGGCACGAATTCCGCCGGCCGCGGCCGGCGGAACCCGGGCTACGGCGCCGCCGATGCGTCCATCGACGCCGGCCGCGAGACCGCCAGTACCGAAAGCGCGGACGAACGCAGCCAGAAGGTCCTGCTGGCGGTCGTGGTCAATCATCCGGTGCTGTTCGACGAGGTCGAGGAGCGCCTTGGAAAGGTTGAATTTTCGACCCCTGAGCTTGACAATCTGCGCCAGGAAGTCTTAAAGACCCTGGCTGGTGAGGAAGGTCTTGAACCTGCAAGCCTGATTCACCACCTTACCGATATCGGTCAGGCGGAGACGCTGAACTCGGTTCTTCAGCAGGGCGTTTACATGCATGCTTATTTCGCGCGCCCCGAAACACCGCTGGCTGAAGCCCGCGAGGGATGGAACGAGACCTACGATCTGATGATGCGATCCAACCGGGAGGCGGAGATCCGCTCTGTGGAGCAGGCCCTCACGGATGACACCACGGATTTGCACATGGATCAGCTGAGGGCATTGGCGAAGTGACATTTGACAGATTGACGGCCGATCATGCGGCCGGTCGGGGGATTTGAGCGTGGCGAAAGCAGCAACGGCGGCAGCGACCAAGTCGAGCCAGGAAGAGAGCACCGACTCACCCCTCCTGGACAGCCTGGGTGCGTCGGTCAAGAAGATGATCACCAAGGGCAAGGAGCGCGGCTACGTCACCTATGACGAGCTGAACGGCGCCCTGCCGCCCGACGAGGTCTCGTCCGAGCAGATCGAGGACACCATGGCGATGTTGTCGGAGATGGGCATCAACGTGGTCGAGAACGAAGAGGCCGAGGACGACAACACCACCGGGGCCGCCAACGAGGACACCAAGGAAGCCGCCGAGGCTGCGCCCGCCGCTGGCAACGTGGACGAGAGCGACCTCGGCCGCACGGACGACCCGGTGCGCATGTACCTGCGCGAGATGGGCTCGGTGGAACTGCTGTCTCGCGAGGGCGAGATCGCCATTGCCAAACGCATCGAGGCCGGCCGCGAGATGATGATCGGCGGCATCTGCGAAAGCCCGCTGACCATCCGCGCCATCGTCCGCTGGCACGACGCCCTGGTGGCCGAGGACATCCTGCTGCGCGACATCATCGACCTGGAGGCCACCCACGGTGGCGGCCCGGGCCAGGCCAACAACCAGACCAACGGTGAGAATAGCGCCGAAGGCGGCGAGGCCCAGGCCGAAGGCGGCGAGAAGCCGGCCGAAGGCGCGGGAGCGGCCGAGGCGACCGGGCCGGCCAAGGCTGCGCAAGTGACGGAACCCGCCGAGGCAAAGGTTGAGGTCGAACCGGCCAAGGCGCCGGAAAAGGATAAGGATGCCTCCAAGGACGACGAAGACGGCGAAAAGAGCGAGGACGGCGAGAAGAGCGAAGACGGCGAGAAGAGCGACGACGACGACGACGATGATGCCGATGACGAGGTCAACCTGTCGTTGGCGGCCATGGAAGCGAAGCTGAAGCCGCAGGTGGTCGACACCTTCGAGCAGATCGCCAAGACCTACAAGAAGATGCACCGCCTGCAGATGATCCGCCTCGACGCCATGCAGGGCGAGGGCGAGTTCAAGCCGAGCCAGGACAAGCGCTACATCAAGCTGCACCACGAACTGGTCGAGCTGATGGAGGACGTGCACCTCAACAACAACCGCATCGAACAGCTGGTCGACCAGCTTTATGGCCTCAACCGGCGCATGGTCGGGCTCGAGGGCCGGCTGCTGCGCATGGCCACCACGGCGCGGGTCCGGCGCGAAGACTTCCTGGAGCACTACCGCGGCCACGAGCTTGATCCGGACTGGCTGAAGCGCATCGCCAAGATGCCGACCAAGAACTGGCAGCGCTTCGCCAAGCGCTACAAGGATGACATCAAGGCCGTGCGCGACGAGATCGCCGACATCGCGCAGGACGCCGGCCTGCCGGTGGCCGAGTTCCGACGCATCGTCTCGACCGTACAGAAGGGCGAGCGCGAGGCCGCCAAGGCGAAGAAGGAAATGATCGAGGCCAACCTCAGGCTCGTCATCTCCATCGCCAAGAAATACACCAACCGCGGCCTGCAGTTCCTGGACCTGATCCAGGAAGGCAACATCGGCCTGATGAAGGCGGTCGACAAGTTCGAGTACCGCCGCGGCTACAAGTTCTCCACCTACGCCACCTGGTGGATCCGCCAGGCCATCACGCGCTCCATCGCCGACCAGGCGCGCACCATCCGTATCCCGGTGCACATGATCGAGACCATCAACAAGCTGGTCCGCACGTCGCGCCAGATGCTGCACGAGATCGGCCGCGAGCCGACGCCGGAAGAACTCGCCGTCAAGCTCTCCATGCCGCTGGAAAAAGTCCGCAAGGTCCTGAAGATCGCCAAGGAGCCGATCAGCCTCGAGACCCCGATCGGCGACGAGGAAGACAGCCACCTGGGTGACTTCATCGAGGACAAGAACGCGGTGCAGCCGCTGGATGCCGCCATCCAGGCCAACCTGCGCGAGACCACCACGCGGGTGCTGGCGTCGCTGACGCCGCGCGAAGAACGCGTGCTGCGCATGCGCTTCGGCATCGGCATGAACACGGACCACACGCTGGAAGAAGTCGGCCAGCAATTCTCCGTCACCCGCGAACGCATCCGCCAGATCGAAGCCAAGGCACTGCGCAAGCTCAAGCACCCGAGCCGGTCGCGGAAGCTGCGGAGCTTCCTGGACTACTAGCTCAATTTCGCAAGATTGCCTGCTCAACACGTTCCCGTTGATATAGGCTCTTCCCGGTGGGTGCTTGATCGCCGATCAGGCGCCTGGGGGGCGAGCATGGACGAGAGTGAGTTCGAGGTTCCTCTGCCGGAAGGCGCTAGACCGGAAGCGCTGCTGCGCGATGTTCTGGAAAGCATCGGCAGCGGCTGCGCGCTTTTGGACGCGGACCTCCATTTTATCTATTGCAGCAATGCGTTCGTCGATGACCTCTCTGGCATCGCCGACCTGCTGACGCCGGACACGCCGTTGGCCGATGCCTTGAAGGGCACCATCGATCGCGGGTTCATCGAACCGCCGGCCGAGGGAACGGACGCCTACGTGGCCCAGCGTCTTGCCGAAGTGGCGGCCGGCCGGCCGACGACGATCCGGCGGCTGGTGAGTGGTCGCGTGGTTCGAGTCGACGCCCATCCGGTGAGCGGCGGCGGCCGCTTGCTGGTGCGCACCGACGTTACCGAGATGACCCGTGCCCGCGCCGATGCGGAGCGCCAGGCGGCGCTGCTCAGGGATGCCGTCGAATGCATCGAGGGTGGCGTCGTGTTGTATGACGCCGAGGAGCGCTTCCAGTGGTGCAACAACTGGATCCGCAACGAGCTTTCCCGGATCGACCACCTTTTGCAGCCGGGAACACCGTTCGAGGACATCGCCCACGGCATGTACCGCGCCGGCTATGTGCACGATCATGCCACCGAGGAAGGCTATGTTGCATGGCGGCTCAACGAGTTTCGCACGCTCGCCACCAGCGTCCTGACCCTGACCGAGAACGAACATCACTACCTGCACCGCCACTACCGGACCACCGACGGTGGCACCCTGATCATCCGCACAGATATTTCGGACCTGCGCCGCGCCCAACACGCGGCCGAACTGGCGAGCCGGGCCAAGAGCGAGTTTCTGTCCTCCATGAGCCACGAGGTGCGGACGCCGCTGAACGCGGTGCTCGGTTTCGCCCAGATGATGGAACTGCCCGGCGACGACCCGCTAACGCCGGACCAGCGCGAACGGCTCAACCACATCATCGACAGTGGCGAACACCTGCTGGCGTTGCTGGACCAGGTGCTGGAGCTGTCGCGCATCGAGAGCGGCGCGGTCGACGTGGCGGAGGAAGCGGTGGATCTGGCGGCCGTCATCCAATCGGTGATCGACGCGGCACACATCGAGGCCGATGCCCACGGCATCGCGTTGGTCGTGGAGCCGTCCGCAACGCCGCCGGCGCCGCTGCGGTCCGACGCCACCCGCATCCGGCAAATTCTTCTCAACCTGGTTTCAAACGCCACCAAGTACAACCGGCCGGGCGGCAGCGTGCGGATCGCCGTGGCTGGGTTGGACAACGGCTACACCCGCATCACCGTCGCCGATGACGGCCCCGGCATTCCGGTGGGCCGGCGCCAGCACCTGTTCGAGCCCTTCAATCGGCTCGGGCGCGAGGGCGGACAGGTCAAGGGGTCGGGCGTCGGCCTGACCATCTGCCGGCGGATCGCCGAAGCACTGGGCGCGCGCCTGGATTTCGACAGTGATGTCGACGGCACCATATTCTGGCTCGACCTGCCACCGGCCGACATCACTGGACGCGAGGCATGACGACGGCGGTCCCCGGCCCGCCGCGCCGCCTTGCGCCCGCGCCTGACACGGATTGGTTCTGGCTTTTTCAACTGGCGGGACTCATCCCCCATCACGATCACGGCAGCAGGGGAAAATAAGCCCCGGTTAACCCCACATCCGTCAACATCGGGGGTGCGCGGCGATTCCCTTCCGTGTAGATTTCTCGATCCGGGCCAACACGAAGCTCCGGGCGCTTGAGGGATTATGATGGCGAAGCGACCGCCGGAGTCGCCGCTGTTCGCGGACATGGATTCCACCGCGTTGCTCTTCGACATCATGGAGAGCATCGATGAAGGCTGCGTGCTGCTCGACGCCGAGCTCCGCATCGTCTATTGCAGCCGGGCCCTCGGCGCCAATCTGGATTCCATCGCCGACTTGCTGCTGCCGGGTACCCCCTACGCGGACACCCTCAGGGGCACCATCGAGCGCGGCGTGGTCGAGGTGCCGCCGGACGCGACCGAATCCTACGTGGCGTCGCGCATCGAGGCCCTGAAGACCTGTCAGATCAAGACCATCCGGCTCGCCGGCAGTCGCCGCACCATGAAACTAACGCCGCACATGGTCTCGGGCGGTGGCACCCTGGTGATCCGCACCGATGTCTCGGAACTGCGCAAGGCGCAGGAAGACGCGCAGCGCGAAAGCCAACGCCTGGTGGATGCACTGGAGAGCATCGATGGCGGTGCCGTGCTCTACGATGCGGACGAAACGCTCGTCTACCGCAACACCTGGATGCGGGATGCCTTCGACAACGCCCCCGGCGCCTTCCAGCAAGGCCAGTCCTTCGAAGAGGTCGCCCGCCAGGTTTTTCGGGCCGGCTACGTGCCGGACGTGGAGTCCGAGGACGCTTTTGTCGCCGAGCGTCTGCACCAGTTCCGCGCGCTTGAAGGCGCCGTCATCCGGCATGGTGACGATCAGGCCTGGCATCTGCACCGGCAGTACCGGACATCCGATGGCGGCATACTGGTCATCCGCACGGATATCACCGAGTTGCGACAGGCACAGGAACAAGCCGCCCAAGGCAGCCAACGCCTGGTCGACGCACTGGAGAGCATCGACGGCGGCGCGGCGCTCTACGGCGCCGACGAGGTGCTGGTCTATTGCAATACCTGGATGCAGAACGAGTTCCAGGACATCGCCGAGACCTTCAAGCCCGGCAGCACGTTCGAGGGCATTGCCCGTGCCGCCTATCGCGCCGGTTTCGTCAAGGGTTACCCCGACGAGGACGCTTATCTCAGCGAACGGGTGCGGCGTTTTCGGGCCCTGGAAAGCGCCGTCATCCGGCAGGGGGATGATGCTTCCTTCCATCTGCACCGACAGTACCGGACATCCGACGGCGGCACCCTGATCATCCGCACGGACATCACCGACCTGCGCCGCGCCCAGCACGAGGCCGAACAGGCCAGCCGTGCCAAGACCGAGTTTCTGTCCTCCATGAGCCACGAGGTGCGCACCCCCCTGAATGCCGTTCTCGGGTTCGCGCAGATGCTGACCCTGCCGCAAACCGAGCCACTGACGGCGACCCAACGGAGCTACGTGGACCTCATCATCGACAGCGGTGGCCACCTGCTGGCCCTGCTGGATCAGGTCTTGGAACTGTCGCGCATCGAGAGCGGCGCCATGGAAATCCTGTCCGAGGCCGTGGACACCCTGGAACTGGTCAGCTTCGTCGTCGAGACGGAACAACTCGAAAGCACCAACGTCGGCGTCAGCCTGGCGATCGACTTGCCGGCGACGCCGCCGCCGCCCGTACGATCGGATACGACCCGCGTCCGCCAGGTGCTGCACAATCTGATTTCCAATGCGGTCAAGTACAACCGATCAGGCGGAAACGTGCGGGTCAGTGTCCGGGTCCTCGAAGATCGCTTCACGCGCATTGCGGTCGCCGACGACGGGCCCGGCATTCCCGACGACGCCAAGGCCCATCTGTTCGAGCCGTTCAACCGTCTCGGCCGCGAGGCCGGCCTGGTGAAGGGGTCCGGCGTCGGGCTCAGCATCTGTCGCCGCATCGCCGAGGCCCTGAACGCCCGCCTGGATTTCGAGAGCGGCCCGGACGGCTCGGTGTTCTGGCTCGACCTACCGCCCGACGACTAGAGTCTATCAGGCTGGCTTCTCGACCAAGAACAGGCAGCGGTTGACGCTGTAGTAATAGGCCCCCTGTTCCGACAGGTGTTGGAATTCCCGAAAGGCGGCGTCCACCTCCTGGCGGGTGATGGCGCCGGTCTCGGGTGCGCTCATGCGCATCAGTTCGAACATCCAGCGTCCCAGGGTGTCGTCGCCGAAGTCCGTGTTCACGGTTACCAGGACATCGGCGTTGAGCAGCCGCAGGCCGGCGGTCGTGGCCAGCGCCGGGATGCGTCGCGCCACCAAGGGTTCGGGACGAAAGGCGTGCGCTGCCTGGACGACCCGGGCCAGCCGTTGGGAATCCTCGGAATGCCAGACAAGGGTCGCCCAATCGATATCCAGAATCACCGCCCGCCCACCTGGCGCCAGCACCCGGTGAATTTCGGCGACGCCGGCGGCGGGATCGGTCATGTATTCGAGCACCTGGCCCATGGCCGCGGCCGCATAGGCGCCATCGGCGACCGGCAGGGCCGCCGCATCGCCGATGCCGACGGTGACGTTGTCCAGTCCCGTCTCGGCCGAGCGCCGTCGGGTCAAGTCGACCATGCCGGGGCTGATGTCGAAGGCATCCACGTGGCCGTCGGGCCCGGCCGCCCGCGCCAGGTCGACGGTCATGAACCCGGGCCCGCTGCCGATCTCGATGATCCGATCGCCCGGCGCCACGGCCAGGGCCGCAACCATGGCCTGGCGGCTTCGCGCCACGTCCGGCGTGGCGTAGGCGCGCTCGACGATGGCGTTGCGCTCGCCGTTGAACAGCGCGCCAGGGCCGCGCGGCACCCCTTCGTCGTCATCGTTCATGGCCAGACCCGAGCCCATTCCCTTCGCCCCTTCATGGAAGGCTGGCACGGCGGCCGGACAATCTCAACAACCGCGACAAGGCGGATGCGCGGCCAGCGGATTTCTGCTACCTGATACCCGCACACTGCCCCTTGAGCCCGTGCGGGCCCGTAGCTCAACTGGTTAGAGCCGACCGCTCATAACGGTCTGGTTGCAGGTTCGAGTCCTGCCGGGCCCACCATCTTTTCAAGGGGGTAGTGGATTTGGCGGATCGAACATGTTTCCCGTAAGTGCATTGCAAGTGCAATTGCGGCTCGCCCTGCCGAGAACAGCTTGTCCAACCGGGAGGGAGTTGGAGGCGAAGATTTGTGACAAGCCCCAGGAATCATTTTCACATTCCCGCGAGGACACTTTCAATTTATTGAATGTGAAAATCGGTGTTGCTACGGTCTTATCCGGTCGATCCGGCCGGGGCTTCAGACGAGGGGAAATTCAATGTCATTGTTCAGGCTGTTCATAATCTCAATGTTTGTCGTGGCAATCAGCGGCGCAGCCGACGCACCCGCATTCGCGGCGAGCAGCGAGCACAAGGTCGCCATTCATGTGGACGAGAACGACGCCAAGCGCATGAACATGGCGCTCAACAACGCCGCCAACATCAACAAGTACTACGAGGCAAAAGGCGAAAAAGTACTGATCGAGATCGTCGCCTACGGCCCGGGCCTGCACATGTTGCGCGAAGACACGTCGCCGGTGAAAAGCCGCATCGCGACAATGAGCATGGAACTCAGCAATCTGTCCTTCGCCGCCTGCGGGAACACGCACAAGATGATGAGCAAGAAGGCCGGCAAGGATGTGAAGCTGGTTTCCGAAGCGAACAAGGTGCCGTCGGGTGTCGTCCGCCTGATGGAACTGCAGGAACGGGGCTGGACCTACATTCGGCCCTAGGATCGAAGATGGTGGCGTCTGCCGGAGCCAGTGCCCCGGTTACTTCCGCTCTAGAACGAAGCGGAAGACGCCATCTTCCTCCACCGATTCCAGTAGCGCATTGCCGGTGGCGCGGCTGAACGCCTCGAAATCGGCAACCGCGCCTGGGTCAGTCGCCAGGACCTCGAGGGTTTCCCCGGTGCCAAGGGCATTGATCGCCTTCTTCGCCTTGAGAATGGGCATCGGGCAATTGAGACCCTTGGTGTCCAGTGTCTGTGTTGCCATGCTGAAAAATTCTCCGACTGGCGTGATCCAGAGAACAACAATATATATTTTTATAAAGTGTTCAAAGGACAATTCCAGGCGACCGGGCGGGTGCGGCTCATCAACCTTTTACAATATATAAAAAGTGAATATGATCGAGTATCGTCGAGGGCGCCGGCGAACGGTGAAAGGCATGTGACATGGAAGAGATTCCGATCGGGACCGTGGTCGCCGGACTGGGCTTCGTCCTCGGGATGGCGTTTGGTGCCACGGCGCAGCGCACCCATTTCTGCACCATGGGTGCCATCTCGGACATCGTGTTCATGGAAGACTGGAACCGGTTTCGCGCCTGGATGCTGGCCATCGCCGTCGCCATCATCGGCAGCCAGGCGCTGCATGCGGCGGGCGTCCTCGACCTGACCAGGTCGATCTATCTGACAACCAACCTGGGCTGGGCCGGCGCCATCATCGGTGGCGTCCTGTTCGGGTTTGGCATGACCATGACCGGTGGATGCGGCAACAAGACGCTGGTGCGTCTCGGTGCCGGCAACCTCAAATCCTTGGTCGTCGCGGTGATGCTGGGGATCTTCGCCTACATGACGCTTCGCGGCTTGACGGGGCTGGTCCGCGTCGAACTGGAAACCTTGACCAACATCGATCTGGCGGCACGCGGGCTCGAGGCCCAGGGAATTCCGGACTTGCTGGCCGCGCTCGGGGTCGCCCCCGATGCGGCCCGGGCGTTGGTGACGCTGGTTGTTGCCGGCGGCCTGTTGTGGTTCTGCTTCAAGGACACCGGCTTCCGGGGATCGGCGCGGAACATCACTGGCGGCATGATCGTCGGACTGCTCATTCCAACCGCCTGGTACGTGACCGGGGTCGTCGGCCATGACGAATTCGATCCGACGCCACTGGCGTCGTTCACGTTCGTGGCGCCGGTCGGTGACGGCCTGCAGTACCTGATGACGTTCACCGGCTCGACCATCAACTTCGGCATCACCGTGGTCGGCGGTATCATTTTCGGTTCTTTCATTGCCGCCAGGGTGTCGGGGGAATTCCGCGTCGAGGCCTTTACCGACGCCGGCGATATGGCCCGGCATGTTTTTGGCGGCGCCATCATGGGCATCGGTGGCGTCATGGCGCTCGGCTGCACCATCGGCCAGGGCATCACCGGGATGTCGACATTGGCGTTCGGATCGGTATTGGCCCTGGCTTCGATCATCCTGGGCGGTGTGCTGGGCATGAAATACCTGGAAGAAGGCAGCCTGGGCGGTGCCGTGGGCGCGCTGCTGGCGCGCTCCTAGAAAGCCCCGTCCGGTCGCAAACCCGCACCTACCAGAGCGTCACGTCCTTACCCTCGGCGCGCAGCTTCTCGGCCCGGGCCTGCAGCCAGCGCTGGAAATTGGGCTCGCTGTCGTAACCCTTCTCGCGCACGTAGACGAACGAATTCATGAAGTGGAAGGGCTTCCAATAGCCCAGCAGCCGCCACACCTCGGCATCATGACCGGCGACCTTTCCCTTCGGTAGTTCGACCGGGAAATATTGCAGGGTGGGCGTGAACTGGACCCGGTACTTGCGCGCCAGTTTCTTTTCCGTCGTCGCTTCGCCATCGAAATCCGTGACCTCGCGGTCGCCCCACAGATTGAGTTGCACGACATTGAAATTGGCGGTGATGAAGTCGACGACTTCGGGAATGCGCAGGTTCACCCGATGCATCTCGCGGCAATAGGGGCAGCCGCGCTGCTCCCACAGGATGACCAACTGCTTGCCCTCGGCCTTGGCTTCCGCCGCATCCTCGCGAAGGTCCAGGAACGTCTGCTTGAACCAGGGTTGCGAATAGACGCCTTCGTCGTTGGCCTCGACGGCGGGTAGCAGCTTTTTCTTCTCCGCGGCAAGGGCAACCCCGGCCGATACGGTCAGAACGACCGCCGCCAAGGCGGCAGCCAAGGCCGCATTAAGTCCAGTCGTCAGAAATCTGCCCATGGGGCACCTCCCGTTCCGGCCGCGCGGACCGTTATTTATCACAAGTATCGTACATTACATATTCACTAATTGTAAAGTGTATGGCACATTGGTCTCCTAATCTTTGGGAGGCGAATCAGGGCCGTTATGAAGGTCGACCTTTTCTGCGAGTTGGCGCAACCGCCGACACGCCGCACCGGCGGCGGCGTCGGCGAGGTTTATGACGACCTGTTCGCGGTCGCGCGGGCGGCGGACGATCTTGGCTTCGGTGCCCTGTGGCTGCCGGAGCATCATTTCCTCGGCGACTACAGCGCCTCGTCGGCGCCTGACCTGTTGCTGGCGGCGGTTGCCCGCGAGACACAGCGCCTGGACCTTGGTGTCGCCATCTGGCCGTTGCCCATTCACGATCCCATCCGCGTGGCCGAGCGACTGGCAACGCTGGATCTGATCTCCGGCGGGCGGGTCCGGTGGGGCGTCGGGCGCGGCGTGACGACCACAGAACTGGAAGGTTTTGGCGAGGACCCGTCGACCAGCCGCGAGGTTTTCATGGAGCGGTTCGACGATCTTCGCGTTCTGCTGCGCGACGGCTGCTACGACCGTGGCGGCAAGACCTATGCCCTCAACCCGAAACCGTCGCCGAGTTTGAGCCGGGGCGCCATCGCGGCCGTCAGCCCGGAAACCATCGATATCGCCGCCGAACTCGGCCTCGACGTGATGACCGGTCCGTTCAAGCCCTGGCCCATGATCGAGAAGGATCTCGCCCGATACCGCCGCCTGCGGCCGGAAGGCACGACGTCGTTCACGCTCGCCTGCTATTGCGCCGCCGACCACGCGGCGGCGCGCCATCGGGTGGAAGACGGACTCGTCTGGGCCTATCGCCGCGTCTTCGAGGTCGCCGAGGGCATTCTCACCAAACAGGTCGAGGGCTACGAGCACTACCGTCGCCTCGGCTGGCTGGTGCCGGTCCTGAAAAAGATGCTGAGCCTCGCCACCCTGGAAATGATGGGCCTCGCCGCCGTCGGTGACGCCGACCACGTGGCCGAGCGGTTGTGCCGCCTCCGCGACACCGGCCTCGACCGGGTCAGCCTGATCGTCGGCGGTGGCGACCTGAGTGCCCGCGAGCAGATCGCCTGCCTGGAACGGCTGGCGCGCGATGTTCTGCCCAAGCTGGATTCCTTGCCGGCGGCCGCCAATGACCGGGTGCCGGCATGAGCGAGGTCCTGCAACGCATCGGCGCCCATGCCGCGGACTATCGCGACCCGCTGGCCGCCATCGACTGGCGGGCGGCCGACGCGGACCTCCCGTGGTTGCCCCTTCAGCTGCTCAGCATCGACGGGATGGCCGAGCGAGACGTCGCCTCCCCAGAGGACCTGGTGCGGTTCAGTCAGATCGAGTTCGCGCGTCTCTGCGCCGCCGGCATGTGGCTCGAGGGCCTGTTGATCAATCGTGTCAGCATCAACGGCTTCCTCGGTCTCGACGTGGACGAGGCCCGCATCGCCCTGCAGGAGGTGCGCGAGGAATCCGGGCACAGCTTGATGTTCCTGGAAATGATGCAGCGCGCCGGCGCCGCCGGATTTCCGCTGCTGGGCGACACGGCACTGCTGAGCTGGGTGGCGCGTCGCCTGAAACCGGCCGGCGCCGAGTTCTGGGCCATGGTCTACATCGGCGAAACGGTGACCGATACCTTCGGGCTGCGCGCGCTCAAGGCCGTCCGCGCCGGCCAGGCGGCGATCTGCCCGGTGGCGCGCCAGGTGCTGGAATTGCACCACAAGGACGAAGCCCGCCACATCGCCGCGTCCAGGGTGTTTCTTACCAATCGTCTCGACCGAATGACCGGTGTTCGCCTGGCGGTGTTCCGCCGGACGCTCCGGTTCCTGCTCGACCGCTTCCTGGACGCGACCCTGTTCCCGACGCCGGCAAGCCTCGCCGCCGCCGGGTTCCAGGACGCCGACCGGCTGGCCCGCGATATCCGCGCCTGCCCGACCCGCCGGGCGCTGGCCCGTGAATGCGCCCGGCCGGCATTGGACCTGCTGACCGCCAACGGTGTCCTGAAGGTGACGCCGGGAGATGCCACATGACCTGGCTCGATCGCATCGCCGGCATCGAGGACCTGGAGGATGCGATCTTCGATGCGGCCCTGGTGGCCGAGTGCGAGGGCGCGAGTTCCGGCGAGGGCGCGATCCAATGGCGGCCTATCCGGTTCTCCACGCCGAGCTTCCGCGACTACACCTCCAGCGAACTGAAGGGGTGTTCGAAGAACAGCTTCCCCGCGTTTTCCATCACTGCCGGTGGCTGCGCGCTGATGTGCGACCACTGCCAGGCCAACATCCTGGACCCCATGATCCCGGCGACCTCGCCCGAGATGCTGAACCAAAAGGTGCGCGATCTGGTGCTGTTGCAGAACCTGCAGGGGTTCCTTCTGTCCGGCGGCTCCAACCGCCGGAATGAGATCGCCTACGAGCGTTTCTATCCGGTCATCGAGCGCCTGAAGCACGACTTCCCTCATCTTCGCATCGCCATTCACACGGCGTTGCTGGACGAGCCGCGCGCGCGCCTCATGGAATCGGCCGGCGTCGACACGGCGATGATGGACGTCATCGGCGCCGAGGAGACGATCCGCGACGTCTACCACCTGGATCGTCCAGTCGAAGATTTCGAGGCGACGCTCGCCGCGCTTTGCGCCACTAATATGGAGATCGTGCCGCACATCGTCATCGGCCTGCACTACGGCCAGGTGCTGGGCGAGGCCAATGCGTTGGACATCTGCTCCCGACACGGCATCCACGCCTTGGTGCTGGTCGTCATCATGCCGTACTACGCCAAGCCCGGCCTTTACGCCGCCACCGACCCGGCCGAGGTCGGACGCATCTTCGTCGAGGCCCGGCAGCGACTGCCGGACCGCCAGGTCCTGCTGGGCTGCGCGCGGCCGCCCGGCATGGCGCGGCGCGTCGTCGATGCCTATGCCGTGATGGCGGGTCTCGACGGCATCGCCTTCCCGGCCGACGGCATGGTCGCGGTGGCCGAGGCCATCGGCCGGCCCTTCCACCAGGAACATGCTTGTTGCTCCATCAAGCTGGGCGGCGACGCAAAGGCGTGCGCGGCATGACTATGGCCCAGGCGTTCGACGTCATAGTCGTCGGCCTGGGGCCAGCCGGCAGCCGGGCCGCCGCCGAAGCGGCACGACGGGGCTGCCGCGTGCTCGCCCTCGACCGGCGCAGGCGGGCCGGATACCCGGTGCAATGCGCCGAATTCGTGCCCGCGCTTCTGGATCAAGAACTCAACGGCCTGACGGACATCACCGTGCAACGCATCACCGAGATGATGACGTTCGTCGAGGATGCGCCGCCTGACCTCAAGGCCGGATTCCCCGGCCGCATGATCGACCGCGGCCGCTTCGACGCCGCGCTGGTCGAGCGCGCGCTGGATGCCGGCGCGGACTGCCGGTTCGAAACCAAGGTCGCGGACGTGACGACGGACGGAACAGTGGTGACGTCCGGGGGAGGCCGCTACCGCGTGCCCGTCCTCATCGCCGCGGACGGGCCGCGTTCGTGCCTCGGCGCGGCCTGCGGCCTGCCGGATCAGCAGGTCGTGGAAACCCGCCAGATCACCGTCCCCCTGCTGGAGGCACTGGCGTCTACGGATATCTTTCTGTCGGCGGACATCAAGGGTGGATACGGCTGGTTGTTCCCAAAGGGCGATGCCGCCAACCTCGGCGTCGGCGTCGCTCCCAGTGCGAAGCACCGCCTGAAGCCCATTCTGGAGGCCCTGCACGAGAGCCTGATGGCGGCAGGCCGTGTCGGCGGCCAAGTGCAAGGCCACACCGGTGGCGCCATTCCCGTGGGTGGCATGCGAGAGGCGACTTCTACGCTGGTCGACTGTGCCGTCCTGTTTGCCGGCGACGCCGCCGGACTGGCAAATCCGATTACCGGCGCCGGCATCTCGGCAGCCGTCATCTCGGGCGGGCTCGCCGGGGAAGCCGCGGCCCGTCTGCTGGCCGGCGAAGACGACGCCGGCGAGGACTACGCGGAAGAACTCCGAGACCTGTTCAAGCCGGCGCTGGACCGAGCACTCGCCCGGCGGCAGGCCCTGCTGGCGGGATACGACCGGGGCGGCATGCCGCCGCCCGCCGCGCTCCGGCGCGGCTGGATCGCCTATCCCGAATACTGGGCCGCCTGAGGAAGGACGAACCCCGATGACCTGCTTGAAGCCCGAGAATGCGACGCCCGGCGAGGCCGGTGCCGGTGGTGGCGACGTCAACCTGGCATCCGCCATGCAGCCACGGGCGCCGTCGGAGGCGCCCAAGTCGAGCCGCAATGGTGCCCGCGTGAAGAACAACGCCGTCACGCCCGAAGGCGTCTACAAGCCCAACTACAACATCCTGACGCCGCACATGCGCTCGCCCGAGTACGTGCAGATGTCGACGGCGGCGGCGCTGACCCTCGGCATCATGACGGGCAAGATGTACCGCTGTGATTGCACGCGCTGCCTTAACCTGCTGCTGACCTATCCCGAAGGCTGCCGGGCCAACTGTGCCTACTGCGGCCTGGCGCGGCACCGGGAGGCAGAGCGCGACTACGCGGACCGCAACTTCATCCGCGTCGACTGGCCGGCGGTGCCGATGCAACAGATTGTCGACATCGTGGCCGAGGACGGCGCCAATTCGACGTTCCACCGGATGTGCATTTCCATGATCACCCATCCCCGATCCGACGAGGATACGGTGACGGTGCTGAAGACCTGGACAGACCGCATCGATCCGGACGCCATTCCGATCTCGATCCTTTCCAACCCGACGACCATGAAACGGGATGATGTACAAACCCTGCGTGACATGGGCTCGGACATCTTCACCGTGGCGCTTGACGCAGCGACGCCCGACATCTTCGACCGCACCCGTGGCCGTGGCGTCAACTCGCCCCACAGTTGGGCCAAATATTGGGAAATTCTGAACGACGCCCACGATATCTTCGGGCCGCAGAAGTTCGGCGCCCACATCATCGTCGGCATGGGCGAAACCGAGCACGAGGCGCTGACGCTGGTCCAGCAGTTGGTCGACATGGGCGGCCACAGCCACATGTTCTGCTTCTTCCCGGAGAAGGGCTCGCTGATGGACCATCTGCCGGCGACGCCGCGCGACCAGTGGCGGCGCGTGCAACTGGCGCGCTATCTGATCGATTACGTCGGTGTACGTGTCGACCAGATGCGCTTCGACGACGTCGGCCGTGTCGTCGATTTCGGCCTGCCGTCCGGCGAGCTAGACAGCATCATCGACGCCGGCATTGCCTTCCGGACGTCCGGTTGCCCGGGTAAGTTTCGTGACGATGTCTCGGCGTGTGACCGGCCCTACGGCGATTCACCGCCCAGCGATATCGCCAGCTATCCGTTCCAGCCCAACAAGACCGACATTCGCAAATTCCGCCGCCAGATGGCGGTTAAGTGATGACGGCGACCTTTCGCGTCATCGATACCGGGCTGCGCGGCGGCCGCGCCAACATCGCCTTCGATCAGGCGCTGATCGAGGCGCGGCTGGAGGACGCCATCCCGGATACCATCCGTTTCCTTTCCTTCACGCCATCTGCCCTGGTCGGCCGGCACCAGGACCTGTCCCTGGAAGTCGACCTGGCCCGCTGCCATGCCCGCGGTGTCGAGGTGGTGCGCCGTATCACCGGCGGCGGCGCTATCTATTTCGACCAGGGGCAGTTGGGTTGGGAACTGGTGTTCCGGCGCGATCATCTGCCGTTCGCGAACCTGGGCGAGGCGGCCAGCACGATCTGCCAGGCCGCCGCCAGCGGTCTCTCGGATCTGGGTGTCGCGGCCCGCTTCCGACCGCGCAACGATATCGAGGTGGTGGGACGGAAGTTGTGCGGCACGGGTGGGTTCTTCGAGGGGGACGTCCTGTTTTATCAGGGCACCCTGCTGATCGATTCCGACCCCGACGCCATGGTCGACGTGCTCAAGGTGCCGCGGGCGAAACTGGTGAAACGCGGCCTCGATGATGCCCGCCAGCGCGTGGTGACGCTCCGCGAACTGCTAGGCGATGACCTGCCCGACAGGGCGTCAATCATCGCGGCCTTGGTCCGGGGTTTCGAACGCGAGCTTGGTCTTCGGACAAGCACCGGCGACGTCACCGCCACCGAGGAGGCGCGGGCGGCCCGTATCGAAACCGAGGAAATTGGCCGCGATGATTTCGTGCACGAGATAGATGACCCGGCGCGCGATGCCGGCCTCGGCCGGGCCACGCACCAAGGGGCGGGCGGCATCGTCACCGCCTATGTGCGGCGCGAGGGGGTCGCCGGTGACCGGCTGCGCGAGGTCCTGATCACGGGGGACTTCTTCCTGACGCCGCCCCGACGCATCTTTGACCTGGAGGCGCGCCTCAGAGGCGTGCGCGTTGCCGAGATCGGCCTGGCGGTCGACGACTTCTTCGCCACCACGGACATCGACGCGCTGAGCCTGACCCCGGACGATCTGAAGACGGCAATCACGGCGGCGGCCGCGTAATCGCCATGGTCAGCCCGCACCGGTCGCTCTACGTCATCCAGCACACCGACAGCGAACATCTTGGCCATCTGGAGGACCATCTGGAGGGCCGGAACATCCGCTTCACCTACATGCGGCCGCACGCCACCGGCGGCACGCTGCCCGCCACCGTGTCCTATACGGATGGCGTGATCCTGCTGGGCGGCGGTCCCTGGGGGTCGGCCGGCGGCCGGGACGTGCCGACGCTGGATCAGGAAATCGCGCTGGTCCGCGACTGCATGCTGCGGGGGACGCCCGTCGTCGGCCTCGGACTGGGCGCGCAAATCTTGACCCTGGCCAGCGGCGGCCGGGTGGAGTCCTGTCCCACGAGATTCGAGATCATCGACGCCCGGCGAACCACGGCCCAGGCCCTCAACGGGTTCATGCCGGAAACCTTCCCCGTCGTCGTCTACATGCGGGACTGGCCCGTTCCGGCGCCGCACGCGGAAGTTCTGGCGACGGATCCGGGCGGGCGCGCGCTGGTCTTCCAGCCCGCGCCCAACTGCCTGGCCTTCGCAGGCCATCCCGGCACCAAAGCGGGTATCGCCGAGGACCTGATCATGGAGTTCGAGGAGGGGGCCGACGATCCCCGGCAGGCGCTCGATGACCTGCGCCGCCGGCAGCCGGAGATCGAGGACGCGCTGGTGTCCATCATGACAGGCCTGGTTCAGGTCGCCGGATGGATGGATCGAGCCTGAAACCCCACGCCGCCAAGGGTTGTAACATATTCGCTTTTTATATATTGTTTTTCCGTAAAGGGTAGCGCCAGCGCGCCATCGAAGAGCCCGAACGGGGCCCGGCGCAGTTGAATGGGAGACGTCTCGTGGCGGAAAAACTCGTCATCATCATGGTCAATACCGACCCCAGGAACGGGGAGGAGCTGGGCGCGCCAATATTCCAAGCGACCGTCGCCGCGGCCATGGACTACGAGGTCGAGGTGGTCTGCACGGCAACATCCGGCCAGTTGATGAAAAAGGGCGTCGCCGAGAAGCTGGTGGTCAAGGAGGGCTCGCCCAAGAACGTCTACGACTTCATCAAGGACGCCCACGACGCCGGCGTAAAATTCTTCTGCTGCTCGCCCAACCTGGACCTGTTCGACATGACCGAGGACGACCTGATCCCCGAGTGCGCGGGCATCGTCGGCGGCGCCCACGTCATCGAACAGGTCATGGAGGACGACGACGTGCGCGTCCTGACCTACTAGGGTTCGCGGCCGTGGACGGCGCCAGCACTCGGGTTCAGGCCTATATCGGTGATCCGCTATCGGACGCGCCGGTGTTGGAGCGTGGCGAACTTCAAGAGATCTTCGACGACATTCAGGCCGACATCCGCTTCGATCATGAACTGAACGGCTGTCTCAACTGCGGCATCTGCACCGCCACATGCCCGGCTGCCCACTACTACGATTTCAGCCCGCGCGAGATCGTGCAGCTGCTGTGGACCGAAAACCTGGAGGGCGTCTACGACGCCATGCAGGAGAAAATCTGGTCCTGCGCCCAGTGCTACACCTGCGCCGCTCGCTGCCCGTTCGGCAATTCCCCGGGTGGCCTGATCATGATCATGCGCGAGGTCGCCATCAAGCACGGCATGCAATCGGCCAAGGATGTGCTCAGGCCGTTCTCGCGGGTCATGCTGAAGCTGATTTCCACCGGCAACCAGTTGTCGCCGGACATGATCAATCCCGATCACTTCGCCGACTGGGGGCCCAACCTGGCCAAGGTCGACGCGCCGCTGGCGCTGCTGCGCCAGGCCATTCCCATGCCGACGTTGAACACCACCGAGACCGCTTGGGAAGTCAATCTGAAGACCTCCGTCGAGCTCTACACCATCTGGGAAATGACCGGCGTCTTGGATCAGCTCGAGACCATCGACGAGAACCTGTTCGATGTCATCAGCGACATCATGGAAGAGAAACGCGAGGACTACGAGGACTGGCTCGACGACCAGGACGATGACGACGACGAGGATGACGACGATGACTGATTCCAATTGCGGCGAACGCCTGACCGGCCACGGGACGGAGTGGAACAACGCCAGCCTGTCCGCCGAGGATGCCAAGACGGCGACCTCTTGGGTCGAGGCCCGCGTCGACAAACGCTCCATGTTGACCGACAAGAGCCGCGTCGAGGACGTGCGCGACATCATGTGGCAGCTGGAAAAAGACGGCGAGATCGCCGTTCACCGGGTCGAGGATCGGCACCAGCCCAGGTTGGTCAAGACGCTGTTCGGCTGGGACAAGAAGATTCCGACGACGCAGCTCTGGCACCACAAGTCCTGCGGCCAATGCGGCAACATCCCGGGCTACCCGACGTCGCTGCTGTGGCTGCAGAACCGACTTGGCACCAAGTATCTGGACGAGACCGACCAGACCTCGTGTACGGCCTGGAACTACCACGGATCAGGCATCGGCAATGTGGAAAGCCTGGCCGCCGTGTTCCTGCGCAACTTCCATCAAGCCTATGTCTCGGGCAAGGCGCAGGGCCTGGATGACGGGCATTTCTATCCCCTGGTCCACTGCGGCACCTCCTTCGGCAACTACAAGGAAATCCGCATGTTCCTGCTGCATTCGGCGGAACTGCGCGAGCGGGTCAAGAAGGTGCTGGGCAAGTTGGGCCGCCTAGTCGACGGCAAGTTGCTGATCCCGGAAGAGGTCGTGCATTATTCGGAGTGGCTGCATGTCATGCGCAGCGACATTCGTGCCATGCGCGAGATCGACGTGGGCGACATCCGCGCCACCATCCACCCGGCCTGTCACGTCTACAAGATGATCCCGGAAGACGCGATCTACGACGACGATATCCTGGAAGGCAATCGTGTCGCCGTTTCGACCGGCCTAGTCCAGGAGATGGGCGCCCAGGTTATCGACTATTCCACCTGGTATGACTGCTGCGGCTTCGGCTTCCGCCACATCATCTCGGAGCGCGAGTTCACGCGCTCGTTCGCTATCGACCGCAAGATCCGCGTCGCCGTGGAGGAAGCCAACGCCGACGTCATGATCGGCCATGATACCGGCTGCATCACCACGTTGGACAAGAACCAATGGATCGGCCAGGCGGCGGGCAAGGATGTGTCGTTGCCGGTACTCGCCGATTGTCAGTTCGCGGCCCTGGCCTGCGGCGCCGATCCCTACAAGATCTGCCAGTTGCACTGGCATGCCTCCGCTTTCGAGGGATTGCTCGAGAAGATGGGCATCGACTGGCAGCAGAAGAAGGCCGGATTCGAGGCCTATCTGGAAGAGGTCAAGGCAGGAAAAGGCGAGAGCCTTTACGATCCGCGGCTCAAAATCACTTCCGGCCCCGGCTTCGTAAAGCCGCCTCAGGCGGCGGGCTGAGCGGGCTATGACGAAACCGGTTCTCATCGTTGGCGGCGGCCCGGCCGGCCTGGCGGCGGCGCAAGCCCTCGGCGGCATCGGCCAGTCCGCGGTGATCGTCGACAAGGCCGACCGCCTGGGCGGCGCGCCGATCCTTTCCGGTTACGCGAAACTGGTGCCATCAGGTGAATGGGCCAAGGATGCCATCGGCGGCATGGTCGAGCGCGTGCAATCGACGGCCGGCATGGATGTCATGCTGGAGCGGACCGTCGCCGAGTTCTCGGGCGAGCCCGGCAACTTCACTGCCACGCTTTCCGACGGCTCGTCCATCGAGGCTGGCGCCGCGATCCTAGCCACCGGCTTCACGCACTTCGATTCCGTCAACAAGCCGGAATGGGGTTTCGGCACGTTCCAAGATGTGGTCACGACGACCCAAGTGGAGCAGATGATCTCTTCCGGCGCCGGCGTGCGCTGCCCGTCAGACGGTCGCAAACCGGTCCGCGTCGCCATCCTGCTCTGCGTCGGATCGCGCGACCGTCAGATAGGCCGCGAATGGTGTTCCAAGATCTGTTGCACCGTGTCGTCGAACCTGGCCATGGAAATCCGCGAGGAACTGCCGGAAAGCCATGTCTACATCTACTACATGGATATCCGCACCTTCGGCCTCAACGAGGACCTCTACTATTGGCGCAGCCAGGAGGAGTACAAGGTCAAGTACATCAAGGCGCGCATCGCCGAGGTCACGTCCGACGGCGAGCGCCTGGTGGTCAAGGGCGAGGACACGCTGGTCAAGCGTCCCATCACCATTCCCTTCGACCTGGTGGTGCACGCCATCGGCATGGACCCCAACATCGATAACGTCCTGCTGGCCTCCATCTTCGACGTCAAATTGCAGAAGCACGGCCATGTGGAGCGCTTGGACACCTATGGCGGTCCGGCGCGCACCTCGCGGCCCGGCGTTTTCGTCGCCGGCGCCGCCACCGGGCCCGAGACCATCGACGATTCCATCGCCCAAGGCGAAAGCGCCGCCATCGCGGCTCTTGGATCCATGCGCGCCACCACGGCCGCAGCCGAATAACCCGATGCGAACGATGGCCGCCTCCGATGCCCCAAGCGCCGTTGCACCCTCCCGACCGGTCCTGGACCTAAGCGGGCCACGCCTGACCAGGGGCCTCGAGACACTGATCGCAGCCAGCGAGGAGCATGGCGGAGTCGAGACCTATATTGGCGGCCTCCGGTTCAAGGCCGATCTGTTTCGAAAGGCGTTCGGGCCGGAAGGCATCGGTACTCTCGACGAGGATACTTTCGTCGGTCTGTGCGCGTTCATGGCGCCGGTTCGCCGGCGCATCGGTGGATGGTTGGCGACGGGAGACTTCGACGCCTTGCTCGGACACCTTGCCGATCTGCTGGCCGACGGCGACGTGGATGAGCGGATGGCAACCTTCCGCGCGCATTTTCCGGGCGACCGCCGGCACCGCTGGGTGCGCGACCTGGCGGCCGAGGTCCTGCACTTTTCCGATCCGGAGCGCTATCCGCTGATGGCCCGATGGGTGTGGGATGAAACGGCAAACAGCGGCGCTCTGCGCGAAATCTGGTTCGCCGACAATATCGACGCCGTCACATTGCAGGTGCCCGACGGATACGAGACCTTTCTCGTGCTGCGCGAGGAACTGAGCCAGTTCCTCACCGACAACGGCATCTTCCGGGACACCCTCTACTACGCCGATCTGTTGATGGCGCAGGTCTATGGCGACTACATCGCCGAACAGGGCGGCAGTTTCCTGCGCACGGATTTTTCATCCGAACTGGACCCCATGGAATTCACCCGCCGCATGCTTGGCCTCGACGGCGTCGATCCCGAAACAGGCCGCACGCGGGTGCGACTTGCCGACGGCTCGCGCCTCACCGTGGCCGATCTGGACAAGGTCCACTGACGCCATGCCGATCCACGAAAAGAACCTGATCCGGCCGGAGAACATCGTCAGCCACGAGGCGCTGGAGATCGACGGCATCGATGTCTCGGGCCACTGGAGCACGTTCATCGAATCGCGCGTCGTCACGGACTACAACGAAGCACTGGAAGAAGAGATCTCCGCCCTGCCCGGCGGACAGCACATCCACCGCTGTTGGCAGTGCGGCTCATGCACCAATGCCTGCACGGTCAACGCGATCAATCCAGATTTCAATCCGCGCTTCTGGATCTACCTCGTGCGCATGGGCATGGAGGAGGAACTGCTGCGCGACAAGGACATCATCTGGCAATGCGTGTCCTGCAACAAATGCACCTATGCCTGCCCGCGCGACGTCAACCCGGAAGGGGTCATGAAGTCGCTCAGCCATTGGCTGGAGTTGAAGGGACACACGCCCAAGTCGCCGTCCATGCACTTCGACGAGGCGTTCTCGAAGCAAGTGTTCGAGACCGGGCGCATCGAGGAAGGGCGGATCATCCGCGACTTCTTCCGCCGCACCGGACAACCGTTGCTGCAGGACTGGCTGATGGAGATGGTGCGGCGGATGCTCTGGCACCTGCCTGCCAAACTGATCCTGCGCATGGGGTTATCGGCGCTGGTGCGCCCCAGAACGCGTGGCTGGGGCAAGGCCCAGGCTGCAATCGAGGAATATACGGTCGAACGCGAGACGAAGAACCGCCGGGCCCTGGGCCTTGCGGACGATGGCCAGCCGGCGGAATAGGGAAAGCATCATGGACGGCAACGATCAGAAATACCGCGACGTCGCCTACTACCCGGGGTGCGCCCTAGAGGGGTCGGGCCATGCCTATGACCGTTCGACCCGCGTCATCGGCAAGGAACTGGGCTTGCGCCTGCATGAGGTCGAGAACTGGAACTGCTGCGGCGCGATGGAGGTGAAGAATATCGATCCGCACCTGCAAACCTACCTGTCGTCGCGCGTCATGAGCATCGCCGCCAACGAGATGGGCCACAAGACCGTGATGGCGCCGTGCAACGGGTGTTACCACAATCTGAAGAAGGCCGAGTACGACCTGGCCAACGATGCCGAAAGTGTCGCCGTGACCGAACGCCTGTCGTCCAAGGCCGGCCACGAGACCTATGCGCCAGGTCAGGTCGAGACCATTCACGCCCTCGACTGGATCAAGCAAACAATCGGCGAGGACGGTATTCGCGAACGCGTCAAGAAATCGCTCTCTGGCCTCAAGATCGCCAACTACTACGGCTGCATGTACACCCGGCCGCGCCATATCTTTCCGGAAAAAGATAAGGGAAATGGCAGCGAGTCGACGCTGAACCCACACTTCATGGACGATATCCTCGCCGCGGCGGGGGCCGAGATCGTCGACTATCCGCTGAAAACAGCGTGCTGCGGCGGCGCCCACACGCTTTCGGATTCGGACACGTCGACCAAGCTCGTGCTCAACCTGTTGGAAACAGCCGAAGCAACGGGCGCCGATGTCATCGCCACCGAATGCCCGACCTGCCATTCGGGGCTGGAGATGCACCAGGTGCGCGCCGAGAAGGTGTTCGAGAGGAAAACGAATGTGAAGGTCCTCTACTTCACCCAGTTGCTGGGACTGGCGCTCGGCATCAAGCCGCGCAAGCTGGGGATTCACGAGAATATCTCCGACTCGCTCGGCCTGCTGAAAGAGAAGGGACTGGCATGAGGTCCTTCGACGACATCGAACGGGACATCACGTCCGCCACTGATCCGGACGAGTTGGTTTTGTGTGGCGAGGAGGTGCTGGAACACTGGGTGCTGGCGCGTGGCGAGAAACCGACCGGCGACCGCCGCGAAGGATTTCGCCTGCTCGCCCTGCATCGCCAGGGTGCCAAGGGCGACCCCAGTTTCAATGCCTGCCGCGAGACCTGTCGCGAACTGATCTATCGCCGTAATGTAATCGCCGCCGAGCCCGATCATCCCGAAACCGTCCAGCGCTTGCGCTTGGCGGCGCTGGTCGCCAGACATCTTGGCCTGTTCGTGCGCGGCAAGCTGGAAGAAGCGAAACTGGGAGAATTCTGCTGCGCCGCGCGGCCGCTTCGCGCCGCTGCGGCGACGTGATCGCGTAGACCCTTCGAAGGAGACAACAACCATGGCCGTGGTAAGAGGATGCAACCTGCCCGACGAACTTCTCTACGATGTGGAGAATAATATCTGGTACCAGGATTTGGGTGACGGCACGGTGCGCGTCGGCATGACGGCGGTCGCCGTGGCCATGGCTGGCCAGTTGGTCGCCTTCACACCGAAGCGGGTCGGCCGCTCGGTAAAGGCCGGGAAGTCGTGCGCCACCATCGAATCCGGTAAGTGGGTTGGCCCGGCCAAGTTGCTTCTCGGTGGCGAAGTCGTGGCGACGAACGAAGCGCTGACCGGCGCCCCCGATACCGCCAACAGCGACCCATACGTTGACGGTTGGATGGTCGTGGTCCGTCCGGATGATTGGGAAGGCGCCAAGGGCGAACTGATCCCCGGCACCGAGGTCGCCGGCCCTTATGAGGCGAAAATGGCGGCTGACGGGTTCGACGGCTGTGAGTGATGGTGACGACACATCCCCGAGTCGTAATAGTCACTTTCGTTATTGATAATTTATAATAATTGAATATGATCAAGGCATGGGAATGGCTTCCGTGCCATGGCCAGCGTAGTCGACGAAGAGGGCAAAGCCCCGAGCCGGTTGCGAGTTGGCCCAGCACATCGGAGACGGAGGAAACACTCTTGAAACGCACAATGTTGGCCCTAGGGGGCGCGGCCTTCGCCGTTGCGGTGGCTTTTTCGTCGGCTGCGATGGCCGGCGAGATGAAGAAACTCGTCAAATACAAAGTTATGGATGAATCGAGCATCCCGAAATCGCTCACTGGGAAACCGGGGGACGCCAAGAAGGGACGCAAGACCGCCATCAATCGCAAGAAGGGCAATTGTCTGGCGTGTCATTCCATGCCGACCCCCGAGCAGCCCTACCACGGCCAGATCGGGCCCGACCTGAAGGGCGTCGCCTCGCGCTATAAGGAGGGCGAGATTCGGCTCCGGGTCGTCGATCCGAAGATCGTCAACGGCGACACCATCATGCCGGCGTTCTACAGGAACGACGGGCTTCACCGGGTTCTCAAGAAGTTCAAGGGCAAGACCGTGCTGTCGGCCGCCGAGGTCGAGGACGTGGTCGCCTACATGATGACCCTTAAATAGCGCGCCCGTGAGCGAACGCTTTAAATCCAAGGAGAGTCCAATGACCGAGAAAATGGAGATGACGCCGCTTGGACGGCGCGCCTTCGTGAAATTGGCGGGTGGTGGCGCCGCGGCGTTTGTCGCGACGACCCTGTTGCCTGGCCTGGCCGAGGCCGACGCCAAGGCCGTGTCGGCGGCCATCAAGAAACTGATCGGTGACAAGAAGACGAAGCCTGGCAAGATCACGCTGGAACTTCCGCAGATCGCCGAGAACGGGCGCACGGTACCGGTCGCATTCGAAGTTTCCAGCCCGATGACGGAGAATGACCACGTCAAGGCGGTTCATGTGTTCGCCGAGAAGAACCCGCGCCCCGATGTCGCCACGTTCCGCTTCACACCGGCGTCCGGCAAGGCGCGCGTTGCGACCCGCATGCGGCTTGCCAAGACGCAAAACGTCGTCGCCGTCGCGGAAATGAGCGACGGCACCGTCTACATGTCGAAGTCGACCGTTAAGGTCACCATCGGCGGCTGCGGCGGCTGATCAGGGCAGAGGAGAAAATCAATGGCAAAACCCCGCGTGAAAGTGCCGAAATCGGTGAAGAAGGGTGAGGCTTTCGAGGTCAAGACCCTGATCAAGCACAAGATGGAAACCGGTCAGCGCAAGAACAAGAAGACCGGCAAGATGATCCCGCGCTTCATCATCGCCAAATTCGCCGCCGAATTCGATGGCAAGATGGTGTTCGAGTCCGATTGGCATCCGGCGATCTCGGCCAATCCATATATGGCGTTCTACATGAAGGCCGACAAAAGCGGCCCATTGACCATGAAGTGGACCGACGACAAGGGTAAAACCGTCGAGGCCACGTCCAAAATCAACGTATCCGGCTAGGGGGGTGACATGAAAAAGGTCAAAATCGTTCTCGCCACCACCGCCACGGCATTGCTCGTCGCCGGTGCGTGGGCGGGCAGCAGCTTCGCGGCCGGCAAGTGGGGCGAAAAGCAGGTCGAGGACCGGCGCAGCGGCTATACCTATGCCCAGCCCGAAACCCGCGGCATCCAGGATGACGATTTCCAGAACCCCGGCATGGTCTGGGTCGACGACGGCGAGGCACTCTGGAGCAAGGTCGACGGTAAGGCTGGTAAGGCCTGTGCCACGTGCCACGAGGATGCGGCAAAGTCGATGAAGACCGTCGGCACTAGTTATCCCAAGTTCGACAAGAAACTGGGCAAACCCCAGAATATCGAACAGCAGATCAACGAATGCCGCACACAGCGCATGCAGGCCAAGCCCTACAAGTGGGAATCACACGAGATGCTGGCCATGACTACTTACGTGCGCCACCAATCCCGCGGTCTGCCCATGAGCGTCAAGGTCGACGGCGAAATGGCGCCGTTCTTCGAGAAGGGCAAGGCGTTCTACAACCAGCGCCGTGGCCTGCTCGACATGGCCTGCAAGCACTGCCATCAGGACAATGCGGGCGGTCAGATTCGCGCCAACATCCTGAGCCAGGGCCAGTCCAACGGCTTCCCGGTCTATCGCCTGAAGTGGCAGAAGCCCGGCTCGCTGCACCGCCGCTTCCGCGGCTGCAATAAGCAGGTCCGCGCGGCTCCCTACAAGAACGGCTCGGACGAATACGTGAACTTAGAACTGTTCGTCAACTGGCGTGGCCGCGGCCTGCCAGTGGAGACTCCCGCCGTCCGCAACTAGAATGGCGTGGCCGTTAAGATCGGGGGGGTGCGGTTATTCGCATCCCCCGATTTTTTTCCGGAGGGCATGATTCGTGATCACCAGACGCCAGTTCCTCGAGGTCGCGGCGGCAACCGCCGCGTTGACCGGCGGTGGCGGACGTCTTGCCCGGGCGGCGGCGCGCCAGACCATCAGCCAGGAAAAACTGCTCGAGTTCTCGTCCGTGGGCCAGGTGACGCTGTTGAACTTCACCGATTGTCATGCCCAACTGGCGCCGATCCACTTTCGCGAACCCTCCATCAACGTCGGCGTCGGCGATGTCCGGGGCCTGCCGCCGCACGTGACCGGGAAGGCGCTACTCAAGCATTTCAACATCCAGGCGTCGACGCCCCAGGCCCACGCTTTTTCCAGCGAAGATTTCACCGCTCTGGCCAAGGGCTATGGCCGTGTTGGCGGGCTCGATCGCATGGCCACGTTGATCAAGGCGATCCGGGCCGAGCGGCCCGACAACACGCTGCTGCTGGACGGCGGCGATACCTGGCAGGGCTCCTACACGTCCCTGCATGCGAAGGGCGCCGACATGGTGGAGGCCATGAACGCCCTCGGCGTGGAAGCAATGACGGCGCACTGGGAATTCACCTATGGCGCTGATCGGGTAAAGGAACTGACGGAGCAGCTGAAGTTTCCGTTTCTCGCTGGCAACATCGTCGACACGGATTGGGAAGAAGCGGTCTTCGAATCGACGGCCTGGTTCGACCGCGGCGGCGTGCGCGTTGCCGTCATCGGCCAGGCCTTCCCCTACACGCCGATCGCCAACCCGCGTTACAAGATTCCAACCTGGTCGTTCGGCATCCGCGAGAAGCTGATCAGGAAACGCGTTGCCGAGGCGCGGGCCAAGGGGGCCGGCCTGGTGGTCCTGCTGAGCCATAATGGATTCGATGTCGACCGCAAGCTGGCGACGCGGGTCGACGGCATCGATGTCATCCTGACCGGCCACACCCATGATGCCATTCCCGAGGCCATCAAGGTCGGGGACACGTTGCTGGTGGCGTCCGGCTCCCACGGCAAGTTCCTGGCTCGCCTCGACCTCGATGTTGGTGGCGGCAAGGTCAAGGATTACCGTTTCAAGCTGATCCCGGTCTTCTCGGACGCCATCCGCCCGGACCCGGACATGAAAGCCGTGGTCGACAGGATCAGGGCGCCGCACGAGAAAACCCTCGGCCGCGTGCTAGGCCGGACGGACTCGCTGCTCTACCGGCGCGGCAATTTCAACGGCACCTTTGATGATCTGATTTGCGCCGCGCTGATGCAGGAGCGGGACGCCGAGATTGCATTGTCGCCGGGCTTTCGTTGGGGGGCGACGCTGCTTCCGGGCCAGGATATCACGGTCGAGGACGTCTACAACCAGACGGCCATCACCTACCCGGCGGCGTACCGGACCAAGATGACCGGCGCATTCTTGAAGGAAATCTTCGAAGACGTCGCCGACAACCTGTTCAATCCCGATCCCTACTATCAGCAGGGCGGCGATATGGTCCGGGTCGGGGGCCTGGCCTATCGGATCGATGTTTCCAAGCCTATCGGATCGCGCATTTCAGAGATGACGGTGCTGCGCAGCGGCAAGCCTGTCGAAGCGGGTCGGGAATACATCGTTTCCGGTTGGGCCTCGGTCAACGAGGCAACAGACGGCCCACCGGTCTATGACCTAGTCAGCCGCTACATCGAGAACAAGAAGGTTGTTACGGTCCCCGAAAACACCAACATTCGAGTTACCAGAACCTAAGAACAACGGCGGGGATGGACGGCAAATGGGCGGGTTCGATGTCTCTTACGCGGGCGCTCTCGGCGCCGGAGTCCTGAGCTTCCTCTCACCCTGCGTGTTGCCGCTGGTGCCGCCCTATCTTTGTTTCCTGGGGGGCGTCACCCTTGACCAGGTCGCGGGTGACGACGAGGCCGACGCGGGTTTGCAGCGGCGCGTGTTCCTCGCGGCGTTGGCCTTCGTATTCGGCTTTTCCACTGTCTTCATCGCGCTCGGCGCCACCGCCTCGGTGATCGGGCAGACCATTGCCGATCATGCGGACGTGCTGGCCCAGGTCGCCGGCGTCGTCATCATAATCCTCGGGCTGCATTTCATCGGCCTGATGAAGATCCCGTTTCTCTATCGCGAGGCGCGATACCACGGCGCGGCCCGACCCGCTGGCCTGGCCGGCGCCTATCTGATCGGATTGGCTTTCGCCTTCGGTTGGACGCCGTGCGTGGGACCGGTTCTGGCGGCCATCCTGATGGTCGCGGGAACCGAGACGGACATCGCCTACGGCACCAGCCTGCTGGCCGTTTATTCGGCCGGTCTGGGCATACCGTTCCTGGCGGCCGCCTTTGCCGTGAAGCCGTTCATGACCTTCATGACCCGCATCAAACGCCACATGCTGCTGGTGGAGCGCGTCATCGGCGGTCTGCTGATCCTGACCGGTATCATGTTCCTGACCGGCAGCGTGTCGACCATGGCTTACTGGATTCTGGAGGCCTTCCCGGCCCTCGGTCGGGTCGGTTAGCCGAAGCGCAGGAACAGAATGCGATCCGATGATCGCAACTCCCGGACGATGTTGATGAACATGCGCTGGTTCTTTTGGTCCAACGCCACGTCCAGGCGTCCGATGGAATAGAGGCTGCGTTCCATCAGGCGCTTGAATTCCGTGTCGGCGGCCCGCCCGGGCAATGCCATGTCGCGACACCGGGTATACCACCGCCGCATCTCGACGGTTGCCCGCCGTGCCGCTCGCACGCTCTCGGGCCGCTCGAAATCAGGCGGCGCGTGGCGGAACTTGTACAGCCCTTCCATGGCGCCGTTGGCGCCGTCGACGCAATCGGAGAACAGGAAGATACCGTTGCGGCGACGCATGTCGCCGAGGATCCGCCTGACTGGTTTCAGCATCGCCCGCGCGGCCTCCGGCTCTCCGGCATCGGCCAGGCGAAGCCCCTCGGCGGCGCGTTTTCCGATGTCGGCGAGATCGTGGGTCCAATGTATGTCGGCGGCATAGGCGCGGGGCGGCTTGGCGGCGAAGCGCGCGACGAGTGCCCGCCACTTGGCCTCCAGCGCTTCCAGCTCGAACGCGGCGACGCCGGCGTTGCCCGTCCGCAGATAGAAATCCGATTCCCGGTAGTGCCCATAGGCATCGTCCACCGCTGCGTGGAACTCGGCGGCATCACGCTCGGCCGCATCCGCCGGTGGCGCCCGATCCACGAGAACCAGCATCAATGCCGCGACGAAAGCCACCGGGATCATGCAAAAGCGTCGGCGCGTGACCGCACGGCCACTGGTTTCTTGAATTTGCATGATCAAGAAATAGAGGATACTTAAAGAAAATGGAATATGATAATTTGGCCGTTGGCATTTCCGTATAGGGGCGTGTCCGCATGCTTTCTCGACGACGATTCAGCGCCATATCGATGGGGGCCGTCGCTGCCGCAGCGACGGGCCTCCCGCCACCGGCAACGGCGGCCGAGCGACTGGCACCGGTACAGATGGAAGGTGGCGGTCTGACCCAATCGTGGTTCCTGGAGAGCTTCCTGGACTTCAAGGACGACCTGGCCGAAAGCGCCGCCGACGGCAAGCGTTTCGCCATCCTGTGGGAGCAGGACGGCTGCCCCTATTGCCTGGAAACCCACATGGTCAACTTCGGCATTCCGGAAATACGGTCCTACGTGCAGGCCAATTTCAATATCGTGCAGCTGGATATCTGGGGCTCGCGCGAGGCCGTGGATTTCGACGGCACGGCACTAGTCGAAAAGCAGTTGGCGAAGCGCGGCCGCGTCCGCTTCACGCCGACCATCCAGTTCTTTCCCGAAGACCCAGCGGCGGCCGCCGGCAAGGGCGGGGCGGCGGCCGAGATCGCCCGCATGCCGGGCTATTTCCGGCCGTTTCATTTCCTAGCCATGTTCCAGTTCGTGCGGGAAAACGGCTACGCGGACAGCAATTTCCGGACCTATCTGAAGAAGAAAACGGCGGCCCTTGCGGCCGCCGGAAAAACCCTGCCCAACTGGTGATCTCGTGGACGGCCCCGTCGGCCGCCGACGCTCAAGCAGCCTTCTTGGACTTCGCTTTTTTTGCCGCCGCCGCACCCTGGTCGCAGAACAGGTCATACAGCAAACCAATGACCTGACGTGCCTCCTCGCTGGCGAGGCTGTAATAGATCTGCTTCGAATCACGGCGTGTGGTTACCAACTCATCCGTGCGCAGGCGGGCAAGTTGCTGGGACAAGGTCGGTTGGCGAATGCCGAGCACTTCCTCCAGCTCACCGACGTTCTTCTCGCCGTCCGCCAGTGTGCACAGAATGACCAGGCGATTGTCATTCGCCAGCGCCTTGAGGAACTGGCTCGCCTGTTTGGCGTTCTCGTGCATCTGTTCTGGCGAAGGGGCCGTTTGTGGGGATGCCATCCTAGGATGCTCCAAATTTGTCGTGCCAGATGATCAAATGACCAAACGAATCTCTATGCCAACAATTAACAATAATCGAATGTGTATACAACGGAATATGCACTCTATTGCTGGATTATCACGCGTCTGTGAACTGGGTCCCGCCGCCGTCAGAAGGCCAAAGCGTCGCCGATCGCCTCGATTCCGACGCGCGCGCAGTCATCATCGGCCTTGCCGCCGGGCGCACCCGAGACGCCGATGCCGCCGACGATTGATCCCGCCGCCTCAACCGGCACGCCGCCGCCGACCATTAGCGCCTCTTCGATAAAGCGCACGCCCGCCTGCACCGTACCGGCCTTGGTCAGCTCGCTCATCTCCAACGTGTCGGTTCGGAAACTAACCGCCGTCCAGGCCTTTCGCCGCGCCGTTTCCGGCGTGTGCGCGCCGGCGAACTGATCGCGAATCATGACCTGAAGATTGCCAAATCTGTCGACCACGGCGACCGCAACCTGGTAGCCGCGCTTGCGGCAATCGTTCAGGGTCGCCTGCGCCAACGCCAACGCGGTTTTGGGGGCCATGACCTTGAACGTGACCAGGGCATCGCCCTCGGTCCTGGCCATGGATGGAGCGCCAAGTACCGCCGCCATAACCACGGCCATCAGAAGATTCCTCAACATGCCATGTTTCCATTGCTATTTGGCTCTCGAAGGCCTGCCGATTCGGATGGGTTCGGACACCCCTTCACCGGTTGAACAGAGCGAACGATCAACTGCTCCAGCAGTCCCCAGAAAGGCGATTCTCCAGGATATCCGGTGATCCGACCGACTTCCTTGCCCCGGTTCAGCAGGACGAATGTCGGCGTATAGATGATGCCTCGGATGCTCTTCAGCATCTCCGGCCGAGGTGCATCGATATCGATACGCCGAAGCGGAGCCGCCATGCCCTCGGACGTCTTCGCATACACGCCGCCGATCTCCGCGTGCCAGGTTTCGCACCATTCACACAGCTCGCTTTCGAACATGACGAGCTCGGCCGCCGAGCCGATCCTCGGTAACAACACGATGGCTATTGCGAGAGCGAACGTCCGAGATGTCTTCATGCGGTGCGGTCCATCTATACTGATCTCGTTCGTCGTCTAGGATAAGTACAATATATCAAAATTGAATATGTTTGTCTTCTGTCGTGATGACGAGACCTACGCCCACGTCAGCCGAACATGTCGGCGACCATCCGCTTGAACCAGTGCTCCGCACTCTCTGCCGTCCTCGCTCGCTCCGCCGGGTCTTCGCCCAGCTGACTTGCATGACCTTCGACGCCGGCGATTCGGCTGTTGGCAACGGAATAACGCCCGCCGACCACCAGGCCGGCGCCTTCGGTGAGAAGGAAATAGCACGCATTTCGCAATTCCGGCAGCGGGCGATCCTGGCCGGTCAAGGCGCGACCGACCGCGATTGCACAGACCTGGGCCTGGATACCGGCGCCGAACGCCGATTTGGGCATGTCGCCGGCGTCCGCGGCATCGCCGATGACGTGGACGGCCGGAGCCATTCGCGATTCGAAGCTGGCCGCGTCCACCGGGCACCAACCGGACGCATCGGCTAGGCTGGCGACCCGTGCGATCTCCCCCGCCCGGTGCGGTGGGATGACGTTGGCGACATCGGGCCGCAAACGCTCGTCAGATGTCACCAGGGTCCCGGTCGCTGGTTCCACCGCCGTCACGGCCCCGCCGAAATCTCCCGGAATCCATTCCAAGAGGTCACCGAAGCGCTTTTCCCAATCCTCCTGATAAACATCCATCAACGGGAACGAATCGTTGGCGTCCAGAATGAGTACCTTGGCGCGTGGCTTGGTCGCTCGAAGGCGCGTTGCGATGAGCGCCGCCCGTTCGTACGGCGCGGGATGACAGCGATAGGGTCGTTTGGGAACGGAGATGGCGACGACGCCGCCATCCGGTATCTGCGACAACCGGTGATGAAGGTTGTTCCATTGCCCGGCCGATGTTCGCAGGTAGGCGTGCGGCAGTCTTGATTCTGCCTGACCGTCATAACCAGGCAGTCCGCCCGGCGTTATTGCCACGCCGGGCGCCACGATCAGGCGGTCGAAACCGACCATGCCGCCGTTCGAAAGGTCGACCCGCCGCCGTTGAATATCGATACCCGTGGCGCGGGCCTGGATCACCGTCAATCGCGGATGTCCGTTTAGTCGCCCGTAGCCGAAAGTAAAGCGTGCGAGCGGCGAAAGTTCGCCAAGGAAACGATTGGCGAAGAACGGCGTCACGTACTGCGGCTCTTCCACGATGAGCTCGACGTCCAGATCCTCAAAGCCCGCTACAAGGGCTCGCGCGGCCGCGGCGCCGCCGGCACCGCCACCGATGACGACCACTCGCGCACGAGCTTTCCCGAGCACCCCTGGCGCGGCCAAGGTACTTGCGGCAACCGCGGTCACTGCATGGATAAAACTTCGCCGCGACCATCGGCCAGCGCGACCCGAAGGCCACTTCGGCGGCGAAGCAGTTACGACCACGGCATCATTCGCCGGGTGCCGGGTGCAGTCCCTCGTCGGCCGTATCCAGACCGAGACGCGAGATGGCGTAGGCGCCGCCGGCGACAATCGAGAGCAAGGCAATGATCGAACCGACGGAGAGCGTCGCGACGCCGCTGACACCCTGTCCGATCGTGCACCCCAGAGCTAAGACACCGCCGACACCCATCAGCGCGCCACCGGCCAGGTATTGTCTCATCTCGTCCGCTTTCTCGAAGCCGCGGACCTTGACGGAATCTGTGTAGCGCGCGGCGAGGTATCCGCCTGCCAGCGTCCCTCCCACCACTGCAACTCCGAAGGTGATGGTGGCCCCGGTAAACGTCATCAGATATTGAATGCTGTCGCCGATGGGACGGACGAAGCTGAGGGATGTGACGGTGACGGGTTCGAACTCATCCGCCCCCAGCCAGCCGGTCGCGACCCAACCCGCCGAGACCAGAACGCCGATGGTGCCTCCCGCGACAAGATGGGGCGTCGAGCGCCGGAACCGGCTGTCCGACAAACAGTAGACGAGAATGGCGGCCGCAACGAATGCCGCGAGGCCATACCGTACGGCCATGCCCTCCAGGTCCAGAAACGCCGCGATGATGTCGGGAAGTCCCTGGCTCGAGCGTGTCCCGGCGGCGAGGGTCAGAGTCGTCGACTCCTCAAGCCATACCCGCGCGACGCCGGTCAAACCGCGCAAGGTCATATAGGCGAAGATGCCTAGCGCAACCAACGTCACCAGGGACCTGAGGTCGCCGCCCGCGAGACGTATCAGGCTACGGCCACCGCATCCTCGGGCCATCACGGTGCCATACCCGAACATCAATCCGCCAACGATGGCACCGGACCATCCCAGGTCAGGTGAAAGATAGACGGAGGCATAGATGTCGACGACGCCGAACCCGTGCAGCAGGTGCGTTCCCACCATCGCCGTAGCGATCGCCAGCAGCCACGCTCTGAGGCGCCGGAAATCCCGATCTTGAGCCATGTCGGCGAGTGCCCCGAGCGCGCAGAAATCCGTCATCCGGGTAACCGCGCCGAACACCAAGCCAATGGCCAGGCCCGCAACGCCGACAAGTGTTGTTACCGACAGTCCCTCCACCAACATTCCCCTGACGGCGAATGACAAGAACGACGCCTATTGTCACATCCGGCGCGCCGATGGAGCAATGCCCGGGATTAACCTCATCCATCCATGTGATCGCTTCCATGCAACGTCACGTTTTCTCAGATCGTGGCACCGCCAACCTACTCAAGAACCGAACTCAGATGACGGGCACGCTTCGTCTTTGATCAGCCGGAAAGGTTCCCTGATCGCCGATAGAAATTCCCTGCTTCGCTGAGGAAATACCCTGTTCCATTCTTAGGGAATTTGGAAGGAAAGTGCAGCATTCCACGGTGTTGCTAGCCCCGCAGCCACATATAGACGCCCAAATAAACGCCCAAATCTTGAATGTTTCCCTTTTTTTCTTGTTTATCAGGGGAATCACGCCGAGGCAGGTTCGCCCGAGACTGCGTCCAACACCACCCACCCCGCCGCGAACTCACGACCAGATACCCGTCCCTGCGGCAATTTCGTGCTGACGCGTATGCGGCATGGGCGCAAATGACTGCCGCCGCGTGAAATCGCTCAGTTGATCGCATAAATTCCTTCGCGGCCGTTAACGTGACGCCGTCAACGTGACAATGCCCGTGACAACCTCAAGCCGCGTATCTCTTCACCGCGTCGACCACCGCCTTGACGTTCGCCATGGGAGCGTCGAGCGGCACCGCGCATTCGGGCGCGATGATGTCGACGCCGGCATCGAGGGCCCGGCGCACGTCCCGGTGGACGTCCTCCGGCGTGCCGGCGAGGATGGTGTCGGGGTTGTTGATGTTGCCGATCAGGACCATTTCCGCCTTGGCTCTCATCTCTGCCGGATCGTTCTGGCTTTCGAAATGGAACGCCGTCTGGCCGTTGGCGTTGAAATGGGCGATGCGGTCCATGGTGCGGCCGCAGCAATGGAAGATCAGCGGTGCGCCGATGGCTGTCTCCATGTCACGATCGATGGCCTGTAGGAACTGCGGATAAGCCTCGGGGCGGATCAGATCGCCGGTGATGTGCGCGCCATAGCAGAGCGCGTCGGCCCCGGCGGCCACCTGGGCGCGGCCGAAACGGATGGCGACTTCTTTCAGGCCTTCTAGAATGGCGCCGACCATGGGCGGGTCCTTGATCGTCATCTTCAGAAAATGGCTGAGGCCGAAGCAGTGATAGGCCATCGACCATGGGCCGTAGACCTTGCCCATGATGGCGACCTCGTCGCCGACCTCGCGCTTGAGGATGCGGATGGCCTCGATCGGCGTCGAGATGGCCGGGTGATCGAGGAAATCACCGGCGATGACGATGTCGTCGGCAGTCTCCCAGATCGCTTTCTCGCAGGCCGGCATGTGGCCGCGATCACCCCAACGCACGGGAACGCCCAGCGCCTCCGCCTCATGGGTGCCGCCGGCGAACACCGGGAACACCACGTCGTAGCCGAGCACCGTATGGCCGGCCAGCGCCAGCGTCGCCATCGCCACGGGGTCGTGGTGGGCGTCGGGAAAGTGGACGCCGAGTTTATCCTGTAGGTCGGTGGTGACGATCGAGGTGGGATTGGCCACCGGCGGGCGGTCCACCGGTTGCCGTTGGAGTGCCGCCAGAAACCGTTGGCGTGGGGTCATGGCCATGTTTCAATGCCTTCGCGATCAAGTCTCCATCGCCCCGACACTTGACCCCGCAATACCTCGCGCCCTAACATCCCCATCTGATATATTATGTGCATATTACGCTCTTGGCGTGATCAGTTCAAGGAGGCCCGTCGTGAACGACGCACCGGCGCGCAAGAAGCGCACGATCACCGAAATTCGCGAGTCCAAGACCACCGGCGAGAAGATGGTCTACATGTCGGTGCCCGATTATACCTCGGCCCAATGGGGCGAGATGGCGGGCATCGACGTCGCGGTCGTGGGCGACAGCCTGGCGATGATCGCCCATGGCCATCCCAACACCATCCCGGCGACCATGGACATGATGGTGATGCACAGCCAGGCGGTGCGGCGCGGCGCGCCCAATACCTTCGTGCTCGGCTGCATGCCCTACCAGAGCTACAACACCATCGAACGGGCGCTGGTCAACGCGACGCGCTTCATGCAGGACGCCGGCTGTGATGCGGTCAAGCCCCAGGGCGGCAAGAGCCAGGCTCACATCCTTCGCGCGCTGGTCGACGCGGGAATTCCCACGGCGTCGCATATCGGCCTGACGCCGCACACGGTGGCGATGTTCGGCGGTTTCAAGATCCAGGGCCGCACGCCCGAGGCGGCCATGAAAATTCTCGACGACGCGCTGGCCATCCAGGACGCCGGTTGTTTCATGCTCGAGTTCGAGGCGGTGCCGGGCCGTATCGCCAAGCTGATCTCCGAGCAACTGGATATCCCGACCATCGGCATCGGCGCCGGGGTCGGGACCGACGGTCAGATTCTGCTCGGCTATGATCTGCTGGGCGTGTTCACGGATTTCAAACCCAAGTTCACCAAGCGCTATGCCAAGCTGACCGAAGTCGCCGTCGGTGGCATCGAGCAGTACGTGAAAGAGGTCAAGGACGGCAGTTTCCCCGACGATGACCACACCTACGGCGTCGACGATGCGGTCTACGAGGCGTTCGCATCTATGATGGAAAAACGAAAGCAGATATAAGTGCGCTGTCCCTGACACGGCTGGATGAAAAAGCAACATGCCGACGAAGAAAGCCCGCCCCAAGGCCATCGCCGGCAAGCCCGGCAGCCTGACCGATCAGGCCTACCGGGAACTGGAAGAGCGAATTGTCACGCTGCATCTGGAACCGGGCCAGGTGCTGTCGGAAACGGCGCTGTCCGAACAGTTGGGCATCGGCCGCACGCCGATCCGCGAAGCCCTGCAGCGCCTGGCCCGCGAGGGCCTGGTGGTGATCCTGCCGCGCAAGGGGATCCTGGTTTCGGACATCAACCCGGGCAAACAGTTGCAGGTGCTCGAGGTGCGGCGCGAGTTGGAGCGCCTGATGGCGCGCGCTGGCGCGGTACGCCGCACCGAGGAGGAACGCGACCGGTTCCTCGAAATCGCCGATGGCATGGAGCGTGCGGCGCGCGATAACGACGACATCGAGTTCATGCGCTACGACAACGCCTTCAACGGCATGATCGCGGTCGCCGCCCACAACGAATACGTCCAACGCGCCATCGGCTTGATGAACGGGTTGTCGCGACGGTTCTGGTACGTCCACTACAAGGAGACCGCGGACATGCCGCACTGCGCGCGCTTGCATGCGGCGGTGGCGCGTGGCATCGCGGATGGCGACCCGGATGCAGCGGCGGTGGCCGCCGATCGTCTTGTCGATTATGTCGAGACGTTCACCCGGGCCACCGTCAGTGCCGGGCGGATTCGTTGACGTGCCAGCGACACTGGACGCCGTCAACGAAGCACTGCTTCAAGCGGGGCTAACGCCGCGGGGCGCCTTCCACCCGGGGCCCGACGACGCCGTGCCGGAGCTCCCCTCGGGCCGGCCCGCGCAAACCCTGGTTCTCGCCGGCAATGCCGGTCCGGCCATGTGGGCGGCGTTCAACGCCGCGCGTGATCCGGCAACCGATCTGCTGGACGACTGGTCGCGTGATGTGTTGGAACCGCTGGCCCGGTCGTTTGGTGCCGCCGCCTTGTTCCCTTTTCAGAAACCGCATCTGCCGTTTCAGCGCTGGGCGCGACGGGCGGAGCCCTGCCACGGCTCGCCATTGGGTATGTTCATTCATCCCGACCATGGTCTCTGGCACGGCTATCGGGGCGCTTTGGCGATGGCCGAACGACTGGCGCTACCGGTCGCCGACGCACGTCCCCGACCCTGCGACGACTGCTCGGACCGGCCCTGTCTGACCACTTGCCCCGTCGATGCCTTCAGGGCAGGCGACGGGGCCACCGCCCGCTACGACGTGCCGGCCTGCGCGCGACACCTGGACAGCCCGGCCGGTGCCGATTGCATGGAACTCGGCTGTCGCGCGCGACGCGCCTGCCCGGAGGGCCAGGAGGCACGCTATCAGCCGCCACAGGCGGCATTCCACATGCGGGCGTTCCTGAAATCGCGCCGGGCCGGCGGTTCCCTGGACTGACGCGCCACCGCGAACCTCCCAAGCCGAAAAAATTGAATAGCCACAAAAAAATTGATGGTTTATTGATCCATATCAGGTAATATATCAGTGAAATATTAGAAATACATATCTGGCAATCAAGAGCCGGCATATGACGGGCGCGGGCTCCCAGTCAGGGAAGGGGTAGGGGAAATTCCCTTCATGCAGAAAGGCTTGGGTGCCAGGTCGTGCGAACGGATCGACCGGAACGGAACAGGAGACCGAGATGTCCATACAGGAAATTTACAATGCGGTGATGGAGTACGAGGAGGAGGATGTCGCCGAACTTGTGCAGGCGGAGGTCGATGCCGGCACCGATGTGGAGGAGATACTCAACAAAGGCCTGATCGACGCCCTTGATGTTATCGGCGAGAAATTCAGTGCCGGCACATTGTTCGTGCCCGAGATGCTGATGGCCGCCGAAGCGGTGCAGGCGGGTTTGGAAATCCTCCGGCCGTTGCTCGTCAACACCGGCGTCAAATCGGCGGGCACGGTGATCCTGGGAACGGTCAAGGGAGACCTCCACGATATCGGCAAGAACCTCGTCGGGATGATGTTCGAGGGCGCCGGCTTTAAGCTAATTGACCTCGGCACCGACGTGGACCCCGAGGAGTTCATCTCCGCGGCCCAGGAGAACGCCGCCGACCTCATTTTGCTTTCCGGTCTGCTGACGACGTCCATGCCAGAGATGGAAAAGGCCGTGGCGGCAATCCGAGATGCCAACCAAACCCGCAACCTGAACGTCAAGACCATGGTCGGCGGCCCGCCGGTCAACGCCGAGTTCGCTGCAAGGATCGGCGCCGACGGCTACAGCGCCGATGCGCCGACGGCGGTTGACGACGCGCGCGCCTTCATGGCCGCCGGCATCTGAAACCAGACCAAGAGATCAAGGAACAAGATCATGACCTGGACACATCGCGAACGCATCCTGGCGGCGCTGAACCACGAGGAACCGGACCGCGTGCCGATCGATTTCGGCGGCGCCGAGTTCACCTCCATCACGCTCGCCGGGTACGAGAAACTGAAGAAACACATGGGTGTCGATGAACCCACCGAGGTGATGTCGATCATCCACACTTGCGCCCATCCCGCCGAGACCATTCTCGAGCGGTTCGGCGTGGACACCCGCAACGTTCAACCGAGTGCGTACGAGGGGGGCGTCGACCGCTGGGTCGATGACAACACCTACTACGACACCTTCAACGTACTGTGGAAGCGCACCGAAAAGGCGGTTGATCAGCACTTCCTGCACCAGGACGGCCCCTTCCACGGCGACAAACTGACAGTCGAACAGGTCGAAGAATACGATTGGCCGGATGGCAAGAACCCAGGCCTGGTCCGGGGCGTTCGCGAGCGCGTCGAGCACATCAAGGCCAACGGCGATCACGCGGTCTGCCTCTACATCCCCGGCGGGGTCATTCACCGGGGTTACGCCATGCGCGGATTCGAATCCTACCTGAAGGACCTCTACAAGCGGCCGGAGGCACTGCAGCGGATGATGGACAAGCTTTGCGATTTCTGGTGCGACAACGCGGTCTCGATGATCGAGGCGGCCGGACCGGAGAACGTCGACATCGTCTACTTCGGCGAGGACCTGGGGACCCAGGACAGCTGCATGTTCGACCCCGACACCATCTACAACGATTACCTGAAGCCGCGGCACCGCCGCATGATCGAAACCATCAAAGGCATGACCAACGACAAGGCCAAGGTCTGCTACCACTGCTGCGGCTCCGCCTATCAATTCATCCCGCACCTGCTGGAAATCGGCATCGATGCCCTGAACCCGGTGCAGGTGACGGCCAAGAACATGGAACCGGAGCGCCTGAAGGAAGCCTTTGGCGACCGGCTGACCTTTTGGGGCGGCATCAACACCCAGGAAATCCTGCCCTTCGGAACGCCGGCGGAAGTGGCGGCCGAGACCAAGCGAATCATCGATATCCTTGGCAAGGGCGGCGGCTACATTCTCAACAGCGTGCACAACATCCAGGCCGAGGTGCCGCCGGAGAACATCGTTGCGATGTTCGAGACCGGCGTTGCCCATCGCTATCACTGAGGCAAGGACCATGGACAGCGCGGCCGGCGGGCCTTCGACATTGGTCATCTGTTGCGGTGCGATCGCGGGTGAGATCGTCACCATCGTGCGTGAGAACGGATGGGACCACATGAAGGTCGAGTGCCTGCCGGCCAGTTTGCACAACACGCCCGACGCTCTGCCCGAAGGCGTGCGGGCCAAGATCAAGGCTGGTCGCGCTCGGGGTGACGAGATCATCGTGCTTTATAGCGACTGCGGCACCGGCGGCGGCATGGCCAAGGTGCTGGAGGAGGAGAACGTCGAGAACATCGGCGGCTCCCACTGTTATGAGGTGTTCACCGGCTCGGAACCGTTCGAACAGCTGATGAAGGACGAACCGGGCAGTTTCTTCGTCACCGATTTCCTGGCGCGCCATTTCGAGAAACTGGTGTTCAAGGGTTTGGGATTGGACCGCTTCCCCAAGCTGCGTGACGTGTATTTCGGCAAGTACCGCCGGATGGTCTATCTGGTGCAGCGCGAAAACGCCGAGAACCTTGCCCGCGCGGAAGCCGCGGCGGCGAGCATCGGCCTTGAGCTGGAGGTTCGACACACCGGCTACGGCGGTTTCCAGGATTTCCTGGAATCGCGCTAGCGGTGGAACCATGTATATCGTCCGCCGCTGGGTCACCCGCAACGCCCGTTCCTTCGAGGTTTTCTACCGACTGACGGCGCGGGTCTTCCACGCGCTCGATCCGCTTTGGGCGGGGCTCCACCGCACCCCCCTGGAACGCCCGTTCACCGCCGTCGAGGCGTGGTGCAAAGGTATCCTGTTCGACTGCCGCATGTGCGGGCGTTGCAGGTTGTCCGTCACCGGCATGACCTGCGTGATGAACTGTCCCAAGACCATTGCCAACGGTCCCTGCGGTGGCGTTCGCGAGGATGGTCATTGCGAGGTCGAACCCGACATGCGCTGCGTCTGGGTTGAAGCCTGGAGCGGTGCCCAACGCATGCGCGGTGGCATGGCCATCCGTACGCCGCAAGTGCCGCTCAATCACGCCATCGATGGCACCTCTGCCTGGTTGCGGCTGAGCACGGAGAACTTGGAACGCCGCCGCGACGCCGTCCGACGGGACGCGGAGGGGGCGTCATGAACGACGTCGCCGCCTATCCGATCCTCGACGGTTACTCCTCGGCGGGCCGGCTGGAGCGGGTGCTGCGGTCGGGCCGGTTCGCGGTCACGGCCGAGCTCAACCCGCCCGATTCGGCGGACCCCGAGGATACCTTCCGCCAGGCCCTGGTGCTGTCGCGGGTCTGCGACGCCATTAACGCCACCGACGCCTCGGGCGCCAACTGCCACATGTCGAGCATGGGCATCTGCGCGCTGCTGACCCGTGCGGGCTATTCACCGGTGCTGCAGATATCGTGCCGCGACCGCAACCGCATCGCCATCCAGGGCGACGTCCTGGGCGCCGCCGCCATGGGCGTGCACAACATCCTGTGCCTGTCCGGCGACGGTGTGGAGACCGGTGACCAACCGGGCGCCAAACCGGTCTTCGATCTGGATTCCACGTCTTTGCTGAACACCATCCGCGGCATGCGCGACGACGCGGTGTTTCTGTCCGGGCGCAAGATCACGACGCCGCCCCGGGTGTTTCTGGGCGCCGCGGCCAATCCGTTCTCACCCCCCTATGACTGGCGGCCCCTGCGCCTGGCCAAGAAGATCGAGGCCGGTGCCCAATTCGTGCAGACCCAGTACTGCTACGACGTCGACATGCTGGAACGCTACATGGCGGTGGTCAGGGACCTCGGCCTGCATGAGAAATGCTTCATCCTGGTCGGCGTCGGCCCCTTGGCGTCGGCCAAGGCGGCGCGTTGGATCCGCGCCAACGTGCCCGGCGTTCATATCCCAGACACGGTGATCGACCGTCTGGCCGGGGCCGAGGACCAGAAACGCGAAGGCAAGCAGATCTGTATCGACCTGATCAGCCAGATCAGGGAGATCCCCGGCGTCTCGGGTGTCCATGTCATGGCCTATCGCCAGGAGCATCTGGTCACCGAGATCATCCTGGACTCAGGTGTTCTCAAGAACCGCATCATCAACCCCGAGGCGGCCGAACGGACCGCCCCATCGGAGGAGGCCGACCCCGCATCATGACCGAAACAATTCTGAGTTCGCCGACCCAGGAAGTGGTGATCGGATTCGACCGACCCTTCGTCGTCATCGGCGAGCGCATCAACCCCACCGGCCGCAAGAAACTGGCCGCCGAAATTGCGGCCGGTGATTACGCGACCGTGGAACGCGACGCCACCGCCCAGGTGGCGGCCGGCGCGCACGTGCTCGACGTCAACGCCGGCGTGCCGACCGCCGACGAGGCCCAGATGATGACCGACATGGTGACGCGGGTGCAGGGGCTGGTCGACGTGCCGCTGTGCATCGATTCCTCCATGGTGGCGGCGCTGGAGGCGGGCCTCGCCGCTTATGACGGCAAGGCGTTGATCAATTCCGTCACCGGCGAGGCGGAAAGCCTGGAAAGCGTGTTGCCGCTGGTCCGCAAGCACGGCGCCGCGGTGGTCGCCATCTGCAACGACGAGGGCGGCATCTCGGAGAATCCCGAGGTCCGCTTCGAGGTCGCGCGCAAGATCAAGAACCGCGCCATGGATCACGGCATTCCCGCCGCCGACGTGGTCGTCGATCCGTTGGTCATGCCGGTGGGCGCGGTCGGCAACGCCGGCCGGGCCGTGCTGTCGCTGGTGCGACGGGTGCGCGAAGAACTGGAGCTGAACACCGTTTGCGGCGCGTCGAACGTCAGTTTTGGCCTGCCCGACCGGCAAGGCCTCAACGCGGCGTTTCTCGCCATGCTGATCGGTGCCGGGTTGACCTCGGCCATCGTCAACCCGCTGCACGAACAGGTGATGACCGGCATCACCGGGGCCGAGGTGCTGGCCGGTGTCGACCATAGGTGCAAGCGCTGGATGAAACGTTGCCGCGCCCTGGAACAATCTCGGGCGGCGTAGCCCGAAAGGCCGTCGCGGATATCCCGCAATCGAGACGGCGCGGCCGAGCGTGAAGAAAGGAAACAGACATGACGACGCATCGCCAGCGCGTTCTGGACGCGCTCGATCACAAGGAAACGGACCGCGTGCCGATCGATTTCGGCGGCACCTACACGACGACAATCTATTACGCCGCTTATGAACGGCTCAAAGCGGAACTCGGGATCAACGGGACCGAAACCCAGATCTATTCGAAAACGCGCCGTCTCGCCATTCCCGACGAGAAGGTCCTGCAGCGCTTCGATGTGGATACCCGGTTCGTCGGCCTTGGTGCCTACGAGGGGGAGCAGAAGGAACTCGACGAGGACACGTTTCTCGACGAATGGGGCACCATTTGGAAGAAGGCCGAGGACGGTCACTATCTCTATGTGGACGGCCCGTTCTTCGATCGGAAGAAGCCCGATCCGGCGCTCGTCGAAACCGGCAACTGGCCCGATCCGGACAATCCCGGATACTACAGGGGCCTACGTGACCGGGCCGCGGCGCAGCGCGCCACCGGTGCCGCGGTGATCCTCAACATGCCGATCGGGGTCATCCACCAAGGGCAGTTCCTCCGCGGCTTCGGCGACTGGCTGAAGGATCTCTATAAGAACCGGGCCTTCGCCGAGCGGATGATGGACATGATCGCCGAGCGCTGGATCGCCGTCGCGGAGAACGCCTTGGATCACTGCGGCGATGACATCGATATCGTGTTCTTCGGCGATGATCTGGCCGGTCAGTTGGCGCCCCTGTTCGACCCAGCCATCTACCGCCAACTGATCAAGCCCCGTCATGCGCGCATGATCGAGGCGGTCAAACAGAAGGCCGACGTGAAGGTGCTGTACCATAGCTGCGGTGCCGTCACGCGGATGATCGATGACCTGATCGATATCGGCGTCGATGCGCTCAATCCGGTTCAAGTAGCGGCGGGCGATATGGAGCCGGCGTCCCTGAAGCAGCGTTTCGGCGATCGCATCGCGTTCTGGGGCGGTATCGATACCCAGGGAATTCTGCCCTTCGGCAGCGCCGACGAGGTCGCCCGAGAGGTCGAACGCGTGATCGACATCCTGGGCGATGGCGGCGGGTTCGTGCTCAACAGCGTGCACAACATCCAGAACGACATTCCGGTCGCCAACATCGTCGCGATGTTCGACGCCGCGGTCGCACGAGGGCGGTCGCTTGGGGCGCGGTCGCATGACGGCGCCCGCGACGCATTGATCTAGAGCATTTACATGTCATCGACATATCCTTAACATACTTGAAATATATCAGATATAGATCATCGATGGGCCAGAGAGACGCCATGAAAACCTACTCGGGTTCGCGCACCATCGATGGCATCAAGGTCGAGGTCGATGGTCAGCTGCTTGACGAACGTTACGACATTCAACGATTCACCAACGGCGGCTTCGAGTGGACCTACGAAGGCAATGAACCCCGCCAGTTGGCCCTGGCCGTGCTCGCCGACCATTTCGGCGACGATGGAAAGGCGCTCCAGCTTTGCGAGGTGTTCATGAAGGCGGCGGTCGCCGATTTGGATAATGACTGGACACTGACGACGGCGGACATCGATCGAATTCTGGATGATTTGGCAGCCGTCGAAGGCGGGACATGAGGCGCCGCCAAGCACGAGATTCACTACTGCTGCAATGGTCTCGCGGGCGGCAGCGAAACGGAAATTACCGGGTGATCAGTTGCGGGGAATGATCGTGAGACACGAACATATTCCAACACGTATCAGGGAGGAACTTCGATGACGACGTTGAGAAGAATCACCATGTTGGGTGCCGCCGCCGCGGTCGCCATGACATTCGCCGGCGACGCGTTCGCGGCCGCCGAGCACAAATGGAAAATGGCCGCCAGTTGGGGCGGTGGACCGCTGATGGAAATCGGCGCCAAGGCGTTCGCCGAGAAGGTCAAGTTCCTTACCGAGGGACGCGTCGAGATCAAGGTGTTCCCGTCGGGTCAGTTGTCCAAGGGCCTGGAGGTGCGCAGCGCCGTAGCCAAGGGCGTCGCCGAGGTCGGCCACACCTGGATGGGTTACGACTGGGGCAAGGACAAGACCACGGTGCTGTTCGGCGGCTACGCCGGTGCCATGGACACCGAGAAGATGCTGCACTGGCTTTACGAGGGTGGTGGTGCCGAACTACAGCGCCAGTTCAACGACGAGAAATTCAACGTCGTCTCCTTCCCGTGCTTCGCGCGCACGGCGGAGGCGTTCCTGCATTCGCGCAAACCCGTGCGCAGCCTGGCCGACATGAAGGGCCTGAAGTTCCGCACCGCCGGCGCCTGGCTGGCCATTTCCAAGGGCCTGGGTGCGGCGCCGGTGACCATGCCCGGCGGCGAGGTCTATACGTCGCTGGAGCGCGGCGCCATCGACGCCACCGAGTGGGGCACGCTGTACGAGAACCAGTCGGTCGGCTTCCACAAGATCGCCAAGTACGTGATCATCCCCGGCATCCACCAGCCGACCGCGCCGTTCGAGGTCGTGATCAACAAGAAGGCCTTCGCCAAGTTGTCCGACCGCGACAAGAAGATGGTCGAAATGGCGGCCAAGATAGTGACCGTGGAAAGCTGGATGACGGTCGGCCACGAGGATGCCAAGGCGCTCGAGTTCTACCGCGCGCAAGGCAACGAGATCATCGTGCTCGACGCCGAGGTGCAGAAAAAGGGCAAGGCGCTGGGCGTTGCCTGGGCCAAGGAACAGGCCAAGACCAACAAGTGGTTCGCCAAGGTGCTGGATAGCCAGCTCGCCTTCGAGAAACTTTGGAAAGACGCGGCGCATTACCGCAACGTGATTTCCGAATGATCCGGGCCTAATGTGGATCGGGGAGCGCGGCTCGTCCGCGCTCCCCATTTTTCTGACCGGGCGACGGAACCGCCAGGCGGCTAGGGGGAAGCTTGCATGATTGCGCTGGTGCGGATCATCGAACGGATCACGGGGTCCGCCGGGCTGCTCTTCGCCTGGGTGGTGTTCCCGCTGATCCTGGCCTCGGTGTACGAGGTCTTCGCGCGCTACGCCTTCAACGCGCCGACCATCTGGGCCTTCGAACTGGGCTACATGGCCATGGGGGTGCATGCCCTCATGGGAGCGGCGTTCGCGCTGCGCGAGCGCGCCCACATTCGCATTGATGTGATCTATCTGCGCTTTCCGGAAAAGGTAAAGGCGATCATCGACACCGTCGGCTATCTGGTGCTGTTCCTGCCGGTGATCTGCTGGGTCAGTTTCGGACTCTGGGAATACTGGGTCGAGGCATTCGTCAACGACGAGCATTCGGGACAATCAGCGTGGAATCCTCTCATCTGGCCTTTCCGGCTAACGTTTTTTCTCGGGTTCTTCCTACTCGCCCTGCAGGGGGTTGCCGAACTGATCAAATGCATGCTGTTCCTGACCGGTCAGATCGCCCACAGGGAACAGATCGATGGGTGACTACCTGGCGCTGATGATGTTCCCAGCCTTGCTGCTGGCCCTGTTCCTGGGCTTTCCGGTGGCCTTCTCGATGATGGGCGTGGCGCTGTTCTTCGGCCTTGCGACTTTCGACACCGCCGTGATTTTCCAGTTCGTGCAGAAGATCGACGCCGTGGCCTCGAATTTCGTGCTCGCGGCGGTGCCGTTGTTCGTGTTCATGGGCTCGATGCTGGAACGCTCCGGCATCGCCGAGCGCCTGTTCGAGGCGGTGCACCTGTGGACTCGGCGGCTGCCCGGCGGTCTCGCCATCGGCACCATCATCATGTGCGTCATCTTTGCCGCGTCGACCGGTGTCATCGGCGCCACCGAAACCGTGGTCGGTTTGCTGGCCATCCCGGTGATGATGAAATACGCCTACGACAAGGGTCTGATCTCCGGCACCATCTGTGCCGGCGGTTCGCTCGGCACCATCATCCCGCCGTCGGTGGTGGTGGTCGTCCTGGGGCCGGTGGCGGACGTCTCGGTCGGCGACCTGTTTGTCGGCATGATCTTCCCCGGCCTGATCATGGCCAGTTTCTATATCGCCTACATCCTGATCCGTTGCACCATGGACCCGACCGCCGGTCCCAGCTTGCCGAGATCCGACGATGATCCGACGTTGGCGGAGAAGCTGCGCATCACCCTGGTGGCGCTCGCCCCGCCGGTGGCGATGATCGCCGCCGTCCTGGGCTCCATCATGTTCGGCCTGGCCGCGCCTACGGAAGCCGCCGCCCTCGGAGCGTTCGGCGCCATGGTGCTGGCGATCTTGTACCGCCAGTTCAACTTCTCGGTGCTGCGCGAGGCCGTGGTCAACACCCTGAAGGTGACCTGCATGATCATCCTGATCCTGCTGGGCGGCAATATGTTCGCCGGTGTGTTTGTCGCTTCGGGCGGGGTCTCGGTGGCCGAGGAATTGATCAGTTCCGCCCACCTGACGCCGTGGCTGACGCTGGTGGTATTCCTATTCATCTGTTTCCTGGCCGGGTTCGTGCTCGATTGGATTTCGGTTCTGCTAATCTTCATTCCGGTTTTCATTCCGATCGTCAAAACCCTCGGCTATGACCCGGCTTGGTTCTGCGTCATGTTCCTGGTGGTGATCCAGACCAGCTACCTGACGCCACCCATGGCGCCGGCGATCTTCTATCTGCGCGGCATCAGCCCGCCGGAGATCACCTTGCAGCACATGTTCAAGGGCGTGGTCCCGTTCATCATCCTGCAGATCATCTGCCTCGGTGTCGTCGGCTGGTTCCCGCAGACCGTGTTGTGGCTGCCGGCCCAGTTGCTGGGCTTCCGATAATCCCGCATCGACCCTTGTCTGAAAGGAGGTTGGCATGACACCCGAAGACGTGCTCGCCATCGAGCCCAAGGTGCTGACCCAGGCACAGCGCGAGTCCTGCTTCGAAAACGGTTATCTACTCCTGGAGAAGGTGCTCGACGACGACTGGGTCGGCCGCCTCCGCCGGGCCACCGACGAGATGATCGAGGAAAGCCGCGCCATCAGCCAGTCCGATGCCAAGTGGGACCTGGAAGCAGGGCACACAGCGGCGACGCCGCGGCTGAGACGGCTCTCCAGCCCCAACGACCATCATGCCACCTACTGGGAATACGCGTCGCGTTCGCGGGTGGCGGATATCGTCGCCGACCTGGTCGGCCCGGACGTGAAGTTCCATCACGCGAAACTCAATTTCAAATGGGCGCAGGGCGGCGAGGAAGTGAAATGGCACCAGGATATCCAGTTCTGGCCGCACACCAACTACAGCCCCTGCACCGTCGGCACCTACATGTACGATTGCGGCGCCGACCAGGGCCCTTTGATGGTCCTGCCGGGGAGCCACGCGGGACCACTCTATGACCAGTACAATGACCGTGACGAATGGACCGGATGCCTCAACGCCGACGCCGAGGCGTCGCTCGACACATCCAAGGCGGTGTCGCTGGACGGACCGGCGGGATCATTGACCATCCACAATTGCCGCACCCTGCACGCCTCGCGGCCGAACACGTCGAACCTCGGGCGGCCGCTGTTGCTGAACATCTACGCCGCCGCTGACGCATTGCCCTATACCTTCAATCCGCTGCAATCCAGATACATGGAGCACATGGTGCGTGGTCGGGCGGCGCGATGGGCCCATCACGACCCGCGGCCCTGCCAACTGCCGCCGGATTGGTCCAAGGGATATACGTCGATCTTCGCACTTCAGCAGGAGGAGGATTGGAACGCCGAACCGGCGGAGATCGAGGCCAAAGGATGATGGCCTCGGGGTTCGCGGTTGACAGGCGCGGCAAAGCTGATGTATGTCTGATATATCAGGGATGATTATCGGCCCCGCCAAAGTGGGGAAACCGAGGAAACGCGTGTTAGGAGGAGGCCGTCGGCCATGATGACCGAGCGTCAGGCAGGGTTTCGAAACGAATACCGATCGCGGATCGCCGGCTGGTACAACGGCTACATACATGTCCTGGTGATCTACACCATCGGGCTGACAGCGCTTTACGTCTATTCGCACCACATCGCCGACGTGGCGTGGTGGGAATGGTTGACCATTCCGGCCGTGGTGGTCGCCTGCAACATGTTCGAATGGTTCCTGCACATGCACGTTATGCACCGGCCGATCAATGTTACCGGTTTGCGTGCCATTTATGTGCGCCACACGCTGAACCATCATCAGTTCTTCACCGACTCGGAAATGCGATTCCGCGATGACAAGGACTGGCGGGTAACGTTCTTCCCGCCCTATGCATTGGTCGTCTTCATCCTGATGTCGATCCCGGGCGGCCTGGTCGCCGGATATCTGATTACGCCCAATGTTGGGTGGCTGGTCATGTGTTCGACCACCGGCATGTACCTGACCTACGAGTTCATGCATTTCTGCTGCCACGTGGACGAAAACGCTTTCGTTCGCCATTGCCCGCTGGTCAACACCATCCGCCGTCATCACACGGCGCATCACAATGACCGGCTGATGATGGAACTCAATATGAACCTGACCTTCCCGATCGCCGACTGGCTGTTCGGCACCTCCGATCTAGACCGCGGATTGCTCGGGCATCTGTTCAACGGCTACTCGACGACACACCTGAAAGGCACCCTCAAGAGCGTGCCGGGCGGTCCCCTGCAAGCGGCCTCCGGGCCAATTCCGGCGGAGTGACCGAGACATGCCGAACGGAATCAAAGCAGCGATCTCGATCGTCGTCCTCGTCGTTGCCGGCGTTGCTCATTGGTACGAGAAACAAGTTGGCAACGAACAGCTGAGTTGGGTGGTCGTTGGTCTGGGTGCATTCATGGTGTTGGCCATGTGGCTTTTCCCGGAGACCGGCAGCCGCAAGGGAAACGCGCGCTGATCGAACCTCTTCAAGCGGGTTCACGGTGACGCGACCCAAACGATTTGTCATACCCGCTTGCCACGAAACTGGAGCGCCACGACACATCGGGCCCGGCCAGCTGATTTCATGCATGAGATCAGCTGTCGATATTGGCATTCTCCTCGATCCGTCGTGCGGCATGCGGTTCGGCTCGATTACCGATTTTCACTTAGCCTGCGGAAAGCCGCAGAACGGCTGGCCGGGCAGAGGATCACGGTTTCCTACGAAACAATTCGGCGATGGGTGGCACGGTTCCGCTCTCAGATCGTGCGACGGCTTCGCAAGCCGCGATCGCATGCCCATCCGCTATGGCACCGGGGCACCGTGTCCGGACTCTCTGACAGTGCTGACGGTGGTTGATTTTCGCCAACAACCGCGCCGATCGACGCCTTCTTCTCATTGAAGCCGTGCTTGTATAGGCTTGTCGCGCGTTGGAATTCGTCAGGATGCGCGAAAAATTATGAACAGGGCCGAGAAACGTCGCCAAACAAAACTGGCCAAGCAGGCGGCCCGCAATGCAAAGCTCGGTAAGGCCACGGTCAATCCCATCGGGCAGTCGACGTCAGCCATTGAAAGTTCCCTAGAACTCGCGGTGCAACACCACGGCGCGGGTCGCTTGGACGACGCTGAAAGCATCTATCGGCAGATACTACGGGCCGACCCCCAGCAATCGATCGCCATGCATCTGCTCGGTGTGCTCGCCCATCAAGCGGGGAACAACGACGTCGCCGTCGACCTCATCACGAAGGCCCTTGCCATTAAGCCCGATTATGCCGAGGCGCACTGCAATCTGGGCGCCGCTTTCCAACAATTAGGGGAGCTGGAAGAAGCCGTCACGAGTTATCGCAGGGCGCTCGCTATCATGCCCAACTTGGCCGATGCGCACTACAACCTGGGCAATGCGCTCAACGACCTGGGGATGCCGGATGAGGCCGTGAAAAGCTACCTCATGGCGATCGACATCAGGCTCGACTACGCAGATGCCCACAGCAACCTGGGCAATGTCTATCGTGACCAAGGGGACACGGATGCGGCGATGGCATGCTATCGCAAGGTGATCGACCTCAACCCCGACTTCGTCGAGGCACACAGCAACCTAGGCACCGTATTGCAGGATTTAGGAGACCTGGACGCGGCCGTCGCAAGCTATCAGACGGCCCTCGCCATCAGGCCCGACTATGCTCAGGTGCATTGCAACCTCGGCAATGCGCTCAGGGAACAGGGCAAGCCGGAAGAGGCCCTGGCCTGCCACCGTCGCGCCGTCGCGCTCATGCCCGAGGATGATTTTTTGTGGGCCGGCTTGGCGGCAACGCTGGACAAAATCTCGTTCACCTCCGGTGATGAGGAGCTTTGGCGGGACCTGTTGCAGCTGTTGGGGCGGCCCTCGGTGCGCCCCTACGACGTCGCCCGGCCGATCGTCAGCGCGGTTCGCCACCACCCGGAATTCCAACACGTCATTGAATTGATCGGCGCGGTCCAAGCGGACGTCGGACTTGCCTACAGGGATGTGGACGAACGGCTGTCGGCGATCCCGCTTTTCCTTCGCATCCTGGGCCTGGTTCCGATCAGCGATCTGCAGATCGAGCGCATGCTTACGTTCCTGCGGGTCGCGATGTTGCAGGAAACGATGGCGGGAACGATGGACCAGGAGGTCCTGGCGTTCTCGGCGGCCCTGGCGCTGCAATGTTTTACGAATGAGTACGTCTATCCCGAGACGAATGAAGAAACGACCGTCGTCGACCAGCTGCAGCAACGGATCGCTGCGTTGGTGGAACAGGACCGGGACGTCCCGCGATCCTTCCTCGTGGCGCTCGGCACATACCGGCCGCTGCTTGGTTTTCCCTGGGCCAAGGCCATCGGCGCCCGCGAATGGACCGGTAACGTCAAGGACGTGATCGAGCGGCAAATCCTTGAACCGCTGCAAGAGCAAGACTTGCGCCTCCAGATTGCCCGCCTGACCCCGATCGACGACAGCGTCTCTCGATCCGTTCGCGGGCAGTACGAAGAGAATCCATACCCGCGTTGGATCAAGACGGACATCGTGAACAAGAGCGGCGCCATCGGTCCTATCTTGCGGGGAGCACCACTCCGCCTTGATCTGGCAGACTATGAGTCACCCCAGGCTCCGGAGATTCTGGTGGCTGGATGCGGCACGGGTCAGCAGGCGCTGAGCACGGCCTCTCGATTCACCAACGCGCGCGTGCTGGCCGTCGACCTGAGCCTGGGCAGCCTGTCCTACGCCAAGAGAAAGGCCATAGAGTTCGGCTTCTCGAACATCGAGTTCGCCCAGGCGGATATCCTGGAACTGGGAGAGCTTGGGGAGAGTGGACGGACGTTCGATCTCATCGAATGCATCGGCGTTCTGCACCATCTCGCTGACCCGCTGGCGGGATGGCGGGTCCTGGTCGACCTGTTGCGGCCAGGGGGCTTGATGATGATTGGGCTCTACAGCGAGGTCGCACGCCAGGATATCGTCACCGGGCGCACTCTGATTGCCGAGAAAGGGTATATCGCGACCGGCGAGAATATGCGCCGATGCCGCCAGGACGTCATCGCCATGGCCGAAGCCGGCGACCCGAATATGAGCAAGATATGTCACTCAAAGGATTTTTTCAGTTTGAGCGATTTCCGTGACTTGCTCTTTCACGTCCAGGAACATCGCTTCACACTGCTCCAGGTCGAAGCCGCCCTGGCGTCATTGAAATTGAATTTCATGGGCTTCGGATTGCAGGACGCGGATACGCTGACGAATTTCAAGAAAGCGCACACGAATAATGGCGCGTTGACGGCCCTTTCCTCCTGGCACGAGTTCGAACGCGAAAACCCCGATACCTTCCGGGCCATGTACCAGTTCTGGTGTCAAAAACCGTAGGCGGGGCCGGCTTCGGTCCTATTCGCTCACCCGTTTCGACAGGTCGCGGATACGGTCGACCAGGTACTGGACCCAGTACTTCATGAAGTCGTCCAGGTCGTCCAGGTGGCGTTCCATGTCGTCGGGCGTGACGATGATGAGTTCCGAGGCTTCGATGGCGACCGCCGTGGCGCTGCGCGGTGTAGCGTCGATCAGCGCCAGTTCTCCGAAAATCTGGTTAGGACGAATGATCGTCAGCACGGTCCGGTCACTACCCTTCTGGACCGATATCTCGACGAAGCCGGAGCGCAGCAGGTAGGCGCGATCGGCGACGTCGCCTTCGTGGAAAATGACGTGGCCGGCCGGAACCGTGCGCCTGCTGAATTCCTTCATTGTGGAGTTCCGTGGCGGCGCGTCACGCCGAGAAACCCGGCGGCAGCCGGCGCTTGGCGTAGCTGATCAGCAGCTTGTAGAGGCCGCCCATGAAGGGGTCCAGGCCGTCCAGTTCGCCCGGCCGCTCGGCGTCGCGCACCAGGTAGTAGGCGATCTTGTCGCGGTCGCGGGTATCCTCGTCGTCTGGCCGCTCGGTCATCATCTCGAAGGGCAGCAGGTCCTGGCAATAGACGATGAGGAAGCGGAAGGCATCGCGCCGGTCGACGGACAATTCCTCCAGCCGGCGCACCAGTTCCCGGCGGTGGCAGCAGACCAGGGTGGTTTCCTCCACCGCCGTTGCCGAGGCCATGCGGTTCATGTCCGACAGGACGCCCATCTCGCCGAATATCTGGCCGGCACCGATGGTATCGATCTCCTTGTCGGCGCCGTTCTCGAGTTTGTGGATGCGGACCCGGCCGGAACGGATCAGGAACGCCTCGCCGGCTCTGTCGTCTTCGACGAACACGGCCTCGCCGGCCTGGCAGATGCGCGGAACGTAATCGCCATCCATGGAAGTCTCCTGAAACCACACCGGGGCGCCCACGGCACCCGAACGGGTCGCATCATAACCCAACTGCGCGGGCGGAAACCATCGGTGAAGATGGCCGGCGGGGAGGTTCGGCTGCCGGGCACCGCGGGACTTGAAGCAGAGGGGCGTGATCGACTAGACCTGAAGTCGAGGTTCGAACGGGGAGGGGTGCCGGATGCATTTGAACATGGCTCACAAAATATTTGGCATCGCCCTTGTGGTGCTGGTGCTGATGGCTGCCGTCGCGGTCTATTCGGTTCGGCTGACGGCGGAGATCAGCGCCGACCTGGACCTGATGGCGACCAAGCAGCTGCCGCTTAGCGACACCATCGGCGAACTCAACGTGAAGATCCTGGAACAGGGCGTGCTGATGCAGCGTCTGTTCGCGCTGCCCGAGGAAAGTACCCAGATGGTTGCCCGGGTCGAGGTGTTGGGTAGTGAGATCGATGCCGATTTCAAGCGCGCCTATGCGTTGCTGAAAGCGGAGGCGGAATCCCGGCATCCGCCCGAAACCATCGACGCCCTCGGCGCCTCCATGGCCAAGGTGGAGAGAGCCTACCGGGTCTATGAGAAGCGGGGCCTCGACCTGCTGGCGCTGCACCGGTCTGGGGACAGGCCCGAATTCCATGAGAAGCTGCCTGATTTCAACAAGCTGCAGTCGAGCGTCGATGCCGAGACCGGCACGCTGCGCCGGCACGTGGAGGCGGTCGCGGACGAGGCCATTAAGCGGGCCGACGAGAACGAGCGCTTCCTGTTGATGTTCAACACCGTGATGACGGCGCTGTCGGCGGTACTGGCGCTCGGCATCGCCGCCCTGGTCACCAGCGTGCTGGTGCGCAACGTGCGCAACCTGGTGCGCGCGGCGGAGCAGGTCGAGGACGGCGTGCTCGATGTTGAAGTGGAGGTGACAACCAACGACGAGGTCGGCCGGCTGTCCGCGTCTTTCAACGACATGGTCGGCGGGCTGCGCCAGAAGGAACGCATCAAGGATACCTTCGGCCGCTACATCGATCCGCGCATCGTCGACAAGCTGCTGGAGGACGAGCAGTTCACCCAATTCGGCGGCGAACGACGCGAGATGACGGTGATGTTCATCGATCTGCAGGGCTACACCTCCATCAGCGAGCAACTGGCGCCCCATGATCTGGTGCGCATGTTGAACATGTTCCTGGGCCACATGACCGACGCGGTCGCGGCCACGCAAGGCGTCATCAACGATTTCCAGGGGGACGCGGTGATGGCCTATTGGGGCCCGCCGTTCACCGGCGCCGACGAACACGCGGCGCTGGCCTGCCAGGCAGCGCTGGGCGCACAGGCCAATTTCGAGACGTTTCGCGCCGACGTGGCGGCGGAACTGGGCACGTCGGCCGAGGGCCTGGATCTGGGCATGCGGATCGGCATCTCCACAGGTCATATGATCGCCGGAAACATCGGCTCGCCGACGTCGCGAAAATTCTCCGTCGTCGGCGACCCGGTCAACCTGGGCGCACGGCTGGAAGGCGCCAACAAGACCTACGGCACCCGGGCCATGCTGTCCGAACGCACCCGCGAACTGGCGGGCGACACCGTCCACGTGCGCGAGCTCGATCTGATCCGGGTCAAGGGCAAGACCGAGCCGACGCGCATCTTCGAGTTGCTGACGCCCGAGGCCTCGGTGAACGACCTGGTTATCGGCCTCCAGGCCTACCGGGCGCGGGATTGGCCGGCGGCCGAGCTGGCTTTTCAGGCCCTCAAGGACGCCGCGCCCACCGATCCGGTGCCGCCGGTCTTCCTCGACCGCATCGCGCACTTGAAGCAGAACCCGCCGGAGGCCGGTTGGGACGGTGTCTGGGTGTTCGAAACCAAATAGGGTCGTAACCGGCCTGGGTTTACCCATTGGCAACTCTTTTAGACTACGCAGGGAAGAGGCACCCCGCTCCGATTGACGAAAGCCGCCTATGCCCACGAGCAGACTCAGCCACGAATTCAGACAGGCCATCGCGGCGGCGGCGGCGTCACGGCTGGTGGCCGCCGGCTATGAAGCGGCCAAAGCCGCCGACGCGGTGGCGCGCCGGCTGGAGGGGGTGGTGTTTCCAGGCCTGGAGGTTCCCAACCCGGCGACCACCATCGAAGAGATCCGCGTCGCCATCGAGGGCACCACCGCGCCCGCGCAGCCACTCACGCCGCTGGAGATCGCGCGCTTTCATTTCGACAAATGCCTGGCCCACTGCGACGAGGCCGGCCACGCGCCGGAGCACGCGGCCGAGGTGCTGATGCTGGCGCTGCTGGAGACCGGCTAGCGGCCGCTGATCAGCTCAAACTGGCGCAGAACCGCTGGATGCGCGAGCACGCTTCCTCCAGGGACTCGGTGGAGGCGGCATAGCTGATGCGGAAGTGCGGGCTCAGGCCGAAGGCAGCGCCGTGCACGGCGGCCACGGCTTCAGTTTCCAGAAGCCCCGTCACGAAATCCTCGTCGTTCTCGATCACCTTGCCTTCGGGCGTCGACTTGCCGATCACGCCGGCGCACTTGGGATAGACGTAGAAAGCGCCTTCCGGCACCAGGCACTCAAGCCCCGGCGCCTGGTTCAGCATGCTGACCACCAGGTCGCGGCGACCCTGGAAGGCCGCGTTGTTGGCCTGGATGAAGTCGTGCGGGCCGTTCAGCGCCGCCACCGAGGCCACCTGGGTGATGGACGACGTGTGGGTCAGCGACTGGCCCTGGATCTTGGTCATGGCCTTGATGATCTGGTCCGGGCCGCCGGCATAGCCCATGCGCCAGCCGGTCATGCAGTAGGCCTTGGACATGCCGTTCATGGTCACCGTGCGGTCCCACAGCTTGGGCTCCACCTGGGCGGGCGTGACGAACTTGAAATCGTCGTAGACCAGGTGCTCGTAGATGTCGTCGGTGAAGATCCAGACGTGGGGATGGTCCAGCAGCACGTCGGTCAGCGCCTTGATGTCGTTGTGGGTGTAGCCGGCGCCGGACGGGTTCGAAGGCGAATTCATGATGAACCACTTGGTCTTCGACGTGATGGCGTCGGCCAGCTGGTCGGGCGTCATCTTGAAGTTGTTCTCGGCCGGGCAGTCGACGATCACCGGCTTGCCGCCGAACATCACCACCATGTCCGGGTAGCTGACCCAGTAGGGAGCCGGGATGATGACCTCGTCCCCCGGGTTCACGGTCGCCATCAGGGCGTTGAAGATGACCGGCTTGCCGCCGCAGGAAACGTGGATCTGGTCGAGCCCGTAGTCCAGGTCGTTGTCGCGCTTGAACTTGGCCTGGATGGCTTCGCGCAGCGGCGTGATGCCGTTGACCGGCGTGTAGCGGGTCATGCCGTCGTCCATGGCCTTCTTGGCCGCCTCGATGACGTGGGGGGGCGTATCGAAGTCGGGCTCGCCGGCGCCCAGGCTGATGACGTCGACACCGGCTTCCTTCAGCTCGAAGGCCTTGGCGCTGACGGCGATGGTCGGTGACGGCTGGATGGCGTTGAGACGGTCGGCGACGAAGCCCATGATGATTACTCCCCCGGGGATAGGAATTTCGAACGAGGCACCCTAGGACTGGCTGGGCGGGCGTGCAAGGTCTCCCTAGGCGGCGGGCCAGAGGGTCGGGAACCAGTCCTCGCGCATCACATCGCCGGCCTTGAGGTCGATGCCGGGGTAGGGCGGCGAGGTCCGACCCGGCCGCTCGCAGAAGCGCATGTCGGCGCCCATCCAACGGTGCGAGAAGGCGCGCCGGCGGCCCGAGCCGAGGTTGCCGCCGGCCCCGTGCGCGGTGCGGAAATCGAAGGCCACGGCGTCGCCGGGCCGCATCGGCCAGCCCAGCACCCGGTGGCCGTCCGCTTCCAGATCCGGAAGGTCCATGAAGGCGTCCTCGTCGGCGTAGAAATCCTCCCCGGCCTTCCAGCTCAGCGGCCGCAACAGCTTAGGCCAGCGATGCGAGGCGTCGACGAAGCGCAACGTCGAACCTTCGTCCACTTCATCCAGCGGCAGCCAGAAACTGACACTTTGCGTGCCGTCGACACAGTAGTAGGGCAGGTCCTGGTGCCAGGGGGTCTCGCGCGGCGTTGCCTGCTCCTTGACCAGCACGTGGTCATGAAAGAACTGGGCGCTGGGCGAGCGCATCAGCCGCGCCGCGTGCCGTGCCGCCTCGCTCTCCCGGATGAACCGGGCAAACTCCGGAATCCGTTCCCAGTTGCAGTAGTCGTCGAAGAACCGCCCGGCCTCGCCATCGACCGTGTTCTCGGCCGCGTACTCGCCGGGCTCGGCCATGTTGCGCTCGACGCCCGCGCGCAGCTCCTCGACCCAGTCGGCGAACAGGCCGGGCAGCAGCACCGCGCCGTCCGACTGGTAGGCCTCGATGGTGGCGTTCTCGATCTCCATGGCGGCGATCCTTACACCCGGACTGGCTGGCCTTCAAGCCGTCCCGGGCTTATATATTGGCCATGCCCGAGAGCGATCTGAAACCCGGAATGAACGACTTCTCGGCGGCGACGCCGATGCCGTTCCAGCCGCCCCGGCGGGCCGCCGTGGACGACGGCCGCAGCTTCGAGCTTTCGTCGCCCTTCGAGCCCGCGGGCGATCAGCCGGAAGCCATCGAGGAACTAACGGCGGGGCTCCAGGCCGGCGATCGCGACCAGGTGCTGCTCGGCGTCACCGGCTCTGGCAAAACCTTCACCATGGCGCACGTGATCAAGAACCTGGGCCGCCCGGCCCTGGTGCTGGCACCCAACAAGACCCTGGCGGCGCAGCTTTATGGCGAGATGAAGGAATTCTTCCCCGAGAATGCCGTGGAGTACTTCGTCAGCTATTACGACTACTACCAGCCCGAAGCCTACGTTCCGCGCACCGACACCTACATCGAAAAGGACGCGTCGATCAACGAGCAGATCGACCGCATGCGTCATTCGGCCACCCGGGCGCTGCTGGAACGCGGCGACGTCATCATCGTCGCCTCGGTGTCTTGCATCTACGGCATCGGCGCGGTCGAGACCTACACCGAGATGCTGGTCCGCCTGCACCCGGGGGACACGGTGGACATCCGCGACTTGCTGAAGAAATTCGTCGCCTTGCAGTACCAGCGCAACGACGCGGCGTTCTACCGCGGCTCGTTCCGGGTCCGCGGAGACGTGGTGGAATTGTTCCCATCCCACATGGAGGACCGGGCCTGGCGGCTGTCGTTCTTCGGTGACGAGCTGGAATCGATCTGGGAGATCGACCCGCTGACCGGTGACAAGGTGGCGACGCTGGAGGAAATCGTCGTCTACCCCAACAGCCACTACGTGACGCCGCGGCCGACGCTGCTGCAGGCCATTCCCCGCATCAAGGAGGAACTGAACCAACGCGTGCCCTGGTTCGAAGAAAGGGGCAAGTTGATCGAGGCGCAACGCATCGAGGAGCGCACCAAGTTCGATGTGGAGATGCTGGAGACCACCGGCCACTGCGCCGGCATCGAGAACTATTCCCGCTACCTGACCGGCCGCGCGCCTGGCGAGCCGCCACCGACGCTGTTCGAATACTTGCCGGAAAACGCGCTGCTGGTCGTCGACGAGAGCCACGTCACCGTTCCGCAGCTGGGCGGCATGTTCAAGGGCGACTTCAACCGCAAATCGACGCTGTCCGAGTTCGGCTTCCGCCTGCCCAGCTGCGTCGACAATCGGCCGCTGAAGTTCGAGGAGTGGGAAGCCATGCGGCCGCAGACGGTCTACGTCTCCGCCACGCCCGGCCCGTGGGAGCTGGAGAAGACCGGCGGTGTCATCACCGAACAGGTGGTGCGCCCGACCGGCCTGATCGATCCGCTCTGCATCGTGCGCCCGGTGGAAAACCAGGTCGATGACCTGCTGGGCGAGGTCAAGCAGGTGGCGGCCGCCGGCATGCGCACGCTGGTCACCACGCTGACCAAGCGCATGGCCGAGGACCTGACCGAATACCTGCATGAACACGGCGTGCGGGTGCGTTACATGCATTCCGACATCGACACGCTGGAGCGCATCGAGATCATCCGCGATCTCAGATTGGGTGCGTTCGATGTGCTGGTCGGCATCAACCTGCTGCGCGAGGGGCTCGACATCCCGGAATGCGCGCTGGTCTGTGTGCTGGATGCGGACAAGGAAGGGTTCCTCCGGTCCAAGACCTCGCTGGTGCAGACCATCGGCCGGGCGGCGCGCAACATCGACGGTCGGGTCATCCTCTACGCCGACAAGATCACCGATTCGCTCGACTACGCGCTGACCGAGACCCAACGCCGGCGCGAACGGCAGCAGATCTACAACGCCGAGCACGGCATCACGCCGGAAAGCGTCAAGAAGGGCATCGCCGACGTCATCGACAGCGTCTACGAGCACGACTACGTCACCGTGGATACTGGCGAGACCGGCCAGGTGGAACTGGTCGGCCACAACATCCAGACCGTCCTCCAGGACATGAATACGCGCATGAAGTCCGCCGCCGCCGAGCTCGAGTTCGAGGAAGCGGCGCGCCTGCGTGACGAAATCCGCCGCCTGGAAGCCCACGAACTGGGTCTCGACCGCCCGGGCACGGCGCCAAAATTCCAGACCACCTGGAAACCGCAGGGGCGGGGGGCCAAGAAGAAGAAAAAGTCAAAAGGGCCCAGGCGGCGCTGATGCGGGTCCTGGTGACCGGTGCCGGTGGGTTCATCGGCGGCTTCGTCGCCGCGGCATTGGACCGCGCCGGGCATCGGGTGGTGCGGGCGACCCGTAAGGCCGGAGACGGATCCGACACGGTTTACTGCGATCTCAATCGCGACCTTGCGGCTTCCGACTGGCGGCCCAGGCTCGACGGCATCGACGCCGTGGTGAATTGCGCCGGCATCCTCAGGGAGCGCCGGGCGGGGGAATTCCTGCGCGTGCATGAAGGGGCGCCGGCGGCCCTGTTCGAGGCCTGTCGCGATGCCGGCATCACCAACGTGGTGCAGGTGTCCGCCTTGGGCGATGCGACGGCGACACGGTTCATCGCGTCCAAGCACGCGGGCGACGCGCGGCTGCTGGAAACCGTGCCGACCGGCGTGGTCATCCGGCCGTCCTATGTCTATTCGCCGGCGGGCTCCTACGGGGGCGGCTCGCTGTTGCGTGCCATGGCCGGGCTCTATCTGGCCGTGCCGGTGATCGGCCGCGGGGATCAGCTGGTGCAGCCCATCGCCGCCGAGGATTTGGCGGGCCTTGTTCTTCGGGTGTTGGAAACCGACGCGGCGGACGGCCGCATCGTCGAGGCGGTGGGGCCGGAGGTGGTGACCTTCGGTAAACTGCTGGATGCCATCCGGCGCTGGCTCGGTTTTGGGCCGGCACGTTTCTTCTCGCTGCCGTGGTCGCTGGCCCGGGTTATGGCGGGGATCGCCGATTTCGTGGCGGCCGGCCCGGTCGGCGGCACCATGTTGACCATGTTGGCCCAGGGCAACGTGGGGCGCGCGGGGGCGGCCGACGAGATGACGCGCCTGCTCGGCCGTCCGCCGATGAGCGTCGAGGAGACCTTGGGCGGCTGCCCGTCGCAGGTGCAGGACCGCTGGCATGCGCGGCTCTATTTCGTCAGGCCCGTCCTGCGTCTGGCCATGGGATGGATGTTCGTCTTGGCGGGGATCGTCGGTATCGGGCTCTATCCGGTGGCGGAGAGTGCCCGGCTGCTGGCCACGGCGGGTGTTCCCGAAGGCCTGGCGGTGCCCCTGGTCTACGTCACCAGCGCGCTCGACATCGCGCTGGGTCTGGCTGTTCTTGCCGGCTATCGCGTGGTCGCGGTGGGTGCGGTGATGTTCGCACTCGTGCTGGCCTACACGGTGTTCCTGGGCGTGTTCCTACCCGACCAATGGCTACATCCGTTCGGGCCGCTGACCAAGAACCTGGTCATCCTGCCGGCCATCGGCGTGATGATGGCGCTGGAGGATCAGCGCTAGCCATGGACGCCTACACGGCCCTGAAACTGATCCATATCCTGAGCGCCGCCGTGCTGTTCGGCACCGGCATCGGCACCGCCTTCGCCATGTGGATGGCGCACCGGTCCGGCGACGTCACCGCCATCGCCGTGGTGGCGCGAAACGTGGTGCGGGCGGACTGGTTGTTCACCGCGCCGGCGGTGGTGGTGCAGCCGCTGACCGGCGCGCTGCTGGTGATGGAACTGGGCCTGGCGTGGTCGGAACCCTGGATCGAGACGGCGGCCATCCTCTACCTGTTCGTCGGCGCCTGCTGGCTGCCTGTGGTGGTGTTGCAGATCAGGATGGCGGCGCTGGCCGAGGCTGCGGCACGCGACGGTCGCCCGCTCCCCGACGCCTACCATGCGGCCATGCGGAAATGGTTCTGGCTCGGCTGGCCGGCCTTCGCCGGTGTGCTGGCGATCTTCTGGCTGATGGTGGCCAAGCCGGCTCTTTGGTAGGGCTTATTCCTCTGGCGTGCCGGGATCGGCTTTCAGCCCCGCCGCCTCGATACCGGTGACGGCGGCGATTTCATCGTTGCCCGAATTGTCGCCCGAAATGCCGACGGCGCCGATGATGGCGTCGCTTTCCGGATCGCGGATCAGCACGCCGCCTGGCACCGGCACCATGCGCCCACCCGAGGCCGCGGCGACGGCGGCGAGGAACTTCTCGTTCTTGGCGTTCAGGGCCCGCCCACCCAGGCCGAAGCCGAGGGCACCGTAGGCCTTGCCGATGGCGATCTCGGGGCGAAGGATGCCGCTGCCATCCTCGCGCACGAACACCACCAAATGTCCGCCAGCGTCGAGCACGGCGACGCTCAACGGATCGAAGCCATGGGCGGCGCCTTCTTCCAGCGCACCGTTGGCGACCAGGGTTGCTTGATGAAGCGTCAGAACTGTCATGGCCTTCGGTCCCCGCGTTAACGATAGCAACGAAAAGTCACAAAGTTTTACGAGTCTTATGTGTTTTTTCGTTCTATAACAATGGGTTTGAGAATGCTGGGCAGAGAAGCCGACCCCAGAAGGGGTCGGGAACGGATGGAAGAACGCCATGAAGAAAGTTCTCAGTTGGCTATTGTTGGGCGGCTTCGTGCTGGCGCAGATCTCGGTGCTGGCGCCGCGCCTGTTCGTCCGCGCCGACGAAACCCATCAGATTGCGCTGGTCGGGCCGTTGAGCGGCCCGGACGCGGAGTTGGGACAGGCCATGATGGCCGGTGCCGAACTGATGGTCGAGCGTTACAACCGGACCCGGCCTGCCGGCCAGAAGCGCATTGAGCTTTCCACCCACGACGATGCCAACGACCCGGAGAAGGCGCGCCAGATCGCCATCGAGCTGGCCGAAGACAGTGTCGTGCTGGCGGTGCTCGGTCACTTGAGCGACGAAACCTCGGCCGCTGCCGGTCCGGTCTATGCCGAGAAAGGCCTGCCGGCCATCAGCGGCTCCAGCGGCACACCCGAGGTGACGGCGAAGAACGACTGGTTCTTCCGTGCTGGCCTGACCACCGGGCACCAAGGGGTCATCCTGACCCACTACATGGCCCGCGTGCTCGGCGAGGAGAAGCTTCTGGTCATCTCCAGCGACGATTCCTACGGACGCTCGCTGCTCAGCGCGGTGGAATACGAACAATCCTTCATCAAGCGACTTGGGTTGTCGCAGTTGGAGTTGAAGAAAAAGTGGAGCTTCGATCCCAAGGCCGAAGACCTGGACAAGGCGCTCGACCCCATCGTCGATGATCTCGCCAAAAGCTATTCGAAAGAACTCGTGCTGCTGGCTGTCAGCGACAGCGTCGCGGCGCCGCTGATCCGCAAGCTGCAGGACAACCCGCGCAAGCGCTTCGGCAAGACCATCCCCTATCGCATCATCGGCGGTGACTCCCTGGGCCAGCCCGGATTGCCGATGGCTTTCGCCGAACTCCGCCGCGAAAAATACCGGCCCGGCGTCTACACCGACGGTATCCGCGCCGTCGCCCCGTTTCTGGAAGACGTGGCCAACCAGAAGGCGCAGGATTTCCGCCAGGCTTTCGAGGAACGCCACGGCCGGCCGGCCGGCGTCATCGCTGCCGGCTACCACGATGCCGCGGCGTCGGTGGCGCAGGCCATGCAACGGCTGACGGCCTCGCCCTCGGACTTGAAGGTGGCGCGCAAGGAAGTGCGCGACAACCTGGCCCGGCTCGATGCCCCCCAGCGTTCGGTCACCGGGGTCACCGGCTCGCTCTATTTCGATTCCCGCGGCAACGCCATCAAGACCATTCCCATCGGCGTCTACCGCGAGCGCCGCCTGGTCTCGCCACCGTTGCAGCTCAGTGCCGTGCGCTCCATCACCGGCGTCAGCACCAAGGACGTCTACCAGATCCAGGGCAACTACTTCTCGCCGACCCGCATCGTCCACACCGGTGTCCAGGTCAACGAGATCAGCGACATCGACCTGGACCTCAGGCGCGCCACCCTGGATTTCAATATCTGGTTCCGCTTCTCCAGTGATATGAAGCTCGGCGCCATCGAGTTCCCGAACGCGGTCGAGCCCATCGACCTGGGTGCGCCCATCGAGGAATCGGACGTGGACGGCCAGCGCTATCGGCTGCATCGGGTCAAAGGCGCCTTCAAATCCGACTTCACCGCCGGCGGCGATGTCTTCGGCAAGCGGCTCTTGGGCGTGCAGGTGCGCCATCGGGACCTCAACCGCGAGCGCCTGATCCTGGTCGCCGATCTGATCGGCATGGCGGACGGCAAGGGTGGCAGCCTGTCGGAGCGCATCTCCCGCAAGACTGTCTGGGGCGAACTCAGCGACTGGACGGTCAAGCAGGCCGACATCTTCCTCGATACGGAACCGGTGGCGGTCATGGGCAACCCACAGTTCGCCGGCCGGGACGTGCCCGGGTTTTCTCGTTTCAATCTCGGGGTGCGGCTGGAATCCACCGATCTTAGCCTGCGTGGCATGATCGCCTATGACCTTGCGCTGGACCTGTTCCTGATCTGTGGTGTCGCTCTCGGCTTCCTCGCCGTCGGCGCAAGCCAGAACCGCAGCGAGCGCCTGCTGGCCTGGCTCTGGTTCCCGCAAACCGGCCTTTGCTTGACCATGCTGTTCTGTGGCGAGGCGGTGGTTCTCGACTGGCTGACCCGCGACGTGGGCAGCGCCTTCCACACGGAGGTCGCATCCTACGTCTTCCAGATCGCCTGGTGGATGGTGCCGGCGTGGCTGTTCAACCTGGCTGTGGAGCGCTTCTTCTGGACGCCGCTGGAACGCCGCACGGCGCGGGAAATCCCGCCGGTGGTCCGGGGTTTCACCGCCGGGCTGGTCTACATCCTGGCCATGATGGGCATCGTCGCCTTCGTCTTCGATCAGAAGGTGACCAGCCTGCTGGCCACCTCCGGCGTGCTGGCCATGATCGTTGGCCTGGCCATCCAGATGAACCTCTCCAACATCTTCTCCGGCATCGCCATCAATATGGAACGCCCCTTCCGCATGGGTGACTGGATTCGCGTCGCCGCGTTCGACCCGGGCAAGGTGGTCGGCATCACGTGGCGGACCACGCGCATCGAGACGTTGGACAAGAACATCATCTGCATCCCCAATTCGGTGGCGTCTGATTCCTCGGTCGAGAACCTGAGTTACCCGCGCGAACATTACCGATCGGAACAACTGGTGCACGTGGACCCGGGGGCCAAGCCGGAATGGGTCGAGAAGATCCTCTACGACGCGGTGGTCTCGGCCACTGGCATCCTGCGCGATCCGGAGCCCAGCGTGGTCTTCCACGGGGTCAAGGATTGGTCGGCCGAGTACGCGGTACGCTTCTTCTGCGAGGACTACGAACAGAGCATCACCGTGGACGCCGAGGTCTGGCGCTTGATCGTGCGCAACCTGCGCTACGCGGGCTTCGAATCCGTGATTCACGAGGAGTTCACCCTGTTCCATCTGCGCGACGCCGACCAAGAGGGAAGGCGGCAGATGACGGCGGAACTGTTGATCGACGACGTGGAGGTGTTCCAGCCCTTCGACAAGGATAAGAAAGACCTGCTGATCCGCAACATGGATCGATTGCAGTTGGAGCCGGCGCGTACCGTAGTCACCGAGGGGGAGGACGGGGACAGCCTGTTCATCGTCGCCGAGGGCGCCATGAAGGTGGAGATGGAGGTCGAGGACGACGAATCCATCGAAGTCGGACGTCTCGGCCCGGGTGATTTCTTCGGCGAGATGGCGCTGCTTACCGGCGAGCCGCGCCGAGCCACGGTCAGTACGCTGACGCCGTCGTTGATCTTCGAGATCGCCAAGGAAGACCTGCAACCGATCCTGGTCCAGTTCCCGGAAATCTCGGACGACCTTTCGCAGGTCCTGACCCGCCGCACGTTGGAGAACCTGCGCCGCCGCAACGACCACTACGCGACCCTGGATGAGGAGAAATCCCTGGCCCGCAACCTGCTGAACAAGATCAGCCGGTTTTTCCAGATCGGAACGCGCGAGGAGCCGGCGCCGCGACGGGTCGCGAATTAGAGTTTTTTTTGCGTTCCCTCAGTCGCCGGGCGCGGCTATTAGCCGCTTGGCTACACGCCATTCGGCGCGGCGCGCGGTCGCGCTTGCCTCCGACCCCCAAGGGGCCGTCGGATTGGGACACCCCCGGATATACGCTACAGTTGCATGCGTTGTTCGCATCCGTTGCGCCAATCAGCGCAACGGCGAGCGCAACGCGCGGTCGGGCCGCACGGCCCGTAGCCAAGCGGCGAATAGCCGCGCCCGGCGATTGAGGGAACAATAAAGACTCAACGTGCGCAACGCGCGATCGGGCCGCTAGGCCCGCAGCCAAGCGGCACAGCCGCGCCCGGCGACTGAGGGAACAACTAAAAACTCGCCGGGACGTGCGTCTCCGAAGAGCACCACACTAACCGATGTGCCGCCTTCCGCGCCCGGCGATCGAGGGAATACAAACTACGTGTTGTTGGTGACCGAGATATAATCCGGGTCTTCCAGCGCCCGGCGCTCGAAACTGAGGAAATCGTAGTAGCCGCAACGCCGGGTGCCGGGGAAATCGCGACAGATGGTGGGCCGGGCTTCGTAGATGGTGCAGTGGCGTTCTTCCGAATGCAGGAACCGGCAGGCGGTGCCGAAGTGTTCGTCCTCCTGGTGGCGCAGCACCACCTCGCCCTTCTCGTGACCCTTCTTGGTGAAGCGCTCGGCGGCGACCTCAAGGGAGAGATCGAAGTGCTTGGCCAGACGCTTGATGTCGCGCTTGGTGACGCAGATACGGGGATAGGTACAGCAATAGCTCGGGCACCGGTCGCAATTGTACGAATTCTTCGGCGGTTTTTTCTCGGACTTCTTGGGCATGGGGACTCGCTTCGCTGGTGGGGCCGGGGCGGTGCAGGCGTGGGGTCGGGCTCAGCCGCCCAACAGCGCGGGCGAGGCGTGCCAATGCATCACCCAGGCGCCGGCGTCAAGTCGTTCCAGGCAGCAAACGGCCGCGGTCGGGAAGGCGGCGACGGGCATGCCGTCGCGGCCGGTCAGCATGCGCGACACCACGCGTTCCATGAAGGGGTTGTGGCCGACCACCATTGTGTCGTCGGTCCAGCCAGCCACGGCCTCGATCAGGGGTGCCGGATCGTCCATCGGCGACAATCCCGTCATCTCCTCGACCAAGCGTCCCGGGCCCAGCACCTCGGCCAGCAGTAGCGCCGTTTCGGCCGCCCGGGTCTTGCCTGAATGCACGACCCGGACCGGTGCCGCGCCGGAGCGTGCCAGGAACGACGCCATGCGTTCCACGTCGGCGCGGCCGCCGGCGCTCAGGGCCTGCTGCGGGTTCTCGTCCTTCGGCATGGCGCGGCCATGGCGCACCAGATAAAGACGCATAGCGGGGCTCCCCCTCCCGGTTGGCCGTTCACGAACGTCGGCCACGCCACAGATTAGAGGGTCCAGTACCCGATGTCATGATTTGTGCCGGTTGGCGTAAAGCAACCGCCCCGCGACGCCATCCAGGCAGTTACTCTCCCGCACCATGCCGATGCCTTCCAGCACCCGTCGGCTGGCTTCGTTGACATCCCGAGTGACCGCGACGACACGTGCCAGGCCGTGCACCCGAAGCGCATGATCGAGCGCCGCGCCGGCCGCTTCTCGGGCGAAGCCGAGGCCCCGGTGGTCCGGGTCGATGGCGTAGCGGAGTGCCCAGCCTTGCCCATCCTCGCGCATCCAGAGCCCGGCGATGCCGAGGTAGAATTCGTCCGACAGTCGCAGCACCGACCAGATGCCGATGCCGTGCGCCTGCCAGCCGGCGCGGTACTCGGCGTAGAGCGCCTCCACGCCGGCGGCGTCGAGCACTCCGTGCTTCATGCCACCGACCACACGTGCATCCCCGTGCAGACGTCGGAAGGCGTCCAGATGGTTATTGCCCACGGGCGTCATGCAGAGGCGTTCGGTGGTGATGTCGACCATGTTTCATGCTCCTCGCCAAAACAAAAAGCGCGGCTCCCGAAGGTGCCGCGCTGGGTGGAAAAATTCCAGTGGATTGGATCGGTTAGCCCGAACCCGCCCCGTCGGCGGCTGCCTTCATTTGTTGTGCGATGCCCAAACGTCGCTCTGCCTCGGCACGGCCGTCGTCGTCGGCGTCGGAAAGCGCTTCCTCGGCCGCCCGCACCCGCTCATCGGCCTCGGACCGGTCGATGTCGGTGGTGGCGATGGCTTCCTCGGCCAGCACCGTGCAGCGTTCAGGCGAAACCTCGCAGAAGCCGCCGCCAACGAAGATGCGTTCCTTCACCGAGCCGCCCTCGTGGATGTCGATGACGCCCGCCCGCACGGTGCAGATCAGTGGCGAATGACCGGGCAGCACGCCGATGTCGCCCTCGGCCCCTGGCACGACGACCATCTCCACCGGCTCCGACTTCATCAGTCGTTGCGGCGAGACCAGTTCGAATTCGATGGTGTCGGCCATTCAGGATGTCTCCTCGTCGCGTGTCCGCCCGAAACCGCCCTAGGCGGCCTCGGCCGCCATGCGCTTGGCCTTCTCGACCACTTCGTCGATGGTGCCGACCATGTAGAAGGCGGCTTCCGGCAGGTGGTCGTAATCACCGTCCAGGATGCCCTTGAAGCCGCGGATGGTGTCTTCCAGCGACACCAGCACGCCCGGCGAGCCGGTGAACACCTCGGCGACATGGAACGGTTGCGACAGGAAGCGCTGGATCTTGCGTGCCCGCGCCACCGTCAGCTTGTCCTCTTCCGAGAGTTCGTCCATGCCCAGGATGGCGATGATGTCCTGCAGGCCCTTGTACGTCTGAAGCACCCGCTGAACGCCGGTGGCGATGCCGTAGTGTTCTTCGCCGATGATGCGCGGGTCCAGAATCCGCGACGTGGAGTCCAGCGGATCGACGGCCGGGTAGATGCCGAGTTCGGCAATCTGGCGGCTCAACACCGTGGTCGCGTCCAGGTGGGCGAACGAGGTCGCCGGCGCCGGGTCGGTCAGGTCATCGGCCGGCACGTAAATGGCCTGCACGGACGTGATCGAGCCCTTGGTGGTCGAGGTGATGCGTTCCTGCAGCGCCCCCATGTCGGTGGCCAGGGTCGGCTGGTAGCCCACCGCCGACGGGATGCGGCCCAGCAGCGCCGAAACCTCGGAGCCGGCCTGGGTGAAGCGGAAGATGTTGTCGACGAACAACAGCACGTCCTGGCCTTCTTCGTCGCGGAAGTATTCGGCCAGGGTCAGGCCCGACAGGCCGACACGGGCACGCGCACCCGGGGGCTCGTTCATCTGGCCGTAGACCAGGGCTGCCTTGGAGCCGTCGCCTTCCAGGTCGATGACGCCCGATTCCACCATTTCGTGGTACAGATCGTTGCCCTCGCGGGTCCGTTCGCCGACGCCGGCGAACACCGAATAGCCGCCGTGGCCCTTGGCGATGTTGTTGATCAATTCCATGATGATGACGGTCTTGCCGACACCGGCGCCGCCGAACAGGCCGATTTTGCCGCCCTTGGAATAGGGGCAGATCAGGTCAACCACCTTGATGCCGGTAGTCAGGATTTCGGTTTCCGTCGACTGATCGACGAAATCAGGTGCCGAGCGGTGAATAGGCAGGGTCGCCTTGTTGCCGATGGGGCCGCGTTCGTCGATCGGCTCGCCGATGACGTTGAGGATACGCCCCAGCGTTTCCGGCCCGACCGGAACGGAGATCGGCTGGCCGGTATCGGACACCTTTTGGCCGCGCTGCAAGCCCTCGGTGGAGTCCATGGCGATGGTGCGGACCATGTTCTCGCCGAGATGCTGCGCCACTTCGAGCACCAGGCGCTTGTCATCGTTGGTGGTTTCAAGCGCGTTCAGGATCTGCGGCAGCTCGCCCTCGAACTGCACGTCCACAACGGCGCCCATGACCTGCGCGACCTTGCCCATATCGTTACTTGCCATCGTCTTCAACTCCTATTGCCTCGCGGCCCGGGTGCGGGCCCGCTCGGTGTCCTCTAGAGCGCCTCGGCGCCCGAGATGATTTCGATCAGTTCCTTGGTGATGACGGCCTGACGAGTGCGGTTGTAGGTCAGGGTCAGGCCGTCGATCATGTCGCCCGCGTTGCGGGTGGCGTTGTCCATGGCGGTCATGCGCGCCCCGTGTTCGGAGGCGGAGCTTTCCAGCAATGCCTGGAAGACCTGCACGGCGACGTTGCGCGGCAGCAGGTCCTTGAGGATGTCCTGCTCCTCGGGCTCGAAGATATAGACCGCCTGCGGGCCACTGTCGTCGGCTGCGGCGGCCGCGGCGGCGCCGTCGGCTTTATCGTCCCCCGCCGGAGCGGCGAAGGGAATCAACTGCTGCGGCGTGACGATCTGGGTCATCGCCGACTGGAAGCGGTTGAAGACGATGGTGCAGACATCGAACTCGCCGGCCTCGAACATCTCGGCGATGCGGCCGGCGACTATTGCGGCCTCGTCGTACTGGACGCCGCGCTTGCCGATGTCCTGGTAGGCGTCGACGATATCGGCTTCGAATTCGCGCTTCAGAAGATCTTTCGCCTTACGGCCGACGCAAAGAATCTTGGTGGTCTTGCCGTCCGCCTTGAGATCGCGCACCCGGTTTCTGACCTCGCGCACGATGGAGCCGTTGAAGCCGCCGCACAGCCCCCGGTCCGATGTACAGGCGACAACCAGATGCACGTCGTCGCTGCCGGATCCGGCGAGCATCGGAGGTGCTCCTTCGGTGGAGCCGACGCTGGCCGCCAGCGAAGCCACCATGCGTTCCATGCGGCCGGCGTAGGGGCGAGCCGCCTCGGCACCCTCCTGGGCGCGGCGCAACTTGGCCGCCGCCACCATCTTCATGGCCGACGTGATCTTCTGCGTCGATTTGACGCTGTTGATCCGGACACGCAGGTCTTTGAGTGATGGCATTGGGTGTTAGTCCACGTTCTGGGCGATGTTCTGGGCTATTGCGGTCTCAAACCGGTGCTCAGGCGAAGTTCTTGGCGAAATCGTCGAGCAGGGACTTGAGCTTCTCAGTCGTCTCGTCGCTCAAATCCTTGCTGTCGCGAATATCGGCCAGGATATCGGCGCCCTTGTCGCGCACCAGATCCAGCAGCTGGGCCTCGAACGCGGTCACCCGACCGACATCGATGCCGTCCGTGAAGCCGTTGACGCCGGCGAAAATCACCACCACCTGCTCTTCCGCCGGCAGCGGCGAATACTGCGGTTGCTTCAGCAGTTCGGTCAGGCGCGCACCGCGGGCCAGCAACTGCTGCGTCGCCGCGTCCAGGTCGGAGGCGAACTGCGCGAAGGCGGCCATTTCGCGGTACTGAGCCAGTTCCAGCTTGATCGAGCCGGCGACCTTCTTCATGGCCTTGATCTGGGCCGCCGAGCCCACGCGGGACACCGACAGGCCGACGTTCACCGCCGGGCGGATGCCCTTGTAGAACAGTTCCGTCTCTAGAAAAATCTGGCCGTCGGTGATGGAGATGACATTGGTCGGGATGTAGGCCGACACGTCACCCGCCTGGGTTTCGATCACCGGAAGGGCGGTCAGCGAGCCCAAGCCGGCGCCTTCGCCCATCTTGGCGGCGCGTTCCAGCAGCCGCGAGTGCAGATAGAAGACGTCGCCCGGGTAGGCTTCGCGTCCCGGCGGGCGGCGCAGCAGCAGCGACATCTGGCGGTAGGCCACGGCCTGCTTCGACAGATCATCGTAGAAGATGACCGCGTGCTTGCCGTTGTCGCGGAAGAACTCTCCCATGGTGCAGCCTGTGTAGGGTGCCAGGAACTGCATCGGCGCCGGGTCGGACGCGGTGGCGGCGACGACGATGGAATACTTCATCGCGTCGTGATCCTCGAGCGTCTTCACCAGCTGCGCCACGGTGGACCGCTTCTGGCCGACGGCGACATAGACGCAGTAGAGCTTGGCGCTCTCGTCATCGCCTTCGTTGATGGACTTCTGATTGAGGATGGTATCGATGATGACGGCTGTCTTGCCGGTCTGGCGATCGCCGATGATCAGCTCGCGCTGGCCGCGGCCGACCGGAATCAGCGAATCGATGGCCTTGATCCCCGTCTGCACCGGCTCGTGCACCGATTTCCGGGGAATGATGCCGGGCGCCTTGACCTCGACGCGGGAGCGCTCGGCCCCCTCGATCGGGCCCTTGCCGTCGATCGGGTTGCCAAGGCCGTCAACGACGCGGCCCAGCAGGCCCATGCCGATCGGCACGTCGACGATGGCGCCGGTGCGCTTAACCGTGTCGCCTTCCTTGATGGTGCGGTCGTCGCCGAAGATGACGATACCGACGTTGTCCTGCTCCAGGTTCAGCGCCATGCCCTTGATGCCGCCCGGGAACTCCACGAGCTCACCGGCCTGCACCTGGTCGAGGCCATAAACGCGGGCGATGCCGTCGCCGACGCTCAACACCTGGCCGACCTCCGCGACTTCTGCTTCGCTGCCGAAATCCTGGATTCGCTTCTTCAGGATGGCGGAGATTTCCGCGGCTTTGATTTCCATCAGCCTATACCTTTCATGGGGCCTTCATGGCCTGGCGTAGTTGCTGCAATTTTGTCCGGATCGAACTGTCGACCATGCGCGAGCCGACCTTGACGACGAGGCCGCCGAGGACCTCCGGGTCGACCTTGGCGTCGACTGAAACCTCGGTGCCGACGGCCTTCTTCAAGGCCTCGCCGAGCGCCGACATGTGGGCGTCCGAGAGCGGCGCGGCAGAAGTCACCTCGGCCGTGGTTTCGCCGCGGTGGCCGGCCAGAAGCTGGCGGTAGCCGCGGATCATCTGGCCAAGCGCGAACAGGCGCCGGCTTTCGGCGACGACGCCGACGAAATTCCGTGTGAGCGGGGAAAGCCCGGCGGCTTCCATGATCTCGGCCATGGCGCCCGACTGCTCGTCGCGCGAAATCACAGGCGAACGCACCAGGCGCGCCAGATCGTCGCTCTGTTCGAGCATGGCGCCCAATTGGGCCAGGTCATCGGCGACGACGTCCAACTGGCTATCGTTTTCAGCCAGTTCAAACAGCGCCGTTGCGTAGCGCCCGGCTACGCCGGAAACGCCGGATTGTTCGGATGCCACCTGGGAAGTTCCCTCTCGTTATCCTTCGAAGGCGGGGCTAACTAACGACGATTCGGTCGAGGAAACGACACACCCCCCGGGCGAGTCCAGCTCCCGTCAGAAACGCGCAGTTTCGTACCATACCGGGTTTGCTCATGCAAGGCGAGACCCCCGGTCAGATGTTCCATCAATTTATATAATATTTTCAATGGCCTAATTGGCTTTCGAGCGGCCATGGGAAGGCTTTCGAGAGGTCCCTTCGCCTACCGTTCGAGGCGCCTATGTCGATGCACGGTGGAGAGACCTCGTTAAAAGGTCGTGAAAAGCGATTTCACGTGATGCCCGTCACACGATTTTCTGCCCTGCCACTGGTATCTCCCCGCTCGACGCCGGGTGAACGGCCCGCGCCGACGAGGAGGGAAGAACAATGACGCTTTCATTCGAGCATCCGCGGGCCCGCCGCGATCAATCAAATGACGACGACAAGCCGGCGGACGCCTTCGATCCGGCCGACATCCGCGTGCTGGTCGTCGACGACCATGCCTTTGCCCGCGAGATCATGCGCTACGCGCTCGAGGCCTTCGGCTTTCGGACGGTATTCGAGGCGTCCCATGGACAGCGGGCGCTCGAGGTCATGGCTGAGGAACGCATCGACCTGGTGCTGGTCGACTACCGCATGCCGGTAATGGACGGCATCGAGTTCACCCGCGCCGTCCGCACCGGTGCCACCGGCGACCCCGGCATGCCCATCGTCATGGTTTCCAGCCATACGGATGTGGATCGTGTCAGGGCCGCGGTGGACGCCGGCGTACATGAATTCGTGGCCAAGCCGTTCAAGGCGGTCGACCTCTACCAGCGCATCCATTCGGCCCTGACCGCGACGCGGCCGTTCATCAGCGTGCCCGGCTACGCCGGACCCAGCCGCCGTGCCGGACGCCCGGTCGAGGGTCTGCCGGCGGACCTGGAGACCGCCGCCTGATCAGAAGCCGCCGCCATCGCCGCCACCGCCATCAAAGCCGCCATGGCCGGTCCAGCCGGTGTCGTGCCCCTGGTGATGGCTGGCGTAATCGTCGGGCGGCGCCGCTTGATCGCCCGAGCGTCCGAAGCCGCCGAACGGCATGGCCAGCCAGGCCCAGGCGGTGGCCATCAGAGTGCGGGACTCCTGAACCGTCTGGTCTGACGATTTCGCGGGTTTCGGGGGAGTCTCGCGTTTCTCCGACATGATCGGCCTCCATGGCTGGCGACAGCCATCATAGCAGATCAGAGGAAGCTGTAGGGATCGACGTCGATCTGCACACGCACCTTCTTGGGCAGGCGGGCACGCTGGATCCATTCGCGCAGCAGCGGCTGCGGCGCGATGTGGCGCTGGGTGCGCATCAACAATCGGCGCCGGTGGCGCCCGCGCAACAGGGCCAACGGTGCCGGCGCCGGCCCCCAGACGTGGACGCCGTCGGGCCGGGGCGCGGTGCGGCCCAACTCTCGCGCCGCCTGATCGACCGCCGCCTCGTCCTTACCCGAGACCACCAAGGCAGCCAGGCGGCCGTGCGGCGGCATGCCGGCGACCTCGCGGGCAAGTTGCTCGGCTTCGGTGAAGGCGTCTCTGTCGCCCGACGCCAGCGCCGCCATCACCGGGTGCTCCGGCATGTAGGTCTGCAGCATCACCCGGCCCGGCCGCTCGGCCCGGCCGGCGCGGCCGGCGACCTGGTAGAGCAGCTGGTAGGTGCGCTCGGCGGCGCGCAGGTCGCCACCGGAAAGTCCCAGGTCCGCATCGACCACGCCGACCAGGGTCAGGTGCGGGAAGTGGTAGCCCTTGGCGACGATCTGCGTACCGATCAGCAGGTCCACCTCGCGGTCCTCGATGCGGCGCACCAGATCGGCCGCCGCCTTGGGGCCGGTCACCGTGTCGGACGCCGCGACCAGAAGGCGCTGGTCGGGGAACAGCGCCGCTGCTTCCTCGGCCAGCCGCTCGACGCCGGGCCCGCAGGCGGCCAGGCTGTCCTCGGTCTCGCATTCGGGACACGCCTTGGGCGGGCGCACACGGTGGCCGCAGTGGTGGCACTGCAGGCGCCCCAGCAGCCGATGTTCGACCAGCCAGGCGGAGCACGTCGGGCACTGGAAGCGATGGCCGCAGGTGCGACAGAGGGTCAGCGGCGCATAGCCGCGTCGGTTGAGGAACAGCATGGCCTGGTCGCCGGCCTGGAAGCATTCCTCCAGGGCCTGGCGCAGCTTGGGCGCGATCCATTGGCCGCGCGGCGGCGGCTCCGCCTTCACATCGATCACGGCGATGTCCGGCAGCGCCGCGCCGCCGTGCCTTGCCGCCAGGGCCAGGTGGCCGTAGCGGCCTCGGCCGACGTTGGCCACGGTCTCCAGCGACGGCGTCGCAGACACCAGCACGGCGGCGAACGCGCCCAGGCGGGCCCGCACCACGGCCATGTCGCGGGCGTTGTAGATGACACCGTCCTCTTGCTTGAAGGACGCGTCGTGCTCCTCGTCGACGATGACGAGTCCTAAGTCCGGGAACGGCAGCCACAACGCCGAGCGGGCGCCGACGACGACGGGGGCGACACCCTCGGCGATCCAACGCCAGGCCTGGCGGCGTTGGCCGCGCGCCAGTTCCGAATGCCAGACCACCGGAGCCACGCCGAAACGGCGGCGGAAGCGCTCCAGCCACTGCGCGCTGAGGGCGATCTCGGGCAGCAGCACCAGCACCTGGCGGCCTTGTCTGAGGGCTTCGGCGACGGCCTCGAAGTAGACCTCGGTCTTGCCCGCCCCCGGCACGCCGTCGAGCAGGGTTACCGAGAAGTCGCGGGCCGCGGCGCTGTCGACCAGCGCGGCCGCGGCCGCAGCCTGGTCGTCGGCGAGCTCGACACCGGGCCGCGCGTGCTCGGGCAACGGCGGCGGTGCCAGGGCCATTGTAACCTTGGCGAGGGCGCCTTGGCTGACCAGACCGGCGACGACGCCCGGCGTGCAGCCGGCCTGGCGGGCCAGCTCGGCGGCCGGTCGGGGCGGGCCCTCCGACGCCGCGTCCAGGACGCGCTGGCGGGCCGGGGTCAGGCGGATGTCAGGCGCATCGGGGTCGAGGGCGATGGCACTGGTCGGCGCCGGCGGCTCGAAGGCCTCCGGGATGCTCATGGCCATGCGCAGCACGGCGCCGGCGTCGGCCAGGGTGTAATCGGCGACCCAGCGGACGAAGCGGCGCAGCACCGCCGGCAGCGCCGGGCAGTCGTGGCGCGCTGCCACATCTCTCAACTTGGTGTCATCGACCTCGCCCGTGCCTGGCCCCCAGACCACGCCGGACATGGCGCTCGGGCCCAGCGGCACGCGGACGATGTCGCCCGTGGCCAGGGTCAGGCCGTCCGGCACCCGGTAATCATAGGCGGTGGTCAGCGGTCGCGGCAGCAGCACGGCCACCCGTTCACCGGCGGCGAACACATCGTCATTATCGGAAGGGGTCGGCGGGGCCATGCCGTCAATGTAGCGTTTCTTATTTGTTAAGGGCCATCCGGTTTATAATAGGCGATTCGCGTACGAGTTTTGAGAACCTGGGACCGAGGAGACGACAGCGATGACGCGAGGCGGCGAAGACACCCTGGCCGAAGACATCGGAGCGGCATTGGAGGCCATGGACCCTGAAGCCATCGCCCGGTACCTGGAGCGCCACCCGGAGTTCTTCCGCCAGCGCCCGGAATTGCTGGCGGGCATGGAACCGCCCGACCGCTACGGCAGCGAGAACGCGGTGGTCGACTTCCAGCGCTTCCAGATCGACCGTCGCAACGACGAGCTGGACGAGCTGCGGAACTGCGCCCAGGAGGTCATCGAGACCAGCCGCACCAACATGACCGTGCAGACCCGCACCCACGCCGCCGTCGTCGCCATGATGCACACGCGCGAATTCGAGCAGTTGGCCCGCATCGTCGTCGACGACCTGCCGCTGATGCTCGACGTGGACGTGGTCAGCCTGGGTTTCGAGCCGTCCGCGACGCCGATGCCGTCGATGGTATCAAGCAATGTGCGTACCCTGCCGGCGGACACCGTCGACATCATCGTCGGCGGCGAACAGGACGTCACCCTCTACAAGGATTTCATGGACGACGGCACCGTCTTCGGTTCCGCCGCCAGCCTGGTGCAATCGGCCGCCTGCGCGCGCGTGCGGCCGGGCGTGCGTCTGCCCGTCGGCCTGCTGGCGCTGGGCTCACGCGGGCTGGTCTTCCAGCCAGGTCAGGGCACCGAACTGATCAGCTTCCTCGCCCGCGTCGTCGAAGCCTGCATGATGCGGGTGATGGAGCGCTAGGCCGGTGGAGTTCCGCGCCGAGCCCAAGGTTCTCGGCGCCGTTGCCGACTGGCGGGCCTGGCTGGAGCACGAGCGCCGCACCTCCGCCCACACCCTCGACGCCTACGGTCGCGACCTGGCCGCCTTCTTCGATTTCCTCATGGATCACCTGGGGCACAACCCGGGTCTGACCGATCTCGCGAAACTGAAGCCGATGGATTTCCGCGGCTTCCTCGCCAGCCGCGCGGCCGATGGTGTCAGCGCGACCTCGCGGGCGCGGGCGCTGTCGTCGCTGAAGAGCTTTTTCCAGTACTTGGAACGCAATGACCTGGTGGCCAATGCGGCACTCGGCGCCGTCTCGACGCCGAAGCAGCCGAAGTCTTTGCCCAAGGCGCTGGGCATTGAGGAGGCGCTGGAGGCCATCGCCGTAGCCGAGGAACTGGCGCCCGAGCGCTGGGTCGGCAAGCGCGACGCGGCGCTGCTGTCGTTGCTCTATGGCGCGGGGTTGCGAATCGGAGAGGCGCTCGGCCTCGACCGCGACGACCTGCCGGCCGGCGACATGTTGCGGGTGCTGGGCAAGGGCGATAAGGAGCGCGTGGTGCCGCTGCTGCCGGTGGTGCGCCAGCGCTTGCAAAACTATCTGGATCACTGTCCGTACGGCGATGACGAGGACATGCCGGGCCGTGGGCCGCTGTTCGTCGGCAAGCGCGGAAAGCGGCTCAACCCGGGCATCGCCCAGGCCATGGTGCGCGATGTCCGACGCCGGCTCGACCTGCCTGAGACGGCGACGCCGCACGCGCTTCGCCACAGCTTCGCGACGCATCTCCTGGGCGGCGGCGGGGACCTGCGGACCATCCAGGAACTGCTCGGCCACGCGTCCCTATCGACCACGCAGCGGTACACGGCGGTTGATTCCGAACGCCTGCAAGCGGTCTACAATACTGCCCACCCGCGCGCCAAAAGGCGCTAACGCCCCTTCAGCATCAACCTTAATGCGAGCGGTCCCGAAACGCCGACGATGGCGTTGATGGCGAACGCCCAGAACCAGGCAGCGGCGGTGGCCTGGCCGCCGCCGACAACATCCAGCACCATGCCGAAGACCAGCGGCCCCAGCCCAGCGCCGATCATGCCGGCGGCCGAATAGACGGCCATGGTCGCGCCCTTGGCGCCGGCCGGTGCCACGGCCACCAGACCGGCGGTCAGCACCGACGAATCCCCGTTGATCAGGATCGTATAGAACAACGACAGTGCCACCACGGCGGTCACCACCCACGTAATGTCCGTGACTGCTGTTCCGCCGATGGCGACACCGACACCGAGTGCCGCCGCCGCGATGGCGGACCCGATGGCGACGCGGCCCCACCGTCTGGCGGCTTCGTTGCCGGCGATGCTCGACACCGGAGCCAGCAGTGACAACGCGGCGGCGATGGAGGCCGCCGTGGCCACGTCCATGCCGCCTGCTTCGTCCCTGGTGGCGGCGATGAACACCAGGTAGCTGACCAGCCAGGAGCGGAAGCCGATGACCTCGAAGCTATGGGTGGCATAGGCCAGCACGTGGGCGATGACGGCGCGCGACCGGAACGCGGGGCGGAAATCGGGAAGCAGCGATATCCTGGTGCCGACGGCAGGCGGGATGACGGGCGGGTCCGGTCGCGGCAAGCCGATCAGCATGATGGCGACGGCGATGATGGCCCCCGACCCGGCGATGGCAAAGGCGGCCTGCCAGTTCCAGATTTCCGCCGCCTGCCCAGCGATGAAGTAGCTGAAGGCGGCGCCCAGGCCCAGCGCCGCCGTATAGAAGGAGACGCCGCGGCTGTGCTCGCCTTCGGGCCAGCGCGCCTCCAGGTGATCGGTCAGCAATTTCAGGCCCGGCATGTAGATACCCGAGAAGGCCACCCCGGCCGCCCCTCTGAGCACCAGCGCCGACCAGAAGCCGTCGGCGGCCAGCGCGAAGCCGAGATTGGCCAGTCCCGTCAGTACCACGGAAGCAAGGAAGATATGCCGTGCCGACTGCCGATCCGTCAGCCCGGCCAGCAACGGCACCGTGAACACATAGGCCAGGAAGAAGATGCCGTTGATCCAGCCCGCCTCGGTATTGGTTAGTGACCAGGCATCGATCAGCGTCGGCTGCAAGGCCGGGAAGGTCGAGAACCCCCACATGGCACAGACCTGGGCCGCCGAAACGACGGCGATCAGACGGATGGGCGAGACGGCGGGGAGGGCGGTCATACGACGGAGCATAGCCTCCGCCTTGTGGTCCCGGCGAGCCCGCTGAATACTGTGGACGGTAACGATGAACGGAGATTCGACCGCCCATGACTGGACTGCTCAACGACGCCGAGGTCATCGAGCGCATCTTCGGCCACATGGACGCCGGGACCACGGACCTGGGCGACCGGGTGTGGCGGGAGCCGGTGGAGAACTACCGGTCGGAGGATCGCTTTCAGCGGGAACTTGCACTGCTGCGCCGGGTGCCGGTGCCGTTCTGCCCGGCGGCCGCACTGCCCGACGCGGGGTCGTTCGTTGCCCGCACGGCGGCGGCCACGCCGCTGCTGGCGGTGCGCGGCGATGACGGGGTCATCCGGGTATTCCGTAACATCTGCCGGCACCGGGGCATGGCGGTGGCCGAGGGAACCGGCTGCGCACGCGCCTTTGTCTGCCCCTACCATTCCTGGACCTACGGCTTGGACGGGCGCCTGAAGCACGTTACCGGCGACGAGGGCTTTCCGGACCTGGATCCGGAAACGCACGGGCTGGTGCCGGTCGTGGCCGAGGAACGCTCTGGCCTGGTCTTCGTGACCCAGGACGACCCGGTGTCGGAAGGCGCGCTGGAGGGGCTGCCGGAATTGCTGACGCCCGACCAGGAGGTCTTCGACAGCCGCGAGTTCGCGGACGAAGCCAACTGGAAGCTGATCGCCGAGACATCCATGGAGGGGTACCACATCAAGGCCCTGCACAACCGCACCTTCTACCCCTACGGCTTCGATAACCTGAACGTGGTCGAGACCTATGGCGCCAATTCACGTGTCATCTTCCCGTTCCGGCGCATCGAGAAGCTGCGCGATATCCCGCCCGACGAACGCCGCATCCGGGGCATGGTGACCGACGTGCACCAGTTGTTCCCGAATACCCACCTGTCGCATCTCTCGAACCACACGATGATGACCATCCTGGAGCCGGAGACGCCCACCCGCACCCGCTACGTCATCTACACCCTGAGCGCGCCGGGGAGTGAGCGGGGCGCGCAAGACCGGGCCGACAAGAAACAGGACGCCGACTTCGTCAAGGATACGGGCCTGATGGAGGACCGGTACGCGGCCTGCACCATCCAGGCGGGACTGGCCGGCGAGGCCAACACCCACTTCACCTTCGGCCGCTACGAGAAGGCCATCGTGCACTTCCATGCCAAGCTGGATGCGCTCCTGGCGGAGGTGCCCTAGGCGGTATCAGCCGGCGTAGGCCTGGAAGGCCAGCCCGGCGGTCAGGGCGCCGGCGAACGACAGCGTGATGTACCAGGCGAACACCTGCGGCCGGGCCAGGGCCCAGACGGCGATGGCGGCGGGGATGCTGGTGACGCCACCGGCGATCAGGAAGGCCATGCCGGCACCGGGTGCTACGCCCATGCCCAGCAGCCCCGAGACCAGCGGCAGCGCCGCGTAGCCGTTGAGGTACGCCGGCACGCCGGCGACGACCGCGATGGGAATGGCCCAGGCGTTGCCGGTGCCCAGAAGTTCAGCCACGGCCGAGGCCGGCACGTAGGCGATCATCAGGCTTTCCAGCATGAAGGCGAGAGTCAGCCACTTCAGCAGGAACAGCGTCGTCGCCACGCCTTCGCGGGTGAAGGTGGCGACACGGGCGTCGTCGCGCCAGAAGCTCCAATTGACCTCCTTGGCCTGGCGCACCGTCGAGCCGCCGCAGCCGCCGTCGCCGACTTCCGGCCGAAGTGGGTCGGAAAATACGCCCCGGCCCATCAGTGCCATGGTGGCATAGCCGCCGCCGGCACCGATGCCGATGGCGGCCATGGTCTTGGCGATAGCGAAATCGAGGCCCAACTCGCCCGTCGTCAGCACGAACATGGAGGGGTCCATCAGCGGCGATGCGAGCCAGAACGCCATCACGGCGGGCAACGGCACACCCATGGCCAGCAGCGCCGCGATCAGCGGGATGACGCCGCACGAGCAGAACGGCGACAGTCCGCCGAATATCGCCGCCACGGCGATCATGCTGACGGTGCGGCCTTGGAAGGCCTTGGCGATCAGGCCATCTGCGCCCGACGCCTTGGCATAGGCGGCGACGGCGATGGCCAGCAGCAGGAACGGCGCGATGCCGACCAGGGCCTCCAGCACGAAGCCGAGGCTGACCTGCGCCTGCTCCGGCGCGGTCAATGCCAGGACGGCGAAGACGGCGGCGGTGACGAGCCAGGCCCGCTCGATGCGCCGTAGCGGCTCGGTGACGCCGGAAATTTTGAGTGCCAGATCGGTCATAATCCTACCCTTCTAGAATCATCGAAACATCATGTCAAAAAAAACCGGTGAACTCCGGGGGGCCGCAGCTAGGCCACGCCCTCCCGGTCATTGGCGGCGCTGCCGTCGACGATTACGCCGGCGCAGCATTCATCCGTCAGGTAGCCGACCATGGCGCGCATGGTCTCGAAATCGGCCCGGCAGAGAATGGCCCGGCCCTGGCGTTCCTGGTCGACGATGCCGGCCCGCACCAGGAAACCAAGATGGTGGTTCAGCGTCGAGCCCGGCATGTCGAGCGCGCGCTGGATGTCCCCAACGGCCAACCCTTCCTCGCCCGCCCGGACCAGGAGCCGATAGATGGCCAGCCGCCTGGGTTGTCCCAGGGCCTCCATGCACTGTGCGGCAAGTTCATCGTCCATGTGCGGAACATAGGTCACGAAATTGACAGTGTCAACTATATTTCTAGAATTATAGAAATGATCACGGTGTAGCTATCGAATGACAGCGGAATATCAAGCGCCGCCGGCGCGGTGATCCTCGATAATCATGTCCGAGGCTTTTTCGGCGATCATGATGGTTGGTGCGTTGGTGTTGCCGGAGGTGATCGTCGGCATGATGGAGGCGTCGACGACCCGAAGTGCTGTGGTGCCGTGAACGCGCAGACGCGCATCAACGACGGCGCCCGTGTCGCTTTCCCGGTCGCCCATTTTGCAGGTGCTGGTGGGGTGGTAGATTGTCTGGGCGATGTTGCGTGCGCTGTCCAGGAGCTCGGCATCGGTTTCGATGTCCGAACCCGGCAAATGTTCGCGCACCACAAAAGGTTTCAGGGCGCTGCTGTCGACCAGCCGGCGCGTGAATTTGAGCGCATCGACGGCGGTCTGCTGGTCCAACGGCGTGGCCAGGTAATTGGGATGGATGGCGGGATAGACCGTGGGGTCGGGAGACGTGATTTCGATCCGGCCAGTGCTTTCCGGGCGCAACTGGCAGACCGAGAGCGTGACACCCGGGAAGGGATGCATCTCGATGCCCGGCTTGTCGGCGCTGAGCGGCTGAAAGTGATATTGGATATCCGGCAAATCGAGGCCCAGCCGCGAGCGGGCGAAGATACAGACTTGTGAGGCGCCCATGCTCATCGGGCCTTTGCGCGTCAGTACGTACTGGACGCCGATCATCATGCGCCGGATGAAGCTGTTGATCTCCTCGTTCAGGGTCGGCACGTTGACTTCGTAGACGGAGCGGATCTGCAGATGGTCCTGCAGGTTGGCACCGACGCCGGCCATGTCGCGTACCACCGGTATGCCAAGCCCTTGCAGCAGCGCCCCTGGACCGATGCCCGAGAGCTGCAGTATCTGTGGCGAGCCGATGGCGCCGCCGGCCAGGATTACCTCGCCGCCCGGACGTAGCCCGAACGTGCGCTTCTGGCCCTTGATCGACGCCGCGATGCCTTTCGCCGCGGTGCCCTCGACGATAACCTTCTCGACCAGGGCATGGGTGACGATCTCAAGGTTCTGCCGCTGCTTGACTGGACGCAGGAACGCCACCGCCGCGGAACACCGAAAACCATTGCGCGCCGTCTGTTGGAAATAGCCGGCGCCTTCCTGGCTGGCGCCGTTGAAATCGTCGTTCCGGGGCACGCCCAGTTCGCCGGCGGCATCGATCAAGGCCTCGCAGATCGGACGTTCGGCGCGCATGTTCTGCACCGCCAGGCCGCCGCCCGCGCCGTGGTAGTCGTCGGCCCCGTTCTGCTGGTCCTCGGAGCGCTTGAAGTAGGGCAGCACGTCATCGTACGACCATCCCGCGCTGCCCAGTTGGCGCCAGTGATCGTAGTCTTCCTTTTGGCCACGGATATAGAGCAGGCCGTTGATGGAACTGGACCCGCCCAGTGTCTTGCCGCGCGGCCAGTCGATGGAACGGCCGTTCAGGCCCGGGTCCGGCTCGGTCTTGTAGGACCAGTCGGTGAGCGGGTTGTGCAGGGTCTTGAAGTAACCGACGGGGACGTGGATCCACGGATACCAGTCGCGCCCGCCGGCTTCCAACAACAGCACCCGTTTGGTCGCATCGGCGCTCAGCCGGTTCGCCAGCACACAGCCCGCCGAGCCAGCGCCGGCGATGATGAAGTCATAGGTTTCGCGAGGATCATCCATGGTATGCTAACTCGCTAACGCACTGCTTGCGGCCCGGCCACGCCATTTCCGTCATTTCCTACGGTCGATCACTGTTGGCGAGGATCAATTTGGCGTACGGAATAACGTTACGTATATTGAAAATATTTGCAATATAGAAAAATATTTTGCTCATTATAGAGAATTTGGCAATACTGGTATCCTGATTGATCCGCTTGGCCAATGGCCAGGCGCTGGTTGTCCGCAGCACCTGAGGAGAGACCCATCAATGGCGAAGGCAGAAGCGGACAAGGGGTCCCGTTCGATCCGTGCTCTAGAACTCTTGGAAGCCATCGTTGCGGCCGATCGTCCACTCGACGTGGCCGACGTCGCGACCGCGACGGGATTGCCGAAGGCGACGGTCTACCGACTGTGTGCCCTGCTCGAGCGCGAGGGATTCCTGACACCGGACGTGGCCAGCAAGGGGCTCGGTGTGGGGCCGCGGGTACAGGAACTGGCGCTCGGCGTGATGTCCATGTCGAGCAGCAATTCCTATCGTCACCAAATCCTGTCGGCCCTGTCGCGCGAGATCGGCGAGACCTGCAACTTCAATGTTCCGGCCGGAAGCGAAATTCTGTACCTGGACCGCGTCGAGACCGAGTGGCCGTTGCGCACCCAATTGCCGGCCGGTAGCCGGGTGCCGTTGCATTGCACGGCCAGCGGCAAGCTTTATCTGAGCAGCCTGCCCGCGGCCAAGCGCGATCGTCTGATCGAGGCGCTGCCGCTGGAGGCGTTCACGCCCAACACCATCACCGACGCGAAAGAATTGGTGGCGGAGGTGGAGCGCATCCGCGAGAGCCGGGTCGGTACGGACAACGAGGAGTTCGTCACGGGCATGGTTGCGGCGGCGGTGCCCATCGAGGATGCCCAGGGGCGGCTCGGCGCCTTGCTCGCCTTTCATGCTCCGGTGGTCCGCATGGACATGGATGAGGCTCTCCGTCACGTGCCGGCGCTTTGGCGCGCGGCCAATAAGCTGTCGGCCGACCTTCGGGAACCCTAAAAACCAACATTTCAACGAGACGCCAACAGTGGCCGAACCAGTCGGGCAACCGTCGGATTACGCCTGGCACCCCCTTGCCCAGGAACATGAGGGTTGCGGGCGAGGAGTATATTTGCAATAATGAGTTAAAATAATATCAATAATGATAAACTAGCATTCGGTTGGTGTACTAGCTGGTGTGTGAACGGTAGCGGCTGGGAGAGGCGCGAACATGCGGCAGCACAAGCTGCAGAGTCTGGAAGCGGCAAGAATATCGGCCCGAATGGTCGTGTATTTCCGGTCGCGTCCGCGTGCCTCACTGACGAAAATTGCAACAGGAATACCGACATCGCCGGGCGCGCCGCGCGGCGATGAACGGGTGGCGGCACTTAGATCGCCATGGAACGGGTCCGCGCCCCCGGGTGCGTGATCTTGAAACGGCCTTCGGGCCATCACGAGGGAGACCATTTGATGACCATTATGAAGAAACTGGTATCGGGCGTGGCCTTCGCGGCCATGGCCGTCGCGGTCCTTGCGGCCGCCCCGCCGGCCGAGGCTGGCAAGGTCAAAATCCGCGTTCAGTCTGTGATCCCGTCAAAGGCGGACGAGGTGACGATGCTGAAGGACTACGCCGCCAACGTGTCGGCGCTGACCAACGGCGAAGTCACGATCGAGGTTCTGCCGGCCGGCGCCGTGGTCGGCGTCAAGGAGACCCTTGAAGCCGTCGACAAGGGCCTGATCGAGGGCGGATTTGCCTGGACCCACTATTGGTCGGGTTATCACCCGGCGGCCATGCTGTTCGGCTCTCCGGTCGCCGGCGGCGGCGTCGGCATGGACAACATCGCCTGGGTCAGCTGGTACCAGTTCGGTGGCGGCCGCGAGCTCTACAACGAGCTCTGGAAAGAAATGGGCATGAACATCAAGGGCCTGATGCTGCAACCGGTCGGCCCCGAAGCGCTCGGTTGGTTCAAGGAGCCAATCAACTCCATGGAGGATTTCCGCAAGTACCGTTTTCGCACACCTCCGGGCATCCCGGGCCAGACCTACAAGGACATCGGTGTAGCGTCCGTCGCCATGGGCGGCGGCGACATTCTGCCGGCGCTGGAAAAAGGCGTCATCGATGCGGCCGAGTGGTGCTGCCCCAAGCCGGACCTGGTGTTCGGCTTCTACAAGGTGCTCAAAAACTATTACCTGCAGGGCCTGCACCAGGTCGTCGTCAACGCCGATATGTACATCAACGGCGATGTCTGGAAGAAGCTGACCCCGGGCCAGCAGAAGGCCATGGAAGTGGCTGCCGATGCCTCGCTGATCCGCTCCATGAGCTACCGGATCTACGAGAACGGCAAGGCGCTCAAGGAGTTGACTTCGAAGCACGGCGTCATCCTGCACGACACGCCCGCCGACTATTTCACGGAGTACATGGCGGCGGCGAAGAGGAGCCTCGAGAAGAACGCGGCCGAGAACGCCTTCTTCAAGAAGGTCTGGGACTCGCAGAAGGCCTTCGCCTCCGTGGCGGTGCCGTTCTGGGCCGGCGCGCAGATGTCCAACGCCAGCCTCGGCATGGCCTACGCGAAGGGTCAGAAATAACCTAGTCTGATCGAGTATCTTCGAAACCGGGGAGCGGGCGTTGTCGTCCGCTCCCCGCGCTCTACAACGACCGGCACAACGACCGGCACAATAATGGGCGGAACAACTGCCCCGTAGAATGGGATCGGCGGAGGGAAACAATGGCCGCGGAAGAACTCAGACCCGAAGACCTCGACATCTCCGACGAGATGATCGCGGAACGCCGGGGGGACCCGTCGGGCAAGATGCCCGACGACATGCCGGGCTGGATGGCCAAGACGATCACGGGCATCGACAAAATGAGCCTGTTCGTCGGCCAGACCGTCTGCTGGCTGACGTTGCCGCTGCTTTTCGCCATGGTTTACGAAGTCACGGCGCGCTACGTGTTCGTGGCGCCGACTATGTGGGCCTACGACATCTCACGCATGCTGTATGGCGCGCTGTTCATGCTGGGCGCCGGCTACGCGCTATCCAAGGGCGTGCACATTCGCGCCGATTTCATCTATCGCAACTGGTCGGACCGCAATCAGGGACGCGTCGATACCGTATTGTACGTTTTATTCTATTTCCCGGGCATGCTGGCGTTCCTGTGGATGGCGACAGATTATGCGACCCTGGCTTGGGTGCGCGGTGAGAAAGGCATGGATACGGCCTGGATGCCGCACATGGGGCCGATCAAGACGGCGCTGCCGGTGGGTGTGCTGCTGCTGACGATCCAGGGCGTGTCAGAAACCCTCAAGAGTTACTACGCGGCGACCCGCGGACGGTGGCCGTGATGGAAAACGAAGTTCTCGGACTGATTCTGATCGGCGTCATGCTGCTGGCGATCTTCGTTGGCTTCCCGATTTCCTTCACCCTGATTTTCCTCGGTTTCGTGTTCGGCTATATCGGCTTCGGCAAGGTCGTCTTCTATCTGATGACATTCCAGTTCTCGTCGGTGATGCTGGAACAGACCCTGGCGGCTGTCCCGCTCTTCATCTTCATGGGCATATTGATGGAGCAGGCCGGACTGATGGAGCGATTGTTCCAGGCCGTGCAACTCATGCTATCACGTGTGCGTGGATCGCTCTATTTAGCGGTGTTGTTCGTGTCGACCATCTTCGCCGCCGCGACCGGTATTGTCGGCGCCTCGGTGACCATATTGGGAATCATGGCCGCCAAGACCATGAACCGCTCCGGTTACGATGTGCGTCTGGCCGCCGGCACCATTACAGCGGGTGGCACGCTGGGTATTCTCATTCCGCCGTCGATCATGCTGGTGGTCATGGGCCCGGTGCTAGAAGTTCCAGTGACGGACCTGTTCGCGGCGGCCATCATCCCAGGCATCATGATGGCGGTGCTCTACGCCTTTTATGCGCTGGGCCGCTGTTGGCTGAATCCGGAATTGGGACCGGCGCTGCCGTTGGAGGATCGCGCCGAAAGCATGGCCCATGTGTGGAGAGAGTTCCTGTTGGGGCTGGTTCCACCATCGTTATTGGTGTTCTCGGCCCTCGGCAGCATCATGTTCGGCCTGGCGACACCGACCGAAGGTGCCGGCTGCGGCGCTTTCGGCGCCCTCGTCCTGACCTTGGCCTATCGCCGCATGACCTGGCCCAAGTTACGAGAAGCGTTGATCAAGACGCTGGAGATTTCGGCCCTGATCCTGATCCTGGTCGCCGCCTCCAACTTCTTCGGCGCGGTGTTCTCGCGCCTCGGCACGCCGACCATGCTGACCGAACTCCTGCTCGGCCTCGATCTGCCGCCCATGGTCATCCTGTTGATGATCATGGCCTTGATCTTCCTGCTGGGCTGGCCGCTGGAATGGGTGCCGATCGTGCTCATCATCGTGCCCATCCTGTTGCCGCTGATCGACCAACTGGGATTCAATCTGGTCTGGTTCGGCATCCTGGTCGCGGTAAATCTCCAGACCGCCTGGCTATCGCCACCGGTGGCCCTATCGGCCTATTTCCTGAAGGGCGTAGTGCCGGAATGGGATCTGAAGGACATCTACATCGGCATGATGCAGTTCATGGTCATCCAGCTGATCGGACTGATCCTGATCCTGGTCTTCCCGCAGATCGCGCTTTGGCTACCCGAGTATCTGTACGGAAGCTAGGCATCGCTGGATGTCTACAGACCAGTCGGATGGTGGGTGAAGGCGCACCTGCCCGCGATCCGACTTGATCGCGCGTCAGGCCGCGTCCAACCCATAGTGCATTCTCATCTGCTTCCGGTGAACAGGATGCACCCAGGCGAATTCTTCAGATATGAATGGCCCGGCCGGCGACGCCCATGGCCGCTTCCTTGACCGCTTCCGGCAGGCCCGGGTGGCCGTGGCAGATGCGGGCCACGTCCTCGGCCGAGCCGCCGAATTCCATGACGTTGACGACCTCCTGGATCAGGTCGCCCGCGGCCGGGCCTATGATGTGGCAGCCCAGCACGCGGTCCGTCGCGGCGTCGGCGATGATCTTCACGAAGCCATCGGCGTCGGCGTTGCAGCGTGCGCGGGAGTTGGCGCTGAACGGGAATTTGCCGGAGTTGTAGGCGATGCCAGCTTCCTTCAGCTGTTCCTCCGTCTTGCCCACGCCCGCCACCTCCGGGTGCGTGTAGACGATGCCGGGAATGGAGTCGTAGTCGATGTGACCGGTCTCACCGGCCATGATCTCGGCGCAGACCACGCCCTCGTCCTCGGCTTTGTGGGCCAGCATGGCGCCGCCGATGACATCACCGATGGCATAGATGCCGGCAACGTTGGTCTGGAAATCCTCGTCGACCGGAACGAAACCGCGCTCGTCGACCGTGACGCCAGCCTTCTCCAGGCCCAGGCCCTCGGTGTACGGCCGCCGGCCGATGGCGACCAGCACCACGTCCGCCTTCATGGTCTCGGCGTCGCCGCCGTCGCGGGGCTCCATGGTCAGGGTGACGCCGCCCTTGGCGTTCTTCGCCCCCGTGACCTTGGTCTTCATCTTGAAGTTCAGGCCCTGCTTCTTAAGGATGCGTTGCATGTTCTTGGAAAGCTCGCCGTCCATGCCGGGCAGGATGATGTCCAGGAATTCGACAACCGTGACCTCGGCGCCCAGCCGTCGCCACACGGAGCCCAGTTCGAGGCCAATGACGCCGGCGCCGATGACCACCATGGACTTCGGCACCTTGGGCAGTTCCAACGCGCCGGTGGATGAGACGATCTGCTTCTCGTCCACCTCGACGCCCGGCAGCGGCGTGACGTCCGACCCGGTGGCGATGATGATATTGGCGGTTTCCAGAGTCTGTTTCTTGGCGCCCTTGCCGGACGGCGTGACCACCACCTTGCCGGCCCCTTCTATGACGCCGGCACCGGCGATGTAATCGATCTTGTTCTTCTTCATCAGGAATTCGATGCCGTTGGTCAGGTCGTCCACGACCTTCTCCTTGCGGCCGAGCATGGTCTTCAGGTCTAGCGAGACCGAGGCCTTGATGCCGTGGTGGGCGAATTCCGTCTCCGCCATCTCGAAGTGGTGCGACGACTGCAGCATAGCCTTCGACGGGATGCAGCCGACATTCAGGCAGGTGCCGCCGAGCTTGCCGCGCTTCTCCACCACTGCCGTCTTCATGCCCAACTGGGCAGCACGGATGGCGGCCACGTAGCCGCCCGGGCCGCCGCCGATGACAACCAGGTCGTAGGCGTCGCTCATATCAATTCTTCCTTTCCGGGGTTACTCACACATCCAGCATGATGCGCTGCGGATCCTCGATGCATTCCTTCATGCGAACCAGGAACGACACGGCACCCCGGCCATCGACGATGCGGTGGTCGTAGCTCAGGGCCAGGTACATCATCGGCCGGATGACGACCTCGTTGCCCACCGCCACCGGCCGCTTCTGGATGGTGTGCATACCGAGGATGGCCGATTGCGGCATGTTCAGGATGGGCATGGAGTTGAGCGAGCCGAAGACGCCGCCGTTGGAGATGGTGAACGAGCCGCCCATCATCTCGTCCATGGTCAGCTTGCCGTCGCGGGCGCGGCGGCCAAAGTCGGAAATACCGCCCTCGATCTCGGCGAAGCGCATCTGGTCGGCGTCCTTCAATACCGGGACGACAAGACCCTGCGGCGTGCCGACGGCGACGCCGATATTATAGTAGTTCTTGTAGATGATTTCGTCGCCGTAGATCTCGCCGTTGACGGCCGGCCATTCCTTCAGCGCGATGCAGGCGGCGCGGACGAAGAAGGACATGAAGCCGAGGCGAACGCCGTGCTTCTTCTCGAAGCCGTCCTTGTAGGCGGCGCGCAGTTCCATGGCCGCGCCCATGTCGACCTCGTTCCAGGTGGTCAGCATGGCGGCGGTGTTCTGGGCTTCCTTGAGACGCCCGGCGATGATCTTGCGCAGCTTGGACATGCGAATGCGTTCTTCGCGCGGATCCTCCCGGCGCGGCGGCAGGTCGGCGGCGGAAACGATGCCGCCGGCGGGGGCCGCGGCTGCGGCGGGGGCCGAGCGGCGCTTGGCCGTGCCGGCCTCGATAGCCTTCAAGGCATCTTCCTTGCTCACCCGGCCCTTCGGTCCGGTGCCCTGGATCAGGTTTGGATCCAGGTCGTTGTCGTCGACTAGCTTGCGCACGGCCGGTGACAGCGGCGGCCGGTCGGGCGCGGCCGGTGCGGCCGGCGCCGGCGCGGCGGCGGGTGGCGGTGGCGGTGGCGGCGGAGCAGCCGGCGGCGGGGGCGGCGCGGGGGCGGCTTCGGCCGGCGGTGGCGGAGGTGCCGCGGCCGGTGCTTCCTCGGCCGGTGCTGCTGGCGCAGCGGCGGCGCCCGCGGCACCTTCCTCGAGCGTGCACAGCAGAGCGCCCACTTCCACGTCGGCCCCTTCCGGGGCAACGATGCTGCCGAGCGCGCCGGCGGCTGGGGAATTGACCTCGACCGTCACCTTGTCGGTTTCCAGTTCGACCAGCGGTTCGTCCACCGCCACGGCGTCGCCGGGGGCCTTGAACCACTTGGCGACGGTGGCTTCCGTCACCGATTCGCCGAGGGTCGGTACCTTGATCTCAACCGCCATGATGCGTTCCTTTTCCTTGGCCGCTCATCTTGTCGTGCCTAGTCGGGCCGGGCGTGGCGCCGGCTCAGCGTTTCTTCGCTTTTTTGGCTGCCTTCTTGGCCGCCTTCTTGGGCGCGGCCTTCTTCTTCACCGTCTTGGGCGCGGCCTTCTTCTTCTTGGCCGGTGTCTTCTTGGCTTTGTCGTAGGCGGCGCGCGAGGCCGCGCGGGCCTGGGCCCGCTTTTCGACCATGGCCTTGACCGGCTTGCGGCGCTGGCGCACCGGCTCGTCCACGGTTAGGGCGGCATCAACCAGGGCCTCCTGTTCGGCCTTGTGCTTGGATGCCAAGCCCGTCGCCGGCGCCGCCGCTTCGGCGCGGCCGGCGTAGCCGATGATCTCGCCCGCGCGGCCGATGGCGTCCAGGACCGGCTCCATCCACTCCTTGACGAAGTAGAAGGAGCCCATGTTGCGCGGCTCTTCCTGGCACCAGACGATGTCGGCGTTGGGGAAGCGGCCAAGCTCGCTGATCAGGGCGACTTCCGGGAACGGATAGATCTGCTCGGTGCGCATCAGGTAGACATCGAAGGCACCGCGGCGGTCGCGCTCCTCCAGCAGGTCGTAGTAGACCTTGCCGGTGCACAGCACGACCCGCTTGATCTGGTCGTCGGGCTTCAGATCGCCCCGGCCCTCGTCGGCGTCGTCCCAGAGCACGCGGTGGAAGGTAGTTCCCTCGACGAATTCGTCCAGGCGCGATACGGCGCGTTTGTGCCGAAGCAGCGACTTCGGAGTCATCAACACCAGGGGCTTCCGGAAATCGCGCCTAAGCTGGCGCCGGAGCACATGGAAGTAGTTCGACGGCGTGGTGCAGTTGCAGACCTGCATATTGTCCTCGGCGCAGAGCTGCAGGTAGCGCTCCAGCCGGGCCGACGAATGCTCCGGCCCCTGGCCCTCGTAACCGTGCGGCAGCAACATGACCAGGCCCGACATGCGCAGCCACTTGTGCTCACCCGACGAGATGAACTGGTCGATGACCACCTGGGCGCCGTTGGCGAAGTCGCCGAACTGGGCTTCCCAGAGCACCAGCATCTGTGGCTCGGCGAGGCTGTAGCCGTATTCGAAACCGAGCACGCCGGCCTCGGACAGCGGGCTGTCGATGACCTCGTAGGGGGCCTGGCCGAACCGCAGGTTGTTGAGCGGAATGAACCGCTCCTCGGTATCCTGATCTACTAGCACCGAATGCCGGTGCGAGAATGTGCCGCGGCCGGAATCCTGACCGGACAGGCGCACCGCATGGCCTTCCATCAACAGCGTGCCGAAGGCCAGCGCCTCGCCAGTTGCCCAGTCGATGCCCTCGCCGGTCTCGAACATCTTCTCCTTGGCCTTTAACTGACGCGTAATCTTGGAGTGGACATTGATATTTCCAGGCACCCGGGTCAGGCCCTGGCCGACTTCCTTCAGGCGGTCGAGGTTGACACCGGTGTCGCCGCGTCGGGCGTCGCCGGCAGCGACGCTCATGCCCGACCAGGCGCCGTCCAGCCAGTCCGCCTTGTTGGCCTTGTAGGCGTTGGCCGCCTCGAAGTCGTCGTCGAGATGGGATTGAAATTCGGCGTTCTGCTGGTCCACTTCCTCCTGGGTCATGACCCCGTCGTGGACCAGGCGCTTGGAATAGATTTCCAGCGTCGTCGGATGATCGCCGATGGTCTTGTACATCAAGGGCTGCGTGAACATTGGCTCGTCGCCCTCGTTATGACCGTGCCGGCGATAGCAGATCATGTCGATGACGACGTCCTTCTTGAAGCGCTGGCGGTATTCGGTGGCCATGCGGGCGCACTGGACCACGGCCTCCGGGTCGTCCGCGTTGACGTGGAAGATCGGCGACGCGACGCCCTTGGCAATGTCCGAGCAATAGCGCGAGGTGCGCGAGAAGCGGGGCGAGGTGGTGAAGCCGATCTGGTTATTGATGATGATGTGGATGGTGCCGCCGGTGCGGTAGCCGTGCAGGTTCGAAAGATCGAAGGCCTCGGGCACCAGGCCCTGGCCGGCGAAGGCGGCGTCGCCGTGCAGCAGCAGGGTCATCACCTTCTCGCGTTCGGAATCGTTCTTCTGCACCTGCTTGGCGCGGACTTTGCCGAGACACACCGTGTTCGCGACCTCCAGGTGCGACGGGTTGGCGGTCAGCGACAGATGCACCGACTTGCCGTCGAACACCCGGTCCGACGACGAGCCCAGGTGATACTTCACGTCGCCCGAGCCGCCCACGTCCTCGGGTTTGGTGGAGCCGCCCTGGAATTCGTGGAAGATGGCCTGGAAGGGCTTGCCCATGACGTTGGCCAGCACGTTCAGGCGGCCCCGGTGGGCCATGCCGAGGACGATCTCATCTATGCCCAGCTGGCTGCCGCGCTTGAAGATCTGCTCCATGGCCGGGACCAGGCTTTCGCCGCCGTCGAGGCCGAAGCGCTTGGTGCCGGTGAATTTCTTGTCCAAGTACTTCTCGAAGCCCTCGGTCTCGATCAACCGGTTGAGGATTGCCTTGCGGCCATTTTCGGTGAATTCCGGCTGGTTGCGAACGCGCTCGATGCGCTCCTGGATCCAGGTCTTTTCGTCCGGGCTCTCAATGTGCATGAACTCGATGCCGATGGAGGCGCAATAGGTCTGGTGCAGCGCGTCCATGATCTCGCGCATGGTCGCCGATTCCATGCCCAGCGAGTAGTTCAGGAAGATTTCGCGGTCCATGTCCTTGTCCGAGAACCCATAGGTCTTCGGATCAAGCTCGGCGTGCAGTTCCGGCTCGGTGATGCCCAGCGGATCCAGGTTCGCAAGCAGGTGCCCGCGCACCCGGTACGATCGGATGATGGTCAGCGCGCGAATGGAGTCGAGCGTCGTCTCGCGCATCTTGGTGGCGTCGACGCGTGGGCTGGCCACCGGCGCGGCGCCCGGCACGTAAACGACCTGCTGGCCGGCTTCGCTTGCGTGACCGGCTGTCATCTGCTCCGACAGCGGTGCCAGGGCACCCTGGCCGAGCACGCCAGCTTCCGATGGCGCCCAGGAGGCACCCCGGTTTTCGGCGGCCAGCGCCTTGGCGTCGTCCTCCAGGTCGTGGAAGAACTCCTGCCAGCGCAGGTCGACCGAACTGGGGTCGTCCAGGTAGCGTTCGTACATTTCGGCGATGTAGACGGTGTTGCCGGTAAAGAGAAATTCGTTGGGGTCGAGTTCGCTCATGTCGCTCTCCTCGCACCTACGATGAGGCGCGCCCTCTCGAGGTTACGCCGAGCGGCGCCCGGCTCAGCCGCCGAGTGCCTTGACCATGGTCTTGCCGAGATCGGCTGGGCTGTCGGAGACATGGATGCCGGCCGACTTCATGGCCTCGATCTTGTCTTCGGCGCCGCCCTTGCCGCCGGCGATGATGGCGCCCGCATGACCCATGCGCCGGCCCGGCGGTGCCGTGCGCCCGGCGATGAAGCCGACGACGGGCTTACTGGTGCCCGAGTCCTTGATGAACTGCGCCGCGTCCTCCTCGGCCGAACCGCCGATTTCGCCGATCATGACGATGCTCTCGGTCTCGTCGTCGCCGAGGAACAGTTCCAGGCAGTCGATGAAGTTGGTGCCGTTGACGGGATCTCCGCCGATGCCGATGCAGGTGGACTGGCCGAGGCCGGGCGCCGTTGTCTGCGCCACCGCCTCATAAGTCAGTGTGCCGGAGCGCGAGACCACGCCGACGGAGCCGCGCTTGTGGATGTGGCCCGGCATAATGCCAATCTTGCACTCGTCCGGCGTGATGATGCCAGGGCAGTTGGGCCCGATCAGGCGGGTGTCCGAGCCCTGCAGGGCGCGCTTCACCTTTACCATGTCGAGCACCGGGATGCCCTCGGTGATGCAGACCACCAATTCGACGCCGGCGGCGATGGCTTCCAGGATGCCGTCCGCGGCGAACGGCGGCGGTACGTAAATGACCGAGGCGTTTGCGCCGGTCTTGTTGACGGCATCCGAAACCGTGTCGAACACGGGCAGGCCGAGATGCTCAGAGCCGCCCTTGCCGGGGGTGACGCCACCGACCATGTTGGTGCCGTAGGCGATGGCCTGTTCCGAATGGAAGGTGCCCTGCTTGCCGGTGAAGCCCTGGCAGATGACCTTGGTGTTCTTGCTGACGAGAACGGACATGGCTCAGGCCTCCTTCACGGCTTTGACGATTTTTGCGGCCGCGTCGCCGAGATCGTCGGCAGGGATGATGGCGAGGCCCGATTCGGCCATGATCTGCTTGCCCTTCTCGACATTGGTGCCTTCCAGGCGGACCACCAGGGGCACCGAGAGGCTGACCTCCTTGGCTGCCGCGATGACGCCCTCGGCGATGATATCGCACTGCATGATGCCGCCGAAGATGTTGACCAGGATGCCCTCGACGTTTTCATCCGAGAGGATGATCTTGAACGCCGTGGTCACACGTTCCTTGGTGGCGCCGCCGCCGACGTCGAGGAAATTGGCCGGGTCGCCGCCATTCAGCTTGATGATGTCCATGGTCGCCATGGCCAGGCCGGCTCCGTTGACCATGCAGCCGATGGAACCGTCGAGCTTGATGTAGTTGAGCTCGTGCTTGCCGGCTTCCAGTTCGGCCGGGTCTTCCTCGTCCTCGTCGCGCATGGCGTCCACGTCCGGATGACGATAGAGCGCGTTGTCGTCGAAGTTGACCTTGGCGTCGAGCGCGATGACGTCGCCGGCACCCGTGACCACCAGCGGGTTGATTTCCACCAGCGACATGTCGAGTTCGGTGAACGCCTTGTAGAGGGCCATGATGAATTTGACGCAGGATTTCACCTGGTCGCCTTCGAGGCCCAGACCGAAGGCCAGGTCGCGGGCGTGGTGGGCCTGGATGCCAGTGGCCGGGTCGACCGCCGCCTTGAGGATCTTCTCGGGCGTCGCCGCCGCGACTTCCTCGATCTCCATGCCGCCTTCGGTCGAGGCCATGATGGTCAGGCGCGAGGTTTCACGGTCGAGCAGCATGCCCAGGTAGAGCTCGCGGGCGATATCGCAACCGTCCTCGACGTAGATGCGATTGACTTCCTTGCCGGCCTCGCCAGTCTGCTTGGTGACCAGCACGTGGCCCAGCATCTCGGTGGCGCTTTCCTTGACCTCGTCCACCGACTTAACGACGCGCACGCCGCCCTTGCCGTCGGGGTTGCCTTTGAAGCGCCCGGCGCCACGGCCGCCGGCGTGGATTTGCGATTTGACCACGTAGACCGGCCCGCCCAGGTCCTCGGCAGCCTTGACTGCTTCATCGGGCGTGAAGGCGACGGCACCCTTGGGCACCGGCACGCCGTATTTGGCCAGCAATTCCTTGCCTTGGTACTCGTGGATATTCATCGGGGACCCCCCAGTTCGCGTTACTAAGATTTCCGCTGAATGCGATCGGTTACAGCCACCAGGTCTCTAACCGCCTTCACGGATTTGCGGAACATCTTGCGCTCGTCGGCGTCGAGCTTGATCTCGACGATGCGTTCGACGCCCTTGGCGCCGATCACCACCGGCACGCCGACATAGAGCCCCTTGACCCCATATTGGCCGGTCAGATATGCGGCGCACGGCAGCACGCGCTTCTTGTCCTTGAGGTAGCTTTCGGCCATCGAGATGGCCGCCGCCGCCGGCGCGTAGAAGGCCGAGCCGGTCTTCAGCAGGGCGACGATCTCGCCGCCGCCCATGCGGGTGCGCTGGACGATCTCGTCGATGCGCTTGGCCGTCGTCCACTTCATCTTCACCAGGTCCGGCAGCGGGATGCCGGCGACCGTGGAATAGCGCACGCTGGGCACCATGGTGTCGCCATGGCCGCCCAGCACGAAGGCGGTGACGTCTTCCACCGAGACGTTGAATTCCTCGGCCAGGAAGTAGCGGAACCGCGCGCTGTCCAGCACCCCAGCCATGCCGACGACGCGGTTGTGCGGCAGGCCGCAGGCGTCGCGCAGTACCTTGACCATGGCGTCCAGCGGGTTGGTTATGCAGATGACGAAGGCCTTCGGCGCGTACTTCTTGATGCCGGCGCCGACCGAATTCATGACGTTGGTGTTGATGCCGATCAGGTCGTCGCGGCTCATGCCCGGTTTGCGGGCCACGCCGGCGGTGACGATGATGACGTCGGCACCACGAATGGCGGCATAGGACTTGGCGCCTTTCTGATTGGAATCGAAGCCGTCGATGGGCGAGCTTTCGGCGATGTCGAGCGCCTTGCCCTGCGGGATGCCGTCGACGATGTCGAACAGCACCACGTCGCCCAGTTCCTTCAAGCCGGCGAGGTGGGCGAGCGTGCCGCCGATGTTGCCGGCGCCGATGAGTGCGATCTTATTGCGAGCCATGGGTCCCCCCGGGGTGATTCGGGAAAGGTTGCGATTTTCAAAGTCGTAGCGTGATTTGCTGAGCAGGGCAAGAAAAGACCCGGAAATTCCGGACCGGTCGGTTCGAAACGAATGTGGCGAATACCCGGTAATGCGGAGCTATTCCGCCAGGTCCAATCCGATATCGACGGCGGGGGCAGATTGAGTGATGGCGCCGATCGAGATCAGGTCGACGCCGGTCTCGGCGATGGCGCGGACGGTGTCCAGGTTGACACCGCCCGATGCTTCCAAGGGAATGCGGCCGCCGTTGAAGGCGACGGCCTGGCGCAATTCGTCGAGGCCCATGTTGTCCAAGAGCAGACTTTCGGCGCCGGCCTCAATGGCTTCGGCGACCTGGTCAAGGGTGTCGCATTCGACCTGCACCAGCTTGCCGGTGCCGGCGGCGATGGCGCGCCGGGTGGCCTCGCCGACCGAGCCGGCGACGGCCACGTGGTTGTCCTTGATCAGGTACCAGTCGTCGAGGCGGAGCCGGTGGTTTCGGGCGCCGCCCGTGCGGGTCGCGAACTTGGAAAGTGTGCGCAGCCCCGGGATGGTCTTCCGGGTGTCCAGGACGGTCGCCTTGGTGCCGTCGGTCAGGTCGACGAAGCGGCGGGTCAGCGTGGCGATGCCGGACAGCATCTGCACGAAGTTGAGCGCCGTGCGCTCGCCGGTCAGCAACCCCGCCGCCGGCCCTTCCAGCCGCGCCAGCACAGTGCCGGCCTCGACACGGGTGCCGTCGGCGACCAGGGCCTCGAACGAGGCCTCGGGGACGGTGCGGCGGAAGACCTCTCGGGCGATGTCGATGCCGCAGACGACAACAGGCTTGCGGGCCCGCATCTCGAGTTTCAGGCGGGTTCCTGCGGGGGCGGTGGCGCGGGTGGTCAGGTCGCCTTCGCCGATGTCCTCGGCAAGGGCGCGCGTGATGGCGTCGTCCACGTCCGCCGCGTCAGGGGGGGCGATAGGGGGCGCGATAGGATCCGGCACGGCGGCTCAGGCGGCCTGGGAGGCCGGCTTGGCCTTGGCCGGCGGCGACATTTCCAGCATCCGCTCAAGCGGCTTCAGGGCCCGCATCCGCAGATCCTCCGGCATCTCCACCCGGGGCGCGTCGTTGACCAGCGCCAGATAAAGCTTCTCCAGCGTGTTCATCTCCATATAGGGGCAGTTGGCGCAGTTGCAGGTGCCGTCCGCGCCCGGCGCCGGGATGAAGGTCTTGTCGGGTGCGGCCTTCTGCATCTGGTGGATGATGTGCTGCTCGGTGGCGATGATGAACTGGGGCTCCGGCCGCGAGGTGACAAAGTCGAGGATGCCGCGGGTCGAGCCGATGTGATCGGCGTGGCGCAGGATGCCGTCGTGGCATTCCGGGTGGGCGGCGACGGGTGTTTCCGGATGCTGGCCCATGAGTTTCACCAGCTCACGCTCGCTGAACTGGTCATGCACGATGCACACACCATCCCAGAGCAGCATGTCGCGGCCGGTGACGCGGGCAAGGTACGCACCCAGGTGGCGGTCCGGCGCCCACAGGATCTTCTGGTCCTCGGGCAACTGACGGATGATGTGCTCGGCGTTCGACGACGTGACGATAATGTCCGAATGCGCCTTCACCTCGGCCGACGAGTTGATGTAGGTGATGGCCACGTGGTCCGGGTGTTCGGCCCGGAAGGGTGCGAACCGGTCCGGCGGGCAGGCCTCCTCCAGAGAGCAGCCGGCGTCCGCGTCGGGCAGCAGCACGGTCTTCGATGGCGATAGAATCTTCGCCACCTCGGCCATGAAGCGGACACCGCAGAAAGCGATGACGTCGGCGTCCGTGGCCGCGGCCTTGCGCGAAAGATCCAGCGAGTCGCCGACGAAGTCGGCCAGGTCCTGGATTTCCGGATCCTGGTAATAGTGCGCCAGGATGACCGCGTTGCGTTCGCGCCTGAGGCGCTCGATCTCGGCCCACAGGTCGAGGTCCGGGTCCAGACGCGCTTCGGTCAGGGCGGTCGGCCCTGTGAGCGTAATCGTCTCGGTGGTCATGGCAGTCTCTCTTGTTCCGCCGTTCCGGGGCGGGAGGCGAGTCCTTGGTTCCTCGCGTATCCGGCCGCTGACGAAGACCGTACGACGGAATTAATATAGGTCTCGCGGCAGGCGTCCACAAAAAAATTGTTGCAAGTGCGAAGGCGTGGGTATGCGCGGATTGTCCCAGGGGCTCGAACGACCGACACAACTGATTGAACAAAATGAATTAATCCGAATTCCGTATGAAATTGTCCGGGTCCTGTCTCTTGACGCGGAAATAGACTTTCTCCGCAACCGGCGGGATACACACGCGTGCGCAGAAGGCGAGGGCGACGGGGTTATCGGCCTCGGCCGTCCTCCTCAGCCTTGATGCGGCAGCGCGATGTACTCGGGGGATTGCATCTCCATCAGGCGCGACACCGTGCGCTCGAACTCGAAAGCGCCGTCGCCTTCGGTATAGAGTTCGGTCGGCGGCGTGGCGGCGGAGCAAATGAACTTCACCTTGGCTTCGTAGAGCGCGTCGATCAGCGTGACGAAACGCTTGGCCTCGTTGCGTTTGTCCGGGCCGAGTTTGGGGATGCCGCTCATCATCAGGGTGTGGAACTGGCCGGCGATCTCCAGGAAGTCGCCGGGACCGAGGGGCTGCTCACACAACTCGGCGAAGGTGGTGAAGGCGACGCCATCGGCGACCTTGGGCACGTCGAGTGCGCGTCCGTTGACGTCGAGGGTCACCGACCGTGCCCGGCCGCCGCGGGTCAGCGCCGTGAAGTCGGCTTCCAGCTTGGCTTCCGTCTCGGGACCCAGGGGCGACAGAAATGCATCCATGTCGCGCAGCCTGTCGAGCCGATAGTCGGTGTCCGAATCCAGTTCCATGACCGCCATCTTGTCGACGAAGACATCGATGAACGGCATGAACCGGTCGCGCTGAAGGCCGTCCCTGTAGAGGTCCTTCGGGTGCCGGTTGGAGGTGGCGACGACGACCACGCCCTGCTCGAACAGGCTTTCGAACAAGCGCCCCAGGATCATGGCGTCGGCGATGTCGGTGACGTGGAATTCGTCGAAGCAGAGCAGCCAGGCCTGATCGACGATGACCTTGGAGAGTGCGATCAGCGGGTCCTTGGATTCGCCTACCTTGCCCGCCTTTTGGGCCTCGCGGAAGGCATGGACCCGGCGGTGCACCTCCTGCATGAAGACGTGAAAGTGGACGTGCTTCTTGGATGCGTCATCGACCCATGCGTGCTCGAAGAACAAATCCATGAGCATGGATTTGCCGCGTCCGACGCCGCCCCACATGTAGAGGCCCTTGGGCGGATTTTTGCGGCCGCCGCCGATCTTCAGGCGCTGGGCCCATCCGGTCTTGCCCATCTGGCCGGCGTAATCGGCGAGCGTGCCGTTCAGTGCCTGCAACTGGTTCACGGCCTCGGCCTGGCCGGCGTCGGCACGGATGTCGCCCGCGGCGATCATCGCCTGATAGCTTTCCAGCGGCTGGTCGGCGGCGCTCATGGCGAGTGGTCCATGGCGGTGTTCTCAGGCGCTCTTGGCCATGCGGCCGACGAGGCCGGACCCGAGAGTGTTTTCCATCTCGCGCCGGAGCGCCAGCGCCGTTGTGTCCTCGGGCGCCACCACGTCGCGCCAGCGCACCACGGTGCCCTCCGGGATCGAGCTTTTTAGCGTCACCCGGTTGGCGAGACCGATAGGAACGGCGCCGATGGCTAGGGAATCGGCGGCTGGCATCAGTTTGCCCCAGACCGTGAAGCCGCCTTCGCCGTCCAGCACCTCGCCGGATTTCAGGTCGCGTTTGGCGGTGGCGACCACGTCGCCCTTCCAGGTTGTGGCCACGCCGGCGGCCTGGTGCATCAATCCGGCCATGGCGACACTGACGCCCAGTTCCAGGCCGATCAGGTGATAGGGCCGCCAGAGCGCCGAGTACCGGCCGCTGACGTCGGTCACCAGGCCGTAGTCGGCGAAGCAGCGTTCGACGTATTCCGTCGGTGCCTCGAAGGTGACGTAGACGCCCCAGCGCAGATCGTCCGTGATGTCCTTGCCGTCCCGGTTGCGGGACGAAATGACCTCGACTTGGCCCTTTGCGTCGAGCACGCCGCCGTCGGCTTTTGGGATCAGCGTGGAGGCCAGGTGCCCGGTGCCGCAGGGCGGGAACGCAAGGCCATCCTTCGGCGGTTCCAGGTCGCAGGCGTTGGCCACGGCGGCCATCTCGATCGACGACTTGGTGCCGTCGAGGAAGGAGTTGAACATCTTTGCGTTCATGCCGCTCTCGGCCGCGCGCTCCGGCGTTAGACCATAATGGTCCCAGACGGTTTCCGGCGTGGAGGCATGGAATTCGGGCATGTAGAGTGTGCCCTTGCCGGCGGCGACCACGTCGACGCCGATGGTGCGCGCCCAGTCGACCAGTTCGTGGATCAGTGCCGGCTGGTCGCCCGATGCCATGGAATAGACCACGCCCGCATCCTCGGCCCGCTTGGCCAGCGCCGGGCCGACCATGGCGTCGGTCTCGACATTGACCATGACCAGATCGCGGCCGCGCTCGAAGCACGCCAGCGCGTGACGCACGCCGGCCTCGGTATCTCCGGTCGCTTCGACCACCACGTCGAGTCCGCCAGAACGGATCATCGCCTCGGCATCGTCCGTGATCCAGGTGGTGCCCTGGGCCAGCGCCTTGGCGGCGCTCGCCGCCCCATAAGCCTCTTCCGGCCAGCCGGTGGCGGCGAAAGCGCGGCGTGCGCGGTCCACGTCAAGATCGGCCAGCGCCAAAAGATGCAGGCCAGGAGTCAATCGGATCTGCGACAGGAACATGGCGCCGAACTTTCCGGCGCCGATCAGCCCTACGCGAAGCGGGCGGCCTTCCTCGGCGCGGCGGGTAAGCATGGCATGCAAATTCATGAACGGCGTTCCGGGCCCCGTTGACGGCAAAAACCTATCATCCGCCGGCCGACCGGGAAAGACCGCCCGTCCACTTGTCGCCAGGCTTTACCGCCGTCCCGGCGGAGGCCATCATGGGACCGTCATGGAAGCGATCCCCGCCTTTCTGCTGGCCCATGAACCGACCATCCGCTTAAGCGTCTTCGTCGGCCTGTTGGCTGCGCTGATGGTGTTCGAGGCGCTGTCGCCGCGCCGCGCGCTGGCGCAGGGGCGCACGCGGCGCTGGCCGTCGAACCTCGGCATCGTCGTCGTCAATACGGTGGTGGTTCGCCTGATCATCCCGCTGCCGCCAGTTGGGGTCGCGCTGTGGGCGGCGGACAGTGGTTGGGGCCTGCTGCATGCCGTGGCGCTGCCGCCGCTGCTGGCTGGGATCATCGCCTTCCTGGTGCTCGATCTCGCCATCTATGGCCAGCACGCGCTGTTCCACAAGGTCGACCTGCTGTGGCGGCTGCACCGCATGCACCACGCCGACGTGGACGTGGACGTCACCACCGGCGCCCGCTTCCATCCGATCGAGATCGTGCTCTCGGTGCTGATCAAGATGGCGCTGGTGGTGGTCATTGGCGCGCCGGCGGTGGCCGTGATGGTGTTTGAGGTGGTGCTCAACGCCACCAGCATGTTCAACCACGCCAACATCGTGCTGCCGCGCCCGGTCGATGCCGCCTTGCGGCTGATCGTGGTGACGCCCGACATGCACCGGGTCCACCATTCGATCCATCGCGACGAGACCGACAGCAACTACGGCTTCAACCTGCCTTGGTGGGATCGCCTGTTCGGCACTTACAATGCCCAACCCCGCGACGGCCACGCGGCCATGGACTTGGGCATTCCCCAGTTCCGCGACCCGGGTGAGCAACGCCTCGACCGGATGCTGGCGCAGCCGCTACGGGACGGCGGGTAACCGGGTGCACAGTGGGGCTATTCGCCGACGTTGCAGCGCTCCATAATTTCCGCGACGGCCAGGGACTGATCCCCACCCAACGCGCGCAGTTCAGCGACCGCGGCGGCGACATCCTCTGGCGTGCGGTTCTGGCTCATCTTCTGCTTGCCTTCGATGCGCTCGATCGGCATTTCGAAGGCGACGATGCCCTTCAGCATCATCTCGCGGAATTCCGCGCCCATGCCGTCCATGGACCACCCATCGGGCCCTTCGTAGTGCGAGACCAGGGAGGCGATGACCGAGCTCGATTGCTCCGCGTCGCCGATGACGCGCGGCCGGCCGGTCACGTGGACGGCGGCATAGTTCCAGGTCGGCACCACATCACGTGACACATACCAGCGCGGCGAGAGGTATGCATGTGGTCCCTGGAAGACCGCCAGCGCCGGGGTGTTGCCGTCGAATGCCTGCCATTGCATGTTGCCGGCCGCCATGTGGCCCAACAGCCGTCCCTCGGGGCCACCATCCGGGTCCCATTCCAGAGGCAGGTGGTTCGCGGACATGCCGGTTGCATCGTCGGCGTCGCGTGTCACCAGAACCGCGAAGCCATTGTCGCGAATCAAGGCGATCATCAGGTCGTGGTCGTCGGTGGCGTAGCGGGGTGGCATGTAGATGGGCTGAGTTCTCCGTTGTCGCCGCCGGGTGCCAGCGCCTAAGATGCGCCGCGCTCGTCCAGCGATGGGGTGAGGCGGAGGTTATATTCTGAGCGGCTCTGCGAAAAGGACCGTATCAGGCAAAACTAACAGAGCCAATTGGCCGGGATCCAGGGAGAGAATCGATGGACGAAGATGTCTTCAACATGCAGGTCCGCAAGTTCCTGAAGAACGTCGGCGTGACCTCGCAGCGCGAGATCGAGACGGCGGTGCGCGATGCCGTCGCGGCCGGAAAGCTGGGCGCCGACGATAGTGTCGAGGCTAAGGTGACACTGAGCATCGAGAGCCTTGGCGTTTCCTACGACATCAAAGGGTCCATCGACCTGGGCTGAGGCACCGGCGGCTGCTTCGGGCTGGCCAAATTATCGATCCAGGCCTGGGAAGGCCGGTGGGCCGCGCCGCCCTTCGCCGTCATCGGCGAGGCCCGCGGCCTCGATTCTGTGGACCTTCACCGCGCGCAGCAGACCGGCCACATCGTCGATAATCTCTTCGAGTGCCGGGGCGGCGGCACCCGGGCTTTCCGGGTCGTCGCCGGTGAAGGCATCGACACGCGCGAGGTAGCGGTAGCGCACGGCGGCATCTTCTCGCCGTTTGAACAATTGGCGCACGATCATGCGCGCCGCCCGGCGCAAACCGGCGGCGTCCGGCGCCTTGCGTAATTGCGCGATGAGACCTGTGCCCGGTGTTTCGAACACGGTTTCCCAGTCGATCCCGCCGTCGCCGTACCGCGGCCAATCGTCGGTCGATGGAGTCAAGGGAAGGGGGGCTGCCATGGCGCTGAAACTAGCGCTCACCGGCAGAGCCGGCAGTGTCTGCCATCACACCGGTGTCATTAAATATCTAAAAGCAGCCTAAAATGATTACGTTGCCGGCCCGGAAAAAAGCCCTGACAGGACCATCAATGCTGTGGAAAACCAGCTGCTTCCAACCCGTCGAGTAGGTTCTCGAGGTTCCGGTAGTCGGCGATCGGATAGATATTGTGCAGCCGGGCGAGACCGGCGTTCGGGTCACGTTCGCGCAGCCGTTCAATCCATGCTTCCGCTTCGTCGGTTCGGCCCAGGTGCGCCAGTGAAGCGGCCAGAATGTGGTGGGCCGGCAGATTGAACCGGTGCTTGTCCAGCGAGCGCCGGGCATAGTCCGCTGCCCGCGCGTAGTCGGCGAGTTGGAACCAGGAGATCGAAAGTTCGCAATGGGCCACCCAGACCGCGGTTTCCAGCGGGCTCAGTCGGATGCCCCGTTCAGCGGCTTCGATTGCCGCCTCGGGGCGGCCCTGGGTGTTGTCGACCAGGGCCCGGGCCAGCCAGGCCCGGGTCGAGTTGGCATTGATGTCGAGCGACTGTTCGATCATACGGCGGCCGCGCTCCAGTTCACCGCCGGCCATGGCGATGCTCAGGCCGCCTTGCCAAAGTACATAGGGATCGGTGGGGTCCGTGGCCAAGCCCTTCTCGGCCATATCCAGGCAGGTCCGGCGATCTTCATCGCCGAGCACCAGGCCGTTCAATTGTACGTCCCGCCGGAAGCACCAGGATGCCAGGACGTAGGCCCGGGCGAACCCCGGGTCCCGTTCCGTCGCTTCCCGAAACAGTGCAAGTGCCGCCGCCGTATCCTCTGGCGTTAGCCGGTCCATCAGCGCCAGGCCGCGGAGCGTGTAATCGTAGGCGTCCAGGCTATCCGGCCGCTTCTGCTTGATGCGCTCGGCCTCGGCGCGCAGGAGTTCCGGCTGGATGGCGCCGACGACGCTGGCGGCGATGCGGTCCTGCAGGTCGAAGATGTCGTCCATTGCACCGTCGAAGCGGTCGGCCCAGACGTGCGCCGCCGTCGCCGCCTCAACCAGTTGCGCCGACACCCGCACCTGGTCGCCGGATCGGCGCACGCTGCCCTCCAACAGATAATGCACACCCAGTTCGCGGCCGATGGTGCGCGCATCCACGCTGCGGCCCTTGTAGGTGAAAGACGAATTGCGGGCGATGACCAGGAACGACCGCACGTGGGACAAGGCCGTGATGATGTCCTCGCTGATGCCGTCGGAAAAGTACTCCTGCTCCGGGTCGCCGCTCAGGTTGGTGAACGGCAACACCGCGATGGCCGGCCGGTCGGGCAGCGCCGGGTCCGCCGTCGACGCCGCCGGCGGTGCGTCATCTTCCGTGGCGTCGTCGACGTCGGCGACGAAGCGGAAACCGCGCCGGGGAACGGTGCGCAGAACCGCCTGCGTCTTGCCGTCATCGCCGACGGCGCGGCGGGCCCCGTTGATGCGCGTGCTCAGTGCGGCGTCGGAAATGATCCGGCCATGCCAGACCGCGTCGATCAATTCGTCCCGGCTGACCACGTGGTCGCGGTTCTCGATCAGGTAGGCGAGCACGCTGAAGACCTGCGGTTCCAAGGGAACCTGGGTGTCGTCGCGCCGCAGTTCTACGCGGTCGGTATCCAGTGAAAAGGCGCCGAACCGGTAGATCATCAGCCGTGGCCCAGAGAAATAAAGCGCATCTGAAGGAAATCCCCATGCCGTCCTCAAGCGGGCGCCAGCAAGTCTGCCTAACCTCATACCACCAGGCAACAGCGTCCGTCTGGTTGAGCCGAGAGGAGTTTGTCATGGAGCACGTGGGGCATCATCCGGCAGCCGCGGCGTCGTTGCCAGGCGGTGGCGGGATATGGCGTGACAGGGCCCGGGATTTCAACATGGCAGCTGTCTGGGCCGGTCTGACCGCATTCGTCTGGTATGCCTTCGGCGCCTTGCCATTGCACCTGGAGGTGGCGGGGCAGCTTGGTCTCGGCGCCGCCCAGTCATCGAGCTGGATATTCATCGTCTGGTTCTCGGGCGCCGTCACCTCGATCGCGCTGTCGCTGTGGTATCGCATTCCGGTTCCCATTACCTGGACGATCCCGGGACTGATCTATCTCGGCACCTTGTCCGGCCAGTTCACTTTCGCCGAGATCGTCGGCGCCAACCTGATGGCTGGCGTCGCCATCGTGGCGCTTGGCGTCCTTGGCATTGGCGAGCGCATCATGCGCTGGCTGCCGTTGCCGATCGTCATGGGGATGTTCGGTGGCTCCATCCTGGTCTACGTGCAGCGTATGGTCCGGGCCAGCGTCGATGATGTCCTGGTGGCCGGTGTCACCGTCGCCGGATACCTGATCGGACGCTTGATCGGCAATCCGAAGCTGCCGCCCATGGGGCTCGCGGTCATTGCCGGCGCGGTCGCCGTGTTCGCCTTCGGCGCGCCGACAACGCAAGCCGTGTCATGGTCGCTTCCAGACCTGGCCGTGCCGGGAATGGATTTCTCGGCGTCGGCCTTCGTCGCCATCAGCCTGCCCATGATCGTCCTCGCCATGGGGCTCGGAAATGTTCAGGGGCTGGGGTTCCTGATGTCACAGGGCTATCGCGTGCCGGTCACGGTCGTGACCGTGGTGACGGGCTTCAACTCGGTAGTCAATACGTTCCTGGGCGGGCATCCGGCGACCGTTGCCCGGACCGGTGCCGCGATCCTCGCCGGTCCCGACGCGGGTCCCAAGCCGGGTCGGTATTGGGCGTGCGTCATCGCCGCAGTGTTGACGGTCTCGCTTGCGCTCGCCGCCGGCACGCTGTCTTCATTGTTGAGCGTGCTTCCCCGGACCTTCGTCGTCACCCTGGCGGGCCTGGCGATCCTCGGTTCCCTGCAAAGCGCCTTCGAGACCGCGTTCGGCGGCAGGCTCCGCTTTGGCGCACTGGTGGCGCTGGCGGTGGCGGCGACGCCGTTTTCGGTGTTCGGGATTACGTCCGCGTTCTGGTCGATCCTGGCCGGCCTCGCGGCATCGATGATGGCCGAGCGCGGAGACCTGGCCGACGTCTGGCGCCGGCTACCGCCGTCGGATGATCAGTAGCGCCTGAAACTAGAAACGGGGCTAGAGCCGCTTCACCAGCAACTGCTTGATGTCGGCGATGGCGTGCCCGGGATTGAGGCTCTTCGGGCAGGTATTGGTGCAGTTCATGATGGTGTGGCAGCGGAACAGCCTGAACGCATCGTTCAGGCGGTTGAGCCGCCGGCCCGTCGCTTCGTCCCTGCTGTCGGCGAGCCAGCGGTAGGCCTGCAGCAGGATCGCCGGGCCGAGATACCGATCGCCATTCCACCAGTAGCTGGGACAACTGGTCTGGCAGCAGAAGCAGAGAATGCATTCCCAGAGGCCGTCGAGCTTCTCGCGCTCTTCCGGGCTCTGCAGACGCTCGCGCACCGGCGCCGGCGTGTCCGCCTGCAGCCAGGGCTCGATCGAGCGGTACTGAGCGTAGGGCCCGTTCAAGTCCGGCACCAGATCCTTGATCACCGGCATGTGCGGCAGCGGGTAGATCTTGACGTCGCCTTTGATGTCGTCGATGGGCTTGGTGCAGGCCAGGGTGTTGGTGCCGTCGATGTTGAAGGCGCAGGAACCGCAGACGCCTTCGCGGCAGGACCGGCGGAAGGTCAGCGTCGAATCGACCTCGTTCTTGATCTTGATCATCGCGTCCAGGACCATCGGCCCGCAGGCGTCGAGGTCGATATCGAAGGTATCGATGCGCGGGTTCTCGCCGGAGTCCGGATCGAAGCGGTAGATATGGAAGCGCCTGACCCGTCCGACCCCTTCGGGCGCGGCATGGCTCTTGCCGTTGCCGGTGATACGGGAATTGGCGGGAAGATTGAATTCGACCATGTTCCGTCACTCCCCTCTAATAGACCCGGGCCTTGGGTTCGATGTAGTCGACCTCGTCCGTCAGGGTCCAGGTATGGACCGGCCGGTAGTCGAGGGTGACCTTGCCCTTATCATCGATCCAGGCCAGCGTGTGCTTCATCCAGGTTTCGTCGTCGCGATCCGGGTGATCCTCGTGTGCGTGCGCACCCCGGCTTTCGTGCCGGGCCTCGGCCGAGTACAGCGTCGTCTTGGCGTTGATCATCAGGTTCTCGAGTTCCAGGCTCTCCACCAGGTCCGAGTTCCAGATCAGTGAACGATCATTGACCTGGATGTCGTCCAGGCCATTCCAGACCTCGTCGATCAGCTTGCAGCCTTCGGACAGGACTTCCGAGGTGCGGAAGACGGCGGCGTTGTTCTGCATCACCCGCTGCATCTGCAGCCGCAGTTCAGCCGTCGGCGTGCCGCCCTTGGCGTGGCGCAGCCGGTCGAGACGCTCCAGCGCCTGATCGGTGCAGTTCTTGCGGTGCGAGCGCAAGGGCGTGCCCGGTTTGACCAATTCGCGTGCCTTGATGGCGGCGGCGCGGCCGAAGACGACAAGGTCCAGCAGCGAATTGGTGCCGAGCCGGTTGGCCCCGTGGACACTGGCACAGGCGCATTCGCCGATGGCCATCAGACCCGATGCCAGGGCATCTGGATTGTTCTCGGTCGGACGCAGGGCTTCCGTCATGTGATTGGTCGGGATGCCGCCCATGTTGTAGTGCACCGTCGGCAGCACCGGGATCGGTTCCTTGGTGGCGTCGACGCCGGCGAAGATTTTCGCTGACTCGGTGATGCCCGGCAGCCGCTGGCCCAGCACGTCGGCGCCCAGGTGTTCCAGATGCAGGTTGATGTGGTCGCCGTCGGTGCCGACACCCCGGCCCTCGCGGATCTCGACGGTCATGGAGCGGCTGACCACGTCGCGCGACGCCAGGTCCTTGGCCGTCGGCGCGTAGCGCTCCATGAAGCGCTCTCCTTCGGAATTGGTCAGGTAGCCGCCTTCGCCGCGGGCGCCCTCGGTGATCAGGCAGCCGGAGCCGAAGATGCCGGTGGGGTGGAACTGCACGAACTCCTGGTCCTGCAGCGGCAGGCCGGCGCGGGCCACCATGCCGTGACCGTCGCCCGTACACGTGTGGGCGGAGGTGGCCGAGAAATAAGAGCGACCGTAGCCGCCACTGGCCAGGGCCACGATGTGGCCGCGGAAGGTGTGGATGGTGCCGTCGTCCAGGTTCCAGGCGATGACGCCCTCGCATGTGCCGTCGTCACCCATGATCAGGTCCAGCGCGATGTATTCGACGAAGAATTCGGCGTCGTGTTTCAGGCTCTGCTGATAGAGCGTGTGCAGAATGGCGTGGCCGGTGCGGTCGGCGGCGGCGCAGGCACGCTGCACAGGGGCCTCGCCGAAGTTGCGCATGTGGCCGCCGAAGGGGCGCTGGTAGATCTTGCCTTCCGGCGTGCGCGAGAACGGCACGCCGTAATGTTCCAGTTCGACCACCGCCGGCACGGCTTCGCGGCACATGTACTCGATGGCGTCCTGGTCGCCCAGCCAGTCGGCGCCCTTGACGGTGTCGTACATGTGCCATTCCCAATGGTCCTCGGCCATGTTGCCGAGCGTCGCCGAAATGCCGCCCTGGGCGGCGACGGTGTGGGACCGGGTCGGGAAGACCTTAGTGATGCAGGCTGTCTTCAGGCCCTGGGTGGCCATGCCGAAGGTGGCGCGCAGTCCGGCGCCGCCAGCGCCGACGACGACGACGTCGTACTTGTGGTCGATCTGTTCGTAGGCTTCAGGCATGGGGCGTCAGCTCCCGAAAGTCAGTCGCATGATGGCAAACAGAGAGGACGCGGCGAGCAGCACGGCCGCCAGCTTGACGACGATGATCGATGCCGTCTTTACCCCCTCGTTGTGAACATAGTCCTCGATCACCACCTGCAGGCCCAGCTGGCCGTGGTGGTAGATGGCGATGATCAGCAGGCCCAGCAGTACCGGATTGTAGTGCCGGCCGACCCAGGCCTTCATGGTCGCCAGGTCGGCGCCGACCAGCCCGGTGGCGGCAAAGACGAACCAGATGATCAGCGGGATCAGGGCGATGCCAGTCAGCCGCTGCATCCAGAAATGATGCACGCCCATCCAGGTCGAGCCGAGGCCGCGCACACGGCCGAGATCTGAGCGGAATTCCATCAGCCGCCTCCCGCCGCGCCGTAGGCGGCCATGAAGGTGACCAGGGTCAGTACGATACTGATGGCGACGACGCCCCAGCCGGTGGCTCTCAGTGTTGGCAGGTCGAGGCCCTTGCCGGCGTCCCAGGCCAGGTGGCGGATGCCGTTTGCGAAATGGAACCAGAGCGAGAAGACGACGCCGAGCAGCACCAGGCGGCCGATCCAGGAGCCCAGCAGCGCCTGCGCGCTGGCATAGGCATCGACGCCGTAGGTCGCCGACGTCAGCCAATAGGTCAGCAAGACGGCGCCGAAAGTCAGCGCCACGCCGGTGGCGCGATGGGTGATCGACAGCACCGACGTAATTTGTGGGCGATATATCGTCAGATGCGGCGAGAGCGGTCGGTTTGGCTGGGCCATGGCGGTCGCCTCCGCTTGGGGCGGGGTCGCACGCCCCCGCCGGGGAGCTTGAACAGTCAAAAAGTCGTAACGGCAGGTTGCTGGCAAGTCAACGTTCGCGGGTGCGATGGTATGCCTTACTGGCGCATCAATGGCATGCAAAATTTTGTATGCCAATCAAGAGGCTGGGCCTTCGATGCGTCATGTTGCAATGCGGTGTGCGGAACCGGTGGCGGCGCCGCCGCCGGACAATCCGGGCGGGTCAGAGGAGGGACGCTACCAACGGTCGATCATGGCGCGCTCGGGCGCTGTGGAAAAGCTGTGGGCGGACTGTGTGAAACGCCCCCACTTATGCACAGAAAACAGCACTTTTCCCCAGGTTTCCCTGTGGACCCAGTTGGTGGTTCACGCCATCATTTCCAGGCACGCGAAAGCGTTGCTTCGTGATCGACAACCGGTTTCGGCCGGTCGAGAAAGCGAGGCGGGGCCCGGCGGTCGTGGGGCGGATTTCGGTCCGGCTCAAGGGTGTTCGGGCTCGCGGAAGCCTCGATCGGCGGGGCGGGTTTCCGTTTTTCGATCATCGTCTCTCCGGAGGCCGGTCGGAAGGCGGGTTGGCCGAGTTGGCCGGCGGTGCTTCGGCACCGTCCTGTCGGCGAGGCTGGACCTCGGAAACGGGTGCCTTCGGGCCCCGCGTGATGGGGGAGGGTTCTGCCCTCGTGGTTTGTCGCAAGGGATGCTTGCATCCGGCGCGGCGCACCGGCCCGCTCAGCTTTGAGGTTTTTGCGCTCGTCGGTTCGCCGATGGGGGTTGCCGGCGACGGTGCCTCCGGAAACGGACTGCCCCGCGCTCTCCGGGGGCCGATCTCTGCCCAGGGTGCGTCCGCGTAGGGTCGGGGATTTGCGGGTTGTTTTCGAGTGTGAAGGAGCCTTGGCCGGCTCCAAGAGGCGTCAGGTGTGCCGTTTCGGCGGTACGAGATGAGGGTTTCCCAGGACCAGCATCCCTGACGCCTCTTTTTTTTCTAGTTCTCTTGTTTGTATTCCCTCAATCGCCGGGCGCGGCTATTCGCCGCTTGGCTACGCGCCGGAGGCGCGGCGCGCGGTCGCGCTTGCCTCCGGCCCCACGGGGGCCGTCGGATTGGGCCACGCTCGGATACATCCGAGGCGTTGGGTGGGTTCGCATCCGTTGCGCCAACCGGCGCAACGGCGAGCGCAACGCGCGACCGGGCCGCGAGGCCCGTAAGCCAAGCGGCACAGCCGCGCCCGGCGTTTGAGGGAACAATTAAAGACTCGCGCGGAACCACCCGTCACGTCGGCTGGGATTCGGTCCCTACCCCCGCGGCATCAACACCCAATAGTCGAAATCGAGGATAACCGCCGAATCGTATTTGCCTTCATCATCCTTGTACGGGAAGTCCGCGCAGGGCTGGTCTTTGGTTGCAACCGTGCGCAGGCGCAAGGCGCCCACATCATCGCGTTCGCCGATGGCGGCCGTGTCCAACACCTCCGACCAGGCGTGCACCGTATCTCCCGCGAACAGCGGCGCGATGTGCGCGCCCGCATTGATGGCCGCCACCTTGAAGGCGTTAGCCAGGCCGTTGAAACTGAGGGCACGGGCCAGGCTGATGACGTGGCCGCCGTAGATCAGGCGGCGGCCGAACCGGCTCTGCTTCTGCGCCAACGCGTTGAAGTGCACCTTGGCGGTGTTCTGATAGAGCCGCGTCGCCAGCATGTGGTCCGATTCCTCGACGGTCATGCCGTCCACGTGGTCGATGCGTTCGCCGACCCGATAATCCCCCCAGAGATGCGGACTGCCGGCGGCGGTTCGGTCGTAGGTGGACGCATCGAGGCCTGACGGCACTACCAGGTCCTCGGCAGCGACCGCGTCGACCAGGTCCGGGACCGCCGCATCGGGCGCCGGCGACGTCTCGTCGCGTTTGTTGACCATGACCCAGCGTACGTACTCCAGCACCGCCTCGTCCGATTGGTTGAGGCCCCGCGTGCGGACATAGACGATGCCGCTTTTACCGTTCTTGTTCTCACGCAGCCCGATGACCTCGCTCGCGGCACTCAGCGTGTCGCCCGGGAACACGGGAGTGAGGAACCGGCTCTCGGCGTAGCCCAGGTTGGCGATGGCGTTGAGCGAGATGTCCGGCACCGACTTCCCGAAGACCACGTGGAAGACCAGTTGGTCGTCCACCGGGGCGGCGTCCAGGCCCAGATCCATGGCGAAGGCGTCGGACGATTGAAGCGCGAAACGGCCGCCGTAGAGCGCGGTGTAGAGCGCCACGTCGCCTTCCGTCAGGGTCCGCGGCGTGGCGTGCGTCAGCACTTGGCCGAGCGTGAAATCCTCGAAGAAATTGCCGGAGTTGGTCTTGTCGCTCATGGATCGACCGGCCTCATGCCGCGTTCTCGGCGGCCATGGCCTCGATGGCCTCGGCCATGGTGACTAACCGGTTGGCGCTTTCCACGTGCAGGTTTTCGACCAGCTTGCCGTCGACCAGGATCACGCCCTTGCCCTCGCGTTGGGCCTCGGCGTGGGCGTCGATGATGCGCTTCGACCAGGCGATCTCGTCGGCCGACGGCGCGAAGATGTCGTTGGCGGCGGCGATGGTCTTGGGATGGATCAAGGTCTTGCCGTCGAAGCCCAGTTCGAGCCCCTGGCGGCATGAGGCGGCGAAGCCCGCGTCGTCGCCCAGGTCCAGATGCACGCCGTCGAGAATGGCGATGCCGGCGGCGCGGGCGGCCAGCAGGCAGAGCCCCAGCGACGGCAGGAACGGCAGGCGGTCCGGCGTGTGCCGGGCGCCGAGGTCCTTGGCCAGGTCCGACGTGCCCATGACGAAGCAGCCGACGCGCGGGCTGGCGAAGGCAACTTCCTCGGCATGCAGCATGCCGAGGGGCGTTTCCATCATGCACCAGACGGTCAGGTCCCGGGGCCCGCCGGCGGCATCCAGTATCTTGATGGCATCCGTGATCATGGCAGCGTTTTCGACCTTGGGCAGCAATACCGCGTCGGCGCCCATGGTGGCGACGGCTTTCAGGTCGTCCTCGCCCCAGTCGCTGTCGAGGCCGTTGGTGCGGACGGCGATCTCGCGCTGGCCGTAGCCGCCGGCGGCGAGGGCCGTGGCGATCTGCTCGCGCGCCGTCTGCTTGGCCTCGGGGGCGACGGCGTCCTCCAGGTCCATGATCAGGCCGTCGGCGGCGAGGCCGCGGCCCTTATCCAAAGCCCGCGCATTGGAGCCCGGCATATAAAGCATGCTGCGGCGCGGCCGCGCCGCGTGGAAAGTGGTGTCGGGCATGGTTGGGCCTCCTGGCAAACGATGGCGTACATCCGGCGGTGCGGCCTCCCCCCCTGAAGGCCAAACCCGCGTCGAACGGCGCGGGACCCTACAATCCGCGGCCCCGGTGTGGCAAGGTCCCGGCATGGCGCTGCTATCGTTCAATTCGCGCGTGGTCTCGGGACGCGTCGGCCATGCCGCCGGCCAGCCGGCGCTAGAGCGCCTGGGCCATGACGTCTGGCCCATCGACACCACCCAGCTATCCAACCATCCAGGCCATGGCGTCGTCCGCGGCGGCGCCCGGACGGCGGAAGAACTGGCGGCTCTGGTCGACGGCGTGGCGGCACTCGATCGCCTGGCCCAATGCGAGGCCGTGTTCAGCGGCTACCTGGGCTCGGCCGGTACGGCGGCCGTGGTCGCCGACGCGGTGGCGCGGGTCCGGATGGCGCGGCCCGGGGCGCAGTATATCTGCGATCCAGTGCTGGGAGACGAGGCCGAGGGACTCTACGTTCCCACCGCCCTGGCCGACGCGGTGGCGCGGGAGCTTCTGCCCCTGGCCGACCTGCTGCTGCCCAACGCGTTCGAGCTCGGCCACCTGACCGGCGCGCCGGTATCGGGGCCGGCGGAGGCCGCCACCGCCGCCCGGCAGCTCGGTCAGGACTGCGCCGCCGCCGTCGTTGTCACCGGCCTCGCCGGTCCCGGCGAGCGGCTCAATCTACTGGTCGACGGCGACAACGCCTGGCTTGTCGCGACGCCCGAGGTGACGACCGGCGTGAAGGGTGCAGGCGATCTGTTCGCCGGCATCATGGTTGGACGCTGGCTGGATGGCGTGACGCTCGATCAGGCCATGGCGGATGGAGCGTTCGTGGTGCAACGGGTGCTTGAGCAGACGGCCGCCGGCGCGGCGGATGAGTTGATGCTTCTGCAAGGGCTCGACGACATTCAAGGCCTCCTCGGCCGCCGCCCGGCCCGGCCGTTCGGCGGCACCTGAGGGCGCCACCCGTTCATCGACTTTCCAGTTGATTTGAGCCCGTCAGGGTTGTCGAATGTCGGCGGATCAGGGGGACGGCCGTGTCCAACGATTACCTTGCCAAGGTTTCCTTCCTGGTGGTCGACGACCAGGAATTCATCCGCCAGCTGGTGCGCCAGGTGCTCGGCGTTATCGGCGCCCGCGAGGTCGTCGACTGCGCCGACGGCGAGCGGGCCTGGGAGGAATTCAAGCTGACCCCCGCCGATGTCGTCATCCTGGATTGGAAGATGTCCCCGGTGGACGGCATCGAGCTGACAAACCTGATCCGCAAGGACCCGGACTCTCCCAATCCCTACGTGCCCATCATCATGATGACCGCCTACAGCGAACGCGCCCGCGTACTGAAAGCCCGGGACGCCGGTGTCAGCGAGTTCGTCATCAAGCCGATGTCGGCGAAGACCCTGTTCAATCGCATCGAGACGGTGATTTCCCGGCCACGCTCGTTCGTCCGCGTCGGCACATACTTCGGCCCCGACCGGCGCCGTGCCAACAAGGACTTTCCCGGCGCCGAGCGCCGCGGCAGCGGAGTCGCCAGCCCGCCGCCGCCGGCGGCCGAGGGTGACGCGCAAGCCCAGATCGATGAGTTGTTGCATGCCGACGAGGATGAAAACCGAGGTTAAAACCTCTCGAAATATCTCGTGATGCGCTCAGATTAACCAACTTATCCTCATTAGATGTCATTCAATCGGCAAATGACATTCAAATACGCATAATTGGTCGCGTTCGGCGCGAAACTCGTTTCCGAAACCAATTGCCCGGAACCGCCTTCCGGGCGACGATTTCCCTCGGGGTTGGCCATCTTCGACTATCGCCGGAGATGGTTGATAAAAGGGGATCATTGATGACAAGCAGCTATCTATCGAACATCCGCGTCCTTGTGGTCGACGACCACGCGTTTGTGCGCCGCATGGTGTGCGAGATCCTTCGCACCTTCGGTTGCCGCGACATCCACGAGGCTAAAAACGGCATCGAGGCCTGGCAGGAAATCCAGAATGCCGTGCCGGACCTGGCCATCATCGATTGGGAAATGAACCCCGGCAGCGGCCTGGAACTGGTGCGGCGCCTGCGTGATGCCGAACAGAGCCCGGATGCGTTCTTGCCTATCATCATGATCACCGCGCACGCCGAGAAGGGCTACGTCACCCAGGCCCGCGACGCCGGCGTGACCGAATACCTGATCAAGCCGATCTCGGCCAAGTCCTTGGTGCGCCGCATCGAGGAGGTGGTGGACCGCCCGCGACCCTACGTGCGCCTGCCGGATTATTTCGGCCCCGACCGGCGGCGCAAGGCCTGCCACGATCCCAAGGAGGAACGGCGCGGCGCGGCGGCGCAGGCCGCCTGACGGTGGAACGAATTCAGCGGCCTCGACCGGCTTGAGCCGGGCCGGGGCCGGTCCCCGCGGCCGGCGGGATCAGCATCGCCGGCAACGCAAAGGGCGGCCCGACGGGGGCCGCCCTTTGTCATTCGGTCATTGCGCTCGCCGAGGCGAGCCGTCGGTGCCGGTCTTCAGGCCGCTGTCCTCAGGCCGCTTCCTGCATGTACTGCTTCACCAGTTCTTCGGCGATCTGCACTGTGTTCAGTGCCGCTCCCTTGCGCAGGTTGTCGGCCACCACCCAGAGGTTCATGCCGTTCTCGACGGTCGGGTCCTTGCGGATGCGGCTGACGTAAACCGGATCCTCGCCGGCTGATTCCTGCGGCGTCACGTAGCCCTCGTCCTGGCGGTTGTCGACGACGACGACGCCTGGTGCTGCGCGCAGCGCCGCGCGCACCGACTTCTCGGTCACCGGGCGCTTGAACTGCAGGTTCACTGCCTCGGCATGGCCGATGAACACCGGCACGCGCACACAGGTGGCGGTCAGCTTGATGTCCGGATCGAGGATCTTCCGCGTCTCGCCGACCATCTTCCATTCCTCCTTGGTCGAGCCGTCATCCATGAAGGCGTCGATGTGGGGAATGACGTTGAAGGCGATCTGCTTGGTGAACTTCTCCTGGTTGGTCTGCCAGGGCTCGTTGGTGTAGATGCCGCGGGTCTGGTTGAACAGCTCGTCCATGCCTTCCTTGCCGGCGCCCGAGACGGACTGATAGGTCGCCACCACCACGCGTTCGATCTGCGCCAGGTCATGCAGCGGCTTAAGTGCTGTCACCAGCTGGATGGTCGAGCAATTGGGATTGGCGATAATGCCGCGCTTCTTGTAGCCGGCGATGGCGTGGGGATTGACCTCCGGCACCACCAGCGGCACGTCCGGGTCCATGCGGAACTGCGACGTGTTGTCGATGACGACAGCGCCCGCCTCGACGGCGATGGGCGCGTACTTGGCCGCCACCTTGGCCCCCGGCGACGACAGCACGATGTCGACTCCGGTGAAATCGAAGCCGTCCACGTCCTCGACCTTCAGCACCTCGTCCTCGCCGAAGGAAATCTCGCGCCCGACCGAGCGCGACGATGCCAGCGCGATGACCTCTTCCACCGGGAACTCGCGTTCCGCCAGAATGTTCAAGAGCTCGCGGCCGACGTTGCCCGTCGCCCCCAGTACAGCAACCGTGTAACCCATCTTTCCTACTCCGTTTCCGGGCCCTCATCGGATGCGGCCCGCAAAAACAATTACGGCCCGCGTTCGACGCGGGCCATGTCATTAAAGCAAAACTCGACCGGCCCGCGCTACAGCGTGGTTTTTTTCGTGCCGGTGGTGGTGGTCGGGAACGCAGCCGCGCGCGCCGCAAAAGCGGTCGACGGGGCCTTCCGGAAGTTGCGATCGATGATGCTCATCGGCTCTTTTCCTCGTTCACTGGGGCGTTTTCTACGCCCCTTGGCTTTCGATTGCAAGTGACGGCGATCACGCCGCCAGCTTGTCCAGTTCGGCGCACAGTGCGGCGCCCATGGCCTGGGTGGAGATTTCGGCCATGCCGTCCTGCATGATGTCGCCGGTGCGTTTGCCGGATGCCAGCACGTTCTCGGCCGCGTGCTCCAGCATGTCGGCGTCTTCCGCCATGTCGAAGGAATAGCGCAGACACATGGCGAAACTGAGCACCATGGCCAGCGGGTTGGCCTTCGACTGGCCGGCGATGTCGGGGGCGGAGCCATGCACCGGCTCGTAAAGCGCGCGCCGCCGGCCGCTTTCGTCGGCGGCACCCAGGCTGGCCGACGGCAGCATGCCGAGGGAGCCGGTGAGCATGGCCGCGCAATCCGAGAGGATGTCGCCAAACAGGTTGTCCGTGACGATGACGTCGAACTGCTTCGGGTAGCGCACCAGCTGCATGGCGCAGTTGTCGGCGTACATGTGATGCAGTTCGATGTCGGGATAATCCTTGCCGACTTCGGTAGCGACGCGGCGCCACAAGACGCCGGTCTCCATGACGTTGGCCTTTTCCACCGAGTGCAGCTTGCCGCCGCGCTTGCCAGCCAGATCGAAGGCGACGCGGCAGACCCGGTCGATCTCGGTCGAGGTATAGACCTGGGTGTCGACGCCACGCTCGACGCCGTCGCCGATGTCCTCGATGCCGCGCGGCTGGCCGAAATAGACGCCGCCGGTGAGTTCGCGGACGATCATGACGTCGAGGCCGGAAACCAGGTCTTCCTTCAGCGAGGACGCGCTGGCCATGGCCGGCAGCACCGTCGCCGGGCGCAGGTTGGCGAACAGGTCCATCTCCTTGCGCAGGTTCAAGAGCCCCGCTTCGGGCCGGACGTCGCGGGCCACGTTATCCCACTTCGGTCCGCCGACGGCACCCAGCAGTACCGCGTCGACACCCATGGCGTCGGCCAGGGTGTCGTCCGAAAGGGCGGAGCCGTGCGTGTCATAGGCGCAGCCGCCGATCAGGTCCTCGGCGATGTCGAAGGAGACGTGGCGGCGCTGGTCCATCCAGTCGACGACCCGGCGCACCTCGGCCATGACTTCGGGGCCGATGCCGTCACCGGGCAGGGCGAGCAGTTTCTTGTTGGCGGGCATGCGTGTTCTCTCCGTTGGTCTTCAGTCTTACTCGGCGGCGTTGATGGTGAGCCAGGGCTTGGAGGTCTCCTGCGCGCTCTCGTAGCCGTCGATCTTGTCCTGCTCCTGCATGGTCAGGCCGATGTCGTCGAGGCCGTTGATCAGGCAGTGCTTCTTGAACTCGTCGATGTCGAACTTGACCTCGCCACCGTCGGGGCCGCTGATGACCTGGTTCTCCAGATCGACGGTCAGGGTCGCGTTGGCCCCGCGCTCGGCATCGTCCATCAGCTTGGCCAGGTCTTCCTTGGAAACCCGGATCGGCAGCACGCCGTTCTTGAAGCAGTTGTTGTAGAAGATGTCGGCGAAGCTGGTCGAGATGACGCAGCGAATGCCGAAATCCAGGATCGCCCACGGCGCATGCTCGCGCGAGGACCCGCAGCCGAAGTTGTCGCCGGCGACGATGATCTTGGCGTCCCGATAGGCGTCCTTGTTCAAGACGAACTCGGGCTTCTCGGTGCCGTCATCGTTGAAGCGCATTTCGCTGAACAGGTACTTGCCGAGACCCGAGCGCTCGATGGTCTTCAGGAACTGCTTCGGGATGATCATGTCGGTGTCGATGTTGATCATATTCAAGGGTGCCGCGACACCCGTCAGCGTGGTGAACTTTTCCATTGCTTGATCCTTCCTCAGCCGAGATCGCGCACGTCGGCCAGATGGCCGGAGATGGCGGCCGCCGCGGCCATGGCCGGGCTGACCAGATGGGTGCGGCCTTTGTAGCCCTGGCGGCTCTTGAAGTTGCGGTTGGAGGTCGAGGCGCAACGTTCGCCCGGCTCCAGCTTGTCCGCGTTCATGGCCAGACACATGGAGCATCCGGCCTCGCGCCAGTCGAAGCCGGCCTCGACCAGGATGGCGGCCAGGCCCTCGTCCTCGGCCTGCTCCTTGATCAGGCCCGAGCCGGGGACGACCAGGGCATGTACGCCGTCGGCGACCTTGCGGCCCTTGGCGATCTCGGCGACGGCACGGATGTCCTCGATGCGGCCGTTGGTGCAGGAGCCGACGAAGACCTTGTCGACCTTGATGTCGGTCATCGCCATGCCGCCTTCGAGGCCCATGTACTCGAGCGCCGCGCGTGCCGATTCCTGTTTGTCGGGATTGTCGAAGTCTTCCGGCTTCGGCACGTTGCCGGTGATCGGCGCCACGTCCTCGGGGCTGGTGCCCCAGGTGACCTGCGGCACGATTTCGGAAATGTCGATGGTGACTTCCTTGTCGTAGGTCGAGCCTTCGTCCGACGGAAGGGTCTTCCAGTAATTCACGGCGGCTTGCCAGCTCGCGGCTTTGGGGGACATGGCCCGGCCCTTGAGATACTCGAACGTGGTCTCATCCGGGGCGATCAGACCGGCGCGCGCACCGGCTTCGATGGTCATGTTGCAGACCGTCATGCGGCCTTCCATGCTCAGGCCCTTGACCGCCTCGCCGGCGTACTCGACCACATGGCCGGTGCCGCCGGCGGTGCCGATCTTGCCGATGATGGCGAGGATCAGGTCCTTGGCCGTGCAGCCCAACGGCAGCGCGCCCTCGACCGAGATGCGCATGTTCTTCAGCGGGGCTTGCAGCAGCGTCTGGGTCGCCAGCACGTGTTCGACCTCGGACGTGCCGATGCCGAAGGCCAGCGCCCCGAAGGCGCCGTGCGTCGCGGTGTGGCTGTCGCCGCAGACCACGGTGGTGCCGGGTAGCGTGAAGCCCTGTTCCGGGCCGATGATGTGGACGATGCCCTGGCGGATGTCGTGCATATCGAACAACGGCACGCCGAATTCCTCGCAGTTGCTGGACAGCATCTCGACCTGAATTCGGCTCTCGTCGTTTTCGATGCGGGCCGAGCGGTCGGTGGTCGGCACGTTGTGGTCGGCGACGGCCAGAGTCAGGTCGGTGCGGCGCACTGGCCGGCCGGCGTTCCTCAGTCCCTCGAAGGCTTGCGGGCTGGTGACTTCGTGCACCAGGTGGCGGTCGATGTAGATCAGGCAAGTGCCGTCTTCCTGGACGTTGACCAGATGGCTCTGCCAGATCTTGTCGAACAGTGTTTGCGGTGTGGCCATGGATATCCTCCCTCGCAGGCGCGCCCGGCGCCTATTCCTCGGTGGTCGCTTCGGTTTCGGCGGCGGCTTCGGGAGCCGGGGTCTCTGTGGTGGCCTGGTCGGCCTTGCCCTTACCCTTCTTGCCTTTCTTGCCCTTCTTGCCGCCCCGGGCACGTGCCTCGGCGTCGGCGGCGGCCTTGGTCTCCTTGGCCAGCCGCTTTTCCTCGACCGTCAGCTTGCCGGCGAAGCCGTCGGTCTTCTCGGCGATGCGCGCGCGCTTGCCGGTCAGGCCGCGCAGGTAATAGAGCTTGGCTCGGCGGACGTCGCCGCGCCGCACCACCTCGATGGAGGCGATGGTCGGCGAGTAGAGCGGGAACACCCGTTCCACGCCTTCGCCGTAGCTCAGCTTGCGCACGGTGAAGGCCGAGTTGATGCCGGCGTTCTTGCGGCCGATGACGACGCCCTCGAAGGCCTGGAGACGCTCGCGCGTGCCCTCGACCACCTTGACGTTGACGCGCACCGTATCGCCGGAGGCGAAGTCCGGGATCGGACGTTCGGCGGCCATCTTGGCCTGTTGTTCGGCATTGATTTCCTCGATGACATTCATGGGTCTGTTCCTTTCCTCTTTATGCGTTGTCGCTGGCGTAGCGGTCCCAGAGATCGGGCCGCCGCCGGCGTGTGACTGTTTCCGCCTGGGCCAGGCGCCAGGCACGAACCTTTTCGTGATGGCCGGAGAGCAAGACCTCCGGCACCTCCCGGCCGCGCCATTCGCGGGGCCGGGTGTAATGCGGGTACTCCAGGAGCCCGCGTTCGAAACTTTCTTCGCTCAGCGAGGCGTCGTCACCGATGACGCCCGGCAGCAGCCGCACGCAGGCGTCCAGCAAGGCCAGCGCCGCCGGCTCGCCGCCCGAGAGCACGAAATCGCCGAGGCTCAGTTCTTCGACCTCGTTGGCCTCCAGCACGCGCTCGTCCAGACCCTCGTAGCGGCCGCACAGCAGAATCAGGCCCGGGCCGTCGGCGAGGGCGCGGACGCGGGCCTGGTCGAGGCGCCCGCCACGCGGCGTCAGATAGACCAGCGGCAGGTCGCCGTCGGCCTGGTGGGCCGCCTGGATAGCGGCGTCGACCACATCCGGGCGCATGACCATGCCCGGACCACCACCGAAGGGGGTGTCGTCGACCGAGGCATGGCGGTCCTGGGCGTGGGCGCGGATATCCGTCGCCGTCAGCGACCAGCGGCCGTCGGCAAGCGCCTGGCCGGCCAGCGACAGGCCGAGCGACCCCGGGAACATCTCCGGGAACAGCGTCAGCACGCGGGCGCGCCAGGCAGCCCGATGGGCCACCTGTCCTTCGCCGTTGCCAGTTGCGTCCTCTGCCTTCACTTGTCTTCCTTCGCTTCCTCGTCCGGGGGCTCCAACAGCCCGTCCGGAGGATCGATGACCAGGCGCCCTGCCGCCATATCCAGTTTCGGCACGGTGTTCCGGGTGAACGGCACCATCACCGTGCCATGCCCGCCGCCCGCGATCTCCAGCACGTCGCCGGCGCCGAAATCGTAGACTGCCCGTACGCTTCCCAGCGCCTCGCCTTCCGCCGTCTCCGCCACCAGGCCGATCAGATCGGCGTGGTAGTAGGTTTCGTCCTCGGGCGCCGGCAGTGCCGACCGGGGCAAATAGAGTTCCTGCCCCTTCAGCGCCTCCGCCGCGTCGCGATCGGCGATGCCGGCAATGCGCCCGATGACCAGCCCCTTGACCTTGCCGGTGACGCGGAGATCGAACTGGCGATCTCCCGCCTGGTCTATCAGCGTGCCGTAGGCGGCGACGTCCTCGGGCTCGTGGGTGAAGCTCTTGATGCGAACCTCGCCCTTTAGCCCGCGCGCGCCGACGATTACGCCAAGACAGACCGTTTCCTCGGCCATGGCTCAGGTGCCGTCCCGGTTTGCGGCCGGCGTCATGCGCCCTCCTTCTTCTCCTCGTCCTCGGCCGGTGCCTCTTCAGCAGCAGCCTCTTCGGCCGGTGCCTCTTCAGCAGCAGCCTCTTCGGCCGGCGCCTCTTCAGCAGCGGCCTCCTCGGCCGGTGCTTCTTCGGCGGCAGCTTCCTCGGCCGGTGCCTCTTCAGCAGCGGCCTCCTCGGCCGGTACTTCTTCGGCGGCAGCTTCCTCTGCCGGCGCCTCTTCGGCGGCAGCTTCCTCGGCCGGCGCCTCTTCGGCGGCAGCCTCTTCGACAGGTGCTTCCTCGGCCGGAGCCTCCTCAGCGGGGGCTTCCTCCGCCGGAGCGGCGGCGGCTTCCTTGGCGGCGGCCTCCTTCTCTTCGCGCTCCTTCATGCGCTCCACCGTTTTCGGCTTCGGCAGGTTCTTCTTGGTCTGTTCAGGCACTGCCGGCTTTTCCACCAGACCCATGCCCGAGAGATAGCGGGCGAGACGGTCGGTCGGCAGGGCGCCGACGCCGAGCCAATACTTCACCCGGTCTTCCTTGATGGTGAAGCGTTCCGGATGGTCCTTTGGCACCATCGGGTTGAGCGAGCCGATGCGCTCGATGAAGCGGCCATCGCGCGGCGAACGGGAGTCCGCAACCACGACCCGGTAGTACGGGCGCTTCTTGGCCCCACCCCGGGAAAGTCGAATACGAAGCGACATGTTGATTGTGTTCCTTTCAGTCTAGCGAAATCGTTGGTGTTTCACGTGTTCGGTTCAGCGAAGGCCGTTTAGCGTAGTCCCGGCGGCATGCCGCCGGGCATCATGCCGGGTGGCATCATGCCGGCGAGGCCGCGTTTGCCCATCTTGCCGGCCTTCTTCATCATCTGGGACATCTGCTTGAACTGTTTCAGGACCCGGTTGACCTCCTGCACGGAGGTGCCCGAGCCCTCGGCGATGCGGCGTCGGCGCGAGCCATTCAGCAATTTTGGATTCTGGCGCTCGCGTCGGGTCATGGAGAGGATGATGGCTTCCTGGTGGGCCAGGGTCTTGTCGTCCACGTTAGCCTCGGCGATCTGTTGTTTCATCTTCTGGGCGCCGGGCAGCATGCCCAACAGGCCCGAGAGGTCGCCCATCTGCCGCAACTTCTTCAATTGGTCGGCCATGTCCTCCAATGTGAACTGGCCCTTCATCATGCGCTTGGCGGTCTTCTCCGCCTCTTCCTCGTCGACCACTTCCTTGGCCCGTTCGACCAGGCCGACCACGTCGCCCATGCCGAGGATGGCGCCGGCGATGCGTTCGGCCGAGAAGGCTTCCAGCGCCTCGGGGCCTTCGCCGGTGCCCATCAGTTTGATCGGCTTACCGGTGACGGCGCGCATGGACAGCGCGGCGCCACCCCGGGCGTCGCCGTCGACGCGGGTCAGCACGATGCCGGTGATGCCGACCTTGTGCTCGAACTCGCGCGCCAGGTTGACCGCGTCCTGGCCAGTCATGGCGTCGGCCACCAGCAGGGTCTCCGACGGGCCGGCGATGTCGCGCACGTCGGCGACCTCGGTCATCAGTTCCTGATCCACGTGCAGGCGGCCGGCGGTATCCAGGATGACCGCGTCGTAGCCCTCACGGCGCGCGGTATCCATGGCCCGCTTGGCGATGGCGCGGGGCTGTTCGCCCATCACCGGCGCCATCACCGGGACATCGGTGCGCTCGCCCAACTGCTGTAACTGCTGTTGGGCTGCCGGCCGGTAGACGTCGAGCGACGCCATCAGCACCTTCTTCTTCTCTTGCTTGGTCAGCTTGAGGGCGATCTTGGCGCTGGTGGTGGTCTTGCCCGATCCCTGCAGGCCGACCATCAGGATGGCCGCCGGTGGCGAGGATAGCGCCAGGCCGGCCTCGGCCGCGCCCAGTTCACCGCCGCCCAGTGTCTCCACCAGGTGGTCGTGCACCACCTTGACCACCATCTGGCCAGGCGTAACGCTGCGTAGCACGTCCTGGCCGACGGCTTCCGTGCGCACTGCGGCGATGAAGTTCTTCACCACCTCGAGCGCCACGTCCGCTTCCAGCAGTGCCGTGCGGATTTCCGCCAGCGCCGCGTCCACGTCGGATTCCTTCAACGCCCCCCGTCGGGTCAGGGTGTCGAAGATGCCGCTTAGGCGATCCGTCAAGCCGTCGAACATGTAGTCCGATCCAATTCCGTTCCCGGGTCCATCCCTTTGCCGCCCCGGCGCAACGTGAAACGCGCCAGCGCGCGAAACTCGCGGACTGGCGGCGCCCCTGGGGACGATGAAAACCCGTCTCAAATAAAAGGCGGCGCAACATATGAAGGCGTCTCCGACAAGTCAAGCGCCGTGGGCCCTCTACGGCATCCGCACTGGCGCTCGAAAAGTTGCGAAGGTTGTTCGATTAATACAACTAAAGATAACTGTGTTGCGCATTGGAGCAATCTTTCATCTTGCTTCAATATCTTCAAGTTGTATGATTTATTCATAACAACTTGAATTTGCGGCCTCTGACGGCGCTATCATCGGCGTCGCGCGGCCGCGGAGACCAGGACGGGGCGGGGTTGGAGTTGAACGAAACCAGCGGACGGCGGCGGAAGCGATCACAATACGCCGAAATCGAGAAACATCTGGCGCGGCGACTGGGCCAGCGGCGCGAGGAACTGGGACTGACCCGGATCGAGCTTGACGGCCTGATCGGCGAACGGCCTGGCACGGTCGCCAAGTTCGAGCGCGGAGCCCGGCGGCTCGGCGCCGACCACATGTTTTTCCTCTCCCGAGCCCTCGACGTGCCGGTGATGTGGTTCTTCGACGACCTCGAAAGCGACCCGTTCCGAAGTCTCGTCGACCTCCCGTTGGCGCTCAATCATCGTGAAATCGATACCGTGCTGGCGGCTTACTATGGCATCGACAACGTCCAGGTGCGGCGAGACATCGTCGGCCTGGCCCGCGCCGTCGCCGCGTCCGCTGCCGCAACACCTGGACCGCGGCGTGATTGACTAGCCGGAACCTGGCCTTCTCAAACGGTGGACTTCGCCGTCCCCGGCGTTATAACCCCCCACATGATGGCCGATGCGACCACGAACGGGCGACCGTTCATCAAGATGCACGGACTCGGCAATGACTTCGTCGTGCTGGATGCCCGTGCCGACGACGGCAGCCTGACCCAGGCTCTTGCCGGCGCACCCGCGCGCGCCATTGCCGACCGCCGCCATGGCGTCGGTTGCGATCAGCTGATCATCCTGGAGACCCCGCGCGACGCCTCGGCTGACATCTTCATGGGAATTCTCAACGCCGACGGCGGTGAGGTCGGCGCTTGCGGCAACGCGACGCGCTGTATCGCGGCCATGGTGATGGACGAACAGGGCGGCGATATGGCGGTCGTCGAAACCCTGGCCGGCCCGCTCCGAACGGCGCGAGCCCCCGGCGGCCATATCACCGTCGACATGGGTCCGGTGAAGACCGAATGGCGGGACATCCCGCTGGCCCAGGAGACGGACACGCTTCACCTCGGCATTAACGTCGGCGCCCTTGTCGATCCCGTGGCCGTCAATGTCGGCAACCCGCATGCCTCGTTCTTCGTCGACGAGGTGGACGCCATCGATCTGCAGGCGCTGGGGCCCGAGGTCGAACACCATCCGCTTTTCCCCGAGCGTACCAACGTGCAGATCATCCAGGTGCTTTCGCCGGAGCGCATTCGCGTGCGCGTCTGGGAGCGTGGCGTTGGCATCACCCGGGCCAGCGGTTCGTCGGCCACGGCGACCGCCATCGCCGCTAGCCGTCGCGGCCATACCGGGCGCCGGGTCGAAGTGGTTCTGGACGATGGTCCGCTGGTGGTGGAATGGCGCGATGACAACCACGTGACCCAGACCGGCCCGTGGGCCGAAAGTTTTCGCGGCACGCTCGCGCCGGACATGCTGGCGGGAACGTCATGACTGCCCAGAGGCGCGCCCGCGTGGTCACCCTCGGCTGTCGGCTCAACGCCTTCGAGTCCGAGGTCATGCGCGGCCATCTGGACGCCGCCGGGCGTGACGACGTGGTGGTCATCAACACGTGTACAGTAACCGCCGAGGCCGAACGCCAGGCCCGCCAGGCCATCCGCCGCGAACACCGCCGCCATCCCGGCAAGCGCATCGTCGTTACCGGCTGTGCGGCGCAGCTGGACCCGGACGGTTTCGCCGCCATGCCCGAGGTCGACCAGGTGATCGGCAATGCCGAGAAACTGGACGCGGCGACGTTCGCTGGTCTCGACGCGGCGCCCCAGGTCCAGGTCGCCGACATCATGGCGGTGGAGGAAACGGCGGCGCACCTGGTGCCGGGCTTCGATGGCCGTGCCCGCGCCTTCATCCAGGTGCAGCAGGGCTGCGACCACCGCTGCACCTTCTGTATCATCCCCTTCGCCCGTGGTCCCAACCGCTCCGTTGGTTTGGGTGCCCTGGTCGAACAGGTGCGCGCTCTGGTCGCCGAGGGCTTTCGCGAAGTCGTACTGACCGGCGTCGACATCTGTTCCTACGGCGCCGACTTGGACGGCCAACCCAGGCTCGGCCAGGCCGTCCACCGTCTGCTGCAGGCGGTGCCGGATCTGCCCCGGCTCCGGCTCTCGTCCCTCGACCCGGCGGCCATGGACGATGCATTGTTCGAGTTGCTGGCCGACGAGCCGCGGTTGATGCCGCACCTGCATCTGAGCCTGCAATCCCTCGACGACATGGTGCTGAAGCGCATGAAGCGGCGCCATTCGGTGGCCGAGGCCGCCGCCGTCATCGCCCGCGCCCGCGCCATCCGGCCCGACGTTGCCATCGGTGCCGACCTGATCGCCGGCTTCCCGACCGAGACCGAGGCCATGCACGCCAATACCCTGACCGCGGTGCGCGACCTCGGCCTGCCGCTGCTCCACGTCTTTCCCTATTCCGAACGCCCGGATACGCCGGCCGAGCGCATGCCGGCGGTGCCGGTGCATAAGCGCAAGGGCCGCGCGGCCGAACTGCGCCAGGCAGGCGAGGCAGCGCTGGCGGATTACATGGCGGGTTTCCTGGGGCGTGGCACCGATGTCTTGGTGGAACGCGACGGCCAGGGCTTCTCCGAACACTACCTGGCGGCCCGTATCGACGGCGATGCGGCGCCCGGCAGCGTCGTCCGTGGCGTCGTGAGCGGCGTCGACGACGCACGCTTCGTCGTCCGCCCGACATGAACGAGCCATCTGACGCCGGTTGGTTCGGGCGCCTGAAGGCGGGTCTCGGCAAGTCCCGCGACCGCCTCGGCGGCGCGCTGACGGGTCTGTTCACCAAACGAAAGCTCGACGCCGAGGCCGTGCAGGACCTGGAGGACGTGCTGATCCAGGCCGATCTCGGGGTCGGGATGTCGGCGCGCCTGGCCCAGGCCGTGGCCAGCGAACGCTTCGACAATGAAGTGACGGACGAGGAAGTGAAGGAGGCGCTCGCTGACGAAATCGCCCGCGTCCTCGAACCGGTGGCCGAGCCCATCACTCTCGACCCGACGGCCAAGCCGCACGTGGTGCTGGTCGCCGGCGTCAACGGTTCTGGCAAGACTACTACCATAGGCAAATTGGCGGCGACTTGGCGGCGCCAGGGGCTAAGCGTCACGTTGGTCGCCGGCGACACTTTCCGCGCCGCCGCGGTCGAGCAGTTGCAGATCTGGGGCGAACGCGCCGATTGCCCGGTGGTGGCGGGCGCCGACGGCGCCGATGCCGCCGGCCTCGCCTATGGTGCCTTGGAGGCGGCACGGGCCGCGGGCACCGACGTGCTCATCGTCGACACCGCCGGCCGGCTGCAGAACCGCAAGGACCTGATGGCGGAGCTGGAGAAGGTCGTCCGCGTCATCAAGAAGCTCGACCCCGCGGCGCCGCACACCACGCTCTTGGTGATGGACGCCACCATCGGCCAGAACGCGCTCAACCAGGTGGAGACCTTCAAGGACATGGTCGACGTCTCGGGCCTGGTGCTGACCAAGCTCGACGGCAGCGCCAAGGGCGGCGTCGTGGTGGCGCTGGCGGACAAGTTCGCGCTCCCGGTCCACGCGGTCGGCGTCGGCGAGGGCATCGACGACCTCCGACCCTTCGCCGCCCGGGACTTCGCCCGAGCGCTGGTCGGCCTCGACAGTTAGATCGCCAGGCGCTTCAGCGTTTTTTCCGTTTCCTCGACCAGGATTTCGAATATCTCGGCCGCCGGCTTCTCGCGGTTGAGCGGGAACGCTTGTCCGGCCCAGAGCGACATGAAGTCGGGCGAGCCGGCTTCGGCGCTGCCCTTGCGCATGGGGCCGGTCAGCGTGTTTGGAATCGGGAAGGGCGCGAAGTCGTCGGCGTGGGCCGACATCTCGCGCATGTAGCGGTTCTCGATGCCGCGCGCCGGTTTGCCGGAGAAGGCGCGGGTCAGCCGGGTCTCGTCCGCCGCCGCCGATTTCAAGGCCTGGCGGTGGGGTGTGCCCGTCGTCGTCTCCGGGCACAGCAGGAATGCGGTGCCCGGCTGCACGCCGGCCGCACCCAGCGCCAATGCGGCGGCGATGCCGCGGCCGTCGGCGATGGCACCGGCCACCACCACCGGCACCGAGACCGCATCCACCACTTGCGGCACCAGGGCCATGGTGCCGACGTGGCCGGTTTCTTCCGGACCCAGGAAGGTGCCGCGATGGCCGCCGGCCTCGAACCCCTGGGCGATGATGAAGTCCATGCCGGCGGCTTCCAGCGCCCTGGCCTCGGCGACATTGGTGGCGGATGATCCGGTGATCAGGCCGGCGTCCTTGACGGCAGCGACCATGTCGGCCGGCGGCAGGCCGAAGTGAAAGGTCACGACCTGCGGGCGGACCTCCAGCACCATCGCCAGATGTTCCTCGCCGAAGGTTCGCGAGGAGAGCGCGGCCGCCGGCACGTCGCCCAGTTCCAACTCGTCGTAGTAGGACTGCAAGGTGTCGCGCATGGCCTGGTCGCGGCCGGCGTCCTCGGTCGGATCGTCATGGCAGAAGAAGTTGGCATTGAGGGCGCCATTCGTCGCCTTCCGCGTTTCGATCAACTGCTCGCCCGCCTTCACCGGCGGCGTCAGCGCCAGGCCGAGCGAGCCCAGTCCACCTGCATTGGAGACCGCCGCCGCCAGTGCTGGCGTGGTCGAGCCGGCCATGGGGGCCTGGATGATCGGATAGCGGATGCCGAGAAGTTCGGTCAGGGCGTTGCTGGGCCACATGGTGATGGTCTCCTTCAAGGGCGATGGTGCGCGCGCGATCCTAACGCCAGGACACCCGATGCACATCCCGGGAAATGGAGAAACCTGCTATCACGAATCGATGCATCCAAGGTCATTGCTTGCCGCCGAGTGGGGATTAAGCGATGCATTGGGGCCAGAGGGGAGGGAGTTGGCATGGCGCTGGAGCCGCATCTGGTTCTGCTGGTGTTGTTCGCGGCCCTGGTGCACGCGAGCTGGAACGCGGTCGTCAAGTCGGCGGCCGAGCCGTTCCTGACCTTCACCGTCATCCACGCCACGGGCACGGTGCTGGCCATCTTCGCGTTTCCGTTCGTGCCGGCGCTGGATGCGGCGGCGTGGCCGTATCTGCTGGTCTCGGCATTGGTGCACAACGGTTATTACGTGTTCCTGCTGGCCAGTTACCGGGCGGGCGACCTGAGCCAGATCTATCCGGTGGCCCGCGGCACGGCGCCGCTGCTGGTCGCCGTGGGGGCAGCGCTGTTCGCCGGCGAAGTGCCGGGCCCGTGGGGGCTCGCGGGCCTGGTCATCGCATCCGGTGGCATCATGGGCCTGGCCCTGGCCAAGGGCTGGCCGGCCAAGGACGCGCGGAAGCCGCTGATGCTGGCGCTGCTGACGGCGCTCTTCATCTCCACCTACACGGTGCTCGACGGCCTCGGTATCCGCAGCACGGCGAGCGCGTTTTCGTTCATTGTCTGGCTGAACTTCCTCGAAGGCATTCCGTTCACCCTCTGGGCGTTGACCATGCGGCGGCGGGACGTGGTGCCGTTCCTGAAGGTGCATTGGCGCTGGGGCTGCTTCGGCGGCGTCTTGACCATGGTCGCCTATGGCTGCGCCCTCTACGCATTGAGCCAGGGCGCCATGGCCTTTGTCGCCGCGTTGCGCGAGACCTCGGTGCTGTTCGCCGTGCTGATCGGCTGCCTGCTGCTGAAGGAACCGTTCGGCCGTTCGCGCCTGCTCGCCGCCGGCGCCATCGTCACGGGTGTGATCGTGCTGCAGGTCTGGGGTTAGATGGCGTCGTCCAGATAGCCGAACAGAGCCGCCTGGCCGCCGGTGTGCAGGAACACCACCGTTTCGTCCTCGGCGTACCGCCCGGCGCGGGAACCGGCGATGAGGCCGGCCATGGCCTTGCCGGTGTAGACCGGGTCGAGCAGCAGGCCCTCAGAGGAGGCGGCGAGCGCCAGCGCCTCGCGCATGCCGTCGGTGGGAATGCCGTAACCGTCGCCCACGTGGCCGCCATCGCAGTGCACGGCGTCGTCCGCGACGGCCCCCGCCAAGCCGGCGAAATCGAGCGTCGGCCCCAGCAGTCCCAGCACCTTGGCTCTTTGCTCATCGCCCGACCGGCTGACGCAGAAGGCATCGACGCGGGCGTCGTAACCGGCCGCCGCCAGGCCGGTGAGCAGCCCCGCCTGGGTGCCGGCGCTGCCGGTGGCCTGGACGATGGTGGCGCGATCGATGCCGGCGGACCTAAGCTGTTCGGCCAATTCCATGCCGCAGATCGCATAGCCCATGGCGCCGAGCGGGTTGGAACCGCCGACCGGAACCCAGTAGGGCCGCCGTCCCTCGGCGCGTAGTTGTTCGCATAGCGCTTCGCCGGCCTCGTCCATGTCGGCGTCCGGTGCGACGTCATGCACGACGGCGCCCAACAGATGGTCGAGCAGCAGGTTGCCGCCGGTGTCGTAGGCCGGGGCGGCGATGGGATGGATGCGCTCCAGGATGACCTCGGCGCGCAGGCCCAGGCGGGCCGCCGCAGCCACCGTCTGGCGAACGTGGTTGGATTGCGTGCCGCCCGCCGTGACCAACGCATCGGCGCCCTGGTTCAGCGCCTCGGCGGCGAGGAATTCCAGCTTGCGGGTCTTGTTGCCGCCACCGGCGAGACCGGTGCAGTCGTCGCGCTTGGCCCAGAGATCGAGACCGCCGAGTGCAGCCCCCATGCGCGGTAGCCGCTCCAGCGGCGTCGGCAGATGGGCGAGGGGGACGCGGGGCAAGTGGTCGAGGTTCATGGATGGTCACTCCTGGCGGGCTGACCCCTCTGCTCCTATACTTCCGGTCCCGCGACCGCAACCAAGATCACCCGACCGACCATGACCACTGATCCCGCCGACCTCTCAGCCGTCGACCTCCTGGAGCACTACGCCGCCGGCTCGCTCTCGTCCGTGGACGCCTTGGACGCCACCCTGCGCCGCATCAAGGCGCACGAGCCGGTCGTGAACGCCTTCGTGCTGACCGATCCCGGGCGTGCCCGCGCCGAGGCCGAGGCCTCCGCCGCCCGCTGGCAGAGCGGCCAGCCGCGGGGCCCGCTCGACGGCGTGCCGACGACCATCAAGGACCTGTTGCCGGTCATCGGCTGGCCGACCCGGCGCGGCTCGCTGGCCACCGCCGACCTGGGTCCCGAACAGGTGGACGCGCCCGCCGTGGCGCGGTTGAAGGAAGCGGGGGCGGTGCTGGTCGGCAAGACGACGACGCCCGAGTTCGGCTGGAAAGCGGTCACCGACAGCCCCTATAGCGGCGTCACCAGAAACCCCTGGAATTCGGAGAAGACGACCGGCGGTTCCTCGGGCGGTGCGGTGGCCGCGGCGGCCCTCGGCATGGGGGCCATCAACATCGGCACCGACGGTGGCGGCTCGATCCGCATCCCGGCGTCGTTCACCGGCGTCTTCGGCATCAAGGCGACCTATGGCCGGGTGCCCATGTGGCCGACCACGCCGCTGACCCCGCTGGCCCATATCGGGCCGCTGACGCGCACGGTGGCCGACGCGGCGCTGGCGCTCGACGTCATCTCGCGCCCGGATGCGCGGGACGGCCTCAGACTCGATCCTCACGCCGACAGTTTCCTCGACGGCCTGGAGGGCGGCGTCCCGGGACTCCGCATCGCCTACAGCCCCGGTCTCGGGATTGCCGAGGATGCCGTCGATGCAGAAGTTCGCACGTGTGTCGACGAGGCTGTTCAGGTGCTGGCCGCGGCGGGTGCCACCGTGGAGCGCGCCGATCCCGACATCACGCCGCCGATGGAGACCTTCAACCGCCATTGGTTCGTCGGTTTCGCCAGCCTGCTGAAACGCTTCGGCGACGACGTGCGCGCAAACATGGACCCGGCCATGGTGGCCGCCGCCGAAGACGGCGCCGCGACATCGATCCTCGACTTCGCCGCCCACGTGGAGGCGCGGACGGCGCTAATCCACGCCTTCTCCGAATTCCACGCCGACTGGGACCTGCTGCTGACGCCGGCGATGCCGATTACCGCGTTCGAGGCCGACGCTTTGGTCCCTGCGGATAGCGGTCACCCCTGCTGGCCCGACTGGACGCCGTTCAGCCATCCCTTCAACCTGACCGGCCAGCCGGCCGCCAGCGTGCCCTGCGGCTTCACCTCCGAAGGCCTGCCGGTGGGCTTGCAGATCGTCGGGCCACGTGGCGCCGACGCCCTGGTGCTGCGCGCCGCCCGCGCCTTTGAGCGCGAACGACCGTTCGTCATGCCGCCGAGGATGGGTTGAGAACGCCGTTTAGACCGCTTCCACCGGCATCTTGATCGGGCCTTCGGCGCGCGAATGGATGAACTGGTCCACGTGGTCGTTGCCGGACGTGTCGACGCCCTTGGCGTCGCCGGTCCAGATGATGCGGCCGTCGTATAGCATGGCGATGCGGTCGCCCAGAACGCGCGCACCGGCCATGTCGCTGTCGACGGAGATGGCGGTGGCGCCCAGTTCGCGCACCAGGTCCATGATCAGCTCGTTGATGACATTGGACATGATCGGGTCAAGGCCGGCCGTCGGTTCGTCCAGCAAAAGAATCTCCGGGTCGGCGCAGATGGCCCGGGCGATGCCGACGCGTTTCTGCATGCCGCCCGAAAGCTCGGCCGGGTAGAGATCGGCGACGTCCGCGTCGAGACCGACCATGGCCAGCTTCTCGACCGCGCGGGCCTTGGCCTCGTCCTGGCCCATGCCGCGGTCCTGCAGCAGCCGGAAGGCGGTGTTCTGCCAGACCGGCATGGAATCGAACAGGCCCGAACGCTGGAACAGCATGCCGAAGCGGTCGATGAAGCGTGTCCGCTCGGCGCCCGCGAGGCCCACCGTATCCTGGCCCTCGACCTCGACGCGGCCGGCATCTGGCGGCACCAGGCCCAGAATGCACTTCAACAGTAGCGACTTGCCGCACCCGGACGGTCCGATCAGCACCAGCGATTCGCCCTTGGCCACGGTCAGGTCGACACCGGTGAGCACCCGGTTGTCGGCGAACGCCTTGGCGACGCCGGAAAGCCGGATGAAGTTGGGGCTGTCGTCGACCATCGTTGCGCGGCCTTTCCGTCAGTCTTACGAGATCGCCAACGCTGCCCGAAATCGCTGCCGGCGGCAAGGTTCCGGACCCTGGCTCAAGCCCCTACGCCGCCAAGGGTTGACGACGGACCCCGGGCACGCCATATCAGCAAGCAACTGAAACGGTGTTGGATCGCGACAAGGGACCCTGATCAATGGCGATGGCGGCGGCGGAAATCGAAAACCTGATCAAGGAAGCGCTGCCCGACGCCAGTGTCGAGATCGAGGATCTGCGCGGCGACGGCGACCACTACGCGGCGCATGTCGTCTCCGCCCAGTTCGCCGGCAAGTCCCGCGTCCAGCAGCATCAGATGGTCTACGGCGCGCTTCAGGGCCGCATGGGCAATGAACTGCATGCCCTGGCGTTGTCCACCAGCGCCCCCGAGAGTGACGCCTGAGGCCGACATCTAGGAAAGGATCGCCACATGAGCGACAACCCCGCAATCAACAACATCCAGCAGGAAGTCGACGACAACGATGTCGTGCTGTTCATGAAGGGCTCGCCCATGTTCCCGCAGTGCGGCTTCTCCGCCGCCGTGGTGCAGGCGCTCTCGGTCATGGGCGTCAAATTCAAGGGCGTCGACGTGCTGCAGGACATGGAATTGCGCGAAGGCATCAAGCAGTTCTCCAACTGGCCGACCATTCCGCAGCTTTACGTCAAGGGAGAGTTCCTGGGCGGCTGCGACATCGTGCGCGAGATGTACGAGACCGGCGAGCTGCAGAAAGTGTTCGACGACAAAGGCGTGGAATACGCCGAGGCCGCTGAATAGGCCCAAGCACCAAATGGGATAACAAGACGCACCCTTCCCAGGGAGCTCTTGAGGGGAGGGTCGCTCTTCGGAGCGGCCCTTTCCGATTCTGAGCCTAAGTCTAAGCCTAAGCCCGAGGAAGCGGCGGCAGGCGGCGCGCCACCGGCCACGACTGGACGATCGACGTGTTGGTCGACGCATAGGGCATGAAGCGGTCGATGGCGGCTTCCAAATCCCCGACATTAGCCACGTGGACCTCGGCGATGAAGCAGTCGTCGCCGGTCACGCGGACGCATTCGACAACCGCGTCGAGGCCGCGGACCAGTTCCATCACCTTGTTCAGCCGCCCCGGCATGGGCCGGATACGGATATAGGCGCAGAGGCCGCGGCCGACGGCGCCAGGATCGATATCGACGCCGTATCCACGGACGACCCCGGTTTCCTCAAGGCGGCGAATACGCTCGGCGACACTCGGCGCCGACAGTCCCACCGCACGCGCCAGCTGCGCCACCGGCACCCGGGCATCCGCTGACAATCGCTGCAATATCTCTTTGTCGGTCGAATCCATCTCTCCACCTTCGAATCTGAGGAGCAGGATCAATTATATAATCATGAAATTAATAATAATCAATAATTGACCTATGTTTATCCATATACATGTCGAAATTTAATTCGATAATAAGGTCATGTCGTGCTCCCGCCTTACATTGACCGGCATGGCGGAGCGCGTGCCGCCGCAGACCTGGTTCTGCGTCAGCGCCGTGTTCCACTACCTGGGACCGTCGTTCGCGGTGCTGCTGTTCCCGGCGGTCGGCGTGCTCGGCGTCGCCTGGTTGCGCATCGCCACGGCGGCGCTGCTGTTCGCGCCGTTGACCCGGCCCTGGCGGACACTGGCGACAACGGATTCAGCGACCCGATGGAGGTTGCTGGCGTTGGGCCTCTGCCTGGCGGTCATGAACTGCGCCTTCTACCTGGCGCTCGACAGGTTGCCGCTGAGCATGGTCGCCGCCATCGAGTTCGTCGGCACCATCGGAGTAGCCCTGTGGGGTCTGCGTTCCGGGCGCAACCTGGTGGCGCTCGGCCTGGCGGTGGCCGGCGTCTGGGTGCTCATCAATGTCACCTGGTCGGGGGATCCGTGGGGCTTGGTCTGGGCGCTGCTCAACGGCGCCCTTTTCGTCGGCTACATCGTGCTCGGCCACCGCATTTCTGCCGACGGCGCCAGCGACGGCGTGGCCCGCCTGGGTGCGGCCATGGCGGTCGCCTTCGTCTTCGTCATGCCGGTCGGATTCCGGGAAGCCTGGACGGCGCTGGCCGACCCGCTGCTGCTGGCCGCCGGCATCGGTGTCGGCGTCTGTTCCTCGGTCATCCCCTATGTCGCCGACCAGCTGGCCATGTCGCGGCTGCCCCGGGCCAGCTTCGCCCTGATGCTGGCGTTGCTGCCGGCCATGGCGACTCTCATCGGCGCCGTGGTGCTGGGCCAAGTGCCGGGGCCATGGGACCTATTCGGCATCGCCCTGGTGATGGCTGGCGTGGCCCTGCATCGTCCGCCCGCCCCCTAGACGCCCGGCCCTTTCCTGACCCGGCGGTTCCGCATATCATGTAATGGTGTGCTCGCGGGGGGCGGGTTGAAGGGAATTCTATCCATGAAAATCAATGTTTGGACCAACCGATATGCCTGTCTGGCGATCGTGTCGTTGGCGCTGGGTCTGGCCGCCGTCGACGCGCGGGCCGCGGAGGCCTGGCATCCGCTCAAGGTTGACGTCTGGGACCCGCCGTTCAATACCGAGATGAAGCGCCGCACCGACAGTTACGTGCCGCTGGCCAAGGCCGGGAAGGCGTGGCGCATCTGTGTGTCGATCCCACATCTCAAGGACCCCTACTGGGCCGCGGTCAACCATGGGCTGATCGATGAGGCCAAGCGCCTCGGCGTCGGCCTGCGCCTGGTCGAGGCCGGCGGCTACGGCAATCTGGACGTGCAGCGCAAGCAGATCACCGAATGCATGGCGAGCGGCGCCGATGCCTTGATCGTGGCTGGCATCAGCGCCGACGGCCTGAATGATCTGGTGGAGAAATATGCCGATGCCGGCAAGGTCATTATCGACATGATCAACGGTATCACGTCGAAGAAGATTACCGCGCGCTGCGGTGTCGATTTCTGGGATACCGGCAACCTGGCCGCCCGCACCATCGTCAAGCTCGAGGCGGGATCGTCGACGCCGGCTCGGGTGGCTTGGTTCCCGGGGCCCGATGGCGCTGCCTGGGTGTCGCAAGGGGACAAGGGCTTCCGCGCCGGCATCAAGGGCGCGAACATCGAGATCGTCGCCTCGGCCAAGGGCGACACCGGCCGGGCGACGCAGGGCCGCCTGGTCGAAGCGGCGCTGAAGGAGCACGCGGACCTAAATTACATCGTCGGCACCACGGTGACCGCCAATGCGGCGGTCGATCTGCTGCGCCGCAAGGGATTGAAGGGCAAGGTGAAGGTCCTGGCCTATTACTATGGCCCGGGCGTGCACAAGGGCATCCGGCGCGGCAACGTGGTCGCGGCGCCGACGGACCTGCAGGCCCTGCAGGCGCGGATGTCCGTCGATCTGGCCGTGCGGGCACTGGAAGGTCAGCCCTATTTCAAGCATATTGGCCCCAAGGTCATCGTCGTCGACCGCAAGAAGATCGCAGGGTTCGACGCCTCTACGTCGTTACCACCGCGAGGGTTTCGGCCCATCTTCAGCGTCAATGATTGGTAGGCGCCGCATAAGCTAGAGCCTGGGCCGGCAAGTGGATAGGGGGACGCACCCGGAATGCGGGGCCTGATCGTACTGATCGTCGCCGTCGTCGGCGTCATCGTCAGCGCCGTTTCCAGCGAAGTGTTGCGCAAGGACGCGCGCAGCAGCTGGGAGCTGGAGGCCACCAATACGGCCAGCTCGCTGAGCGGGACCCTGTTGGGTTGGCTCGAGGAAAGCTACGCGCCGATCTCCGGGCTCGCCGTTCTGATCGAGAATTCCAACGACGTCACCGAAGCCGAGTTCCTCAATGCCTACGACGGCCTGGAAGCGCGCGCCACCGCGTTCTTCCTCGAAGGGGCCGCGTTTGTCGAGGCGCAACCCGACGCCGCCGTCAGGGATTGGCGGATCACCTATTCCACCGACACGGAAGGCCTGCTCGCGCCGCAGGTGCCGTTGACCGAGCGCCCCGGCATCCTGGATGCGGTGCTCGCCGCCAAGTCGCGAACCGGAGAGATCATCCTCACCACCCCGATCGACGATGCGGACAGTGGTCGCACATTTTCGCCGGTGGCCCTCAGCACCTTCACCACGGCCGGCGAGGTCGTGGTCATCGGCCTGGTCGACTATCAGGCGCTGCTCAAGGGATTGTTCGAGATCCGTGTCCCGCCCGGCGTTAGCCTGCGGCTGAGCGGGCGGTTCCCGCGCGCCGACGGACCGGGGCCGGAGCGCGAGATCATCGCCGGCAGCGCTGGGGGCACGCTGTTCTCTGTGCCGACGCGGACCGTCACCGCCGGTGTCGAGATGGTGGTGAACTGGGACTTCGGTGCCCGTTTTTCCGGCGGGCCGTCGCAGAGCCTGGGCAATCTGGCGCTGGTCGGCGGTCTGGCCGGCACGCTCATCGTCTCGGTATTTCTGGCCTTTTTGATACAGCAGAACAGCGTCATCATGCTGCGCGTCGACGAGGCGACGGCGGAATTGAGCGAGAAGGAAGCGCATCTTCGCATGGCGCTCGATAACATGCCGAGCGGCATCATGATGATCGACGACGACATGATCATCCACCTGTTCAACCAGCGTTACGTGGAACTCTACGAATTACCGGATGATCTGCTGCAGGTCGGCGAATCTCTCGAGGGAATGATCCGGCTCAGGGCCGAGCGCGGCGACTACGGCCCGGGCAATCCAGAGGAACTGGTGCAGGCCCGGCTCGGCGGCTATGGCGGCGCCGCGCCAAGCGGCCCGCAGCGCATGGTCAACCAGCTGCCCAGTGGCCGTGTGCTGGAGACCACACGCAATCCGACCGGCGAGGGCGTGTTGGTGGCCATCACCAGCGACATCACCGAGATGGTGGAAAGCCAGCGCGCGGCCAGCCTGCTGCGCGAGGCCATCGATACCTTCCCCGACATGGTCATCCTCTACGACAAGGACGAACACATCGTCTTCTCCAACGACCGCTACCATGAGATCTATCCCAGTGCGCCGCCCAAGGACGAGATCACCAACTTCACGATGGAGCAGTTGATCCGGCGCTCGCTGGACGCGGGTCTGATTGACAATCCGCTTGCAAAGTCCGACCCGGAAGCCTGGTTGCAGGAGGCGCTTGCGTCCCGCCGGGACAAGAAGGGCAGTTCCGGCGAGACCAGGCACTCGAGCGGGCGGATTTATTTCTACCGCTATCGGCCGACTACCGAGGGCGGCATCATCCTGGTGCAGATCGACATCACCAAGATCAAGGAGGCGGAGGCGGAGGTGGCCAAGAAGGAAGCCCAACTGCGCATGGCCATGGAGAACATGCCGGGGGCCATGGTCGTCGTCGACAAGGATTTGAAGATCGTCCTGGTCAACGATAGCTACCGGGATTTCTACGGCGATCCGGAGGGGTTGGTGACGCCTGGCGGGTCCATGCTTGAAATCCTCAGGTCCGAGGTCGAGCGTGGCATGCTGTCCGGCGATGGTTCGGGGGATCAGGTTCTGGAGCAGCGGATCGAGTCCTATAGAACAGACTCCACGGTGACCTTCGAGGACTGGTCGCCGGATGGTCGGGACATCCAGTTGACGCGCACGTCCGCTCCCGACGGCCATTCGATCACCGTCGCCGTCGACATCACCGAGCGCAAGCAGGCGGAGCGCGCGGCGGCCGAGAAGCAGGCACAACTGAACAGTATCCTCGAGAACATCAACCAGGGCGTGGTGCTGTGGGACCGTGAAAAGCGGCTCGAGGCCTGGAATGTCCGATACCCGCAGACACTGGGCATCGAGGAGGGCATCCTCCGCGCCGGCATGCCTTTGGTCGATCTGACATTCGCGATGGCGAAGGCCGGCATCTACGGCGAGGGCGACCCGCGTGAACTGGCCGAACGGAGGGTCCAGTCCCTGTGGAGCAACAGTGCCGCCGGCACCGATATTTCGTTCGGGGACGATCGCAGTTTTGATGTCCAGAGCGCGCTGACGCCGGACCATGGCCTCGTCATCACTTACACCGACATCACCGAGCGCAAGAAGGCCGAGCGCATCATCGCCGACGCCATGCGGATGATTCACGAAAGCATCCAGTACGCCAGTCGCATCCAGCGCTCGGTGTTGCCCGCCGATTCCGCCTTGGTCGAATGCTTCGATGACCACTTCATCATCTGGGAGCCCAAGGACGTGGTCGGCGGCGATATCTATCATTTGCGCAATTGCCTCAAGGGCACGTTGCTGATGGTCATCGATTGCACCGGTCACGGCGTGCCCGGCGCCTTCATGACCATGATCGCGACGGGTGCCCTCGACCAGGCCTTGATCGAGATTCCCGACGGCAGTCCGGACGCGCTGCTGGAGCGCATCAACCAGCTGGTCAAGGCGGTGCTGGGGCAGGATACGGAACACGGCGAGTCCGACGATGGCTTCGAATGCGGGCTCTGCCTGATCGACGAGGCGGTGCAGGAGATCACCTACGCCGGCGCGCGTTTCGAGTTGTGGCGCGTCGAGGACGGTGAACTCGAGGTGTTCAAGGGAGACAAAACCGGCATCGGCTACCGCCGCACGGCCTTGGAGCGCCGCTTCATGAGCCAATCCATCTCCTACGGCGACGAGGCGCTGTTCTACCTCGCCACCGACGGCATCGTCGACCAGATCGGCGGCGGCAAGCGGCTCGCCTTCGGCAAGCGGCGGCTGAAGCAACTGATCCTGGATTACTACCCCATGGCCCTGAGCGGCCAGGGCGCGCGCATCCGCCGTGAGTTCGAGGAATACCAGCATCGCGAGGAACGCCGCGACGATGTCACGCTGGTGGCGTTCAAACCGAAGTCGGACCCCTAGAACGGGATTCTCCCTCGCCGTCGAATGGCGAAGCGCAACGAAAAAGGGCCGCCCCGGCTTCACGGTGCGGCCCTTCGTCGTCGCGGCGGACTGGGGCCGCCGCGACACTCGGGAGAGACGATCAGGAGATTTAGCTGGCGTCGTCCGTCGAGAACGGATCGACCTCGACGTCGTCGGCGAGGCTGCCGGAAATTTCCACCGTCGGGGTGGAAATCACCACTGTCTCCAGGTTCTCGAAGCCGTCAGCCCCTTCGTCGGCAATGGCGCCGCCGGCGAGGCCGACGACGGAGGCGAGGGTGATGGCGGCAACGGTCTTCTTCAGGGACATGGTCATGGGTGTTACTCCTTGATGGGTTGGTTTCATCTGGGTCAAGACGCCGTATGCGTCTTGAATGTGAGATGGATATAAACAGACAAGTCTGTCTATTCAAGAGGAATTATTCAACCCAGCCATCGACAAATGCTGCCTCGTGACGAATAAGTATGTTAAGTCATTGAATGCATTAAATTAACATACTTATGTGATTTTTGGTCATAGAACTTGTGTCGGCGAGGGCGCGTTAACAGTGCCGATACGGGGATATGAATATCTTGAAAATTAGCCATTATTGAGATATTTATATATACAGACTGGTTCATCTACATAGATACCCTTGGATTGGAGCCCGACATGGCCAAGAGCCGCCGCGAGCACCTGATCGACACGGCCACCCGTCTGTTCGACGGCGAGGGCTTCCACGCCACCGGCATCGATCGCATCCTGGCCGAGGCCGGAGTGGCGAAGATGACCCTCTACAACCACTTCCGTTCCAAGGAGGAACTGATCCTGGCGGTGCTGCGCCGCCGTGACGAGGACTGGCGCAACCACCTGATGCGCGAGGTAGAGCGCCGCGCCGAGACACCGGCCGGCCGCCTGCTGGCCGTCTTCGATGTCATCGCCGAGGCCGCTTCGGCCCCCGCCTTCAACGGCTGCATCTTCGCCCACGCGGCAGCCGAGTTCTCGGGCCGCAACTCGGCCATCACCGGCGCCTGCGCCGAACACAAGCGCCTGGTGCGCGACTACCTGGTCGGCCTCGCCGCCGATGCGGGGGCCGCCAACGCCCAGGCGCTGGGCGAACAGATTGCGGTCCTGGCCGAAGGCGCCATGGCCGCCGCCCAGGTCACCGGCGATGCCGCCGCCGCGCGCACCGCCGCCACGGCCGCCGAAACCCTGGTGGCAGCCGAACTGGCGCGGCCGGACGCGGCCTGACGGTAGCCGGCATGCCGCTCAACGCGACCTACGCCCATACCAACATCACCGTCCGCGATTTCGACCGCATGGTGGCCTTCTACCGTGACGTCTTCGGCTGCACGCCGACCATGGAGACCGAGACCCTGACCGGCGATTGGGTTGGCGACATCACCGGTGTCGCGGAGGCGCAATTGCGTGTCCTGCATCTCCGCCTGCCGGGCGGTGGCGCGGATGGGCCGACGCTGGAAATCATCGCCTACGACGATGGCGACGAGGCCCAGGGACCAAAGGCCGACCGGCCGGGTTTCGGCCACATCGCCTTTCGTGTTCCGGATGTGGAAGCCGCCCGTCAGGCGGTGCTGGGGGCCGGCGGCGGTGCGGTCGGCGAGATCGTCAGCCAGGACATGGGCGCGCGCGGCCGGGTCACGGAGACCTACGTCACCGACCCCGAAGGCAACATCATCGAATTGCAGTGCTGGTCGGCCTAGACGTGGAAATCCTGCGGCCGCCGGCCCGAATTGTCCCTAGAACTGGTAACGCAGCGACAGCATGACCCGCCAGACGGCGATGTCCGCAGACAATTGTTCACCTGCGTTGATGCCACCCCCGGTGGTGCTTTCGGTGCCGTCGGTGATGTCCGTCGAGGCCTCGCCCAAGTAGGTGTAATCGCCGAACAGCAACAGGCTGGCCTTGTCGGTCAACCGATAGCCGACGCCGGCACCGGCATTGACGGCAAAATTGACGTTGGTCTCGTCCGGGAAGAAGTTGTCGTCATTCAGATTCTCGCCCTGTTTGCCTTCGGCGTCGAGGAAAGCGAAACCGACGCCGACCGATCCTTCGACGAAGATTTTACCGGAGACCGGCTGAGAGTAGGCCGCCTCGATCAGTGCGGAATGGGCCTGCACCTCCAGGTCCTGGCGGAAATTGCCGGAAGCGAAATTGGCGAAGCCTGAGGCCGTTTGATCACCCAGGTAGGAGTAGGAGGCCCGCAGCAGCGCGTTGCCGAAGCGGTAGCCGGCACCGAACTTGGCCGAGATGGACTCGTCCGACTCTTCCTTGTCGGTGAGGACGATCTTGCTGCCGTTCGTGGCGTTGGTGGTGAAGGCTTCGCCGACCGGGTTTTGGAACTCCAGATCGTCGAATGAAGAGAAACCTCCGCCCACACCGCCTTCGACGAAGGCGCCCTTGGCGAACGCGTCTGCGTGCGCCGCCGGCGGGGCCAGCGAAAGCGCCGCCATTTGCGCGCCGGCAAAGACCGCCGCCATCGCCCAGGTCACGGGCCGTCCAAGAATATTTGCCATGGTTTCCCCCATCCAAACCTTTTGTTACCGGTGCTCAGAGTCTTTCCGGCCAGTCAGCCGGCATTCACCTTGTGATTTAATCACCAGACATACTCAACCTAGTAATAGTTGAAATCGCTGTCAATTCGCCCGGATCTGCATCCGGTGACGCCGTTGACCCGCCAGGTGGGCCTGTTCAGTCGAAAGCGAAGGCAGCCATGCTCAGTGCCCCGTCCATGAACCCGCGATAGAGCACACGCCCTTTCGGTTCCTCCCCGGCGGCGCCAAAGGCAACGGGTAGGGGTAGAAAATGCTCGGCCGTCGGGTGCGCGGTCAGGGCGTCCGGGTGTTCAGCCAGGTAGCCGCCTATGCGTTCGGCGGACGATGTCTCCACCGCCTCGGTCAGCCAGTCATCGAACGAGATGGCCCAATCGGGCACATCCTTTCCGTCGGGAACGAAGTGCCGCAGATTGTGCACGGCCGATCCACTGGCAAGCACCAGAACGCCGTCGTGCCGGAGGGCGGCCAGCGCCCGGCCCATGGCGATATGTGTGTCGGCGCTTGTCGCCGGCAGCACCGACAACTGTATCACCGGCACGTCCGCCGCCGGATACATCAGCATCAACGGCACCCAGGCACCGTGGTCGAGGCCGCGTTCCGTGTCGATGCCGCATTCCAGCCCGGTTGCGGCGAGCAGGGCTGCGGCGCGTTCGGCCAGGGCCTCCGCGCCCGGGGCGGGATAGGAAATCTCGTAGAGGGCGCGCGGGAAACCGTAAAAGTCGTGGATCGTCTCCGGTGCCGGCGCGGCCGAGACCATGGGGGTCGCCGTCTCCCAGTGGGCGGAGATGCAGAGGATCGCCCGTGGCTGGCCGAGCGTATCGCCGAGGCCGGATAGAAAGTTCCTGGCGTCGCTGCTGCCCATGGCCAGGGTCGGGGCACCATGGGAGACGAAAACCGTCGGCAGCGGGGCGGTAGTCATGGCGGGCGGCCTCTCATTCGTTCGTCAGGGCGACCCGGAGCGCGTAGCCTGGTTCGTTGCACGGATGGTTTTCCTGCAGGAACATGCCGGTATCGTTCTTCACCATCAGGACCTGGCGGATGGCGATGTCCACGTCCTCGTCAATGCCGGCGAAGCCGCGGAAACGGTCCAGAATCTCGCGCTCGCCCGATGTCACCGTGCCGTCGACCAGCATGGCGTCGTAGAGATTGAGGTAGATGCAGGTCTCCTGGCCCGGTGACAGCAGCCCCTGGATTTCCTTGAGATAGTGGTCGAAAGGATGGTGGCGGGCGTATTTGAAGGCTTCGCGGGTCAACTCCTTCAGGTGAAGTTCGCTCATGGTATTCATATGCAAGTGCTTGCCGAGCGTCGCCAGCATCTGTGCCTTCTCCGGCGCCGCCACCTCGTCGTCGGCGACGATGACGTAGGCCAGCGCCGTCGCCAATGCCTTGAGTGGGGTCATGAGGTGCCTCCAGGATTTTGCCGCCCCTGTGACGGCCATCATAGCCCGCCGGCCCCATCGCGCGCGACCCTTGGAAAATCCGTCCGGTTTGCCTAGAATCCCGGGCGTAGATTGGATTTGTCGGGCCCGGTGCGAAAAAGCCGGGAAAACCCGGCGTGCCGGCGTGAGAACAACGCCGGTGCTCGCCGAAGCATATGCTGATCGCGACGATGGAAGTCGATCTGGTCGCCCGTGCCGCTATCAACCGCGATATCGCGGAACTCAACCGCGTGCGCTCGGAACTGCAGCGACAGCAGCAGGTCGAGGAAACCCAACTGCGCATTGAGGCGCGGGTGACGACCGAGCGCCTGGCGGAGGAAGAGCAGCGCATCATTAGCCAGGTGCGGGACATCCGCGAGGACCGCCGGGCGTTGGTGGACGATCAGCGTCGCGTCGTTAGTCAGGATACGGATGCCGCGGATATCCGCCGTGAGTCCCGCCTCGACCTCATCGACGACGACATCCGGGCCGCCATTGCCGAGGCTCGCGCCAACGGGGACACGGACCTGGATCCGGTGGTGCGCGACGGCCAGGTGGTCGTGGAGGCGGCGCCGCAACCGCGCGGCGACGCTGCCCTGGCCGGACAGGACCTGCTCAATGCCGACCGCGTCTTCCAGGACCTGAGGGCCCGCGACCAACGGCTCGTCGAGCGCGCCGCCGATGAACGGGACTTCCAGCGCCAGCAGGAAATCGAACAGGCTCGGTCCGAGAGCAACATCCGCCAGACCACCCAGCCCGACGCCGAGGCACCCCGCGGCGCTCTCGTCGACCTGCAGGCCTGACCCCCGCCCATGGATGCCGACACGCCGGACGGTCGCGCCGCCGTACCCGGATTCGACGCCGGCCGCCTGGATGAACTCGGCGCCTGGATGGCGGACGAGGTGGTGTCGGGCAAGCTACCGTCGGCCGAGGCGCTGATCTGGCGCGGTGGCCGCGAGGTCTATCGCCGACGCGCCGGCAGGCTCGATATCGACCGCGTCGAGCCGCTGCCCGCCGATGCCATCTTCCGCATCTATTCCATGACCAAGCCGGTGACCAATGTCGCCGTCATGATGCTGTGGCAGGAAGGGGCGTTCGACCTGGATGACCCGGTTGCCAGGTTCCTCCCCGCTTTCGACGAGCTTCGCGTGCTGGCCGGCGGCACCGCCGACGCGCCGGTGTTCGAGTCGGTGCGGACGCGGCTGACCATCCGTCATCTGCTGACCCACACAGGCGGCCTGGTCTACGGCGGTCGGGATGATGGGCCGGTGGGCGCGGCCTACCGCGCCGCCGGTGTCGACTTTTCCTTGCCGACGGAGACGCTGGCCAAGGTCGTCGAGCGCCTGGCGTCGATGCCGCTGCTGTTCCAGCCCGGCAGCCGCTGGACCTATTCCTGCGCCCACGACCTGCTCGGGCATTTGGTGGAGGTCTGGTCGGGTGACAGCCTGGATGCCTTCTTCCGCCGCCGCATCTTCGCACCGCTGGGCATGGCGGACACCGGGTTCCACCTCCCGGCCGGTGCCGAAGGACGGTTTGTATCCAACTACCGCTACGACGCCGAAGGTCGGCTGAACTGCAAGAACCACGAGTGCACCGAGCGCTATGCCCATGGCGGCACGTTGTTCTCCGGCGGCGGCGGACTGGTCTCGACCATGGACGACTACCTGCGCTTCGCCCGCATGCTGCTGGGGCGCGGTAGCCTCGACGGCGTCACCGTGTTGAAGTCCGAGACCATGGAACTGATGACGCGGAATCACCTGCCTGACGACAAGGGCCTGCCGGCCATGGGGCAGGCGGATCACAGTGGCGTGGCCATGGACGGTATCGGTTACGGCCTCGGCTGGTCGGTGACCATTGATGCCGGGCGCGCCTGTGCGGCCGGCACCATGACGACGGCGGGCGACTTCGGCTGGGGTGGCGCCGCCAGCACGTATTTCTGGGTGGCGCCCGAGCACCACATGATCGCCCTGTTCATGAGCCAGCTGATGCCGTCGGCGGCGCGGCCGACGCGGCGGCGATTCCGTGAACTGGTGCACCGGGCCCTGGTCGGTTGACCGATCCCGATGCCGCGCTCGACGCCGCCTTGGCGGCCCATCGATCCGGCGATTTGATTGCCGCGGAAGCTGCCTACCGTTCCCTCTTGGCCGACCATCCGGACCACGCCGAAAGCCATCATTTTTTCGGTGTGCTGCTGCACCAAACTGGCCGTCACGAGGCCGCGGCGACGGCCTATCGACGCGCCCATGAGTTGGAACCCGGCAACGCGGATTACGCGAACAGCCTCGGCGTGCAATTGAAGGCGCTTGGACTGACGGTGGAGGCGCAAGACGCGTTCAGCCGTGCCCGCGGCCTGGCGCCCGCCGCCTTCGGCCCCGCCTATAATCTCGGTAACCTGCTGTTGGAGGCCGGCGAGCCCGAAGCCGCGTTGGACGCTTATGGCGCGGCGCTTGCCATCGAGCCCGGTAACGTCGATGCCCAGCTCAACCGGGCGACGACTTTGCAGATGCTGGGGCGCTTGGCGGACGCCGAGGCGGCGATCACCGGCGTTCTCGATACCGACCCGGCCAACGCGGCGGCGCTCAACAATCTCGGCAACGTGGCCCGGACGCGCGGCGACACGGAGCGGGCGCGCGATCTATTTCGGCGCGCCCTCGACGCCGACGCCGCATCTGCCGATGCGGCTCACAACCTGGGCGCCGCCGAGATTGACCGTGGCGACGTGGTCGCGGCGCGCCAGGCCTTCGGCCACGCTCTCCACCTCCGACCCGGCTTCCTCAAGGCGCGCTGGTTCGACGCCTTGTCCTTGCCGGTGATCTACGACGCGGAAGACCAGATCGACGAGGAACGCGCGCGCTGGTCCGCTGGCCTGGAGCGATTGGAGGCGGAACTCCATCTCGACACGCCGGCCCAGGTGGCCGAGGCGCTGGCCGTGCTCGCCGAAAGCTGCAACTTCGCGCTCGCCTACCAGGGCCGTGATGACCTGTCGCTGCAGCGGCGCTACGCAGGCCTGGTCGGGCGTATCGCCAACGCCGCGTTCCCTGGCCATGAGGACGCACTGCGCTCGTCGTCGCGGGCCAAGCCGAAGGTGTTGTTCATCTCCGCCTTCCTGCGCGACCACACGGTGGCGCGGCTGTTCGGCGGCTGGGTGCGTGGCCTCGACCGTGACCGCTTCGGCGTCGAGGCCATGATGACGGCGCCCGGCGGCGACGCCGTGACGGACGGACTGGCCCGGGCGTGCGATGCCTTCCATCGCGACATCCCCAGCCTCGCCGGCCTGGTGGCGCGCATCGCAGAGACGGCGCCCGATATCATCATCTATCTGGATATGGGCATGGACCCGCGCGCCCAGGTGCTGGCGGCGCTCCGCTTGGCGCCCGTGCAGTGTGTCGCCTTCGGCCATCCGGTGACCAGCGGGTTTTCGACCATCGATGCGTTCCTCTCGGGCGAACTTCAGGAACCGGAAGAGGCCGAGGCCCACTATGCGGAGCGGTTGCGGCGGTTGCCCGGCATCGGACTCTCCTACTCGCGCCCGGCCGCACCGTTGACCCAAGCTTCAGTTGGCTCCCCGGTTTTCCTTTGTACGCAGAGCCTGTTCAAACTCGCGCCGGCGCAGGACGCCGCATTCGTCGAACTGGCGCGGGCCGTGCCAGGGATCCGTCTCCGCTTCGTCGCCCACGGCAAACGCGCGGTGACGGAACGTTTTCAGATGCGATTGTCGGCGGCGTTCAAGGCGGCTGGACTCGACGCCGGCGAAAGACTGGAGATCACGCCGCAATGTTCGCGGCCGGCGTTCCTGGCGTTGCACGCCGATGCGACGGCGGTGCTCGATAGCTTCCGCTGGTCCGGTGGCAATACGTCCTACGAGGCCCTGGCGCTCGGCCTGCCGGTGGTCACGCTGGCGGGACAATTCATGCGCGGCCGGGTCACCGCCGCCATGCATGAGCAGATGGGACTTGGGGACCAGGTGGCAGTTGATGAGTTGGACTGGGTCGAGCGCGCGACCCGGCTGGCAACCGACACCGGCCACCGGGAAGACGTCGTCGCCGCCGTTCGCGAGGCCAGCCCGGTTCTGTTCAACGATGGCCGGCCGGTGGCCGCGTTGGCGGATGTTCTCGAGAAGTTATCTGGTTAGGGGTTCAGACCTTCATGCCGCCGCAGTCGATTTCGGTCTGCAGGCGGCGGACCTCGCCTTCGACCTCTTCCAGCAACGTTGCCATGCGCTGCTGCATGCTGACCAGACGCTCGATCTTGCGCGCCAGGTCGGCGGTTTCGTCCACGTTGATATCGAAATCGGCGGTGGCCTCCGCCACTTCGCCGCCAAGCAGCCAGAGCATCGGCACCTCGAGCACGCCGGCCAGCATCTGCAGCTTGTTGACGCGCGGTTCGGAGCGGTCGCTTTCCCAGTTGCGCGCCGTCTCCGAGGCGACGCCGACGCGCCGGGCGAGCTGCGAGATGGAAAGTCCCCGGGCGGCGCGAGTAACGGCGATGCGGCCACCGAGCGAGGTGTCGCCCGCCGGGAGAGGCTTGTCGCCATGTTCGTTTGCAATCTCGTCGTCCAGCATGGTCTTCAACTTTCTCCTTCGTGCGCCGGGGGACGCACGCGTTGATGGTCTCGCGGCCGCGAGCGGCCACGCACAATCCTGCAACAATCGCCGTTTTCGTGTCGGTCCACTGGGGAAACCGTTGACCGCGCCAGGAGCGCTCGGCCGACACGTGCAAGATCAACACCGTGTTATATGCGCGCCGTGTGACACGCGTGTTTATATTCGGTGCGATCTGGCCTCTATCCGACATCGGCACCGGATTCCGGTGCCCACAGGTGACGGCGCCCGATGGCGCCGACCAATACAACTTAGCGGGAGTAGAACTCGATCACAAGATTGGGCTCCATCTGCACCGGGTAGGGCACGTCCGCCAGCTTCGGCGCGCGGACGAAGGTGCCACGGGCTTTCGGCGGATTGACGTCCACGTAGTCGGGAATGTCCCGTTCCGCGCTTTCCATGGCCAGCAGCACCATCGGGATCTGGCGCGACTGGTCCTTCAGTTCCACGACGTCGCCGTCGCGCACTTGGTAGGAGGGAATGTTGACCCGCTTGCCGTTGACCTTGACGTGGCCGTGGTTGACGATCTGGCGGGCGGCGAACACCGTCGGCACGAACTTCATGCGATAGACCACCGCATCCAGCCGGCGCTCCAGCAAGCCGATCAGATTCTCCGACGTGTCACCCTTGCGACGCACCGCCTCGGTGTAATAGCGGCGGAACTGCTTCTCGGTGATGTTGCCGTAGTAGCCCTTCAACTTCTGCTTGGCCTGCAGCTGCAAGCCGAAGTCGGACGGCTTGCGGCGCCGTTGACCGTGCTGGCCGGGGCCGTATTCGCGGGTGTTGACGGGGCTCTTGGGCCGACCCCAGAGGTTAACCCCCAGGCGCCGGTTGATCTTGTACTTCGAAGACACGCGCTTCGACATGATTGGACACTCCTTGAAACGGGTTTGTTGTTTTGTCCCGGTAGGCCCGCGAAACTCAGCGGACGGGGCATGGCACTTCTCCAGCGGCCCACGTTCCCGGAAATGAAGTCGCCGGACTATACGGATCGGCGTCGCTTTGTCAAAGGTGAAGAACCTGACATTTTGGCGCTTCGCCCCACTCGTGCCAAGATGACGGCCAGGAGGTAGGACGATGACAGGTCGCGAACGCCGTGGAACTTAAATGGATCGCCGATTTCCTGAGCCTCGCCAACACCGGCAGCTTCTCGCGATCAGCGCAAGAGCGCAACGTCACCCAGCCGGCCTTCAGTCGCCGCATCAAGGCCCTCGAAATTTGGCTGGGCTCCGAACTGGTCGATCGCTCCAGCTTTCCGACCAGTCTGACAGCGCACGGCCGCGCCTTCGTCGAGACCGCGGAGGAAGTGGTGCGGCTGCTGCACAGGGACCGGGACGAGTTCCGCAACGACCGGCGGCGGGCGCAGGCCAGCCTCAGTTTCGCCGCCCTGCACACGCTTTCGCTGTCGTTTTATGCTGGCTGGCTGAACGAGATCGAAACGGCCGTCGGTCCCTTGAAGACTCGCCTCAGCGCCGAAAACCTGCACGACTGCGTACAGACCCTGACCGAGGGTGGCTGCGACTTCATGCTGTCCTACTCCCATCCGGATATCCCGGTGCTGCTGGACCCGACGCTGTACCCGTCGATCAAGATTGGCGATGATCGAATCCTTCCAGTGACCGCGGCCGACGCTAACGGGCGGCCGCTGTTTCAGTTGCCCGGCGAGGCCGAGGCACCGGTGCCTTATCTCTCCTACACGGCGGATTCCTTCCTTGGCCGGGTCGAAGATCTGATCTTCCAGAAATGCGAACCGACGCTGCACATGGACCGCTGCTACGAGAACGCCATGGGGGAAGCCCTCAGAGCCATGGTGCTTGCCGGGCGCGGCATCGCCTGGCTCGCCATGAGTCTCATTGAGCGTGACCTGGGCGAAGGCCGTCTGGTGCCCGCTGGTATGTCGGCGCACGAATTATCCATGGAGATTCGAATCTATCGTTCATCCGAGAAGACGCGCCCCCTGGTCGAGGAAGTGTGGTCGTTTTTGGCCGCCGAAGATCACGCTTGATCTATACAAGTCATTGAAATAAATCATATTTTTCCCGATGCAGAACCGGCATGGGGCATGTGCATGCGTTATTCGAAGTCGGCATTGGTGTCGCCCTGACCCGGCACATAGTCTCGCATCCAGCGAGCGCTCATCAATCAACCACCTGACCCCGCCCCAATAGCGGAACCGGTCGACAACAACGGCGCGTCTCGCCCAGCGACCGACAAGATGTCGCGCCGCCGCTGACGATCGGGAGGCGATCGTCGGATGGCAAATGCAAATAACAATCAGCAACGCCAAGTCGCGCAGCCCTGAACGCTGCCGACACCGACAGGTAACGAGGAATAGGGAAATATCATGGAAGACCCAATCGCTCCGGATACCAAAGCCTCTGGCCCATTCGCATTCTGGACCAAACTCAAGCTATGGCAGAAGATCCTCATTGCGCTGGTTCTTGGCGTCATCGTCGGCGCCATCGTCGGACCGGCCGCGGAAACCTACATCAAGCCCTTCGGCACATTGTTTATCAATCTGATCAAGATGCTGATCGTGCCGCTGATCTTCCTCTCGCTTGTCAGCGGTGTCACCTCCATGGAAGACGTCCAGAAGATGGGACGGGTCGGTGGCAAGACGTTCGTTCTCTACCTGGCGACCACGGCCATCGCCATCACCATCGGCCTGCTTGTCGGCACCATCATCGAACCGGGCGCCGGCATCGAGTTCTCGAAAGAGGGCCTACAGGCCAAGAGTAAGGACGCACCCGGGATCATCGCGACCTTCCTGAACATGGTGCCAAAGAACCCGGTCGCCGCCATGTCGGGCGGCAAGGTCCTGCAGATCATCGTCTTCGCCATCTTGTTCGGCATTGCCGTCAATCTGGCCGGCGAAAAAGGCAAGCCGGTGAAGCAGATCATCGATTCCGGCGCCGAGGTCATGTACAAGCTGACCCACATCGTCATGGCCTACGCGCCCTATGGCGTGTTCGCGCTGATGGCCTGGGTGGCCGGCAAATTCGGCCTCTCGATCCTGTTGCCGTTGGCGAAGATCATCGCCGGCGTCTATATCGCCTGCATTCTGCATATTCTGATCACGCTGGCGGGCGGCGGCATCGTGCTTCTGGGCAAGCTCAACCCCAAGCGCTATTTCGGCGGCATCGTCGATGCCCAGGCGGTGGCCTTCACGACCACCAGTTCGTCCGGCACGCTGCCGGTGACCATCGCCTGCGCGCAGGACAACCTGGGGGTCTCCAAGTCGGTCTCCAGCTTCGTGCTGCCGCTGGGGGCGACCATCAACATGGATGGCACGGCGCTCTACCAGGGCGTCGCGGCGCTGTTCGTGGCCCAGGCGTTCGGCATCGACCTGACCGCGGGGCAGTATGGAACGATCATCCTGACCTCCACGCTAGCCTCCATCGGCTCCGCCGGCGTGCCCGGGGCCGGTCTGATCATGCTGACCCTGGTGCTGACCACCGTCGGGCTGCCGCTGGAAGGCATCGCCATCATCGCCGGCATCGACCGCATCCTGGACATGGCGCGGACGGCGACGAACGTCACGGGTGACCTGATGGTCTCGGTGCTGATCGCCAAGTCGGAAGGCGAGTTGGACGAGGAGTCGTACAACAGGTTGGCCGAGCACTGACGGGGAACGGGTTCCGGCCCGCGCCCTCAAGTAATTGCAGCCGTGAAAACTCGGCCCGGAGGGTATTCCCTTCCGGGCCTTCTTTTCGAGGAGACGCCGCGTGGAATGGTCCGAGAAATGGTCGGAGATCAAGGAACTGCTGATTGGATTCGGCGGCGCGTTGATCGTGCTGTTCATCGTCGCCCGCGTGTTCCAGCTGACCGGGTCCAAGGCGCCCGCGAGGCAGCAACCCGGCCCGCGTCCATCTCCTGAAGAGCCGTCGACGCCTTGTGATCCCGCGCCCGTGGCCGTGCCGCACCTGGCGGGTATATTCATCGCCGACGCGGCGGGGGCATCAATGCGGCGACTGGCGGATGCTCAGCTGATCGCCGGCCGCGGGATAGACGGTGACCGTTACGCGATGGACAGCGGCCACTGGAGCCACAGCGACGAGTGCCAGGTGACCCTGATCGCCCAGGAAGACCTGGACGAGGCGTCGCTGCGGACCCGGGTGGCCCTGCATGACGGCCAGCACCGGCGCAATCTGGTCATCAGGGGGCTGTCCATGGCGGCCCTGGCCGGCAAGCGGTTCCGCATCGGCTCGGCGGTCTTCGGCTACGACCGACCGCGACCGCCGTGCGCCTATATCCGCCTGGTCAGCGACCCGGACATGCCGAAGGCTCTCGGCCGCCGAGCCGGCATCTGTGCCCGCTGCATCAGTTCCGGTGTGGTGGCGGAAGGGGATGCCCTCGTCGTCTTCGAGGATTCGCCCTGGGGTATCCTGCTTCGGCGGCTCGCCGGCGTCGTCCGCCAGCACACCCGGTCGACGCATCAATGATCATGCTAGGATGGCGCCCATCGGCGTTCGCGGAACGGTTCGGAGGAGGCCATGGATAGGCATATCGTCGCCGGCGGCGCCATCGGCATGTTCTTCTTCGCTGCACTCGATACCCTGGGCCTGATCGCGCCCCTGGTGACGACCGAGACGGAGTCCCAGTTCGCCACGGCCATCGTCTACGGTGGCGGCATCGTCATCGGCATGGTCGGGGGCGAGATTGTCCGACGCATCCGTTCACGGCGCTGAGACGCGGCGTCCCGAGGCCTGACCCGGCAATACCTGCCGCAATCCGGGCTGGGCGCTCGCGGGATCCTGTGCAAACATCCCCGCCGGGAGGAGTGCACCATGACGGAGCTAACCGATCTGAAGGCCTTGGCTTTCGATTACTACGGCACCATCGCCGACAAGGGGGCGCTGGCGGCGACGGTGGACGAAAAGTTTCCTGCCAAGGGGCCGGCGTTCACCAAGCTGTGGTTCGCGCAGACCCAGCGCTACTGCTTCCAGAACGGCATGATGGAACGCTACATGACGTGGGACGCGCTGACCAAGGCGGCCTTCGCCTTCGCCGCCGCCGAAATGGGCATGGACGTGGACGACGCCACCCGCGACGACTGGATCGCCGCCGACCAGTGGCTGCCGGTGCACGCCGAGGCGCCGGCGGCGCTGGAGCGGCTGGCCGGCAAGTTCAGCCTGCACGTGCTTTCCATGGCGTCGCCCTGGATGATCGAGCAGTCGCAGCAGAACGCCGGCGTCACCGAGCATTTTTCGGGTCTCATCTCGGCCGAGCCCGAGGGGCTCTACAAGCCCGGTCGCGCTGCCTACCAGTTGGGCGTCGACCGCATCGGCCTGCCCGGCGAGGCGATCGGCTTCGTTTCCGGCAATTCCTTCGACGTCATCGGCGCCAAGAACTTCGGCTATCCGTCGATCTGGGTCCGGCGCACGGGCCAGCCGCTGGACGAGCTGGGGCCCGAACCGGACCTGGTGGTGGGCGATCTGATGGCGATGGCCGACGCGCTCGGCGCCTAGCTTTCCAGTTCCGAATCCCAGTAGAGGAAATCGCGCCAGCTTTCATGCAGGTAGTTGGGCGGGAACTGGCGGCCGTTTTCCTGCAGTTCGAAGTTGGAGGGCTGGTCCGGGCGGCGGATCGGGAACATGCGGACTTCGCGCGGCATCCGATGGCCCTTCTTCAAGTTGCACGGCTCGCAAGCGGTGACCACGTTGTTCCAGCGCGTGCGGCCGCCGCGCGCGCGCGGCACCACGTGGTCGAAGGTCAGTCGTTCGGCCTGGAAGCGGCCGCCGCAGTACTGGCAGGAAAAGGCGTCCCGCAGGAAGACGTTGAACCGCGTGAAGGCCGGGCGCCGGTTCATCGGCACGTATTCCTTCAGCGCGATGACGCTGGGAAGGGTGAAGGCCTCGGACGGGCTGTGTACCTGGCGGTCGTACTCGGAGACCACGGTGACGCGGGAAAGAAACACGGCCTTGATCGAGTCCTGCCACGACCAGAGCGACAGCGGAAAATAGCTCAAGGGCCGGAAATCCGCGTTCAAGGCCAGGGCGGGGTAGTTGCTCAGGGACATGGGCCACCATATCTCTGCCAAATTCGCATCGAAGAATACACGATGTGGGACTCGCCGCAACACCCCGGGCCATGAAGCTTCCATGACGCCAGCCCGCCGGGCCACCAGCGCTTTGACATGGGGGGCCAAAGTCACCGATCATGGCGCCATGCGTTGGATCGCTTTCACAGTGTTGTTGTTGTCGATCGGCACCGCCCACATGGCGCGGGCGGACCATGTCACCGAGCACGTGGACAAAAAGGATGCCATCCGATTTGCGCAGGTGCTAATCCCGCGCCATGTGCCGGACATGGCCACGGTCCGCTTCGGCCCCACCGTCGCCGACCGCGACGGCCGGCGCGCGCTCTGGACGATCACCGGTATCGCCTATGACCCGGACGCAAGGGGCGATGCGGCCGAGCATGTCTTCGTCGCCAAGGTGCGTCTAATCTGCGACGATCCGGAGGATGAGTTGTGCTGGCGCCTGGAGCGTGTTGGTCTCGACTTCAAACCGGTATTCCGGCGAACCAAGTATTCGGATGAGAACGCTAGGCGGCGCGCCGACGAACAGAAAAAGAAAAAGAAGAACTGATCTCCAACGCCGATATCGGCGACAAACCAGGATACCCAACACCATGATGCACAGCGAAACCGCCATTGACGTCATCTACACCCATACCGAGGGCGAGCCGACCTGCATCGTGCCGGGCTGGGTGCCCTATCCCCAGGGCACGGATATCCTTGAAAAACGGCAGTTCCTGGAAAGCGAGTACGATTGGCTCCGGAAGGCGCTGACGCGCGAGCCGCGCGGTCACATGGATATGTTCGGCGTCTTCGTCACGCCGCCGTCCGGACCCGATACCGACGCCGGCATGATCTGGATGGACGGCGACCGCTTCGTCCACATGTGCGGTCATGGCACCATCGCTTTGTCCATGGCGCTGGTCGCCACCGGTCGACATCCGGAAGCCCAGGACGGCCCGACCACCATCCGCTACGAGACCACCGCCGGTCCGGTCACCGCCCAGGTGGGCCGCGAAAATGGCGAAATCGCCTGGACGAAGTTCGAGAACGTGCCCGGCTTCGTTGCCGCCGAGGATATTTCGGTGGACCTGCCGGGCCTGGGCGCGCTGAAAGCCGATGTCGCGTTCGGCGGCAATTATTTCGCCACCATCGATATCTCCAGCACGGACTTGAAGGTACGGCCGGAGAACGCCATGCAGTTGAAGGAACTGGGCCTCATGGCGCGCGAACAGATCAACGCCCAAGTCGATATCCAGCACCCGACCCAGAGCCATATCCAGGGCGTGCCCTTCGTCACCTTCTATCACGAGGGCGACCGGCCGGATTCCCTCTACCGCAACGTCCATGTGTTCAGTGACGGCAAGCTCGACCGTTCGCCCGGCGGCACCGGCACCACGGCCATGGTCGCCATGTTCGAGAACAAGGGCCAGGTGAAGATCGGCCAGCCCATCCGTTCCGAAGGTTTGCTGGGTTCGGGCCAGTTCGAGGGCGAGGCCATCGCCGAGACCACCATCGGCAACCAGCGGGCACTGCGCATCACCATCAAGGGCACGGCCAAGATCACCGGTACCGCGCGCTGGCTGATCGACCGCGACGATCCGGTCGGCGCCGGCTTCGTGATCGGCTGAGGCCTAAGCGAGACCGCCGCCGGCCAGTTTCTCCACGTCGATATTGAAGATGTCGGCCAGAAAATGCATGCCGGCGAGGATGCACTGGTCGTCGAGGCCGTGGCCGAGGCCCGGCCGCGACAGGGATTCGACCCGCAAGCCGGCGGCGCGCAGGTGTTGTTCCGCATGCGCCATGGCGTCGAACGGCAGGATATCATCGACCTCGCCGTGGCAGAGCATCACCGGCGGGCGTGACTTCAATTCCGTTTCCAGCAGGTCCTCGCCGACCAGCATGCCGGAATAGCCGATGATGCCGGCGATCGGCTCAGCCCGCCGAAGTGCCGTGTGCAGGCTGACCATGGTGCCCTGCGAGAAGCCGATCAGCACCAGGTCCTTCGGGCGCAAGCCGGCGGCGTTCAATTGCTGGTCGATGAACGCGTCCAGAATGGGGGCCGCCTTCTGGGCACCGGCCAGCCTGTTCTCGGGCGACATGTCGCCGAGTGAGAACCACTGGTAGGCGTCCCCGAATCCCGGCGGCGCCATGTCGAAGGGCTCCGGCGCGTTGGGGCTGAGGAAGCGTGCGTCCGGCAGGATTTTCTGGAAGTAGGGGGCGAGGTTGATGAGGTCGTTGCCGTCGGCGCCAACGCCGTGACAGAAGATGACGAGTTTTGCCGGCGCCACGCCGGTGGCGGGCTCGACGCTGGGGCCGGAAAGCTGCGGAAGGTCGTTCATGAGCGCGGATGCTCCTCAGGACAGGCGGGGTTCCAGTGGTAGCCGCAACGCATGCTATTGTCACGCCCAGCCATGACCGAAACGCCCTGACCGAATCGCCATGACCGAAATCACCCGCTTCGCCCCCAGTCCAACCGGTTTGCTGCACCTGGGCCATGCCCACTCGGCGCTATTCGCGGCCGCGCGCGGCGAGCGCTTCCTGGTCCGCATCGAGGATATCGACAGCGGCCGCTGCCGGCCCGAGTTCGAGGCCGCCATCCTGGAAGACCTGGCCTGGCTCGGCCTCGAATGGGATCAGCCGGTGCGCTGCCAGTCCGAGCACATGGACGACTACGCGGCGGCCCTCGGGACCCTCGACGTCCAAGGACTGCTTTATCCCTGCTTCTGCACCCGCGCCGATATCAAGCGCGAAATAACCGCCGCCGATGCCGCGCCGCACGGACCCGATGGGCCGCTCTATCCAGGCACTTGTCGTGGGTTGTCGGCGGGCGAACGCGAGGAACGCCGCGGCGCCGGCGAAGCCTTCGCGCTCAGGCTTGATATGGCGCGGGCGGTCGACGTCGCGGGCCCGCTTGAGTGGCTGGACCGCACCCGAGGTCGCCAGGAGGCACAACCCGATGCCTTCGGTGATGTCGTGCTGGCGCGCAAGGACACGCCGACCAGCTACCATCTCGCCGTCACCGTCGACGACGCTCTGCAGCAGGTCAGCCTGGTGACCCGCGGCCAGGACCTGTTCGAGGCCACGCACGTGCACCGGCTGCTGCAGGCGCTGCTGGGCCTGGTGGTGCCTGACTACGAGCATCATGACCTGGTCACCGACGCCGATGGCAAGCGCTTCGCCAAGCGCGACAAGGCGGCGACGTTGGCCGGTCTGCGCGCCGCCGGGCGAACATCGGAGGAGGTTCGCCAACTGGCCGGTCTCCCGGCGGAGCCCGCATTATGAAGGCGCGCGGCGCCGTTCTGATTGTTTTCATGGCCCTTGCGGCCGGCCCGGTCGTCGCGGATGGCATCCCTGCGGAGCTCTCGCCGGGCCCGGCGGTCCGCGTGGCCGACGTGGTCGATGGCGATACGGTGGTGCTGCGCGAGGCCGTCGACGGTGCCGATCAAGTCAGACTGGTCGGCATCCAGGCGCCGAAGCTGCCCCTAGGCCGCAAGGATTTTCCGACCTGGCCGCTGGCTGCCGCGGCCAAGCAGGCGCTGCTGAAGATCATCAACGGCAAGCGCTTGCGTCTGGCCTTCGGCGACGCCCGCATGGACCGCCACGGCCGGCACTTGGCGCACCTCTATGCCGACGATGGCACCTGGGTCCAGGGCGCCATGCTGCGGCTCGGCATGGCGCGGGTCTATTCCTTCGCCGACAACCGCCGGCTGGTCACGGTAATGCTGGACCTGGAACGCCAGGCCCGAATGGCGCGGCGCGGCATCTGGGGCCTCAGGTTCTATGCCGTGCGCGCGGCCGATGATCTGGACCGTCTGCAGCGCGACGTCGGCACCTTCCAGCTGATCAAGGGCCGCGTCACCGACGCGGCCAAGGTCAAGAGCCGGGTCTACCTGAACTTCGGCGAAAACTGGCGCGACGACTTCACCGTCTCGCTGGACGCCAAGGCACGGCGGCTGTTTTCGGATGCCGGCATGGACGCGCTGGCGCTCAAGGGACAGCACGTGCGCGTGCGCGGCTGGCTGAAGCGTCGCAACGGGCCACAGGTCGTGGTCAGCCATCCGGAACAGCTCGAGGTCCTGGATCGCTGAACAACGGCGATTGGCAGGCCCGGCCCGGCAGTTCTAAAGTAGGGGTTGATGGTGCAACGGAGCCCGCGCGAATGAGCATTTCCCGACGATCCGGCATGCTTCCGGCCCTGGCCTTGGTCCTTGGGCTGGCGCCGCTGGGTGCCTGCACCACCAACCCGGCCACCGGTCAGCAGGCCTTCACCGCCTTCATGTCGGAGGACGACGAACTGCGCGTCGGTGCCGAGGAGCATCCGAAAATCCTCGAGCAGATGGGCGGCGCCTACGAGGACAGGGCGCTGAGCGCTTACATCAACGCCATCGGCCAGCAGATGGCCGGGCTCTCGGAAAAACCCAGCCTGAAGTTCACTTTCACCGTGCTCAACGATCCGCAGGTCAATGCCTTCGCGTTGCCGGGCGGCTACATCTATGTCACCCGCGGCTTGCTTGCCCTGGCCGAGGACGAGGCCGAGATGGCCGGTGTCGTTGCGCACGAAATCGGCCACGTCACCGGCCGCCACACGGCGCAGCGCTACAGCCAGGCCATGGCCACCAACATCGGCCTGACCGCGGCCAGCATCCTCGCCGGCATCGCCGGCGTGGCCATCCCGCAGGGTGTCGGCCAAGCGGTCTCGTTCGGCGCCCAGGCCATCCTGCAGGGCTATTCCCGCGAACAGGAGCTGGAGGCGGACAAGCTCGGCGTGCGCTACATGACCCGCGCCGGCTATGACCCCAAGTCGCTGATCTCGTTTTTCGGCAAGATGTCGGCGCATACCCAGTTGGCCGCCAACCTGGACGGCCGCGAACGGCCCATCGAACACGACATCATGTCCAGCCATCCGCGCACGGCGGAACGCATTCAGCAGGCGATAAAGCTATCCGGTGCCGTTAAGTCGCCGGGCGCCAAGCGGGCGCGAAAGATTTATCTGGATCAGATCTCGGGCATGGTCTTCGGCGACGACACGGACGAGGGCTTCGTGCGTGGTCGTGCCTTCATCCACCCGGGCCTGAAATTTCGCTTCGAAGTGCCGGACGGCTTCATCCTGCGAAACTCGCCGACCCGGGTCGTCGCCAAGGGGCCGGAGGACAGCGTCATCCTGTTCACCGCCGAGGCCAAGGAGAAGGCCAAGCAGGTGCGCTCGATCCCGCGCTACCTGGCCAACGACTGGGCGCGGCAGCTGTCGCTGAGGGACGTGGAGGGTTTCCAGATCAATGGCCTGTCGGCGGCCACCGGATGGGCCCGGGTGAACACCGACGATGGCGAACGCGACCTGCGCCTGCTGGCTGTGCGCGCGTCGCCCGAGAGGATCTACCGGTTCACCTTCGTCACCCGCCCCGGCATGACCAACAAGCTGAACGAGCCGTTTCGCCGCACCACCTACAGCTTCCGCAATATCTCTGACAAGGAAGCTCGGGCCATCCATCCGCACCGCATGGCGCTGCGCACCGTGAAGACCGGCGACACCGCCGAAAAGCTCGCCGACGCCATGCCGCTTGGCAAGTTCAACCGGCAATGGTTCCGCGTGCTGAACGGCCTCGGCCCGAAGGAGGAAGTGACGCCGGGCCGGCGGGTCAAGGTGATCATCGAGTAACCGTGGTCGGCGCCCGCTCAGGCAACCTTCAACAGCTTCTCCAGCTTCTCGGTGGCCCTGTCGAAGTCGATCTTTTCCACCGCCGCTAGTTCGCTGGCCAGACGGTCGCGGGCCTGCTCGTAGATCTGGCGTTCGCTGAACGACTGATCTGGCTGGCCGACATTGCGGTGCAGGTCGCGGATGACCTCGGCGATGGAGACCGGATCGCCGGAATTGATCTTGGCCTCGTACTCCTGAGCCCGGCGGCTCCACATGGTGCGCTTGATGCGGGCCCGGCCCTTCAGCGTGGTGATGGCGGTGTCCATGCGCTTCCTGGTCGACAGCTTGCGCAGGCCGGAGCCTTCCACCTTGGCCACCGGGACGCGCAGCGTCATGCGGTCCTTGTCGAAGGAAATCACGAACAGCTTCAGCTTGTGTCCGGCGATCTCCTGGGTCTCCACGGCCGTTACCTTTCCGACGCCGTGGGTCGGGTAGACCACGAAATCGCCCGGCGTAAACATCAATTCCTTAGCCATCATCCACCTTGGTCGTTGTTGTCGTTCGCTCCCCCGGGGATTCGGCCCACCAGGGGATTTTGCACTGCGCGTCCAGGCGCGCGTCTGTCGGGTCATTGTGATCGCGGCGTCGCTATAGGCCGCAGTCTCTGCATTAATCAGCAATCAGTCGATAATTCGCATCCAGGTTACTGAAGACCAGACAACCAAAGACCGGCCGCGGCGGCCCCTCGCTGGGATTCGACAAGGCGCGGGTACACCCCGACCGGCTGCATACAATGTATCACAAAATCAGGGGCCGGAAAAGGCCGCCCAATGAAGGCCGGATGGATTGATTGGTGCCGGGCGGCGGGCGCCGCCGAAATCAGGAGCCGGCGCCCGGATTCTCGCTCAGCATCGGCGTCTTGTCGGCCTTGCCGTTCCATTCCTCGGCATCTGCCGGGCTTTCGCCCTTGCGCGAGATGTTGGGCCACACCTTGGCCAGGCGCGTGTTGACCTCGAGCCATTTCTCGATATTCGGCTCGGTATCAGGAACGATCGCCTCGGCCGGGCATTCCGGCTCGCAAACGCCGCAGTCGATGCATTCGTCGGGCTCGATGACGAGGAAGTTCTCGCCCTCGTAAAAGCAGTCCACGGGGCAAACTTCGACGCAGTCCTGGAATTTGCACTTAATGCAGTTCTCGGTCACCACGTAGGTCATCGTATTCTCCGTCTAATTAGCCCGGGGCGAGGGCCGAATTACCCCTCTACGGCCGCCTCCGTAACACAGGGATAAGGTGCCGGCAACCCTTGGGAATATGCGGTTTTGTCTTGCCTCGCGACGGCGGGCTGGCCACCCTCGCCGGCATCATGATGACGAACCCCGACCACCGCCTCGACTTCCCCGCTAGCGGGCGCAATGCCGACGCGATTCTGGGCGTCCTCGACCGGGTGCTACCTGCCCACGGCTGGGTGCTCGAGGTTGGCGCCGGGTCTGGCCAGCATGCGATTCATTTCCAGCGCGGCCTGCCTCGCCTGACCTGGCTGGCCAGCGACCCGGACCCGCGGCACCGCGAATCCATTGCGGCCTGGACGGCGCATGAAGGCCTCGATATGGCGCCGCCGGTCGACGTGGATGCCCGAGCACTGAAAGGTTGGGCGCTTCCCGTCGACGCGACACCGGTGACGGCCGTCGTCTCAATCAACATGATTCACATCGCGCCCTGGGATTGCTGTACTGGGCTGCTGGCCAACGCCGCCCGGCACCTAGGTGCGGGGGGCGTGCTCTACCTCTACGGGCCCTTCAAGGTCGGCGGCCAGCATACCGCCCCCTCCAACGCGGCGTTCGATCAAAGCCTGCGGGCCGAAGACCCGGCCTGGGGCGTGCGCAATCTCGACGATGTGGCTCTGGAGGCGCGGCGGCTCGGCTTTCAGCTGGCCGAAACCGTGGCCATGCCGGCGAATAATTTCTCGGTCGTCTTCAATCGAACCGTCTAGCGAACCTTCCACTTCCGACGGCCCTGCGCTAGATTGAGTGCTGCTGGAAACGGCAGTAAGGGGAGTGATGCACATGGTTTCATCCGGTTGGATCGTTTACGCGCTGGCGGCGTTGTTGGGGCTTCTGTTCTGGCGTCACGGCCTATTCAAGGGACTGGAGGCGCAGTTCCAAGCTGCGGATGACGAGCATCATCACGTGCACCGGGTTCTGCACAAGCATCCCCGGGGCGGCGCTTGGCCCGAATTCAAGCGCTGGATGGACGAAGAAGCCTGAGCGGGCGAAAAGACTCGCAGCGGCGGGAAGATGGGCGGTGCCTTGGGGATGGACGGCTACGACAGGAACTCGATCGACGCGGTATTGCGCGTGCTGCTGCTGACGCTTTACGCCGACCGGGTGAAAAAGCCGGAGGAAACAGCCGAGGTGCTGCGTCTGTTGCCTGAGCTTGCCATTTTTGCCGATGGCAAGTTGTTCGAAAAATTCCCCGACCTGGATACCCTGGTGGCCAAGCACGACGCCGAGGTGCAGGAGGCGTTGGACGCGTCATTGCTGTTGGCGTTCACGGCCGATGCGTTGGCCGCCATTGACGACCCGCTGCTCATCCCGTCGGTACTCGACGCCATGCGCGCCATCGCCCACGCCGACGAAGAATTCCACCATGCTGAACAGCACCTGATTGCCCAGGCCGAGCAACTCTGGGGTTTCGCCGCCGGCTGAGGCGCGTCAACTCCGGAACCAGTCGATCAGCCGTTCCAGGGCGCGGCGATCGCGCTTGGTCGGGCGGCCGCTGCCGGCCTCGCGCTCGGCTGGGGCCGGTTCCGCCGCCGGGGCTTCGGTCTCTGCGGCGACCGCCGGTGTCTCGGCGCCGATGTCGTCGTAGAGCAGTTTTGCCTCGCGGTAGGGGCCGCGGCGCTCGGCGAGATCGAGGACGCGGACGATGCGGATATCGCGCGCCTTGGGGAAGGTCAGCACGTCGCCGACGCGGACCGCCTGGTGGGCCTTGGCAATCTTGGTGTCGTTGAGCCGGAGCTTGCCCGATTTGACGAACGACGTTGCCTGGCTGCGGGTCTTGAAGAAGCGCGCGTGCCACAGCCACTTGTCGAGTCGCTGCGAGGTTTCGGCCGCCACTCCCGTTTTGGGCGCCGTCATCGGCGGGCCTTCTCCATCGTGCGCAGCACGGCGAACGGGGAATCGGACGGTTCCGGTTGCCGCTTTCGTCTTCGTGGCGGCGGTTTCTTGGCCTGGGGAGCCAGGTTCGCCAGCACCGCCGCCGTCTCCTCGGCGCCGGCGCCGAGGGCGGTCATCATCTCCGGCGATGGCGTGGTCTGGCCGGGTTCCTTCCAGGCAAGTGCCGCGAGGCGCTCCAGGATATCGATGCGCACCACCAAGGGGCCGGCCAGGCGGTAGCCGGCGGCGGCGACGACCGCTTCGGGAATACCGTCAGGCGGGGTCAGAGAGGCCCGCCCGGGCGGCGGCGTCCAGGCGGCATGTCCGTGATGGAGCGCCGTCAGCAGCGCGGACAGTGCGGCCGCCTTGGGTTTCAACATCGACGGCAGGAAGATGAAGTGGCGGCCGATGCGCAGCCCCAGCGCCTTCAGAGCCCGGCGATGATCGCGGCTGAGCGCGTCGACCTGCGTCGCGGCATCCGGCCGCGGCACCGAGCCCAGTCCCTCGCGGATCTGGAACAGCAGGCCCCGCGCGGCGCCGTCGAGGGGGATATCGTCGAGTTCGAGCAACGGGCCCAGACGGCGGGTGACCTCCGCCTCCAGCCAGCACTGCAAACGCTTCTTGAGGCGCTCCAGGTCGGTGGCTTCAACCAAGTCGAGGTCCAGTGCCTCGGCCCTGGGGGCGAGCACTCGCGCGCCGGCGGCGAGACGCCCGACCGCGGCGCCGCGCCAGAGGATACGCCGGCCGTTGTCGTCGAGGACGAAGGCATCGTCGCCCTCGGCCACGCAGGCGTCGACGCGGCGTCGCATCTCGCCTCTGAGGGCACGGCGGGCGGCATTCATGATGCTGCGCCCGGCACCGTGCCTAGCCGCGTCGGCGACCGCGCCGTCAGCGATGAATGTGAGGCCGTCCAACCGGCCCACGGGCTCGCCCTCGACGACGACTTCGCCGGATGCCTTGACGGCTGCCAGTAGGTCCGGTGTCTCGTCCAGCCGCTGCACCAGCCGCGCCGCGCGCCGGTCGACAAATCGATGGGTCAGGCGTTCGTGCAGCGCGTCCGACAGCCGGTCTTCGATGGCCCGCGTGCGTTCGCGCCAATGGCCGGCGTCGGCCAGCCAGTCGGCACGGAAGCTGACATAGGTCCAGGTGCGGATGGCGGCGATGCGGCCGACCAGGGCATCGATATCGCCGTCGTCCCGGTCGAGGCGCCCAACGTGGCCGGCAATCCAGTCGTCGGGCAGCCGTCCCGACGGCGACAGCAGATGGCCGTAAAGCTGCGCTAGCAGCCGGGCGTGGCCGTCGCTCAGCACGTTGCGGAAATCGGGCACCTGCGCGACGTCCCACAGCAGCCTGATCGTGCCGTGGTCGATGGCCGTCCGCGCCACTGCGCCGTCCTGGATCAGGCGCGCCAGCACCAGTTCGTCGTCGGCCTCGCGGGCGCGCACCAGTCCTCGACGATTGGGTGGCTGGCGCAGGCTGGCGCGGAGCGCGTCCAGCGACGAGAAATCAGGCCCCGGGTTGCGCCAGAAGATGGTCTTCAGAGCATCGAAGCGGTGCTCCTCGATGCGCTCCGCAAGCCCGTCTTCGATTCCGCCGGCGTCGGCCGTGGTGCCGAAGGTGCCGTCGTTCATGTAGCGCCCGGCGCGGCCCGCCGTCTGCGCCAGTTCGGCGGCACCCAGGGTGCGCTGGCGTCGGCCATCGAACTTCTCGAGGCCCGCGAAAGCAACATGATCCACGTCCATGTTGAGGCCCATGCCGATGGCGTCGGTGGCCACCAGATAGTCGACCTCGCCGGCCTGGTACATGGCCACCTGGGCGTTGCGCGTGCGCGGACTCAGCGCCCCCAGCACCACGGCGGCGCCGCCGCGCTGGCGGCGTACCAGTTCGGCCAGCTGGTAGACCCCCTGGGCGGAAAACGCGACCACGGCGGTCCGTGGCGCCAGGCGCGTGGTCTTGCGGTGGCCTGTGTGCTTCAGTGACGACAGCCGGGGCCGGGTCGTGAACTCGACGCCGGGCACGAGTTTCCGCAGCAGCGGGCGGATGGTGTCGGCGCCCATGAACATGGTTTCCGAGCGGCCGCGCAGGTTCAGCAGTCGGTCGGTGAAGACGTGCCCGCGGTCGGCGTCGGCGCACATTTGAATCTCGTCGATGGCGACGAACTCGAAGGGCCGGTCCAGCGGCATGGATTCGACGGTGCAGAGAAACCAGCGGGCGTCGGCCGGCAGGATTTTCTCCTCGCCGGTGATTAGCGCCACCGAACGCGCGCCCTTCAGCGCCACGGCGCGGTCATAGTTCTCGCGCGCCAGCAGCCGGAGCGGAAAGCCGATGACGCCCGTGGCGTGGCCCAGCAGGCGTTCCATGGCAAAATGGGTCTTGCCGGTGTTGGTGGGGCCGAGGACGGCGACGATGCGCGCGTCGTTCGGGGGGGAGTGAAGCGCCATGGCTCGACCATCGCCAAAGTTCCGGACGATTGCAAGCCGGGCCGATACCGGTGGCGATACCAGTTGCGGTAGTCGTGGCGGCTGTTCGGCGACTAGGCCGCCGGGTCGGTCTTGGCTGGCGTCAGGCGCTCCATCATGTGTTGGAAATCGTCACCTGCAGCCAGCAGGCAGCTGATGCCTGTCGGGTGGGTGACCATGATGGTGAAGCTGCCGCTGGTCGCCGCGTAGACCTCGACCAGGGTGCCGTTGGCGCCGAGGCCGGCGGCCACCGGCACCTCGTGGTAGCGGTCGGCCAGGCTGGCACGCATCTTCTGGGCCGCGCCGCAGGGCACGTTCTGGGCCGTCGCGGTCCAGGGGGCGGCCAGTAGGCCGAGCAGGGCCGCCGTGGCCAGTGTCAAAGTCAGAGATTTGCGTCGCATGTCGCGCTCCTCGTCATTGAGGACCGCCCGCCGCGGAGGCCGTGCCTCCCTCCGGTATTCCCAAGAGCGCGTTTCTTGATTTTATCCGCCGGCCCCTCCGCATGATCGGGCAGCCGTGCAGCCTGAAGCCTAGCGCCGAAAGGGTGAAGCGATGATTAACGCATTGCCGATTCTCAATCTGTCCTCCTCACGCCTTTGTGCCCCCGGATGAACTAGCGACGCCGCGCTTCGGCGGCTATGATGCCCCCATGAGCGACCCGCCGGCCAAACGCATCCTGGTGGTCGAGGACGACACCATGGTGTTGACCTTGATCTCGCGCATGCTCAGACGCGTCGGCTACGAGGTCTTCGAGACCATGCGTGCCGAACAGGCCATCGACGCGGTCTCCTCCACCGGGTTTGACGCCGTGCTGACCGATATCTTCATGCCCGGCGTCGGCGGCATCGAGGGCATCATGCGCATGCGCGCGTTGAAGCCCGACCTTCCCATCATCGCCATGTCCGCCGGGTTCGAAGACATGTCGGGGGATAAGGCCAGCGCGGCGGCGCTCAAGGTCGGCGCCACCGCGGTCATCGCCAAGCCAGTGGAGCGCGACGAATTGTACGAAATCCTGGCCCGGCATACGGGGCCGGTCGGGCCATCCGGCGGCAATGACTGACCCCGTGTCCGACGACGGTCCGCCGAAACGCCCGCCCCGCGTCGTCATCATCGAGGACGACGACACCATGCGTGAGATGATCGGCCACATGCTGGAGCGCGGCGGCTACAAGGTGGTCATGACGTCCCGCGCCGAGCACGCCATCGACCTCATCGCCGGCGTCCAGATGGACCTGGTGCTGACCGACATCTTCATGCCCGGCATGGGTGGCATCGAGGCCATTCAGCGCTTGCGCGAGAGCAATCCGGAACTCCCCATCATCGCCATGTCGGCTGGCTTCCAGGAGGTGTCCGGCGAGCATGCGACACGGGCGGCCATGAAAATGGGCGCCGTGGCCGTGGTCGACAAGCCGATCGCGCGGGACCAGCTGTTCCAGGTCATCGAAGACGTGCTTTCGGCGGACGCCGGGCCCGACGACGACGCGGCGACCTAGTTCCTTTCCTTGCCGTGCACCATGGGCACGAAGGCCACCGGCAGCACGTCGGTGATGCGGGTGCGGCCCTGCCGGTCCTTGACGATCAGGGTCAGGGTCTGGCGGTCGTGGGCACGGCCGATGGGAAGGATCATGCGGCCGCCCGGCTTCAACTGTTCGACCAGGGCCTCGGGGATGCGCTCGGGGGCGGCTGTCACCATGACGGCGTCGAAGGGCGCCTCGGCCGGCCATCCGGCGTAGCCGTCACCGATGCGCACGCGGATGTTGTCGTAGCCGAGTTGTCGGAATCGTTCCCTGGCCTGCAAACCCAGCGCCTCGACGATCTCGATGGTGAACACCTCGGCCACCAACTCCGCCAGAACCGCCGCCTGATAGCCCGACCCGGTGCCAATCTCCAGCACCCGCTCGTCGCCCTGAAGGTCCAGCATGTCGGTCATCAGGGCGACGATATAGGGCTGGCTGATGGTCTGGCCGTGGCCGATGGCGCGCGGCCGGTTGACGTAGGCGGCGACCTCGTCCCCCTCGGCCACGAACTCGTGGCGCGGCACCCGGCCGATGGCCTCCAGCACCGTGTCGGCGAAGGCGGCGCGGCCGGTCCAGCGCCGCGTCTCGCGGGCTTCCTCGCCGATGGTCTCGACCAGCCGCCGGCGCGCCTTGGCATATCTCTCGGCCTCGCTCATGGAGACAAGAGTGGCGCGAATCACGGTTTCCGGGCAAGGGGGGTTGCACGGAGCGGGTGATCGGCACATATGAAGGCCCGGAATGCCCCCGTGGGGGACGTTAATCGAGGGATTTCAACGCCATGACTGCCAACGCACCGGAAACCTTCAGCTTCCAGGCCGAAGTCGGGAAGCTTCTGCACATCGTCGCCCATTCGCTCTACAGCCAGAAAGAGATTTTTCTGCGCGAACTGATCTCCAACGCGTCGGACGCCTGCGACAAGCTGCGCTACGCCGCCCTCACCTCCCCCAAACTGATCGAGAGCGATCCCGAATTCCGCGTCGCCATCGCCGTCGACGCCAAGGCCAAGACCGTGACCGTGTCGGACAACGGTGTTGGCATGAGCCACGATGACATGGTGGACGCGCTCGGCACCATCGCGCGCTCCGGAACCCAGGCCTTCATGGACAACCTGAAGGCGGCCGCCGACGCCAAGGACAAGAAAGCCAAGAAGGGCGACGACGACGTGGCCCTGATCGGCCAGTTCGGCGTCGGTTTCTATTCCTCGTTCATGGTTGCCGATCGGGTCGAGGTGGTGAGCCGCCAGGCCGGCGCCGACGAGGCCTGGCGCTGGTCGTCGGACGGCCACGGCGAGTTCACCCTGGAGCCCGCCGAACGGGACGGCCGCGGCACCGACGTGGTGGTGCATCTCAGGAAGGAAGAGAAGGAATACCTGGAAGGCCAGCGCATCGAGACCATCGTGCGCACCTATTCGGACCACATCGGCATCCCGGTGGTGCTGCGGGCGACCAAGAAGGACGATGAAGACCGCACGCTGAACGCCGCCTCGGCGCTCTGGACCCGGGCCAAGAAGGACATCACGGCCGACCAGTACAAGGAATTCTACCACCACGTGGCGCACGCCTTCGACGACCCCTGGCTGACCGTCCACAACCGCATCGAAGGCGTGCTGAGCTACACCAACTTGCTGTTCATCCCGTCGACCCGGCCGTTCGACCTGTTCCATCCGGAGCGCAAGGGCCAGGTGAAGCTCTACGTGAAGCGGGTCTACATCTCGGACGAAGACACGGCGTTGCTGCCGAGCTATCTGCGCTTCGTCCGCGGCGTCGTCGATTCCGAGGATCTCGACCTCAACGTCAGCCGCGAGATGCTGCAGCTCAACCCGGCCGTGGCCAAGATCAAGACTGGTCTGACCAAGCGCCTGCTAGGCGAGTTGAAGAAGAAGGCGGATAAGGCGCCCGACGACTACGCCCCGTTCTGGGAGGCCTTCGGCCCGGTGCTGAAGGAAGGCCTCTACGAGGACCAGACCAACAGCGACCGGATTCTGGAAATCACGCGCTTCAGGTCGACCCATGGCGACGGCCTGACCAGCCTCGCCGAATACGTGGAGCGCATGAAGGACGGCCAGGAAACCATCTACTACATCACCGGCGAGGACGCCGAGCACGCCGCCCAGAGCCCGCAGCTGGAAGGTTTCCGGGCCAAGGGCATCGAGGTGCTCTACATGACCGACCCGGTGGATGAGTTCTGGATTCCGTCGGTCGGCCAGTATGCGGAAAAACCCTTCAAGTCGGCGACCCGCGGCGGCGCCGATCTCTCGAATGTGAAGAAGGACGGCGACGCCGACGACGCCAAGGCCGACGACAAGGCCAAGGACGAAAAGACGCCGAAGGGTTTCGATATCCTGGTGGGTAGCTTCAAGACCGTGCTCGGCGACGCGGTGAAGGATGTCCGCGCGTCGGACCGGCTGACTGATTCCGCCGTCTGCCTGGTCGCCGACGAGGGCGACATGGACATCCACCTGGAGCGGCTGCTGAAGCAGCACCAGCAGATGTCCGAAGCCACGCCGCGCATCCTGGAACTCAACCCCGGCCACGACCTGGTCAAGAAGCTGGCCAAGCTGGCCGACGACAAGACCGGCAAGGACCCGGTGCTCGACGATGCCGCTCATCTGCTGCTCGACCAGGCTCGCATCGTCGAGGGCGAACCCGTCCCCGACGTTCCCGCCTTCGCCCGGCGCATGGCCAGCCTGATGGCCCGGGGAATCGGTTAGCGGGGATCAGTTAGGAAGGATCGGTTAGCCATCAGCCCGGTCGGCGCGCCAGCGCTGAGCCGCGTCGGTCGGCGTCAGCCCCTCGACGTTGACCAGCACGTCCATCTCGGTGATGCCCGAGAGGCCAATACGGATGCGTTCGAACGCGGCCATCAGGTCCGCCGGTGCCGTGTCGGCGAAGGCCTTGTTGGCGCTCAGCCAGGCGGTGTCGGGTCCGCCCATGTGGGCTTCGGGCTCGTCCAGCCGGCGCATCTCGACGACCGTGTTGAGGAAATGCGGCTGCCACAGCGTGGTCGTGAACCAAATGCCGTCGGCGCACTTGGCCTTCACGCCCTCCGACCATTCCTCATCGCCATCAAGCCGCGTGAAGGTATAACCGGCGTCGCTCAGGCCGTAGGCATCCATGCACACCTCCGCCCGGTCGCAGATGGCGATGGCGCCGCGCGGTGCCAGGATGCCGCGGTCCATGTGTTCCGCGACCTCCGGCTTGGCAAGGTCGGCGACGGTGCCGACGGCATCGGCCGGCACGCACGCCGGCACCGCCCAGAACCCGCCGCCGCCGTCGAACACCGGCGTGATCAGGGCCAGCTTGTCCTGTACCGGCTCGTAGAACGGCTGGTGCAGGTGCGGCAGCCAACTCGCGATCATGAACTGCAGGTCGCCGGCGGCGAGGCGCGGGTAGAGTTCGGCGTGGGCACCCTGGTGCAACACCACCTCGTGCCCGGCGGCCTCGATCTCCGCCGCGACGACCCGCGCCGCGACCTCGTAGAAGCTGTGGTGCAGGCAGCCGAGATGGACCTTCATTGCGCGGGGCGTCTCAGCCGGTGATGCGGAACACCGGTACCGCCAAGTCGTCGTCCAGGCGGTCGAAGTCGACCTCCACCTGCTGGCCGACGGCGATGGCGTCGAGATCATCGGTGATCAGGCGGCCGAGTACGCGGGCGCCCTCTTCGAGCGTCACCGAGCCCACCGCGTAGGGCACCTGGTCTGCGAAGAACGGGTCGGACGGGACGCGGCAGATGGTGAAGGAATAGATTTCGCCCTTACCGGAAGATGCCACCCATTCGACACTGGTCTCGTCGATGTCCTTGGTCAGGCCGCGCGAGTAGAGGAAGCTCTGGCCGGTCTTGCCGCAGCGCTGGATCATCAGTTTGCCGTCGTTGGCGCCTTCCCAGAAGGGGGCGCTGTCCAAATCGTTCTCGGGCCGGGGTCCTTCATAGGTCATTCGATTTCTCCTCAGCCCTTGTCGTTTGAAAGAACGAGCGTCGCACCGGACGCCAGCACGCCGCCGGTGCCGTGGCAGACTGCGTGCACCAGACCGTCCTGCTGGCGCTCGCCGGCGTCGCCGCGCAGCTGCCGCGTCGCTTCGATGATGGTGAAGATGCCGTACATGCCGGGATGGCAGTAACTGAGGCCGCCGCCGTTGGTGTTGACCGGGAACTCGCCACCCGGGCCGATGCGTCCGCCGGCGACGAAGTCCTTGCCCTCGCCGGGCTTGCAAAGCCCGATGGCTTCCAGGCTCAGCAACACGGTGATGGTGAAGCTGTCGTAGATCATCGCCAGGTCCATGTCGGCGGCGGTGCGCCCGGCCATGGCATAGGCGCGTGTCGACGATTCCCTGGCGACGTCGAGCCGCGCCATGTCCGGCATGTAGTTGATGCAGTAGTGGCTGGTGCATTCGCCATGACCAAGCACGTTGATGGGCTTGGTTTTCAAGTCCTTGGCGCGCTCCGCCGTGGTCATCACCACGGCGCCGCCGCCGTCGGTGATCAGGCAGCAGTCGAAGCGGCCCAAGGGATCGCAGATGCCGGGCGCGCCCAGCACGTCATCGACAGTCATCGGATCGCGGAAGGCGGCGTTATCGTTCATGGCCGCCCAGGCGCGCGTGCTTACAGCGATCTCGGCCAGGGTCTCGCGGGTGGTGCCGAACTCGGCCATGTGGCGCTGCGCCGCCATGGCGTAGCCGCCGACCGGGGTGGGCAGACCGGCGACGCGCTCGAACTGTTGCGTATAGAGGGCGCGGCGGCCGCCGAGCTTGCGGCTACTCTCGGATTTCTGCAGCGAGCCGTAGAGGATCAGCACGGTGTCGCAGATGCCGGCGCGGATCATCTCCGCTGCGTGCCCGGCGTGGACCACGAAGGCGGAACCGCCGGTGTTCGTGTTATCGAGATACTTGAGGTCGTGCAGTCCCAGGTATTCGGCCATCTGCAGCGTCGCCATGGCGCCCGGCGCCGGGCTTTCGGCCATGCCCCAGAAGCCGGCGACGCAAAGGCCGTCCACGTCGCTCAAAGCCAGACCGGCCTCGCCCAACGCTTCCAGCGCGCAGTCCCGCTGCATGCCCAGGATGGTAGTGCCGGGCATCGCGCGCCCGCGTTCGTGCAGGGGAACGTCGGCGACGCCGACGATGACGGGGTCTCTACTCATGGGTGGTTGCTCCTAGGTGGATTTTCGGTTGGCCACGGCGTCGGCGAGGACGCAGAGGATTTCGAACATCAGGGTGGCGCCGACCAGGGCCGTGTTGCCGCTGGGATCGAACGGCGGCGCAACCTCCACGACATCGCCGCCGATCAGGTTGAGGCCCGCCAGCTCGCGGATCATCAGGATGCCCTCCAGCGACGTCATGCCGCCGACCTCGGGCGTGCCGGTGCCGGGGGCGTAGACCGGATCCAGGCCGTCCACGTCGAAGGTGATGTAGGTCGGGCCGGTGCCGACGATCTCTTTCGCCTCGTCGATGACGGACTTGTAGCCGCGTTTGTAGAACTCCTCCATGTAGACCACGCGCATGCCTGAATCGTGACTGAACTTCCAGACGTCGCGATCGTTGAGGCCGCCGCGGATGCCGATCTGCACGGTCCGCTTGGGGTCAAGCAGGCCTTCCTCGACGGCGCGCGAGAACGGCGCCCCATGGTGAAACTTGGAGCCCAAGTGCCCCTCGCCGGTATCACAGTGGGCGTCGAAGTGAACCATGCCGATGGGGCCGTCCTTGGCGATGGCGCGGAAAATGGGCAGTGTGATTGAGTGGTCGCCGCCGGCGGAAAGTGGCAGGGCGCCGGCGCCGTGCACGACGTCGAAGAACTCGGTGATCTGTTCCAGGCTCTTTTCCAGGTGGTAGGGGTCGCGCACCCAGGCATCACCGACGTCGCCGATCTTGGCCAGCTCCCAGGGTGCTATGCCATTGGCCTGGTTGATCATGCGCATCAGCGACGACGAGTTCCTGATTTCGCGCGGACCATGGCGCGCGCCCGGCCGGTTGGTCACGCCGCCGTCAAACGGAACGCCGCAAAGCGCGATGTCGAGCCCCGCCGGGTCGTCCTGGTAGTCGGCCCGCATGAAGGTGGCGATACCGGTGTAGCGCGGATGGCGCTTCCGGTCGGCGAACTCCGCCGCTTGGTCGTGATCGGCGTCGTTCATGTGTCCTTCGCTTTCACGTTTTCGGCCATACTTTCGGCTCGGGCCAGCACCGCGTGCAGCAGGACCTGGCAGCCGGCGGTGCAGTCTTCGGGCGTGGCGTTCTCGATCTCGTTGTGGCTGATGCCGTCCTCGCAGGGGACGAAGACCATGCCCGTGGGTGCCAGACCGGATACGTAGACGGCGTCGTGGCCGGCGCCGGAGACGATGTCCCGATGGCTCAGGCCGGCCGCCACGGCGCCTTCGCGCACCGCCTCGACACAGGCGGCGTCGAACGGCGTCGGCGGGAAGTACCAGATGTCATCGACCTTGACGTCGATACCGCGGTCGACTGCTAAATTGTCGCAGAATTCCTTGAACTCCGCATCCATGGCCGAGAGGATTTCGTCGTCCGGGTGGCGCAGGTCGACGGTCAGCATGACGCTGCCCGGGATGACGTTGCGCGAGTTCGGATGCACTTGCATCATGCCGACGGTGGCGCACGCGTTGGGCAGGTGCAGGTGGCCGATGCGGTTGACCTCGGCGACGATCCAACTGGCTGCCACCAGGGCATCCTTGCGGCGTTCCATGGGCGTCGGGCCGGCGTGGCTTTCGACGCCGGTGATGTTGACCTCGTACCAGCGCTGGCCCTGCGCAGCAGTGACCACGCCGATGGTTTTCTCGTCCTCCTCCAGGATCGGACCCTGTTCGATGTGCAGTTCGAAATAGGCGCCGATGGGATGGTCGCCTGGCGTCTGATCGCCGGCGTAACCGATGCGTTCCAGTTCTTCGCCCATGACCAGGCCGTCCAGGTCGGCCTTGGCCTTGGTCTCGGCCATATCGAAGATGCCGGCGAACACGCCCGAGCCCATCATGGCCGGTGGATAGCGCGAACCTTCCTCGTTGGTCCAGCAGGCGACCTCGATCGCCGGCGCTACCTCGACGCCGGCATCGTTGAGGGTGCGCACCACCTCCAGGCCCGCCAGCACGCCCAAGACGCCGTCGAAGCGGCCGCCGGTGGGCTGGGTGTCCAGGTGCGAACCCATCATCACCGGCGCCAGACTGTCGTCGGTGCCCGGGCGCCGCGCGAAGATATTGCCGATGGCGTCCACGGTGATGGTCATGCCGGCGGCCTCGCACCAGCCGACAAACAGGTCGCGGCCTTGCTTGTCGAGATCGGTCAGGGTCAGCCGGCAGTTGCCACCCTTCGGCGTGGAGCCGATTTCGGCCATCTCCATCAGCGAACGCCACAGGCGGTCGCCGTCGACGCGAATGTTCTGCATGGGTCCTCCCCAGAAGGCTCAGGGGCGGGACGTCGTTGCGGTCCCTTTCTTGCCGCCTATGTTCGCGCAGCGGCGCCGCCGGTTCAAGCAGCGTCGCGGGTCGCGGTGGCGCGTACCCTCTGCTGCGCCATGTCCTGGGCGACGTCCAGCGTCGAACGGTCCTTGGCCCCTGCGCGCTCCAACACATCCAGGGTGATGCCGGCGATGCGTTCGCAGTCCGTCAGCACCCGCGCCGCTTCGTAGTCCGGTCCCTCATGCGCCAGGTCGATGACGCCGCCGGCGTTGGCGACGATGTCCGGTACCCAGACGATGCCGGCACGGGTCAGCGCCGCTGCCGCGTGATCGTCGGCCAACTGGTTGTTAGCACCGCCGGCGATGACCGGCGCGCCGAGGTCCGCGACCCCGTCGCCATCGATGATGCCGCCGAGGGCGCAGGGCGCGAACACGTCCGCCGCCAGGGCGTGGATGGCGTCAGGTGCGATGACGTCGGCATCCCAGCGTTCCGCCGCCAAGCGTGCGCGCCCGCCGTCCACATCGGCGACGCTCAGCCGGGCGCCGGCCTCGGCCAGGTATCCGGCGAGCCGCCAGCCGACGTTGCCGAGGCCCTGCACGGCCACGTGGATACCGCCAAGGTCGCCGCCGAAACGATGACGCACGGCCGCTTGCAGGGCCTGGAAGACGCCATAGGCGGTGGCCGGCGTCGGGTCGCCCCGGGCGTCGGCCATGCCGCGGGCGTAGGGACTGGTGCGGCGAATGACCGCCATGTCGGCGACGGTGGTGCCGACGTCCTCGGCCATCTGGTAGAGCCCGCCGAGTTCATTGAGGGCACGGCCGAGGGCGGCCAGCAGGGCCGGTGTCTTGTCGGTGGCCGGATCGCCGATGACCACCGACTTGCCGCCGCCGAAGGGCAGTTCGCAGATGGCGGTCTTCAGGGTCATGGCGCGGGACAGCCGGAGCGCGTCGTCGCGCGCCGCGTCGAGGCTGGCGTAGGGCATCATGCGACAGCCACCGACAGCGGGCCCGCGCACGGTCGAGTGCACGGCGATAATGGCCTTCAGGCCGCTCGCCGCGTCATGGACATGGACTAGGCGCTCGTGGGCATCGAACCCGGCGGTGTCGAACATTGTGATCTCCTTCCGCCCGATGGCGGGGATGTGATTGAATTCAATGAATGAATCATCCCATGGTCCGCACCGAATGTGGCACGGAAGAGAGTCCCTCCCGATGCATTTCAGCCGTGCCAACAGGCTCCCCACCGAATATTATTCGGTGGGCATGAGGAACGGAGAATTACGATCATGGACGCCGACGAACGGCTCGACCGGACCGATATCCGCATCCTGGCGGCGCTGCAGACAGAGGGCCGGCTGACCAACAAGGCGCTGGCGGAGCGTATCGCCCTGTCGCCATCGGCCTGCCTGGAGCGGGTGCGGCGACTGGAGGCGGCGGGGGTGGTCAGCGGCTATCGTGCCATCCTCGATCTGACCCGCGTCGGTGCGCACCTGGAGGTCTTCGCCGAGGTCACCCTGGAGGGGCTGTCGCAGACGGATAAGGAGGCCTTCGAGCAGGCCGTGCGGGCGGCTCCCGAGGTGGTCAGCGCCGACGCCGTCGGCGGCGACCGGGACTACGTCCTGCGCTTCCTGGTGCGCGATCTCGCGGCCTACGAGGCGGCGAGCCAGCGCCTGCTGGACGGCGGCCTCGGCATCAAGCAGTTAATGAGCAGTTTCGTCATCCGCCGCATCAAGCCGGACTCACCGCCAGCACTGGAAGACTTGACCGGCATCGGGCGTTGAAAGTATCTGACAGCCGTCGGCAGGGCGTGCTAGTTATGCCGCCAGATTGATCAATCCGAAGGGGGTAGAAGCACCATGCGATTCCTGAAATCTACGGCGCTGGTCGTATTCGTCGGCCTAAGTTCCATGGCTCTGCTCGCCGCCTGCTCGCCCGAGGTCGGCAGCAAGGAATGGTGCGAGGATATGAAGAAGAAGGACAAGGGCAGTTGGACCGCCAACGAGGCCAAGGACTTCGCCAAGAGCTGCATCCTCTAGGCTGACACCGGCAATCTGGAATATGGAAACGGCCTCCGAGGGATCGGGGGCCGTTTCTGATTCCATCGGGAAGCGGCGGTCTAGAGGTCCAGCTTTGCCGCGCCCAGGATGCGGCCGTTGCGCAGCGACTGCACCAGCACGGCGCAACCGTCGCGGCCGTCGGCCGCCATTTGAGCGTTGCTGACGTCGAGTTTCAGCGTCGAACCGCGCCAGGTGCCGATGCGCTTCATCTGCCGAACCACGTTGTGGTAGGCGAGGGTCTTGCCGGCGTTCTCGCCACGCTTGATCTTGGTTTCGTGTTCACGGTCAAAGACGACCAGCCAGACCGCGGCATCATCGTGGGATGATGCGCCCGGCACGGTGACTTTGAAGCCGTCGCCCTGGCGATCGAGCCTGACGTCGACGCGTTTGGCGCCCTGCAGTTCCTGGATGACCTTCTCGACTTCATCATGGCTGGAGCCGGTGGCGTGGGTCATGCCCTGGATCACCATCTGCGGCGTGTAGACGTAGCCCATGCCGAAGTTGACCGCGTAGTCCCGCTGCCGGTCGGTGTGTTTCGGGTTGGCGAAGGGGTCCTTCCAGCCGATGTAGTCCCAGTAGTCCACGTGCAGCGAGAGCGCCAGGATATCGTCACGCTTGGACAACTCGCCGAGGTAGGTGTCCGCCGGCGGGCAGGAAGAGCAGCCTTGCGAGGTGTAGAGCTCGATCACGGTCAGCGGCTTCTTGGCGACCTCGGCGTCGGCGGACGTCGCGGCGAGCGACGCGGCGCCGAGCGACAGCCCGAAAGCCAACGCGAGGCCAACGAAGTGGCCGGATTTCCATAAAATCGTCATGGCCTTTCTCTTACGCCTTTCGGCGCGTCACGGCCAATCACATGGGGGTGAAAGGATTGAGAAGGGATAGAGCCTTGAAAAGAAAGAATGTTCCGGATCCCGGCGTTAACCGGGTTCCGGATACATTAGTGTTTTGTCAGAGCTCAGGCTGCGTCCTTCAGGTTTTTCAACACGAACTGCAGGATGCCGCCGGCGAGGTAGTAGTCGACCTCGTCCACGGTATCGATGCGGCACAGCACGGGCACCTGTTCCGACGACCCGTCCACCCGGCGGACGGTCAGCGTCAGGTCCATGCGCGGCGTGATGCCGTCGCCGAGCCCGGTGATGTCGAAGGTCTCGGTGCCGTCCAGCTTCAGGCTTTCCCGGTTCACGCCGTCCTTGAAGGTCAGCGGCAGCACGCCCATGCCGACCAGGTTGGAACGGTGGATGCGCTCGAAGCTTTCGACGATGACGGCCTTGGCGCCGAGCAATCGCGTGCCCTTGGCGGCCCAGTCGCGAGACGACCCGGTGCCATATTCGGAGCCGCCGATGACGATGAGCGGCGTATCGTCCTCGCGGTACTTCATGGCCGCTTCGTACATGGACATGACCTCGCCCGAGGGCTGCAGCGTGGTCCAGCCGCCTTCGGTGCCAGGCGCCATCTCGTTCTTGATGCGGATGTTGGCGAAGGTGCCGCGCATCATCACTTCGTGGTTGCCGCGCCGGGCGCCATAGGAATTGAACTCGTTGGGCCGCACCTGGTGGCTCAGCAGGTATTCGCCGGCCGGTCCGTCCTTCATGATCGAGCCGGCGGGCGAGATGTGGTCGGTGGTGATGGAGGCCCCCAGGATGGCTAGCGGCCGGGCCCCGATGACATCGGCGGCCTCGCCGGCCTGGGCGTCGTCGGCGGCGAAGAACGGCGGGTGCTGGATGTAGGTCGAGCCCGGCGACCAGTTGTAGGTCAGCCCGCCCGAGGTCTTGATGTCGCGCCAGTTCTGCTCGCCTTCGAACACGTTGGCATAGCGGTCGCGGTACATGTCCGGCGACATCACCTCGGCGATGTAGTCGGCGACCTCCTGGTTGGTCGGCCAGACGTCCTTGAGATAGACATCGTTGCCGTCCGCGTCCTGGCCCAGCGGGTCATTCTTGAGGTCCACGTTCATGTTGCCGGCCAGCGCGTAGGCCACCACCAGCGGCGGCGAGGCCAGGTAGTTGGCGCGGGTCAGCGGATGCACCCGGCCCTCGAAATTGCGGTTGCCCGACAGCACGGCGGTGACCGCCAGGTCGCCCTCGCGCACCGCGTCCTCGATTTCCTCGGCCAGCATGCCGGAGTTGCCGATGCAGGTGGTGCAGCCGTAGCCGACCAGGTTGTAGCCGATGGCGTCCATATGCTCGGTCAGCCCGCCCGCGTCCATGTAGTCGGTGACCACCTGGCTTCCGGGCGCGAACGAGGTCTTGACCCAGGGCTTCGGCTTCAGGCCCAGCTCGTTGGCCTTCTTGGCCACCAGCCCGGCGGCGACCAGCACGTTCGGGTTCGACGTGTTGGTGCAGCTGGTGATGGCGGCGATCATGACGGCGCCGTCCTCGATTTCGAAGTCGTGGTTCTCGACGGCCTGGCTCTTCGCCTCGGCGCGGCCGGCGATTTCCTTGAAGCCGTCCTTGAAGGCCTTGGAGGCCGCCGACAGCGTGATCCGGTCCTGCGGCCGCTTGGGCCCGGCGATGGAGGGTTCGACGTCGTCGAGGCTGAGTTCCAGCGCCGCCGTGAATTCTGGCTGGGCCGTGCCGGCGCCGCGCCACATGCCCTGCGCCTTGGCATAGGCCTCGACCAAGGCGACACGCTCGGGATCACGCCCGGTGAAGGACAGGTAATCGAGGGTCGGCTGGCTGATCGGGAAGAAGCCGCAGGTGGCGCCGTACTCGGGTGCCATGTTGGCGATGGTCGCCTGGTCGGCGAGGGTCAATGTATCCAGGCCGTCGCCGTAGAATTCGACGAACTTGCCGACCACGCCCTGCTTGCGCAGCATCTCGACCACGGTCAGCACCAGATCGGTGGCGGTGGTGCCTTCCGTCATCCTGCCGTCCAGTTTGAATCCGACCACCTCGGGAATAAGCATCGACACCGGTTGGCCCAGCATCACCGCCTCGGCCTCGATGCCGCCGACGCCCCAGCCCAGCACGGCCAGGCCGTTGACCATGGTGGTGTGGCTGTCCGTGCCGACCACGGTGTCCGGGAAGGCCAGCGTCTTGCCGTCCTCTTCCGCGGTCCAGATGGTCTGCGCCAGGTATTCCAGGTTGACCTGATGGCAGATGCCGGTGCCCGGCGGCACGACGCGGAAATTGTCGAACGCGCCCTGGCCCCATTTGAGGAATTCGTAGCGTTCCTTGTTGCGCTCGAATTCGATCTCCACGTTGCGACCGAAGGCCTCGTCGTCGCCCGAATGCACGACAGTCAGCGAGTGGTCGATGACCAGGTCGACTGGCGACAGCGGGTTGATCTTCTTGGCGTCGCCGCCCATGGCGGTCATGGCATCGCGCATGGATGCCAGGTCCACCACGGCCGGCACGCCGGTGAAGTCCTGCATCAGCACGCGGGCGGGTCGGTAGGCGATCTCGTGGTTCGACGTCTTGGTGTTGGCCCAGGCTGCCAGGGCCTTGATGTCGTCGGTGGTTACCGTGCGTCCGTCTTCGCGGCGCAGCAGGTTCTCCATCAGCACCTTCAGCGTGTACGGCAGGCGCGAGACGGGACCGACGCCGGCGGCCTCGGCAGCTTCCAGCGAGAAATAATCGTAGCTCCGCCCGCCGACGTCGAGGGTGCGGCGGGTGTTCAGGGTGTCTTGACCGGTGAGTGACAACGATCGAGCCCTCCTCGGGCGGATATCAAGGGGTTCCGGGGCCGCCCCTGGGAGGCGGTGGTTGGCCGAATTTAGTCCTTTTCGCCGGCTTGTCCATGCCAAGCGCGCGCCACCTGACGACGGCCACCCGACGAAATTCGACAGAATGTATTCTGAATAACAGTCAGCGCCGGTGATTTCGGACACGTTCCAGCCGTCGACGAGGCTAGGAAGGCTTTAACGGGGACCCGAACACATGCACGAAACCCGGCAAACACCGCTGAACGGATCGACCGTGGCACCGCCCACGCGTTCGCTCGCTGCACTTGCAATCGACGGCGATTTGAATTGGGCTGGCAATCCGTCACCGCCCCGATTTCGGGTGCCGAGGGGTGCGAGGCCGAAAATGGTCGATCCCGATCGTATGCGTGAAATCGCCGCCTGGTCGCGCGGCCTGGAAGCCGACGCCTTCCGGCGCGCCTGCGCCGGCGTCAGCGAACGCCACTACGCCAAGGGGGCGACCATCATCGAGGAGCAACTGCCTTTCGACGCCTGGGTCGGTGTCGCCAGCGGCCTGGTCAAGCTGCGCTCGCTGTCTGTGGACGGCAAGGAAGTCACCTTCGCCGGTATCCATGCCGGCGGCTGGTTCGGCGAGGGCTCGGTGCTGAAGGGCGAGAAACGCCAGTACGAGGTCGTGGCCCTGCGCCCGACCACGGTGGCGCTATTGGACCGGGAGACCTTCATGTGGCTGTTCGATCACAGTGCCGCCTTCAGCCGTTTCCTGGTCCGACAGTTGAACGAGCGCGTCGGTTTCTTCATCGGCCTGGTCGAAAATGACCGTATGCAGGACCCGCTGTCGCGGGTCGCGGGCGCCCTCGCGTCGATGATGAACCCGGTGCTCTATCCCGATGTCGGTCAGCACTTGAAAATCACGCAGGAAGAGGTCGGGCAACTGGCGGGTCTTTCGCGCCCGGTCGCCAACCGTTCCCTTAAGCAGTTGGAGGAACGCGGCATTCTGCGCTGCGAATATGGCGGCGTGACGGTCAGTGACTTGGAGGCGCTGACGGCTTTGTGATCGATAGGCCCGCCCACGCCGATGGTCGGCGATGCGGCGCGCCGGGGCCGGAGCCCGGCCTTCGACCGCCCGTTCACCACAGACTCTAAAGGCTGAATTTGTCTTGAGAAATTCCGTTCCATCTGCTTCCTTTCCACCGCATCTTGTGCAGGGAACCTCGACCAGGACCGCGAAACGCGGCGATGGGGTCGACCAGGGAGATAAATATATGGACGGCGGTACGTCAGGCGCCGGCGCGCTCGACACGTTTCCCAAACTGCTTCTCGACAATGCGCATCGCATCGGCGATCGGCCGGCGATCCGCGAGAAGGACTACGGAATCTGGCAGACCTGGTCCTGGGCCGAGGCGGCCGAGGAGGTCAAGGCCATGGCGGCGGGACTGGCCGCCATGGGCTTCAAGCGCGGCGACCGGCTGTCCATCGTCGGCGACAATCGGCCGCCGCTTTACTGGTCCATGGTGGCGTCGCAGATGCTCGGCGGCGAGCCGGTGCCCATGTACCAAGACGCCGTGGCCGACGAGATGCAGTTCGTGCTGGAGCACGCCGAGGCGCGCTTCGCCATCGTCGAGGACCAGGAACAGACCGACAAGCTGATGGAGGTCATGGACCGCTGCCCGACGCTGGAGACCATCATCTTCAACGACTCCCGCGGCATGCGCAATTATACCCAGCCCTTCCTGTCGTCCATGGACGCGTTAAAGGCCAAGGGGCGGGAATATCTGAAGGCCAATCCGGGAGCGCTCGACGACGCGATCACCCAAGGCTCGGGTAACGACGTCGCCATCATGCTCTATACCTCCGGCACCACGGGCCAGCCCAAGGGTGTGATGCTGAGCCACGAGAACCTGATCGTCACCGCGCGCAACGGTGCTGAATGGGACGGCCTGAGCGAAAAGGATGAGATCCTCGCCTATCTGCCCATGGCCTGGGTTGGTGACCACCTATTCTCATTCGCCCAGGCGTATGTGGCCGGTTTCTGTGTTAGCTGCCCGGAAAGCTCGGAAACAGTGCTGGCTGATTTGAAAGAGGTCGGCCCGACCTACTTCTTCGCGCCACCGCGCATCTTCGAGAACATCCTGACCCAGGTTTCCATCCGCATCGAGGACGCCAGCCGCTTCAACCGCTGGCTCTACGAGACCTTCATGAGCGTGGCGCGAAGGGTCGGCATGGACATCCTGGACGGTAAGCCGGTCGCTAGCGGCGACCGCTTTCTCTATTGGCTGGGCGACCTGCTGGTCTACGGGCCGCTGAAGAACGAGCTCGGATTTTCGCGGTTCCACGTGGCCTACACGGCGGGCGAGGCCATCGGTCCCGATATCTTCGCGTTCTTCCGTTCGTTGGGCATCAACATCAAGCAGCTTTACGGCTCCACCGAGGCTTCGGTCTACATCGCCATGCACAAGGACGGTGCGGTGAAGCCGGACACCGTCGGCGTGCCGGGGACCGACGTGGAATTGAAGATCACCGATGCCGGCGAGGTCATGTTCAAGAGCCCCGGCGTCTTCAAGGCCTACTACAAAAATGACGAGGCGACGGCCGAAACCAAGACCGATGACGGCTGGGTGCACACCGGCGATGCCGGTGTCATCGACGCGGACGGTCAGTTGAAGATCATCGACCGGGCCAAGGATGTGGGCAAGCTGAACGACGGTACCATGTTCGCGCCCAAATACATCGAGAACAAACTGAAGTTCTTCCCCTACATTCGCGAGGCCGTGGCCTTCGGTAGCGGCTATGACTATACCGCGGCGTTCATCAACATCGACCTGGAGGCCGTCGGCAACTGGGCCGAGAAACAAGGCCTGGCGTATTCCGGCTACACCGATCTGGCGGCCCAGGAACAGGTCTATGATCTGGTCATCGATTGTGTGAACCAGGTCAATGTAGACCTGGCCGGCGACGCGGCGCTTGGCGGATCACAGATCAAGCGCTTCCTGATCCTGCACAAGGAGCTGGAAGCGGATGACGGTGAGCTGACGCGGACACGGAAAGTCCGGCGCAGCTTCGTCAACGACAAGTACGGCGACCTCATCCAGGCCCTCTATTCCGACATCGATCATTGCATCATCGATGCCGAGGTGACCTTCGAGGACGGCCGCAAGGGCCACATCAAGGCCGACGTTAAAATCCGCGACGCCGTGGTCAAGCCGGTGACGCAGCAAGCGGAGGCGGCGGAATAGCATGCCCGACGGAACAGCCATCGAAACCCCGGCCCGCGTCTTCGGCGACGTCATCCTGGACGTCGCCAACGTCAGCATCGCGTTCGGCGGTGTGCGCGCTCTCGACTCGGTCAGTTTTTCGGTGCGCGAGCACGAAGTGTTCGCCATCATCGGTCCCAACGGGGCCGGCAAGTCGTCCATGCTCAACTGCATCAACGGATTCTACAAGCCGACCGAGGGCACCATCACCTTCAAAGGCGAGAGCCACGCCCAGATGGAAACCCATCAGGCGGCGTCCCAGGGCATCGCGCGGACTTTCCAGAATATCGCGCTGTTCAAGGGCATGACCACGCTCGACAACATCATGACCGGCCGGAACCTGAAGATGAAACAGAACTTCATCATGCAGGCGCTCTATTTCGGCCCGGCTCTGAAGGAAGAAATCGAGCACCGCCAGAAGGTCGAAGAGGTCATCGACTTCTTGGAGATCGAGGCCATCCGGAAAACGCCGGTGGGTCGGCTGCCCTACGGCTTGCAGAAGCGCGTCGAGTTGGGCCGCGCGCTTGCCGCCGAGCCGGACCTTCTGCTGCTGGACGAACCCATGGCCGGCATGAACGTCGAAGAAAAAGAGGACATGTGCCGCTTCATCCTCGACGTGAACGAGGAATTCGGCACCACCATCGTCCTCATCGAGCACGACATGAGCGTGGTCATGGACATTTCGGACCGGGTTGTGGTGCTCGACTACGGAAAGAAGCTGGCTGACGGCTCGCCCGACGAGGTGCGCGCCAACCAGGACGTCATCGACGCCTATCTCGGCGTTAGCCACGACTGACGACAGAGACTGACAACAGGGATCGAGCATTACCATGGCCGAAGTCTTCGACATGTTCTTCATCGCTCCGTTCGTCGATATGGCGAGCGAACCGGTCTTTCTCGTTGAGGTCATCCTCGGCGGGTTGATGGCCGGCGTCATGTATTCGCTGGTGGCACTCGGTTTCGTGCTCATCTACAAGGCGTCGGGCGTGTTCAACTATGCCCAGGGCGCCATGGTGCTGTTTGCGGCGCTGACCCTTGTCGGCCTGATGGAACGCGCGGTACCGCTGCCGATCGCCATCGTGCTGACCATGGTGGTCATGGTCGGCATCGCCTTCGCCATCGAGAAATACATGCTGCGGCCGCTGGTCAACCAGGCGCAGATTATCCTGTTCATGGCCTGCATCGGCCTTAACTTCGTGTTCGAGGGCGCCGGCCAGATCGCCTGGGGCTCCAACGTCAAGAAGCTCGACATCGGTATTCCCGACAATTCGTTCGAAATCCACGGCGTGCTGCTCAACTCGTTCGAAATCACGGCGGCTGTCTCGGCCGCCGTTCTGGTCGCCGTGCTGGCGCTGTTCTTCCAGTACACGCCGACGGGCAGGGCGCTACGCGCCGTTGCCGATGACCACCAGGCGGCGCTCTCGGTGGGCATTCCCCTGAAGACCATCTGGGTCATCGTCTGGTCGGTTTCGGGTTTCGTCGCCTTGGTCGCCGGCATCATGTGGGGCGGCAAGGCCGGGGTGCAGTTTTCGCTGGTGCTGATCGCGCTGAAGGCGCTGCCGGTGCTGATCCTGGGTGGCTTTGAAAGCGTGCCCGGGGCGATCATCGGCGGGCTCTTGATCGGCGTCTTCGAGAAAATCTCCGAGGTTTACTGGGGCCCCGCCTTCGGCGGCGCCATCGAGGGCTGGTTCGCCTACATGGCGGCGCTGGCATTCCTGATGTTCAGGCCGCAAGGCTTGTTCGGCGAAAAAATCATCGAGCGCGTGTAAGGAGGGCCGACCAGATGTTCTATCGCGAAGCCGGCCAGTTCAAGACCTCCTACGTCGCCGACCAGGCGATCTTCCCGATCGCCCAGGACCGCTTCTTCATGGTCATTATCCTGGCGGTGGCCTTCGTTGCCATTCCCATGATGGCCGATGAGTACTGGATGCAGGCGATCCTGATCCCGTTCCTGATCCTGTCGTTGGCGGCCATCGGTCTCAATATTTTGACCGGTTACGCCGGTCTGGTCAGTCTGGGCACGGGTGCGTTCATGGCGGTCGGCGCCTACGCCACCTACAAACTGACGACTGGTTTTCCGGATCTCAGCATCGTCATCTGCTTCCTGATTTCGGGATTGTTCGCGGCCGCCACGGGAATGGTGTTCGGTCTGCCGAGCCTGCGCATCAAGGGATTCTATCTTGCCGTGGCGACCTTGGCCGCGCAGTTCTTCATCCTGTGGCTGTTCAACAAGGTGGGCTGGTTCATCAACTACAGCCCGTCGGGCACCGTGACGGCGCCACCGCGCGAGTTGTTCGGGATCCTGATCACCGGGCCCGAGGCGTCACCACTGGCGCGCTATTACGTTTGCCTGGTTTTCCTCTGCGTGTTCGCCCTGGCCGCCAAGAATTTGGTGCGCGGTCGCGTCGGGCGGGCCTGGATGGCCATCCGCGACATGGACATCGCGGCCGAGATCATCGGCATCCGGCCGCTGCACACCAAGCTTCTGGCCTTCGGCGTCAGCTCTTTCTTCTGTGGCGTCGCCGGCGCCTTGTACCTGTTCTGCTGGCTCGGCAGCGTCGAGACTGAGGCCTTCGACCTCCTCAACGTCTCGTTCCCGGTGCTGTTCATGATCATCATCGGCGGATTGGGCTCGATCATGGGCTCGATCGTCGGCGCCGCGTTCATCACGCTGTTCCCGATCTTCCTGACCAACGCGCCGCCGATGATCGGGATCGAACTCGCGGCCGATCTGCAAAAGCATATTGAAGAGATCATCTTTGGCGTGTTGATCATCTTCTTCCTCATCGTCGAGCCGCTGGGCCTGGCCCGGCTCTGGCAGATCGCCAAGGAGAAACTGCGCCGCTGGCCGTTCCCCTACTAGGGGCGAGGTGCTCCTGTGCCGGTCTCGGCGTTGGACGGCCCGACGAACGCTTGATAGAGTGCAGGATAATAACGAGTTTTTGGTTTTCGAATTTGGTCAACGAACTGGGTAACTGATAGGGAGGAACCCTCAATGAAATTGCGCAACATGCTACTGGCCGCCGTCGGCGCGGCTATCGCCGTCGGTGGCGTGGTCGAGGCCAAGATGGCCGTGGCCGCTGAAATCTTCATCCCGGTGATGGTCTACCGAACCGGCCCATACGCGCCTTCCGGCGTGCCGATCGCAAATGGCTTCCGCGACTACTACACGCTGCTGAACAAGCGTGATGGCGGCATCGGTGGCCACAAGATCGTCTGGGAAGAGTGCGAGACCAAGTACAACACCAAGATCGGTGTCGAGTGCTACGAGAAGCTGAAGAACAAGAGCGGCGGTGCCGTCATCGTCAGCCCTTATTCGACGGGCCTGACCTACCAGCTGATCCCCAAGGCGCCGGTCGATGGCGTGCCGATCCTCTCGATGGGCTATGGCCGCACGGCGGCAGCCGACGGCAGGATTTTCCCTTGGGTGTTCAATTTCCCGACCACCTACTGGAGCCAGGCCTCGGCTTTCGTCAATTACGTCGCCCGTGAAGAAGGCGGCATTGCCAAGCTGAAGGGCAAGCACATCGCCCACGTCTATCACAACTCGGCCTACGGCAAGGAAGCCAACCCGACGCTGGTAGCGCTGTCGAAGAAGCTCGGCTTCAAGCTGACCCTGCTCGCCGTTGACCACCCCGGTCAGGAGCAGAAGGCCACGTGGCTGCAGATCCGCCGCAAGAAGCCCGACTGGGTGTTCATGTCCGGTTGGGGCGTGATGAACTCGGTGGCGATCAAGGAAGCCGCCTCTATCAGCTACCCGATGGACCATTTTGTCGGTAACTGGTGGTCCGGTTCCGACGCCGACGTGATCCCAGCCGGCGACGGCTCCAAGGGCTACAAGTCCACCGCCATGCATGCCGCCGGCACCGGTTTCCCGGTGTTTGACGACATCGTTGAGCACGTCTACGGCGGTGACGCGGCCAAGGCCAAGGCCAACAACATCGGCGAGGTTCTGTACAACCGTGCGGTCCTCAATGCCATGTTCGCGACCGAAGCCATCCGTGACGCGGTTGCGGCCGCCGGCGGCAAGCGTCCGTCCGGCAAGCAGGTTCGCGAAGCGCTTGAGAACCTGCGCGTCGACCCGATCCGCCTGGAAGGCGTCGGCATGGCCGGCTTCACCCAGCCGGTCAGCGTTTCCTGCAAGGATCACGAAGGCTCCGGCCCGGTGATGATCCAGCAGTGGGACGGCAAGCAGTGGAAGTTCGCCTCCGACTGGGTTCCGGTCATGCGCAATGTCGTGCGGCCGATGATCGAAAAGGCGGCTGCGGCCTACGCCAAGGAGAACAAGATCAAGCCGAGGAAGTGCGGCTGATCATGGCTCCTGACGTAGCCACGAGCGAAGACGTGGGGGCGGCCGACCAGGCCGCCCCCCTTCTCGCCGTTAACAATATCGAGGTCATCTACGACCACGTGATCCTGGTCCTCAAGGGCGTCTCGCTGGAACTGCCCGAGGGCAAGATCGTCGCCCTTTTGGGCGGCAATGGGGCCGGCAAGACGACGACGCTGAAGGCGGTCTCCAACCTCTTGAAGGCCGAACGCGGCGAAGTCACCAAGGGCTCCATCCTGTTCAAGGGCCGCCAAGTCGACGACCTGACCACCCACGACCTGGTCAAGATGGGTGTTGTGCAGGTCATGGAAGGCCGGCATTGCTTCGAACACCTGACCGTCGAGGAAAACCTGCTGACTGGCGCCTACACCCGCAAGGACGGGTCCGCCGCGATCAATCAGGCGCTCGACAAGGTCTACCACTATTTCCCACGCCTCAAAGAGCGCCGCACCGCGCAGGCCGGCTACACGTCGGGTGGCGAGCAGCAGATGTGCGCCATCGGCCGTGCCTTGATGGCCAATCCGTCGACTATCCTGCTGGACGAGCCCTCCATGGGCCTGGCGCCGCAGCTGGTCGAGGAAATCTTCGAGATCGTCAAGCAGCTGAACCAGAACGAAGGTGTCTCGATCCTGCTGGCCGAGCAGAACACCAACGTGGCGCTGCGCTTCGCCGATTACGGATACATCCTGGAGAACGGCCGCGTCGTCATGGACGGCGAGGCCTCGCGCCTGCGCGAGAACGAGGACGTGAAGGAATTTTACCTCGGCATCTCCACCGGCGGCCGCAAGAGCTTCCGCGACGTCAAGCACTACCGCCGCCGCAAGCGCTGGCTCGGCTAGGCGCCGGAAAGTCTGGACGGACGCCGGTCCGATCATGAGCGACCATTTCGACGATAGAGAAACCCGCACGGCCGCGGACCGCGAGGCCGACCTGTTCCGGCTGCTTGCCGACCAGATCCGGAATGCACAGGAAAACACGCCTTATTTCAATAACTTACTTAAAGACGTGGAAGCCGACGGGGTCTCCGACAGGGCCGCACTGGCGACGTTGCCGGTGACGCGGAAATCGTCGCTAATCGAATTGCAGACGCCCGAAAATCCGCTCGGCGGCTTGACGACCCTGGCGCCGGGCCAGCTGCGCCGCGTCTTTCAATCGCCTGGCCCGACCTACGATGCTGAGGGCCATGGCGCCGACTGGTGGCGCTTTGCGCGGGCCTTGCACGCCGTCGGTCTGCGCGCCGGCGATCTGATCCACAACGCCTTCGCCTACCACTTCACCCCGGCCGGCATGATGGTCGAAGGCGGCGCCCGGGCGCTCGGTTGCGCCGTCTTTCCGGCTGGCGTCGGCAACACCGACCTGCAGGTCCAGGCCATCCAGGACCTGAAGCCCGCCGGGTATGTGGGCGCGCCCAGTTTCCTCAAGATCATCCTCGAGCGCGCGGACGAGCAGTCGAAAGACCTCTCGGCCCTCAATTGCGCCATGGTCGGGGCCGAACCGTTCCTGCCCGACCAGCGTCAGTTGTTCGCCGACCGCGGCATCGCCTGCGGCCAGGTCTATGCTTCGGCGGACCTTGGCTGCATCGCCTACGAGACGCCGACGGGCGAAGGCATGGTGGTGGACGAGGACCTGATCGTCGAAATCGTTCGCCCCGGCACCGGTGACCCGGTTCCCGACGGCGAGGTCGGCGAAGTGGTCGTCACCACCTTCGCACCCGAGTATCCGCTGATCCGCTTCGCCACCGGCGACCTTTCCGCGGTGCTGGCCGGGCCCAGCCCGTGCGGGCGCACCAACATGCGGCTCAAGGGCTGGATGGGCCGGGCCGACCAGACCACCAAGGTCAAGGGCATGTTCGTACATCCAGCGCAGGTGGCGGAAATCATCAAGCGGCACCCGGAAATTGCCAAAGCCCGCATCGTCGTCGACCGCGAGGGCGACCAGGACGTGATGACCTTGCGGTACGAGGCCGACGCCGCAGACGACTTCTCCGCCAACGTCGCCGAAACCATCCAGGCGGTGTGCAAGCTGAAGGGCAACGCAGAGCCCGTCGCGCCCGGTAGCCTGCCCAACGACGGCAAGGTCATCGAGGACGCCCGCAGCCACGCCTGACACGCCTGGGCGGCGTTTCCGCCCGCCAAGACCCATCCACTGGGACCCGCCCGCTTCACGCTACCGTGACCGCCGCCCGCATTTTTCCTTTCGGGGGTCATAATCCGGCCACAATCCGAAGCGATAAACATCCTCATAGACCTCCTCGTCTAGTACCAGAGAACCCCCCCCCCCTCTCTGGTCCCCTGTCCGGCGGAAACGTCGGGTTCAAGGTTCGGCCGGGCCACGACCTCCCAGGGAGCGGCCCGGCCGTTTCCGTCTAGAGCACAGTTCGCCCCTGATAGGCTCTAGCCCTTGCCTCGCCACGCCACGGGCGCCATGGTTCGGCGCATGGCTTCCGACCCGCGTTTCCGCGTCCACATCAAGAACAATCGCGCCGGCGAAATGGTGTTCCGCGTCACGCCCGAGCGCTATGCCGACGCCTGCCGCCGCCACGCCGACGCGGCGGCGCGCGTTGACGCCCGCATCGATTGGGACCTGGACGACTTCGAGGCCTCTATCGCCGAGGCTCATGCCCTGATTACCTGGGACCTGCCGACGCCGGACCTCGGACGCCGGGCGCCCAACCTGAAGTGGATTCATGTCATCGGCGCCGGGGTCGAGCACTTGGCGCCCCTGGACTGGCTGCCGCCTGGCGTGACGCTGATCAACAACCGTGGCATCCATGCCGAAAAGGCCGGCGAGTACGGCGCCATGGCCCTGTTGATGCTGTCGAACGGCCTGCCGCGCTTCGTCAGCCAGCAGCGCGGCCATGTGTGGGACGCCCATTTCGCCACCCCTATCGCCGGCAAGACGCTGTTGGTCGTCGGCGCCGGCCACATGGGGCTCGCCGTTGCCCGCCGGGCCAAGGGATTGGGGCTCAAGATCGAGGGCATCCGCCGCGGCGGCCGCCGGGCCCGTCATGTGGACACCATGCATCGCCCGGACGCCCTCGACGGGCTGCTGCCGGAAGCTGATTTCGTCCTCGTCACGACGCCCCTGACAGCCGAGACCCGAAACCTCATCGACCGCCGCCGCATCGGCCTGATGAAGCCGACGGCCGGCCTCATCAACATGGCGCGGGGGCCGGTGGTCGATGACCGCGCCTTGGCCGAGGCTCTTACCGAAGGCCGGCTCGCCGGCGCCATTCTCGACGTCTTCGACCCCGAGCCCCTGCCGGCCACTTCAACGCTCTGGGATACGCCCAACCTGGTCATTACGCCCCATGTGGCCGGCGATGACGACGTCTCATACATCCCGCTGACCCTCGACCTGTTCTTCGAAAACGTCGGCCGCTCGCTCGCCGGCCGGCCGCTCCGGAATCGGGTGCGGCCGAGGCTCGGCTATTGATGGCGGGGGGCGGCGTCGCTAGGTTTCGGTGCCCTGACCGCACGGGACGGAATCATTGATGGCGGCTTTTACCGGCGAGAACCTGACCTGCATCCGCGGCGACCGGCTGGTCTTCGAGGGCGTGGATTTCGCCGTCGAAAGCGGCGGTGCCCTGGTGCTGACCGGGCCCAATGGTTCCGGCAAGTCGTCGCTGCTGCGGCTGATGGCGGGCCTCGGCCGGCCGGCCGTCGGCCGCCTCGCCTGGGACAGTGTCGATGTCGACGACGGTGATGAGGAGCACGGCGCCCGGCACGCCTACCTGGGCCACGCCGACGCGGTGAAGCCGCAGCTCACGGTGGCCGAAAACCTGGATTTCTGGGCAGCGTTCCGACTGGGGCCGGTGGCGGCCGCCGATGCCGTCAGGGCGGCGTTGGCGGCGCTCGCCATCGAGCACCTGGCCGAGGTGCCGGGGCGTTACCTTTCGGCTGGTCAGCGTCGGCGCGTCAACCTGGCTCGTGTCATCGCGCTCCGGCCGCGGCTCTGGCTGCTGGACGAGCCGACGACGGCGCTGGACCGGGAAACGGTGGGCCGCTTCGAGGGCGTTCTCGATGGCGCCCGTGCCGATGGTGCCATGGTGGTGCTGTCGACCCATACGGACCTCGCCGTGGCCGGCGCGGAAGTGTTGGAACTCGGCGCATGAGTGCCCTCGGCATCCTGATCGCGCGTGAACTGCGGCTGGCCTTCCGCCAGGGCATGGACAGCATGATGGCGGTGGTCTTCTTCGTCATCGCGGTCGTGCTGTTTCCGCTCGGCGTCGGACCCGAGGCCAACCTGCTGGCGCGCATGGCGTCGGGTGTCATCTGGGTGGCGGCGCTGCTGGCGGCCATGCTGTCCATGGAGCGCCTGTTCCAGGCCGACCACGAGGACGGCTCGCTGGAATTGCTGATCCTGGAACCGGTGGCGTTGGAACTGGTGGTGGTGGCCAAGGTGGTGGCCCACTGGCTGACCACGGGCTTGCCGTTGCTCGTCGTCTCGCCGTTGCTGGCCGTGTTCATGAATTTGGAGGCGGCCGGTTTGGCCGCGCTCCTGCTGGCGCTGGCGCTAGGCACGCCGACGCTGAGTCTGATCGGCGCCATTGGAGCCTCGCTGATCCTGGGTGCGCGGCGGGGCGGCGTGCTGCTGGCCTTGCTGGTGCTGCCGTTGTTCATCCCGGTGTTGATCTTCGGCGTTGGCGCCGTCGACGCCGCGCTGCAGGGAATCTCGGCGCGCGGACCCTATCTGATCATGGGTGGCTTGCTGCTGGGGGCATTGGCGCTGACGCCGTGGGCTGCCGCGGCGGCGCTGCGCCAGGCCGCGGAGTAGGGGGAGGCGTAGGGCATGGGCGATCTCAATGGGTCTTTATCACTGCTCCTTGGTATAAGTGACTCAGGTCAGTTTCACACCTATAAGGCGGGGCTAGATTAAGGCCGTCATGATGCTGCACAAGTTCGCGAACCCGACACGCTTCCTGCGCCTCGCCGACGCCATCCGGCCGTGGGCCGGCGGCGTTGCCGTGGTCACCATCGCCGTAGGGTTATATCTGGGCCTGTTCGCCTCGCCCGAGGACTACCAGCAAGGCGGCAGCGTGCGCATCATGTACGTGCACGTGCCGTCAGCCTGGATGGCGCTGTTCTGCTACGTCGCCATGGCCGTCGGCAGCGCCGTGGCCTTGATTTGGAAGCATCCGGTGGCCGACGTGGCGGCCAAGGCCAGTGCGCCCATCGGGGCGTGTTTCACATTCCTGGCATTGGTCACGGGATCGCTCTGGGGCAAGCCCATGTGGAACACCTGGTGGGTCTGGGACGCGCGCCTGACCTCGGTGCTGATCCTGTTCTTCCTCTATCTCGGCTACATGGCGCTGCGCGGTGCATTCGACGATACCCAGCGCGGCGCCAAGGCGGCCGCCATCCTGGCCCTGGTCGGCGTCGTCAACGTGCCGATCATCAAGTTCTCGGTCGACTGGTGGCACACTCTGCACCAGCCCGCCAGCGTGCTGAAGCTCACGGGGCCCGCCATCCACCCGGACATGCTGTGGCCGCTGCTGCTGATGGCGCTGGGGTTCAAGGCGCTCTACGTTTGGCTGCTGCTGGTCCGTATGCGCGGCGAAATCCTCGATATACGCGTCCGCGCGCTGAGCCGCCTGGGCGCCCAAGGCCAGCGCTAAGCGCCGGTCCGAATCGCTGTCTGGCCGCTCAGCCGCCAAATCAGCCGCCAAATCAGCCGCCAAATCAGCCGCCAAATCAGCCGCCAAATCAGCCGCCAAATCAGCCGCCAAATCAGCCGCCAAATCAGCCGCCAAATCAGCCGACGTGCGGCGCCGCCGCGTCAAGGGCGGCCATGTCGGGAACGATGGCGCTGCTCGGCTTCGGCAGACGCAGAAGCCCGGCACCCTTCAGTCGCGTCAGGTTGCGGCTCACAGTTTCCACGTTGAGGCCCAGGTGATCGGCGATGTCCTCGCGGGTCATCGGCAGTTGGAAGGCAACGCCGCCACCGGATGTCGGCCGGCCGGTGCGCGTCGCCACCTCGTGCAGAAACAGGGCCAACCGCTCGGCCGCCGTCAGCCGGCCGACCACGGCGACCTGGCGGGCCAGGCCCTCGGCCTCGGCGGCGGCGAGGGCACGCCGGCAGCCGCGAACCGCGGGGTGGCGCAGCGCCACGTCATCGAAGGCCTGGTTGGGGATGCGGCAGAGCGTGCAGGATGTCACCGCGACCATCCGCCGACGGGTTCCGACGTCGGTGGTATCGGCGGGCAGGGCATCGCCGGCGTAGCGGAATTGCGTGATCTGACGCCGCCCGTCGTCGAGCTTGATCTCGACGCGGACGATACCATCGGTAAGGATTCGCATGTCGTCGTCCTGCACCGGCGGCAGCCGCGTCGCCGCGTCGACAGTCGTCCGCGACGCCCATTGGCCGAGTTCCGCCGCCGCGGTTGCCGGCAACGCGCGGCAAACCGAGCACGGCGCCGCCGGGCACAGGCCGCAGGGTATGGCCGCAGACGGCCGCGGCACCGTGTCCTGGATTTGCTGAAGTCCCATGCCGGGGTTTCCTCCGAGATGCGACCGCGCGAGGTGCATTGTCGCAGCAAGCAGAAGACACCCTTTGCCGGAATCGGGCATTGATCCAGGTCAAGAGCCTGCGAACTTCTGAAAAAGCGCTTTTTCAAGCTTCGCGGATCACCGATTTTTGACCTGCGTCAAGGCCGGTTGACGGCGGCCTTGCTATGCCGTCCATTGCAGGTACACGGGCGAACGCCTATGTCATATCCGGGCCACCCATGCGGCCCGGGCCAAAGCCGAGGAAGCGCCATGCCGGACTTCATGCAGATGGGCAAGTACGCGAGCTATATCTGGTCGAGTTACGCCATCGTCGGGTTCGTGCTGGCCGTGCTGGTGGTCGTGAGCTGGCGCTTCATGCGGGCCGCGGAGCGGCGTCTTGCGGCGGTCGAGGGTGCGCGCGGGCCGGCCGCCGATCAGAGCGGAGCGGACGGTTGAAGCGGAAGCACAAGCGCCTGAGTTTTGTCGCCGTCGCGCTGGTTTTGCTGGCGGGAGCGGTCGGCCTGATGCTGCTGGCGTTCGAGGAGAACATCGTCTTCTTCTACAGCC